>Ga0247831_1000070_pt1 | contig 203564 bp, 195 predicted proteins | sample LaCruzMarch2015__9_FD_192406 | JGI IMG/M metagenome (GOLD analysis project Ga0247831, IMG submission 192406) | Freshwater microbial communities from meromictic Lake La Cruz, Castile-La Mancha, Spain - LaCruzMarch2015_1m | ecosystem: Environmental > Aquatic > Freshwater > Lake | place: Spain... | reverse complement strand
TCAACGCCGCCATCCTTAAATTGCACCGACCCGGTGGGTGCGTAGCCGCTGACCGAGGCCGTGAGGGTCAGCGTCTGGCCCGGCGTGAGACTGGCCGCGCTGGCGTTCAATGAGGTGGTGCTGGACGCCTGCGCCACGGTCTGCGTGAGCACCGCCGAGGTGCTGCCCGCGTTGTTGACGTCACCCGCGTAGACCGCGGTGATGCCGTGGCTGCCCGCTGGGAGGCTGCTCACGTTGAGGCTGGCCGTGCTGGTGCTGGGGGTGGCGGAGCTGAGGGGCGCTGGGCTGCCCAGGGCGCTGCCGCCATTCATGAACTGCACCGTACCGCCAGGCGAGTCGCCGGTCACGGTGACGGTGAACGTGACCGACTGGCCGACCACGCTGGGGTTGGCGCTGCTGGCGAGGCTGGGGTGCAATGCGGCGATGGCGCTGCTGACCGCAGCACCCGCGTTGACGATGCCCGCGCTGCATGGCGAACAGGTGGCGGGAAAAGCGCGGGCGCTGCTTTGGAGCAGCCGCTTCACCTGGCCGGGCTTGAGGCCGGGGTTGGCCGAGAACATCAGCGCGGCCACGGCAGACACGTGCGGTGTGGCCATCGAGGTGCCTGAAGCGTAGGCATAGGTGTCAGCGCCCGGGGTGGTGGTTCCAACATTCCACGTCGACACCACACCGTCGGTACCACCGCCGCCGCCCGGTGCTGCCAGCGTGATGCCCGCGCCGTCATTCGAGTAGTAGGCCTTGCCACCACTGCGGTCCACCGCGGCCACGGCGATGACACCCGCGCAGTTGGCCGGCGATGAATTGGCCATGTCGACATTGCTGTTGCCGGCAGCCACCACGACCACAGCACCGCGGTCGCGTGCGCCGTTGATCGCGGCCTGGGTGGTGGCGCCACACGCGCCGCCGCCGCCGAGCGACATGTTGACCACCCGGGCGGGCGTGGGATTCAACGGCAGACCGGTGACGGTGCCGCCCGACGCCCAGACGATGCCGTCGGCGATGTCGCTGGTGTAGCCACCGCAACGACCCAGGGCACGCACCGGTTGCACCTTGGCGCCATACGCCACACCAGCCACGCCATTGCCGTTGTTGGTGACTGCGGCGACGGTGCCGGCCACATGGGTGCCGTGCCAAGAACTGCTGGTCGCCCTCGACAGGAGCCCGCACTGGCCGGCGGTGGTCCAGTCACCCGGATCCAACGCGTCGCTGTCGCGGCCGTCACCGTCATTCGACACCAAGGTGTCGATGATCATGTCGTACCCGGGCACGATGTTGGCTGCAAGATCCGCATGCGGCCGGTAGCCCGTGTCGATCACCGCCACCACCACACCCGAGCCGGCGCTCAGGTCCCACGCGGCAGGGGCGTTGATGCCGCCCGCAGCCTCAAAGTAGTGCCACTGAAGGGGGTAGTAGTAGTCGTTTGGCGTCGCCAGGATGTGCATGCGCCGGTCCGGCTCGGCGTATTCCACGTCGGGGTGGGCGGCGATCAAGCGCGCCAGCGCGGCCAGCGCGGTTGCCTTGAACCGGCGGTCGAGCTTCATCACGTTCGCGCCGAAGGCATTGCCGCGCAGGCGGCGCATCTGCGCGCCGGCGCGCCTGAGCCTGTCGTGCGCATCGGCCATGGTCTGAAGATCGGGCCGCTCCCGGGCCGCCGAGCCCTCGCGGTACTTGATGATCAGCTGGTCGGTCTGGTCATCGTCGTCGGCGGGCGCGGGCAGTTGCACGCCGCCGGCCAGTGCCGCACCGCCGAACAGCAGCGCGCCCAGCAGCGCGGCAAGGCACAGGATCCAGCGGTGTTTCAGGCTCAGGGCAGACAAGCGACGATTCCGGCGGCAAGCAAACCTTCTCGCCGATGCGAGAAGCGGCCAGCAAAGGTAATGCCTGCGCGTGACACCGCAGCGTCATGCGCGCCGCATCAAGCCCCCGTCAGAACAGCTTGCCCAGCGCCAACGCCACCAGACTGAGCAGCACGCTGCTGCCAATGGGCACGAAGAACTCGCGACCGAACAGCTTGAAACGGAAGTCGCCGGGCAGACGGCCGAGGCCGATTTTTTCGAGCCAGCGGTGCAGCCCGCTGAAGATCATCAGCACCAGCAGGATCACGATCAGCCAGCGGATCATGGGCAGCGGCGCATCACAGCGTGTGCGAACGATCGCCGTGGGCAAAGCCCAGCGGTGCGCAGGTGAAGGCCGGATCGCAACCGCGGGCAAAGCCGACCACCTTGAACAGCTCGCCCATCTCGTGCTCGGTGAGCAGCTTTTGCGCGTGGGCCACGGTGCGCAGATCGGCCTGCTCCAGCAAATCGAGCAGGCCGCAGTTCATGAGAAATCGCGCCTGGCTGGTGTAGCCCAGCACCTCGAGGCCGGCTTCTTGCGCGGCCAGCGCGATGCCGGTGAAGTTGACGTGCGCGGTGATGTCCTTGGCGCCCACGTCGGCCAGCGGGTCGGTGTCGGCCAGATGAGCGCGGTGGCACATGAGCGTCCCGCCCACGCGCTGCGGGTGGTAGTACTCGGCCAGCGGAAATCCATAGTCGATGAAAAACGCCGCGCCGCGCTCCAGCCGCTCGGCCAGCGTGGCGATGAAGGCCTCGGCCTGCGGATGGATCTCGGTGACGGTGCCCGGCACGAACAGCTCGCCGTCATCGACCGGCGGTCGCAGTTCGGTCGGGCGATCGGCCCAGACCCAAGGCGCGGCGCCCTGCCCTTGCGCCGACACATCACCCGCCACCACGCCCCGCTCGAGCCAGCGCGCGCCGTCAAAGTGCAGCAGCTGCACCGGCATGGCGTCGAGCACCTCATTGCCGATGACCACGCCTTGCATCTCATCGGGCAGTTCATCGACCCAGCGCACGCAGCCCAGGTGAGCAGCCAGCACCTCGCGCTGGCGTTCGCGCAGCCGGCCCGACAGATCGACGATGGTGTAGCGGCGCACGCGCGGGCCCAGTGCTTCAAGCAACTGCAGCGCCAGCGCGCCCGAGCCGGCGCCAAATTCCCAGATCTCATGGGTGGCGCTGCCCTCGAGTGCCTGCGCCAGCTGACGCGCCAGCGCCCGGCCAAACAAAGGCGACAACTCGGGCGCGGTGACGAAGTCGCTGCCCGATGACGGCAGCACGCCGAACTGGCGGTTGCCGCGGGCGTAATAGCCCAGACCCGGTGCGTAAAGGGCCAGCGCCATGAAGCGGTCAAACGGCAGCCAGCCACCCTGGCGCTCGATGGCCTGGCGGATCAGCGCGGCGATGGCTTGCGAGGGGGTGGCCGATACACTCGCCGGCTGTTGGTTGGGCATGCCCCGATTCTAGAAACCATGTCCGAACCCCTGTCCTCCACCCCCCGATCTGCGAGCGATGCCACCCGACGGGTGGTGCTGGTGACCGGCGCTGCGCGGCGCATCGGCCGCGAGATCGCGCTGGATCTGGGCGCGCACGGCTTCGATGTGGCGGTGCACTACCGCAGCAACGCCGACGAGGCCGAGGCCACCGTGGCGGACTTGGTCTCTCGCGGAGCGGCAGCCCACGCGTTTGCGGCCGACTTGTCGATCGAAGCCGCCTGCCGCGAGTTGCTGCCGCAGGTGGCGGCGCACTTCGGCCGGGTGGATGCGGTGGTCAACAACGCGTCACTGTTTGAATACGACACGCCGGCGAGCTTTGGCCACGCGTCGATGGAAGCGCACTGGCGTGCCAACACCGCGCCGGCGGTGATCCTGGCGCAAGCACTTCATGAGCTGCATGGCGATGGAGGCGAATCGGCCTGCGTGGTCAACCTGCTCGACCAGAAGCTGTGGAACCCCAACCCCGACTACTTCTCGTACACGCTGTCCAAGGCGGCGCTTCAAGCGGCCACGGTGATGCTGGCGCAGGCGCTGGCGCCGCGCGTGCGGGTGTGCGGTGTGGCGCCCGGTGTCACCCTGGTGTCGGGGCCGATGAGCGAGGGCGAATTTTCGAAGGCTCACACACTCACGCCCTTGCAACGCTCATCGACGCCGGCCGACATCGCCCGCAGCGTGCGCTTTCTGATCGACAGTCCGGCCATCACCGGCACCACCCTGATCGTCGATGGTGGCCAGCACCTGCTGGGCCAGCCACGCGATGTGATGTTTTTGGCCCAAGGAACTCCATGACCCTGCTGACGAGCGACCCCCGCCTGAGCGACTGCCGCCGGCTGTTCCTGCGCGAGCACGCCATCGATGTTCACATCGGCGTGCACGATTTCGAGAAGGCAGCACCCCAGCGGGTCATCTTCAACGTGGAGCTGTACGTGCCGTTGGCGCTGTCGACGCCGAAAAACGACTGCCTCGACGAGGTGGTCGACTACGATTTCATCCGCACAGCGATCACCGAACGCGTGGCTCGCGGCCACATCGAGCTGCAAGAAACGCTGTGCGACGACCTGCTGGCCATCATGCTGGCCCACCCCCGGGTGCGTGCCGCGCTGGTGTCGACCGAAAAGCCGAACGTCTACGCCGACTGCGCCTCGGTGGGCTGCCAGGTGTTCGGTGTGCGCGCCGATCTGGGCTGAACGAAGGACAACGCATGAGCGCCGTGCTGACTGACATCGACCCAACCGACACGGCGGCCAGCCCTACCGAGCCGCGCCAAAGCGTCGAGATCAACAAGCTCAGCAAGCGGCTGCATCGGCTGACCGGTCAGGCTATCGTCGACTTCAACATGATCGAAGAAGGCGACAAGGTCATGGTGTGCGTGTCGGGCGGCAAGGACAGCTACGCGCTGCTCGACATCTTGCTCAACCTGCAAAAGCGCGCGCCCATCCACTTCGATCTGGTGGCGGTCAACCTTGACCAGAAGCAGCCCGGCTTTCCGGAGCACGTGCTGCCCGAATACCTGTCGCGCATCGGCGTGCCGTTTCACATCGAGAACCAGGACACCTACTCGATCGTCAAGCGCGTGATCCCCGAAGGCAAGACGACCTGCGGGCTGTGCTCGCGGCTGCGCCGCGGCATCTTGTACCGCGTGGCGGGCGAGCTGGGCGCGACCAAGATCGCGCTCGGCCACCACCGCGACGACATCGTGCAAACGCTGTTCATGAACATGTTCTTCGGCGCCAAGATGAAGGGCATGCCGCCCAAGCTGGTCAGCGACGACGGCAAGAACGTGGTCATCCGCCCGCTGGCCTATGTGGCCGAAACCGACCTCGAGCGCTGGTCGGCGCACCGGCAGTTTCCGATCATTCCGTGCTCGCTGTGCGGCAGCCAGGACAACCTGCAGCGCGTGCAGATCAAGCAGATGCTGCGCGACTGGGACAAGCGCTTTCCGGGCCGCGTCGAGAACATCTTCAACGCCATGGGCAACATCGTGCCGTCGCACATGATGGACCGCGATCTGTTCGGCTTCACCGAACTGAAAGCCACCGGCGTGGCCGATGCGGCTGGCGACCGCGCCTTCGATGACGACGAGAGCTGCGCCACGCCGAGCGGCACCGCCGCAGCTGCGGGAGCGGGCGCTGCGATCACCTGGACGCTGCGGCCCGAGGCCTGAACCGCGGCGCTACTTGGCCTGCGCGGCCAGCACGCGGGCGTCTTCTTCCCAGTCCTTGAACCGCTGGGCTGCGGCAGCGCGCTGCTTGGGCGTGGTCAGGTTGTGCACCTGTGCCACGAAGCCGCAGTTGAAGCGGATCAGCCGCTGCTGATAGGCCCGGTAGTCGTCATCGGGCGAATGGCGCGCCCGCTGCACCAGCAACTTCAAGGCGGCCTCGGCCTGCGTCACGCTGGCCTGCTCGGCGCTCAGGCGGCGCAAGGTCTGCAAGGTGTCTTGCTGGCGCAAACGTCGCTGGGCCAGCCAGCGCTCGGGGTCGAACGGCGTGTCGAGTGCGAGCTGCGCGATGCGCTCGAGCTGCGCGCCATCAAGGCTGCCGTAGAGCATCTCGATGCGGTCGACCGCACGCTCGAGCTGCGCCTTGCGCCGCGCCGCGGGTTGGCGCTGCAAGAAGCGATCGGCCAGGCTTTCATTGGTCTCGGCGAACTTGTGCTCAAGGTGGGCCAGCTGCGGCGCGTCAAGGCCGCGCATCACCTCGGCCATCACGGGCAAGGCCTGATCAATCGCGGCATCGGCGCGCGCGTTGAGGTCGCCGAACCAGCTGCAGGCCTGCTCGGTGGTGACGGGGCCAACCACCTGCTCGCGCGCACGGGCCAGCAGGGTGGCGTACTGCGGTAACTCGCTGTGACGGTGCCAGCGGAACCAGCCATCCAGCCCCTGGCGCAAGGCCACCGACTGGTCGCGATCGAAGTCCACGTAGTCGTCGAGCCACCAGTAGGCCACCTCGGTGCCCTGGTTGTAGGCGATGCGAACCGCGCTGCAGCCGCTCAGGCACAGCGCCACGGCCAGCAGCAGCGTCAAGCGCCGCAGCACGGCGGTCACACCCGAGGAGGCCCCGCCGATAATCGACCGACCAGCTCGCGGCACAGGGGAACAGGACATGGCGTTGGACATCGTGATCATGGCGGCGGGCAAGGGCACGCGGATGAAGTCGGATCGCCCGAAGGTGCTGCATCCGCTGGCGGGCCTCAGCTTACTGCAGCATGTGCTCAAGCCGGTGGGCGAACTCAATGCGGCGCGCATCATCGTGGTGACCGGTCATGGCGCCGATCAGGTCGAGGCCTCGCTGCCCGACCCCAAGCCAGCGTTCGTGCGCCAGATGCCGCAACTCGGCACCGGCCACGCGGTGCAGCAAGCCGCGCCGCTGCTGCACGACGACGGCATCACGCTGATCCTCAACGGCGACACCCCGCTGATCGAAGCGGCCACGCTGCGCGCGCTGGTCGAGGCCTGCGGCGGCACGAATCTGGCGCTGCTGACGGTGAACCTGATTGATGCCAGCGGCTACGGGCGCATCGTGCGCAGCGAAGGCAGCAGCCACATCACCGCCATCGTCGAGCACAAGGACGCCACGCCCGAGCAGCGCGCGATCCACGAGGTCTACACCGGCGCCATGGCCGCGCCCACCTCGCAGCTCAAGCACTGGCTGGCGCGGCTGGACAACCGCAACGCCCAGGGCGAGTACTACCTGACCGATGTGGTCGCCCACGCCGTGGCCGATGGCGTGACTGTGGTGGCCGCGCAGCCGCGCCGCGCCACCGAGGTGCTGGGCGTCAACAGTCCGCAGCAGCTCGCCACGCTCGAGCGCTTGCTGCAGCGCGACCGTGCCGACGCGCTGATGGACGCCGGCGTGCGGCTGGCCGATCCGGCGCGGCTCGATGTGCGCGGTGAACTGCAATGCGGCACCGATGTGGCCATCGACGTCAACTGCGTCTTTGAAGGCACGGTGCGCCTGGGCGACCGGGTGAGCATCGGCGCCCACTGCGTGATCCGCAATGCGGTGATCGCCCACGACGCGGTGATCCACCCCTTCACCCACATCGACGGCGACGCGCTGGGCGTGAGCGTCGGGCCGGGCTCGCTGATCGGCCCGTTTGCCCGCTTGCGCCCCGGCGCCGTGCTGGGTGCCGAGGTGCACATCGGCAACTTCGTCGAGGTGAAGAACTCGACACTCGCCGACGGCGCCAAGGCCAATCACCTGGCGTATCTGGGCGACGCCACGGTGGGCCAGCGGGTCAACTTCGGCGCCGGCAGCATCACCGCCAACTACGACGGCGCCAACAAGCACCGCACCGAAATCGGCGACGACGTGCACGTGGGCAGCAACTGCGTGCTGGTCGCACCGATCACGCTGGGCGCGGGTGCGACCATCGGCGGCGGCTCGACGGTGACGCGCGATGCGCCGGCCGGTCAACTCACCGTGACGCGCGCCCGCCAGCTGTCGCTGTCAACCTGGAAGCGGCCGGTCAAGTCGCGCTGACGATGAACAGCGGCCGGGCTGCGGGTGCGGCGCTGCCGGCATCGGCGTCCAGCCGCATCACCAGCGTGGCGGTGGGCGGCCCGCTGGCTGACCTGGCCTCGGCCTGGCTGTCGATCTGACAAGCGATGTCGAGCAACGTGCGCGGCGGCGCCTCGTCCATCGGCAGCGGCGGCGCCATCCAGTCGCTGCGCGGCACCACCTGCCAGATCGGCCGATCGGCATCGGCGAGTTCGCCCAGCCTGTCGCGCTCGATCCAGTCACCGCGCAGGTGATCGGCGGCCACGCCCGGTGTCGCCGGCATGGCATCGCCCCATCGATAAAACAAACGCCCGCGAGTGCAGGCCGCCGGCGTCCAGGGCTCGGCGTCCCAGGGCGCAGGCGGTGTGTGGCGCAGCTGGCGGCCGAACATCTTGTTCAGCTTGGTGGCCAGGGTGTCGATGCGGTCCGGGCCGATGAAGTCGGCCGGCGTGGCCTGTGCGCCGCGAGCGGTGCACAGGTAGAACTTGACCGCCAGCTCCCACTGCCAGCGCTGTCCCTGCGCGTCTTGCAGCAGAAAGTCGATTTCGCCTGTGGTCGTGCGCAGCCCCTGCGGCGACACCTCGCGCAGCGCGACATTGGCGGCCAGCAGCCGGTGGACGGGGCCGTGGCGCAAGAAGTACTCCATCAGCCGCTCGGCGCGCCGTCCCAGCCGCGGCGACGGGGCCCGCCAGCGCGCCGCATCGACACCAGCCGGCGCACCAGGATGCACAAAGCGCCACAGCGCCTCGGGATCGAGGTCGACCTCGCCCAGCCACTGCGCAATCGCCTGCCGCTCGGCCGGCGTGAACTGCTGAATCGCAGCGGGATGGGCGCCTGGCGCGGTGTCGAGCAGCGGCGGCGACAGCAGCAGCCAGCGCAGTTCGCGTGCGGTGTGGGCCGCGCGCACCGCGTCAGTCACGAACGACAGGCGATGCGGCATCGGCTGCCGCCAGGGTATCGAGCGCCAGACAGAGGTCGTCCCACGCCTTGGCCTTTTCGGTCGGCTGGCGCAACAGGTAAGCCGGGTGGTAGGTCACGATCAGCGGCACGCCTTGGTAACTGTGGACGCGGCCACGCAACTGGCCAATCGGTGCGCTGCTGCGCAGCAGACTTTGCACCGCGAAGCTGCCCATGGCCAGGATGATCTTCGGGCGCACCAGCTCGATCTGGCGGATCAGGAAACCCTCGCAGCGGGCGAGTTCCTCGGGCTGCGGGTTGCGGTTGCCGGGCGGTCGGCACTTGAGGGTGTTGGCGATGAAGACCTGGGTGGCCGCATCGGGCGCGTCGCCGCCGTGGCGACCGAGGCCGATGGCGCGCAGCATGTTGTCGAGCAGCTGGCCCGAGCGGCCGACGAAAGGCTCGCCGCTCAGATCCTCGGCCTCGCCGGGGGCTTCGCCGACGATCATCCAGTGCGCCTGGGGGTGACCGGTGCCGAACACGGTTTGCGTGCGGCTTTGGGCGAGCGGGCAGGCGGTGCATGAGGCCACGGCCTCGCGCAGCGCGGGCCAGTCCAGCCCGGCGGCGTCGACGGCTTGGGGTGCCACCTGTGGTGCCGCAGGAGCACGCTCGCGCAAAGGCGCTCGCGGTGCCGCCACGCGAACGGCCTCGGTCGGCACAGCTTCGTCCACGGCGAGCGCGGGTGCCTCAGACCCTTGCTGCGCCGGGGGCTCGGGCGGGCTCCACACCCGCAGCCCCATCACCTCGAGCATGGCGCGCTGGCGTTCAGACCACGTCACGGCGCCGGCTCCACGGTCAAGGTCATCACCCGTGCGTCTTCGCGCTGCCCCTGGGCCGCCGGGTAGTAGCCGCGGCGCACGCCCACCTCGCGAAAGCCATAGCGCTCGTAGAGCGCCTTGGCCTTCGGGTTGCTTTGCCGCACCTCGAGCCACAGTTGCTGCGCATCACAGCCGCGGCACAGCTCCACCAGCGCGTCGAGCATCCAGCGCCCAAGACCGCAGCCCTGCTCGGCGGGCGTCACGGTGATGTTGAGCAGGTGCACCTCGTCAACACCCTCCATCGCGACGAAGTAGCCAATGATCCGAGCACCCCTCGCGTCATCGACCAGAACGCGCGCCGGGTAGCCAGCGACCAGCGAGTCGGTGAAGTTGCCCAGCGTCCACGGGAAGGGATAGGCCAGGTTCTCGATGGTGGTCACCGCATCGAGATCGGCCAGCGTCATCACCCGCAATCGATGCGCGGGGCGCAGCACGGTGTTCATGGCGTGGCGTCCCGTACCAACTCACCAGCGGTGGCCGCTGCTGCCAGCTTGATCGCCGCGCGCTCGGCCATGGTCTGCGCCACCTTGTCGCGCAGATACACCGGCAGCGCCAGTGCCGCATCGACCGCGCCGCCGCGATCCCACAGGGCTGCGGCCAGCGGCAGCATCGCCGTGGCGCGTGGCAGCGCATCGGGCAGGACATGCGCCTGACCACAGGGCAGCGCCGGGCCGAACGCCGACAGTGCGCTGCCGGCCACCACCACAGGCGGCCGCTCGCGCCAGCGTTCGGTCAGATGCTGCGGCGTGCACAGCATGGGCGTGGTGAGCCACTGCCAGCCGCCGTCGCCAAACAGCGCGTGCGCGGCATAGATCTCGCCCATGCGCGCGTCCATCGCCACCCACACATCGTCTTGTACCGGCGCGCCTCGCATGCGGCGGGCGTCTTCGGCCACGGCGAGCAAGGTGTCGATGGGCAGCACCGGCAGATCGGCACCCAAGGCCAGCCCCTGCGCCACCGAGCAGGCGGTGCGCAGTCCGGTGAACGCACCCGGGCCGCGTCCAAAGGCAATCGCATCGAGATCGCGCAGGGCCACCCCTGCCTGAGCCAGCAGATCGAGGATGGCGGGGATCAGCGTGGCCGAGGCCTGCGCGCCGCCCGGGCCCTCGTGCGACCACACGCGACCGTGCACCTGAAGGGCGATGCTCAGGTGCTCGGTGGCCGTGTCGAAAGCCAGGCAGGACGTCAGTGGTGGGGGCACGCGATGAGTCTATCTGCGCGGCCCGCTGCCTCGGCGCAAGCCCCTTGCGGGCGTGTTGCCCATGCGATCATCGATCATGGTCTTCAGCCCCTTCCAAGCTGCGTTGCGGCACGTCTGCGCAGGCGTTTTGATCGGACTGGCAGCGGTGGCTGCGCAGGCTCAGTCGCGCACCAGCCTGCCCGCCGAGGTGGGCGCCGCGCTCGATCGGGCCAAGGTGCCGCGCGATGCGCTGGCGGTGGTGGTGCAAGACATGACAGACCGCGGCTCGCCGCGGCTGACGTGGCAGGCGCAGGCTGCGGTCAACCCCGCATCGCTGATGAAGCTCGTGACCACCAGCGCCGCACTCGACGTGCTGGGGCCGGCCTACACCTGGACCACGCCGGTGTGGCTGCAAGGCAGCCTGCGTGCGGGCAACAACGGCGTGTTCGACGGCAACCTGGTCATCAAGGGCAGCGGCGACCCCAAGCTGGTGTTCGAACGCGTGTGGCTGCTGCTGCGCCGGGTGCAGCAGCTCGGCGTGCGCAACATCCATGGCGACATCGTGCTCGACCGCAGCGCGTTCGAGGTGCCCGCACAAAACCCAGGCGACTTCGACGGCGAGGCGCTGCGCCCGTACAACGTGGGTGCCGATGCGCTGCTGCTGAACTACAAGTCGGTGTCTTTCACCTTCACGCCCGATGCGCAACGCGGCGTGGCGGTGGTGAGCTTCGAGCCGCCGCTCGAAGGCGTGCAGGTCGAAGCCCGCGTACCTCTGGCCGCGGGCGCTGGTGCGGCGGTGTGCAACGACTGGCGCGGGGCGCTGGAGGCGGATTTTTCCGATCCACGCAAGCTGCGCTTCAAGGGCATCTACTCGCCGGCCTGCGGCGAAAAGACCTGGCCGCTGGCCTATCCCGAGCCGGCGGCCTACAACGAGCGCGTGCTCGCCGGCTTGTGGGCCGAGATGGGCGGCCAACTCGCCGGCCGGGTGCGCGACGGTCAGGCGCCCGACGCGCCGCCGACCTTTCTGGTGACGTCGCCCACGCTGCTTGAGGTGACCCGCGACATCAACAAGTTCAGCAACAACGTGATGGCGCAGCAGCTGTTCCTCACGCTCGGGCTCACGCAGCGGGGTCTGGGCACGCCGGACAACGCGCGCGAGGTGCTGCGACAGTGGCTGACCACGCGCTTTGGCGAAGCCGCTCGCACCGCGGTGGTCGACAACGGCTCGGGGCTGTCTCGCGACGGTCGCATCAGCGCGCAGCTGCTGGCTAGGCTGCTGCAGGAATCGGCCGGCGGTACGCAGATGTCCGAGCTGATGAGTTCGCTGCCGGTCAATGGCGTGGACGGCACGATGAAACGATCGAAAGCCCCGCCCGGCCGCGCCCACCTGAAAACGGGTTCGCTGCGCGATGTGTCGGGCGTCGCCGGCTACGTGCTGGGTGCAAGCGGCCGCCGCTATGTGCTGGTGGCCATCATCAACCACCCCAATGCAGGTGCTGCGAAGGCGGCACTCGATGCGCTGATCGAATGGACCGCCCGCGACACATCCACCGAGCAGCAGGCGCTGAAATGACCCGGTGCCGCAGCACCAGAAAGGCACACCGATGACCGGTATCTCGTGGATGGACCTGCTGGGCTACGCCGCTGCCACGCTCACCACCGCCTCGTTCATACCGCAAGCGTGGCTGACGTTTCGCACGGGCAATGTGCGCGGCATTTCACTGGCGATGTATTCCACCTTCACCGTGGGCGTGGCGCTGTGGCTGGGCTACGGCCTGATGCTCGGCGCGTGGCCCATCATCGCAGCCAACGCCATCACGCTGCTGCTGGCGTTGGCCATCCTGACCATGAAGCTGCGCGGCGGGCGCAAGGGGCCTTGAACCGACCCGATGCGGCCGGTGTCATCAGAACGGGTTGTTTTCTACCAAAAAGCGTGCTCGGTCGCCCAACAAGAAATGGGCCTGTACACCGAAGTGGATCTGGTCAGCCCACATGTAGTAGTTGTCGTTGTAGGCAACGCCAGGATCGACCAAGGTGAGGGAGTTGCACTCATCATCGGGCTTGGCTGGGTTGTAAGCCGGCTGGTTGGCCGGCAGGCAACCCGCGTCGGTCAGGTTGAAGATGCCGTAGTTACTGGCAAAGTTTTCGGTGTTGTTGGTGAGGTTGAAGAACAGGTTGTAGCCGTCGACCAGACCCAGGCTCCTGCCATTGTTCGCGATGTTGTTTCGCAACCCCAGATTGAAGCCCTCGTAGTTGTTACCCACACCGAAAGTCATGCGGCTGAGCAAGGCGCCTCCGTCGGCTTGGCTCAGTCCATACGGGGTTTTGCCCACGTCGGGAATGACCACGTACAAGGCCCGCGCTTTTTTGTTCTTGCTGTTGGTGATGACGTTGGTGAACAGCGCTGCCAGAGCCTTGCCCCGGTTGAGGGCTTCTGTCACGGCCTGATCCTGGGCGGCTTGTGATGTGTCGCCTTTGAGCTTGTAGGCCTCGTAAAGCTCGATGATGTCGTTTTGCCCCACCATCACCGTGACCAGATCGGTCGGGCCGAAGCTGTTGCCTTGGCTGAGCCAAACATTGACTTGGCCCACCGCGTCAGCCACCTTGGCGCCAGCCGTTGAATAGTTGAAAGCGGTCACCGGCGCGCCAGTGAAGTTGCAAGCTTCGAACACAAAGTTGTAGTTGGCGGCCAGCCACTGAACCCACAACAGGTTGATGCCGCAATCGAGCGTCGAAAACGCCGGCGTGGTGTCGGGGGTGAAGCCGTTGATGGTGTATTTCTTACCGTCGCGCGCGGTCGCCGAGGAGCCGCGTGTCAGCAGGCTGGCTTCATCACCGAACACGAGCAAGCGCTTGGGAGCGAATTCCTGGGTCGTCGTGCTGCCGCCGCACGAGCCCAGCAACACGCTGCCCACCACCGAGACAGCCACGAGGCCGCGGCGCAGCGCGGCGGCGCTCCATTGATCGATTCTGAAATTCATGCGGGCTCCGAAGGAAAAATGTGGTCGCTGGGTCAGGCGGCGGCGGCACGGGCGAGACGGTCTTTGACACCGTCCCACTCGGGGTCTGCGGGCGGTGTCTCGACCCAGATCAGCCCGACGCCTTGCCCATCGAGACGGCGCAGCACGCTGAACAACTCATGGGCCGCCGCCGCCGCGTCGACAGGCATGGCCTGAAAAACCGCCGCAGCGTGGTCTGAAAAAGGGTGGCGCGAATATACCGCCACCAGGGGAGGCGCCCCGGATGGGGCCGCGGCACTGGCCGGACCCAGCATCTCAAGGGCCAGGCGCAACTGGTCTTCAGACATCAGCCGAACGCGAGCGCGTGGCGCGTAATGGGACTCGAGCGTGCCGGGCGCGCGCGGCGCGGCCGCATCGCGATCGCCCACAGGCTCGCCCAGCACCGCTTCGATCGCCTGCCGCGTGATGCGGCCCGGGCGCAGCAACACGGGCTGGCCTCTGGTGCAGTCGACGATGGTCGATTCAATCCCCACCTCACAAGCTCCGCCATCGAGCACGCGCAAGCCCGGCTCGTCACCGAGTTCGGCCAACACATGCGCCGCTTGCGTCGGGCTCAGGCGGCCGAAGCGGTTCGCGCTGGGTGCAGCCACACCACTCACCCCGAGCGCAGCCGCAGCGCGCAGCAAAGCCTGTGCCACCGGATGGTCCGGACAGCGCAAGGCGATGGTCGGCTGCCCACCGGCGCATGCCGTGGCCACGCCCGGCCGGCGTGGCACGATGACCGTCAGCGGCCCGGGCCAGAACGCACTCGTCAGGCGCTGCGCGAGTTCGGGCCAGTCGGCACAGAACACACGGGCGGCGGCGGCATCGGCCACATGCACGATCAAGGGGTGATCGGCAGGCCGGCCCTTGGCGCGGTAGATGCCGGCAACCGCGCGGTCATCGTCGGCACGCGCGCCCAGTCCATAGACCGTCTCGGTGGGAAGCGCGACCAGCTCGCCAGCGGCCAGGGCGACAGCAGCCTCGGCGATCGCCGCCGGATCGCGCCCATCGAGCACAGCGCCATTCACGCGAGAAATCGCATCAGAAAGCCGGCAAGCCCAGCACCGCGGCCGCCTGCAGCGCGACGTGTCGTGCTTGAGCAGCGCTGGCCGCCGTGACCGTGAGGTGCCCCATCTTGCGGCCGGGCCGGGGCGCTGTCTTGCCGTACAGATGCAAATGCACGCCGGGCAACGCCAGCAGCTGAGCCCAATCGGGCTCGCGTGCGGTGGCGGGCGCACCGGCAACAGCGTCGGCAAACCACAGATCCCCCAGCAAGTTGAGCATCACCGCGGACGAATGCAGCCGGGGCGCCGGCATGGGCGCGCCTGTCATCGCACGCACCTGCAGCTCAAATTGCGACAGGTCACAAGCGTCGATGCTGTAGTGGCCCGAGTTGTGCGGGCGCGGCGCCATTTCATTGGCCACCAGCCGGCCGTCTTGCAGCACGAAGAATTCGACGCACAGAACGCCCACGTAGTCTAGCGACTCGGCCACGCGCCGCGCGGCATCGATCGCTTGCTGCTGCAAAGCCGCCGACACATCGGGCGCAGGCACTTGCGTGATGGCCAGGATGCCATCACGGTGCAAGTTTTGCTGCAGCGGCAAATGAACCAGTTCGCCGGCCGCGCTGCGCGCCACGATCACGCTGACCTCTTGGGAAAGCGGCAGCTGCTGCTCGAGCACCGCCGAGACGCCGCCCAGCGCGGTCCAGGCCGCAGCCAGTTCAGCGCGTGTGGCCACACGCGCCTGACCCTTGCCGTCGTAGCCCATGCGCGTGGTCTTCAGGATGCCGGGCAGCAGGTGATCGGGCACTGCATCGAGCTGTGCGGCGCTTTCGATCACGGCGTGCGGCGCGCACGGCACATCACAGCTCGCGAAGTGACGCTTCTCGGCAGCTCGGTCCTGACACACCGCCACCGCGGCCGCACTGGGCGACACCGGTCGCCCAGTGGCCAGCGCCTGCAGTGCCGCAGCCGGCACGTTCTCGAACTCGGTAGTGATGGCGGCACTGCGCTCGGCGAGCCGTGCCAGACCCTGCTGATCAAGGTAACCGGTGTGCACATGGTGGTGTGCGACCAGTCCCGCCGGGCTGGCCACATCGCCGTCAAGCACGGCGGTGAAATAGCCCATCTGCTGCGCCGCGTGCACAAACATGCGGCCGAGCTGCCCACCGCCCATGACGCCCAAGGTGGCGCCGGGCGCGATGAAATCGGTCATGTGAGCTGCGAGGTCATCGCGCGGGCCGCCTCGGTCTGTCGCGCGCGGTAAGCCTCGAGCCGCAAGCGCAGCGGCTCATCAAACACCGCCAGCATCGCTACCGCAAACAGCGCCGCGTTGGCCGCTCCAGCGGTGCCGATGGCGAAGGTCGCCACCGGGATGCCCTTGGGCATTTGCACGATGGAGTGCAGCGAATCGACCCCCTGAAGATGGCGGCTGGCCACCGGCACACCGAGCACCGGAACGGTGGTCTTGGCTGCGAGCATGCCGGGCAGGTGGGCCGCGCCACCGGCACCGGCGATGATGGCCTTGAGGCCCCTCGCACCGGCCGACTCGGCATACGCAAACATCTCGTCTGGCATGCGGTGGGCCGAGACCACGCGCGCCTCGAAGGCGATGTCAAACTCGGCGAGAATTTCGGTGGTTGTCTTGAGGGTTTCCCAGTCGCTGCTGGAACCCATCACCACACCCACCACGACAGGCGCGTTCATGGCCTCGCTCCGTCTTCTGTAAAGCCCAGAATTGTAGGCGCCGCCATCATCGCTGGCGGCGCGCGCGCCGTCCCACTCACGCACCCGACACCCCACCATGATCGACATTTCCATCAATAACCTGCAGTCTGATCTGATCCAGGCCTCGCTCGAGCGGCCGGTGCTGCTCGACATCTGGGCGCCGTGGTGCGCCCCGTGCAAATCGCTGGGCCCGGTGCTTGAAAAGCTCGAGGTGGCCTATGCAGGACGCTTCACGCTGGCCAAGCTCGACTCGGACGCCGAGCCCGACATTGCCGGACAGCTGTCGCAGATGTTTGGCGTGCGCAGCATCCCGTTTTGCGTGATGTTCAAGGACGGTCAGCCGGTCGACGGCTTTGTCGGCGCGCTGCCCGAAGCCGAGATCCGCCAGTTCCTCGACAAGCACGTGCCTTCGCCCGAAGATATGGCTGCCGAAGAGGACGTGGAAGCCGCAGAGGCGCTGCTGGCTGACGGCCACACCGAAGACGCGATTGCCCTGCTGATGGATGCGGTGGCCACCAACCCTGGAAACGACACCGCGCGCTTCGACTGCCTTCGTGCGCTGTTGCTGGCCGGTCGTATCGACGAAGCGCGCGTGGTCTTCAACCCGGTGGCCGCCGCGGTGCTGCCCGATGCACGGCTGGTGGCCTGTGGCCACTGGCTGGCGGCCTGCGAGTCGGCCGTGAGCTCGCACTCGCCCGATGTGCTCACGGCTGCCATCGGTGCCAATCGGCGCGATTTCGAGGCGCGATTTGAGTTGGCTCAGATTTACTTCGCCGCACAGCGCTTCACCGAAGCGATGGACGAACTGCTCGAGATCGTGATGCGCGACAAGGCCTGGAATGGCGAGCTCGCGCGCAAGACCTATGTCGCCATCCTCGAGGTGATGAGCAAGCCGCCGGCCACCAAGGCCGAGCCCGCCGCACCCAAGGGCACGCTCGAGATCGCCGGCAAGGTCAACACCACACCGGCAGACCCCGTGGTCGACCAGTACCGCCGCAAGTTGAGCATGGCGCTGTTCTGACCTGACGCGCCCGCCGGCGCTGCGCCATCAGGCGGTCGTCGATTTCAATGCGCGGTCAAGCAGCTCGATCACCGAGCGCTGCATCGCGTGTTCCTGCGCCCAGTGGTCGTTCGCCAGCGAGCGGTAATGCCCAGCGGCCACGTCATCGGCCAGCGCTTCGTACACCTGGGCCAGACGGCCGCAAGCCACCGCCGCATCTTCGACATACATGCCGGGGATGATCAGCGCGGCCGCCGCAGCAGCACCGCTGCGAGCGCCCTCCACATCGCCCACATGAAAACGGCACCATGCCTGATCGGCCACATAGGCCGCGCGCATGTGTTCAAGGCCCTGGGCACAGGCCTCGTCAAGGTAGGCGACGTACTGGGCCTGCGCCTTGGCGTGCTCGTGCTGCGCGGAAAACACCTGGGCGCGAAACATCTCCATGAACGCGGTCTGGGACACCGTGCCCACCCAGCGGTCGAAATTGACCGAGGCATCGATCCAGGCCTGCGTGCGGCGCGCCTCCTCGGTGTTGGGATCACCCAGGATGGACGCATGAAAGACATGATTGCTGCGGTGTCCGGCCATGGTGAAGGTGATGACGCCCATGGTCGCGTCGTCGGCCTCAGCCATCGCGTGCTCGCGCGCGCGGGCGTACCAGGGCTGCGCCAGATCGAGACGGTTGGCCCAGTGATAGGCGCTGGCCGCCACCAGCGAGGCGCGCGCGCGAGCCGTGTGGTGATCAGGCTCGGCCAACTGCAAAGCCTGAACCAGATGACGGGCCATGTCTTCCATGTCGTCCTGGCTGAAACACACATGCGCCAACCACGCAGCGCTGAGCGCCTGCATGGGCCGCAAGCCTGCGGCTGCCGCCAGCGCATGCGCGCGCAGCATCTTGTCGCGGCCGGCCGTGACCCGGCCGCTGTAATGCTCGACCCAGGCCTCGACCACGCAGACCCACACGGTGACCAGCGCCACCGGCCGCTGGGCGAACTCGCTGCGCAGGCTCGTCAGCGCCTGCCTGGCTTCGTCAAAGACGCCCTGCCGGGCTTGAAAGCCGGCCAGCTCGGCGCGGGCGCAAGCCCTGTCGACCGAGTGCACCGCAGCCGCCAGCGCGGCTTCAAGCCGCGCGAGCATGGGCGACGGTGGCAGCGTCATGCGGTCAGACGATCAAGGGCCTCGCGGTAACGCTCGGCGGTGTAGGCCACCACCGCATCGGGCAGCGTGGGCGATGGCGCCTTCTTGTTCCACGGCGCGCCATCCACCTGCGCCTGCTCCAGCCAGTCGCGCACGAACTGCTTGTCATAGCTCGGTGGATTGCGGCCGTCAGCGAAGGCGGCTTGATAGTCTTCCTGGGGCCAAAAGCGCGAGGAATCGGGCGTCAGCACCTCGTCCATCAGCGTCAGCGTGCCGTGCTCATCGAGGCCGAACTCGAACTTGGTGTCGGCAATGATGATGCCCTTGGTGAGCGCGAATTCGGCCGCCGTGCGGTACAGCTCGATGGCCACATCACGCACTTGCACCGCGAGTGGCTCGCCAATGATCTCGACCATGCGAGCAAAGGAAATGTTTTCGTCGTGGTCGCCCATCTCGGCCTTGGTGGCAGGGGTGAAAATGGGATGCGCCAGCTTGGCCGCGTTGGTCAGGCCTTCGGGCAAGGCCACGCCGCACACCGTGCGGTCGTGCTGGTATTCCTTCCAGCCGCTGCCGGCCAGATAGCCGCGCACCACCGCCTCGACGGGCAGCGGCTTGAGCCGCTTGACCAGCATCGAGCGCCCCGTCACCTGTGCGCGCTCATCGGGTGCCACCACGCTTTCGGGCGACTCGCCCGTGAGGTGATTGGGCACGATGGATTTCAGGCGCTCGAACCAGAACAGCGCCATCTCGGTGAGCAGTCGGCCCTTGCCCGGAATCGGCTCGCCCATCACCACATCGAAGGCGCTCAGGCGGTCGCTGGCGATCATCAGCAGTCGGTCATCGCCCACGGCGTAGTTGTCGCGAACCTTGCCGCGCGCCAGCAGCGGCAGCGAATGCAGGCGGCTTTCGAGCAGGGAAGATGTCATCGCGCGCTGTCTTGGTGGATGGCCATCAGACCACGGTCTGCGCGAGTTCGCCCTGCGCATAGCGCTCGGCCACGGCCGACAGCGGCTGCGGCTTGATCTTGGCGGCCTGGCCTTCGCAGTTGAACTCGACATAGCGCTGCTTGCAGATCTGCTTGGCGGCTTCGCGAGCCGGCTTGAGGTAGTCGCGCGGGTCGAACTTGTCGGGGTTTTGAAACATGAACTTGCGGATGGCCGCGGTCATGGCCAGGCGCACGTCGGTGTCGATGTTGATCTTGCGCACACCGAACTTGATGGCTTCTTGGATCTCGCTCACAGGCACGCCATAGGTCTCGCGCATGTCACCGCCAAATTCGCGGATGGTGGCCAGCAGATCCTGCGGCACGCTGGAGCTGCCGTGCATCACCAGGTGCGTGTTGGGGATGCGCTTGTTGATTTCCTTGATGCGGCCGATGGCCAGGATGTCGCCGGTGGGCTTGCGGGTGAACTTGTAGGCGCCGTGGCTGGTGCCAATCGCGATGGCCAGCGCGTCGAGCTGGGTGCGCTTGACGAAATCGGCGGCCTGCTCGGGGTCGGTGAGCAACTGCTCCATGGTCATGGTCGCGTCGGTGCCGTGGCCGTCTTCCTTGTCGCCCTTCATGGTCTCGAGCGAGCCCAGGCAGCCGAGTTCGCCCTCGACGGTGATGCCCAGCGCGTGCGCCATGTCGACCACCTTGCGGGTGACCTCGACGTTGTAGTCGTAGCTGGCGATGGTCTTGCCATCGGCTTGCAGCGAGCCGTCCATCATGACCGAGCTGAAGCCCAGGTTGATGGCGCCCTGGCAGACGTCGGGGCTTTGACCATGGTCCTGATGCATCACCAGCGGGATGTGCGGCCAGCTCTCGAGCGCGGCCTGGATCAGGTGCTTGATGAAGGGCTCGCCGGCGTACTTGCGCGCGCCGGCGCTGGCTTGCAGGATCACCGGCGCGCCCACTTCAGCGGCCGCCGACATCACCGCTTGCACCTGCTCGAGGTTGTTCACGTTGAATGCCGGAATGCCATAGGCATGTTCGGCAGCATGGTCGAGCAGCTGGCGCATCGAAACGAGTGGCATGGTCTGTCCCAGAAGTGAGTAAGGAGGGCCGGCTGCCGGGCATCAAGCCACGCGGCAGATCTTCAGCATGTTGGTTCCGCCGGGGTGGCCCATGGGCTCGCCCACGGTGATCGCATAGGTGTCGCCCGACTTGAGCACGCCCCGATCCACCAGGAGCGACTCGGCCCTGGCCAAGGCCTGATCGCGGTCGGTGTAGCTGGGGATCAGCAGCGGTCGCACATTGCGGTAGAGGCACATCTTGCGCTGGCTGTTGACCTGCGAGGTGAGTCCGTAGATGGGCACGTGAATGCGGTGACGACTCATCCACAAGGCCGTGGAACCCGACTCGGTGAGCGCTAGGATCGCCTTGCAGCCGAGGTGGTGAGCCGCGAACAAAGCGGCCATCGCGATCGACTGATCGATGCGCCCCACGAATTTGTTGGTGAAGTCGGCATCGAGCGAGACCTCTTCGGCGCGTTCGGCCTCGATGCAGATGGTGGACATCATCTCGACGGTTTCCACCGGGTACTTGCCAGCGGCCGTCTCGGCGCTGAGCATCACCGCGTCGGTGCCGTCAAGCACCGCGTTGGCCACGTCGCTGACCTCGGCACGCGTGGGCACCGGGTTGACGATCATCGACTCCATCATCTGCGTGGCGGTGATGACGATGCGGTCAAGCTCACGCGCCATCTTGATCATCTTCTTTTGCAGCGCCGGCACGGTGGCGTTGCCGACTTCCACCGCGAGGTCGCCGCGCGCGACCATGATGCCGTCGCTGGCGCGCAGGATGCTCTCGAGGACGGGAATGGCTTCGCTGCGCTCGATCTTGGCGATCAGTGCCGCGCGGTGCTTGGTGGGTTCGCCGGCCACATTGGCCAGTTGGCGCGCCATTTCCATGTCGGTGGCGTTCTTCGGAAAGCTCACCGCGAGGTACTCGCACTGGAAGCTCATCGCGGTCTTGATGTCTTCCATGTCCTTGGCGGTCAAGGCCGGCGCCGTCAGACCGCCACCGGCCTTGTTGATGCCCTTGTTGTTGGACAACTCGCCTCCCACCACCACAGTGGTGTGGATCTCGGCCCCACGCACCGCATCGACGGTGAGCTTGAGCAGCCCGTCGTTGAGCAACAGGGTGTCGCCCGGGCGCAGATCGCGCGGCAGTTCCTTGTAGTCCAGGCCCACACGCTCATTGGTACCGAGCTCGGTGGTCGCGCCGTCGAGGATGAAAGACTGCCCGGGCTCGAGCATGGTCTTGCCACCCTCGAACTTGCCCACGCGAATCTTCGGGCCCTGCAGGTCGGCCATGATGGCGACTTCCTTGCCCACGCGGCGGGCCACTTCGCGCACCAAGGTAGCGCGGTCGATGTGGTCTTGCGCCGTGCCGTGCGAGAAATTGAGCCGGACCACATCGACGCCGGCGCGGATCAACCGCTCAAGGACCTCGGGCGAGCTCGATGCCGGGCCGAGGGTGGCGACGATCTTGGTGGCACGGGTCATGGACGAAATCTCCGGTGGGTCTGTCAGGTCAGAAAGTGGGGCAGCAGACTCGGCCGCTCGGCCGGTCAGCTCACCGTTTCCAGGGCTCGACGCTCAAGCACATCAATGGCAGGCAGCACACGCCCTTCCAGCATTTCAAGGAAGGCGCCGCCGCCAGTGCAGATGTAGCTCACGCCGGACTCGACGCCGAATTTCGAGATCGCGGCCAACGTGTCGCCACCCCCGGCGATGCTGAATGCGTCCGATGCGGCGATGGCGTGGGCGATGGCTTCGGTGCCATGGGAAAACGCATCGAACTCGAACACACCCACCGGCCCGTTCCACACGATGGTGCCGGCCGACTTGAGTTGCTGCGCAAGCAAGGCCGCGGTCTGCGGGCCGATGTCAAGAATCAGGTCGTCGGCCGCGACGTCGACGGCGGCCTTGGTGGTGGCGGGCGCATCGGCTGCAAACGATTTGGCGGTGACCACATCCACGGGAATGGGCACATCGGCGCCGCGCGCCTTCATCGCGGTGATCACGGCACGGGCCTTGTCCACCAGATCGGGCTCGGCCAGCGATTTGCCGATCGGCAACCCCGCGGCCAGCATGAAGGTATTGGCAATGCCGCCGCCCACGATGAGCCGATCGACCTTGGCCGCCAGCGAATCAAGGATCGTCAGTTTGGTGCTGACCTTGCTGCCCGCGACGATGGCCACCAGGGGCCGCTGAGGGTGGGCCATCGCGCGCGTGATGGCATCGGCCTCGGCGGCCAGCAGCGGACCGGCGCAGGCCATGGGCGCGAACCGTGCCACGCCATGCGTGGACGCCTGAGCGCGATGCGCCGCGCCAAAAGCATCGTTGACGAAGATGTCGCACAAAGCGGCCATCTTGCGGCTGAGGGCTTCATCATCCTTGCTTTCACCCACGTTCAGGCGGCAGTTCTCGAGCATGACCAGATCGCCGGCGGCAAGCGCTCGGCCATCAATGCTCACGCCGTCAACCCAATCACTGATCAGCGGCACCTTGCGGCCAAGCAACTCGCCAAAGTGGCGTGCGATGGGCGCGAGCGAGTCTTGTGCAGTCATGCGGCCTTCGACGGGGCGGCCAAGGTGCGAAGTCACCATCACGGCGGCGCCTGCCTTGAGTGCGGCCTCGATGCACGGCAATGAGGCCCGGATGCGCGTGTCCTCGGTGACACGCCCGTCGGCGTCTTGCGGCACGTTGAAATCGACGCGGATCAGCACGCGTTTGTCAGCCACTTGCTGACTGGCGATCAGATCGGTGAAAAGGATGGCGTTCATGCTGTGGGAGAGCTGGTCTGAGAGAAGTTTAAAGGGGCAAAGTTTCACCTTGAACACCGCGCCTTGAGACAGGCGCGGGCCATGCGGATCGGCTTGGACAACGTGACGCGACCGGGCCTTTCGGGCGGCCTGACAGACGCTCAGGGGGCCTTGGCGTCCTTGGCAGACTTGGCCGATTTGGTCGATGCGGGCTCGGCATCGGCAGCCTCGGCATCGACGGCCTTCAAGCTGGCGCCCTGAGCGTTCAACTGCGGCGGCACCGGTTCGATCTTGTTTTCGCGCATGTAGTCGTTCATGTCGCGCCAGCCGGCAAACACGGCCGCCTTGTCTGCCTTCTTGTTCAGCGCGTAGCAGTCTTCTATGGCCCGACCGGCATGGCGACAGGCGCTGCCAATCGCGTTGCCCTCGGCCAAACGCGCGGCAGCCACCTTTTCAGGCGACTCGATACCCAACTGATCGCAACCGGCGAGCAGCGAGGTCGCGGCCATCAGCAAGCTCAGAGTCGAGCGCGTTGCGGCAGATCTGAATGAAGATTCGATGGGCATGGGACAAGGACCTTTTTCGTTTCTTCGACCACGGACATGACAACTTGAATGGGGGCGGTTCACGCGCTCACTCCTTCGGCGGCGGCCCGAACCGCTCACCGACCCGCACAGCGCATCCCTGCAGAAAGCGCGCTGCAGTCAAACGTTTGCCGCCGGCTCGCTGCAATTCGCCAAGCACCACCGCCCCCGTACCGCAGGCCACGGTGATGCCGTCTGGCGATGCATCGATCACCGTGCCCGGCGGCGCACTGGAAGTCGGCAGCGGTGCGGCCATGGCCAGCCACAGCTTGACCGATTCACCGTGCAGCCACGACACCGCACCCGGCGCGGGGTTGAAGGCGCGAATGCGGCGAGCCACGAGGTTCGCATCCTGATCCCAATCGATGACGGCCTCGGACTTGTCGATCTTGTGCGCGTAGTTCACGCCCTCGGCCGGCTGTGGCGTGGCCGTCAACGCGCCGTGACCAGCCCGTTGCAGCGCATCGACGATGAGTTGGCCACCCAGCTCAGCCAGACGGTCATGCAGCGTGCCCGTGGTGTCATTCGGCGCGATGTCAATCGATTCGGCAAGCAGCATCGGCCCGGTGTCGAGACCTGTTTCCATCTGCATCACGGTGATGCCGGTTCGCTCATCACCCGCTTCGATGGCCCGATGGATGGGCGCAGCTCCACGCCAGCGCGGCAGCAAAGACCCGTGAATGTTCAGACATCCCAGAGGTGGCAGCTCCAGAGCCCATTGCGGCAGGATCAGGCCGTAGGCAGCCACCACCATGGCGTCGATGCGAGCGGCCTTCAGGCTCAAACGTGCCTGTTCGGCGTCGGCCGCATGGCGCCCGTCAAGCCGCAAGCCCTGCGGCTGAATCACGGGGATCGCATGCTCAAGAGCCCACGCCTTCACGGCCGAGGCCTGCAACTGCTGGCCTCTGCCGGCTGGCCGATCGGGCTGGGTCAGCACCAGCGCCACCTCGATGCCCGAACGATGCAAGGCCGCCAGAGCCACACGCGCGAACTCAGGCGTTCCAGCAAAGGCGATCCTCACCAGCGGTGACCCGAAAAAATCATGTCAGCGACCATTGTCTTGAGCGTGCTTGAGCATCTTGGTCTTGATGCGGGTGCGTTTGAGCAAGCTCAGATAGTCAACGAACACCTTGCCGCGCAAGTGGTCCATTTCATGCTGAATGCACTTGGACAACAGATCGGCGGCGTCGAATTCAATCGCCTGACCCTCGCGGCCCAACGCACGCACCCGGATGCGTGCAGCGCGCGTGACCTTGCCGTAAACCGTGGGCACAGACAGGCAGCCCTCTTCGTCGACCACCTGCTCGTCGCTGACCGAGACCAACTGCGGGTTGATGAGAACGAGCGGCTCGTCGCGGGTTTTGGAAATGTCCATGACGATCAACTGCTCGTGAACATTGACCTGGGTTGCCGCCAGTCCCACGCCGTCGCAGGCGTACATGGTCTCGATCATGTCGTCGATCAAAGTGGCAATGCGATCGTCGAGCTGGGCCACCGGCTTGGCGACGGTTGTCAGCCTGGGGTCGGGGTAGCAAAGAATCGTCAGCTTGGTCATGGTGGCAGTCGCGGCAGCTTCATCTGGGCCCATGATGCGGATCAGCGGCGATGAGCCATCACGAGCGAAGGACAATGAGATTTTGGATTTGTTGCCGAGCCAAGGGTTCGGGGCAAAATCCTCTCAATCACTTGGAGATTTTCGCTGAATTTCCAATCGCGCAGGCCGATACCGAGGTGCGAGCATTCGGCACCCCTGCTCAGGCCAAAACATGGTTCGGCGCTGTTGCCGGCTCGTTGGGAGATTCATTGCATGATGCGTTTTGCTCCTCGTCTCCATCTCGGCCACCCGTCATTCGCTGCGCTGGCCGTCCCCTTGCTGATCGCCTGTGCGGCGGTGGCTGCGTCGGGCTCAGCGTTCGCGTTTGAGCTTACCGAGCAGCAACGCAGCGCAGCGCAGAAAGTCGCCGAAGCCGGCTTGCCCTTGTCCGAACTCTCGGCCAATGCGCCGGACTCCTACACGGTCAAGTCGGGCGACACGCTGTGGGGTATTTCAGGCCTGTTTCTGACGCGCGCTTGGCGCTGGCCTGAGTTGTGGGGAATGAACCTCGAGCAGGTTCGCAACCCTCACCTGATCTATCCCGGCCAGATCCTCTATCTGGAAAAGTCCGATGGCCGCGCGCGTTTGCGCATGGGCAGCGCGGTCGGTGGCGGTACGGTCAAGCTATCGCCCGAGGTGCGCTCGTCGAAGCTCGCCAGTGCGGCCATCGCGTCGATTCCATTCCATCTCATCGACCCTTTCCTCAATGAGGCCGTGATCTTTGACGGCGACTTCCTCAAGGACGCCCCACGCATCGTCGCCGCCAAGGAAGGGCGTGTGATGTTGTCGCGGGGCGAGACGGCCTATGTGCTGGGTGTCAACAGTCCGAACACGGTTTTTCGCATGTTTCGCAATGCCAAGCCACTGAAGGACCCGACCACGCGCGAGCTGCTCGGGTACGAAGCGGCCTATGTGGGAACAGCCGAACTGGTGCAAAAAGGCGGCGAACAGATATCGCCCAAGGGCAAGCGTGAAGTGATCCCGGACACCTTCATCGTGACCAGCGTCCGTCTGGAAGGGATGATCGGCGATCGGCTGGCCCCCGTGAAAGCGCGGGACTACCAGAACTACGTGCCGCACGCTCCGCAAGGCGATATTTCAGGGCAGATCGTGTCCATGTACGGCGATGCCATCACTGGCGGCCAAAACCAGATCGTGGCGCTGAATCGGGGCGCAGGTGACGGGCTCGAGCGCGGCCACGTGCTGGCCCTTTGGCACGATGGCCGCGTCGAAGTCGACCCGACCGACGAGCGCAAGACCTTGATGAAACTGCCTGATGAGCGGCATGGCGAATTGTTTGTCTTCCAGGTCTTTTCCCGAATGTCATATGCGTTGATCCTGTCGGTCAAAGAGCCGGTCAGCGTGGGCGATCGCTTCACCAAGCCGTGAAGCCGTCCGAGGGTTCGTGACGTGATCGACCGTCTGGAGTTGGCGGCCTGGTTGAGGTTGCTCGAAACCCCAGGCGTAGGACGCGACTCGGCGCGCCGACTGCTGGCAGCGTTCGGCTCGCCCCAAGCGGCGATAGGTGCATCGGTAGCAGCGCGCAGCGAGGTGGTGGGGCCCAAACTGGCGCAGGCGCTGTGCGCCGCACCGGCTGGGCTTGACTCGCTGATTGACCTGACTCTCGCCTGGCTGCAAGACGGACAGAATGCGACAAGGGCTTTCATCCCGCTGGGGGATCCGCGCTACCCACGCCCATTGCTGGACACCTGCGATCCGCCGCTGGTGCTTTACGCCCAAGGCTGCCTGGAACTGCTCGAGCAAGACAAGGCGATCGCCATCGTCGGCAGCCGCAATCCCACGCCACAGGGCGAGCAAACCGCCCGCCAGTTTGCGAAGAGCCTCGCACAGGCTGGTTGGGTGGTGGTGTCAGGGCTGGCGCTCGGAATAGACGCTGCGGCCCACGAAGGGGCGCTGGACTGTGGATCCCCCACGATTGCGGTGGTCGGCACGGGGCTCGACCGGGTGTATCCCAAGCGGCACTTGGAACTCGCGCATCGCATTGCCTCACAGGGCCTGTTGCTGAGCGAGTTCGCGTTGGGCACACCTGCGCTGGCCGCTCATTTCCCCTTGCGAAACCGGATCATCGCGGGCATCACGAAAGGCACGCTGGTGGTGGAAGCGGCGCTGCAGTCGGGGTCGCTGATCACCGCACGCCTGGCCACCGAGGCGGGTCGCGATGTGTTCGCGATACCCGGATCGATTCACTCGCCGCAGTCGCGCGGATGCCACCTGCTGATCAAGCAAGGTGCCAAGCTGGTCGAAACCGCACAGGAAATTCTGGAAGAACTTCAACCCCTGACGACGCCAAGGCCCGCCGCGGCGGATGTCAGCGTGCAGAGCCCCCTAAAAGACCCTTTACTCGAGGCCATGGGGTACGAGTTGGTGTCGATGGATGCGCTGGTCGCACGCACCGGATGGTCGGCGCAAGAGATCAACATCAAGCTGCTCGCCCTCGAACTGGAGGGGCAGGTGGCACGGCGGCCTGGTCAACTTTTTCAACAAATTGCGGTGGTCTGAAAAAGGGCGCTGCGGACGGCTTGCGCGGGCAAACTCCTCGGGTATAGTGTTTTCATGTTCGATGTGCTTGTGTACCTGTACGAGAACTACTGGCGTCCGGATGCCTGTCCGGATCAGGTCAAACTGACTCGAAAACTCACGTCAGTAGGGTTCGAGTCAGATGAGATTCAAGAGGCCTTGTTCTGGCTGGAAGGCCTTGCAAGCGCGGCCGAGTCCTATGTGGGTGAGCAAGGCGAATTGAGCCTGAGGGTCTACTCACCTGCCGAGCAGGATCACTTTGGCGAAGGCTCCATCGGCTTCATCAGCTTTCTCGAAGCTGCAGGTGTGCTGCCCCCGCCGATGCGCGAAATGGTGATTGACCGGGCCAGCGCCATCTCCGGCAGCCCGATCGATCTGGAAGACCTGAAGATCATCGTCTTGATGGTGTTCTGGAGCTTGGGCGAGGAGCCCGACGCCTTGATCCTGGATGAGCTTTTCGTTGACGAGGAAGACCGCCTGATCCACTGATCCACGAACGGCTGTCTACTCAATCAGACAGCTCGGATTGGCTTCTATCTGGGCCAGTGCACTGCGAGTGGCTCGTGTCGTGAGCGACTCCTCCTCGACAGGCACCAGCAAGCCAGCCTGCAAGAAGGCAGCCAAGCGCTGTTGCTGAAACAAGATGCAGCGTCCTTGCGGCGACACGAACAGAATCAACTGGCGGCGCATCCCGTGCCATGCGAGTTGGACCGAATCCTTGCGATTGCGGTAGTCAAGACTGAACCAGCTTCCCACCTGAAGTTCGCTGGCCCACACAAACATCTCCGGGCTGGCCTCCGAGCCCCCAGAGGTAACCACCTCAAAGTCACTGGTTTCGTGCAACGACAAATCAAACACCAGTGACTCATCGATCTCCAGATCATCAGCGTCAGGCAAGAGCTCTTCCAGAGTCTCCAGGCGCGCCAGCAATTGATCGAGGCGATCCTTGGAGATGACTGCCGTTCGAGCGGTGAACGCACTGGCCAGCGACTGGTTGAGGCTTTGAATGTGGCCGTCCTGCACCGTTGCATTCAGACCGGCCGCGCTCATGCCTTCTCGCAAGAGCCTCAACAGCGGCGGCAAGCGGCGAATCACCTCGGCGCGTTCTTCCTGAGAGACCTTGGCGCTGGCCGACCAGATCAAGTCGGACGCTGCCCGCTTCATGACCTTGATGTCTTCCCCGTGCAGCCCCGATTTCACTGAAGTCATGGCCAGCACATCGGCCCAGATCCTGAACAGGAAGTCGCGCACGCCCTCGTGCACGGGCACTTCATTGAGCATCTTTCGCAACTCAATGGTGAACTGGATGGCCAGCGTCTCGCGCTGTTCGACTTGCTCCGCCAAGGACACGCCAATTTGCGATGCCTCGTTCTCGCTCTTGAAATAGTGCTCAAGGAAACGGTCGAATTCAGACAAGACCATCTGAAAAACCCGGCTGCCGGTGTCGGGATAGGCTTCGACGACCTGTACCACCCGTTTGATTTCTCGCTCAATGGCGGCACCGGTGAGTTGCATGTTCTTGGCGTCAAAGCCCATCACGCACGCGCCCATGGAATCGATGAGTCGCTTGGCCGGGTGATCGCTGGTCGCAAAAAAATCTGGCTCGGCGATCGCCACGCGCAATACCGGCATCTGCAAGCGCGCAAACCACACCCGCACCGAACTCGGAATCCGGTCTTCGGTCAGGATGCTTTGAAACAGCAGGGCGACCACCTCGATCGTGGCCCGCTCGTCGCTCGTTGTGGCCGCCGCCTTGAGCGTTTGCCTGTGCTGACGCAAACCAGCCAGCATGGCCGACAGCCCCTGCGCGCCTATCGCGTCGGCAGCTTGGTCGGCTGAGGCCAGATGATGGGCTACTTCCTTCTGGACGGCGGAGATCGCTGAACCCAGATCCGGTGAGGCGTCGATTTGCCGCACGGGACGAAGCAGGCCCTCGGGGGCCCTTCCCATCAATCGGTTCAAGCGCCAAAGCACCGCCTCGGCGTGGTCGGCGTCTTCGTTGAAAGTACCGCCGGTTCCTTGCATCGGTCGGCCATCAGCGAATGCGTTGCCCCGGGGGTCTGTCTGAAAACCTGACTGCGGCGTCGACGCCGTGCCACCCATGGACGGGGACAAGGAAGCCGCCTGAGGGACTCCGGAAACGGGGTCATGGGCACGGCGAATGAAGGGGCGAAGATCAATCTCAGGCAGCACGCCTTGCTGAATCAGCTGCCGGTTGACCTCGTGGTATGCCTCGCACACGACAAGAGAAAACTCCTCGTGCAGCACGCTTTGGGCGGTTCGCCAAACGTCATGGCCGAGACCGGCCGATCGCCAAGATTTCACTGCCAGGTACGCCAACATTTCTGGCCGAAGAATCTCGTTGGATTCGAGCTCTTCACACCCGTCAAGAAAAATCATCCGCGAGCGCAGGTCGCCAAACTCCCAGCTCGCTTTTTCCTTGATTGCCAGACTCAGCCGCGAACTGAGGATCTCTGCTTCAATGGTTTCGTTATCGACAAGGCTGAACTTGAGACGCCCGGTGGACGGCAATGCCGCAGGTGTGGTCGCGGGTATCAAACCATCAGGGTAGGCGGCTTTCGCCACTGAAAGCATCCCCTCCAGCCACAAACCCGAAGCCGCCCTCAAGCCATCGAGAGCCTCTCGCCGGCGCAACATGATGGCGGGCAAGGCCACTTGGTCTGCGAGTCGACGCACGCCCGACTCAAGTTGAGCCACCAGACCTGGCAAACCATTGACGAGCCTGTCGATGAACAGCCTGCGCGATTGCTTCGCTTGGGCTTGCTTGGGTGCGTCAGGAACCATCGCTGAGCATTCGCCAAACCCACCAACCTAGACGACCGCCCCAGCGTTCGGATCGTCAGGATCGAGGTCCTTGCCAGACGCCTTGATGAGGTCTTCGCGCTTGACACCCAACCACATCGCGATCGCCGCCGCCACGAAAACCGAAGAGTAAATGCCGAACAAGATACCGATGGTTAACGCAACCGCAAAGTAGTGCAGTGTTGGGCCACCAAAGATCAGCATCGAAATCACCATCATGAGCGTACAGCCATGGGTGATGATGGTGCGGCTGATGGTGCTCGTGATGGCGTGGTCAATCACCTCGATCGTTGTCAGTTTTCTGTACTTTCGGAAGGCTTCGCGAATACGGTCGAAGATGACCACCGACTCGTTGACCGAATAGCCAAGAACCGCCAGGACGGCCGCTAGCACCGACAGCGAAAACTCCCACTGAAAAAAAGCGAAAAAGCCCACGATGATGATCACGTCGTGCAGGTTGGCAATGATGCCGGCGACCGAAAACTTCCACTCGAAACGCAGCGCCAGATAAATCATGATGCCGACGATGGTCACGGCAAGAGCCAGCGCTCCATCACGCGCCAGTTCGGAGCCGACCGAGGGGCCGACAAATTCACTGCGCTGCAGCCGAACGCGCTCTTCACCCACCTCCCCGCAAACCTGAGCGCTGGTCTCAGCGCCCTTTTCAGACTTGACCTGCTGCGTGCTCACCTTGCTGCCCTCGGCCTTGCAAAGCTCGCTGAAGACACGGGCAACAACCTCTGCCTGCTTGACATCCCCGCGCACTGGCAGGCGGATCAAAACATCACGTGAAGTGCCGAAGTTCTGGACTTGAACCTCGCCAAAACCGAGTGACTCCACGGTAGCGCGCACACGGTTGATGTCGGCTGGCTGCGCATAGGCCACCTCGATCACCGTCCCCCCTGTGAATTCGATGGAAAAGTGCAGCCCGCGTGTTGCAATGAAAAACACCGCCGCGAAGAAAGTCAACGCTGATATGGCGTTGAGCACCAGCGCGTTCCGCATGAACGGGATGTCGCGCCGGATCCTGAAAAATTCCATGTGTGTTCCTAGTTTGGCGACGTCAGGCTGCGAGGCACGGGGCCGGCCTCATGCAGACAGACCATCTCAGGCCACGGGCTTCCACACCTGCCCGATCGACACGCCCTTGAGTTTCTTTTGACGTCCATACCAAAGGTTGACCAAGCCGCGAGAGAACACCACCGCAGAGAACATTGAGGTCAGAATTCCGAGGCAGTGCACAACCGCAAAACCGCGAACGGGGCCAGAGCCAAAAGCCAGCAGCGACAAACCGGCGATCAACGTTGTCACGTTGGAGTCCAGAATGGTCGTGAAAGCCCGCTCGTAGCCGTTATGAATCGCCGACTGCGGTGAGGCACCGTTTCGCAACTCCTCTCGCACACGCTCGTTGATCAGCACATTCGCATCAATCGCCATGCCCAGAGTCAGCGCGATGGCCGCCATTCCCGGCAGCGTCAAACTGGCCTGCAACATCGACAACACAGACACCAGCAGCAACAAGTTGAACCCAAGGGCAAGGGTCGAGATCGCTCCAAACAAAAGGTAATACGCGCACATGAACAGCGCAATCGCGGCAAAACCGTAAAGCACGCTGTCAAATCCCTTCGCGATGTTGTCGGCACCAAGACTCGGGCCTATCGTGCGCTCCTCGATGATCTCCATCGGCGCTGCCAACGAACCAGAACGCAAAAGCAAGGCCGTGTCCGCTGCTTCGCTGGTGGTCATACGGCCCGAAATCTGCACCCGCCCCCCTCCAATCTCAGCGCGAATCACCGGGGCAGTCACGACTTCGCCCTTGCCTTTTTCAAACAAGAGAATAGCCATGCGTTTGCCAATGTTGTCTCGGGTCACGTCTTTGAAAATTCGTGCGCCCTTCGCATCCAAGGTCAGGTTGACCGAGGGCTCTTGTGTCTGCGAATCAAAGCCCGTTTGAGCATCGGTGAGGTTCTCTCCGGTCAAAACAACTTGTCGTTTGACGATCAGGGGCTGGCTTCCACGCTCCATGTAGCGTTCACTTCCCAACGGAACGGGACCGTTACCGCTGACAGCGGCGGATGCCTCAACGCTCTCGTCGACCATGCGAACCTCGAGCGTGGCCGTGCGGCCGATGATGTCCTTGGCCTTGGCCGTGTCTTGGACACCAGGCAACTGCACCACCACGCGATCGGCGCCCTGCTGCTGAATCACCGGCTCTGACACGCCAAGTTCGTTGACGCGGTTGTGCAGGGTCGTGATGTTCTGCTTAACCGCAGCCTCCTGCACTCGCTTTGCAGCCTCAGGTTTGAGCGCGCCCGAAAGCTTGATCTCACCGCCCTCTTCAGACTCAGACCAGTTCAGGTCCGGAAGCTCATCTTCGAGGAGCTTGCGAGCTGAGGTCAACGTGTCGCGGTCCTTGAAGCGCACCGCCAAGGACTGCCCATCCCTGCTGATGCCAGCGTGGCGCAGGTTCTTGTCACGCAAAATCAGGCGCACGTCCCCGGCAAGAGACTCCGCTTTTTTGGTCAGTGCCGACTTCATGTCGACTTGCATCAAAAAATGAACCCCTCCGCGCAGGTCAAGGCCCAGTGACATCGGAAGCGCATTCACGGACATCAGCCAGTGCGGCGAACGGGACAAAAGGTTGAGCGCGACGATGTAGCTGGCGTCGGCCGGATCCGGATTGAGCGCCTTTGAAATAGCGTCCTTGGCCTTGATTTGGGCATCTGTGTCGGCAAAACGTGCTTTGACAGAGCCTGCCTCAAACTGGACGAAGTCCGCATTCAATCCTGCGGCAACAAGCGCTTCTTCGACTCGAGTTGCAACCGTACCGTCCACCTTGACGGTAGATCGGCCACTGCTGACCTGAACCGCTGGCGCTTCACCGAAAAGGTTGGGCAGCGTGTAGACCGACCCAACCAGCAGTGCCACCAACAGCAGCGCGTATTTCCAAACGGGGTAGCGATTCATAGCGAGTGCCTGGCCATCCAAGGAAACGAATCAATGCCGACTGAGAGGCAGTGGGCACCATCTGCCGCAGGAACGAACAGCCCCTTTCACTTGAAGGTGCCCTTGGGCAGCACGAGAACTACCGACGAACGTTGAACCTGAATTTCGACACCATTGGCGACCTCGACGCCTAGGTAAGTCTCGCCCATCTTGGAGACCTTTCCGAGAAGTCCTCCTGCGATGATGACCTCGTCACCTTTGGCGAGCGCATCGATCATCGATTTGTGCTCCTTTTGGCGCTTCATTTGCGGTCGGATCATGACAAAGTAAAGCACCACAAACATCAGGATCAGCGGGAGCATCGAAGTGAGACTTCCGAACATGTCCGGAGTAGCACTTGGGGCAGGCGCTGCTTGGGCAAAGGCTTGAGAAATAAACACGTTGAGTCCTACTTGATGAAAGTTCCCCCTCAGGGAACCAAACCTAAAACCGGAATTGTAATGTCGGGGCCCGCGCCGGCAAGCATGACACAAAAACAACGAAGCCGGCATGCGCCGGCTGTGTTACCAATAAGTGGTTGCGGGGGCAGGATTTGAACCTACGACCTTTGGGTTATGAGCCCAACGAGCTACCAGACTGCTCCACCCCGCGCCAGATTAGAATAATTATAGCGCCAAACTTTACACGCAGGCCGGGGATTCCCAACAAATAAAGTCCAGACACCACATGATCAATCTCCCGATTCAGCCCCAGACGACACATCAACTTCAGCGCGATCCACCAACTCAACGAATGCCATGGGAGCATTATCACCAACGCGAAAACCCATTTTCAAAATTCGTGTATATCCACCAGGCCTTGCCTTGTATCGCGGGCCCAACTCGTTGAACAATTTCGAGACAATCTCTCGATCCCGAGTACGGTCAAACGCCAAACGCCGGTTCGCCAGCGTCGGCTCTTTCGAAAGCGTGATGAGTGGTTCAACAACACGGCGCAACTCCTTGGCCTTTGGAACCGTCGTCTTGATCGCTTCGTGCCTCAACAACGAATTACACATGTTGCGAAGCATGGCAAGCCTATGCTCGGAGGTACGGTTTAACTTGCGAAGACCGTGACGATGGCGCATGGTGCATATCCTTTCTTCATATTAAAGTAGCAGCCGTATCAGGTACTTCTACGTGCACCAGATCTGTCCTAAAGACAGACCCAAACCAGAATGGTCAATAGACCACCCAAAGACATTAACGCTTATCAAGCCCTTGAGGGGGCCAGTTTTCAAGCCGAGCACCGAGTGTCAACCCTCTCGAAGCCAACACCTCTTTTATCTCGTTCAACGACTTCCGGCCGAGGTTCGGCGTTTTCAACAACTCAGTTTCTGTGCGCTGGATCAAATCACCGATGTAATATATATTTTCGGCTTTCAGGCAGTTCGCAGATCTGACAGTCAACTCTAATTCATCAACTGGCCTGAGCAAGATCGGATCGAACTGAGTGTTTCGGTTCTGAGGCTCGTTAAAGGCGAGAATCTCGCTATTCTCAAGCTGCGCAAACACAGCCAACTGCTCTACCAAGATCTTTGCGGAAGCTCGAATCGACTCCTCTGGAGATATCGCCCCATTGGTCTGGATCTCCATGACCAACTTATCCAAGTCAGTTCGCTGTTCAACACGGGCACTTTCGACCACATAGCTCACTCGGGACACCGGAGAGAACGACGCGTCCAGAACAATGCGACCTATCGACTTCGAGGACTCTTCCCCAAAACGGCGCATCGTGCCTGGAACATATCCACGGCCTTTCTCGACCTTGATCTGCATATCAAGCTTGCCGCCGTGCGACAAGTTCGCAATCACGTGACTCGGGTTCACGATCTCAACGTCATGCGGAGCCTGGATATCTGAGGCTTTTACGGGCCCCTCACCATCCTTGCGAAGAACCAACGTCACTTCATCGCGGCTATGGAGGCGAAAGACCACGCCCTTCAAGTTGAGCATGATATGAACCACGTCTTCTTGCACACCGTCAATGGCAGAATACTCGTGCAAAACCCCAGCTATCGTTACCTCCGTAGGAGCATAACCCACCATAGACGAGAGTAAAACCCGACGCAACGCATTACCAAGGGTGTGTCCATATCCACGCTCAAAAGGTTCGAGTGTCACCTTCGCGCGGTTGACTCCAAGTGGTTCAACGTGGATGGCCTTGGGCTTAAGCAAATTAGTCTGCATGGAGTGTTTCTTTCAATACCCTCGGCTCATTACGCCGATAAGGCTGATGGATCCGTCGGTGAAGTGAATCTCACAATCACCAATCTCGAAGGTCGCCAACCCTCACCAAACATGGGGAAAAGGGCAGACCAAAGCTATCCGAAAACGCTTAACGCGAATAAAGCTCGACAATCAGCGCTTCCTTGACATCAGCGGCGAATTCGTCGCGATCCGGCGTCTTTTTAAACAATCCCTCCATCTTTGAACTATCAACCTGAACCCATGCGGGAAGTCCAATCGACTCTGCGAGCTTCAGGGAATCTGCGATACGCAACTGGTTTCTAGACTTTTCGCGAACCGAAACTGCATCGCCAACCTTGACCATATAGGAGGCAATGTTGACCACTGCCCCATTGACGGTAATAGACTTGTGTGAAACCAACTGCCTTGCTTCTGCTCGGGTAGACCCAAATCCCATCCGGTAAACCACATTATCGAGACGAGACTCAAGCAGCATCAACAAATTTGCACCTGTATTGCCTTTTCGACGTTCGGCTTCCGCGAAGTAGCGCCTAAACTGGCGCTCAAGTACACCATACATACGCTTCACCTTTTGCTTCTCACGAAGCTGGAGGCCAAAATCTGAGGTGCGCGTCCCAGACGTCCGGCCGTGCTGACCCGGCTTACTGTCAAACTTAGCCTTATCCCCGATAGGGCGCCGCGCGCTCTTGAGGAAAAGATCCGTACCTTCTCGACGGGACAGTTTTGCTTTTGGACCTAGATAGCGTGCCACATGAACTCCTTGATTTTTAGGTAGCGCAAACGTGTTACCTTGCGCTAGTCTGGCTTATCTTGTTTTTTTTGCTCAGACCGGGGGCTTTTACAAATTATCGACGGTTAACCTTAAACGCCGAAAAAAGGCCTTCGAAAAAATTTAAAATGCGCCAACTCAAACAACTAGATCCGGCGACGCTTCTGCGGCCGACATCCATTGTGTGGAACTGGCGTGACATCCGAGATCAAATTGATTCGAATACCAAGAGACGCGAGCGCACGAACCGAAGATTCACGACCTGGACCCGGACCTTTGATCCGGACGTCAAGATTCTTGATGCCCTGCTCCTGCGCGGCTCTTCCAGCCACCTCGGCAGCAACCTGTGCCGCAAACGGCGTGCTCTTCCGCGATCCCTTAAAGCCCTGACCACCACTAGATGCCCAAGCCAAAGCACCTCCTTGACGGTCGGTGATCGTGATGATGGTGTTGTTGAAAGAAGCGTGAACGTGAGCAATCCCATCCGCCACGTTTTTTCTAACTTTCTTTCGCACACGTTGTGCGGCTGTATTCGCTGTCTTAGCCATATGATTTTTTCCTCAACCAGAACCGCAACATGCCTGCTACGGGCATGCTGAACATTACTTTTTCACCACAGCACCCGACTTGCGGGGCCCCTTGCGTGTCCTAGCGTTGGTCTTAGTGCGCTGACCACGAACTGGAAGCCCGCGACGATGACGAAACCCGCGATAGCAACCCAAATCCATCAAACGCTTGATGTTGATTGACATTTCTCGGCGAAGGTCACCCTCGATGGTGAGGCGACCAATTTCTTCTCTGAGACGCTCGAGGTCGGTATCCGTTAGGTCCTTAATCTTCCGATCAAAGGGCACACCGCTCTTCACACAGAGCTTCTGTGCAGTAGTCCTTCCAACACCGTAGATCGACATCAGGCCGATCTCCGCATGCTTGTGTGGAGGTATGTTAATGCCAGCAATACGGGCCATGATTTTCCTCTAAATAACTTTACTTACCGCCAGAATTAACCTTGACGCTGCTTGTGTCGCGGATCAGTACAAATAACACGGACCACCCCTTTTCTACGGATGACCTTACAATTCCGACACATTTTTTTTACAGACGCAGCAACTTTCATCAAAATCTCCAAAGCCCACCGGGCAACAAACGTAATATCGAAGAAACGAACCGGTTCATAGTGAACTTACTTCGCTCGAAAAACAATTCTCGCCCTGCTCAGATCATAGGGCGTCAACTCTACAGTCACCTTATCTCCGGGTAAAATCCGAATGTAGTGCATCCGCATCTTCCCGGAAATGTGACCGAGGACGACATGCCCGTTTTCGAGTTTCACTCGAAACGTTGCGTTGGGAAGATTTTCAACAATCTCTCCCTGCATCTGAATAACGTCATCTTTCGACATGCAATCCGATTAAAATTTCAAGTGAACTAAACGTATATTCAAAAAACAACTCAACTTGGCCTGAAATTCGATTTCTTTAGCAATGATTCATACTGCTGGCTTTGAACATAGCTTTGAACTTGGGCCCAAAAGTCCATCGTCACGACCACTATGATAAGCAACGACGTACCGCCAAAATAAAACGGAACGTTATATTTGAGCACTAAAAACTCAGGGAGAAGACAAACGCTTGTAATGTAAATGGCACCCGCCAGCGTGAGTCTGGAGAGAATGCGGTCGATGTGCCGAGACGTCTGATCCCCGGGCCTTATCCCAGGAATAAACGCACCACTCTTTTTCAAGTTATCCGCTGTCTCTCGACTGTTAAATACCAACGCAGTGTAGAAAAAACAAAAGAAAACTATAGCTGCAGCGTATAAAAGAACATAAATCGGCTGCCCTGGGGCAAGCAAGTCAGCCAAATCCTTTAACCACCTCAAACCATCACCCGTTGCAAACCAGCTTACTACCGTTGCGGGCAAGAGGATTATTGACGATGCAAAAATAGGAGGGATCACGCCCGACATATTTAGCTTCAAGGGAAGGTGTGAAGATTGACCACCGTAGACCTTGTTTCCGACCTGACGCTTCGCGTAGTTCACCAAAATCTTTCGCTGCCCTCTCTCAACGAAAACAACGAAAAACGTCACCAAAATAACCACAAAAATAATGAAGAGGCAAGCCACATAGCTCATGGCACCGGTGCGAACAAGCTCCAACAAACCACCTATTGCTCCAGGCAGTCCCGCAGCGATACCCGAAAATATCAGTATCGAAATCCCGTTACCCAACCCTCGCTCCGTTATTTGCTCTCCCAACCACATCAGAAACATTGTTCCAGCAACGAGACTCACGACCGCGGTAACCCGAAACCCTAAGCCAGGTGAAATGACAAGCCCCTGCGACCCTTCAAGAGCAACAGCAATTCCAACAGACTGAAACAATGCGAGCCCCAGCGTGCCATATCTCGTAAACTGGGTAATTTTCCGGCGCCCAGACTCACCCTCTTTCTTAAGCGCCTCAAGCGAGGGAACCACATACGTCATCAACTGCATAATGATCGATGCGGAAATGTATGGCATGATCCCGAGAGCGAACACTGAAAATCGGGAAAGAGCTCCACCAGAAAACATATTGAAGAGACTTAATATACCCCCTTGTTGACCCTTAAATAGTTCTGCGAGCTGGTCTGGATTGATCCCAGGCACAGGAACATGTGACCCAACCCTGTAGACGATCAAAGCCAACAAAAGAAACGTCAGTCGGCGACGAAGATCCCCGAACTTCGAACTTTTTGTCGCCTGTGCAGAACTAGTAGCCACGTTGATGGTCCGCCGATTGGGAAATCAGGGTCAAACTACCGAACCACCAACAGACTCAATACACTGCCGAGCACCGGCAGTCGCCGAAATTCCCTTGAGGGAGACAGCGCGAGTTAAAACCCCAGTCTTCACAACTTTGACGAATCTCGACATTTCCCCAACAAGCCCAGCTTGCTTCAATGTCAGTAAGTCCACATCCGAAGCTTCCATCCGTTCCAGATCCGTCAAAGTAATTTCTGCGTTGTACTTCAACGTCGTTGACTTGAACCCGCGCTTAGGCAACCTACGCTGAAGCGGCATTTGCCCGCCCTCAAAACCCACCTTGTGATACCCACCAGCACGAGACTTTTGCCCCTTGTGTCCACGACCTGCGGTTTTACCCAGGCCTGAACCTATTCCTCGCCCAACTCGTCTTCGATCACGTTTAGCCCCGAAGGCTGGCTTAATTGAATTAAGTTCCATAGCTAACTTTCTAATAACAATCAAAGTACCTTGAGTAGGTAGGAAATCTTATTGATCATTCCCCGAACCGAAGGAGTATCTTCGAGAGTCGATTCACTGTTCAATTTGTGCAAACCGAGGCCGCGCACAGTGGCGCGATGAGACTCTCTGGTACCAGCAATGCTGCGAACCAATTTGATTTTTACAGTGGGCTTCTCGCTCATGATCAATTCTCCGAAAAATGTTCAGTTGAAAATTTCTTCAACTGTCAACCCACGTTTCGCCGCCACCTGTGCTGGCGTACTTGTATGCTTGAGAGCGTCAAGTGTGGCTCGAACCAAGTTGTAGGGATTCGAAGATCCTAGACTCTTGCACACAATATCGGTAACGCCCATAACTTCAAAGACCGCTCGCATGGGACCGCCCGCGATAATTCCGGTTCCCGAAGGCGCTGGCGCCATCAGAACGTGCGACGCCCCGTGTTCACCAACCACCTTGTGGTGAATGGAACCGTTTCTCAATGAAATCTTGACCATATTGCGCCGAGCGGACTCCATAGCCTTTTGAACAGCCACAGGTACCTCTTTTGCTTTACCCTTGCCCATACCAATTCGGCCGTCTCCGTCACCAACTACAGTCAGCGCAGCAAAACTAAGCGTTCTACCGCCCTTCACAACTTTCGTAACGCGGTTTACGGCGATCATTTTTTCCTTGAGACCGTCGTCATTACCTTCGGTCTGGGCTCGCGCCTGAAACTTTGCCATTTTTGTAATCCCCGCTTAGAACTGTAGGCCGGCTTCACGCGCGGCTTCGGCAAGTGCTTTGATACGCCCGTGATACGCAAAACCAGCGCGATCGAACGCGACTTTCTCTATCCCGGCAGCCTTGGCTTTTTCGGCAATTCGCTTTCCAACGATTGACGCTGCACCCACATTACCGCCATTCGCTGCATCACCGAGTTCTTTTCGGATCTCAGCCTCCAGCGTGGAGGCACTGGCCAGGACTCGCGAACCATCATCGGAAATGACGCTTGCGTAAATGTGTGAATTAGTCCTGAAGACAGAAAGCCGGGCCACCCGCTGTCGAGCAATTCGAGCCCGAGTCTGCCTTGAGCGGCGAACACGCTGGTCTTTTTTATTCAACATGAAATTAGCCTCTTACTTCTTTTTGGTTTCTTTGATCGTGATCTTCTCATTCGCATAACGAATTCCCTTGCCTTTGTACGGCTCGGGAGGACGAATTGCCCTTACCTCGGCTGCGATTTGACCCACCACCTGCCGATCAGAACCCTTGATCACGATTTCTGTCTGTGTCGGGCAATCCACCTTCACACCATCTGGCATTTCTTTCGAGACCGGATGAGAGAAACCGATCTGCAGGTTCAACTTGCTTCCAGCAGCCTGGGCTCGGAAGCCAACGCCCACCAGGTTCAATTTCTTTTCAAACCCTTTACTGACGCCATTGACCATATTGGACACCAGCGCACGCATCGTTCCAGACATTGCATCTGCAGCCGTACTGCCATCAGCAGGCGTAAACTCAAGCCTGTCTGCAGAACCATGAATCTTTACCAGATGGTTAGCAGGACGCACCAAAGCACCGAGCGCTCCTGTGACTTGAATTTCGTCTTGCGAGATAGCAACCTTTACCCCAGCAGGCAGGGTCAGCGGCATTTTTCCGACTCTTGACATACTGATCTCCCTTAGGCCACGTAGCAAAGAACTTCGCCACCGATACCAACTTGGCGAGCCTTACGGTCGGTCATCACCCCCTTTGGCGTCGTCACTATGGCCACACCGAGCCCATTTTTGACGTTTGGAATATCATGACGGCCTTTATAGACACGAAGTCCTGGACGACTCACCCGTTCGATATGCTCAATCACCGGCTTACCCGCGTAGTACTTCAGTGAAATCTGCAACTGAGGCTTTCCGTCAGCGGTTAAAACTACAAAACCGTCGACATAGCCCTCGTCTTTCAACACTTGGGCAATAGCAACTTTCAGCTTCGAGCACGGCATCGACACCATAGGCTTCTCGACCATTTGGGCGTTACGAATTCGAGTCAACATGTCGGCGATTGGATCGCTCATACTCATACGATATTCTCCTGATCTGCTCGCAGATTACCAGCTAGCCTTGATGACGCCTGGGATGTCACCCTTAAACGCTAGTTCGCGGATTTTATTTCGACCGAGGCCAAATTTCCGGAAGGTCCCACGCGGCCTTCCCGTCAAGGCGCAACGGTTTCGTTGACGAGTCGGATAAGAATTTCGCGGCAACTTTTGCAGCTCAAGCCGTGCGGCATAACGCTCTTCGTCCGTCTTTTTGGCGTCATTCGCAATTCCCTTGAATTCCGCATACTTTTTCGCGTACTTAGCGGCGAGCTGCTCGCGCTTGAGTTCACGCTGAATGAGAGATAGTTTTGCCACGGCCGGCCTCAGTTCTTAAACGGGAATTTAAACGCAGCGAGTAGAGCCTTACACTCGTCATCGCTTTTAGCGGTGGTCGTAATGCTGATATTCAGCCCTCGGAGCGCGTCCACCTTGTCGTAATCAACCTCAGGAAATATAATCTGCTCTTTGATCCCAATATTGTAGTTTCCGCGCCCATCAAACGAGCGGCCCGAGATACCACGAAAGTCTCGGACCCGTGGCAACGCTATAGTTACAAAGCGATCCAAAAACTCATACATATGAACACCACGCAAAGTGACCATACAACCAATGGGCACACCATCGCGGATTTTGAATCCTGCAATTGCTTTCTTAGACTTCGTCACCACGGGCTTTTGTCCAGCGATTTTTGTCATATCGCTAACCGCGTGCTCCATCACCTTTTTGTCCGATACAGCCTCGCTGACACCCATGTTGAGCGTGATCTTGGTGATGCGCGGCACCTCCATTGGAGACTGATAACCGAACTTGGCCATCAACCCAGGAGCGACGGCATCTCGGTAGATAACCTGAAGACGAGCCAATTGTTGTTGCGCCATATCAGACCTTTAAGCCTTAATTTCTTCACCAGTAGACCGGAAGATTCTCACCTTCTTGCCATCCGCCAAAAGTTTGATTCCCACACGATCCCCACAACCAGCAGCAGAATTAAATATCGCGACATTTGACTGATGGATTGGCATCGTTTTCTCCACGATCCCACCGGTCACACCCTTCATCGGGTTGGGCTTGACGTGCTTTTTTACAAGGTTCACACCCACAACTTCGAGGCGGTTGCCATCGACCCTGGAGGCAACCACCCCTCGTTTTCCTTTATCGCGACCGGTCAAAACCACAACCTCGTCACCCTTGCGAATTTTGTTCATCACCTGACCCCTACCGCTTTTTAAAGTACTTCCGGAGCGAGCGAGACAATCTTCATGAAGCGCTCAGTGCGCAACTCACGAGTGACCGGCCCGAAAATCCGTGTGCCAATCGGCTCCAATTTGGCGTTCAAGAGTACAGCAGCGTTGCCATCAAACTTCACCAACGAGCCGTCTTGCCGCCGAACGCCCTTTGCGGTACGGACGACCACAGCACTGTAGACCTCACCCTTTTTGACCCGCCCACGAGGAGCAGCCTCTTTGATGCTCACCTTAATCACATCACCAATGCCGGCATAGCGCCTTTTGGAGCCGCCAAGCACTTTGATACACATCACCGACTTGGCGCCGGTGTTGTCAGCGACATCAAGTCGCGATTGCATTTGGATCATTTTTTTGTCCCAACTTGTGCAGATCAGCCACCTGCGTCAGCAAGCACCAGTCAGCTAGTCTTGGTCCCGTTACTTCTGGCGAACGACCAGAAATGGATTAGGTTGAAAGCACCGCTTGGCGAACCAAGGCAGCGCAGGAAAGCCTTCTATTCTACCGCTCTTTTCGCTCGAAACCTAAATGTTTCTCTAGTGCAGCTGAATCCCCAACTCACCAATTTCGGCCGAAGAGCGGCATGCTCACGATGTCAGACCTCTCTGGCTTTTTGAACGAGCTTCGTCACCACCCAAGCCTTAGTCTTTGAGATGGGACGGCTTTCGGATATCTCCACCACATCACCGTTCTTGTACTCATTGGACTCGTCATGCGCGTGGTACTTGCTGGTCTTCGCGACGATCTTTCCGTATAGCTCATGTTTGGTACGCCGCTCAATCAGAACGGTGATGGTCTTGCTGCGCTTGTCGCTGACCACCTTACCAACCAACGTCCGGAGCGTCTTTTCTTTGGTGATAGTTTGAGCTTGGTTCATTTCGACGCTTCTTTCACTTCACGTTTCTTTTGCACCAAGATGGTCTTGGCTCGCGCTATGTCTCGCCGCGTGTTGCCCAACTGTGTATGGTTGGACAGTTGCTGCGTCGCCTTCTGCATACGCAAACCAAAGTGCAATTTCAGCAGTTCACTGACCTCTTTTTTGAGGCCGGCCACATCTTTTGAGCGGAGTTCTGATGCATTCACTTTAAGTTCTCCAGTAGACATCAAGCGCCGACTTGTCTAGCGACGAATGTGGTGCTGAGCGGAAGCTTTGCCGACGCTAGCCTGAATGCTTCACGCGCGAGATCCTCAGGCACACCATTTATCTCGTACAGAACCTTACCGGGCTGAATCTCAGCCACGTAGTACTCAGGGTTGCCTTTACCATTGCCCATGCGGACTTCGGCCGGCTTTTGAGAAATGGGCTTGTCCGGAAAGATCCGGATCCAGATCCTGCCGCCACGCTTGACGTGACGAGAGATTGCGCGACGCGCTGCTTCAATCTGGCGAGCGGTCAATCGGCCGCGCTCGGTCGCCTTCAACCCGAAATCACCAAAAGATACCTTGGCACCACGAGTCGCGACACCGGTGTTACGACCCTTTTGCTCCTTTCGGAACTTCCTGCGAGCTGGTTGCAACATCGTTATTCTCCTTTGACTTCGCCGGGCGTCGGTGGAACCGCCTTGCGAACGCGCTTCACGCCAGAAGGTTTCCCCTCGCCGCCATCGACTGCTGTCGAGGTCGATTCATGCGGTTTTAGCGCAACACGTGGTCCGCGCTCAGCGCCGGGATTCTCGCCAGGGCGTCCCTTACCCATCGGCGCTCCGGGGCGAGCGCTGCGGCGCGGACGCCGGTCATCATCACCCTCTGGCTTTGATACCAGGCCTGGAGTCTCACCCTGCCCCAAACGATCACCACGATATACCCAGCACTTGACGCCGATAATTCCGTATGTAGTCTTGGCTTCAGAGAAGCCGTAATCAATATCAGCCTTCAAGGTGTGGAGAGGGACACGCCCCTCCCGATACCATTCGCAACGAGCAATCTCAATTCCGTTCAATCGGCCTGAAGACATCAACTTGATGCCTTGCGCGCCGAGACGCATCGCGTTTTGCATGGCGCGCTTCATCGCACGGCGAAACATGATCCGTTTTTCAAGTTGCTGCGTGATGCTGTCGGCAATCAACTGCGCGTCAATCTCAGGCTTGCGAACCTCTTCAATGTTGACGGCGACCGGCACGCCAAGTCGACGGGTCAACTCGGCCTTCAAACTCTCAATGTCCTCACCTTTTTTCCCAATGACCACACCAGGCCGAGCGGAAAAAATCGTGATGCGCGCATTCTTTGCCGGCCGTTCAATAAGCACGCGAGAGACCGCTGCACTTTTCAACCGCACCTTGAGAAACTCACGAACCTTCAAATCTTCTGCAAGCATCGTCGCGAAGTTTTGATTGTTCGCATACCAACGCGACGCCCAGTTTCTTGTGACCGGAAGCCTAAAGCCAACCGGATGAATCTTTTGTCCCATGATCTTCCTTGAGCCTCAGTTGCCGACGGTGATGTAGATGTGCGCGGTCGGCTTGCTGATGCGGTTTCCCCGACCCTTGGCGCGGGCAGAAAAACGCTTCAACGTGGCACCTTGCTCAACAAAGATCGTCTTGATCTTCAACTCATCGATGTCTGCGCCATCGTTGTGTTCGGCATTGGCGATCGCCGATTCCAGCGCCTTCTTGATGATGCCGGCGGCCTTCTTTGGCGTGAACGCCAGAATGTTGAGGGCCTGGCCAACGGGGCGGCCTCGCACCAAGTCGGCAACCAACCGGCCTTTGTCGGCTGAAAGCCTGACGCCGCGAACGATTGAACGGGTTTCCATCTCGGTTCCTTATTTCCTCGCGGCCTTTTTGTCGGCCGGATGCCCCTTGAAGGTGCGGGTCAGTGCGAACTCACCTAACTTGTGCCCGACCATCTGGTCGGTAACGTAGACAGGTATGTGTTGCTTGCCGTTGTGAACTGCAATGGTCAACCCAATGAAATCCGGCAATATCGTTGAACGACGCGACCAAGTCTTGATTGGCTTTTTGTCCTTGATGGCCACCGCTTTGTCGACTTTTGACATCAGGTGATGGTCGACGAAAGGACCTTTTTTCAGCGAACGGGTCATCTTGCTGCCCCTTTACTTCTTGCGACGCGAAACGATGAACGTCTGCGTGCGCTTGTTGTTGCGAGTGCGGTAACCCTTGGTCATCGTGTTCCAAGGGGAGACTGGTACTTGCCCCTCTCCAGTACGCCCCTCGCCACCACCGTGCGGGTGATCAACCGGGTTCATGGCCACGCCACGAACGGTTGGGCGAATGCCTTTCCATCGAATCGCCCCCGCCTTGCCGTACTGACGCAGGCTGTGCTCCTCGTTGGAGACCTCGCCGATCGTCGCGCGGCAGTCAATGTGGATCCGCCGTACTTCACCAGAACGCAGACGGACCTGAGCATACGTACCCTCCCGGGCGAGCAAGGTACATGCAGTTCCAGCTGAGCGGGCGATCTGAGCACCCTTACCTGGAAGAAGTTCGACGCAGTGAATGACTGAGCCGACGGGAATATTTCGAATGGGCAGCGTGTTTCCTGCCTTGATGGGTGCCTCAGCACCGCTCAGCAAGGTTTGTCCGATTTCCAGGCCACGTGGCGCAATCACATAGCGACGTTCGCCGTCTGCATAGCAAACCAGCGCAATGTGCGCCGTACGATTTGGGTCGTACTCAATTCGCTCTACCTTGGCAGGAATCCCGTCTTTGTTGCGCACGAAATCAACCACCCGGTAGTGGTGCTTATGCCCACCGCCTTTGTGACGGATCGTGATGTGCCCATTGTTATTCCTGCCAGCGTGCTGGAACTGAGCCTCAAGCAGGGATGCTTCCGGCTTGCCTTTGTGCAAGTGTGAGTGCACCACCTTCACGACCGCACGACGCCCGGGCGATGTCGGCTTTACCTTGACGACGGCCATTACGCGCCCCTCCCAGAAATATTGAGTTCCTGTCCAGCCCGCAAGCAAACATAGGCTTTCTTGACATGATCGCGGCGACCGACTGAACGGCCGAACCGTTTGACCTTGCCTTTTTGAAGCACAGTCTGAACCGACTCAACTTCGACCTTGAACATCAACTCGACGGCAGCTTTTATCTCTGGCTTGGTCGCGTCACGTAGCACCTGAAACAGCACTTGGTTGTGCTTGTCTGAAATCATCGTGGATTTTTCGCTGACGATTGGGGCCACCAAAATCTGCGCCAGTCGATCCTCTGCAAACTTGGCTGCGGTCATGCCAGCATCTCCTTGAGTTGCTCAATCGCGGCCTTGGTAACCAAGACCCTTTTGAAGTGAATCAAAGACAGCGGATCGGCATGACGCGGCTCAACCACCAGAACGTTGATCAGATTCCTGGATGCGAGCAACAGGTTTTCGTCAACCTGCTCAGAAATCACCAGAACCGAGTCCAATCCCATGGCCTTGAGCTTGGCGGCAAAGAGCTTTGTTTTCGGAGAGTCGGCCCCAATGGAGTCAACAACTGAAATTCGCCCCTCCCGAGCCAACTGGGAAAAAATAGACGCCATCCCAGCCCGGTACATCTTCTTGTTCACCTTTTGGGTGAAATTTTCATCCGGCCTGTTTGGAAAAATTCGGCCGCCGCCTCGCCATATAGGCGAAGAAGACATACCGGCACGAGCACGACCAGTGCCCTTTTGATTCCAAGGTTTCTTGGTTGAATGGCTAACCTCAGCACGGTCCATCTGAGCGCGCGTCCCCTGACGAGCATTCGCCTGAAACGCGACCACAATTTGGTGCACCAAGGCTTGGTTGTAATCACGGCCGAACAAAGTGTCCGGCGCGTCAACCTTTGCCGTTGCCTGACCTTGGGCGTTGAGAAGCTCGAGTTGCATCAGTTACCCCCCTTCTTGGCTTTCACCTTGACGGCGGGGCTGACAACAATATGCCCGTTCTTTGAACCCGGAACGGCACCGCGCACAAGCAACAACTGCCGCGCCTCATCAATCCGGACAATGTCCAGATTCTGCGTGGTCTTCGTCACATCACCGCGATGGCCGGACATTTTCTTGCCCGGAAACACGCGACCCGGGTCCTGAGCCATCGATATCGAGCCAGGGACGTTGTGCGAACGGCTGTTGCCGTGCGATGCGCGCTGCGACTTGAAGTTGTGGCGCTTGATGGTCCCAGTGAAGCCCTTGCCGATGGATGTGCCCTGCACATCGACCTTTTGGCCCACAGAGAAGACACCGGTCACCGCGACCCTTGAGCCCGGCTCATAGCCAGCAGCCACGTCAGCCTCGACACGGAACTCTCTGAGGATTTGACCAGCCTCCACGCCAGCCTTGGCAAGATGGCCTGCAGCAGGTTTATTTACCCGAGACGTCTTGCGCTCTCCGAACGCGACTTGAATCGCGCTGTAGCCGTCGGTCTCTGCGGTTTTGATCTGAGTCACGCGGTTATTGGACACGTCGAGCACAGTCACTGGAACGGCGTCGCCGTCGTCCGTGAAAATGCGCATCATGCCCACCTTGCGACCCAGCAATCCGAGGCGATTGCTTAGACTCATGATGGTTCTCCGGCCCCGCAGAACGAGGCCTTTGTTGCACACGCCCGACATCGATTGGCCGGGCTGATTTATGGAGGTGCCGCCGAAGCGGCACCCCAGGAAGGTCTTTGACTATAGCACTTTTGAAGTGCTGAACAAGTTAAACGTTGATTTTTTAATTCACTGCAACTTGATTTCGACATCAACACCAGCAGGCAGATCAAGCTTCATCAGGGCGTCGACCGTCTTGTCGGTCGGATCCACGATGTCCATGAGGCGCTGGTGTGTACGAATCTCGAACTGATCTCGCGAGCTTTTGTTCACGTGCGGCGAGCGCAAGATGTCGAAACGTTGCATGCGCGTCGGCAAAGGCACTGGGCCCCTCACGATCGCACCAGTCCTCTTGGCGGTGTCGACAATTTCGAGGGCCGACTGGTCGATCAATTTGTAGTCAAACGCCTTCAGGCGAATACGGATTTTTTGCTTTTGCATGGCGATTCCTTAAAGAGCGGGCGACTGGCTCACGCCAGTCAGTGGTTCACGTTGACTCGCGATGGCCGGCATGGGCCGCGGGCGCCCAATGCTGGCCGTCACGCATTTACTCGATGATCTTCGCCACCACGCCTGCGCCCACGGTGCGGCCACCCTCGCGAATGGCAAAGCGCAAACCCTCTTCCATCGCAATCGGGTTGATCAACTTCACCGTGATGCTCACGTTGTCTCCAGGCATCACCATCTCCTTGTCCTTGGGCAACTCCACCGCACCCGTCACGTCAGTCGTGCGGAAATAAAACTGCGGCCGATAGTTGTTGAAAAACGGCGTGTGGCGTCCGCCTTCTTCCTTGCTCAAAACATAAATCTCAGCCGTGAAGTGCGTGTGCGGCTTGACGCTGCCAGGCTTGCACAGCACTTGGCCGCGCTGCACGTCTTCGCGCTTGGTGCCGCGCAGCAAAATGCCCACGTTGTCACCCGCTTGCCCTTGATCGAGCAGCTTGCGGAACATCTCAACACCAGTACACGTGGTCTTTTGCGTGACAGTAATACCCACAATCTCGATTTCCTCGCCAACCTTGACGATGCCGCGCTCCACACGACCAGTCACCACGGTGCCACGACCAGAAATCGAGAACACGTCTTCCACAGGCATCAAGAAAGCGCCATCGACCGCACGCTCAGGCGTGGGGATGTAGCTGTCAAGTGCCTCTGCAAGCTTGAGAATCGCGCCCTCACCGAGCTCGCCCTTGTCACCTTCCATGGCGAGCTTGGCGCTGCCATGAATGATGGGAGTGGTGTCGCCAGGAAAGTCGTACTTGTCGAGGAGTTCGCGCACTTCCATCTCAACGAGTTCAAGCAACTCGGCGTCATCAACCATGTCGCACTTGTTGAGAAACACGATGATGTAGGGAACACCCACCTGGCGGGCCAGCAAGATGTGCTCGCGCGTTTGCGGCATCGGGCCGTCAGCAGCAGAACACACCAAAATGGCACCGTCCATCTGCGCAGCACCAGTGATCATGTTCTTCACATAGTCAGCATGACCAGGACAGTCCACGTGCGCGTAGTGACGGTTCTTGGTCTCGTACTCGACGTGCGCCGTGTTGATGGTGATGCCACGAGCTTTTTCCTCAGGCGCCGCATCAATTTGGTCGTAAGCCTTGGCCTCACCACCAAACAACTTGCTCAAAACCGTCGTGATCGCCGCCGTCAGCGTCGTCTTGCCATGGTCCACATGCCCAATCGTCCCCACGTTCACGTGCGGCTTGGTACGCTCAAATTTGCCTTTTGCCATTTCGTTTTCTCCGTATAAAGAGCAGTGCCAGTGTCTGGTTTAAGGTCTCCTGCGGGATGCTGTCCCGTCTACCACTGGCAGTAGACGGCAGCCCGCAAAAGACCGGCTTGGATTTTTCAGGCGTGGTTACTTGCCACGCGCCGTGATGATGGCGTCGGCCACGTTCTTCGGAGCTTCGCTGTAATGCTTGAACTCCATGGTGTAGGTGGCTCGCCCTTGCGACATAGAACGAAGAGTGGTCGAGTAACCGAACATCTCGGACAAGGGGACTTCAGCCTTGATGGCCTTGCCGCCGCCGGGCATGTCGTCCATGCCTTGCACCATGCCACGCCGTGAGGACAAGTCGCCCATCACGTTGCCGGCATAGTCCTCCGGTGTCTCGACTTCGACTGCCATCATCGGCTCGAGGATCACTGGACTGGCCTTGCGGCAGCCGTCCTTGAAACCCAGAGATGCCGCCATCTTGAAGGCGTTTTCGTTCGAGTCCACCTCGTGGTACGAACCAAAGGTCAAGGTGACCTTGACGTCCACCACCGGGAAGCCCGCAAGCACGCCCGCCGGCAGCGACTCTTCAACGCCCTTTTTCACGGCAGGGATGAACTCGCGTGGCACCACGCCGCCCTTGATGGCGTCGACGAACTCGAAACCCTTGCCAGGCTCCTGTGGCTCGACCGTCAGCACGACGTGTCCATATTGGCCCTTGCCGCCCGATTGCCGCACGAACTTGCCTTCGACATCGCTGATCGACTTGCGAATAGTTTCACGGTATGCCACCTGCGGCTTACCGACATTGGCCTCGACGCCGAATTCACGCTTCATGCGATCAACGATGATCTCAAGATGCAACTCGCCCATGCCAGAGATGATGGTCTGACCAGACTCTTCGTCGGTACGTACACGGAATGAAGGGTCCTCTTGCGCCAGTCGACCAAGCGCGATGCCCATTTTTTCCTGATCTGCCTTGGTCTTTGGCTCGACAGCCTGCGATATCACCGGCTCAGGGAAGATCATCTTTTCAAGTGTGATGATCGCCTCGGGATCACACAAGGTTTCGCCCGTGGTGACATCCTTCAACCCAACGCAAGCGGCAATGTCGCCCGCCAGAATTTCCTTGATCTCTTCGCGTTGATTGGCGTGCATCTGCAAAATTCGGCCGATGCGCTCCTTCTTTCCACGGATAGGGTTGTAGACCGAGTCACCCGACTTCAACACCCCTGAATAGACGCGGACAAAGGTCAATTGACCGACATACGGATCGGTCATCAGTTTGAAAGCAAGCGCGGCGAACTTCTCGTCGTCGGCCGCACGACGGACCACATCTTTCTCGTCGTCGTCAGTGCCCGGAACCGGCGGGATGTCAATCGGCGACGGCATGAAGTCGATGACCCCGTCAAGCATGCGCTGGACACCCTTGTTCTTGAAAGCTGAGCCGCAAAACATGGGCTGGATCTCGGCACTCAAGGTGCGTGCACGAATCCCGGAAACGATCTCCGCCTCGGTCAGTTCACCCGTCTCGAGGTACTTGTTCATCAGCGTCTCACTGGATTCAGCCGCGGCCTCCACCAAGTTCTCGCGCCATTTTTCAGCATCCGCCTGAAGGTCTGCAGGAATGGGTTCGTAGTTGAACTTCATCCCCTGCGAAGCTTCGTCCCAGATGATGGCCTTCATCTTGATGAGGTCGACCACGCCGGTGAACCTGTCCTCGGCACCGATAGGAATCACGACAGGAACAGGGTTGGCACGCAACCTCGTCTTCATCTGCTCGTAGACCTTGAAGAAGTTGGCACCGGTGCGGTCCATCTTGTTCACGAAGGCGAGACGAGGCACCTTGTACTTGTTGGCTTGTCGCCAAACCGTTTCCGATTGGGGTTGCACACCGCCCACAGCGCAATAGACCATACAGGCACCGTCAAGCACACGCATCGAACGCTCCACCTCAATGGTGAAGTCCACGTGACCCGGTGTGTCGATGATGTTGATGCGGTGCTCAGGCAAGGACAGATCCATACCCTTCCAAAAGCAGGTTGTGGCCGCAGAGGTGATCGTGATGCCTCGCTCTTGCTCCTGCTCCATCCAATCCATGGTTGCGGCACCGTCATGCACCTCACCGATCTTGTGATTCACACCGGTGTAAAACAGGATGCGTTCGGTGGTGGTCGTCTTGCCAGCGTCGATGTGCGCCGAAATTCCAATGTTGCGATAGCGCTCGATGGGTGTCTTGCGGGCCATGGTGTCACTCCAATAAACAAGCCAAATACGCGAGCCGCCAGCGGGTTAGTAAAAACCCGAAGGGCGGCCAGCAAGCGAAGGGGATCAGAAACGGAAGTGAGAGAACGCCTTGTTCGCTTCCGCCATGCGGTGGACCTCGTCGCGCTTTTTCATCGCGCCGCCCCGGCCCTCGACCGCCTCGAGCAACTCATTTGCCAGACGTTGCGCCATCGACTTTTCACCACGCTTGCGAGAAGACTCTTTCAACCAACGCATGGCGAGCGCAACGCGACGCACAGGTCTCACCTCAACAGGAACCTGGTAATTGGCACCGCCGACCCGTCGGGACTTCACCTCAACCATGGGCTTGATGTTGTTCAGTGCAGTGACAAAAATCTCGAGGGGGTCTTTGCCGGATTTTTTCTCGACCTGCTCCAAAGCGCCATAAATGATGCGCTCGGCAATGGCCTTCTTTCCCGACTCCATGATGACGTTCATGAACTTGGAAAGATCAATCGATCCGAACTTTGGATCAGGCAGGATTTCCCGTTTGGGGACTTCGCGACGACGTGGCATTTTTATTCCTTTAAAGCTTCAGTGGGCGGCGCCTTGAACGCCGCCAAGAACATCTAGCAGATGCTCCACTTACTCGATGAGCCGAGGACCCATCGTGGTTTGCCGCCTCCCCGCGCCCATCGCGGGAGGGCGAACGCATACGGATCAGGCCTTCTTGGGGCGCTTGGCTCCGTACTTCGAGCGTGACTGCTTGCGGTCTTTGACACCTTGCAGGTCCAGCGAGCCGCGCACGATGTGGTAACGCACACCCGGCAAGTCTTTCACTCGACCGCCCCGCACCAGAACAACGCTGTGTTCCTGCAGGTTGTGACCCTCGCCGCCGATGTACGAAATGATCTCGAACCCGTTGGTCAGGCGCACCTTGGCGACCTTACGCAAAGCGGAGTTCGGCTTCTTCGGAGTCGTGGTGTACACGCGGGTGCATACCCCACGCCGCTGGGGGCTGCCCTGCATGGCGGGCGATTTGGACTTCGTGACTTCGGTCTCGCGACCGTGACGCACAAGCTGATTGATGGTTGGCATGGCTAACTGGTTCCCATTTGAAAGCATTTGCCCTCGGCAGAGGGCGAGGCGCAAGCCCACCAATTGATGGGCCCGTTAGCCCACGAGCGAGACGCGGGCCACGCAGCGAAACCCAACGGGTGGGTGCGAGTCGTGCGCCGAAAAGCCCTCGAGTGTATTCGCCTGCAGCCCATACCGCAAGCATCGATTCAAACGGCTCACCCGTGACAGGCGGCAGGGCATCAAGGCAGTCCAAAAAAAGGGCGGCCGCAGCCGCCCTTTTTCTACTGACTGAGCTTTAGATCACTCGGCTGACTCCATTCCGGCATCAGCCTCCTGGCCCTGCACCTCAGCCAATTCCTCAGCTTCCTGAAGCGCAATGGCGCGGCGTTCGTCGTCGTCTGCCTCCTTCTTGGCCTTGCGGGCCTTGTGGAACGCCATGCCCGTACCTGCAGGGATCAAGCGGCCCACGATGACGTTTTCTTTCAGCCCGCGCAGCTCATCGCGCTTGCCCATGATGGCAGCCTCGGTCAGCACACGCGTGGTTTCCTGGAACGATGCGGCAGAGATGAAGCTGTCCGTTGACAGCGACGCCTTCGTGATGCCCAAAAGGACATCGGCGTGAGTCGCCGGCAACTTGCCTTCACTGACCATCCTGTCGTTGGTGTCGAGCAATTCCGAACGCTCGACCTGCTCGCCGGCAATGTAGGTAGTGTCTCCGGGGTTGACGATCTGCACGCGCCGCAGCATCTGGCGAACGATCACCTCGATGTGCTTGTCGTTGATCTTCACGCCCTGAAGGCGATACACGTCCTGCACCTCGTCGACGATGTAACGAGCCAGTTCTTCGATGCCCAGCAAGCGCAGGATGTCCTGTGGATCGGCTGGGCCGTCCACCACAGACTCGCCCTTGTTCACAACCTGGCCTTCGTGCACGAGGATGTTCTTTTCCTTGAGCACCAGTTCCTCGTGGACCCTGCCCTCTGGGTCGGTGATCTGGAGGCGAACCTTGCCCTTGGTCTCCTTGCCAAACGACACCGTTCCGGTGGTCTCGGCCAGCGTGCCCTTGTCCTTTGGCGTACGCGCTTCGAACAATTCAGCCACGCGGGGCAAGCCGCCCGTGATGTCACGGGTCTTCTGGCCTTCGACAGGGATACGAGCCAGAACTTCGCCGGGAGCCAGATCCTGACCATCGCGGATCTGGATCAGCGAGCCCACCGGGAAGCCGATGGTCACCGAGTGGTCGGTACCCGGAATCTTGACCTCGTTGCCAGCCACATCCAGCAGTTTGACCTGTGGACGCACCACTTTCAACGCGCCACGACGCTTCGAATCGATGACCACCAGAGTGGACAGGCCCGTCACCTCGTCCAACTGCTTGGCAACCGTGAGGCCTTCTTCGACATTCTCGAACTTCGCCTTGCCGGCGAACTCGGTAATGATGGGTCGGGTCAGCGGATCCCAGTTGGCCAGCACGGTGCCCGCCTTCAGTTGCTGATCCGGACCGATCGCCAAAAGCGCGCCGTAGGGCACCTTGTGACGCTCGCGTTCGCGGCCGTGCTGGTCTGAAACGATGATCTCGCCGGAGCGTGAAATCACCACCAGTTCACCCTTGCTGTTGGTCACGTAACGCATCGTCGGGTTGAACCCGATCTTGCCGTCGGACTTCGCGTCGACGCTCGAAGCCACTGCAGCGCGCGATGCAGCACCACCGATGTGGAATGTGCGCATCGTCAGCTGAGTGCCTGGCTCGCCGATCGACTGAGCCGCGATCACGCCAATGGCTTCACCCTGATTGACGGTGCCGCCGCGACCCAGATCGCGGCCGTAGCACTTGCCGCAGATACCAAAGCGCGTGTCGCAAGTCAGTGCGGTGCGGACCTTGACCTCATCCACGCCCGCCGCTTCGAGCATGTCGAGCACGTCTTCATCCATCATCTCGCCAGCACCCAGCAGCAAGGCCTGGTTTTCCGGGTGATAGACCTCGATGGCGGTGACGCGACCCAGCACTCGGTCGCGCAGGCTCTCGATGACCTCGCCGCCTTCAACCAAGGCGCGCATGTTCATGCCGTTGTGCGTGCCACAGTCGTCTTCGATGACCACCAAATCCTGGGTGACATCGACCAGGCGTCGCGTCAGGTAGCCAGAGTTCGCCGTCTTCAGCGCCGTATCCGCCAGGCCCTTGCGAGCGCCGTGGGTGGAGATGAAGTACTGAAGAACGTTCAGACCTTCGCGGAAGTTTGCGGTGATCGGCGTCTCAATGATCGAGCCGTCAGGCTTGGCCATCAGGCCCCGCATTCCGGCGAGCTGACGGATCTGCGCAGCAGATCCGCGAGCGCCGGAGTCAGCCATCATGTAAATCGAGTTGAAGGACTCCTGATCGACCTCGTTGCCGTGGCGATCAATCGTTTTTTGCTTCGAGAGCTGGCTCATCATGACCTTGCCGACTTCGTCGCCGGTCTTGCCCCAGATGTCGACCACCTTGTTGTAGCGCTCACCGGCCGTGACCAGGCCGGAAACGTACTGCTGCTCGATCTCTTTGACTTCTTTTTCGGCCCGCTCGATCAGACCCGGCTTTTCTTTGGGCACCAACATGTCGTCGACGCAGATCGAAATGCCGGCTCGCGTGGCCAGACGGAAGCCTGCCTGCAGCAACTTGTCGGCGAACACCACGGTTTCCTTCAATCCGCACTTGCGGAATGACACGTTGATGAGTCGCGAGATTTCCTTCTTCTTGAGAGCCTTGTTGATGTTGCTGAAAGGCAGCCCCTTGGGCAGGATTTCGCTCAGCAGCGCACGCCCCACCGTGGTGTCCACCAGTTTGGTGGCCTCGGTGTATTCGCCGGTCTGCTTGTCCTTGGTGAACTCGGTCAGGCGCACTGCGATCTTGCTGGTGATCTCGACCACGTCGTTGTCGAGCGCACGTTGCACCTCGACGACGTCCGAGAAGATCAGGCCTTCGCCCTTGGCGTTGATGCGATCGCGGGTGGCGTAGTAAAGACCCAGCACAACGTCTTGCGAAGGAACGATGGATGGCTCGCCGTTGGCTGGGAACAGAATGTTGTTGGACGCCAGCATCAGCGTGCGAGCTTCCATCTGTGCCTCAATCGACAACGGCACGTGCACCGCCATCTGGTCACCGTCGAAGTCGGCGTTGAACGCAGAGCACACCAGCGGATGCAACTGGATGGCTTTGCCTTCGATGAGCACCGGCTCGAAAGCCTGAATGCCCAGCCGGTGCAACGTTGGCGCACGGTTGAGCATCACGGGGTGTTCCTTGATCACTTCTTCAAGGATGTCCCACACCACCGGCGTGCCGGATTCGACTTCCTTCTTGGCCGCCTTGATGGTGGTGGCGATGCCCATCGCTTCGAGTCGAGAGAAGATGAACGGCTTGAAAAGTTCCAGCGCCATCAACTTGGGCAGGCCGCACTGATGAAGCTTGAGCGTCGGGCCGACCACGATGACCGAACGGCCAGAGTAGTCCACGCGCTTGCCCAGCAAGTTCTGACGGAACCGTCCGCTCTTGCCTTTGATCATGTCGGCCAGCGACTTGAGCGCACGCTTGTTCGCTCCGGTCATCGCCTTGCCGCGGCGACCGTTGTCGAGCAACGAGTCCACAGCTTCCTGCAGCATGCGCTTTTCGTTGCGCACGATGATTTCCGGAGCCTTCAGCTCCAGCAGGCGGGCCAGACGGTTGTTGCGGTTGATGACTCGGCGATACAGGTCGTTCAGGTCAGAAGTCGCGAAGCGACCACCGTCCAGCGGCACCAAGGGACGCAGATCCGGCGGCAACACCGGCAAGACGTCCATCACCATCCACTGCGGCTTGATGCCTGACTTCTTGAAGGCTTCCATGACCTTCAGGCGCTTGGAATTCTTCTTGATCTTCAGCTCGGAGCCGGTCATGTCGTTGCGCAGCTTGTCGATCTCGACATCAAGGTCGATTTCTTCGAGCAGCCGCTTGACACCCTCGGCACCCATCAGCGCCACGAACTCGTCGCCAAATTCGATGCGCTTGGCGTCGAAATCGTCCTCGGTCATGATCGCGAACTTTTTCAGTGGCGTCATGCCCGGATCGACGACCACATAGGCTTCAAAGTAAAGCACCCGTTCGATGTCGCGCAGGGTCATGTCAAGCACCAGACCCAGACGGCTTGGCAAGCTCTTCAGGAACCAGATGTGCGCGCACGGAGCGGCCAGATCGATGTGGCCCATGCGGTCACGGCGAACCTTGGTCTGGGTGACCTCAACGCCGCACTTCTCGCAGATCACGCCGCGATGCTTGAGGCGCTTGTACTTGCCGCAAAGGCATTCGTAGTCCTTGATCGGACCAAAGATCTTGGCGCAGAACAGGCCATCGCGCTCTGGCTTGAACGTGCGGTAGTTGATGGTCTCCGGCTTCTTGACTTCGCCGAACGACCAGCTGCGGATCTTTTCGGGTGAGGCCAGACCGATCCGGATGGCATCGAAATGCACATCCGGGGTGAATTGCTTGAATAGATCGAGTAAACCCTTCATGCATGTGCTCCTTAATTGCGTTCCAGCTCAATGTCGATACCCAGAGACCGAATCTCCTTGACCAGAACATTGAAGGACTCCGGCATGCCGGCTTCGATGGCGTGCTCGCCCTTGACGATGCTTTCGTAGACCTTGGTGCGGCCGTTCACGTCGTCTGACTTCACGGTCAGCATTTCCTGCAGAACGTACGACGCGCCGTAGGCTTCCAGCGCCCACACCTCCATCTCGCCGAAACGCTGGCCACCGAACTGGGCCTTGCCGCCCAGCGGTTGCTGCGTCACCAGGCTGTAAGGCCCGGTTGAACGAGCGTGCATCTTGTCGTCGACCAAGTGGTGCAGCTTGAGCACGTGCATGTAGCCGATAGTGACCGAGCGCTCGAAAGCATCCCCGGTGCGGCCGTCATGCAGCGTGGCCTGGGTGCGAGTCGCCGTCAGCCCCTTGGCCTTGGCGATGTCATCCGGATAGGCCAGCTTCAGCATGGCGCGGATCTCTTCTTCAGCAGCTCCGTCGAACACAGGCGTGGCAAACGGCACGCCCTTGCTCAAGTTGGCAGACATCTCGAGGATCTCTGCATCGCTGAGGTGGTCGAGACGCTCCGTCTTGCCGCCGGACTTGTTGTACAGCTCGTCAAGGAACTTGCGCAGTTCAGCCACCTTGGCGTGTTCTTGCAGCATGTTGCCAATGCGCTGGCCGATGCCCTTGCCAGCCCAGCCCAGGTGCACTTCGAGCACCTGTCCGACGTTCATGCGCGAAGGCACGCCCAGCGGGTTGAGCACGATGTCGCAAGGGGTGCCGTCGGCCATGTAGGGCATGTCTTCGATCGGAGCGATCTTCGACACCACGCCCTTGTTGCCGTGACGGCCGGCCATCTTGTCGCCCGGCTGCAAGCGACGCTTGACGGCCAGATAGACCTTGACCATCTTCAGCACGCCGGCAGGCAGTTCATCGCCCTGGGTGAGCTTTTTGCGCTTTTCCTCGAAGGCAAGGTCAAAGCTGTGGCGGGTTTGCTCGAGCGAGTTCTTGATGCTCTCAAGCTGGTTGGCCACCTCATCTTCTGCGGGGCGGATGTCGAACCAGTGGTAGCGCTCGACGCCAGCCAGATAGGCCTTGTCAATCGCCGTGCCCTTGGCGATCTTGTTGGGTCCACCATTGGCCAGTTTGCCCACCAGCAGCTTTTCGATACGGTCAAACGCATCAGCCTCGACGATGCGAAGCTGGTCGTTCAAGTCAAGTCGATAGCGCTTGAGCTCGTCGTCGATGATCTGCTGCGCGCGCTTGTCACGCACGATGCCTTCACGGGTGAACACCTGAACGTCGATGACAGTGCCGCTGGTGCCCTGATCGACGCGCAAGGACGTGTCTTTCACGTCAGAGGCCTTCTCGCCGAAGATGGCACGAAGCAGCTTTTCTTCCGGCGTCAGCGTGGTTTCGCCCTTGGGCGTGACCTTGCCGACGAGCGTGTCGCCTGGGTTCACTTCGGCACCCACGTAGACGATGCCCGATTCATCCAGCCGAGCCAATTGCTGCTCGCTCAGATTCGGGATGTCGCGCGTGATTTCCTCGGAACCAAGCTTGGTGTCGCGAGCCATCACAACCAGTTCCTCGATGTGAATCGAGGTGTAGCGGTCTTCGGCAATGACGCGCTCGCTGATCAGGATCGAATCTTCGAAGTTGTAGCCGTTCCAGGGCATGAACGCGACCAGCATGTTCTGGCCCAGAGCCAACTCGCCAAGATCGGTGGATGCGCCGTCGGCGATGATGTCCTCGGCCTCGACCTTGTCACCGCGCTTGACGATCGGGCGCTGGTGAATGTTGGTGTTCTGGTTGGAGCGCTGGTACTTGATCAGGTTGTAGATGTCGACGCCGACCTCGCCTGCCACGGTTTCCTTGTCATTGACGCGGATCACGATGCGGTTGGTGTCGACGTAGTCGACGATGCCGCCACGCTTGGCTGCAACGACCGTTCCCGAGTCCTTTGCGGCCACACGCTCGACACCGGTTCCGACCAGCGCCTTTTCGGGACGCAAGGTGGGTACCGCCTGCCGCTGCATGTTGGCGCCCATCAGTGCGCGGTTTGCATCGTCGTGCTCAAGGAACGGCACCAGTGAGGCGGCCACCGACACGATCTGCGTCGGCGCCACGTCCATGTACTGGATGCGCTCGGCCGAGGTCAGGATGGACTCGCCGTTGTCGCGTGCGCTGACCAATTCATCGATCAGCTTGCCTTGCGCATCGAGCGTGGCGCTGGCCTGCGCGATCACGTACTTGCCTTCCTCGATGGCTGACAGGTAGTCGATCTGCATCGTCACCTTGCCATCGGCCACACGGCGGTAGGGCGTCTCGAGGAAGCCGTACTCGTTGAGCTGCGCGTAAAGGGCCAGCGAGTTGATCAGGCCGATGTTCGGGCCTTCAGGCGTTTCGATCGGGCACACGCGACCGTAGTGGGTCGGGTGCACGTCGCGAACTTCAAAGCCTGCTCGTTCGCGCGTCAAGCCACCAGGGCCCAGAGCGGAGACGCGGCGCTTGTGCGTGATCTCGGACAGCGGGTTGGTCTGGTCCATGAACTGCGACAGCTGCGAGGCACCGAAGAATTCCTTCAGCGCCGCAGAGATCGGCTTGGAATTGATCAGGTCGTGCGGCATCAGTGCCTCGGTCTCGGCCTGGCCCAGACGTTCCTTCACGGCCTTTTCAATGCGGGCGAGGCCGGAGCGGTACTGGTTTTCGGCCAGCTCGCCCACGCAACGCACGCGGCGATTGCCGAGGTGATCGATGTCATCGACCTCGCCACGCCCGTTGCGCAGCTCGACCAGGATCTTCACGACGTCAAGGATGTCGTCGTTGTTGAGCGTCATCGCGCCTTCAGCCGAATCGCGGCCCACGCGGGCGTTGAATTTCATGCGGCCCACGCGAGACAGATCGTAGGTGTCAGCGTTGTAAAACAGCCTGTGGAAGAGCGCCTCAACGGCGTCTTCGGTGGGCGGCTCGCCGGGGCGCATCATGCGGTAGATGGCAACGCGTGCAGACAGCTGATCCGGCGTCTCGTCGGCGGTCAGTGTCTGCGAGATGTAGCTGCCTTCGTCGAGTTCGTTCGTGTACAGGCAAGGGATTTCAACCACGCCTGCCACACGCAGTTTCTTGAGCACGGGTTCGGTCAACTCATCGTTGGCCTTGGCCAAGATTTCGCCGGTATCGGCATCGACCACATTGCGCGCAAGCATCCGGCCGGCCAGGTAATCCTCAGGCACGCTGATGTGCGTCGTCTCCGAGGCCTCGATCGCACGGGTGTGGCGTGCGGTGATGCGCTTGTCCTTTTCGACAACGACATTGCCGTTCTTGTCGGTGATGTCGAAACGGGCGATCTCACCACGCAGACGATCGGCGACAAACTCCATTTGCGCGCCCGTGTCCATCAGGCGGAAACTGTCGAACACAAAGAAGTGCGCCAGGATGGATTCAGGGTTCAGGCCAATGGCCTTGAGCAGGATCGTTACCGGCATCTTGCGTCGGCGGTCGACGCGGAAGTACAGGATGTCCTTCGGGTCAAACTCGAAATCGAGCCACGATCCGCGGTAAGGAATGATCCGGGCCGAGAACAGCAGCTTGCCGCTCGAGTGGGTTTTGCCTTTGTCGTGCTCGAAGAACACGCCCGGTGAACGGTGCAGCTGCGAGACGATCACTCGCTCGGTACCGTTGACGATGAACGATCCGTAGTCGGTCATGAGCGGCACTTCGCCCATGTAGACCTCTTGTTCCTTGATTTCCTTGACCGTCTTCGCCTGCGGCGACTCACGGTCGTAAATGGTCATTTGCAGCTTGGCGCGCACGGCAGCCGCATAGGTCAGGCCCCGCACCTGGCATTCGCGCGTGTCGAATGCGGGCTTGGCCATGTTGTATTCGATGAACTTCATCTCGACGAACCCGTTGTGCGACACGATCGGGAACGCGGACAAGAAAGCGGCCTGCAGCCCTTCGGGCTTGCGCTTCAGGGGAGGTACATCCTTTTGCAAGAAGGCGATGTAGGACTCCTGCTGCATGGTCAGGAGGTAGGGAACCTTAAGAACGCTCTCGCGTTTTCCGAAGCTCTTGCGAATTCGCTTGCGCTCGGTGTACGTATAGGGGATTGCATGCTGCGCCATAAACACTCCGTCTCAGGGATTGCGGTCTTGGCCAAGACCGGCACACCCGTCGGCGACTGTCTTTCGGGCCTTGCGCCCGAAGCTTGGTGGTTGGCCACTACCAACCGCTGGCGGACAACCACGGCATTGCACCGTGGCCCGACCAAACCCGTTCTCTGCAGTCGGATCAGAGAACATTTTTAAAAACACTTGAGAAGACCCGCTTGATATTCACGGACCCTTTCGAGTGCTTTCAAGAGGCAACAAACTTGCCGCGCCTGAAGAGCAAAGGGCCGGGTGCCTTTGAAGCACCCAGCCCCCTGTCGCGAGGTCGAATTACTTCAACTCGGCCTTGGCACCAGCTTCAACGAGCTTCTTCAGAGCAGCTTCTGCGTCAGCCTTGGACACGGCTTCCTTGACAGCCTTTGGAGCGCCGTCCACCAGATCCTTGGCTTCCTTCAGGCCGAGGCCCGTCAGTTCACGAACGGCCTTGATGACCGAGACCTTGTTGGCACCGGCCTCAAGCAGCATGACGTTGAATTCAGTCTTCTCTTCAGCGACGGCTGCAGCAGCACCACCGCCACCGGCACCAGCCGGGGCAGCCATGGCGGCAGCAGAAACGCCGAACTTCTCTTCGATGGCTTTCACCAGGTCGTTGAGATCCATCACCGACATGTTGTCGAGTGCCGTCAGAAATGCGTCTTTGTCAAATGACATGGGGGACTCCTAAATTTGAAAACAATTGCTTGGGGGATCGATCAGGCGGCTGGCGTTGCTTCAACCGCCGGTGCTTCAGCGGCTGGTGCTTCGGCGACTGGCGCCTCAGCGGCGGGCGCTTCGGCCGGCGCTGGGCCGCCTCGCTTTTCCGCCACAGCAGCCAGCACACGCGCCATGCGCGAAACCGGCGACTGCATCAAGCCAAGCAACTGGGACAGCAAAACTTCCTTGGAGGGGATCGCGGCCAGGGATTTCACCCCATCGGCACTCAATACCCGGCCCGCGTAAGCGCCGCCCTTGACGACCAGCTTGTCGTTGCCCTTGGCAAAGTCCGACAGGACTTTGGCCGCGGCGACAGCGTCTTCTGAAAAACCGTAGATCAGCGGACCGACCATGCTCTCCGAGGCCACTTCGAACGGCGTGCCAGCCACCGCACGACGAGCGAGCGTGTTCTTCAGTACATGAAGATACACACCCTTGTCGCGCGCTTGGCGTCGCAGGTTGTTCAAGTGTTCCACGGTGAGGCCACGGTATTCGGCCAGCGCCAACGTCTGCGAGCGTGCCACCTGGGCCGCCACATCCGTGATCACGGCTGCTTTCTCGTTGCGATTGAGACTCAAGGTCTGCTCCTCACATCACGCATCCTTCGCCCGTTGGGGCCACCAGATGCAACTGGGTTCAGCGACCATCTGCGCAGGAGATCAATCCTTTACAGCGGGACCGCCATCTGCGCTGGCTTCCTGTACGCCGGGACTTTCGCCTCGACGGACCCTCCATTAAGCAACCACGAGGGCTGCACCAGCGGTCTTGGATGACCTGAACGAGGATCTCTCCTCATTCAGCCCACCAAACTCATCAGGCCGGCTCAACACGGGCGCCGGCCCGGGATTCATCACGCTCCAGGTGACGCCGCGTTGATTGAAGCCACGTCCACACGAGCGCCAACGCCCATCGTGGAAGACACGGCCACCTTGCGCAGATAGACACCTTTGCTGGTCGCTGGCTTGGCCTTGTTCAAGGCCTCAATCAGCGCGCGCAGGTTGCCCACGAGCTTGTCCGAGTCAAACGAACGGCGACCGATCGTGGAGTGCACGATGCCGCCCTTGTCCACGCGGAACTGAACCTGACCGGCCTTGGCGTTTCGCACTGCCTGAGCGACGTCAGGAGTCACGGTGCCGACTTTCGGGTTGGGCATCAGGCCGCGCGGGCCAAGGATCTGGCCCAGGGTACCGACGATGCGCATGGTGTCAGGCGATGCGATGACCACGTCGAAGTTCAGATTTCCGGCCTTGACCTGCTCAGCAAGATCTTCCATGCCCACGACGTCAGCACCGGCAGCGCGCGCTTCGTCAGCCTTGGCCCCTTGCGCAAACACAGCGACACGCTTGGTCTTGCCGGTGCCGTTGGGCAGCACGACGGCGCCGCGCACCACCTGATCCGACTTCTTGGCGTCGATGCCCAATTGCACCGCAACGTCAATCGATTCATCGAACTTCGCGTTAGCGCACTCCTTGACCAGAGCCAGCGCGTTATCGATGGGGTACAGCTTGGTCGACTCGACCTTGCCGACCATCGCTTTTTGCCGTTTTGTAAGTTTTGCCATGATCAGAGGCCCTCAACCAGAATACCCATCGACCGGGCCGAACCCGCGATGGTTCGCACTGCAGCGTCCAGATTGGCGGCGGTCAGGTCCTTCATCTTGGTGTTGGCGATCTCTTCGATCTGGGCGCGCGTCAGCTTGCCCACTTTCTGCGAGTTGGCCTTTGGCGAACCCTTTTCAAGCTTCAGCGCCTTCTTGATCAAGACAGTCGCCGGAGGCGTCTTCAGGATGAAGGTGAATGACTTGTCCGCAAAAGCGGTGATCACCACGGGAAGCATCAGGCCAGGTTCGACGCCTTGAGTCTGGGCGTTGAACGCCTTGCAGAACTCCATGATGTTGAGACCACGCTGGCCGAGTGCCGGGCCGATCGGGGGGGAAGGGTTGGCCTTGCCTGCAGGAATCTGCAGCTTGATAAAGCCGATGATTTTCTTTGCCATGTCTATCCTTGAAACAAGCGCAGCAGCAAAGCCAGCGCCTCGAGTGCAAACGCCAAGGACTGGTTACCTTGGCTCCTCAAACCGATGTCACGTCATCGGCAGCAACGGGCGAGAAGAACCCGCGCCCTAAGACACAGGAAAGCCCTCGCCAGGCTTTTCAATCCAAATTCAGACCTTCTCGACCTGCCCGAAATCAAGTTCGACCGGGGTGGAACGGCCGAAGATGGTCACCCCCACGCGCACCTTCGATTTGTCGTAGTTCACGTCTTCAATCGCACCGTTGAAGTCGGTGAACGGGCCGTCCTTGATGCGCACGAGTTCACCCACCGACCACAGCGTCTTGGGCTTGGGCTTTTCGATGCCCTCTTGCATCTGGTTGACGATCTTCATGACTTCGGCTTCAGAGATCGGGGACGGCCTGTTCTTGGCGCCCCCCACGAAGCCTGTGACCTTGTTGGTGTGCTTCACCAGGTGCCAGCTGTCGTCGGCCATCTCCATCTCGACCAGCACATACCCCGGGAAAAAACGTCGCTCGGTGATGGCCTTTTTGCCATTCTTCAACTCGACCACCTCTTCCATCGGGACCAAGATGCGACCGAACTTGTCCTGCAGTTCCGAGCGATCAATGCGCTCACGCAGATTTCGCTCGACGGCTTTTTCCATGCCGGAGTAGGCGTGCACCACGTACCAGCGCTTGTTCGACGCAGTGGGCGCAGCGGCTGGCACATCAGCACTCGACGGCACCAACATCGGGCTCATCGAACTGCTTTCTTCGGTATTGACGGTTTCTTCACTCATGACCAGACCCTCAACGCTTCCAACCCAACAGCAGGTCGTACAAGACCCATTCGAGCGTCTTGTCGGTCACCCACAAGAACACAGCCATGACCAACACGAAGGCAAACACATATCCCGTCATCTGCATGGCCTCTTTCCGAGTTGGCCACACGACCTTGCGAACCTCTTTGACGGAGTCCTTGCCGTAGGCAATCAGTTGCTTGCCAGATTCGGAGGTGAAGTACAGCGCCACCGCCACCGCCATCAGGGCCAGAAGTGACACAACGCGAAGCCACAAGTCCTGCTTGCCCATCACGTAGAAAACCACCACAGCCGCAACGACAAGCAAGGCCGCGCCTGCGAGCTTTGCCTTTTCAGCCCCGGTTGAAACCGTCTCTACGGGAGGATTCGCCATGTCGCTCAATTCACCTTGCAAAACCAACCGGACGCGCACGGCGTCAGATGAACCGAAAGAACCCGCAAGCGCCCGAAAGGGACTGACGGGCCACCCAACCAGTGCTGGAATGCAACCCAGCCGAACTTCAGTACCGAACCGTGGCAGGGGCGGAGGGCCTCGAACCCCCAACCTCTGGTTTTGGAGACCAGCGCTCTGCCAATTGAGCTACGCCCCTGCAGTCGATACCGTCACAACCACCAAATCACTCGATGATCTTCGCCACCACGCCTGCGCCCACGGTGCGGCCACCCTCGCGAATGGCAAAGCGCAAACCCTCTTCCATCGCAATCGGGTTGATCAACTTCACCGTGATGCTCACGTTGTCTCCAGGCATCACCATCTCCTTGTCCTTGGGCAACTCCACCGCACCCGTCACGTCAGTCGTGCGGAAATAAAACTGCGGCCGATAGTTGTTGAAAAACGGCGTGTGGCGTCCGCCTTCTTCCTTGCTCAAAACATAAATCTCAGCCGTGAAGTGCGTGTGCGGCTTGACGCTGCCAGGCTTGCACAGCACTTGGCCGCGCTGCACGTCTTCGCGCTTGGTGCCGCGCAGCAAAATGCCCACGTTGTCACCCGCTTGCCCTTGATCGAGCAGCTTGCGGAACATCTCAACACCAGTACACGTGGTCTTTTGCGTGACAGTAATACCCACAATCTCGATTTCCTCGCCAACCTTGACGATGCCGCGCTCCACACGACCAGTCACCACGGTGCCACGACCAGAAATCGAGAACACGTCTTCCACAGGCATCAAGAAAGCGCCATCGACCGCACGCTCAGGCGTGGGGATGTAGCTGTCAAGTGCCTCTGCAAGCTTGAGAATCGCGCCCTCACCGAGCTCGCCCTTGTCACCTTCCATGGCGAGCTTGGCGCTGCCATGAATGATGGGAGTGGTGTCGCCAGGAAAGTCGTACTTGTCGAGGAGTTCGCGCACTTCCATCTCAACGAGTTCAAGCAACTCGGCGTCATCAACCATGTCGCACTTGTTGAGAAACACGATGATGTAGGGAACACCCACCTGGCGGGCCAGCAAGATGTGCTCGCGCGTTTGCGGCATCGGGCCGTCAGCAGCAGAACACACCAAAATGGCACCGTCCATCTGCGCAGCACCAGTGATCATGTTCTTCACATAGTCAGCATGACCAGGACAGTCCACGTGCGCGTAGTGACGGTTCTTGGTCTCGTACTCGACGTGCGCCGTGTTGATGGTGATGCCACGAGCTTTTTCCTCAGGCGCCGCATCAATTTGGTCGTAAGCCTTGGCCTCACCACCAAACAACTTGCTCAAAACCGTCGTGATCGCCGCCGTCAGCGTCGTCTTGCCATGGTCCACATGCCCAATCGTCCCCACGTTCACGTGCGGCTTGGTACGCTCAAATTTGCCTTTTGCCATTCTCAACTCCTCGAATACGAGACAGAAAATTCACCAAGAAAACCAAAGAACTGGTGCCCATGGCGCGGATCGAACGCGCGACCTCTCCCTTACCAAGGGAGTGCTCTACCACTGAGCCACATGGGCTAACTCAAACTTCTCTGACCGACCCCGCAGAGGGTCGACCCACACGACTTCTTCCAGCGCAAACCGGCGAACACCTTGGAGCGGGAGACGGGAATCGAACCCGCGTCATTAGCTTGGAAGGCTAGGGTTCTACCATTGAACTACTCCCGCCCGGAGCCCTTCGCGCCGAGGCCCAAATGGCTCAAAACTCAATCTCTTCGCATTGGTGGAGGAGGCTGGATTCGAACCAGCGTACTCGTTAGAGGGCAGATTTACAGTCTGCTGCCATTAACCACTCGGCCACCCCTCCTCGGCGAGCCCGAGAGTTTATCACGGCAAACGGGGATCGGCGACCCTGTCTCTTCGCGTCAGTGAGGGTCTTCCATCGACCAAGCCAAAGCAGGCGCCTGCGGCCGCCTCTGCGCAAGAAAGCGGGTCGCCTGACCAAAGTGACCATTCCCCACGAATGGCGTGGGCGCGCGATTGGCGGCGAGCGGCGACGGATGGTTGCTCTGCAGCACCAGATGTTGCTGCGCGGCGTCATGGATGAGCGCCGCCTTCGACTGCGCATGGCCGCCCCACAGCAGGAACACCTTGGGTTCGGCATGGCGCGCTGCCGCGCGAACGATCTTGTCGGTCAGCTCATGCCAACCCCACTTCGCATGACTGCCGGGGGCGGCCTCTTCGACGGTCAGGCTCGAATTGAGCAGCAACACGCCCTGAGCGGCCCAACCACCCAAGTGGCCGTTGGACGGAGACGTTGTGCCCAAATCACGCTGCAACTCCTTGAAGATGTTGCGCAGGCTTGGGGGAATACGAGTGCCGCGAGGGACAGAAAAAGCCAGCCCCTCGGCTTGACCCTCGGAGTGATAGGGGTCTTGCCCCAAGATGACGACCCGAGTTTGCGCGAGTGGCGTCAGCTCCAGCGCACGAAACACCTGCGCCGGATAGACCTTGGCGCCAGCCGCGACGCGGCCGCCCACTCTTTCAATCAATGCGCGGCCGCTCAAACTGTCACGCCATGGGTCGACCACAGCACGCCAATCGGTGCTCAGGCGATCGATCTGACGATCCAGCGGCTCCATCAAGCACGGATGTGGCGCGCCCGGCGACACGCAGAGTGTCGACGCGGGCGCACCAGGAGCCGTCAAACAAAGAGCTCCGCGAGGGCCTGACCAGGATCGCTCGAGCGCATGAAGGCTTCTCCGACCAGAAAAGCACCCACACCCGCAGCACGCATGCGATCCACATCGCCGCGGCCCAGCACCCCGCTTTCGGTCACCAGCACACGGTCGGCAGGCACCTGCGACAGCAAGCCCAGCGTCGTGTCGAGAGAGACCTCGAAGGTCCGCAGATTGCGGTTGTTGATTCCCACCAATGGGGTGTTCAGCCTCAGGGCGCGGTCGAGCTCACGCCCGTCATGCACCTCCACCAGCACGGCCATGCCCAGTGAGTGCGCTTGCGCCTCCAGATCTGCCATTTCAGCATCATCAAGGCAGGCGGCGATGAGCAAGATGCAGTCGGCGCCCATCGCTCTGGCCTCAAAGACCTGGTAGGCATCCACCATGAAATCCTTGCGCAGCACCGGCAGGGTGCATGCGGTGCGGGCTTGCTGCAAGTAGGCGGCGCAACCCTGAAAGAACTGCTCGTCCGTGAGCACGCTCAGACAAGCGGCGCCGCCACTTTCGTAGCTGAGTGCGATTTCTGCTGGCACGAAGTGCTCGCGCAGCACACCCTTGCTGGGGCTGGCTTTCTTGATCTCGGCAATGACCGCAGAGCGGCCCTGACCGATGCGCGCTCGCATGGCGCCGACGAAGTCGCGCAGATCGCCCGTTGCTTCGGCCTCTCGGCGCAGCGAGGCCAGACCACGGCTGGCGCGCGCCGCTTGGATTTCCTCGTGCTTGACGGCGACGATGCGCTTGAGGATGTCACTCATGCTTGCACTCCTCAGCCTGCCGCCAACGACTGGGTGACGCCGACGAACTCGGCCAGCTTGGCGCGCGCTCGGCCCGTGGCGATCGCCTCGCGCGCCATCGACACGCCTTCGGCCATGGTGGACGCCACATCGGCGGCATACAGCGCGACGCCTGAATTGAGCATCACGATGTCCCTCGCAGGTCCGGGCTGGTTGTCAAGCACCGACAGCAGCATGCGCCTGGACTCCTCTGGCGTTTCCACCCGCAGGCTGCGCTGGCTCGCCATGGCCAGCCCAAAATCATCGGGATGGATCTCGTACTCGCTGAGGGTGTCGTTCTTCACTTCGCACACCAGCGTGGCGGCACCCAGGCTCACCTCATCGATGCCGTCGCGGCCGTAGACCACCACCGCATGCTGCGCGCCCAGGCTGCGCAGCGCACGGGCCTGAATGCCGACGAGCTCCGCATTGAAGACACCCATGAGGATGTTCGGTGCACCGGCCGGGTTGGTCAGGGGCCCGAGGATGTTGAAGATGGTGCGCACGCCCAGTTCCCTGCGAACCGGCGCCACATTCTTCATCGCCGGGTGATGTGCGGGCGCAAACATGAAGGCCACACCGGTTTGTGCAAGGCAACGCGAGATGGCCTCGGGCGGCAAGGCGATGTGCACGCCCAGCGCTTCCAGCACGTCGGCACTGCCTGACTTGCTGGACACGCTGCGATTGCCGTGCTTGCTGACCCGGGCACCGCACGCAGCAGCCACGAACATGCTGCAGGTGGAAATGTTGAAGGTATGAGAGCCGTCGCCGCCCGTGCCCACGATGTCCACAAGGTGTCGTCGGTCAGCCACTGCGACCTTGGTGGAGAACTCGCGCATGACCTGAGCCGCAGCGGTGATCTCGCCCACCGTCTCGCGCTTGACGCGCAAACCGATCAGCAATGCAGAGAGCACCGCCGGTGGCATGTCGCCGTTCATGATGCGGCGCATCAGACCAACCATCTCGGCGTGCGAGAACTCCTTGCGATCGATCAGGCCGGCCAGTGCCTGCTGATCGGTCATGGGTGCCACAGATTGATTCGGCTCGCTCACGGCTTGAGATCCAGAAAGTTCTTCAGCATGGCGTGACCGTGCTCGGTGAGGATGGATTCGGGATGGAACTGCACGCCCTCGAGCGGCGTCGCAGTGCCAGCCAGTTCGCGGTGGCGAACGCCCATGATTTCGCCATCCTCGGTGGTGGCGGTGATCTGCAGCACATCCGGGATCGTCTCTCGCTCGATGGCCAAGGAGTGATAACGGATCACCGTGAACTTGGCCGGCAAGCCGCTGAACACGCCTCGCTCATCGGTCGAGATCTCGCTGGCCTTGCCGTGCATTTGCACCCTGGAGCGGACGATGTTGCCGCCGAGCGCCGCACCGATGCTCTGGTGACCGAGGCACACGCCCAGGATGGGCAGCTTGCCCATGAAGTGGCCGATCGAGGCCACGCAAATGCCAGCCTCGGCGGGCGAACAAGGCCCCGGTGACAGCACCAGCCTCCCTGGGCGCAGTTCGGCAATGCCCTCGAGCGTGATTTCATCGTTGCGAAAGACGCGCACGTCCTCGCCAAGCTCTGCGAAGTACTGCACCAGATTGAAGGTGAAGCTGTCGTAGTTGTCGATCATCAGCAGCATGCGACACCCCCCATCTGCCGGCTTGGGCGCTTGACAAGGTGCTTCATCAGAAGCCCTCCTCGACGAGCTCGGCTGCACGGATCAGCGCGCGCGCCTTGGCCTCGGTTTCGCGCCATTCGAGCTCGGGCACCGAGTCGGCCACCACGCCGGCTGCGGCTTGCACGTAGAGCATCTGGTCCTTGACGATGCCGGTTCGAATCGCAATGGCCACATCCATGTCGCCGGCAAAACTCAGGTAGCCGCAGGCGCCGCCATAGATGCCGCGCTTGACAGGCTCGAGCTCGTCGATGATTTCCATCGCACGCACCTTGGGCGCACCGGTCAACGTGCCGGCGGGGAAGGTGGCTTTGAGCACATCGAGGTTGGTGATGCCGTCCTTGAGCAGCCCCTCGACGTTGCTGACGATGTGCATCACATGCGAGTAGCGCTCGACCGTGAATGCTTCTGTCACCTTGACGCTGCCGGTCTTGGCGATGCGTCCGATGTCGTTGCGGGCCAGATCGATCAGCATCAAATGCTCGGCGCGCTCCTTTGGGTCGGCGTTCAGTTCAGCTTCGAGCGCCAGATCGAGCTCCGGCGTCGCACCGCGCGGGCGGGTGCCGGCCAGCGGTCGGATGGTGACCTTGTCGCCTGCCGGCGTGTGCTCGCGGCGCACCAGAATTTCCGGCGAGGCGCCGACGATCTGGAAATCGCCCATGTCGTAGAAATACATGTAAGGCGAGGGATTGAGCGAGCGCAGCGCGCGGTACAGGCTCAGCGGGCTTTGCGTGTAGGGCTTGCGCAGCCGCTGACCCACCTGAACCTGCATCATGTCGCCCGCGGCGATGTACTCCTTGGCGCGCAGGACCGCAGCGATGTAGTCGTCCTTGGCGAAATCACGCAGCACTTCGCGCGGGCTGCCTTGCACGACTGGCGGCGCCTGCACGCTGTGGCCGAGTCGTGCGGCCAAACCCTCGAGCCGCTGACGGGCGCGCGCAAACGCATCGGGTTGCTGCGGGTTGGCATAGACGATCAACGACAGACGCCCCGAGAGGTTGTCGATGACCGCCAGCTCTTCACACTGCAGCAGCAAGATGTCCGGCGTTCCCAGCCCCCCAGGCAGTGTGGTGCCAGCCAACTTGGGCTCGATGCAGCGCACTGCGTCGTAGCCGAAGTAGCCAGCCAGGCCACCGCAAAAGCGCGGCAGGCCTGGTTGCAACGCCACCTTGAAGCGCTGCTGATACGCCGCGATGAAGTCAAGCGGGTTGCCATCGTGGCGCTCCACCACGACGCCGTCGGTCACCACCTCGGTGACAAAACCCGTGGCTCGCAACACCGTGCGGGCAGGCAGCCCGATGAAGGAGTAGCGCCCGAACCGCTCGCCACCGACAACCGACTCCAGCAAAAAACTGTTGGGCCTGCCGAGGCACAAGTCAGCGGACTCGGGTGCGGTGAGCTTCAGGTAGAGCGAGAGCGGGGTCTCAAGGTCGGCGAAGGCTTGGGCGATCAGCGGGATGCGGTTGTATCCCTCGGCTGCGAGGCGCTTGAATTCAGTGTCTGTCATCACGTTGCGGGGCCCTCCACGGCCTCGGGAAAGTGGCCTCGAGGTGCCACTGGGTGATTCGAGTCAGCCGGTCGGCCGCGGTGGGCCGTCGGCGAGGCCAGCGGCCTCAGCGTGGGCTTGTGCTGCGCCAGGGCCAGGCTCCCCGGTCGTGCGACCTCGAGACGTTTTTGCGCGGTGAAAACATGAACGAACTTTATCAGGGCAGTTTTTGCAGATCCTCCCGAAGGCAGGGTGTTGCGCAGAACAGGGCGGGAGGCCTGTCTTGGCTGCCTAGAATGCCCCGATGACACATCCTGAATTTTCGTGCTCGGTCTCGGTGCGTCACCTGGCCGAGCAGTCCGATCCTCAGACGCATCAGTATGCGTTTGCCTACACGGTCACCATACGCAACACAGGCGATGTCACGGCGCAGTTGATTGCGCGGCACTGGATCATCACGGATGCCAGCGGGCACACCGAGGAGGTGCGTGGACTGGCCGTGGTCGGCCATCAGCCGGTGCTCAAGACGGGCGAGCATTTCGAGTACACGAGCTGGACCCGCATCGCCACGCCCCACGGCACGATGCGCGGCACTTTCATGTGCATGACCGAAGACGCTGAGTCCTTTGAGGCCAGCGTTCCCGAGTTCGGCCTCACCCTCGCTTCGGCGCTGCACTGAGGCGAAGCTGTTCGCCGATGAGCGCATCGACACCCCTGCTGCCCTTGACGGCAGTGCCAGCGACTTGGGATCTCAAGCTGCTGCTTGATGGTCTGGCGCAAGCCGCCGACCGCCGGGCCTCGCTGGCCGAGCGAAACCTGTGGGTGATCAGGGCGCTGGAGTGGCTGCGCCACGCCCCATTGGCGGCAGCGCCGAGCGACGGCCAGGCAACGCCCTCCAAGCCGCAGCCGTTGTTGCGACTCAAGTACCTGCTTGACGAGTTGGACCGACACCCCGAGCAACGCGCCCAAGTGTCAGCGGTGCTCGGCCGTTTCTGGGCCGAGATGGACACCGCCGCCTTGTTTGCCGACTTCGGCTTTGCGCCGCGGGCCAACTTCTTCGGTGAACTGGGCCAAAGGCTCAAGCTCAAGCTGCTGCCCATCACCCCGGCAACCACCGATCTGTCGGAGTTGTTCGGGCTGCTATTCCCAGATGCCGATGATGCTCTGTGGCTGGATGTGATCGACGACACCACGCTGAACCGCGTGGGCGATCTGATGCCGCCGGACGCCTTGGAGGGTCGCGGCTGGAAGGAGCCCTTGCTCGACGCCATCATGTTTTTGGCCAGCGGCATTCGATCGGCAGCCTTTTCGGGCACCTTGCGCCAGCGCATGAGCACCGAGCTGCTGGTCAATGAACCTTTCCGCCAGCTGGCGGCGGTCGCCGAACGCGTGCGCGAGAAAGTGCATCTGGGCGACGAGGCAGCGCTGCTGCTCGAGGCGCAGTACCTTCGGGCGCTGCTCGACAGCTGCCGACGCTGCGCCGACAGCGTGCACGACCACCTCGAGGAGCACGGCGTTTCGGTCAGCATCGTGTTCGACGTCGACCAGTTGCGACTGCGCACCTACCGCATCGAACAGCTGCTCAACTGCGTGGTGAGCCGCCATCAGGCCAGGGACATCACACGGCTGTTCGCCGAACTGGTGCGCACGGCCGGGGAACGCCGCAGCATCGCGGCGCTGTTTGCGGAGCATTACTCGTTGCTTGCGCGCAAGGTGGCCGAGCGCAGCGCGGCCGCGGGCGATCACTACATCACGCGCGACAGCGCTTCTTATCGACAGATGCTGCGCGCTGCGGCAGGCGGCGGTGCGGTGATCGCGGGCACCACCTTCGTCAAGTTTTTCGTGGTGGCGATGGCCATGTCGACGTTCTGGGCGGGCTTTTGGGCCGGCATCAATTACGCGGTGAGCTTTCTGATCGTTCACCTGTGTCATGGCACCGTGGCCACCAAGCAACCCGCGATGACGGCACCTGCCCTGGCCGAGAAACTGGCCGATGTGTCCGACGATGCGGCGGTCGAGCGCTTTGTCGACGAGGTCGCGCACCTGATTCGCTCTCAGGCCGCAGGCATCTTCGGCAACCTGGCCGTTGTGGCGCCGCTGGTGCTGGCCATCCAACTGGCTTGGGACGCCGCTTTCGGGGTGACGCTGGTCCATGGGGAAAGCGCCGAATACGTGCTGCAGTCGATCACCCTGCTGGGCCCCACGGCCTTGTTCGCGGCCTTCACCGGGGTGCTGCTCTTCGCCAGCTCGTTGATCGGCGGCTGGGTGGAAAACTGGTTTGTCTGGCACCGCCTCGACAGCGCGATTGCCTGGAACCCCAGCATCGTCACCCGACTCGGTGCGCCGCGCGCTCAGCGCTGGGCCAGGTTCTGGCGCGACAACGTGTCGGGGTTTGCCTCAAACATCTCGCTGGGCATGATGCTCGGGTTGGTTCCCGCGGTGGGCTTGTTCTTCGGCCTGCCGCTGGAGGTGCGGCACGTCACGCTGTCGACCGGACAACTGGCCGCCGCGGCAGCGGCCGAAGGCCTGACGGTGCTGAGACTCGCCGACTTCTGGTGGTGCGTGGCCGGCATCGCCGTGACGGGAGTGCTGAACCTGGCGGTGAGTTTTTTCCTCGCGTTCAGGGTGGCGATGGGCTCGCGCGGCATCCGACTGGCCGACCGCAGCCGCATCCGCCGGGCGATCTTCAGACGCCTGATCAGTCACCCGATGTCGTTCATGCTGCCGCCGCGCCGTCTGGGCTGAGGCTGGCGCACCTCAGCGGGGCAAATCGGTCTGATCTGCGGCCTCGACTTCATCGGGGGGCGATTCGCGCTCACCGCGCCTGCGTCCAGAGAACATGGTCCACCAGACAATCAGGATCAACAGCGCCATCGCGCCAACTGCCTCCAGCAACAACAGCCACATGACACGCTTCCTCGTCTGGGTTTTTTTCATTCTAGGAGCGCTGGCCGGCTGCTCGAGCACGCCCGTGACCGTGCCAGCGCGAGTCGAGCTGCCCACCGGGTTGGACACGCAGGCCACACCCAGCGATGTGCTCATGCGTCCCCGCGCGAGATGGGTGCCGGCGAGCTGGTCGGAGCTGCCCGGCTGGGACAGCGACCGCACCGCCGAGGTGTGGCCGGCCTTGCTGCGCAGTTGCGATCGACCGGCAACTGGCTGGGCCAACATCTGCGCGCAAGCCAGGCTGAGCGCACCGGCCGATGACGCGGCCGCACGCGCGTGGCTGCAAAGTCGCCTGAATCCATACCGCATCGAGTCGCTGGACGGCTCGGCCCAGGGCCTGATCACCGGCTACTTCGAGCCCATCATCGTGGCCAGCCGCAAGCCTCAGGGTTTGTTCCAGGTGCCGCTTTACGCACCACCCGCTGACCTGGCCAGCCGCAAGCCTTACTGGACCCGGCAGGAACTCGAAACCCTGCCGGCGGCACAAGCCGCCATACGGGGCCGCGAACTGGCTTATCTGGCCGATCCGCTGGCGCTGCTCTCGCTGCAGATTCAAGGCTCGGGCCGCTTGCAGCTGAGCGAGCCCGACGGCAGCCAGCGCACGGTCCGCATGGCTTACGCCGGCAACAACGATCAGCCTTACAAGTCGGTGGGCAAGTGGCTGATCGAGCAAGGCGAGTTGCGACCCGATCAAGCGTCCTGGCCGGGCATTCGGGCCTGGGCACAACTCAACCCCCAGCGTGTGGGCGAATTGCTGTGGGCCAACCCGCGGGTGGTGTTCTTCCGCGAGGAAGCCTTGGTCGATGTCAACGCCGGGCCGCGCGGGGCGCACGGCACGGCACTCACGCCGGGCCGCTCGGTGGCCATCGATCCGGCGAGCGTGCCCTATGGCAGCGCGATGTGGCTGGACACCAGCGAGCCGCTGTCGAGCACCCCGCTGCGCCGCATCGTGATGGCACAAGACACCGGCAGCGCCATCGTCGGGGCCGTGCGGGTCGACTATTTCTGGGGCTGGGATGCACCTGCCGAACAGCAGGCCGGCCGCATGAAGCAGCCGCTGCGTGCGTGGGTGCTGGTGCCAAAAACCTGACCGCAAGCCTCGGCCATCGCAGCCGGCACTTTTGATGTATCCCAGCGAGGGTGGTGTTGTTATCCTCGACCGAATGGGCCTTTTCGCAACGACCGTCTTCCTCTCCGCCTTCCTGCTCTTCCAGATTCAGCCCGTGGTGGCCAAGATGATCCTGCCGTGGTTTGGCGGGTCCTCATCGGTGTGGAGCACGTGCATCGTGTTCTTTCAGGCCGAGTTGCTGCTCGGTTATGCCTACGTGCACTGGCTCCACGAAAAAGTGGCCGTGCGCAAGCAGCCCCTGGTGCATGTTGGCTTGCTGGTGCTGAGCCTGGCCATGCTGCCGGTGGCGGCGGACCCCAGCTGGAAAGGCATGGCGCTCGAGCATCCCGGCTGGAGCGTGCTGGTGGTGCTGGCCACGGCGGTGGGCGCGCCTTACCTGCTGCTGTCGACCACCGGACCCTTGATGCAGGCCTGGTACGCGCGGTCGTTCCCCTCGTCGGGTGTTGATACGAAGCCGTATCGGCTGTATGCGCTGTCCAACCTGGCCTCGATGCTGGCCTTGCTGAGCTATCCGGTGGTGGTCGAGCCGGTGCTGACGGTCGGCTCGCAGGCGCTGGCTTGGTCGGCGGGCTACGCCGTTTTCGTGGCCGTATGTGTGGCCACGGCGCTGTTCTCGCGTGGCCGCATGACGGCAGTGGCCCTGGAAGAACCCGTCGACACCACCGACTCACCCAAACCCGGCTGGGGCGAATGCCTGCTGTGGATCGGGCTTGCAGCTTCGGCTTCGATCCTGCTGCTGGCGATCACCCGCCACCTGACGCAAGACGTGGCGCCGGTGCCGTTTTTGTGGGTGGTGCCGCTGAGCATCTACCTGCTGAGCTTCATCCTGTGCTTCGATGCGCCGCGCTATTACGTGCGGCCGTTTTTTCTGGGTGCGCTGCCGCTGGCCTTTGTGGCGCTCGATCTGGCGCTCGAAGGCGGCTTGGGCGTGCCAATGCTGATCACGCTGCTGAGCGTGTCGCTGTTCATCTTTTGCATGGTGTGCCACGGCGAGCTGGTGCGGCGGCGGCCGCCGGTGCGGCATCTCACGCTGTTTTATCTGATGCTCTCCGTGGGGGGCGCGATGGGTGGCGCGCTGGTGGCGCTGGTGGCGCCGGCCGTCTTCACCGCCTACTTCGAACTGCCGATCGGACTCTTCCTCTGCGCGGCGCTGGTGATCGCCGTGCTGTGGCGCGACCTGCGCCCGATGTGGCGCGGCCTGCTGCTGGTGGCGCTGCTGGGCTATGGCTGGCGGCTTGGCAGCATCTCGCTCGAATACGTCGACGGCTACCGGCGCGTGGTGCGCAATTTCTACAGCCAGCTGCGTGTGGCCGAAGACACCGACCGGCTCGGCACGCTGCGGCTGATGCGCCACGGCCGCATCAACCACGGCGAGCAGTACATGGCGCCCGCGCTGCGCCGCGAGCCCACCGCCTACTACTGCGAAAAGTCAGCCATCGGACGCGCCATACGCAGCTTGCCGCAGGATCGCGCTTTGAAGCTCGGCGTGGTGGGCCTGGGCACCGGCACGCTGGCCACCTATGGCCGCTCGGGCGACGAGATGCGCATCTACGAGATCAACGAGCAGGTGCTCGAGCTGGCGCGCAGCGAATTCAGCTACCTCGCGGACAGCCCGGCGACCATCACGGCGGTGATGGGAGACGGCCGCCTGATGATCGAACGCGAGCCACCGCAGCAGTTCGATCTGCTGGCCATGGATGCGTTTTCGGGCGACTCGATCCCCACCCACCTGCTGACGCTCGAAGCCATGAAGACCTACTTCGGCCACGTCAAACCCGACGGACTGCTGGCCGTTCACATCACCAACCGCTACCTTGACTTGCGCCCGGTGATGGCCAGCGCCGCAGAGCACTTTGGCAAGGTCGCGCTGATTTACGACCTGAACCCGGACGATGACGACCTGTACTGCCGCAGCTCATTGTGGGTGCTGATGATGAGTCCCGAGCGGGCCGCCAGCTTGCCCGCCACGCTGCAAGACGGCGAAAGGCTGGCCACACCCGCCGGTTTCCGTCCCTGGACCGACAGCTTCTCGAATCTGCTGGGCATCCTGAAGTAGCGCATCGAGCGCGGCTCACTCAGCCTGCGGTCAACCAAACGACCAACCCGGCCACTGACAAGCCGGCGAGCAGCCCGGCGGCCACACGCAGCGCATAAGCGCGACCGCCGGTCGCCGCTGCGACGATGCACCGCGTGAGCGTGTTGGCGCTGATCGCCACCAGCACCATCGTCTCGAAGCGATGCGACGACAAGTCGCCTGCGGAATGAAGCGACGCCAGCGACGCCACCGGCGCCTGAGCATCGAGCAGCGCGGCCATCGCCGTGCCGACCACGAGCCCGGCATCGCCGAAGTGGCGCTGCGCATTGCCCACCACCAATGCCGCGCCACCCAGCAGGGCGGCAGCGATCAAGGCCTCGCGCAGGCGCAAGGCGCTGCCGGCGTGGGCGGCGGGCGGTTCTTCAGGCAGGGCACCGAACTGCGAGCGCAGCAAGCCCAGCCCGATGGCCGCCACGCTGAGCGCAGCCACCAGCGACATCGGCAGGATCGCCCAGGCCGCCCGTGGCGACAGGGCTGCGGTCATCAGCAAGGCCTGCACCCAGGTGGCCGATGACGACAGCACGGCAGCGGCAGCGAATGCGGCCACCTGCGGGGGATTCGCCCGCGCCCGCGCGCCAAACGAGGCGATGGTTGCGGTGCTTGACACAAAGCCGCCGGCAAAGCCCGACAGCAACAGGCCACCGCGGGCGCCCAGAGCGCGCAGCGCCACGTGGCCCGCGGCCTGAATGACGAGGATGAGCAGCACCAGCGTGAACAGCGGCCGTGGCTGGATCACGCTGAAGCCCTCGACCGGGCCACGCGGAATCAGCGGCAGCACGATCAGCGCCAGAGCTGCCAGCAGCAAGCCGTCTTGCAACTCTTGTTCGGTCAGCAACTGGGTGGCGAATCGGTGCAAGCGTTCACGCGAGGCCAGCAACGCGGTGAGCACCGCCGCACATGCGGCGCCAAAGTTCGGCCACATCACGCACTGCACGCCGATCAGGCAGGTGGCGAACAGCGCGAGCTCGGTGGTCATGCCGGGATCGCTCGAGCGAGTCTTGTAGTGCGACACCACACCGATCAGCGCCACGAAGGCCGCCGCGCACACCACCAGACCCGGCACCTGCAGCCACTGCGCGAGTGCCCCAATCACCGCCGCCACGGTGAAACTGCGCACGCCTGCGGCCTCGCGCTCGGCACCGCTGCCCTTGCGTCGCTCGCGTTCGATGCCGATCAGCAGCCCGCGCCCAACGCCACGGCCAGCCCGACGATCCCGTCCCCAGTCGCTTGCATGCCTGACAGATGCGCCTTGTGGCGCGCATATCAAGAGCCGTTCACGCGTCGCCAGCGCCCACAATCGGTCCAACACACCGAAAGCACCCATGCAAAAGCTCCCCACCCCCCATGTCAACCGCGACCTGACCGACGCCGAGTTTTCCGAGCTCGACGACCTGCTGGCCGCCACCCCGGAACCCCTCGAGCCTGTTGATGTCGTGATGCTCGACGGCTTTCTGTGCGGCGTGCTGGTGCAGCCCGTGCTGCTGGAAAGCGATCTGTGGATGCCCCATGTCTTCGATTTCGACGGCCAGGCGCTGCCAGACGACGTCGATGCCGAATGGGCGGCGCGCACGACCTCGCTGATCCTGCGCCGCCATGCAGCGCTCAACCGCGCCATCGTGGAAGACGGCTGGTTCGAGCCGCTGGTGCTCGAGTTCGACGAAGAGCACCCGCCCGAGCCGCCAGCCGATGGCGAACCCGATCCGCTGGCGGGCCTGCATCCGGTGTCGCATTCGCTGATGCCCTGGGTGGCGGGTTTTCAGCACGCCTGCGAATGCTTTCCCGATCTGGCCGAGATGACCGACGACGCGGTGCTGTCTGCACTGGCGCGCTTGTACCGTCACCTGCCGGCCGAGACCGACGATGAGCGCGAAGTGGTCGCCACGCTCGAGCGTGAACACCCCCTGACCACGCTCGACGATGCCCTCGAAGACCTGGTGGCCGTGGTGGCCGACCTGTCCCACCTGACCACCAAGATGCGCTACAAGGTCGACACCGTCAAGCGCGATGTGCCCAAGCCGGGCCGCAACGATCCGTGCAGCTGCGGCAGCGGCAAGAAGTTCAAGCTGTGTCACGGCAAGTGACGGGCTGACGGGCGCCGCCGCCAACCGCTGGCGGCGCGCCCCATGACGGCCGCGGCTGTCAGTAGGTCTTGTAGGACAGGAACTTGCCCGACATCACGATGTTGACGCGGTCGCCGGCATCGTTGGGCTCGCGCGTGAGGTCCATCTTGAAGTCGATGGCACTCATGATGCCGTCGCCGAACTCTTCGTGGATCAACTCCTTGAAGGTCGTGCCGTACACGCTGATCAGCTCGTAGAAACGGTAGATGAGCGGATCGGTCGGCACCGAGGTCGGCAGCGATCCCTTGTAGGGCACGACCTGCAGCCATTTCTCGGCTTCGGCGGTCAACCCGAAGGTCTTCGCGATGACTTTCGCCTGCTTTGCATCGAAGGTCATCTGGCCCAGGCAGCCGGCGGTGACCCACTCCTTGCTCAGGCCGACCTTCTTGGCCACGTCCTCCCACTTCAGGCCTTTCTGGATCTTGGCCTCGATGATCATTTCGGTAACGTCGTTGCGGTTCATGTGCGCTCCTTGGGGTTGATGGAAAAGGTTCAGGCGGTGGTCTGGGCCGGCGCGAGGCCAGGCTCCACGACAGGCGGCACCGCGGGTGCTCGGCCATGCGACAGCTCCTTCGAGCGCGCGACCAGAAAGTCGACCAGGTGGTTGCGAATGCGGTAGTACTGAGGGTCGTGGTGCAGCGAGGCACGCTGTCGGTCACGCGACATCGTGTTGCGCACGATCTCGGCGATGCGCGCCTGCGGCCCATTGCTCATCAGCAAGATCTTGTCGGCCAGCAAGATGGCTTCGTCCACGTCGTGCGTGATCATGAAAACCGTCTGGCGGGTCTCGGCGCAGATGCGCAGCAGCTCGTCTTGGATCGTGCCCCGCGTGAGCGCGTCGAGTGCCCCGAACGGCTCGTCGAGCAACAGCATCCTCGGCTCGATCGCGAAGGCCCGCGCGATGCCCACTCGCTGTTTCATGCCCCCGGACAAGGCAGACGGATTTTTGTCGATCGCAGGCGTCAGCCCGACCAGCGCGACGTACTTCTCGACCTGGGCATTGACCTGCGCGGCGCTCCAGCCAGGCCACTTGCTGCGCACGGCGAACGCGATGTTCTTGCGCACCGACAGCCACGGCATCAGTGCGTGACCCTGGAACACCACGCCGCGCTCCAGGCTGGGACCGGCGACCTCGCGGCCATCCATGAACACATAGCCGTCGGTCGCCTGATCGAGCCCGGCCAGCACGTTGAGGATCGTCGTCTTGCCGCACCCCGAGTGGCCGATGATGCAAACGAACTCGCCTTGCTGAATGCCGAAGTTGACGCTGTCGAACACCGGCTCGCCGGCCTTGCCATCCGCCGACGGATAGCACTTCGAAAGCCCTTCGACTCGCAGAAACGGCGCGTCGCTGGCGGTGCTGGGGTTCAACTCATTCGACATAGGAAATCGCCTTTTGCGCACGGGCGAATAGGCCGTCGAGCAGCATGCCGACAACGCCGATGACCCCGATCGCGAAGATCACGTTGGTGAGAGACAGGTTGTTCCATTCGTTCCACACGAAGTAGCCGATGCCGGTGCCACCGACCAGCATCTCGGCAGCCACGATCACCAGCCAGGCGATGCCCATGCTGATGCGCATGCCCGTCAGGATGGTCGGCGCGGCGGCCGGCAGGATCACCTCGAACGCCAGACGCAGCCGCGACACCTCGAGCGTCTTGGCGACATTCAGCCATTCACGCCGCACCCCGGCCACGCCGAAGGCAGTGTTGATCAACATCGGCCACACCGAGCAGATGAAGATCACGAAGATGCCCGAGATCGACGAGTCCTTGATGGTGTACAGCGCCAGCGGCATCCAGGCCAACGGCGAGATGGGCTTGAGCACCTGGATGAACGGATCGAGCGCTCGGTAGAGCATGGGGCTCATGCCGATCAGGAAGCCCAGCGGGATGGCCACCAGCGCGGCGATGGCGAAGCCCAGTCCGACGCGAGCCAGCGAATGCCCGAGCTGGATGCCGATGCCTTTGTCGTTCGGGCCGTTGTCGTAGAAGGGATGGGACAGCTGCTTCACTACCGTCTCGCCCATTTGCGCGAGGGTGGGAAATCCACTGTTCTTCTTTTCGCCCTCGGCCGCGCCGGGATCCTTGCCGAGCAGTTTCTGGTACTCGATCTGCTCGGCCGTCAGTGGCACGACGGAGACCGCAGCCGATTTCACGGGCAACGTTGCCAGATGCCACACCAGCAGCAGCACAACGAGGATGAGCGCGGACAAGGCACCCGATTGCAGCGCCTGCAGCTTGTGGGTTTTCACCGTGCGGCCTCAGATACGGCTGATGGCGAAGCTGTTGGCATACGCCTCGGCCTTGGCAGGATCGAACTCCTTGCCCATGATCTGGTACTTCCTGTAGGCACCTTCGGGCACTTTCTGATCGAGCAGCTTCATCTGCTTTTTGGCGTCGGTCAGCAAGAACACCTGCTCGGCGACCTGCTTGTAGTTGACCTCGCCCTTGAGGTAGCCCCAGCGCTTCATTTGCGTGAGCATCCACACCGCCATGCTTTGCCACGGCACCGGGTCGAAGTCGGCGCGGTCGGGCACGTTCTTGATGCCGCCCAGCCCGTCAGCGAACTTGCCCGTCAGCACCTGGGCTACCACCGTTTCCGGCTGGTTCAGGTAGGCGGTGGGGGAAATGACCTTGGCGATCAGTTCACGGTTCTTCGGGTCGCGAGCCATGTTGGCGGCGGTCAGCACCGCACGGAACAACGCGGCGAAGGTGTTGGGGTTTTGCTTGATGAAGTCGTCGCTGACGCCAAAGGCGCAACACGGATGACCGTCCCAGATTTCCTTCGACAGGATGTGGATGAAGCCGACCTCGTCGTACACCGCACGCTGGTTGAACGGATCCGGGCCGAGGAATCCGTCGATGTTGCCGGCGCGCAGGTTGGCCACCATCTCGGGCGGCGGCACGACGCGGATCTGCACATCGGTGTCGGGGTTCAGCCCGTTCTCGGCAAGGTAGTAGCGCAGCAGGAAGTTGTGCATCGAGAACTCGAACGGCACGGCGAACTTGAATCCCTTCCAGCCCTTCGGGTCGCGGTTGTCCTTGTGCTTGAGCGCCAGCGTGATGGCCTGGCCGTTGATGTTCTGGATCGTCGCCACGCGCATCGGTTGCGCAACCGAGCCCACACCCATCGAGATGGCCAGCGGCATCGGCGACAGGAAGTGCGAGGCGTCATGCTCCTTGTTGAGCATCTTGTCGCGGATGAGTGCCCAGCCCGCGGTCTTGTTGAGCTGAACGTTAAGCCCCTGCTGGCGATAAAAGCCGAGCGGGCTGGCCATGATGAGTGGCGTCGCGCAGGTGATCGCGATGAAGCCGAGCTTCAGGTCTTTCTTCTCGAGGGAGCCGGTGTCCTGCGCCATGGCTTCGAGCGCCCCCAGCGGCAGCAGCGAGGCAATCGCCGCACGGGCGGTGTTCGCGCCGACAGCTTGCAGGAAGCGGCGGCGAAGCGGCTCATGCGGAAACAGCGCTTTGACCAGCGAGGCCTCGATGAAGTCGCGCGAGTAGGCCTCGGCCGACATCGCCTGCGCTTCAGCCTGGTGATCGGCAGCGCTGTGATCGCGACCGCAGCCACATTTCATCATCAGCGGCCGGTCGGCGTTGTAGGGGTCGAAACTGTTGGTCGTTGGTGCGTCGCTGCGGCTCATGGTGGGACTCCTGTAAGACGATTGAAAGATAGGGGGTGCACCCCATGCCGTGGCACTAGCAGGTCAGCTCGGGCCGGTCGCCGACCCGGCGCTCAGGCCAGCCGACGTCCACAGGCTTCGGTGGGAGTCCACCGACGGCAGGGTCTTGCGTGGGGGCGATGGTCGGTTCGTGGATCATGCTGAGGGCCAAATGGACCCCACTCACTCAGCAAGGTGCATGCCAGCCAGAGTTTTGGAAGGCCCACAATCCGGTGTCGCACCGGCGGCAGCCAGGCCCATTCCCCGTCATTCCCCTCATTTCCCCCATCAGCCACATCTTGAAAATCGCCGTCGTTTCCATGCTGGCAGCGAGGCCCGCCCCGCAAATGTCGTGCGGCTGGCCTGTTGCACCGGTCTTCCCGAAAGGCAGCACCTGATGCGCTTGCAGGTCCTGTCCGACCTTCATCTGGAAACCGAGTCCTTCGAACCACGGCCTGCGCCGCATGCCGAGTTGCTGGTGCTCGGCGGCGACATCGACAGCACCTGGCGCGAGCTCGACCGCTTTGGCGGCTGGCCGGTGCCGGTCATCTTCGTCGCGGGCAATCACGAGTTCGATCAGCGAGAGCTCACGACCGCCCTACCCGCCCTGCGCGAGCGTTGCGAGTCGCTGGGCGTGACGCTGCTTGAGCGCGACAGCTGCATCCGGCTCGATGCGCAGGGCCGGCGCATCCGCTTCGTGGGCACCACCCGCTGGAGCGACTTCGACTTGCTGGGCGAAGCCGAGCGCGATCGCGCCATGCGCGCGGCCACCTACTTCGTCGACGTGATGCGCTCGACACAGCATGGTGCGGTGTTCGATGCGGCGGCCGTGCGCACCGAGTCACTGGCCTGTCGTGAATGGCTGGAAGGTGAATTGGCCCGCCGTCCCGAAGCGGCGGCTGAGCCCTGGGACGCCACCGTGGTCATCACCCACTACGGCCCGAGCGCACGCAGCACCGACCGTCGCTACGGAAAACAGCCGGGCAGCGCCAGCTTCTGCAATGCCGATGACGACTTGATGCCCGGCGCCGACCTGTGGATACACGGGCACCTGCACTGCCGCCACGACTACCGTGTGGCGCATGCGAATGGTGATACCAGGGTGATCTGCAATGCCCGCGGACACAGCCGCAAGGGCGAGGCCGATGGCTACGACGGGCTGCGCACCTTCGAGGTGTGATGCGCTGCGATCAGCCGATACGGCAGATCGGCCAGCGGCGTGTCGTCAGATGACCGAGCGGCCGTTGAGTCGATCTGCTGCAGGGTAGACGGAGTCGCCGCCGAACTGCGAGTTATCGGCCAAGACGCGGCTTTCGGGGTCGGCCTGCAAGCGGGCCTCGAGCGCCAGATCGGTGCCCATGCCGCCCATGTCGTCGGTCTCACGTGGCACGCGGGGCAACGACCAGCGTCCCCCCAAGGCCTGCCACCATGAAACTCTGCGACCGTTTCGCACCACCGCTCTCCTGTTGACCCCCACTTGGGCCATGGAGACAGTTTGCGGCCTCAGCGTGATGGCCAAGTGACAAAAAGCAACGGCAATCACCGTCAGTTCGTGACAGGCGGCGCGGATGTCTCACCGGCGGCGGCCGGAGCCTCGCGCTGGCGGCGCACCCGGGCGCACCGCAGGCCCGCGCGGTCTGGACAAATCCGCCAGCAGCAAGGTCGCACGCACGAGTTCTTCCACCGCGTCGGCCAGCTGTGACGGCGGCTCGAGCGATTCGATTTCGGCGAGCAACTCGTCGGCGTCTTCCAGATCCTCGGGGTCGAGATGGCGATACAGCAAGGCGAGCGGCGCGGTCATCGTCTTGGCGTCAAGCCGCATCAGCGCCGGAAAAAACTCCTGCGCCGTGGCAAAGCCGGCCACCCACGGATAGACCGCATCGCAAGCGGTGGGCTCGCGCTCACCATCGGGGTCATCGCCTTCTTCCATCTCGAACACCCAGGGATCGAACCACTGGCGATCGGCAATGGCCTGGCTCAGCTCAACATGGCGGCGGCGCACCAGCGCATGCAGCCCGGTGGCATCGAACGAAGCCGGCAAGGCACGCCCGTCGGCGTCGGTGATGTGCGGCAACCACTGTGCCTCGGCCACTGGCTGTGGCTGCAGCAGCACACCGCACAGAAAGCCATCGACCATGCTCACGTCCAAAGGCTCGAGCGGCGCGGGCACCCGGTCGAGGGCGTCTTGCAGCTCATCGATCTCGCGCTCAACCAGCGGCGCGACGGCTGGTGACTGAGGAGCGCTGACCGAAGGTGCAGCGTGCGTGCCGCCGGAGCGGGGTCGAAAGGTGTTGGCCATGCACAGATTGTGGCCGTGCGCCACCGCGCCGCGGCTGGTGCGGGCCTGAGGGGCAAAGTGGCGCGCGAATTGCCTAGACTGCAAACACCCGACCTCACCCCCCACCGCCATGAGCACCCACACCGCACCCGTTCCCGCGTTCACCTCAGCCACCGAGGTGGCGCATTTCATTGACGGACGTCACGTGAGCGGCAGCAGCGGTCGCCGCCAGAGTGTCTACAACCCCACCACCGGCGCGGTGGCGCGCCAAGTGGCGCTGGCCAGCGCCGACGAGGTGACGGCAGCCGTGGCCGCCGCGCAGGCCGCGTCCACCGGCTGGGCCGACACGCCGCCGATCCGCCGCGCGCGGGTGATGTTCAAGTTTCTCGAGCTGATGAACCAGCACCGCGACGCGCTCGCCGCCATGATCACCGCCGAGCACGGCAAGGTGTTCACCGACGCGCAAGGCGAGGTCAGCCGCGGCATCGACATCATCGAATTCGCCTGCGGCATCCCGCAGTTGCTCAAGGGCGACTACACCGAGCAGGTTTCCACCGGCATCGACAACTGGACGCTGCGCCAGCCGCTGGGCGTGGTGGCTGGCATCACGCCCTTCAACTTTCCGGTGATGGTGCCGTGCTGGATGTTCCCGGTGGCCATCGCCGCGGGCAACACCTTCGTGCTCAAGCCCAGCGAGCGTGACCCCTCGGCCAGCATCTTCATGGCCGAACTGCTGCGCCAGGCCGGCCTGCCCGACGGCGTATTCAACGTGGTGCAAGGCGACAAGCTGGCGGTCGACACGCTGCTCGAGCACCCCGACGTCAAGGCCATCAGCTTCGTCGGCTCGACCCCGATCGCGCAGTACATCTACGAGACCGGCGCCCACCACGGCAAGCGCGTGCAAGCCCTCGGCGGTGCCAAGAACCACCTGGTGGTGATGCCTGACGCCGACCTTGAGCAAACCGTCGATGCGCTGATTGGCGCGGGCTACGGCTCGGCCGGCGAGCGCTGCATGGCGATCAGCGTGGCCGTGGTCGTGGGCGACGTGGCCGATAAGCTGGTGTCGGCGCTAACCGCGCGCGCGAAGACGCTCAAGGTCAAGGACGGCATGCAACTCGACGCCGAGATGGGCCCCATCGTCACCCGTCAGGCGCTCGATCGCATCACCGGCTACATCGCCGCCGGCGTGGCCGAAGGCGCGACGCTGGTGGTCGACGGGCGCGTCGATGCGCACACCGGCGCGCCGTTCCGCGTGGCCGGCTTCGAAGACGGCTTTTTCATCGGCGGCACGCTGTTCGATCACGTCACCACCGACATGAAGATCTACCGCGAGGAGATCTTCGGCCCGGTGCTTGCGGTGGTGCGCGTACCCGACTTCGCCGCCGCGGTGAAGCTGATCAACGACCACGAGTTCGGCAACGGCGTGGCGTGCTTCACCAGCGACGGCAACGTGGCGCGCGAGTTCGCGCGGCGCATCGAGGTGGGCATGGTCGGCATCAACGTGCCGATCCCGGTGCCCATGGCGTGGCACGGCTTTGGCGGCTGGAAGAAGAGCCTGTTTGGCGACATGCACGCCTACGGCGAAGAAGGCGTGCGCTTTTACACCAAGCAAAAAAGCGTCATGCAGCGCTGGCCCGCGAGCATCGCCAAGGGTGCCGAGTTCGTGATGCCCACGGCCAAGTGATCGCTGGCCGCGCCGCGAGCGGTCGGCGCCGTGGCTGCCCCTAAGCGCTCAGCGCGCCGAGCGCCGCTACGGTCATCGCCTTGAGCACAAGCTGCAGTCGATCGGCGTGCGCTGGCTGGTAGTCGAACGGCGCTTGTTCGTTCATGTAGAGGCACTGGCACAGCTCGAGCTGGATCGCGTGCACCCGCTCGGTGGGGTGTCCGTGGTGGCGGGTGATGTAGCCGCCCTTGAAGCGGCCGTTGACCACCGAGGTGTAGCCGCTTGCCTGCGCGACGGCCACCACCGGCGCCAGCACCTCGGGCGCGCAGCTCGCGCCGTCGGCGGTGCCCAGGTTGAGGTCAGGCAGCTTGCCGTCGAACAGACGCGGCAGGCGGCTCGCGATCGAGTGCGCTTCCCACAGCAGCACGCGGCCGTGCAGCACCTTGAGACGCTCGATCTCTTCGGCCAGCGCATCGTGATACGGCTGCCAGTACAGGCCGAGCCTGCACTCGACTTCCGCCGCGTCGGGCTCGCGACCGGGCCGGTACAGCGGCTCGCCGCGAAAGGTCTCGCCCGGGCACAAGCCGGTGGTGACCTGGCCGGGATACAGGCTTTGGTTGTCGGGCGGACGGTTCAGGTCGATCACGCAGCGCGAATGCACAGCCGACAGCACCGAAGCACCCATCTCGTGCGCAAAGGCGTACAGCCGGTCCAGGTGCCAGTCGGTGTCGGCAAGTTCCAGCGCGGCATCGGTGTAGTCGCCACGCAGCACCTCGGGGATGTGCGTGCCGACGTGGGGGATGGACACAAGCAGCGGCCGCGTGCCGCGAACCAGGCGATAGGGTGGCAAAGCGTCAGGGATCGTCATGCGCAGGGCCTTGAAAAAGCGCGTCAAGCGGCGCCGGATCGCTCGGGCGTCGACCACTGCAACGCCTCGGGCGGCAGTGTAGGCATCGGCGACGGCTTCGCCAAAGAAGCCCGGCACGCTCAGGTGAGCGCCATCTCGTTAGCGTTCGACGGTCTGAGCGACAAGTTGGGACAGTTCCTGCTGTGCCGCCCACGCCTTGAGGCGTGGATGACGTGAAACGTTGGGAAGCATGGGCCGCAAGGTTGGCGACCACTTTCAGCACTGATGGGTGGTGCGCCCGGCTGGGATCGAACCAGCAACCCCTGCCTTCGGAGGGCAGTACTCTATCCATTGAGCTACGGACGCAACGAGGGTGATTGTAGTCAGCGCCCTTTTGCCCACCGGCCGCGACGGCACCCCCGCTTATACTCGCGCGCCGGGCTGGAAGACCCCAGGTTTCCGGCGCAACTTCTCCCCAATCGCACCACCCGCCACTCGAGGATTTCATGAGCGACGCCAGCCACTCTCACGAAGAAGAAGCCCACGAAGGGCCGATCAAGACCCCAAAGCAACTGATCACCGCCATTGTTTTTTCGATCCTCGTACCCGTCTTCGCCATCGTGCTGCTCGCCACCTATGTCACGACTGACAAGCGACCCGCAGCAGGCAGCGACGGTCTCGGCGCCGAAGCCACGGCCCTGCGGATTTCGCGGGTCGGCCACGTGGAAGTGAAAGACGCTTCGAGCCCCGCCGCCTTGAAGACCGGCGAGCAGGTCTACACGGCACAGTGCTCGGGCTGTCATTCGGCCGGCATGCTGGGCGCGCCTAAATTCGGTGACGCCGAAGCCTGGGCTCCACGCATCGCGCAAGGCTACGAGGTCCTGCTCAACAGCGCACTCAAGGGCAAGAACTCGATGAGTGCCCAAGGCGGTGGCGACTACAGCGATGTGGAAATCGGCCGCTCGGTGGTCTACATGGCCAACCAGAGCGGCGCGAAGTTTGCCGAGCCGGCAGTGCCTGGCGCAGCCGCCCCGGCTGCAGACGCTGCCCCAGCAGCGGCCAGCGCAGAGGCTTCCGCACCAGCTGACGCCGCCAAGTAAGGCAGCGAACGGCTCATCTCAAACGGCCCCAGTCGGGGCCGTTTGCACGTCTGAGTCAGGCGCGGTGCTCGGCAGCCGGGCTCAGCGTGACACGAAAGCGCTGCTGCAATTGAGCAAAGGTGGTCTCGGTCACCGCAGGCCACAGGCCTTGCTCGATGGCATCGGCGGCGGTTTCCATGTCCAGGGTGTGAACCAGGCCTAGGCCCAGGTCGGTGGCCACGAAGAGCCGACCGAGCTCGTCCAGCCATGTCGAGTCCAACACAGCCGCGCGGCCGCTGTGGCTGAGCAATTCGACGCGCTTGAGGCGGCCGCTGGCATCGCGCGATCCCGAAAGCCGCCACACCCAAGGCGCAGCCTCTAGCTCCACATAGACGCGCTGCGGTCCGTTCTGGAAAAACCAGGCACCGGACTCATCGCTGGCGTAATTGCGCTCGATGAAGTCGCGCAGTCCGACGTGCTCCAAGCGGCTGCCCTTGGCCTGCGGAAACAGCCCGGCGGCCTGCGTGCGGTCGTCGCGCAAGTACCAGTCACCACGCGCATCAAGCGCCAGCCAGCCGCGGCAATGCGGCACCTTGGGCCATTTCTTCAGCGCAGCGGCAACGATGTCGTCCATGGCCGAGTCAGCTCCAGCCGTGCGAGCTCAGCCAATGCAGCACGCGTTGGGGCGTGGCCAGCAGCCCACCCGGAAATCGCCCGGTCGCAAAGCCGTTGTGTCCACCGCGCTCGGGCTGCCACAGGGTGACGTGCTGGCCCACCTCGGCCTGACGCGGCAAGGACCACGCCGGCACGAACGGGTCATTGCGCGCGTTGAGCACCAGCGCCGGGAGGCGGATGCGGTGCATGTGCGGCTTGGCCGAGCCACGCAGCCAGTAGTCCTCGGTGTTGCGAAAGCCGTGCACGGGCGCGGTGTAGAGGTTGTCAAAGGCGTACAGATCGCGAGCGGCCAGCATCTTTTCGCGGTTGAACAGGCCCGGGTTCATGCGCAGTTTTGCCAGCGCCTTGGGTCGCAGCGAATTCAGGAACATGCGGGTGTAGACCTGCCGGTTGAAGCCCGCGCCCACCGCATGGCCACAGGCGGTGAGATCCACCGGCGACGACACCGCGGCAATGGCGCCAACCCGCGTCGAGGCCTGTTCGCCGGCTTCTTGCGCCCAACGCAGCAGCGCATTGCCACCCAGCGAGATGCCCACCGCCACGCGCGGCCCGGCATGAGCGGCCGCAAAGCGATCGAGCATCCAGCCGATTTCCTCGAAGTCGCCCGAGTGATAAGCGCGCTGCGTGAGATTGGGCGAACCGGAGCAGCCCCGAAAGTGCGGAATGGCAAAGCGCCAGCCCAGTTGCTGCGCCACCTGGGCAAACGGCCGCACGGTGTGGCTGGACGATGAGCCTTCGAGTCCGTGGAACAGCACCAGCAGCGGCGTGGGCTCGGTTCGCGCGGACAAGGGTTCTAGCCAGTCGACGTCGATGAAATCGGCATCGGGCGTGGTCCAGCGCTCACGCACAAAGCTCGGCTTGAAGCCATCGAGCCGCTTGCACACCAGCGCTGGCCAAATCGTCTGCACGTTGCCGCCCAGAGCACCGCCACCCAACAACCACCTGGGTGTGGCGTCGGGGTGCTCCATCAGTGCAGCACCGTCGCCATTTCAGCCATCTCGTGAACCTCGTGAGGCGAGCCCGGACTGGCGTGGTGCGCCACCATGCGCCAGCCCAGTGGCGTCTTCAGGTACACGTTGGTGGCGACCACCCAGTTGGACTGAATGCCCATCTCGACGGGCATCTGCACGCGCTCGAGCACGCTGTGAACCGCGCTGAACGGGGTTTGCAGTCGAACCACCCGCTCGGGGTGCACATCGATCACGCCCTGCGCAAAGATGGCCCCAAAGCTCTCGCGGATCGCGATCACGCCGACCAGGCGCGGCCCCGCGGGATGCACGCAGCAGATCTCGTCTTCATCGCCCCAGACCGCCATCAGCCGATCGAGTTCGCCGTGCTGCAGGGCTTCGTAGAACTGCTGCTCGGCCTCTTCGGGGCTCGCGAGCGTCGCCGGTGGAACCTTGGGGGAGTTCATGCAGCGTCTTGGCTGGCTCAGTGAGCGTGGACTTTTTCGCCGGCCTTCAGCGCGTACACCGTGCCGCAATACGGGCACTTGCCCGATCCGGTGGTGACCACGTCGATGAAGACCCTGGGGTGGTTGCTCCACAACGCCATCTTGGGGTTGGGGCAAGCCACCACGCCCGGGCCTTGCAGCTCTTTGGCAGTGACTTCAATGGCTTCGGTGGGTGCGCTCATGGTGTCGCTTCTAGGTGGATGGCTTGAAGATGGCAGCTCAGACCGCCGTCAGCCAGGCGGCGTACTTCGGGTTGCGTCCGTTCACGATATCGAAGAACGCGGCCTGTATTTTCTCGGTGATCGGCCCGCGTGAGCCCTGACCGATCTCGAGGCGGTCGAGTTCACGGATCGGCGTCACTTCGGCGGCGGTGCCGGTGAAGAAGGCCTCGTCGCAGATGTAGATCTCATCGCGGGTGATGCGCTTTTCGACGATCTTCAGGCCCAGGTCGGCGCAAATGGCGAAGATGGTGTTGCGGGTGATGCCGTTGAGCGCACCAGCCGACAGGTCGGGCGTGTAGACCACACCCTTGTGGATGATGAACAGGTTCTCGCCAGCGCCTTCGCTCACAAAACCGGCCACATCGAGCAACAGTGCCTCGTCGTAACCATCGTCGGTGGCTTCCATGTTGGCGAGGATGGAGTTGGTGTAGTTGCTCACCGCCTTGGCCTGCGTCATCGAGATGTTGACGTGATGGCGTGTGTAGCTGCTGGTCTTCACGCGGATGCCGCGCTTCAGGCCCTCTTCACCCAGATACGCACCCCAGGTCCAGGCCGCCACCATCAGGTGGATGGTGTTGCCCTTGGGGCTGACGCCGAGCTTCTTGTCGCCGATCCACACCAGCGGGCGGATGTAGCCGCTGGCCAATTTGTTCTCGCGCACCACCGTGCGCTGCGCCTCCATCACGGTGTCGAGATCGAAGGGGATCTTCATGCGCAAGATCTTGGCGCTGTTGAACAAGCGCTCGGTGTGCTCGCGCAACCGGAAGATCGCCGGGCCTTGCGCGGTGTCGTAAGCCCGCACACCTTCAAAGGCTCCGCAGCCGTAATGCAGCGTGTGCGACAGCACATGGATCTTGGCGTCGCGCCACTCCACGAGTTCGCCATCCATCCAGATCTTGCCGTCACGGTCGGACATCGACATGAAAGTCTCTCAATGCAAAAAGTTGGCGGATTTTAGGTGCGTGCGGCCCGCGCTCGGCAGACAAATCTGGGCAGCAGGGTTGGCCCGCCGTGGTGACACAAGGCGCGACGCGGGATGCGCGACGCGAATCAGGAAATTCCTGCCAGTCGGCCGCAAAACCCCCTATTCAGGGGGTAGGCAAACTGGTGCCTGACGGTCACAATCAAACCTATTGAAGACCCGACCGGAGAGTGCCATGCGCAACACATCAAAGTTTCTTCGCCGCGGGCTCGCCGCTGCCGTTCTGGTCGGCGCTGCCCTTCCAGCTTCAGCGCTGACCGTTTTCACCCTCAATATTCCAGCCGGCTTGACCTACGGCACCGTCTCGCTGCAGCAAGTTGACGCGGACACCGTCAACGTCCATGTGGTGCTGGCCGACGGCTACAACTTTGTGGACACCGGCAGGCACGAGGTCTTCGGCTTCAACCTCAACCGGCCAAATCTGCCAGACGCTCAGGTGACCATCACCAACCCGTCGGAAGGCTATTACCTGGTGCCGGGCAGCACGCAGACCGGCGGCTTCGGATTCTTCGAGTACGGCATTGCGTGCCGTGAGCAGCAGAAGTCCCGTGGCCAAGTGACGGTCACGGGATGCAAGGGCGGCCAGAACTCGCTCACACCCAATGACGAAATGAGCTTCGACGTGAATCGCCAGAGCATCACCGAAGACAGCTTCAACGACAACGGCAAAGGCTATTACTTCACCGCTGATGTTTATGGCCCTAAGGATGGCGGCGGAAACGGCACATTCCCCGTGGGCAGCAATGTGGCCCCCATCCCCGAACCAGAGACCTACGCATTAATGCTCGCCGGTCTGGGTGTGGTGGGCTTCATGGCACGTCGTCGCAAGACCGTGTGATCCCATACCCTCGCACTTCGACCCACCCCGCTTCGGCGGGGTTTTTTGTTTTTCACAGCCCGCGCACGACGTCGATGGCCTGCTCGATGCGTTCGACCGCATGGATGGTCAGGCCCTCGATCGGTTTTTTCGGGGCGTTGGCCTTGGGCACGACGGCAACGCAAAAGCCGAGCTTGGCGGCTTCTTTCAGGCGCTCTTGCCCGCGCGGCGCGGGGCGCACCTCACCGGCCAGGCCGACTTCGCCAAAGGCGATGAAACCGCGCGGCAGCGGCTTGCCGCGCAGGCTGCTCTGGATGGCCAGCATCACCGCCAGATCGGCGGCCGGCTCGGCGATGCGCACTCCGCCCACGGCGTTGACGAACACATCCTGGTCCGAGCACGCAATGCCGGCGTGGCGGTGCAGCACCGCCAGCATCATGGCCAGACGGTCGCGGTCGAGACCCACGCTCAGGCGCCGCGGGCTGGGTCCGCCGCTGTCGACCAGCGCCTGGATTTCAACCAGCAACGGCCGCGTGCCTTCCAGCGTGACCAGCACGCACGAGCCGGCCACCGGATCGCCGTGGGTCGACAGGAAGATCGCGCTCGGGTTGGCCACGCCCTTGAGGCCGCGCTCGGTCATGGCGAACACGCCGATCTCGTTGACGGCGCCAAAGCGGTTCTTGATGGCACGCACCAGCCTGAAACTGCTGTGCGTGTCGCCTTCAAAGTACAGCACGGTGTCCACGATGTGCTCGAGAACGCGCGGGCCGGCCAGCGCGCCTTCCTTGGTCACATGGCCGACCAGCACGATGGTGGTGCCGCTTGATTTGGCGATGCGGGTGAGCTGCGCCGCACATTCGCGCACCTGCGCCACCGAGCCTGGCGCCGAGGTGAGCGCGTCGCTGTAGACGGTCTGGATGGAGTCGATCACGCAAACCGCAGGCTGCTCGGCGGTGATGGTGGCGGCAATCTTCTCGAGCTGGATCTCGGCGATCACGCGCACCTGCGAGCCGCCGGTCGCCTCGCCCAACCCGAGGCGGCGCGAGCGCAGCGCCACTTGCGCGCCCGACTCTTCGCCGCTCACGTACAGCGTGCGCACGTTGCGCGACAGCGCGTCTAGCGCTTGCAGCAGCAGCGTCGACTTGCCGATGCCCGGGTCGCCACCGATCAGCACCACGCCGCCGGCCACGATGCCGCCGCCCAGCACGCGGTCGAGCTCATCGATGCCGGTGGGCTGGCGGTCGACGTCCGAGGCTTCGATGTCGGCCAACGTGGCCACCGGCAGCGCGCCGGCCAGCGCCTGGTAGCGGTGCTTGGGGCCGGCGGCCTCGGCGACCGATTCGACCAGGCTGTTCCAGGTGTCGCACGACGGGCATTTGCCCAGCCACTTGGGGCTGGTGCCGCCGCATTCGGCGCAGGTGTAGATCGATTTGGGCTTGCTCACGCGGCAACTTTAGCGGTGGGCTGCCAATGGGCCGTGCAGCCAGCGACTGTGGCCATCATTCGCTGACCTTGCCGCGTGCGGCCTTGACCTGGGAACGAATGCTCTTGCCCTCGAGTCGGCGCTGTTTCGAGCCGTAGGTGGGTTTCGTCGCCCGGCGTGTGCGCGGTGGCTCGGCCACGCTGTCGACCATGGCCTGCAGGCGCGCGAGCGCATCGGCACGGTTGGCGTCCTGGCTGCGCGAGGTCTGCGCCTTGATCACGACGACGCCCTCGTCGGTGATGCGCTGATCGCTGATGGCGAGCAGCCGCTGCTTCACGTCGTCAGGCAGCGATGAGGCCACCACATCGAAGCGCAGGTGCACCGCGCTCGACACCTTGTTGACGTTTTGGCCGCCCGCACCCTGCGCTCGGATGGCGGTGATCTCGACCTCGCTTTCAAGCACGGTGTGCCGCGGGGCGGTCATCGTCAAGTCCTCAGTCAGCCCATCGATACGGTGGGCACACGCGGCGACAGCGCGCACATCAGCTCGTAGCCCACGGTTCCTGCCGCCTGCGCCACTTCGTCGATGGACAAGACCACGCGGCGCACTGAGCGGCCCCACAGGGTGACCTCGCTGCCGGGTCGCGCGCCGGGCACCGGTGTGAGATCGACGCACAGTGTGTCCATCGAAACCCGCCCGACCAGCGTGCAACGCACCCCATCGACCAGCACCGGCGTGCCATTGGGTGCCGATCGCGGATAGCCATCGGCATAGCCGCAGGCGACCACGCCGATTCGCATCGGCTGCTCGGCCGTGTAGCGGCTGCCGTAGCCCACGGTGTCGCCGACACGGAGTTCTTGTGTGGCGATCAGCTTGCTGCGCAGTGACATCGCCGGCTGCAGATCCCAGTCGGCAATGCCGCGGGTGGGAAAGTCGGGCGACGAGCCGTACAGGGCCACCCCGGGGCGGATCCAGTCGGCGCGCGCCGCGCTGTCGTACGGCGCGTAGCGCAAGGCGGCTGCGCTGTTGGACAGCGAACGCTCGCCAGACAAGCCGGCGGTGGCCGCCTCGAACACTGCCATTTGCCGGTCGATGCCGCGTGGCGCGCCATGCTCATTGGCATCGGCACGGATGTCGGCATCGGCAAAGTGCGTCATCAGCGTGATGCTTTCGACCTGCGTGAGGCCGCTCAGGCGCAGCCAGGCCGAGCGGTAGGCCTCGGGCGTGAAGCCCAGCCGGTTCATGCCGCTGTTCATCTTCAGGAACACATGGTGCGGCTGCTGCGTCTTGTGGGCCGCCAGCCAGTCGATCTGGGCTTCGCGATGCACTGTGTGCCACAGGTGCAAGCGCGAGCACAGCTCCAGGTCGCGCGGCTCGAAGCAGCCTTCGAGCAGCAGCAGCGGGCCGCGCCAGCCCAATTCGCGCAGGCGCTGCGCCTCGTCGAGGTCGAGCAGCGCAAAGCCATCGGCCGCCTGCAAGCCCCGGTAGACGTTTTCGATGCCGTGGCCATACGCGTTGGCCTTGACCACCGCCCACAGCTTGGCATCGGGCGCATGGGCGCGGGCACGCCGCAGGTTGTGCGCCAGCGCTTCGGTGTGGATCAGGGCTTCGATGGGGCGAGGCATGGCGCAGGGCTCGTGAACAAACGTCGAAGCCCACGAATGCCGGCTGTCGAAGCAATGAGAGACGGGATTTTGCCGCACGCTTTGCCCGCCTCTGACCAAAGCCGCTGCGGGCTCGCGGCGAGGGCTGTGCGCCTGTCCTCGCGTGCTATAACCCGCGCCGCAGGGAGACCCGTTGGCTCCGCGGCCGGGTCATGTTGCCCCCGGTGGCCGCGACCCACGAGCGAATGAAAAAAGGTTTCTACACCATCATGGCGGCGCAATTTTTCAGCTCACTGGCTGATAACGCGCTGTTCGTCGCAGCGGTCGCACTGCTCAAGTCTTCAGGACAGCCCGAGTGGCAAGGCGCGGCGCTGGTGCCGATGTTTGCGCTTTTTTATGTGCTTCTCGCGCCTTTCGTGGGGGCCATCGCAGACGCCATACCCAAGGGACAGGTGATGTTTTTCTCGAACCTCATCAAGGTGGCAGGCTGCCTGATGATGCTGTTCGGTGGCCATCCGCTGTTGTCTTACGCGATCGTCGGCCTGGGCGCGGCCGCCTACTCGCCGGCCAAGTACGGCATCCTCACCGAGCTGTTGCCCAACTCCCAGCTGGTGCAGGCCAACGGCTGGATCGAGGGCCTGACGATCGTGTCGATCATCCTCGGCGTGCTGCTCGGCGGGCAACTGGTGGGGCACGCGGTGTCGTCCCACCTGCTGGCCATCGATGTGCCCTTCATCGATCTGGGCATCGACACGCCGGCCGAAGCCGCCATTGCGGCGCTGGTGCTGCTGTACGCGCTGGCAGCCGCCTTCAACCTGCGCATTCCTCGCACAGAGGCGGCACTGCAGCCCATCGCGCACAGCGTGATCGGCCTGGTGCGCGACTTTCATCGCTGCAACATGCGGCTGTGGGAGGACAAGCTGGGTCAGATCTCGCTGGCCACCACCACCTTGTTCTGGGGGGTTTCGGGCAACCTGCGCTACATCGTGCTGGCCTGGGCGGCCGCTGCCCTGAGCTACGACACCACCGAAGCGTCGGCCCTGGTGGGGGTGGTGGCACTGGGCACCGCTGTGGGCGCGGTGGTCGCCTCGCTGCGCATGCGGCTGGACCAGGCCACCACGGTGATTCCGCTGGGCATCGCGATGGGCTTGCTGGTGATCTGCATGACGGGGGTTTACAGCGTGTGGGTGGCCATACCCTTGTTGATCCTGCTGGGCGGGCTGGGCGGCTATCTGGTGGTGCCCATGAACGCGCTGCTGCAGCACCGCGGCCACAACCTCATGGGGGCGGGCCGTTCGATTGCGGTGCAAAACTTCAACGAGCAGGCCTGCATCCTCGGCCTGGGTGCGCTGTACACCGGCGTGACCCGCCTGGGTCTTTCGGCGCAGGCCGCCATGGCGATCTTCGGGGTGCTGGTGGCCGGCGCGATGTGGCTGATTCGGCGCTGGCATCAGCGCAACTGCGTGCAGCACCGTGGCGAGGTCGACCGCCTGCTGGCGATCGCCCGCAGCGACGCGCACTGAGTGCCTTGACCATCGTCGCTCCGGGATGGGCCGCGCTGGCGCTGGTCTTCAACGGGCTGGTGTGGGGCGTGTCATGGTGGCCGTTTCGGCAACTCGAATCGCAGGGCCTGCATCCGCTGTGGGCGACGGTGGTGATCTACCTGCCCGCCGTGGCGCTGATCCTGGCGTTTCGCCCGCACGCACTGAACGAGCTGTTGGGCCACCGCATGTTGTGGCTGCTGGCGCTGGCCGCCGGCGTGACCAATGCCGCATTCAACTGGGCCTGCGTGATCGGCGACGTGGTGCGCGTGGTGCTGCTTTTCTATCTGATGCCGTTGTGGTCGGCGCTGCTGGCGCGCTGGCTGTTGCGCGAGCCCCTGAGCAGAGCTGCGATGTACCGCATCGCCTTGGCGCTGGTCGGCGCGGCCATCGTGCTGCAACCCGAGGGCGAGTCGGGCTGGAACGCCATGCCGCTGCCACGCTCACTGGCCGAATGGCTGGGCGTGCTGGGTGGTTTCGGGCTCGCGCTCAACAACGTGCTGCTCAAGCGCGAAGCGCGGCAATCACAGGAAAGCCGCGTGCTGGCGATGTTTGTTGGCGGCGCGCTGGTGTCGGCGGCCATGGGTGCGTTGCTGAGCGCGCAAGGCCTGGTGCCGTGGCCATTGCCGAACGGGTGGGATGCGACGCCAGCATGGGTGTGGGCCATGGTGCTGGGGCTGATGGTGGCGTTTTTGGCCACCAACATCGCGTTGCAGATCGGTGCGACCCATCTTCCGGCGCATGTCACCTCGGTGCTGATGCTCAGCGAGGTGCTGTTTGCGGCGGTCTCGTCGACGCTGATGGGTGCCGGGCACATCACCGCGCCGCTGCTGATCGGCGGTGCTCTGATCGTGTTGGCCGCCATCTGGGCGGCTCGGGAGCGGCCGATTTGACCTCACGACGCACGATGGCGTTTGCGCAAGAAGCGCGGCTGCAAACCACCCCCGGCGATACGATGCCGTTCTGTCTTGCAGCCCCCACCCCCGCGGCAACGCCGCAGCCTGCCTCAAGGAGCCCCATGAACACCACCGCAAAAAGCGCCTTTGACTTCGATGCCACCTCGATCGACGGCACCACATTCCCGCTGTCGGCCCAGCGCGGGTGCGTGCTGCTCGTCGTCAACACGGCCAGCGCCTGCGGCTTCACGCCGCAGTTTGCGGGGCTGGAAGAGCTGTGGAAAACCTACGGCGAGCGCGGCCTGACGGTGATCGGCTTTCCCTGCAACCAGTTCGGCTCGCAAGACCCGGGCAGCAACACCGAGATCAGCGTGTTCTGCCAAAAGAACTACGGTGTGAGCTTTCCGATGATGGCCAAGGTGGACGTCAATGGCAGCAGCGCCGACCCGCTGTGGCAATGGCTCAAGAGCAGCGCGCCGGGCCTGCTGGGCACCGAGGGCATCAAGTGGAACTTCACCAAGTTCCTGATCGGCCGCGACGGCCAGCCCATCAAACGCTACGCCCCCACCGACACGCCCGCCTCGCTGAAGTCCGACATCGAAGCCGCGCTCGTCGCCTGAACCATGTTCCAGCACGTCGATGCCTACGCGGGCGACCCCATCCTCACGCTGAACGAAGCCTTCGGCCGCGATGCGCGCGCGCACAAGATCAATCTGTCGATCGGCATCTACTTCGATGACGCCGGCCGTCTGCCGGTGATGGGCGCGGTGCGCGAGGCCGAGACCGCCATGCTGCAAGGCATCGGCGCGCGCCCCTACCAGCCGATGGAAGGCGCGGCCAACTACCGGCTCGCCGTGCAGCACCTGTTGTTCGGGCCCGAGCACGAGGCGGTGACCAGCGCGCGCATCGCCACCGTCCAGACGATCGGCGGCTCAGGGGGGCTGAAGGTGGGCGGCGACTTTCTCAAGCGCTACTTCCCGCAGTCGCAGGTGTGGGTGAGCGATCCGACCTGGGACAACCACCGCGCCATGTTCGAAGGCGCCGGTTTCCAGGTCAACACCTACCCGTACTACGACAACGCCACCGGCGGGTTGAAGTTCGCCGAGATGCTCGTTGCCTTCAAGACGCTACCCCCGCACAGCATCGTGCTGCTGCACGCGTGCTGCCACAACCCGACCGGCGTTGATCTGAGCGCGGCGCAATGGGCCGAGCTGATCCCGGTGATCCGCGAGCGCCAGTTGCTGCCCTACGTCGACATCGCCTACCAGGGCTTTGGCGACGGCATCGAGCAAGACGCCCACGCCATCCGCGCGCTGGCCAATGCCGGCATCACGCTTTTTTGCGCGAGTTCGTTTTCCAAGAGCTTCTCGCTGTACGGTGAGCGCTGCGGTGCACTCAGCGTGGTGTGCTCCGACGCCGCTCAGGCCGAACGTGTGCTTGGCCAGCTGCGCGCCACGGTGCGCAAGAACTACAGCAGCCCGCCCACCCACGGCGGCCAGATCGTCGCGCGGGTGCTGCAAACACCCGAGCTGCGCGCGCAATGGGCCGCCGAGCTCGACGCCATGCGAGCGCGCATCCTGGCCATGCGCCAGCGTCTGCACGCGGTGCTCAGCGCCAAACTGCCCGGACGCAACTTTGACTGCTTCATCACCCAGCGCGGCATGTTCAGCTACACCGGCCTGACCGCCGAGCAGGTCGACCGCCTGCGCGAAGAACACGCGGTCTACCTCGTGCGCTCCGGCCGCATGTGCGTGGCCGGGCTGAATTCATCGAACGTCGAGGCCACGGCGGTGGCGATGGCAGCGGTGCTGGGGTCATGACCTCGGGGGGCGAGCCGACCGTCAGCGCCCTCGTGCCCGACTGGTCGCGTGAGAGCAAGCGCTGCTTCGAATGGCAGCCCTCGCGCTCGTTGCTCGCGAGCATCCGCTCGTATCAGCGGCACCGCGCGAGTGGGTACCCCCAATCGATCGCACTTCGGTATGTAGCCGTCCTTCGACACCGCTTCTGGAGCGCGGTGACCGGCGCCGACATCCCGCTCAACTGCCAGATTGAAGGCGGTCTGCTGCTGCCGCACCCCAACGGAATCGTCATCCATCCCGATGCCGTCATCGGCCCCAACTGCCTGCTGTTTCAGCAGACCACGCTGGGTGGTGGGTCGGGGGGGGCACCGACGCTGTGCGGCCACGTCGATGTGGGTGCGGGCGCCAAGATCCTGGGCGCGGTTCGCCTGGGCGCGCACTCCAAGGTGGGCGCCAACGCGGTGGTGCTTCAGGATGTGCCCGAAGGGGCCACTTGCGTGGGCATTCCCGGTCGCATCGTCACGTAGTCGGGGCAGACGGCAGCCGTCCATCGTGGTGCCAGCGCGCACCATCCTGAGGATGCGGCCGGGCCGTGCGCACAGCCTCACCACCAAGGTGCATTTGACGGCAACGCCCCGTCTTTTCAGGGCTTTGCCGGCCCGCGCGTCTGGCGACACTGGCTGTACGTTTCTCCCAACGTGCGGCCTGGAACACGGCACATGGCAAATCCCTACGAAATTGTCGAGCTGTCACAGCGACTCGGACAACTCGCCGAACAGAAGATCGCCGGCATCAACGAGATCAACCGGGCCTCGTCCTATCTGGCCATCAATGCGCTGATCGAGTCGGCGCGCGCGGGAGCCGCTGGTGCCGGCTTCGAGGTGGTGGCACGTGAGGTCAAGCGGGTCTCGGCCCAGATCGGCGAGCTGGCCAACTCGCTGTCCGTGGACCTGGCCACCGAGGTAAAGCGGCTGGCAGAACTGGGCGACGAAGTGCTGCAGCGCATGCAGGCGCAACAGGCGCAGCGACTGACCGACCTGGCGCTCAACCTGATCGACATCATCGACCGCAATCTCTACGAACGCTCTTGCGATGTGCGCTGGTGGGCCACCGATTCGGCCGTGGTCGAAGCTGTCACCGAGCCCAACGCCGCCAGCGCAGCCTACGCCTGCAAACGCCTCGGGGTGATCCTCGACAGCTACACCGTGTACCTCGACCTGTGGGTGGTCGATGCCAACGGGCGGGTGCTGGCCAACGGCAGGCCGGATCGCTACCCCGGCGTGATGGGCAGCGAGGTGCGCGGTCAGCCCTGGTTCGAGCAGGCCATGGCCACCGGCAGCGGCAATGAGTTCGCCTCCACCGACATCGAGTCGCTGGCGCCCCTGGGGAACGCTCTGGTCGCGTCTTACAGCACCGCCATACGGCATGGTGGAGAGGCGCATGGCGAGCCGCTGGGCGCGCTGGTGATCTTCTTCGACTGGCAGACGCAGGCCGACGCCGTGGTGGCCAGCGTGAAGTTCAGCGACGAGGAGCGCGGGCGCGCACGCGCGCTGATCCTCGACTCGAGCCATCGCGTCATCGCCGCATCAGACGGCAAGGGCGCGCTCAGCGAAGTGATGCACCTGCCCTCGCTCGACAAACCCACGGGCCAGCTGCGGTCCAAGGACGGCACCTTGCTCGGCTACGCCAAGACCCCGGGCTACGAAACCTATCGGGGCATGGGCTGGTTTGGCGTGGTCACGTTGCGGCCTTCGCCGCCCGCTCGGCAGCCGCCGCCCGCAGTGCCTTGAGCTTTTCCTTCGGGTCGACGACCGCTTGCACCTCATGCAGCTTCATCTCCTTGATGAAGCGGCTGGGCACGCCCTGGATGGTGTCGCGGCCTTTCTTGCGGCGGCGCAGGGTGCTCACCAGCAAGGTGGTGCGCGCACGGGTGATGCCCACGTACATCAGGCGGCGCTCTTCTTCCAGGCGCTCGGGCGTCATGTCTTCGTCGTCCGAGCGAAACGGCAGCAGGCCTTCGTTGACGCCGGCCAGCGTGACGTGCGGCCACTCCAGGCCCTTGGCCGCGTGCAGCGTGCTCAGCGTGATCACGTTCTGATCGTCGCCGCGCTCGGCCAGGCTGATGATCACCGAGATGGTCTGCGCCACGTCGAGCACGCTTTTCTTCTCGGTCTCGACGGTCATGCCGCCGTCGTTTTCGATCTCGCCGCCGCAGCGTTTGGCGATCCAGTCGACGAAGTCGAGCACGTTGCTCCAGCGCGCCGCAGCGAGCTTTTCGCTGTCTTCGCCGTCGTGCAGATGCTGCTCGTAGCCGATGTCTTTGAGCCAACCCGTCAGCAGCGCCTTGGCGTCCTCAGACCCCGTGGTGTGGCGCGCGCGGTATTCAAGGTCGTTCACGTAACGGCCGAATTCATGCAGCGAGCCGATGGCGCGCGCCGGCACCGCGGTGCCCAGCGATTCGGCAAACAGAGCCTCGTACAAGCTGGTCTTCCAGCGGCCGGCAAATTCGCCCAGGCTCGACAGCGTTTGCGTGCCGATGCCTCGCTTGGGTGTGCTCACCGCGCGCAGGAAGGCCGGGTCGTCGTTGTTGTTGACCAGCAAACGCAGCCAAGCGCACAGGTCGCGGATTTCGGCACGGTCGAAAAAGCTCTGGCCGCCTGAGACTTTGTAAGGCAGGTTGGCGCGGCGCAGCGCCTTTTCGAACACACGGGCCTGATGGTTGGCGCGGTAGAGGATGGCGAAATCCTTGAACTCGACCCCGCCCCCACCAGCCACGCTGCCACCCGCTCCGCGCAGGGCCTGGATGCTGGCCACCGCACGCTCGGCTTCGTGCTCTTCGCCGTCGCACTCGACCACGCGCACCGGCTCGCCGTCGCCCAGATCGCTCCACAGCTTCTTTTCGAACAGCTTGGGGTTGTGGGCGATCACGCCATTGGCCGCGCGCAGGATGTGGCCGGTCGAGCGGTAGTTCTGCTCCAGCGCGATCACCTTCAGCCGTGGGTATTCGACCGACAGGCGCTTGAGGTTCTCGATGGTGGCGCCGCGCCAGCCGTAGATGCTCTGGTCGTCGTCGCCCACGGCGGTGAACAGGCCACGGCGGCGCTCGTCGGGATGATCGACCAGCAACTTCAGCAGCTCGTACTGGATGGTGTTGGTGTCTTGCACCTCGTCGACCAGCACGTAGCGCAAGGTCTCTTGCCATTTGGCGCGCACCTCGTCGTCCTGACGCAGCAGCTTGTGCGGCAACGCGATGAGGTCGTCGAAATCAACCGCCTGATAGGCCGACAGTTTTTCCTCGTAGCGCTTCATGACGCGCGCGGCCACGCGTTCGTCGTCGTTGGCGGCCACGGCTTCGGCCTGCTCGCTGCTGAGCCCCTGGTTCTTCCAGCCGCTGATGCACCACTGCCAGCGGCGCGCCAGCGCGTTGTCGCTGCTCGCACCGGCCTCCTTGAGCAAGCCCAGCACGTCGTCGCTGTCGAAGATGCTGAACTTCTCCTTCAGGCCGAGCCGGGTGCCATCGGCGCGCAGCATGCGCACGCCCAGCGAGTGAAAGGTGCTGACCACCAGGTGCTTGGCAGCACGCGCACCGATCAGCTCCTTGGCGCGCTCGCGCATTTCCTGCGCGGCCTTGTTGGTGAAGGTGATGGCGGCGATCTGCCCCGGCGCGTAGCCGGCCTCGAGCAATCGCGCGATCTTGTGCGTGATGACCCGCGTCTTGCCCGAGCCGGCACCGGCGAGCACCAGGCAGGGCCCGCCCAGGTAGTGCACCGCCTCAAGCTGCGCAGGGTTGAGCGAAACCGGTGTCGAACTCAAGGCGCGTCACACAGGCAATGCGTGACCGCGGCGAAGGGCTTGCGGCCGTTCGTCAGATCGGCCAGCCAGCCCAGGTCGTGGCGGATCGGGCCGCTCAGGCCGTCGGCCAGCCGGGCCGGCGCAAGGCGCAAGTCGAAGTGGCTGGCCACGGACTGGGCGGCGGCTGCGCCGAAGGCTTCGAGCAATTGCTCGAAGCGGCCCGCCTCGCGGTCGATGTAGGTCACGCGAAAGCCGCGCGTGGCGTCGTTGGCGAGCTTGGCTCGCAAGGCGGCCGAGGCAATGGCCGCATCCAGCCCGCCCAGGCTGTCGACCAGGCCGCGCTCCAGCGCCTGAGCGCCCGTCCACACGCGGCCCTGTGCCACCTCGTCGATTTGCTGCGGCGTGGTCTTGCGCGCCTGCGCCACCTTGCCGATGAAGTTGGCGTAGATGCGATCAACGCTGGTTTGCAGCAGGCCAAGAAAGCGCGGGTCGGGCTCGCGGCGTGGGTCACCCGCGGCACCCAGCCAGGTGGTGGTGACGCCCTCGGCGTGCACCCCCAGCTTGTTGATCGCCTCGTGCGCATGCGGCAGCAGCGCAAACACGCCGATCGAGCCGGTGACGGTGGCGGGGTCGGCGATCACCTCGTCGGACGCGGTGGCAATCCAGTAGCCGCCAGACGCCGCCACATTGCCCATGGACACCACCACCGGCTTGCCCGCCGCGCGGGTGAGCTCGAGCTCACGGCGCACGAGCTCGGAGCCGAACACGCTGCCGCCAGGCGAATTGACGCGCAGCACCAGCGCCTTGATCGCGTCATCCTCGCGCGCCTGACGCACCAGCGCGGCGGTCGACAGCCCACCCACCGCGCCGCCCGGCGCCTTGCCGTCGACGATCTCGCCTTCGGCCACCACCACGCCCACCGCATCGCCGGTGGGCTCGACCACCGGGGTGATGCGAGCCAGGTAGTCGCCGAACGACACCTGCCTGAACGTCTGCGAGGTGTCTTCACGCGCGCCGCGTTCGATCATCAGCGTGCGCAGCTCGTCGACAGTCTTCAATGCATCGACCTGACGGGCCTCGAGCGCCAGCCGCGCGGTGTCGCCCTGCGCGGCCAGCAAACGCTCGGGCAACTCGTCGATCAGCGCCTGCGTGCTGCCTGGCGTCAGCTGACGAGCCCGCTCGATGCCTTCGACGTAGGTGGCCCACAAGGCCCGGTACAGCTCGGTGTCGGCCTGGGTCGCGGCCTCGGACGGCCCGTTGGCGATGAAGGGCTCGGCCGCGCTCTTGAAGGTGCCCACGCGCACCAGGCTGACGCCGACGCCGAGCTTGTCGAGCGCCTCGCGGTAGTAGTTGCGCAGGCGGCCGTAGCCATCGAGGTAGACCGAGCCCAGCGGGTGCATCAGCACCTCGCTCGCATGGGCGGCCAGGTAGTACTGCTTCTGGTCGTAGCCCGAGCCCCACGCCACGACCTGCTTGCCGCTGGCCTTGAAATGCTCGATCGCTGCGGCCACCTCGCGAAGGCTGGCCAGACCGGCGCCTTGAAAGTCGTCGAGCATCAGCACGACCCGGGCAATCTGCGGGTCTTTTCCAGCCGCATCGAGCACCGCCAGCACATCGCGCAAGCGGGTGATGTGCATCGACTCGCCGCCCAGCCGGGCGATGGCGTTGTCGCGCACGCTGCCGGGCATTTCCTCGACCAGCGGGCCTTCGAGCGCGAGCACCAGCGCGGTGTTGTCCTGCAGCACCGGCGTCTCGCGCCTGGCGAAGGCAAACACCACCAGCACCACCAGCAACACGAACAGCAGGTTCAGCAGGGTGCGGCGCGTGACGTCGACGAGCCACCACAGACCGGCGAGACCGCGACGAAGCAAGCTGAAGGGGCGAAAAGGCATGAAAACTCCGCTTGGGGGGATGGGCTGCGAGAGACTGTACGCGCCGGGCTCTTGTGGCGAGCTGCCGTCAAGGCACCGACAATGGTCTCGTCGCTCGCACCATCATGGCCGGCCGTGCACAGGATGTGCAGCCTGCTTACCCCTGCGGCAAGCAGTCAATCGAAACCACAGTCAGGAGACCCGCATGTCAAACGAAGCAAAGTGCCCATTCGCGCTCAGCACACAGACTCAGGCCAAGGCCCGCAGCGGCCGGACCAACGCCGACTGGTGGCCCGAGCAGCTCAATCTGAAGATCCTCCACCCGCAGCAGGCCCAAGCCGGCCCGATGGGCGCGTCCTTCAACTACGCCGAGGAATTCAAGACCCTGCATCTCGACCTCGTGGTGGCTGATCTCAAGGCGCTGATGACGACTTCGCAGGACTGGTGGCCGGCCGACTGGGGTCACTACGGCGGCTTTTTCGTTCGCATGACCTGGCACGCCGCAGGCACCTACCGCATCGCCGATGGCCGTGGTGGTGCCGGCACTGGCGCGCAACGCTTCGCACCGCTCAACAGCTGGCCGGACAACGGCAACCTCGACAAGGCCCGCCGTCTGCTGTGGCCGATCAAGCAGAAGTACGGCCGCAAGCTGTCGTGGGCCGATCTGATCGTGCTGGCCGGCACCGTCGCCATGGATTCCATGGGCCTCAAGACCTTTGGATTTGCCGGTGGCCGCGCCGACATCTGGGAGCCTGAGGAAGACATCAACTGGGGCATGGAAAAGACCTGGCTGGGTGACGAGCGCTACAGCGGCGATCGCGAGCTGGCCAACCCGCTGGGCGCGGTGCAGATGGGCCTGATCTACGTCAACCCCGAAGGCCCCAACGGCAACCCCGACCCGGTGGCCTCAGGCCGCGATGTGCGCGAGACCTTCGCCCGCATGGCCATGGATGACGAGGAAACCGTGGCGCTGGTCGCCGGTGGCCACACCTTCGGCAAGGCGCACGGCGCGGGCGATCCGTCGCTGGTCGGCCGCGAGCCCGAAGGCGCGGCCATCGAAGAGCAGGGCCTGGGCTGGAAGAACGCCTTCGGCAGCGGCAAGGGCGTGCACACCACCACCAGCGGCATCGAAGGTGCCTGGAAGCCGAACCCGACCACCTGGGACATGGGCTACTTCGACATGCTGTTTGGCTACGACTGGGAGCTGACCAAGAGCCCGGCTGGCGCCCACCAGTGGACGCCGAAGCACTGCAAGCCCGAGCATCTGATTCCCGACGCGCACGACCCGTCGAAAAAGCACCCGCCGATGATGACCACGGCCGACCTGTCGCTGCGCTTCGATCCCGCCTACGAAAAGATCTCGCGTCGCTATCACGCCAACCCGCAGCAGTTCGCCGACGCCTTTGCGCGGGCCTGGTTCAAGTTGACCCACCGCGACATGGGCCCGCGTGCGCGCTACCTCGGCCGCATGGTGCCCAAGGAGGTGCTGATCTGGCAAGACCCAGTGCCGGCCGTCGACCACGAGCTGGTCAACGAGCACGACATCGTGGCGCTGAAGGCCAAGCTGCTCGAATGCGGCCTGTCGATCTCGCAGCTGGTCACCACGGCATGGGCTTCGGCAGCGACATTTCGCGGCAGCGACAAGCGCGGCGGCGCCAACGGTGCGCGCATCCGACTCGCGCCGCAAAAGGACTGGGCGGTCAACCAGCCGGCCGAGCTGGCCAAAGCCCTGCGCGCGCTGGAAGCCGTGCAGCATGAATTCAATGCCGCGCAGTCCGCTGGCAAGAAGATCTCGCTGGCCGACCTGATCGTGTTGGGCGGCTGCGCGGGCGTCGAGGCGGCCGCCAAAAAGGGCGGGCACATCGTCAGGGTGCCGTTCTCGCCGGGTCGCACCGATGCGTCGCAGCAAGACACCGACGTCGACTCGTTCGCCGTGCTCGAGCCACAGGCCGACGGCTGGCGCAATCACGTGCGTCAGGGCCTCGAGGCTGCAGCCGCCGAGCTGCTGGTGGACAAGGCGCAACTGCTGACTCTCACGGCGGCCGAGATGACGGTGCTGGTCGGCGGCATGCGCGCACTCAACGCCAATGTCGCAGGCGCGGCCCACGGCATGTTCACCCAACGCCCAGAAACGCTGAGCAACGACTTCTTCGTCAACCTGCTCGACATGAGCACGACGTGGCAGCCGTGCGCCAACGCGCCCGGCGTGCTGGAAGGGCGCGACCGTGCCACCGGCCAACTCAAGTGGACGGCCACCACCGTGGATCTGGTCTTCGGCTCGAACTCGCAACTGCGCGCGCTGGCCGAGGTGTATGCGTGCAGCGATTCGCAAGCGTCGTTCGTGCATGACTTCGTGGCCGCGTGGAACAAGGTGATGAACCTCGATCGCTACGACCTGGCTTGAGTGCAGCGCCAGCCAAAATCAATCGCCATCCTCCTTTTCCCGAATCACTCGAGACCCTGACCCCATGAAACAGTACCAATGCCTGGTGTGCGGCTTCATCTATGACGAGGCCCTTGGCCTGCCTGAGCACGGCATTGCCGCCGGCACCCTGTGGGCCGATGTGCCCGCGAGCTGGGAGTGCCCGGACTGCGGCGTGCCGAAATCCGACTTCGAGATGGTGGCGATCTGATGAATGACGCGCCTGTGGTGGTGGTCGGCAGCGGGCTGGCTGGCTACGCGCTGGCGCGTGAATTCCGCAAGCTCGACAAGCTGACACCGTTGGTCGTGATCACCCGCGACCACGGTGGCTTTTATTCCAAGCCCATGCTGTCGAACGCGCTGGCCACACAGAAGACAGCCGCCAGCTTGTTGATGAAGGCGGCTGACAAGATGGCCGTCGAGCTCAACGCCACCGTGCGCGCCGGCGTGTCGGTGGAACACATCGACACCGCGGGCCAACAGATCACACTGGCAGGTGGCGAAGTGCTGGCCTATCGCGATGTGGTGCTGGCGCTGGGTGCCGACCCGATACGCCCGCCGCTGGCTGGCGATGGCGCCGATGCGGTGATGTCGGTCAACGATCTGGACGACTACGCGCGCTTCGCGCAGGCGCTGGACGGCGCGCGCAGCGTGGCCATCCTTGGCGGCGGGCTGATTGGCTGCGAGTTCGCCAACGATCTGCTGCACCGCGGCATTCAGCCGACGGTGATCGACATGGCCGAGTGGCCGCTTTCCAGGCTGCTGCCTCGCGAGGCCGGCGACTGGCTGCGCTCGCGCCTGGAAGTCGCTGGCGTGGTGTTTCGGCTGGGCTGCTCGGCGCGCAGCATCGAGCGCTGCGGTGACGGCAAGACGATCGCGCTGTCCGATGGCTCGGCTCTGCAGGCCGATCAGGTGCTGTCGGCCGTGGGCTTGCAGCCACGCCTGAATCTGGCCCAAGCCGCCGGGCTGGCAACGGGTCGCGGCATCACGACCGACCGGCTGCTGGCCACCTCGGCGGCCCACGTTCATGCCATGGGCGACTGTGCCGAGGTGCTGGGGCTGAACCTGCCTTATGTGATGCCGCTGATGCAGCAGTCGCGTGCCCTGGCCGCCACGCTGTGCGGCCAGCCTACCCCGGTGGTCTATCCAGCGATGCCGGTGCTGGTGAAGACGCCTGCGTGCCCGACCATCGTGTGTCCACCACAGCCCGGCGCCACAGGCCGCTGGGAGGTCGAAGCCACGGACGACGCCTGCGAAGCGCGGTTTGTCGGTGCCGATGGCGCGCTGCTCGGCTTTGCGCTGCTGGGTGCTGCCACCGCGAAGAAGCAGGCGATGGCTGCACTGGTGCCGGGAGCCTGGCCCGCCTGAGCGTTGTTGGCTCGCAGCGTCAAATCGCCAGCGGGTCGACATCGACCGCCCAGCGCAGGATGCGCTCGTCGCCCGTGAGGGCTTGCCGCGCGCCATGCAGCCGGGGCAGCCACTGCGCCAGAAAGTGCTGCATCGCCTGCCTCGATGAGGACTCGACCAGCAACTGCATGCGCTCCACATCGGCCACCCTGGCGATCGGCGTGGGCACCGGGTGGTACAGCGTGACGCCCGCTGCTTCGGCCTCGGGCTGCGCGATATTCACCGCCGATTGCAGGAAGCCGCGCGCTGCCTCGGCGGTGCGCGCTTCGGCGCGCAGCAGCGCGAGATGCGAAAACGGCGGCAAGGCCGCCATGCGCCGCTCATCGAGCTGCGCCGAGGCAAACGCCTCGAAGTCATGCCGACGCAGCGCGGCGTACAGCGGGTGCTGCGGGTGCCAGGTCTGCACCCACATCTCGCTGCGTGCGGCCTGCGCCGCATCGCGACCGGCGCGCCCGCCCGCTTGCATCAGCAGCGCGAACAATCGCTCTGGCGCGCGAAAGTCGCTGCTGAACAGCGACGTGTCGGGGTTGACCGCAGCCACCAGCGTGATGCGACGAAAGTCGTGGCCCTTGGTGATCATCTGCGTGCCGACCAGCACATCGACGTCGCCCGCATGCACCGCGCCCAGTTGCGCTTCAAGCGAGCCCTTGGCACGGGTGCTGTCGGCGTCGATGCGCGCGATGCGCGCCGGCGTGCCGTCTGCTCGCTTGAGCAGGTCGGCAAGCTGCTCTTCGAGCCGTTCTGTGCCACGCCCCATTGGCGCGATGTCGAGGTTGCCGCAGTCGGGGCAGGCGCGCGGCACGCGCTCGGTGAAGCCGCAGTGGTGACAACGCAGCGTGCGGTCGAGCTTGTGAAACACGCGCCAGGCGCTGCAGTGGGCGCAGGCGCTTTTCCAGCCGCAGTCGCCGCAATGCAGCACCGGGGCATAGCCGCGGCGATTGAGAAACACCAGGCTTTGTTCGCCGCAGGCAATGCGCCGATTCAAGGCTTCGACCAGCGGCGGCGAAATCGCGGCTCCGCCCTTGACGCGTGGCTGCTGGGTCATGTCGACCAGACGCACCGCCGGCAGCGCGCCGCCACCGATGCGCGCAGGCAAGGACAGCTTCACATAGCGGCCTTCCAAGGCGCGCTGCCAGCTTTCAAGCGATGGCGTGGCCGAGCCCAGCAGCACCGTGGCACCTTCGAGCTTGCCGCGGTAGATGGCCAGATCGCGCGCCGAGTAGCGCGCGCCTTCTTGCTGCTTGTAAGAGGCATCGTGTTCTTCGTCGACCACGATCAGCCCCAGCCGCGGCATCGAGGCGAACACCGCCAGCCGCGTGCCCAGCACCAGATCGGCCAGCCCGAGATGCGCCGCCAGCCAGTTGCGCAGCCGCTGGGCAGGCGTCAGGCCGCTGTGCATGGCCACGATGTGGCGACCGGCGAAGCGTTCGGCAAAACGCGCTTCGAGCTGCGGCGTCAGGTTGATCTCGGGCACCAGCACCAGCGCCTGCTGGCCTGCCGCCAGCGCATCGGCAGCGCAGCGCAGGTAGATCTCGGTCTTGCCGCTGCCGGTGACACCGTGCAGCAAGACGGTGGGCGCTGCCGCCTGCGAGCGCTCTCGCGCCAGCTCGTCAAGCACCTGCTGCTGGGCCGCAGACAGCGGCGCGGGCTGCGAGGCAGCAGTTGCCACACCGCCGACCGCACCCGCCAGCGCCTTGTGCAAGCGAGCGATGCGCTGGCGCACCTGGGCGTCGTCGAGTTTTCGCAACTCGGGCGGCAGCACCGACAGCGCCACCTCACCGATCCCGCGCTGGTAATACGCCGCCGTGAAAGCCACCAGTTCGCGCCAGCGCTCGGGCAACGGCGGCAGCGATGCCAGCGCATGCAGCACCGACTTCAGCTCGATCGCGGGCTGGGCTGCTGGCGCTTCTTGCGCGTCCCAGACGATGCCGGCGACCTCGCGCCGGCCCAGCGGCACCCGCACCAAGGTGCCTGCAGCCAGCGGCGACTCGGTCAGATAGGTCAGCGGCTCGCCGATGCCCGCGTGCGCTGGCGTGTCGACCGCCACGCTCAAACAAGAGCCTTCAAGCATCGCTGTCAAGCCCCCACTTGAGCGCAACAGTTAAGGCGTTACTGAAGGTTGACGGGTAAGTGGCTGATTCGATTGGCTTTTTCGAACTGTCCACGCAATGTGTGGATAACTTTGTGTGCAACCCATTCAAACAGACGCTAAGTTCTTGATTCATCTTGGTTGTACTTGCACTGCACACTTTCGCGGCACGACGGAGAATCCAATGAAATCAATGACTTAGGAAAATATAAATAAATCGCCATGCTGCGCCGCAGCAGTACCAGCAGCCAGAACCAGATGCATGGAAAATGGGGATAAGTCAATACCTAAATTCCATGCAAATCAATACATTGGATCATTTAGATCAATTTTGCCGGTCAATTCGCGGCAAACACGTCGGCAAACGACGCACCCGTGCGCTTCGGCGGATGAGCGATCACTCACTACAAAAATCAGGCCTGCCGAGGCCTGATTTCTGCGCGGCATGCGAGCGGAAGCTCAGCGCGGCTGGCGCAGGCGGCGCGAGACCTCATGCACCGCATCGACCAGCGCCGTGACGTGGTCGGGGGGCGTGAACTGGCTGATGCCGTGACCCAGATTGAAGATGTGGCCATCGACAAGACCGTTGCGCGGCTCGCCGGGGGCGCCAAAACTTTCCAGCGTGCGCGTCACTTCGGCGCGGATCTGCTCGGGATTGGCAAACAGCACGTTGGGATCGAGGTTGCCTTGCAAGGCCACACGGCTGCCGACACGCGCGCGTGCCGAGGCCAGGTTGACCGTCCAGTCAAGACCGAGCACATCAGGGCCCAGCGCAGCCATCTCTTCGAGCCACAAGCCGCCACCCTTGGTGAACACGATGTGCGGGATGCGCTGGCCGTCGTGCTCTTTCTTGAGTTGTTTCAGCACTCGCTCGGTATAGGCCAGGCTGAAAGCCTGAAATGCGCCATCGGCCAACACACCACCCCAGCTGTCGAAGACCATCACCGCCTGGGCTCCGGCTTCGATCTGGGTGTTGAGATAAAGCGCCACGGCATCGGCGTTGATGGCCAGGATGCGGTGCATCAGGTCCGGGCGGCTGTAGAGCATGGTCTTGACCAGCCGGTAGTCGTCCGAGCCTGCGCCTTCGACCATGTAGCAAGCCAGCGTCCAGGGGCTGCCTGAAAAACCGATCAGCGGCACGCGACCGTTGAGCGCCTTGCGAATCGAGGTGACCGCGTCGAACACGTAGCGCAGCTTGGCCATGTCGGGCACCGCAAGGGCATCGACCGCCGCCTCGTCGCGAACCGGGTGCTCGAACTTCGGGCCTTCGCCCATGGCGAAGCTCAAGCCCAGCCCCATGGCATCGGGCACCGTCAGGATGTCGCTGAACAGAATGGCGGCATCGAGCGCGTAGCGATCCAGCGGCTGCAGCGTGACCTCGGTGGCGTAATCGGTGTTGGTCGCCAGACCCATGAAACTGCCCGCCTTGGCGCGGGTGGCGCGGTATTCCGGCAGGTAGCGGCCGGCCTGGCGCATGAGCCACACGGGGGTGTGATCGGTGGGCTGCCGCAGACAGGCGCGCAGAAAGCTGTCGTTTTGGAGGGGTGCGTACATCCGTGGAATTATCACGCCCATAATTTGCCACAACCAGCGTTTCCGCCTCGGGAAAACGCCGTGCACCCCGGAAGCCGATCATGCGCGTAGACAACATCCTCCAGACCATAGGCCACACGCCTCATGTGCGAGTGAACCGGCTGTTCGGCAACAGCCATCAGGTCTACATCAAGAGCGAGCGCAGCAACCCCGGCGGCTCGATCAAGGACCGCATCGCTTTGGCCATGATCGAGGCGGCCGAAAAATCGGGCGCGCTCAAGCCTGGCGCCACCATCATCGAACCCACTTCAGGCAACACGGGCGTCGGGCTGGCGATGGTCGCCGCCGTCAAGGGCTACAAGCTGGTGCTGGTGATGCCCGAGAGCATGAGCCTCGAGCGGCGCCGCTTGATGCTGGCCTACGGGGCCACCTTTGAGCTGACGCCGCGTGAAAAGGGCATGAGTGGTGCGATCGCACGCGCCATCGAATTGACGGCCAGCACACCCCATGCGTGGATGCCTCAGCAGTTCGATAACCCGGCCAACATTGACGCTCACGTGCAAACCACGGCCGTCGAAATTGCAGCCGACTTCCCCGGCGGCATCGATGCGCTGATCACAGGTGTTGGCACCGGCGGCCACATCACGGGATGCGCCCAGGTGCTCAAGGTACTGTGGCCGCAGTTGAAGGTCTATGCGGTCGAGCCGTCGGCCAGCCCGGTGATCAGTGGCGGCAAACCCGCACCCCACCCGATTCAAGGCATTGGCGCCGGCTTCATTCCGAAGAATCTGTATACCCATCTGCTCGACGGCGTGATTCAGGTCGAAGCCGAAGCGGCCCGCGAGATGGCACGACGCTCTGCCCGGGAAGAAGGCGTGCTGGTGGGCATTTCCTCTGGGGCAACGCTGGCCGCCATTGCGCAAAAGCTGCCCGAGTTGCCACACGGCGCCACCGTGCTGGGCTTCAACTACGACACCGGCGAGCGTTACCTGTCGATCGAAGGGTTCTTGCCCGCCGAGTGAGCCGGCTTCGTCAACTGCGCCTGCTCAAGAACGAACGCGCAACCAACCCTCAGCATCCGCCAAAGCACCCTCAACTGGAGCACCCCATGTTCGCAAGCCTTAGAACCGCCAGCCTGTTGGTGTTGATTGCTTTGGGCCTGAGTGGTTGCGGCTACAACGAGTTTCAACGCCTCGACGAGCAAGTCAAGGCCGGCTGGTCCGAGGTGGTGAATCAGTACCAGCGGCGAGCCGACCTGATTCCCAACATCGTCGCCACCGTCAAGGGCGAAGCCAATTTTGAGCAGGAGACGCTGACCAAGGTCATCGAAGCCCGCTCCAAGGCCACCAGCATTCAGGCCACGCCGGAGTTGATCAACGACCCGGCGGCCTTCTCGAAATTCCAGCAGGCGCAAGGCGAGTTGAGCAGTGCGCTCAGCCGCTTGATGGTGGTGTCGGAACAGTATCCAGAGTTGAAGGCCAATCAGGGCTTTCAGGACCTGCGGGTGCAACTCGAGGGCACTGAAAACCGCATCACCGTGGCACGCAATCGATACATCAAGACCGTCACCGAGTACAACGTGCTGGTGCGCAGCATCCCGAGCAATCTGACGGCGATGGCGATGGGTTACTCGCTAAAGCCCAACTTCGCGGTGCAAAACGAAGCTGAGATCGCGGCGCCACCGACAGTGAGTTTTGACAAGCCGGCGGCCAAGTAAGCGACCGTGGCTTTTGACCTGCCCGCGTTGGCCGATCTGTTCGAACAACCCAGTGACTGCCCGCTGATATGACGACACCGTTCGTCGTCGGCTTGCACCAACGCACCGCCCGTTTTTCGCGCCATGTGCGCGGCTTCGCGGCATGGACGCTGGCCGCATTGACGCTGCTGTGGGTGCCGTCAGCGTTTGCCCAGGATGTGCAGAGCGTGCCCATGCTCCGTGCTTCGGTGGTGGAGGAAACCGCCACGCTTGATGAAGCGCAGCAAGCAGCGTTGGTTGAAAAACTCGCCTCGATCGAGAAGGAGACCGGCAGCCAGATCGTGGTGCTGCTGGTGGCCACCACCGAGCCAGAGGACATCGCGGCGTACAGCCAACGGGTGGCAGACACCTGGAAGATCGGCCGGCGCGACATCGGCGACGGACTGCTCATCGTCGTCGCCAAGGGCGACCGTCGGGTGCGCATCGAGGTGGCAAAAGCCCTCGAAGGCGCGATCCCTGACCTGGCGGCCAAGCGGGTGATCGATTCGCAGATCACGCCCGCTTTCCGTGCCGGCGACTACGCGGGTGGGTTGAATTCGGCGGTTGATCAATTGGCGGCGCTGATTCGGGGTGAAGGTCTGCCAGAGCCAGATCATGACGGGGCGGGCGGCGAAAAGGTCTGGGACAACACATGGGCGCTCATGTTTTTCGCATTTTTTTGGGTCGCTCCCTTGGTTGTTCGCCTGTTCGGACGCCGGTGGGGTAGCTTGCTGGCGTCGTTGGGCATGGCAGCGCTTGGCTGGTGGCTCACGGCCAGCTTGGTGGTGTGCGTCATTGGGGCACTCATCACGTTCTTGTTTGCCGGGTTGATAGGCCTGGGAATGGGTCAACGCGGCTGGACCAGCGGGGGGTCGTCTGGCGGCTGGGGCGGAAGTGGCGGTGGCGGCTTCAGTTCGGGCGGCGGTGGCGACTTTGGCGGCGGTGGCGCCTCGGGGCGCTGGTGACTCGAGATATCGGTGGACCAGAAAAGCATCCCACACGCCATGAACAAATTCCTGCGCATCCTCAGACATTGGTGGCTCGATGAGTCCGCTGTACGCCGGGTGCTCGATCCAGCCGCGCTCGGTCGCATTGAAGGGCGAGTCGCTGCCAGCGAACAGTCCCATTCGGGCGAGATTCGGGTTTGCGTTGAAGCCGGGCTTCCGATGGGCCTCCTTTGGCGCAACGCGACGGCTCGGGAGCGGGCGATTGCCTTGTTTGGCGAGATGCGTGTGTGGGACACCGAGCAAAACAACGGCGTGCTGGTCTATCTGATGTTCGCCGAGCAGCGCATTGAAATCGTGGCTGATCGCGGTATCGCGCGTCGGGTTCCGCAAGAAACCTGGCAGGGCATCTCAGACGGTCTGGCGCAGGCGCTCCAGTCAGGCCATCACGAGCGCGGTCTGCTTGGCGCGGTAGATCAGATTCACGCGCTGCTGAAGGACCACTTTGCACTCACCCCCGGGGCACACAACCCCAACGAGCTCAGCAACCGTCCTGAGGTGCGATGAATACTGCAGTCAGTGGCTCTGTGCGCATCGTCTGCGGATAAAAAAAGCCAACCCTGATGAGGGGTTGGCTTTTCCGTTGGCAGTCGCCTGAACTTACTTCTTGCGGTACTTGCGCAGCGCGGCAATCTGGGCCGCCATGGCTGCGAATTCGCCCTGCGCCTTGGCAAAGTCGATGTCGCTCTTGGCGTTTTTCATGGCCTCTTCAGCGATCTGCTTGGCCTCGCTGGCCTTGGCCTCGTCAAGATCCTTGCCGCGAATTGCGGTGTCAGCCAGTACGGTCACCGTGCCAGGTTGAACCTCGAGAATCCCGCCGGCGACAAAGACAAACTCCTCGGCATCGTTGTCTGCACGCACGATGCGAACCGCGCCTGGACGGATGCGGGTGATCAGCGGGGTGTGCCGGGGATAAATACCCAGTTCGCCCATCTCACCAGGCAAGGCCACAAACTTGGCCTCGCCGGAGAAGATGGACTCTTCGGCTGATACGACATCTACGTGAATGGTTGCCATGCTGATGTTCCGTTAGCGTGAGAAGCGGGGGCAGAAAGCCTGAGCGTGAAGCTCCGATGCTTACTGGATCTTCTTCGCCTTTTCGAAAGCTTCATCGATGGTGCCGACCATGTAGAAAGCCTGCTCGGGCAAACTGTCGCACTCGCCAGCCACGATCATCTTGAAGCCGCGGATCGTTTCCTTCAGCGGAACGTACTTGCCTGGCGAGCCGGTGAAGACCTCAGCCACGTGGAACGGTTGGCTCAGGAAACGCTGGATCTTGCGAGCGCGTGCCACGGCCAGCTTGTCTTCAGGGGCCAGTTCGTCCATGCCCAGAATCGCAATGATGTCGCGCAGTTCCTTGTAGCGCTGCAAGGTACCTTGCACGGCACGGGCGGTGGCGTAATGCTCTTCGCCCACCACATTCGGATCCAGCTGGCGGCTGGTTGAGTCGAGTGGATCCACCGCAGGGTAGATACCCAGCGAAGCGATGTCGCGAGACAGCACCACGGTGGAGTCCAAGTGGGCAAAGGTCGTGGCCGGTGACGGGTCGGTCAAGTCATCCGCTGGCACGTAGACGGCCTGGATGGACGTGATCGAACCGACCTTGGTCGAGGTGATCCGCTCTTGCAAGCGGCCCATTTCCTCTGCCAGCGTTGGCTGGTAACCCACAGCCGATGGCATGCGACCCAGCAAAGCAGACACTTCCGTGCCGGCCAGCGTGTAGCGATAGATGTTGTCCACGAAGAACAGCACGTCCTTGCCTTCGTCACGGAATGACTCGGCGATGGTCAGGCCGGTCAGCGCCACGCGCAGACGGTTTCCAGGAGGCTCGTTCATCTGGCCATAAACCATGGCCACTTTTGACTCAGGCAGGTTCTCGAGGTTCACAACCCCCGAGTCAGCCATCTCATGATAGAAGTCGTTGCCCTCGCGAGTGCGCTCACCCACACCGGCAAACACCGACAAGCCGCTGTGGGCCTTGGCGATGTTGTTGATCAGTTCCATCATGTTCACGGTCTTGCCCACACCGGCGCCGCCGAACAGGCCCACCTTGCCGCCCTTGGCGAACGGGCACACCAAGTCAATCACCTTGATGCCGGTTTCGAGCAGATCCTGTGAAGGGCTCAGTTCGTCATACGCAGGCGGCTTGCGGTGGATGGGAGCCGTGAGTTCCTGGCCGACCGGGCCACGCTCGTCGATCGGCGCGCCCAGCACGTCCATGATGCGGCCCAGGGTCGCACGACCCACGGGAACCGTGATCGGACGCTGGGTGTTTTTCACCGTGAGGCCGCGGCGCAAACCGTCCGACGAACCCAGCGCGATGGTGCGAACCACACCGTCACCCAGCTGCTGCTGCACCTCAAGGGTCAGGTTCGATCCCTCAAGCTTGAGGGCGTCATAGATCTTCGGCATTGAATTGCGTGGGAACTCCACGTCGACCACCGCGCCAATGCACTGGACGATCTTGCCTTCTGTTGACACTGCGGACATGTTTGTATCCTTCGAAAAAACAAATTCTGATTTCAGTGGTGAGCGATCGTCCGCCTATCAGACGGCGGCCGCACCTGCGACGATTTCGGAGAGTTCCTTGGTGATGGCGGCCTGACGCGTCTTGTTGTAGACCAGCTTCAGTTCACCAATCACACTGCCGGCGTTGTCGGTGGCTGACTTCATGGCCACCATTCGCGCCGACTGTTCAGAGGCCATGTTTTCAGCCACAGCCTGATACACCAATGCCTCGGTGTATCGAACGAGCAACTCGTCAATCACGGTCGCTGCATCGGGCTCATAAAGGTAGTCCCAGCCGTGCGAGCCCGCGCCAACAGGCGCGCTTGAATCCATCGAACCAGCCGCCAGCGGCAAAAGCTGTTGCACCAGAGGCTCTTGCTTCATGGTGTTGATGAAGCCGGTGTAGCAAAGGTACACAGCGCTCAACTTGCCCTCGGCATAGGCGTCGAGCAACACCTTCACCGGGCCGATCAGTCGTTCCAGGTGGGGCTTGTCACCCAGTTGGGTGGCGTGTGAGACCACCTTGACGCCGACACGATTGAGAAACCCGAGACCCTTGTTGCCGATGGCCACTGCCTCGGCCTTCATGGCCTGGCTTTCCATGTCGCGCAACTTGAGCATCACGGCACGAAGCACGTTGGTGTTCATGCCGCCGCACAAGCCCTTGTCGGTGGTGACCACGATGTAGCCGACGGTCTTCACGCCCTCATTGGCAACAAGAAAGGGGTGCTTGTACTCGGGCGTGGCCTTGGACAGATTGGCCGCAAGGCTGCGGACTTTCTCGGCATACGGCCGAGCAGCGCGCATGCGTTCCTGCGCCTTGCGCATTTTCGAAGCGGCGACCATTTCCATGGCCTTAGTGATCTTCTTGGTGTTCTCGACACTCTTGATCTTGCCGCGTATCTCTTTACCTGCTGCCATGACGAATCTCCTTGGTTGAGGACGTCAGACGATCAGGCGAAGGACTTCTTGAACGCGCCGACAGCGGCCGAGAGTTCAGCTTCGGTTTCTTTGTCGAGCATCTTCGAGTCTTCGATCTTCTTCAGCAAGCCAGCATGGCTCGTCTTCAGGAATTGATGCAAGCCCGACTCGAAAGCCAGCACCTTCTTGACTTCCACGTCGTCCATGAAGCCCTTGTTGACCGCGAACAGCGTCGCGCCCATCAGGGAAATCGACAGCGGCGAATACTGGGCCTGCTTGAGCAGTTCGGTCACCCGAGCGCCACGGTCGAGCTGCTTGCGAGTTGCTTCGTCAAGGTCAGAGGCAAACTGCGCAAACGCTGCCAGTTCGCGGTACTGAGCCAAGTCGGTACGGATACCACCCGACAGGCCCTTGATGACCTTGGTCTGCGCGGCGCCACCGACTCGCGACACGGAAATACCGGCGTTGATGGCGGGGCGAATGCCGGCGTTGAACAGCGACGTCTCGAGGAAGATCTGGCCGTCGGTGATCGAAATCACATTGGTCGGAACGAAAGCCGAAACGTCACCAGCTTGCGTCTCGATGATCGGCAATGCTGTGAGCGATCCGGTCTTGCCCTTGACGGCTCCGTTGGTGAAGGCCTCGACATAGTCTGCGTTCACACGAGCGGCACGCTCGAGTAGGCGGCTATGGAGGTAGAAAACGTCACCGGGGTAGGCTTCGCGTCCGGGTGGACGGCGCAACAGCAGCGACACCTGACGATAGGCCACGGCCTGCTTGGACAGGTCGTCATAGACGATCAGCGCATCTTCGCCGCGGTCGCGGAAATACTCGCCCATCGTGCAGCCCGAGTAGGCAGACACGTATTGCATCGCTGCTGATTCGGCAGCCGAGGCCGCCACAACGATCGTGTACTCCATCGCGCCGTTGGCTTCGAGCGAACGCACCACGTTCTTGATCGACGACGCCTTTTGGCCGATGGCGACGTAGATGCAGGTCATGTTCTGACCCTTCTGGTTGATGATCGCGTCGATCGCCACCGCGGTCTTGCCGGTTTGGCGGTCACCGATGATCAACTCGCGCTGGCCGCGACCCACCGGCACCATCGAGTCAATCGACTTCAGGCCGGTCTGCATCGGCTGGTCCACTGACTTGCGAGCGATCACACCAGGTGCGATCTTTTCGATAGGCATCGACAACTGCGCGTTGATCGGACCCTTGCCGTCAATCGGCTGGCCCAGCGCGTTAACGACACGGCCTTTCAGTTCGGGCCCAACAGGCACTTCGAGAATGCGTCCGGTGCACTTGACGGTGTTGCCTTCGGCAATGTGCTCGTACTCGCCCAAGATCACGGCGCCCACCGAGTCGCGCTCGAGGTTGAGTGCCAGACCGAACGTCGGCGTGCCGTCCGCAGCAGCGGGAAACTCGAGCATTTCGCCTTGCATCACGTCCGACAGACCGTGCACGCGGCAAATACCGTCAGCCACTGACACCACGGTGCCCTGGTTGCGAATGTCGGTGGAAGCACCAAGGCCTTCGATGCGGCTCTTGATGAGTTCGGAAATTTCAGCGGGATTCAGTTGCATGAGTTCTCTCCTGTCTGTACTCGCGGCCTGCTTCAGGTGCGGTTCGTCAGCTTGGACGACGGGGGTGTGACCTGGATGCGTCGCGGCCTTCAGGCCGTGAGCGCGACCCTCATTTGTTCAAGGCGAGCCTTCACCGAGGTGTCCATGACCTCGTCGCCGACCACCACACGGATGCCGCCAATCAGTTCGGGCTCAACCGCTACGGTGACGTTCAGCCGGCGTCCAAAGCGTCGCTCCAACGCGGCCACCACATCTGGAAGCTGCGAGGATTCGATGGGAAACGCGCTGGAAACCATAGCGTCCGACACACCAGCACCCGCATTCGCCAAGGCGTGAAACTGCGCCGCAATTTCTGGCAGCACGGTGAGCCTTCCGTTTTCGATGACCGTATGCAGCAGGTTTTGCAGCATGGGTGACATCGGGATGGACACCACCGAAGCAATCAGGTCGAAGACCTGCTGCGAGCTGACTTTCGGGCTGTCGGCAAACTGCCTGAGCCCTTCGTCAGAGGCCACTGCCGCGAGCGCATCGATTTGCTGCGATGCGGCTTTCACATCGCCCTTGGCGGCGACCTCAAACAATGCCTCGGCGTAGGGCCTGGCGAGTGTGGCAAGTTCGGCCATGGTTTACAGCTCGACCTTCAGACGATCCAGCAAATCGGCATGAACGCTGGCGTTGACCTCTCGCTTGAGGATCTGCTCAGCGCCCTTGACGGCCAGCAAAGCGACTTGTTCGCGCAAGGTCTCGCGCGCCTTCAGGGCTTCCTGTGCAGCCTCGGCCTTGGCCGCCGCGACGATCTTGATGCCTTCATCGTTGGCGCGTGCCTTGGCGTCTTCAATCATCGACTGAGCCAAGCGCTCGGCATCTGCCAGGCGTTGGGCGGCATCGGTGCGAGCAGCTGACAACTGCTCTTCGACACGTTTGTTGGCCATGGAAAGGTCAGCCTTCGCCTTGTCGGCTGCGGACAAACCTTCCGATATCTTCTGGGCGCGCTCGTCAAGCGCCTTGACGATGGGCGGCCACACAAACGACATCGTGAACCAGACCAGGATCAGGAACACGATCAGTTGCGCGATCAGCGTAGCGTTGATGCTCACGTTGTTGCCTTTGAAGCTGAGTGGATCAAGGCAGGCGGCGCCTCAATGGCGCGCCTGCGCGAGGGACTTACTTGGGCAGGTTGGCGATCTGGGCCAGAAACGGATTGGCCGTTGCGAACCACAGAGCAATACCGGTACCAATAATGAATGCAGCGTCAATCAGACCGGCCAGCAAAAACATCTTGGTTTGCAGCTCGTTCATGAGTTCCGGCTGACGGGCGGCAGATTCAAGGTATTTGCTGCCCATGATGCCAATGCCGATACAAGCGCCAACGGCACCGAGACCAATGATCAAGCCGGCGGCGAGGGCAACAAAGCTGATGACTTCCATGATGACTCCTAAGTGGTTTTATGACGAGAGGGAAAAGAAAACGAGAAGAACGATTTCCGAATCAATGCGCGTCGTGCGCCTGACCGATGTAAACCAGCGTCAACATCATGAACACGAAGGCCTGCAACGTGATGATCAGGATGTGAAAGATGGTCCACACCGTACCGGCAACGATGTGCCCCAAAAACAGGGCGATACCGGTACCAGACAGTGTGAAAGCGCCGCCCATGAGGGCGATCAGCATAAAAATCAATTCGCCTGCGTACATGTTTCCGAACAGCCGCATGCCGTGGGAAACCGTCTTGGCCACGAACTCGATGATCTGCATGAGGAAGTTGACTGGGTACAGGAACCACTTGTCGCCAAACGGCGCCGAGAAAAGTTCATGCACCCAACCGCCCGCCCCCTTGATCTTCACGTTGTAGAAAAGACAGACCAGCAACACGCCAATCGACAAACCCATCGTGATGGACAAGTCAGCCGTCGGAACCACGCGCAGGTAGTCCAGACCGAACACATGCTCACCCACCCAAGGCAGAAGGTCGACGGGCAGCATGTCCATCGCATTGAGCAGAAAAATCCACACGAAAACGGTCAGCGCCAGCGGAGCAACCATCCTGCGACTCGAAGCGCTGTGAACGATGCCCTTGGCTTGAGAGTCAACCATCTCAACGAGCATCTCAACCGCCGCCTGGAACCGCCCCGGGGTACCCGAGGTCGCCTTGCTCGCGGCGAGCCAAAGCAGCAGGCAGCCGACAAAACCCAGAACCACCGTGAAAAACACGGAGTCGAGGTTGATCACCGAAAAGTCAACAACCGACGACTGATGCCCGCTTTGCAGGTGCTTGAGGTGGTGAATGATGTATTCACCAGCTGTCGGGGCGTGTCCAGAAGCTTCAGCAGACATGGTGAATCACAACCTCATCGTTCGTTTGCGGCCACGCCACAAGAGCGCAAGCCAATTCATCTTCATGCACACAAACATCATGACCAGCAATACCGGCCAACTCAAGTCGGGCACCACTCGGGACGCGATCACCAGCATCGCAATCGCGACACCGATCTTCAACATTTCCCAAAACATGAAGCCGACAGCCAAACTCATCGCCGACCCAGCCTTGCGGGACATTCCTCGCGCCATCAAGGCACCAGGCAACACCACCGCCATCGCGCCGTAGACCGCTGACCACATCGAGGACGGCGAACCCCACAGCGCAAAACCGAGAGCGCAAACCGCACCCACAGCAGCTTGCGCGGCGACCACCTGCCAAGGCGACACAGAAGAAGACCCCAAGTCAAGCAAGGCGACTTCCTCTCGCGTCCAAACCTTGTTGTTGCGCTCCGAATCATCGAGGTCGTCGATGAGCAGAGGCTGAGCCCTTGAGTGAGGCAGGCTGGCAGAGGTCTTGGATGCCACACCACGATCGATTGTGTCGGTCACGGCGGCTGATCCGGCTGTTGTCAACAAAGCCTCGAAATTGTACGTAATTACCCGCTGTTTCGGCGCACTTTTTTAAACGCCGGCAGAACACGTCGATCACGAGTCGTTCAGGGCTTGTTGGCAAGTGCTCAGCCGAACAGGCGGGCAGGCAATCCCGGCACGTCGACACGCATAGACAACACGCAACCGGCCCATGGCTGTTCGGCCAGTTCGGCGGCCGGCCGCCCACGCCGCGATGTGGTGATGAACAGCGTCTGCAAGTCCGGGCCTCCGAAGCAGGGCATCGTTGGGCAGCGCACTGGCAGTGGGACCTCGCGCAGCGTGACGCCCTGCGGGGACAGGCAAAGCAACCGCTGCCCCTCGAACATCGCCACCCAGTAATTGCCCTCGACGTCGACCGCAGCGCCATCGGGGCGCCCGCCGTAGGCAGACAAGGGCTGGTCCGGCTGCCTCAAGGGGAATTCGACCCACACGCGCCGCCCACTGAGCGCGCCGTTTGCGCCTTCGAAGTCGAAGGCAAAGATCCGGTGTGTCTGCGTGTCGCTCCAGTACATCGTGCGGCCATCTGGACTCCACGCCAGCCCGTTGGACACCGCGATGCCATCGGCCCTTGGAGTCAACTCTCCATGATCAAAGCAGTAGAGCGCTGCCAGCGGCGGGTCTCGCGGCTCGCGGACGGTGCCGGCCCAGAAACGCCCCTGCGGATCGCACTTGCCATCGTTGAATCGTTCGACCTTCGGGTCATAGGGCGGCGGTGCCAGCAGCGACCTCTCGGCAGTAACCGGATCAAAACGCCACAACCCATTGCGAGCAGCCAAGAGCATGCCGCCGTCAAGCATGGGCGCGCAGCTGCCGATTTCGCTGTCGAAGGTCCAGTGCGTGAGCTCGCCGGTTGCGGCATCAAACCGGTTGAGCGTGCAGGCAGGAATGTCGCAGTAGTAAAGCACCTGCTCTGTCGGGTGCCACACCGGTGACTCGCCCAGAAGGCTGGGTGCCGCCACAGCGATCTTCACGGTCGGGTCTTCGCGCGAGCCGGTACTTGCGCTCACGACAAAGACACCTCGAGCGTCATGCTGGCCTCGTGGGTCTGTGCGGGTTGCAGCGTGCGCAAGCCGTGAGCGGCTGGGTCGCTCATGTGGATCGCGTTGCTGACGTGGCTCACCGGCTCGACGCAGAAGTACGCCTTGTTGTCCGGCGTGTAGACCACAAGATGCGTGAGGTCGGAAGTCAGCCGAAGCGAAAGCCTCTCGTCGCGAATGCGGGCAGCGCCGGTCCAGCCATCGAAGCAGTGGTCAAAACCCAGATTCGCCACTTCGCCATCAATGCCCTGCTGGTTCACCTTGCGCATGGGCAACCCGGCGGCGTCAGGCTCCCAGCGATCAGCGACATCGATGTGCAAGTGACTGCGCTCGCGCTTCGGGAAATAGGGATGCCAGCCCAGCCCCACGGGCTGCGCCACATCGCAGGTGTTGGTGATGGTCATGCGCACAGTCAGCGAGTGCGGCGTCAGCGAAAAGAACTGCTGCGCCTCGAAGGCAAAGGGCCAGTGCCCATCGGGCGTGTGGCGATAGCGCAGCACCGCATCAGTTTGACTGCGCGACACCACCTCCCAAGAGCGCAGCCAGCCCACGCCGTGGACCGAGTGGGGGTTGTCGTCGAAATTGGGCTCGGTGCTGTGGTCGCGGCCCTGCCAGCGAAAACGCCTGTGGCCCAGGCGGTTGGAATAGGGCACCAGCGGATAGCTGGCCGACTGGCGTGCGGCGGCCAGTTGTTCAGGCGGCGTCGAGCGCATCACGGGCAAGTCGCCCAGCCACAGCCCGGCGATCGAGCCCCCGAGGTCAGCCCGCAAGGCCAGACGCAAATCACCACACTGAAATTCGAGGGTGCCCGAGGCAGCCGTAGGGTTCGGAATTGACGGGGACTCGCTCATGGGGATCGTGGTTTTGAGATCCTATGCCGCGCCGCTGACAGCTCAGTGGCCATTCGGACCGCGTCAGTCCAGATCGGCCTTCAGGTAATGCGAGCTGGCGATCGGGCTGTAGTAGTAGGGAGGAATCTCTTCGAAGCCCAGCGAGGCATACAAACCGCGCGCGGCGCCCATGTCGTCCAGCGTGTCGAGCAACATGGTCGAGTAGCCCACGCTGCGCGCTTCGTCGAACAGCGCCTGCGCCAGCAGACGGCCCAAACCGAAGCGGCGAAATGCTGGGCGCACATACAGGCGCTTCATTTCACACGAGTTGGCGTAGTCGACGTCGGTCAAAGCGCGCAACGCGCCACAACCGGCCAACTCGCCATCGACAAAGGCGAGCAGCAGATGCCCGTGCGGGGGCGCGTACTCGCCAGGAAGCGCGGCCAGCTCTTCTTCGATGTCCTGAAAGCGCTGATCGATGTTCAGACTGCCGACGTATTCCCGAAAAATGCCTCGCGTGATCTCCAGAGACTCGGCGTCGGCTGGGATCACGAGTTGTATGTCAGGGGTCGGCATGCGGGAGGGGGCGGTCAGGACCGGTCCAGTTTATCGCCCGGTGTGGCCGCTTTCGTCGGGCGGTTTCCCTCACTCAGCCGCGCTGGCCCAGCACTTCCCAGCGCTCCATGGCGACCAGCAGTTCATCGTCGATCGATGCCACTCGCGCCTGCGCAGCGGCCACACCTTTCGGGTCGCGCGTGTAGGCGTCGGCATCGGCCAGCAACGTGGCCAGCGAGACCTGCTCTGCCTCGAGTTTCTCGATGCGCGCGGGCAATTCGTCGAGTTCGCGCTGCTCCTTGTAGCTGAGCTTGCGCGGCTTGGCGGCGGCGGGCGCTGGCGTGGCCGCCACAGACTTCACCGCCGGCGGCGTGTCCTTGGCCTTGGCAGCCTTGGCCGCCTGAGCGCGCAGGGTGTGCGCCCGGTCGCGCTGCATCTTCCAGTCCTCGTAGCCGCCTTCGTACTCGCGCCACTGGCCGGGGGACTCATCGCCTTCCCACACGATGGTGCTGGTCACCACGTTGTCGAGAAAACGCCGGTCGTGGCTGACCAGAAACACCGTGCCCTTGTAAGACTGCAGCAACTCTTCGAGCAGTTCCAGCGTGTCGATGTCGAGGTCGTTGGTCGGCTCGTCGAGCACCAGCACATTGGCCGGCAGCGCGAACAACCGTGCGAGCAGCACGCGGTTGCGCTCGCCGCCGCTCAGCGTGCGCACCGGCGAGTTGGCGCGCTCGGGCGAGAACAGGAAATCGTTCAGATAGCTCATCACGTGCTTGCGCTGCCCGGCAAACTCGACCCACTCGCTGCCCGGGCTGATGGTGTCGGCCAGCGTGGCATCCAGATTCAAGGTGCTGCGCATCTGGTCGAAGTAGGCGACCTCGATCTTGCTGCCCTGGCGCACCGTGCCGCTGGTGGGCTGCAGTTCGCCCAGGATCAGCTTGAGCAGCGTGGTCTTGCCCGCGCCGTTGGGGCCGATCAGGCCGACCTTGTCGCCGCGCAGGATGGTCGCGCTGAAGTCGCGCACGATGATCTTTTCGTCGAAGTTCAGCGACACATCACGCAGCTCGCCAACGATCTTGCCGCTGGGCGCGCCCGAATCAATCTCGAGCCGAACCTGACCGAGCGAATCGCGCCGCTTCTGGCGCTGATCGCGCAGCACCTCAAGGCGCTGGATGCGTGCCACGCTGCGCGTGCGGCGGGCCTCGACGCCCTTGCGGATCCAGACCTCTTCTTGCGCGAGCAGCTTGTCGGCGCGCGCACTGGCGAGCGCGTCAGAGGCCAACTGCTCTTCCTTCATGCGCTCGTAGGCGCTGAAGTTGCCGGGATAGCTGCGGATGATCCCGCGATCGAGTTCGATGATGCGCGTGGCCACGCCGTCAAGGAAGGCGCGGTCGTGGGTGATCAGCATCACGCTGCCCCGAAAGCTGCACAGCAGCTCTTCCAGCCAGGAGATGGAGTCGAGGTCGAGGTGGTTGGTCGGCTCGTCGAGCAGCAACACATCGGGCACCGCCACCAGCGCCTGCGCCAGCGCCACACGCTTTTTCATGCCGCCTGAGAGCTGGCTGATCTCGCGCGAGCCGTCCAGATGCAGTTGCGCAATCGTGGTGTCCACCCGCTGTTCCCAGTTCCAGGCGTCGAGCGCTTCGATGCGCGTTTGCAGCGCGTCCAGATCGACGCCGTCGGCGTGCTCCTCATAAGCCTGACGCACCGCGCGTGCCTCGGCCACACCCTCGCTGACGGCATCGAACACGCTGTGGCCGGGCTCGAACACAGGCTCTTGCGGCACGTAGCAGATGCGCACGCCCTGCGTCATCTGCAACAGCCCGTGATCGAGCTTTTCAAGGCCGGCAATGACCTTGAGCATCGACGATTTACCCGCGCCGTTGCGTCCGATCAGACCGAGGCGCTCGCCGGTGTCCAGCGAGAAGGCTGCGTTGTCGAGCAGGGCCACGTGGCCGAAGGCCAGATGGGCGTTGGAAAGGGAGAAGATGGCCATTCGGGGATTGTGAGGGTTGGCCCTGATACGCCACAGACGTTGCGGCATTCCCACGGCAGAGAATGCAAGCATGAGCTGCGGCCCCCTGTTTCACGATGCGTTCTACAAGTTCGCCCGCATCGCCGATGTCGATGCCGTGGCAGGCGTGGTGCGCGAGCTCGGCGTCTCGCTCACGGGCAGCGTGCTGGTGGCCAGCGAAGGCATCAACGCCACCGTGGCCGGCTCGCTGGAGGCGCTCGATGCGTTTCGCGTCGCGCTGGCCACCGATGCACGGCTGGCCGGCGCCTTTGGCGAGATCGACTTCAAGCGCAGCCCCTGTGTCACGCCGCCGTTCCAGCGCCTGAAGGTGCACAGCCGACCGGAAATCCTGGCGCTGGGTCTGCCCGCCGACGCAGCCGAGGTCGACGCCGTGGGCCACATCGGCCGGCAGGTGTCGCCCGAGCGCTGGCGCGAGTTGCTCGACGACCCCAAGGTGGTGGTGATCGACAACCGCAACCACTTCGAAGTGCGGCTGGGGCGCTTTCGCAACGCGGTCGATCCGCTGGTGCGCAACTTTCGCGACTTTCCGGCCTACATCGAAGCGCAGTTGCCACTGTGGCAGGCCCAAGGCAAGCAAGTGGCGATGTACTGCACCGGCGGCATCCGCTGCGAGAAAACCAGCGCCTGGCTGCAGCAACGTGGCGTCGAGGTGCTGCAACTCGAAGGCGGCATCCTGAATTACTTCGCGCGCATGCCGGATGCCGAACTCGACTGGGCCGGCGAATGCTTCGTCTTCGACAACCGCATCGCGCTCGACACCCGGCTGCGCGAGACCGCGACCACCGCAGCGCAGGTCTACGCCAACGATCCCGAAGAAGCCTGGCGGCTCGAGCGCGCACTGCGCCTTGAAGCTGCGGCCGATGCGGATGGGATCGCTGCACCGAACGGCGCGCCGGCAACCCCGTGACCGCCGCGCCCAAGCGAGCCATCGCGCCGCTGCCGACCAAAGACGGCGTCGGCCCGAGCTGCGTGGCCTTGCCGCCTGGCGTCTGGGCCACGATCGACGACTTCCTGGCCGATCGCTTCGCTGGCGTGCCAGCCAGCGTGTGGCGAGATCGCATGCAGCGCGGCGAGCTGCTTGACGAGCGCGGCGCGGCCATCGGTACCGGGCAGCCTTACCGCAGCGGCGGCAAGCTGTATTACTACCGCTCGATCGACGACGAACCGCGCGTGCCGTTTGCCGAAGAGATCCTGTTTCAAGATGAGTGGCTGGTCGCCGTCGACAAGCCGCATTTCCTGCCGGTGACGCCGGGCGGGCGCCACCTGCACGAGACCCTGCTGGTGCGGCTGAAGCGCCGGCTGGGCATCGACACGCTCACGCCGCTGCACCGGCTCGACCGCGAAACGGCCGGCGTGGTGGTGTTTGCGGTGCAGCCCGACACGCGCGGCGCCTACCAGGCGTTGTTTGCCCAAAGGCAAGTGGTCAAGCACTACGAGGCCATCGCGCCTTGGCGGGCGGATTTGAGTTTTCCGCTGACCCGCCGCAGCCGGCTGGTGGAAGACGCGCACTTTTTGCGCATGCGTGAAGCACCCGGCGAGCCCAACGCCGAAACGCACTTCGAGTTGCTCGAGCCGCTGGGCGACCTGGCTCGCTACCGGCTCATGCCGGTGACCGGCCGCACCCACCAGCTGCGGGTGCACTGCGCCGCGCTCGGTCTGCCCATCGTCGGCGACCGCATGTACCCCGAGCTGCTGCCCGCTGACACCGACGACCTCGACCGGCCGCTGCAACTGCTGGCCCGCAGCCTCGCCTTCACCGACCCGATCAGCGCACAACCACGACGCTTCGAAAGCCAGCGGCAGCTGGCCGCGCTCACCGACACCGACAGACTCAAGCCGGGCGAAGTTGCCGCAGCAGCGCGTCAATGAACATCGCGGCCACGTCAAAGCCGGTCTGCTTGCTGATTTCCTGAAAGCCGGTCGGGCTGGTGACGTTGATTTCGGTGAGGCACTCGCCAATCACGTCCAGACCCACCAGCAGCAGGCCGCGCGCGGCCAGCGTGGGGCCCAGCCGCTCGGCGATCTCGCGGTCGCGCGGGCTGAGCGGCTGGGCCACGCCCTTGCCGCCGGCGGCCAGATTGCCTCGGATCTCGCTGCCTTGCGGAATGCGCGCCAGCGCAAACGGCACCGGCTGCCCGTCGATCAGCAAGATGCGCTTGTCGCCCTGCGTGATCTCGCTGAGATAGCGCTGCACCATCACCGTCTGCGCGCCATGGCGGTTGAGCGTCTCGGTGATGCTGCCGAGATTCAGGCCGTCGGGGCCGACCCGGAAGATGCCCGCGCCGCCCATGCCGTCGAGCGGCTTCAAGATGATGTCGCGGTGCTCGTCGTGAAAGCGCCGGATGTCGGCCGCATCGCGGGTGACCAGCGTCGGCGCAATGAGTTCGGGAAACTCCAGGATGGCCAGCTTCTCGGGGTGGTCACGCAGCGCAGCCGGGCGGTTGAACACGCGCGCGCCTTCACGCTCGGCCTGCTCAAGCAGGTGGGTGGCGTAGAAATACTCGCTGTCGAAGGGCGGGTCCTTGCGCATGAGCACCGCGTCCACATCGGCCAGCGCCACCGGGATCTCGTCGGGCGCCTGCTGGCGGGCGGCAAACCAGCTCGTGGCGCCGGGCGTGAGCGTGATCTCGCGCACATAGCCGGTGACGCGGCCGCCGCGCTGCCACATCAGGTCGCGCGGCTGGCACACCAGCAACTCGCAGCCGCGAGCCGAAGCCTCGCGCATCATCGCGAAGGTGGTGTCCTTGGCGGTGTTGAAGCCTTCGAGTGCGTCGGCGACGATGAGCAGTTTCATGGCTGCGAAGTCCTCAGAGCTTGGTTGCGCCGCCCGCAGCCATCCTCAGATCTCGACCTTGGAGCCCAGCTCGACCACCCGGTTGGTCGGCAGGTTCAGGAAGTCGGCCGCTGCAGCCGCGTTGCGGTGCATGCTGGCAAACAGCTTCTCGCGCCACATGGCCATGCCGTTGCCCAAGGTGGGGATGACGATGTCGCGCGACAAGAAGTAGCTGGTGTCCATGGGCTCGAGCTTCACGCCGCGGCCCTTGAGCAATTCCAGCGCTTCGGGCACGTCGGGGTCGTTCTTGAAGCCGAAGTTGAGCGTGACCTGCCAGCAGTCGCGCCCCAGCGGCTCGATCTGGCAGCGCTTGTCAAAACCCAGCCACGGCACCTGATGGTGCTTCACCGTGACAAACAAATTGGTCTCGTGCAGCACCTTGTTGTGCTTGAGGTTGTGCAGCAACGCATTGGGCGTGTAGCCCTGCTCGCTCACCAGAAACACCGCGGTGCCGGCCACGCGGGTGGGCGGGCTGACAAACACCGCATCGAGAAAGCCCTTGAGCTCGACCGAGTCTTCGCGCATGCGGTCTTGCATCAGTCGACGGCCTTCCTTCCAGGTCATCATGAGCGTGAACATCACGATGCCCAGCACCACCGGGAACCAGCCGCCGTCGAACAGCTTGACCGCATTCGAAGCGAAAAAGATCGCATCCACGATGAAGAAGAAGCCCGTGGCCGCCAGGCTCCAGCCCCACTTGAATTTCCACGCATAACGGATCACGAAGAAGGTCATGACGGTGGTGATAAGCATGTCGATGGTCACCGCGATGCCGTAGGCGCTGGCGAGATTGCCGCTCGAGCCGAACAGCACCACCACCAGCACGATGCAGGCGTAAAGGCTCCAGTTGACGAACGGCACATAGACCTGCCCGGTCTCCTTGACCGAGGTGTGGGTGATGCGCAGCCGCGGCAGGTAGCCCAGTTGGATGGCCTGCTTGGTCACCGAGAACGCGGCGGTGATGAGCGCCTGCGATGCGATCACCGTGGCGCAGGTGGCCAGGCCGATCAAGGGGTACAGCGCCCACACCGGCGCCATCTCGAAAAACGGGTTGCCGATGTTTTCCGGATGCTGCAGCAGCATGGCTCCCTGGCCGAAGTAATTGAGCACCAGCGCAGGCATCACCAGCGAAAACCAGGCCCACCGTATGGGCCTGCGGCCAAAGTGGCCCATGTCGGCGTACAGCGCTTCTGCACCGGTCACGCACAACACCACCGAGCCCAGAGCGAAGAAGGCCACCAGTGGCTGCGAGATGATGAAAGCCGCCGCGTGCTGCGGGTTGATCGCGGCCATGATCTGCGGGTACTGGACGATGTGCGACACGCCCAGTGCGGCCAGCACCACAAACCACAAGGCGGTGATCGGCCCGAAGAACCTCCCCACGCTCGCCGTGCCAAAACGCTGCACAAGAAACAGCGCCGTCAACACCACCAGCGTCAACGGAATCACGAAGCGATGCAGCGACGGTGCGGCGACCTCCAGGCCTTCCACGGCCGACAGCACCGAGATGGCCGGGGTGATGACGCCGTCGCCGAAAAAAATCGCGGTACCAAAAATGCCCACCAGCAGCAGCCGGGTGCGCAGCGCCGGGCGGTCCTTCACCGCCTCGGAGGCCAGCGCGAGCATCGCGATCAGCCCGCCTTCGCCGTTGTTGTCGGCACGCAGGATCAGCATCACGTACTTGAGCGAGACGATGACAGTGAGCGTCCAGAACACCAGCGACAGCACGCCGTAGATGTTCTCGGGCGTCAGCGGCACGTGGCCGTGAGCAAAGACTTCCTTCAGCGCATAAAGCGGGCTGGTGCCGATGTCGCCATAGACGACACCAATGGCGCCCAGCGTCAAGGCGGCCAGGCTGGAAGCGGGGCGGGGGGAAGACAAGGTGAGAGCGGGATCAAACCCGAGTCGACGCGCAAGCGCCAGCCGAAGGATTGTGCACCGCAATAAGGGTTATTCGTTGGCCAAGGCCTCGGGGTCGGTCGCCTCGAGTTCGTAGCTCGCCGCCACCATGGCCAACCGCGCGATCACGCCGTACATGTAGAAGCGATTCGGTGGGCTTTGACCTGGCGCCGCACCCGGCCGAGGCAGCGGATTGGAATCTGCAAACCGCAGCGGCATGAAGTTCGCTCCCGGCGAATTCAGGTTCTCGTCGATGCCGCGTTCGGCGTTGGCGCGGTAAAAACCGCCCACCACGTAGCGGTCGATCATGTAGACCACCGGCTCGGCCGATGCGCCGTTGATGAGCTCGCAGGTCGGCACGCCTTCTTGCAGGATCACCTCGGTGACCTCTTGGCCGTCCTTGATCACGCTCATCTTGTTGCGTGCGCGGCGGTTCAAGTCGCCCAGGTCCTTCGGATCGCGCACCGTCATGATGCCCATGCCGTAGGTGCCCGCGTCGGCCTTGACGATGAGAAACGGCTTTTCGTTGATGCCGTATTCCTTGTACTTGCGACGCACCCGCGCCAACAGCGTGTCGGCTTCGTGGATCAGCCTCTCGGCGCCCGTGCCATCGCTGAAGCTGACCTGTCCGCAGCCGGCAAACAGCGGGTTGATGAGCCAGGGGTCCATGCCCAGCAGCTTGGCGAATTTCTTGGCCACCTCTTCGTAAGCGGCGAAATGCTGAGTCTTGCGGCGCACCACCCAGCCGGCATGCAGCGGCGGCAGCAGGTACTGCTCGTGCAGCCCTTCGAGCACCTTCGGAATGCCGGCTGACAGATCGTTGTTGAGCAAGATGGTGCAGGGGTCGAAGTCCTTCAGCCCCAATCGGCCGCGGTTGCGCACCAGCGGCTCCAGCGTGATCACCGTCCCGTCAGGCAGCTCGAGCGGCGTGGGCGCGGTGATCGTGTCGTCGAGCGTGCCGAGCCGCACATTCATGCCGGCGCGGTGAAAGATCTCCATCAGGCGCGCCACGTTGGCCAGATAGAACATGTTGCGGGTGTGCTTCTCGGGGATGAGCAGCAGGTTCTTGGCTTCGGGGCAGATCTTCTCGATCGCCGCCATGGCCGCCTGCACCGCCAGCGGCAGCATCTCGGGCGTCAGGTTGTTGAAGCCGCCGGGGAACAGGTTGGTGTCGACCGGCGCGAGCTTGAAGCCCGCATTGCGCAAATCAACCGAGGTGTAGAACGGTGGCGTGTGCTCCATCCACTCGAGCCGAAACCAGCGCTCGATGGCCGGCAGCGACTCGAGGATGCGCTGCTCCAGTTCGTTGATCGGGCCGGTCAGCGCGGTGATGAGATGGGGAACCATGCGAAAAACCCGATTGCCAAGTGGAGCAGACCATTCTAGGCACGCGAAAATGAAAGAGCCGCCTCGCGGCGGCTCTCAGTCCAGCAGGGTTGTGGCGCCCTTTTGAGGGGGCGCCACACCGCAGGAAGTGCTTACTGGTGGTAGGCCGTTTCGCCGTGCGAGGTGATGTCGAGGCCTTCGCGCTCTTCATCTTCAGGCACCCGCAGACCGATCAGCAGGTCGACGATCTTGAACGCCACCACCGACACCACGCCCGACCAGACCACGGTCGTGAGCACTGCCTTGGCCTGAATCCAGACCTGCGCGGCGATCGAGTAGTCGGCCTCGGTCACCATGGTCACCGTGACCCAGTCGGCCACGTAGCCAGGGCCGCCCAGGCTTGGGGCGTTGAACACACCGGTCAGCAAGGCACCCACGATACCGCCCACGCCGTGCACACCGAACACGTCGAGCGAGTCGTCTGCGCCGAGCAGCTTCTTCAGACCGGTGACACCCCACAGGCAGGCAAAGCCGGCGATCAAACCGATGACCAGAGCGCCGCCGATGCCAACGTTGCCGCAAGCCGGGGTGATGGCCACCAGGCCGGCCACTGCGCCAGACGCAGCGCCCAGCATCGAGGCCTTGCCCTTGATCAGCGCCTCACCGATGCACCAGGCCAGCACCGCGGCCGCCGTGGCCAACAGGGTGTTGATGAAGGCCAGGGCGGCAAAGCCGTTGGCCTCCAGGGCCGAGCCGGCGTTGAAGCCAAACCAGCCGACCCACAGCAGCGCTGCACCGACCATGGTCAGCGTCAGCGAATGCGGCGTCATGGCTTCCTTGCCGTAGCCCACGCGCTTGCCGATCATGTAGGCACCGACCAGACCAGCGACTGCCGCGTTGATGTGAACCACCGTGCCGCCTGCGAAGTCCAGCGCACCCGTCTGCCACAGCCAACCGGCCTTGGCGGTCATCGCATCGACCACGTCCTTGCTGGCGTAGGCGTCAGGACCCATCCAGAACCAGACCATGTGGGCAATCGGCAGGTAGCTGAAGGTGAACCACAGCACCATGAACAGCAGCACCGCAGAGAACTTCACCCGTTCGGCGAAGGCACCGACGATCAGCGCGCAGGTGATACCCGCAAAGGTAGCCTGAAACACCGCGAACACGATCTCGGGGATGTACACGCCCTTGCTGAAGGTGGCCGCATTGGCAAAGGTGCCCGCAGCGTTGTCCCACACGCCTTTCATCATCAGCCGGTCCATGCCCCCAAAGAAGGCGTTGCCCTCGGTGAAGGCCAGGCTGTAGCCGTAGGTGAACCACAGCACGATGATCAGCGAGAAGGTGACGAACACCTGCATCAGCACCGACAGCATGTTCTTGCTGCGCACCAGACCGCCGTAGAACAGCGCCAGGCCGGGAATGGACATCATGATCACCAGCACGGTGGCCACCATCATCCAGGAGGTGTCGCCCTTGTTGGGCACGGGTGCGGCCGCCGGTGCGGCTTCCGTTGCAGCGGCTGCAGCCTCGGCCGCCGGGGCGGCCACGGCTTCAACCGGCGCTGGAGCCGCAACGGCCGAGGCCGCCTCGACCACAGCTTCGGCCACCGCAGGCGCCGAAGCGGCCGCGGCAACATCCTGCGCGAAGGCAGCGCTTGAAAAGCCCAGGACGGCGAGTCCGAGGGCCAGGGTGGCAATGAAGTTCTTCATTTGGTTGGGCTTCCTTTTTGGGGCGTCAGATCGCGTCTTTGCCTGTTTCGCCGGTCCGGATGCGGACAACCTGCTCCAGCGAGGACACGAAGATCTTTCCATCACCGATCTTTCCGGTGCGGGCTGCGTTTTCTATGGCCTCGATCACCTGATCGACGATGGCCTCGTCGACGGCGGCCTCAAGCTTGACCTTGGGCAAAAAATCGACCACATATTCCGCACCGCGATACAGCTCGGTATGGCCCTTTTGGCGACCGAAGCCTTTGACCTCGGTCACCGTCACGCCCTGAACGCCAATGGCGCTGAGGGCCTCTCGAACCTCGTCAAGCTTGAACGGCTTGACGATCGCAGTCACCATCTTCATGGGGTTCTCCTTGGGGTGGGGGCTCAGAACGCCTTGGACAGGGACAGCACGCCGGTGGCCTTGCTGATCTTCTTGCCGGTGGCGCCAAGGATCTCGTCGTTGTCGGTGTCGATGTAGGCCAGGCCCAGCACGAAGCCGTTGCTGAGGGCGTAGGTGGCACCCAGCTTCCAGTCGATCACGCTGGACTCACCCGCGTAAAGGCCCTTGGCGGCGCCCTTGGCTTCCTGGTAGCCCACATGGGCATTCAGACCGAAACCGTTGCCCAGGTCAAAGGCACCGGACAAATCCACGTAATAGGAGCCCGCGGCGTTACCACCGCCGAGCAGGTCTTCGGCACTGAAGAAGTCGGAAATCGGGTAATAGAACTTGGCGCTGACGGGGCCGTAGCTGGCACCCACGTAGACCTCGGTGTTCTTGATCTCTGCGGTGCCGTTGCGGTCGCTGCCCGGGTAGTAGTAATAGATCGCGCCGATGTCGTAGCCGACATCACCCACCGCTCCCTTGAAGCCGCCGTAGAAGTCCATCTCGATGTTGGCACCACCGAAGAAACTGCTGTCGATGTTGGAATTCCAGTTGCCGAGGTAAAAACCCGAGCTGTGGGCCACGTCGAAGCCGCCCTGGAAGGCCGGCTTCTTGTCGGTCTGTGAAATGCCGCGGAAGCGGTAGTCGCTGAACAGGCCGGCGTTGCCGGTGATGGTCCAGTCGGGTGTGGGGGCTGGCGCAGCCTCTGCTGCGGGTGCGACCGCAGGCGCTGCGGTTTGAGCAAACAGGTGCGAGGCGGAAACAGCCAGCACGCCAGCGACAACGAGGTTGATCTTCTTCATGGGTTCTCCAAGGTGGGGGAAAAAGTGGAACGCCCTTCTGTTCAGCAAAAGCCGTGCCGCCTTTGCGAAAGACAGCACTTGCCCTGCTGCAACCCGTGTTTTGCCGAAGGGTCGCCCGCGCTTTGGCATCGCTGCGCACCTGAGCATCCCCCAATGGGGGGCAGGGAATACCCTTTTGCACCCACATGGTGCAAATGACACCGCCTTTCGGGGGATTTCCTTGGGGCACGGCCCAGGCCACCATCCGTGTCATGCCGCTCGCCCTCGTCCACAGCCGCGCCCTTGACGGGCTCAACGCCCCTGAAGTCACCGTCGAGGTCCATCTGGCCAACGGTCTGCCCAGCTTCACGCTGGTCGGGCTGGCCGACACCGAGGTGAAGGAAGCCCGAGAACGCGTGCGCGCTGCGCTGCTCAACAGCGGCCTGGCCTTTCCGCACAACCAGCGCATCACCGTCAACCTCGCGCCGGCCGACCTGCCCAAGGAGTCAGGCCGCTTCGACTTGCCGATCGCACTGGGCATCCTGGCGGCCAGCGGCCAGATCGATGCACAGCGACTGGCCGGCTGCGAATTTGCCGGCGAGTTGTCGCTGGGCGGCGATCTGCGATCGGTGCGCGGCGCGCTGGCCATGGCGCTGGCCGCGCGGCGTGCGGGGGCCGAGCGAGTGCTGGTGTTGCCAGAAGCCAGCGCGCGCGAGGCGGCGCTTGTCGAGGGGCTGCATCCGCGCGCCGCGCGGCATCTGCTCGATGTCGTGCGCTCGCTGGTGAGCGGCGATGAGCACGAGCCGCTGCCGGTGGCCCAGGCCACTGCCGCCACAGCGGGTGCTGCCGGGCCCGATCTGCGCGACGTCAAAGGCCAGGCCGCCGCCAAACGCGCGCTCGAGGTGGCTGCAGCCGGGGGCCACAGCCTGCTGCTGGTGGGCCCGCCCGGCACCGGCAAGTCGATGCTGGCGCAGCGATTCGCCTCGCTGCTGCCGCCACTGACCGACACGCAGGCGCTGGAATCTGCCGCGGTGCTTAGCCTGGTGGGCCATTTCGACGCGGCCCGCTGGCGGCACCGGGTGCTGCGCTCGCCGCACCACAGTGCGTCGTCGGTGGCGCTGGTGGGTGGCGGCTCGCCGCCGCGGCCCGGCGAGATTTCGCTGGCCCACCACGGCGTGCTGTTCCTCGACGAGCTGCCCGAATTCCCGCGCAGCGCGCTCGAGGCGCTGCGCGAGCCGCTGGAAACAGGCCGCATCACCATCTCGCGCGCGGCGCGGCAGGCTGACTTTCCAGCCCGCTTTCAGCTGATCGCGGCCATGAACCCGTGCCCCTGCGGCCACGCCGGCTCGCCGCTGCGCGCCTGCCGCTGCAGCCCCGATGTGATCGCCCGCTATCAGGGGCGCCTCAGCGGGCCGCTGCTCGACCGCATCGACTTGCAGGTGGAAGTGCCGGCAATCCCGGCCGAGGTGCTCGCTGCTGCGCCCGATGGTGAGCACAGTGCCGTCGTGGCCGAGCGCGCGGCAAAGGCGCGTGCGCGTCAGTTGGCGCGTCAGGGCTGCAGCAACGCGCTGCTCGACAGCGCCGCGATCGACCACCATGCGGTGCCCGAAGAAGCAGCCGCCCGGTTCATGCAGGCCGCATCCAGCAAGCTGGGCTGGTCAGCGCGCAGCCAGCACCGCATGCTGCGTGTGGCACGCACCATCGCCGATCTGGCCGGCGCCCACACCGTGGACGTGGCCCATGTGGCCGAGGCGATCCAGTACCGGCGGGCGCTGGCCGTGAATTAGATGCGGCTCAAAGCAAGGGCGCCAGCGCGCGCTGCGCATCCTCGCGCGACAGCGCATTGCGCTTGGCCCAGTCGGCCAGCTGGTCGTCTCCGATCTTGCCGACGTTGAAGTACGCCGCTTCGGGGTGCCCGATGTAAAAGCCGCTCACACTGGCTGCGGGGGTCATCGCCCAGCTTTCGGTGAGGGCCATGCCGATGTCGCCACAGCCCAGCGTCTTGAACATCGCGGCCTTCACGGTGTGGTCGGGGCACGCCGGGTAGCCGGGCGCCGGGCGGATGCCGCGGTACTTCTCGGCGATCAAGTCGGCCGCGCTCAAGTTTTCGTCGGCGGCATAACCCCAGAAATCGGTGCGCACGCGCTGGTGCATGCGCTCGGCGAAGGCCTCGGCCAGCCGGTCGGCCAGCGCCTTGAGCATGATCGCGCTGTAGTCGTCGTGGTCGTCGAGGAACTGCTTTTCCTTCTTCTCGGTGCCGATGCCCGCGGTCACCGCGAACAGCCCGATGTGGTCGGCCACACCCGAGCCCTTGGGCGCGATGTGGTCGGCCAGGCAGCGGTTGGGGCGCCTGATGCCGTCGACCACCGGGCGCTCGGTCTGCATGCGCAGGCCGTGCCAGGTCATGAGCACCTCGGTGCGTGACTCGTCGGTGTAGATCTCGATGTCGTCGTCACCCACGCTGTTGGCGGGGAACAGGCCGATCACACCGTTGGCGGTGAGCCAGCGCCCGTCGATCAGCCGCTTGAGCATGCGCTGGCCGTCGCTCAGCACGCGCCGCGCCGATTCGCCCACGATCTCGTCGGTGAGGATGGCTGGATAGGCGCCGGCCAGATCCCAGGTCTGGAAAAACGGCGCCCAGTCGATGCACGCGGCGAGCTCGGCCAGATCCTGGTTGCGAAACACCCGCCGGCCGATGAACTTCGGGGCTGGTGCGGCGTAGCTCGCCCAGTCCACCGGCGTCTTGTTGGCACGCGCGGCGGCCAGCGTGACCAGCGGCGTGGCCTTCTTGCTGGCGTGCTGCTCGCGGACCTTGTCGTAATCGGCCTTGAGCTCGGCGATGTAGGCCGCGGCTCGGTCATCGCTGAGCAGATCGCTGCACACGCTCACGCTGCGGCTGGCGTCGGGCACATAGACAACCGGGCCTTCGTAGTGCGGCGAGATCTTGACGGCGGTGTGCACCCGCGAGCAGGTGGCGCCACCGATGAGCAGCGGAATCTTGCGGATGCGGAAATAGTCGTCGCGCTGCATCTCGGCCGCGACGTACTGCATCTCTTCCAGGCTGGGGGTGATCAGGCCAGACAGGCCGATGATGTCGGCGCCCTCGACCTTGGCACGCGCCAGGATGTCGTGGCAGGGCACCATCACGCCCATGTTGACCACTTCGAAGTTGTTGCACTGAAGCACCACGGTCACGATGTTCTTGCCGATGTCGTGCACGTCGCCCTTGACGGTGGCGATCACGATCTTGCCCTTGGCGCGCGCCTCGCCGCCGGCTTCGATCAGCGCATCCTTTTCGGCCTCGATGTAGGGCAGCAGGTGTGCCACCGCCTGCTTCATCACGCGCGCGCTTTTGACCACTTGCGGCAAGAACATCTTGCCCTGGCCGAACAGGTCGCCGACCACGTTCATGCCGTTCATCAGCGGGCCTTCGATCACGTGCAGCGGGCGGCCTCCCGAGGCCTTGATGCGCTGGTAGACCTCTTCGGTGTCGATGGCGATGAAGTCGTTGATGCCGTGCACCAGCGCGTGGATGAGCCGCTCGTCGACCGTGCGCGGCTGCTCGGGCGTACCGCGCCAGGCCAGGCGGGCGGAGTCGTCCTTGGCCGCACCCTTGGCCGACTCAGCCACCTCGATCAGCCGCTCGCCAGCGTCGGGGCGGCGGTTGAGCACCACGTCTTCGACACGCTCGCGCAGCACCGGCTCGAGGTCGTCGTACACGCCCACCATGCCGGCGTTGACGATGCCCATGTCCATGCCCGCCTGGATGGCGTGGTACAGGAACACGGTGTGGATGGCCTCGCGCACCGGCTCGTTGCCGCGAAAGCTGAAGCTCACGTTGCTGACGCCGCCGCTGACCTTGGCGCCAGGCAGGTTGTGCTTGATCCAGCGCGTGGCGTTGATGAAGTCGACCGCGTAGTTGTCGTGCTCCTCGATGCCGGTGGCAATGGCAAAGACGTTGGGGTCGAAGATGATGTCTTCGGGCGGGAAGCCCACCTCGTCGACCAGGATGCGGTAAGCGCGCTGGCAGATGTCGATCTTGCGCTGGCAGGTGTCGGCCTGGCCTTTTTCGTCAAAGGCCATCACCACGGCGGCCGCGCCATAGCGGCGCACCAGCGCGGCCTGGTGCTTGAAGATGGCCTCGCCTTCCTTGAGCGAGATCGAGTTCACGATGCCCTTGCCCTGGATGCATTTCAGGCCGGCTTCGATCACGCTCCACTTGGAACTGTCGATCATGATGGGCACGCGGGAGATCTCGGGCTCGCTGGCGATCAGGTTCAGAAAGCGAACCATCGCCGCCTGGCTGTCGAGCATCGCCTCGTCCATGTTGATGTCGATGATCTGCGCACCGTTTTCGACTTGCTGGCGCGCCACGGCCAGCGCCTGCTCGAACTCGTTGTTCAGGATCATTCGGGCAAAAGCCTTGGAGCCGGTGACGTTGGTGCGCTCGCCAATGTTGACGAACAGCGAGCCTTCGCCGATCAGAACAGGCTCCAGCCCTGACAGTTTCATGGGGCCGATGGGCAGGGTGGAATTCATGCGCCGGATTGTGCAATGCATCAACCAGGGTTCAGTTTTTTGCCCCTTCATCCGATAAGCTTGCCAACTACTTCTCGTTTGTACCCATTTCCATGCCAGTTGTGCCTGTTTCAGCGGATTCGATCCGCATCAATCAGCCGGTTCCCTTCGCCCTGCGCGATGCCTCAGGCTTGGTGCTGGTGGCGCGCGGCGGGGTCGTGGCAAGCGAAGAGGCTCGCCAACAGCTCAGCGAGCGCGGGCTCTACATCGACATGGCCGACGCCGACGCCTTCAAGAAGGCGGTCGCCGGCAAGATGGACGCGATGGTGCGGGGCGACTCCAAGTTGGGACAAATCGCCAGGGCCGAAGAAACGGTGGATGCGGCCGAAGTGGCGCAAAACATGGCGACGCAGGCGCGCGCACTGCGCGCTGACCCTGACCTCACCTGGGACGGCCTGGCCGTGAAGATGGCCACCGCCTTGCGCGAGCCCTCAAAAGAAGATTTTCTTGACCGCATGAACCGGCTCGAGGCCGACTTGCTCCACCTGCTGTCGGGTGACGTCGATGCGGCGCTGCTCACGCTGATCTACAGCGCGTCGACCGAACTGCAAAAGTACAGCGTGCGCCATGCCCTGCTGGTGTCGGTCATCAGCGAGCTGGCGGCCCGCCAGTTCAGTGCCTGGCCCAACGAGTGGCGCAGCCCCTTGCGGCGCGCGGCCATGACGATGAACATCGCGATGACCAGCTTGCAAGACCAGCTGGCCATGCAGGACTCGGGCACCTCGGCACACCAGCGCGAGCAAATCAGCAGCCATGCCCAGCGCGGCGTCAACCAGCTTCGCGATCTGGGCGTGACCGACGAGCTGTGGCTCACGGCCGTCGAGCACCACCACAGCAGCCCGCCGGGGCCGCTGGCTTCGATGGATGCGGCCATGCAAATCGCGCGGCTGATCAAACGCGCCGACATATTCGCCGCACGCCTGAGCCCGCGCAAGACGCGCGCAGCGATGACGGCGACCGCCGCAGCGCGGGCGGCCTATCTCGACGAGAACCAGCAAACCGACGAAGCCGGCGCGGCCATCATCAAGGCCACCGGCATCTACCCGCCAGGCTGCTTCGTGCGGCTGGCCAGCGGCGAAGTCGCCGTGGTGATCCAGCGCGGCGCCAAGGCGACCACGCCATTGGTGGCGTGTGTGCTGGGCAGCAAGGGCCTGCCGATGGCCAAGCCCTTGGTGCGCGACACGCGGCACAAGGCCAACGAGATCAGCGGCACCGCCGCTCCGCACGAAGTGCGCGTGCGCTTGAGCACCGCCTGCCTGCTTGAGTTGACCTGATCAGACCGATTCGGCTTCGATCAGGGAGCTGAAAGGCCGATCGTGCAGGCAGCGCGGCTTCCAGGCGCTGACCCGCTTGGCGATCTGTTCGATGTGTGCTGGCGTGGTGCCGCAGCAGCCACCGGCGATGTTGAGGAACCCGCTGCGCGCGAACTCTTCCACCAAGCTGCCGGTGATGTCCGGTGTTTCGTCAAAGCCGGTGTCGCTCATCGGATTGGGCAAGCCGGCGTTGGGGTAACAGCTGATGTAGGTGTCACCCGCCACCTTGGCCAGCTCCTCGATGTAAGGACGCATCAGCGTGGCGCCCAGCGCGCAGTTCAGCCCCACGGCCAGCGGCCGGGCATGGCGCACGCTGTGCCAGAAGGCAGTCACCGTCTGTCCCGACAGGATGCGCCCGGAGGCATCGGTCACAGTGCCTGAGATGATCACCGGCAGCCGCTCGCCGGTGGCCTCCATCAGCTCATCGAGCGCGAAGATGGCCGCCTTGGCATTCAGCGTGTCAAAGACCGTCTCCACCAGAAACAGGTCACAGCCGCCATCGAGCAGGCCCGACGCCTGTTCAAGGTAAGCGGCCTTGAGCTCATCGAAGCTCACATTGCGCGCGGCCGGGTCATTGACGTCGGGGCTGATGCTCGCGGTGCGCGGCGTGGGGCCGAGCGCGCCGGCGGCAAAGCGCGGCTTGTCGGCACTTTCAAAGCGGTCACAGGCCTCGCGCGCCAGGCGTGCGCCCACCACGTTCATCTCGCGCGCCACCAAGCCCAATCCGTAGTCGTCCTGAGCCACGCTGGTCGCGCCAAAGGTGTTGGTCTCGATGATGTCGGCGCCGGCGGCCAGGTACTGCTCGTGGATTTCGCGGATCACGTCAGGCCGGGTGAACTGCAGCAGTTCGTTGTTGCCCTTGAGGTCCTTGGGGTGGTCTTTGAAACGCTCGCCGCGGTAGTCGGCCTCACCGAGCTTGTAGCGCTGGATCATGGTGCCCATGGCACCGTCGAGGATGGCGATGCGCTGACGAAGCAGCTCGGGCAGGCGTGCGCCGCGGGTGTAGGGACGGATGTTCATCACCCGATTCTAGGAACCAGCCGCACCGCGGGCCCCGCCGGGGCCCATTCAGAGCTCTGTCGGCTGGGTGGCCTTGAACAGCGAGTCGCGGAAATTCATGGTGCGCGGACCGACATCGTCCATCGCCCACAGCGCCAGCGCCTTGGCCGACATCGGTTTGGCAAACAAATAGCCCTGCAGCTGATCGCAGCCGAACTCGCGCAGGATGCGGTTCTGGCCTTCGGTCTCGACGCCTTCGGCCACCACTTTCAGATCAAGCGACTTGGCCAGGTTGATGATGGCCGAAGCCACCTTGCGCGCGTCTTCGCTGGTCTCGAGGTCGAGCACGAAGCTGCGGTCGATCTTCAACTCGCTGGCCGGCAGCTTGCGCAGGTAAGCCAGGCTGGAGTGGCCGGTGCCGAAGTCGTCGATCGAGATGCTCACGCCCAGCTTGGCCAGCTGGTGAAACACGCGGATCGTCCATTCGGCGTCTTCCATCGCCACCGATTCGGTGATCTCGCAAGTCATCAAGCTGGGATTGACGTCGTTGGCCTGCAAGGCCTTGGCGATGCGATCGACCAGATCGGGCTGACGCAGCTGGTGCACCGACAGGTTGATGGCCACGCGCATGCGCAAGCCACCGTCGCGCCAGGTGCGGATCTGCCGGCAGACCTCGTCGATCAGCCAGTTGCCCAGCGGGCAGATCAGGCCATGGCGCTCGGCCAGCGGAATGAACTCGACCGGGCTGATCATGCCGCGGCGCGGATGCTGCCAGCGCATCAGCGCCTCGGCGCCGGTGATCTCGCCCGTGGGCGCGTGGATCTTGGGCTGGTAGTAAAGCTCCAGTTCGGACTGAGCCAGCGCACGGCGCAAATCGCGCAGGATCTCGGCCTGATCTCGAAAGCCATCGACCATGCGCGTTTCGAACAGGCTGCACGCCGAGCCGCCCGAAGACTTTACAAATCGCATCGCCGCATCGGCATGAGCGATCAGGGTCGAGGCCGCACCGTGGTCCGGATAGATGGCAATGCCGATCGAGCAGGTGACCGACGCCTCTCGTCCGTCAATGTGGCAAGGCTTGCCAAGCGACACCAGCACGTTGGACGCCAACTGGTGGGCGCCGCTCGCATCGACGTCGCTGGGGATCAGCATCAAAAACTCGTCCGCGCCCTGGCGCGCCACCATGTGCGCCTGCGCCAGAGCGCGCAATCGCGAAGCCACTTCGCGCAGCAGACGGTCACCCACACGGTGGCCGAGGGATTCGTTGATGGCCTTGAAGCCATCGAGGTTGATCAGCAACAGCGCGAGCTTGGTCTTGTTGGCATCGGCGCGTTGCAGCGCCTGCGCCAGGGTGCCCTCGAAGATCTGCCGGTTGGGCAGCTCGGTGAGCGGATCGCGCAAGGACTGGGATTGCAGCTCGGCGCGGGCGGTCTGCAACGACGCCTTCATCCGCGTTTCAAGGTAGGACACCACCAGCAGCATCACCAGCAGCAAAACCGAGCCCATCGCGGCGAGCACTTCCACCGTGTCGGCAGCGATGCGGCCGTCGATCGGCACGCCGGTTTGGCTGTCCAGCGTTGCCGAAGCCAGGACCAGGCCTTGCGGCAGCACCACCGACACGGCAACGATCAGGGCGCAAACCAAGCGCCAGACCTGCGCTGCCGACCCCGCGCGCCGTTTCGGCCCGGTGTAAAGCCACAGGGCCACCCCGAAACCCACCGCCGAGACCAGCCCACCCGCGCTCGGTCCCCACCAGGCCCACTCGATGCCGGGCAAGGCCCCCAGGCCCAGCAGCAAGCCCATTTCGCAAAGCACCACGCCCAGCGCCAGCACCGCGGCACCGGCCAGGGTGTCGATGGGACGGCAGGGCCGACCCGCCAGGGCCAGGCCCAAAAGCATGAAGACCACACCCGCCAGCCAGCCAGCGAAGATCAGACCCGGGTGGTAGCTCAGCGCATAAGGCAAGCTCAGGTGCGACAGGCCCAGCACCCCGCACGCCCACAGTCCCGTACCCAGTGCCAGTGCCGCGCCAACCAGCCAGCCAAGGCTGTCGGAAGACAGCTTGCGCTCCAGTCGCTTCGCCAGATCCAGCGCAACGTAAGCCGCCAGAAAGACCAGCGCCAGATCGGCGATCACCATGGGCGTCACAGCGCAAGCTCCCGCCCACCGCATGAGCAGCAGCTGAACTGAAAACTACAAAGGGGCGTCGGTACTGCAAAAGCCATGGGGTTGCTATCGGCGGCTGGCCGTGGAAATTGAGCAGGACGGCGGCGCGTCATCGGTCGGGCCAGCGCAGGTGCAACGTCGGCAAGGCCTTTTTTCATGGCTTGCCCGCCACCTTGATCTGGCGCAGCGTCAGCTCCAAGGCGTCGCCATCGTCGCCGTGCGACAGCACCGCGCGCACCGGAAACAGATGGCGCGCCGGGTCCAGCCACACGTCAGCCAGCACGTCGCGCGGGCCTTTCGCAGGGCGTGTGAAGCGCAAGGTACGCACCTTCACGCCACCGCTGTCGATGGTCTCGACGCCGACGAAGGCAAACGACCACACCGCCACATCAGCGCGCACGCCAGACACCACCATTTGCACCTCGCCGCCCGGTGCGGCTCGCTTGGGCTCGGCCGCCAGCACGGCGGGCAACTGGATCATCCAGCTCAAGCGGTCTTGAGCACCCTCGGGCAGCGCGTACTCGTCTTTGGAATCGGAGTAGGTGATCTTGTGGGCTTCACGCTGAAAGTTGGCCGCGCGTGCAGCCCGCCGAGCGCGCTGATCGGTGAAGCGCACGGGAGCCAGCCCGGCCGCATCGAAGCCTCCCTGGCTGACCTGCGTGAGCAGATTGAAGCCGGCAATGCCGACTTGCAACCGGGCCTCATAGTGGCCAGCCTGCGGCTGCCAGTTCAGCTCGCCCGTGCCGGAAAACATGCCCCGGCGAATGTCATAGACCAGCACCGCTGCGGGCGGCAGGCGGGTCTTGTACAGCGGCACCGAGCGCTCGACCTGCCGCAACACTGGGACAGCGGCTGGCGCGGGCGAGGCGGCCGCCTCAATGGCCGATGCGGCCGATGCAGCAGGCTGTGCCTCAGCTGTCGCTGAAGCGGGCACCGACGCGGGTTCGGCTGCGACGGCCGGTGGGTCCGTGGGCTCAGGCGCAGCGGCGCTGTGCACCTGATCAGCGGCTTCGGTGGCCTGCGTGGCGGCTTGCGGGTTCGGCTCGGGCTGGGTCGATGCCAAGGTGGCTGCAGATCTGGCAAGAGGCATTGCAGCCTCGGCCTGGTGCACGACCGGCTCGACAGGCGCCTCCACTGCAACGCGGTCGGCAAGCTCAGGCACCGAGCGAACTTGCAACGCGGCGGCAACCGCCACGGCTTGCGGCGACATGTCTGCCGCATCTGCGGGCAAGCCGTCGAGCAGACATCCGTGCAGCGTCAGCGCGACCACGCTCAGCAGCACCACCACCGCAGCCGGTGGACGCCCGCGAGGCGCATCCCGTGCGGGATCGGAAGGCTGGTTTCGCGGCTGCTGTCGTGTCATCGGGGCGCTCGCTGGAAAACATCCGTTTTCGTCGGATTGGAAAGCTGCGGGACGGCCCCGGACCTGAGGCCCTTTGATTATGCGGCCGGCCCCCGCGTGGCGCTGCGGGGCGCAGCACCATTCAACGCAGCAGCCGCCGGGCGAAACCGCAGGGGCACAATCGATCAGCCACGCCCGCAGGAGACACCCCATGGCCAACGCTTCACCGTTCCAGAATTTCGCGCCCGGCTTCGATTTTTTGCAAGGGCTGGTTCAAAACGCCGGGTCTGCGATGCCGGGGATCGGTCAATGGGTGGCGCCCACGCTCGACCCGCAAGAGCTTGACAAGCGCATCCAGGAGTTGCGCACCGTGCAGTTCTGGCTGGAGCAAAACGTGCGCATGCTGAGCACCACCATTCAGGCGCTCGAGGTGCAAAAGATGACGCTGTCGACGCTGCGCACCATGAACGTGCAAATGGGCGACCTGCGCGAGGCGCTGACGCCAAAGTCCACCGAGCCCGCACCGGCGCCAGATGCAGCAGCCCAGCCCGACGACAAGCCGGCCGCCGCCGTGGACCCCATGCAGTGGTGGAACGCGCTGACGCAGCAGTTTGGCGAAATTGCCGCCAACGCCATCAAGGACAACCCGAGCGCGGCCGCCTTCGCCACCACCACCGCAGCGGCCAGCCCGTCACGCGCGGGCAAGCCGGCAGCGGCGAAGACCACACCCGCTGCGCGCAAGAAGCCCGTCAAACGCGCAGCCAAGGCCACCCCGGCAAGCAAGCCCGCTTCGCGCTGAGCCGCCGACCCATGAAGTTGTTCCTGCATGCGCATGCCACGCACCCGGACTGGCGCATGGCACTGGCGCTGGCCAGCGCCCAGTTGCAAGCGCAGCACGCGCGCGACGATCACATCGACGCAGCCACCTTGGGCTGGGTCTACCTGAGCGACCACTACGCCGCGCATGCCGAGCACCTGCTCGACGAGTTGCGCGCGCAGTGGCCCGGCGTGGCCTGGGTGGGCTCGGTGGGCGTGGGCATCGCGGCCAACGGCGTCGAGTACTTCGACGAACCCGCGCTGTCGCTGATGCTGAGCGATATCGCGCCCGAGCACTTTCGCGTCTTCTCAGGTTTGCAGCCGCTGTCGGCACCGCCGCTGTTTGCTGCGGTGGCAGCCCAGGTGCACGCCGATCCGGCGGCCCACGACGCGGCAGAGCTCATCAGCGAGCTGGCCGGGCAGACCCGTTCCGGCCCGCTTTACCTGTTTGGCGGGCTGGCTTCTGCGCGCAACCGCAGCCTGCACATCGCCGACGGCGTGTTTCGCGGCGGTCTGTCTGGCGTGGCCTTTGACGCCGGCGTGCCGCTGATCTCGCGCGTGACCCAGGGCTGCCAGCCCGTGGGCCCGGTGCGGCACATCACCAGCACAGAGCGCAATCTGGTCCTCACGCTCGACGGCGAGGCGGCGCTCGACTGCCTGCTGCGCGACATGGCGGCCGACGATCTGGAGCCGCGCGACGCGCTGCGCCGGCTGCGTGGCACGCTGGTCGGCCTGAGCGATGCGGGTGATGCGCCCAAGCGCGGCGGCAACTTTGGCCACGAGACTCGGGTGCGCAACGTGGTGGGCGTCGATCCCAACCGCCGCGGGGTGGCGGTGGCCGACCTGGTCGAGCCCGGCATGCAGCTCGCGTTTTGCCAGCGCAACCCCGAGGCCGCGCGGCGCGATCTGGTGCGCATCTGCGCCGAGATCCGCGAAGAGCTCGAGCCCGAGGCGCTGTCTTTGCAAATCGCGCTCGAGCTGCGCGGCGGCGGCCTCGACAGCGCGCCCCATCCGGCGCGGCAGATCGCGGGGGCCGTCTACGTGAGTTGCGCCGGTCGCGGCGGGCCGCATTTCGGCTCGCCATCGGCCGAACTGGCACTGGTGCGCCACGCGCTGGGCGATGTGCCGCTGGTCGGATTTTTTGCCAACGGCGAGATCGCGCACCGTCACCTCTACGGCTACACCGGCGTGCTCACGGTGTTCACGGCGGGCGCCGCGGACACCCCCGACGCGCCATGACCGCTGGCGGGGCCACGGCCGCTGCCCATTCGCGCAGCCGCCGCTGGACGCTGCTGCTCCAGGGTCTGGCCTGGACGCTGGTGTGCCTGTGGGCCGGCGAGTGGCTGGCGCGGGTGGCGCCGCTGGGCCTCACAGGTTCAGTGGCCGGCATGCTGCTGTTGCTGGTGTCGCTCAACTGGGCGGCCCTGCGCGAACCGGTGGCCGCGGCCGCCACGCTGCTGCTGGGCCACCTGTCTTTGCTGTTCATTCCGATCAGCGTGGGCCTGATGATTCACGGCGAGCTGCTGTCGCGATATGGCGGGCGGCTGCTGATCGCCGCGGCGCTGTCGACCTGGATCGGCATGGCCGTCACCGCGGTGGTGATGCGTCGGCTGATGAGCGGGCCGGCGGCCTCGGTGCGGTCGTCATCGCGCTCGACGACGCGTGGCGACTGAGCGGCGGGCAGCCCGATGACGGCACTGCTCGAGCGATGGCCGGCGCTGGCAAGCGGCTCGTGGTTCGCGCTGCCGCTCACCGTCGTCGCCTACCTGATCGCCACGCGGCTGCACCAGCGCAGCGGCCGCGCCACCTGGGCCAATCCGGTGTTGTGGGCGGTGGCGGTGGTGGTGATCACGTTGCTGTCGATCGGCGAGCCCTACGCGCGCTACTTCGCCGGTGCGCAGCCCATCCACTGGACGCTCGGCCCGGCGGTGGTGAGCATGGCGTGGCCGCTGTGGCAGCGCCTGGCCGAGCTGCGCCCGCACGCGGTGGCCATCCTCGTGAGCGCTGCGATCGGCGGGCTGGCCGCGGCCCTCAGCGCGGTGCTGATCGGCTGGGCGCTGGATCTGCCGCCGGAGCTGCTGCGCTCGCTGGCGCCCAAGTCGGTGACCGCCGGCGCGGCCATCGGCATCTCGGAGCAACTCGGCGGCATCGCCAACCTGACCACGCTGTTCACCCTGGTCACCGGGCTGATCGGCGCGCTCAGCGCCCAGCGGCTGTTCGACGCCATGGGCATCTCATCGATGGCCACGCGCGGGCTGGCCATGGGCACCGCGGCGCACGGACTGGGCTCGGCGCAAGCGCTGCAGATCGATCCCGACTGCGGCGCCTACGCGGTGCTGGCGCTGGTGCTGCAGGTGGCGCTGGCCGCGCTGCTGCTGCCCTGGGTGGTGCCGCCTGTGCTGCGCTGGCTGGGCGTGTAAGCCCGCAGCCAGCGCAACGCGCTCAGCGCGCCAGATGCCGGTAGACCGCGGTCTCGAACTCGACGAAACCCGGATACGACGACACATCATGAAACGGCAGGATCTGCGAGCCCCAGTAGCCGCCGATGCCGTTCTTCCGGTCGATCCAGTAAAACAGATTGGCCAGCCCCGCCCACATGAGTGATCCCGCCGGCCGGCCCGTGGGCGTCGCCTCTTCATTGACCTGAAAGGTGTACGCCCACGACTTGGGCAGCCCGGGAAAGTACTCACCGGTGTTCGACAGCGACGGAATCGACGTCGTCCAGCCGCCCGACTTGAGCGAGCCCAGAGCGTTGCGGCACATCTGCGCCACCGTTTCGGACTTCAACACCCGGCCGTGCTCGCCGGCGCCGTCGTTCAACACCATGCGGATGAACTTCATGTAATCAGCCACCGTGGAATACAGCCCGTGGCCGCCCATGTCCATCTCGGGCGGCTGCGGCAGCACCAGATCGGGCAGTGGGGTGAGCTTGCCATCGGCAGCGCGGTCGTGAATGGTCGCGCGGCGCGACTGCATCGACGGCGTCATCACGAAGCCGGTGTCGCCCATGCCCAAAGGCGCGAGCAGCCGCTCTTGCATGACCTCGCCCAGGCGCTTGCCGCGCACGGCTTCAACCACCTTGCCCACCCAGTCGATGTTCACGCCGTAACCCCAACGCTCGCCCGGGTCGAACAGCAGCACCGTGCGCACCGACGCAAACGTGCTCGACACCACCGACGGCACGCCTTTGGCGTTGCGGAACTTCAAGTCGTCGTGGCTGAAGAACTCGTAGCTGAAGCCTGCCGTGTGCAGCATCAGGTGGTCGAGCGTGATGTCGCGCTTGGGTGCCCGCAGCCGCGGCTGGCCGTCGGCATCGAAGCCGTCGAGCACCTGGATCTCGCCGATCTCGGGCACGTATTTCTTCGCCGGATCGTCCAGACGCACCAGGCCTTCTTCCACCAGCTGCATCAGCAGCGCGCCGGTCAGCGCCTTGGTGGTCGAGAAGATCGCCATCACCGAGTCGGTGGTCATCGGCGCGTCGCCGCCGAGTGCGCGCTTGCCGGCCGCGCCCTCATAGATGTTGCGCTGGCGGTCGGTCACCATCGCGACCACGCCCGGCGCACCGCCGGCCGAGCCCACGGTGTTGGCGAGCACCGTGTCGGCGGCCTGCTTGAACTGTTCGTGCATGAGAGTCTCCTGATGTCTTGCGGGCGTTTGTTGGGGGTCTTGGCGGCGCGGCCCGGTCACGCCAAAGCGGATTGACTCTAGGACATCCGGGCTGCCTTGCGTCCATGGACAATCCCGCCTCCCTGACGGCTCGCGCAAGCGGGGCGCCGCCCTCCTTCACATCGAAAGTAGCCTCGCTTGTTCAAGAACCTGACGGTGTACCGCGTGGGGCCCGAGTGGTCGGCCACGCTGGAAGAAATCGAAGACAGCCTGGCTGCGGCGCGTTTTGCCGAATGCGGCGCCACCCAGCCGCAGTCGCTCGGATGGATCGCGCCGCGCGGCACCGAGCACGCGCCGCTGGTCGAGTCGGTGGGCGGCCAGTGGCTGCTGGCCCATCCGGGTGTGGATCGACGCCAGCCGGCGGCTGCTGATGGTCGACGCCAGCAGCACCACGCGCGCCGGCGAGGTGGTCACGCAGCTCATCAAGTCGCTGCCCGGCCTCACGCTCTCGATGCTGCAAACGACCGAGTCGGCCCCGGTGGCGATGTCGCAATGGCTGCTCAGCGGCGAGCCGCCAGCGGCGTTCACCGTTGATCGCGAATGCGAGTTGAAGTCGCCCGACGAGATGAAATCGGTGGTGCGCTACGCCCGCCACCCACTCGACATCGACGAGGTGCGCCAGCACATCGCCAGCGGCAAGCAGCCCACGCGGCTGGCGCTCACCAAGCAGTCACGCGTGTCCTTCGTGCTGTCAGAAACCGGCCAGATCAAGAAGATCGATTTTCTCGACGTGGTGTTTGAAAACCACCGCGCCGACAGCCGCGATGACAGCTTCGACGCCGATGCGGCGATTGCCACCGGCGAGCTGGTCAAGCTGATCCCCGACCTGATTGATGCGCTGGGCGGCGAGATGACGCTGGGCAATGCTCAGGCGCTACCTGGCACCGCGGCTGCGACCCCGCCCACCGCGCCCCACTGAGCATCACACCAGCGCGCCACCGCCTCGCGCTCGGCGGGCGTGAAGTGCAGCCCGAGCTTGCTGCGCCGCCACAGCACGTCGTCGGCCGAGCGCGCCCACTCGCAGCGGTGCAGGTAGCGCAGCTCGGCTTCGAACAAGCCCGGCGCCACCTCGGCGCCCAGGCCGTCGGGCCCGATCACTCGCTCAGCGCGTGAGCCATAGGCGCGTGCCCAGCGCTGCACCAGTGCTGCGCTCAGCTCGGGATGACGCTGCGCCAGCTCGGCGGCAAAGCGCACGAAGTCGACATCGGGCTGCACTGGCGCGCCGATGAACTCGCTGAAATCGCCGCCCGGCAGCACGGCCTGTGCCGTCCACGCGCCGCGCTCGAGGCGCAGCGGCGCGGCCAGCCGATCGGCCACCTCTTCGGCCAGCTTGCGAAACGTGGTGAGCTTGCCGCCCCACACCGACAGCACCGGCGCAGCGCTCACATCGAGCTCGAGCGCGTAGTCGCGTGTGACCGAGGCCGCATCGCCCGCGCCGTCGTCGAGCAACGGCCGCACGCCGGCGTAGCGCCAGGCCACGTCGGCCGGCAGCACCGGCTTTTGAAAGTAGCGACTGACCTGCTCGCACAGGTAGGCGATCTCGTCGGCCTCGATGTGCAGCGCGCCCAGCGCACCGTGGTGCTCGACCTCGGTGGTGCCGATCAGCGTGAAGTCGCGCTCGTACGGAATGGCAAACACCACGCGCTTGTCGGGCATTTGCAGCAGGTAGGCGCAGTCGTGGTCGAACAACTTGGGCACCACGATGTGGCTGCCCTTGACCCGCCGCAGCGCCCTGACCTTGGGCGCATGCGCCTGGTCGCCCAGAAACTGCGCCGCCCACGGGCCGGTGGCATTGACCAGCGCGCGTGCGCTCAAGCGCAGCGTCGCACCGGCCGCGCTTTGCAATTGCACCTGCCACCGCTCGGCGCCGCGCTGCGCGTCCACGCAACGCCAGCGCGTGAGGATGGTCGCACCGCGCTCGGCCGCGTCCACCGCGGCCAGCACCACCAGCCGCGCGTCATCGGCCCAGCCGTCGGCATATTCAAAGCCCTGCCGAAACGCCGGCTTGAGTGGCGCGCCGGCCGGATGCTGGCGCAAGTCGATGTGGCGCGAGGCGCCCAGCCATTCGCGCTTGGCCAGGTGGTCGTACAGAAACAGCCCGGCGCGGATCAGCCACGCCGGACGCGATGCCGGGCTGGCGGGGTCGTGCGGCATCACGAAGCGCAGCGGCCACAGGATGTGCGGCGCGCTGCGCAGCAGCCGCTCGCGCTCGGCCAGCGCCTTGCGCACCAGCGCGAACTCGCCGTGCTCGAGGTAGCGCAGCCCGCCGTGAATCAGCTTGGTCGACGCTGACGAGGTGTGCGAGGCCAGATCGTCCTGCTCGCACAGCACCACGCGCGCGCCACGGCCGGCCAGATCGCGCGCGATGCCCGCGCCGTTGATGCCGCCGCCGACCACCAGCACATCGCATTCGGTGGGCAGCTCGGCATCGGCAACAGGCGGTTCGAAGCGTGGGGTCACGGCAGTCCCTGTGAAGGAGGATTCAGCCCGGCTGAGGTGTCACAACGCTGGCAGCGGCCGGGACAACAATGCGCCGATCATGCCTCGCGTGTCGCACCATGCGCGCGGCGGCCGATCGCCCACCGCATGAGGCACCCCCGATGACACAACCGACCCACCTCCTCGCGCTCGATCAGGGCACCTCCAGTTCGCGCGGCATGGTGTTCGACCGGGACGGCCGCGTGGTCGCGATGGCGCAGCATGAGTTCGCGCAGATCTACCCGCAATCGGGCTGGGTCGAGCACGACCCACTCGAGCTGTGGGCCACCCAGCTGGCCTGCGCACGCGAGGCGCTGGCGCGCGCAGGGCTCAAGGCGCAAGACATCGCCTCGATCGGCATCACCAACCAGCGCGAGACCACGGTGGTGTGGAACCGCCGCACCGGCGTGCCGCTGCACAACGCCATCGTCTGGCAGGACCGCCGCACCGCGCCAACCTGCGCCAAGCTGCGCGAGCGCCGGCTCGAGGGCCTGTTTCGCAGCCGCACCGGACTGCTGCTCGACCCGTACTTCTCTGGCACCAAGCTGCAGTGGATCCTCGACCATGTGCCGGGTGCTCGCGCTGACGCCGCACGCGGCGAACTGGCCTTTGGCACCGTGGACAGCTGGTTGCTGTGGCAGCTGACCGGCGGCACGGTGCATGCCACCGACGTCAGCAACGCCTCGCGCACGCTGATGCTCGATGTGCACCGCAACGAATGGGACGACGAGCTGCTCGCCGCGCTCGACATCCCGCGCGAAGTGCTGCCCGCCGTGCACCCGTCGAGCCACCTTTACGGCCACACCGCACGCGAGCTGTTCGGCGAGCCGATCGCCATCGGCGGCATCGCCGGCGACCAGCAAGCCGCGCTGTTCGGCCAGGGCTGCTTCACGCCGGGGCTGGCCAAAAACACCTACGGCACCGGCTGCTTCATGCTGATGCACACCGGAGGGCAGTTTCAGCAAAGCACCAACGGCCTGATCACCACCAGCGCGGCGCAGGTGTCGACCACGCCCGAGTTCGCGCTCGAAGGCAGCGTGTTCATCGGCGGTGCGGTGGTGCAGTGGCTGCGCGACGGGCTGCGCGCCATCGACAGCAGCACCGAAGTGCAGGCTCTCGCCGAGAGCGTCCCCGACAGCGGCGGCGTGATCCTGGTGCCCGCCTTCACCGGGCTGGGCGCGCCCTATTGGCAACCCGATGCGCGCGGCGCCATCGTTGGCCTGTCGCGCGGCAGCAGCGTGGCGCACATCGCCCGCGCCGCGCTCGAGAGCATCGCCTTTCAAAGCGCCGCGCTGCTGCAAGCCATGAGCCGCGATGCGGTGGCCGCCGGCGGACAGCCGGTGGCCGAGCTGCGAGTCGACGGCGGTGCCTGCGTCAACAACCTGCTGATGCAGTTTCAGGCCGATCTGCTGGGCATCCCGGTGGTGCGCCCCCGGGTGATCGAAACCACCGCGCTGGGCGCGGCCTATCTGGCCGGCCTGAGCTGCGGGCTGTACGACAGCCTCGACACGCTGAGCGCCCAATGGCAAGCCGAGCGCACCTTCCATCCACAAATGCCCCGCGACCAAGCCGCCGAGCGCATGGCGCTGTGGGAGCGCGCGGTGCGGCAGACGGTGGCGGCGTAGCGGGTCGTCGGGGGCTACGCGGCGGCGCTCTCGCGCGGCAACACCTTGCGCGCGATGTCGTCGCGCGTGGTCAAGGTTTTCAGGTCGAAACTGGCCTGCAGCGCCAGCCACGAAGCGGCATCGCCACCAAAGTAGCGCGCCAGTCGCTCGGCGGTGTCGGCGGTGATGCCGCGGCGCTCTTTCACGATCTCGTGAATGCGCGTGGCCGGCACACCCAGCGCCATGGCCAGCGCGTTGACGCTCAGCGCCAGCGGCGCCAGATAGTCCTCGCGCAGCACCTCGCCGGGGTGCACCGCGCGCATGCGGTTGATGGGTCGGGTCATCGTCATCCTCCTTCAGTGGTAGTCCACGATCTCGACGTCGGACGGGCCCGAGTCACCCCACGCAAAGCACAGTCGCCACTGGTCGTTGATGCGAATGCTCCATTGGCCCACTCGATCGCCCCGAAGCGCTTCGAGCCGGTTGCCCGGCGGCGAGCGCAGAAAGTCGAGTGACTGCGCCGCATCGAGCATCGCCAACTTGCGCGTGGCCACCATCTCGATGGCCCGCAAGCGCCTGGGGTGGCCGCCCTCGAACAAGGCTTGCGTGTCCTTGCATCGAAACGACTGAATCATATGCTGATCGTATTACGCCAAGCGTAACACTTCAAGCGATCCATCCGGGGCGGATGCACGGCCCTTGCTGACCCAGATGGGGCGAACTCACCCCAACCGCTTGAACGCCTCGGCGAAGACCTCGGCGGAATCGGGCATGTCGAAGGCTTCGAGGTTGAGGTGGTGCACCTTCTCGATGAAAAAGAAGACCATGAAGCTGTCGAGCGGGGCCATCACCGGGTCTTCGGGGTCGTTGACCAGGTGGGTGCCCTTTTCGCGCATCTGGGCGATGGCCTCAGGGAACTTGGCGGTGATGAAGGCCAGTTCTTTTTCGTTGAGCAAGAACTCCGGCAGCAGCGGCCGGGGCTCGCGCGGGGATTCGGCGTCGGAGTCGAATTCAAATGGGTTCATGGCGGGCTCGTGTGTGCGTCGGTGGATGGTCCGGCGCGTGGATTCTAGGCAGCGTGGCCAGGCGGTATTGGCCGCGGGCCGGCCATGCCACGCACGTCAAGGCTCACGCGTGCGTGGTGGCCGTCGGCATCGCGCTCAAAGCGCAGCGTGCCCGCCATGCGCGCTGCGATCTGCTGCACGATCGACAGGCCCAGGCCGCTGCCGGCCACGCCGCGGCTCGGGTCGCCGCGGGCAAAGGCGCGCATCAGCTCGGCAGCCTGGCCCGCGGGCAGGCCAGCTCCGGCATCGCACACATCGATCAGCACCTGCGCCCTGCCGCCATCGCTTTGCACGCTGGCCACGCTCAGCCGCACCGGCGGCACGCCGTGCTTGAGCGCGTTGTCGATCAGGTTGAACAGCAGCCGCTCGATCAGCAAGGCGTTGGCGTGCGGCAGCAGCACGGCCGCCGCAGCCGGCTCAAGGCTCAACACCTCGGGGGCGCACTCGAAGCGCGAGACCACCGATCGGGCCACGGCGACCACGTCCACCGTGTCGTCCATCTTCAAGGCGCCCGCACGCACGAAGTCGAGAAAGCTGCCGATCAGCCGGTCGGCCTGATCGACATTGCGGGTGATGGCCGCCAGGTGCGGCAGCGGATCGCTGCGCTGCGGCAGCAGCTCGGTGGCCAGCCGGATGCGCGCCAGCGGGCTGCGCAAGTCGTGCGACACCCCGGCCAGCAACAGCGCGCGCTCGAGTTCGGCCGAGCGCAGCCGCTCGAGCAGTTGCTGGTAGTCCTCTTCAATGGCGCGCATTTCAGACGATGCGCCCGACGATGCCGGCCCCGTCGATGTCTGTGGGGCGCCCTTGGTGTCCAGCGCCAGCACATCGCCGTGCATGCGGCTGCGCAGCTCTTGCAGCGGGCGCGTCACGTGGCGCGCAAACCACCAGCTCAGGCCCACCACCATGGCCACCATCAGCAGCGCGGTCGGCAGGGCCGGCAGGTTGTGGCGGTTGGCAAACGGCCAGATGCGCGGCGCCGGCAGCCCCAGCCAGACGGCGTCGGCGCCCGGCGGCAACACGTGAAACCACACCTCCAGGCCGTGGCCGCTGCTCACGGCGCGCAAATCGTCAAACACCAGCCCGTTCGCGGCGAATTCGACTTGCCAGCGCAAAAAACCGGGGCCCAGAGTCAGGTTGTGGGTCTTGAAGCCCTCGGGCAGTCGGGTTTGTCGCTGCACCGGGTAGCCTGGCGAGGCCTCGGGCAAGGGCGCACCGCTCGGCAGGCGGGCTGCCTGCGCTAGGGGCGCCGCCCACAGCTGCGCATAGGGCTCGGCGGTGGCATTCGAGCGCGCGGCCATCAGCCAAAACCAAAAGAGCATCCCCACCATCAGCATCAGCAGGGTTTGCGCCAGCATCAGGCGGGCAAACAGGGTGTCAAAGCGGCGGCGGGCCATCGCTCAGATCGGCTCGCTCGGCTGGCTCGAGAGCAAGGCATAGCCCTGCCCGCGCACGGTGCTGATCCACTGCCCCTGCGGGTCGGCCGCTTGCAACTTGCAGCGCAGGCGATAAATCTGCGAGTCCACCGTGCGACCTTGCGGGCGGTAGGCGCCCGACTGCATCGCGGCGTTCAACATCTCGCGCGACAGCACCGCGCCCGGCTCGTGCGACAGGGCTTCGAGCAGCTTGAATTCGGCATCGGTCAGCACCAGTTGCAGCCCATCGAGCACCACCTCTCGGCTCAAGCGGTTCAGCCGCAAGCCGTGCACCTGGAACTCGGCGGTCGACTGTCGCTGCGAGCGCTGACGGCGGCGCAGCAAGGCGCGCACCCGCGACACCAGCTCGGCCCTCTCAAACGGCTTGGGCAGGTAATCGTCGGCACCCAGATCAAGACCGAGCACCCGGTCGGGTGACTCACCCAGCGCCGACAGCATCAGGATGGCCATGTCAGGGTAGAGCGCTCGCCACTGGCCCAGCAGGTCCAGGCCGCTGCCGTCGGGCAGCATCACATCAAGCACCACCAGGTCCGGGCGGTTGTGCAGCAGCACCCGCGTGGCCCCGGTCGCCGTGAGCGCCGACTCGACCCGCCAGCCCTCGCGCCGCAGCGTCCAAGCCACCAGCTCTTGCATCTCGGCGTCGTCGTCCACGACGAGGATTGTTGAATCACGCACGGGGAAAAGGCCTCTGAGCGCCCCCGGGCGAAATGACCGGCGGGCAAGGCCAAGGCTAGCGCAAAGGCACGCCGCCAACCCGGCCGCGCCGACAGCCTTCATATGGAATGTTTTCCATATTTGCGCTGGGCCAACCCTCACCCTGGCCCTCTCCCACAAGTGGGAGAGGGAACTGAATTTGCCTCTTCCTCGGGGAGAGGGAATTTGAGTTTGCCTCTCCCACAGGTGGGAGAGGGAACTTGAATGACTCCCTCTCCCGCTCGCGGGAGAGGGCCGGGGTGAGGGCCTCTCGACTCCCTCTCCCACAAATGGGAGAGGGTTGGGGTGAGGGTAGCGACAAGGGCGGCGCCATTCCCCCGCCAAACCACTCCCAAACCGCTACCAATACATTATCTCCAAACCCCCCACCACGCCACCAAATGGTTATCTCCACCCGAATTTTTCACACCGCACCCCCCCTATTCAGGGGGGTTTATGGAAAACATTCCACACACCGATCCGTGATTTTTTGTGAGTATGGCGACCGGCCGGAGCAGCCGCCGTCAGAGCAGCGCCACCGGACCCTCACCTTTGATCCATCAACCCAGGAAACATCATGAAAAAACCCTTCTTTGCTCAGCCCTGCTCGCAGCGCTGATGTCCGTGTCCGGTGGCGCGCAGGCGGCGCTGGTGTCGCAAGGCGGCGGCGTCGTGCTCGACAACGTCAACAACCTGCTGTGGTTCACCGACAGCACCAGTCGCAGCTGGGACGGCGCCACCAGTTGGGCGGCTGGCCTGACGACGGGCGGGCTGTCGGCAGGTTCGTGGAGCCTCGCCACCGGCAATCAGTTCAACCTGCTCGCTTCGGCCACTGGCGGGGCGGACAACAGCCAAAAAAATGCCACGCTGAATAGTCTCGGAATTGGCTCTGGGAACTACTGGCTCGCAGAAACTTTTCAAGATGAGCAATATGGCTTTATTGACGTAGGGGGCGGAGATGGCTACTACGGTGTCATCGGAGTCTATGAGGGTGCGTATCTTGGAAATAACCAGAGTTTCCAAGTAGGCGCTTTTGGTGAAAATTCAGGCACTTACGGCGCCGAAGGCTCCCTCGCTGTCGCTCAATACTCCGCCCCCGCCCCATCCGCCGTCCCCATTCCAGCCGCTGCCTGGCTGATGGCATCGGGTCTGGGTGCCTTGGGCGTGGCCGCGCGCAAGCGCAAGGCTCAGCAAGCGTAAAACTGCTGCGGCCTTATCCGGGGGGTTATTTCTGCCCCCCAATGAAAAACCGGCTCGAGTGGCCAGTTTTTTCTTGGGTGGGGGGATTTTAACCCTCACCCTGGCCCTCTCCCTCGGGGAGAGGGAATTTGAGTTTGCCTCTCCCTCGGGGAGAGGGAACTGAATTTGCCTCTGCCACAAGTGGGAGAGGAAACTTGAACGGCCAGACCCTCACCCTAGCCCTCTCCCAGAGGGGGAGAGGGGACTTGATTGACTCCCTCTCCCGCTGGCGGGAGAGGGCAGGGGTGAGGGTCGTGGGAGTGGTCCAGTCTGGGCCTCAATGTAGCTACGATGAGGCTCTCAAAACCACTTTCAAGGTGCCACCCATGTTGACCGTTGATGTTCGCTCCCGGGTCGAGCCCGAGCTCAAGCGCGAGGCTGCGGCCGTGTTGAAAGCGTCCGGCCTGGACGTGAGCACGGCCATACGCCTGTTTCTGCGCAGCGTGGTCGAAAAAAGCGGCATGCCGATGGAGCTGCCGCGCGCCAATCCCGTCACGCTCGCCGCCATCAAGGCCGCCAATTTTGGCAAGACCACGACGCGCATCACGCTTGAGGATCTCTGAACGTATCACGGCCGCTTGAAGAAACCAGCCAATTCAAGCGCGACAAGAAGCGCATCAAGCGCTCCGGCATAAACCAGCAGCGTCAATATTCCCGGGGGGTTGTCTGCCCCCCAATTAAAAACCGGCTTGAGTGGCCAGTTTTTTCTTGGGTGGGGGGATTTGAACCCTCACCCTAGCCCTCTCCCTCGGGGAGAGGGAATTGAATTGGCTCTCCATCGGGGAGAGGGGATTTGACTGGCCAGACCCTCACCCTGGCCCTCTCCCACAAGTGGGAGAAGGGATTTGAATACGGGCTTTTCAGGCGATATTCGTCAATTCGACACAATCGATCAATTTATTTTTATGCTAATGTTTGGATTAATTATGGAAAACATTCAATATGTAAGGCTTAAAGTTCTGCTGCATCATGCCGATGTGCCTGTATGTGAGCTTCGGGCGAGCGAGCGCGTCCAAGGCTTGGCGCCGAACCATCGATACGGAACATCTCATGAAAACACGACGCGTGCGGCGCGCTGGATCAGCGCCGGGTTTTACGCTGATTGAACTGTTGATCGTGGTGGCCCTGATTTCGATCTTGGCCGCCATCGCCGTGCCTTCGTACACGGGCTACTTGAACAAGCAACGAATGCGCGCGGCCCAGGCGGATCTGGTGGTGCTGGCCGCGGATGTTGAAAACACGTTTCAACGCACATTGGCCTACCCCGCCACGACGGCTACAACCGCGGCAACCCAAACTGCGCTGGCGGCTTGGCGGCCGTCGGATGTCAAGTTCTTTGACTTTGTGATCTCAGCGTCTTCGTCAGAGGCTTTCACGGTTCGGGCCGTGGGCAAAGGCGCTTTGAACGGCTGCACCATCTCGTTGACACAAGCCAATGTCCGCACGACCTCGGGTTGCCCGCAAGGAGCTGGCGCGTGGTTGTGACGTCGGCCAATCGCTACCGCGCCCAAGGCGGCTTCACGCTGACAGAGACCCTGGTGGTGGTCTCGATCACGGCCGTCCTTGCCGGCTTGGGGTCATATGTCGGCAAGGATTTCGTGGCCGGCAGCCAGCGCCGAGAAGCCCGTGAACAGCTGCGCGCAGGATTTCAAAAGGCGCGATCCATGGCCGTAGGCAACATCAGCGCCCGGGGTGGCGGGCAAGCGGTCGCACTGATGTGCCTGGGCACAGATTCGGTGCTGCGGGTCTTTGCGCTGGACACAACCGCCTCACCCGCAGTGAATTTGCCCACCGTATGCAATGACAGCGGCCCGACGGCACGCTGGCAAGCCAAAGCCGCTGGAGGCAGCGCCATGCAGGTGCTCAACGTGGCAACTTCCCCGGCCAGCAACTGGAGCTGCATGGCTTTTGACAACCGCGGGCGGGTGATTGGTCACAACCTGAACACCACGGTTTGCAACCAGCTCGGTACTGTGCGCCTGGTTCGTGGGGGCGTTTCAACAGACTTCGCCTGGCTATGAACAAACCACCCCGTCTTTCCAAGCCAGGCCGCCAACAAGGTGGGGCCTTGATCGACGCCATGATCGCCACCTTGCTGGTCATGATCATGGGCCTGGGGCCGATGTATGTGACCGTGAAGGCATCCGTCGTTCAACGCACAGCCGGTGCCCAGCAATGGGTGGTCGCCGAATTGCGAAACATTTTGCTCAGCACCGCGCACAGTGAAATGTGCAGCCCCAGTGGCACCGCCTTGGGGGCATGGGCCAGCCCTCGGACCTTCACGCGCACGGGCCTGGCCGCCGCCGGACAAAGTGCGCCGTCGGTGACGGTGGTGGTGACCACGCTTTGCTATGCGCCCGGCGCGATCACCGTCAATGGCACCAGCGTCGCGCGCTCTACCGTCACGCTGGTGGGGTGTGCGGGCGCGCCACTGACGGGCATGGGCCCGGTGATCATTCGTGAGGGTGCTGTGGCGGGCAATGAACCCACGAGCTGCACCAACTCATGAGCCAACGACCGCCCTCAAAGGGTTTGCGTCGCGGTGCGGCGCAAGCCGGATTCACTCTCGCGGAGCTGATGGTCGGCATGACCATCGGACTGCTGGGTGTGTTGGCCATGATTGCGCTGTATGTGGCCATGTCGCGGCAAGTCGAAGGCAGCGCCACCGAGCCCGGCATGCGCCAGCGCAGCGAGAACGATGGCCAGGTTGCGCTGGCCATCATCACCTTGCAATACGACTTGCAGCGCGCAGGGTTTGGTATCAACTCACCGAAACTCGGTGTCGATCTGATCAGCGCCGGAGCACCCATCAATGCGCTGGGCTGGCGCTGGGTGAATGCGGCCACCAACGTGACCGAGTGCGCGGCCATGCGCTACCGCGCCACGGCCAACGTGGCCACGAGCAGCGAAACGGGCGTCATCGAAACCATCCCGCTGGCAAGCCCCTGCCCATCCGATCCCCCCAGCCCCACAGCGCTGTTTGCCAATCAAAACCTGGTCACTCAGACGGTGGCAAGCAAGGTTGCGGCTCTGGCCATCACGCTCACCGCTGCGGCGCCCGCCTGCTACATCGGCGCCGATGTGTCCACCCCCGGCCTTCGAGTGACCCTGCAGACCCGCTTCGGCCCGGGTGGGCTGCCCACCAGCACCGACTTTTGCATCTTCAACATCACGTCTTGAGGCCTTCATGCGCAGCCAATTCAGACAATCACAGCAAGGGGTGGTGGCCATCATCATGGTGTCGCTGCTCGGCCTGGTGGCATTGGCCATCGCGGCATCGGGGCTGATGTCGATCAAAGGCTCACAGGCGCAGCAGTTGACGCTCAGCACCACCACCCAAGCCAACCGCCGCGCGATTGAGGGCGCACAGATCGTGCAGAGCTACCTCAGCGCTCTGGACACCGCCGCCATTGCCGCCCTGCGCCCCGGCAATCTCGACATCGCTGGTGCCACGGGCATTGCCGCGTCTGTGCTCAGCAGCACCTTGATGTCCGGCGGGGCGTACCACATCACCGCCAACATCACGGGCCGCAGCTTCCAAACGGCTTCGGTTTTTCAGGCGGTTTATGAAGTCAAGCCAGCGGCTGCCCCACAACAAACGGTGGTATCGAGCACGGTGAATATCAATTCCAATCTCAAACTCACGGGCGATATCAAGGTGCTTGGACTCACCACCGCCAACTTGATGGTGAGAGGCAACGTGGACATGGCCGGCAGTGTTTCCGGCATCAACGCCCTTTGCGCCACGGGCGATATCGCCGTCGGCGGCGGAATTGCCGTCAACAGGGTTTGCTCGCGGGGCGCCGTCACCCTGAGTGGCTCCGCCAGCGTCCCGCAAGACATTTCGGCCATGGGGAATGTTCTTTTGACAGGCGACACCACGTCGGCGACCACCGTCAATACCAACGGCAGCGTCACGATTTCTGGGGGCTCTGCCACCGCCGGCGTTGTCAATGCAAAAGGCAATGTCGCGGTCAGTGGCGGTAGCGCCCGCGTGACCAGCGCCCTGAATTCAGAAGGCAACGTCAACTGGACCACCTCCAGCCCCGCCAAAACCATCAACGCCAACGGAACTGTTTATTACGCGGCGTCCAACAACAACACCACGGTCAATTCAGGCAGCCACGTGACGATTGCTTATAACGGGACGGTGCAAACCCTCAACGCCTTGGGCAACGTCACCTTGGACGGCTACTGGGGCACCGGTGTTTTTGGCAGCCTGCGCGGGCAGAGCAACCTCACCTTCGATAACCGCGCAAAGATTGGCGATGGTCAGGTGAAAGGAACCCTGTCTCGTACTCCAGATTCAAACCAGAAAGTCGTGCGCAATGCCGCGTTGGTCGTGGACTTCACCCCGGTTTCTTTGGCCACCGTGAACCCCAGCATCGACGCCGCAGCAACGGTGGACGTCTATGCCCTCAAAGAGGCCGCCAACTACGTTTTTGAAGTTGATGGCAACCTAAAGCGCAAGGTCACGGTGCGAAACGTCAGCGGGATCACCGACGGGACTTACTTTCTTGGCGACTATGCGTATGCGTGGAATGTTCCGTCTTTGGCCCGGGGCAACAAGGATTACCTGTGTACGGCAGTCAGCTCAAATGGCAACTGCACCTTGCCCGCCACGCCTTATCGCACGATTTGCCAAGGTAACTCGGAGTCCAACGGCTGCTTTCAATACAACCCAGGCACCCAAACATGGACCATCAGCGGAACATCCATGGCCGTCGGCACAGCTTGGTTTGCCGGAAACCTGATGGTGAACAACGGCACCTACATCAACACCTTCCTGAGCACTGGCACCCTATCGACTGGGGGCAACCTGAAAGTATTTTCACCTAACTATGTGGGATACACGCCCATGTGCACCGATTCACGCAGCGCTGCGCCTTATGGAATAGCCGTTGATTACCGGCTGAGCGGTTTGTATCCCACAGATTTATGTGTTTCTGGCACCTACGTTAAAAGCGCCTTGGGCAACACCGCTCTGATGGCAGGCGGCTACGGTTCGCCGGGTTTTTATTCCGGCGGCAATATTTCTGTCGGAAGCTCGAGTACTATTTATGGCAATGTGGCAGCGGGTGGTTTGCTCGACACATCAGGCAACACCACCATCATTGGTGCGGTTGTGGTTTCCAACATGGCAAACGCGGCCGGTACCGGCACCACCAATTGGACAGGCAGCACCACCCTCGACCTGCGTAACCTGCCCAGCACGTTCGCGCCCGGCACCCTGCCTTGCATGACCTCAGGTGGCTGTGGCAAGGGAGGTGGCACCACAGCCCGGGTCAAGTGGAGCATGTTCCTGTAGGTGCCACGTCGGCCGCGCCGGCTCCTGCCTGGACACCCTCACCCAGGCCCTCTCCCACACGTGGGAGAGGGGACTTGAATGGCCATCTCCCTCGAGGAGATGGGATTTGAATTGCCTCCCTCTCCCTGAGGGAGAGGGCGGGGGTGAGGGTCGTGGGGCAGATCGCTTGAGTCAATGCGAATCAGGGGATCACGGACAGAGCGTCTTCGTGGTCCTGTCCACCGTAGAACACCCCAACGATGGCGACCCTTTGGCTCACCTCATCCACGGCATAGGCGATCACGGTGCGGCCTTTGTGATGGGTGAGCCGAAGGCCGGGACGGATGTCTTCACGTGACACGCCGCGCAGAGGGAACAGCGCCAGGCCCTCGCAGGTGGCAATCACGGCATCGGTGTAGCGCTTCGCGATCGCTGGCGATGCGCGTTCGGCAATGCCGGTGAACAGCGCTTCGAGTTGGTCGCCGGCCTCGGGCGCAAAGACGACGCGATACGACATCAGGCCTTGGCCGACGCCTTTTCATGCGCGGCAGCCAGCCGGGCCTTGACGGCCTCCACACCCACTGCGCGGGATGGGTCGGCCTTGAGCGCGTCGTAGGCCGCGGCCACGTCATTGCGCAGCCAGTCCTCGACGGCGCGGTCGCGCGCGAGCAAGACGCGCAAGCCGTCGCGGATCACTTCGCTTTCGGTGGCGTACTCGCCGGCGGCCACCTTGGCGCGCACAGCGTCGGCCATCTCATGGGGCAAGGTGATGCTGAACTGCTGGGTCGAGCGCATGGGGGTCCTCACGGATTCGGATCGAATGGGATTTAATCCTACGTCACAGCCGCACCGCCTCGATCTGGATCACCAGCTTCACGCTGTCGGGGATGCCGGGCAGGCCGTAGCTCATGCCGTAGGCGCTGCGCTGCAAGGTGGCTTCGAAGTCGCCGCCGCAGACCTCGCGCTTGAGCATGGGGTTGTCGTAGCAGTTGAAGTGGGTGGCGTTGAGCGTGATGGGCTGCGTCTTGCCCAGCAAGGTGAGCGTGCCCGACACGGCGCTGACCTTGTCGCCGTCGAAGCTGAACTTGTCGCCCGTGAACTTGGCGGTGGGAAAGTCTTTCACCCGCAGGAAGTTGTCGCCGCGCAGGTGGCCGTCAAACAGCGCCAGGCCACTGCTGATGGACGCGGTGTCGATGGTGATATCGGCGCGGCCGGTCTTGGCGGCGCGGTCGAGCGTGATGCTGCCTTCTTTCTTGTCGAAGCGGCCGCGGTTGGTCGAAGTGGCGAAGTGGCGCACCTCGAAGGTGACGTAGGTGTGCATGGGCTCGACGGCGTAGGTCACGGCTTCGGCCTGGGCGAGCGAGGCGGCGGCGAGCAGCGTGGCGGCCACGGCGAGCGGGGTCTGGGTCTTCATGGGTGGGCTCCTGGATGGGTGGGGTTGAACAAACGGTCGGTGCGGCTCACAGCGCGGCCACGCCGCTCAGCGCGAGCTTGAACTTGACCTGCACGTCGTTGGCGATGAGGTCGGTGTCGGCCCAGTCGCCGTCACCCACCTTGAAGTCCAGCCGCTTGATGGTGAACGCGCCGGTGGCGGTGGTGACACCGCCGGATTGCGTCAGGGCCACCGGCACGGTGAGCGGTCTGGCACGGCCCTTGAGGCTGAAGGTGCCCACGACTTCGAGTCGCCCCGGCCCGGCCAACTTGACGGCGCTGGAGGTGAAGCTGGCCTGCGGGAATTTCTTGACGTCGAACCAGTCGCTCTGGCGCAGCTCGGTTTCGGTATCGGTGCTGGCCAAGGTGGCGCTGGCCAGGTCGACCACCATCACGATCTTGGCGGCGGCGATCTGCTTGGGGTCGAGCGTGACCTGGGCTTCGAAGCTGCGAAAGCGACCCTCGACTGGCGCGCCCATCTGGCGGCTGACAAAGCCGATCTCGCTTTGCGCGGGCAGCAGCTTTTGCTGGGCTTGCGCGGGTGGCAGCAACAGCAGCGCGGCCAGCGCCACGGCGAGCGACCCTGAAAAACGAGCCAGCCGCTTCATGCGCTCAACCGCGGCCTGGCCACATGCGAGCGATCAGACCATCGCGATCGATGAACTGGTGCTTGAGCGCCGCAGCCACATGCAGCGCCACCAACACCATCAACGCCCAGGCGAAGGCCTCGTGCAACTCCTTGAAGTCGCGGGCCAGCGCCTTGTCGACCGGCACGAAATCAGGCAGCTGCAGCACGCCAAACCACACGATCGGCACACCCACCGCCGAGCTGTGGGCCCAACCCGCCAACGGCACCGCAAAAAACAGCCCGTACAGCACCAGATGCACCGCCTGCGCCGAGCGCTGCTGCCAGGCGGGCATGGGCTGCTCGGTGGGCGGGCGATGCGCGAGGCGCCACAGCAGCCGCAGCGCAGACAGCGCCAGGATGCTCACCCCCGCCCATTTGTGCCAGGCGTAGAGCTGCAGCCGCTCGGGTGAGCGCGGCAGGTCTTCCATGTAAAGCCCCACACCGAAGACGGCCACGATGGCGATGGCCAGCAACCAGTGCAAGGCCATGGCGGTGAGGGTGTAGCGGGCGGTGGTGGCGGTTTTCATGGGGGCCCGGGTGCGTTGGCGGGTGCTGACGACGGCCAGCGGAAGGATCATGCACGAGCCGCCGCAGAATCGGACGCTCGAACTCCAGATTCAAACAGGACCCACCCGCCATGCATGTGATCAGTGTCAACGTCAGCGCCGCACTGCCGATCGACATCGGCGGCCGCAGCGAGCTCACCGGCATCGTCAAGCGCGGCGTGACGGGCCCGGTGGAGGCACGCGCGATGGGGCTGGCCGGCGACGAACAGGCCGACCTGTCGGTGCACGGGGGCTTGAGCAAGGCGGTCTACGCCTACCCGGTGGAGCACTACGCCTTTTGGCAGACGGTGCGCGCGCAAGCCAGCGTGGCGCCGTGGGGCGAGCTGCTGCCGCACGGCTTCATGGGCGAAAACCTCACGATCAGCGGCCTGCTCGAAGCCCAGGTCTGCGTGGGCGACGTGCTGCGCTTTGCCGACTGCGAGCTGGCCGTGAGCGAGCCGCGCTTTCCGTGCTTCAAGTTCGACGCGGTGATGGGCTTCAACAAGGCCAGCAAGATGATGGTGGCCAGTGGCTGGTGCGGCTTCTATCTGGCCGTGCGCACCCCCGGCACGCTGGCCGCCGGCGAAGCATTCGAGCTCATCCACGGCCCGCGCGAGGTGGGCATTGCAGAACTGTTCCGCTCGCGGCGGGCGGGGCAGCGCTAAGGGCTGCGAAACGCGGCCGTCAACTCACCGCATCCAGCGTCGGATAGTCGATGTAGCCCTTGGCGTCGCCGCCGAACATGGTGGCAGCGTCGAGCGCGTTGAGCGGGGCGTCCTCGCGCAGGCGGCGCACCAGGTCGGGGTTGCTGATGAAGGGCTTGCCGAAGGCGACGGCGTCGGCGAGGCCGCTGGCCACCGCCTCGATGGCCATGGCGCGGTCGTAGCCGTTGTTGAGCATCCACACGCCTTGCGGATGCGCTTGCTTGTAGATGGCGTGCAGCGCTTCGTAGTCGAACGGCGCAAAGTCGCGCGGGCCGCCGGTCGAGCCCTCGATCACGTGCATGAAGGCGAGCTTCATGGGAGCGAGCTGGCCCATCAGGTGGTTGAACAGGCCCTGCGCGTCGCTGTCCGGGCCACAGTCGTTGAACGGCGTGACCGGACTCAGGCGTATGCCGCAGCGATCGGCGCCGATCTCGTCGGCCACCGCCTGCATGATCTCGACGACCACGCGGCAGCGGTTGGCGATGGAACCGCCATAGGCGTCGGTGCGGTCGTTGATGCTGTCGCGCAGAAACTGGTCGAGCAGGTAGCCGTTGGCGCCGTGCACCTCGATGCCGTCGAAGCCCGCCGCCATCGCGTTGCGTGCGGCCTGGCGGTAGTCGGCCACCAGACGCGGCATTTCGTCGGTGCGCAGCGCGCGCGGCGCCGACACATCGACCAGACCATCTTGCGTGAATGTCTTGGCGGCGGCCACGCGTGCGGACGATGACACCGGCACCATGCCCTCGGGCAACAGCGACACGTGCGAGATGCGGCCCACGTGCCACAGCTGCAGCACGATCTTGCCGCCAGCGGCGTGCACCGCGTCGGTCACTCGGCGCCAGCCGGCCACCTGCTCAGGGCTGTGGATGCCCGGGGTGGCGATGTAGCCCTGGCCTTCGGGGCTGATCTGGGTGGCCTCGGCAACGATGAGCCCGGCGCTGGCGCGCTGCGCGTAATACAGCGCTGCCATCTCGGGTGGCACGCCGCCGGCGCCGGCGCGGTTGCGCGTGAGCGGTGCCATGACGATGCGGTTGGCCGCGGCGATGCAGCCGATGTGGATGGGGTCGAACAAGGTGGTCATGGCGTGGCCTACAGGGAAAGTTCAGTCGTGAATGTTGAGCGGGTGGCTCAGAAGCCTTCCAGCACGATCTTGCCGAGCGTGGTGCCGCTTTCGATCTGTGCATGGGCACGCCTGAGGTTGGCGGCGGTGATGGTGCCGAAGTGCTGGGCCAGGGTGCTGCGCACGCGGCCGGCATCCACCAGATCGGCCACCTGGTTGAGCAGGTCATGCTGGCGCTGCATGTCGGCGGTGCGGAAGATCGAACGGGTGAACATCAGCTCCCAGTGCAGCGACAGGCTCTTGCGCTTGAGCTGCATGACGTCCAGCGGCGACGCCGGATCGTCGATGAGGCCGATCTTGCCCTGCGGGGCGAGCAGCTCGACGAGCTGATCCCAGTGCTGGTCGGTTTGCGTGAGGCTGGCCACATGGGTGACCGGTGCGATCTGCCCCGCATCGACCAGCCGCTGCACTTGCGCGGCCAGCGGCTGGCGGTGGTCGATCACCTGGTGCGCGCCGAGCTGCCGCACCCAGTCCTGCGTGGCCGGCCGCGAGGCGGTGGCCACCACGGTCAAGGCGGTGAGCTGGCGCGCCAGCTGGATCAGGACCGAGCCGACACCGCCCGCGCCACCCACCACGAGCAGCGTGCCGCGCGTTTCGGGCGTGACGCCAAAGCGATCGAACAGCAGCTCCCAGGCGGTGATGGCGGTCAGCGGCAGTGCTGCAGCCTCGGTATCGGACAGCGTGGCTGGCGCGCGGCCGACGAGGCGCTCGTCGACGCACTGCAGCTCGGCGTTGCTGCCGGCTCGGGTGATGTCGCCGGCATACCAGACGCGATCGCCGGGCTTGAACAGCGTGACCGCGTCGCCCACCGCATCGACCACGCCCACCGCGTCCCAGCCCAGCACCTTGGGCTGACCGGCGGCAGGCTTCACACCGCGACGGATCTTGGTGTCGACCGGGTTGACCGACACCGCCGCCACGCGCACGCGCAGGTCGTGGCCGGTCGGCTCGGGCTCGGGCAGATCAGCGTCAAGCAGGGCATCAATGTGGTCGATGGGCAGGGGTTGAAGATAGGCAACAGCTTTCATGGGCGATCTGAAAAAGGGGGTTGGCGGCGGTGCGTGCGCATGGCAGGGGCAGGATCATCGCCTCGAAAGATGAAGCCCGGCTGACGCGGCTAAAGTGCCCCATTGAACAGGGACACCGCGCATGCTCGCTTACCGCCACGCCTTTCACGCCGGCAACCACGCCGACGTGCTCAAGCACATCACCCTCACGCTGGTGCTGCGCTACATGAACCAGAAGGACAAGTCGTACCGGATGATCGACACGCACGCCGGTGCGGGCGGCTATTCGCTCGAGGGCCAGTACGCGCAGAAAAAGGGCGAGTACCTGCAAGGCGTGGCCCGTCTGTGGGAGCGCGACGACTTGCCTGAGGCGGTGGCCGACTACATGGCGCTGGTGCGCCAGTTCAACCCCGACGGCATGCTCGAGCAGTACCCGGGATCGCCGGCGTTTGCGCAGATGCTGCTGCGCTCGCAGGACCAGCTGCGGCTGTTCGAGCGCCATCCGACCGACCACCGCATCCTCGAGGCCTATCTGGGCGCCGTGCGCGGCGCCGAGGTCAAGGACACCGACGGCTTCGAAGGCCTCAAGGGCCAGGTGCCGCCGTCATCACGCCGCGCGGTGGTGCTGATGGACCCGAGCTACGAGGGCCACGGCGACTACCCCAAGGTGATCAGCTCGCTGCGCGAAGCCATCTTGCGCTTTCCGGAAGGCGTCTACATGGTCTGGTACCCGCAGGTCAGCAAGCTCGAGGCCGCGCAGTTGCCGCGCCGGCTCGAAGGCCTGGCGCCCAAGGGCTGGCTGCATGCGCGCCTGACGGTGCAGCAGCCGGATTCGCAAGGCTTCGGGCTGGCCGGCAGCGGCATGTTCATCCTCAACCCGCCGTACACGCTGCACGCGCAGCTGCTTGAGGTGCTGCCCTGGCTGACCGAAGTGCTCGGCCAGTACGACGGCGCCAATTACCTGCTGGAAGAAAAAGCCGCCTGAGCCCGCGGCACAAGCCGGAGACCGTCATGTCAGACCCCACGCCCTTCGGCCCGCTGGCCGGACTCAAGGTGATCGAGCTGGGCCAGCTCATTGCCGGCCCGTTTGCCGGCAAGACGCTGGGCGACTTTGGCGCCGAGGTCATCAAGATCGAGCCGCCTGCATCAGATGGCAAGCCCGGCGGCGACCCGCTGCGGCTGTGGCGCATGCTGCACCAAGGCACCAGCGTGTGGTGGCAGGTGCAGTCGCGCAACAAGAAAAGCGTGGCGCTCGATCTGAAAGACACGCAATCGCGCGACATCGTGCGCCGGCTGATCGACGAGGCCGACATCGTGGTCGAGAACTTCAAGCCCGGCGTGATGGAAGCCTGGGGCCTGGGCTACGAAGACCTGGCCAGCCGCAATCCGGGGCTCATCTTGTGCCGCATCAGCGGCTACGGTCAGACCGGGCCCTACCGCGAACTGCCCGGCTTCGCGGCAGTGGCCGAAGCCATGGGCGGGCTGCGCCACCTGACAGCCGAGCCCGGGCGCGTGCCGGTGCGCTGCGGCGTGAGCATCGGCGACACGCTGGCCTCGCTGCACGGGGTGATCGGCATCCTGATGGCGCTGCAGCACCGCCACGCCACGGTGAGCGCGCAAGCGCCCAAGGGCGTGGGGCAGGTGGTGGATGTGGCGCTCTATGAATCGGTCTTCAACTGCATGGAAAGCCTGCTGCCCGAATACAGCGCCTTTGGCGCGGTGCGCGAGCCCGGCGGCTCGGCGCTGCCCGGCATCGCGCCGAGCAACTCCTACGCCTGCGTCGACGGCTGGGTGCTGGTGGCGGGCAACGGCGACTCGATCTACCGCCGACTGATGCACGCCATCGACCGCGACGACCTGGGGCTGGCGCCCGATCTGGCCACCAACACCGGTCGCGTGGCGCGGGTGCAAGAGATTGATGGCGCCATCGGCGCGTGGACGCAATCGCGTCGCGTCGACGAGGTGCTGGTGGCGCTGCAGGCCGCGCAAGTGCCGGTGGGCCGGGTCTACACCGCCAAGGACATCGCCGAAGACCCGCACTACCGTGCGCGCGGCATGATCGAACGCATCACCACCGCCGACGGCTTGTCGCTCGACGTGCCCGGCGTGGTGCCCAAGCTGAGCCTCACACCGGGACGCATCGCTCGCCTGGCGCCCGCACTCGGGCAGGACACCGACGCGGTGCTGCAAGGGCTGGGAATTACCGCACCAGCAGCGGTGCCGTCAAACCACAAGCCGACGCCCTGAGCGTGCGTCGGCGCATCACGAAAGTCACCCCATGATTGCCAACCTGAGCCGCGCCGCATGGCTGCGCGTGATCCCGTTTGCCGTGTTCATGGCGCTGCTGGCGCTGCGCGGCGCCTTGCCGGCCGACGGCTCAGCGGGCATCGACCCGCGCTGGGTCTACGGCATCACCGTGACGGTCGTCGGCGCGCTGCTGGCGCTGTGGTGGCGCGAATATGGCGAGCTGGCCGCGCAGGTGTGGCCCGACGCGCGCGAAGCGCTGCTGGCGGTCGTCGTGGGGCTGGTGGTGTTTGCACTGTGGATCTCGCTCGACGCGCCGTGGATGCGCGTGGGCGAACCCACCGCCGGCTTCGTGCCGCTCGACGCGCAGGGCCAGCCGATGTGGTCGCTGATCGCGGTGCGCTGGGTCGGCGCAGCACTGCTGGTGCCGGTGATGGAAGAGCTGTTTTGGCGCTCGTTCCTGATGCGCTGGCTCGAGAACGCCACTTTCGAGTCGGTGGTGCCGCAAAGCGTGGGCCTGCGCGCCGTCGTGCTGTCGACCTTCGTGTTCACCCTGGCCCACACGCTGTGGCTGGGCGCCGTGGTGGCCGGTCTGGCCTACGCCTGGCTGTACTGGCGCACCGGCAAGCTGTGGGTGCCGGTGATCGCGCACGCGGTCACCAACGGCGTGCTGGGGGTGTGGGTGGTGATGACGGGGAACTGGGCGTTTTGGTGAATTCCCGGGGCGCGGGCGGGCGCCGCCAGCCTAAAATAACGATTGTTATAACTTCGGAGCCCCGCCATGCACTCACTCAAACTCACCCAGATCGGCAACTCGGTGGGCGTGATCCTGCCCAAGGAAGTGCTGGCACGGTTGAAGGTCGAAAAGGGTGACACGCTGCACCTGACCGACACCCCCGACGGCATCGCGCTGACGCCTTACCAGCCCAATCTCGACGAGCAGCTGGCACTCGGGCGCGAGTTCATGCGCGAGTACCGCGACACATTCAGGGCCCTGGCCAAGTAAGCGATGACAGCCATGGTTTGTGTGTGGGTCGACAGGCAGTTGCTGCTTTTGCTGCATGACGAAAGTCTGGCCGAGCACGGGGGTGCAGCAGGCATTCGCGATGAAGGCCTGCTGGATGCGGCGCTGGCGCGGCCCCTGAACCTGATTGCCTACGGCGAGCCGGATCTGGCCGAACTCGCGGCGTCCTACGGCGTCGGGCTGTCCAAGAACCATGCGTTCGTAGACGGCAACAAGCGGGCGGCCTTCTTGGCAGTCGGTTTGTTTCTGCGTCTCAACGGCCACCGCCTGAACGCCAGCCCTGCGGCGGCCACGGTGGCGATGATCGATGTGGCCGCCGGAACCCTGAACGAGGCCGATTTCGCCGACTGGATCCGCCGCCACAGCGCCCCTGTCAGCAGCCCGCCAGCCCAGCGCTAAACCCCGCGCGCCCGGTCGGCCTTGAACTGAACCACGAACTCGGCGAAGCGCCCGGCGTCGAGCGCCCCGCGCACTTCGCGCATCAGGTTCACGTAGTAGTGCAGGTTGTGGATGCTGGCCAGCATGGGTGCCAGCATCTCGCCACAGCGCTCGAGGTGGTGCAAATACGCTCGGCTGAAGCCACCGGCGCAAGCCTGGCAGCTGCAGGTCTCGTCGATCGGCCGCTCGTCGTTCTTGTAGCGCGAGTTGCGCAGCCGCAAGTCGCCAAAGCGGGTGAACAGGTGGCCGTTGCGCGCGTTGCGCGTGGGCATGACGCAGTCGAACATGTCGATGCCAGCGGATACGCCATCGATCAGATCCTCGGGCGTGCCCACGCCCATCAGGTAGCGCGGCTTGTGCGCAGGCAGTTTCGGCGCGGTGTGATTCAGCACGCGCAGCATGTCTTCCTTGGGCTCGCCCACGCTCAAGCCACCGATGGCGTAGCCCGGCAGGTCGAGTTCGGCCAGGCTGGCGAGCGACTCGTCGCGCAGGCCTTCGAACATGCCGCCTTGCACGATGCCGAACAGCGCGTTGGGGTTCTCGCCTCGCACGAACTCGTCGACGCAGCGGCGCGCCCAGCGCAAGCTGAGCTCCATCGAGCGGCGCGCCTCGGGCTCGGTGGTGATGCGCCCGGCGGTGTCGTAAGGCGTGCACTCGTCGAACTGCATGACGATGTCGGAATTGAGCGCGCGCTGGATCTGCATGCTCACCTCGGGCGTCATGAACAGCTTGTCGCCGTTGACCGGTGACGAAAAGCGCACGCCTTCTTCGGTGATCTTGCGGGTGTCACCCAGGCTCCAGACCTGAAAACCGCCGCTGTCGGTTAGGATGGGGCGCTCCCAGCGCTCAAAGCGGTGCAGGCCGCCGAACTGCTCGAGCACGTCGAGCCCCGGGCGCATCCACAGGTGGAAGGTGTTGCCCAGGATGATCTGCGCGCCCATGGTCTCGAGCGCGCTGGGCATCACGCCCTTGACGGTGCCGTAGGTGCCCACGGGCATGAAGACCGGCGTCTCGACGACCCCGTGGTTGAGCGTGAGACGGCCGCGGCGCGCCGCACCCTCGGTGGTGAGCAACTCGAAATTCAGCATGCGGCGATTGTCACGGGGCGCGCCGTTATCCTCGAACCGTTCCCTCCATTCGACCCTGATGACGCTTTCGGCTTCGCACTCACCCGCAACCGCACACAACATGCTGCCGCGCTGGCTGTGGGCCACGGGATTGGCCTCGCTGGCACTGCGGCTGTGGATCTCGGTCGCGCTGCCCATCACCGGCGACGAGGCCTTCTTCTACTGGTGGGGCGTCTACCCGGCTTGGGGCTACTCCGACCACCCGCCGATGGTGGGCTGGTTGATCGCGGCGATGCGCTGGCTGCTGGGCGACACCCCCTGGGCGATCCGCCTGCCGGTGGTGCTGCTGCCCACGTTGATGGGCGGCATGCTGTGGTGGGCGCTGGCACCGGTGAACCGAACGCGTGCGATGTGGGCGGTGCTGCTGTTCTGGCTGGCACCCCTGAACTGGCTGGCCGCACTCATCACCACCGACACGCCGCTGATCTTCTGGTCGATGGCGTCGGCGTGCTGCTTGCTGGTGGCCGATCGCAGGCCCTCGCTCGATGGCCGCGCCTGGGGGCTTTATGCCTTGTCGGGGCTTTTTCTGGGCGCGGCCTTCCTGTCGAAGTACTTTGCGGTGGTGCTGGGGCTGGCCTACCTGGTGTACTTCCTGGCCTTCCGACGCGAGCGGCTGGCCGCGTTGGCGCTGTTGCTGCTGTGCGCGCTGCCCGGGCCGGCCATCAACATCGCCTGGAACATGGGGCATTGCTGGCCGAACATCATGTTCAACCTGATCAACCGCAACAGCGGCGAAGAGCTGAACCTGACCAAGCCGGCCACCTATGTGGCGATGATGGTCTACATGATCTCGCCGGTGGCGGTGTGGCTGAGCTGGAAGCACCGCAGCGCACTCGGCGAAGCGATCCGCTCGCACAAGCTGCTGGCTTGCCTGGCGCTGGTGCCGCTGCTGTTCTTTGCGCTGCTGTCGCCGCTGAAGACGATCGGGCTGCACTGGGTGCTGTCGTTCTACCCGTTCGGCTTCGCGCTGCTGGCCTTCGGGCTGCCGGCCCATCGGCTGAAGCTGTGCGCGCTGGGGCTGGCGGTGCTGACGGGGCTGCACGTGCTGGCGGTGGGCGCGGTGGCACTCACGCCGCTGTCCGCCTGGGAAGGCACCAAGCAATACGACGGCATCGTGCGCGGGGTGCGCACCACCGAGATGCTCCAGCAGGTCGACGCGCCCGGCGTGGTGCTGATGTCCCATGCGTTCACGCCGGCGTCGACCTACGGCTACGCGTTGCGCCGCTACGTGCCGGTGTTCGGTGTCGGGCGCCACCACTCGCGGCAAGACGATCAGCTCGTCGATTTCAGCGTCTATCAGGGCCGCACGATCCGTGTCATCCACACCTCGCCGTTCGACTTCGAAAGCTACCGGCCGTACTTCGATTCGATCGAGCTGCTCACCTTCAAACAAGACGCGCTCACCTTCTACGCGGTCGAAGGCAAGGGCTTTCGGTACGAGGCCTACAAAGACGGCGTGCTCGCCGAAATCAACCGCCGCTTCTACGGCATACCGGCTTGGCTGCCGATGACGGGCTGCAAGTTCTGCGAGCGCCTGTGCGGTCAGACCCGCTGCCCCGACACCCCGGGTGCTGCCTCGAGCAGCATCGCGTCGCCGTAGCTGAAAAAGCGATAGCGCTGCTCGATGGCGTGGCGGTACAAGCTCATCACATGAGCGTGTCCGGCCAGCGCGCTGACCAGCATCATCAGCGTGCTGCACGGCAGGTGAAAGTTGGTGACCAGCGCATCGACCACCCGAAAGCGATAACCCGGCGTGATGAAGATGTCGGTGTCGCCCGTGCCGGCACGCAACTGTCCTGACACCGCTGCGGATTCGAGCGCGCGCAAGCTGGTGGTGCCCACCGCCACCACGCGGCCGTCCCGGGCGCGGGTGCGCGCCACCGCGTCGAGTGCTTCGGCGCCAACCTCGAACCATTCGCTGTGCATGCGGTGCTCGGCCAGGTTTTCGCAGCGCACCGGCTGAAAGGTGCCCGCGCCCACGTGCAGCGTGACGCGGGCGTGGTCGATGCCACGCAAGCCCAGCTCGGCCAGCAGCGCCACGTCGAAATGCAGCGCGGCCGTGGGCGCGGCCACCGCACCCGGTCGCGCGGCAAACACCGTCTGGTAGCGCCGCTCGTCGTCAGAGTCGTCCGCGTGGGTGATGTAGGGCGGCAGCGGCACGTGGCCGAAGCGCTCGAGCAGCGCGTGCGGCTCGCCCGGAAAGCGCAGGTGAAACAGCGAGTCCTCGGGGCCGGCACGGCCGAGAACTTCGGCTTCGAAGCTGTCGTCGCCCGCGGCCACGGCCGCCTCCACGCTGCGCGCAAAGCGCACGCGCTGGCCGGGTTTGGGCGACTTGCTCGCGCGCAGGTGCATCAGCACCTCATCGCCCGACAACACCCGCTCGACAAGCGCTTCGACCTGCCCGCCAGTGGCCTTCACGCCGAGCAGCCGCGCCTTGATCACGCGCGTGTCGTTGAACACCAGCAGGTCGCCGGGCTGGAGCAGATCGGGCAGATCACGAAACACCCGATCGGCCGGCACGGGGCCACGGCCATCGAGCAGCCGCGAGGCGCTGCGCTCGGCCGCGGGATGCTGCGCGATCAGCTCGGCGGGCAGCTCGAAATCGAAATCGCTGAGCGTGTGCGCGGTACGGGGGGCTGAATCGACGGGGGGGTTCATGGGCAAGACGTGGGTGGCAGCGGTCAGAATGTACCGATGCCCAGCCGCATGTCGCCCCCCACCGAGCGCGCAGCCACCGTTGTGGCGAAGGCCAAGGCGCCGTCGGGCCCGCAGCGCGCGATGGAAAAACTTGGCTTGCGCCGCGACATCGACCTCGCGCTGCACCTGCCGCTGCGCTACGAAGACGAAACCCGGCTCACGCCGATCGCCGCCACGCGCGATGGTCAGGCCGCGCAGGTCGAAGGCGTGGTGCAGCGCTGCGAGGTGCAACTGCGCTCGCGCCGCCAGCTGGTGGTCACGCTCGCCGACGATGCCGGCGACACGCTGCTGCTGCGCTTTTTGCACTTTTACCCATCGCATCAGAAGACGCTGGCCGAAGGGCAGCGCGTGCGCGTGCGCGGCGAAGTGCGCGGCGGCTTTTTCGGCCGCGAGATGGTGCACCCGGTGTTCAAGGCGGTCGATGCTGCGGCACCCCTGGCCACCGCGCTGACCCCGGTCTACCCGACGAGCGCGGCCTTGCCGCAGGCCTATCTGCGCCGCGCGGTGAGCTCGGCGCTGGAGCGTGCGGATCTGTCGGAAACCGTGCCTGCGGCGCTGTTGCCGCCCGCTCTGGCCACGCTGCGCGAAGCGCTGCATCTGCTGCACCAGCCGCCGGCTCAGCTGCCACTGTCCACGCTCGAAGACCCGCAGCACCCGGCGTGGCAGCGGCTGAAGTTTGAGGAGCTGCTCGCGCAACAGCTGTCGCGCCTGCAAGCCAAGCGCGATCGCGACCAGCAGCGCGCGCCACGCTTTGCGGTGACCGCCGGCGGGCTGCACGAGCAGCTGCTGGCCGCACTGCCGTTTGCGCTGACCGGCGCGCAGCGCCGCGTGGTCGAGGAGATCGCTGCCGACTTGCAGCGCGCCAGCGTGGACGGCGATACCACCACCACCGTGCCGATGCACCGGCTGCTGCAAGGCGACGTGGGCTCGGGCAAGACGGTGGTGGCCGCGCTGGCCGCAGCCATCGCCATCCACAACGGCTGGCAGTGCGCGCTCATGGCGCCCACCGAGATCCTGGCCGAGCAGCATTTCAGCAAGCTGGTGGGCTGGCTGGCGCCGCTGGGCATCACCACCGCCTGGCTGAGCGGCAGCCGCAAGGGGCGCGTGCGGCGCGACATGCTCGAACGCATCGCCTCGGGCGAGGCTGGTTTGGTGGTGGGCACGCACGCGGTGATCCAGGACGACGTGCAGTTCGCGCGGCTCGGGCTGGCCATCGTCGACGAGCAACACCGCTTCGGCGTGGCTCAGCGGCTGGCGCTGCGCAAGAAACTCGTGTCAGAAGAAGGGGCTCCAGCTTCGCTGGAACCTCACCTCCTCATGATGAGCGCCACCCCGATCCCGCGCACGCTGGCGATGACGGTCTACGCCGACCTCGACATCAGCACCATCGACGAGCTGCCGCCCGGGCGCACACCCATCGTCACCAAGCTGTTCGACCACGGCAAGCGCGACGCGGTGGTCGCGCGCATCCGCGACGCGGTGGCCGAGGGCCGGCAGGCCTACTGGGTGTGCCCGCTGATCGAGGAATCGGCCGACGAGGGCGATGCTGCACCGGCACGAGCGGGCGCCGCCGACAAGCTCGAGCTGCAAAACGTGATCGACACGCACCAGGCGCTGTCCGAAGCGCTGCCCGGCGTGGGCGTGGCGCTGCTGCACGGGCGCATGAAGCCGGCCGACAAGGCTGCGGCGATGGCGAAGTTCACCGCCGGCGAGACCTCGGTGCTGGTCAGCACCACGGTGATTGAAGTCGGCGTGGACGTGCCCAACGCCAGCCTGATGGTGATCGAGCATGCCGAGCGTTTCGGTCTCAGCCAGCTGCACCAGCTGCGCGGGCGCGTCGGTCGGGGTGTCGCCGCCAGCGCGTGTGTGCTGCTGTACGCCTCTCCGCTGTCGGACACCGGCAAGGCGCGCCTGAAGGCCATGGCCGAGACCACCGACGGCTTCGAGATCGCACGGCGCGACCTCGAGATCCGCGGGCCCGGCGAATTTTTGGGCGCGCGGCAGTCGGGCGCGGCACTGCTGCGCTTTGCCGATCTGAACGACGATCTGCGCCTGTTGCAGCTGGCGCGCGCAGCCGCGCTGACCATGCTCGAGCGCCACCCGCAGGCCGCTGAACGCCACGCGCTGCGCTGGCTGGGCGGGCGCGCCGACTACCTCAAGGCCTGAGGGCAAACCCGCAGCAAGGGGCGCACCATCTGCGAGCGGCTTTCGCTACATTGCGCACGCGTCACCTCATCGATCCGCCCCCTTTGATCACACGCCCCACACCATGACCTTGACCGAGCTGAGATACCTCGTGGCCGTGGCGCGCGAACGCCACTTCGGCAAGGCGGCCGAAGCGTGCTTCGTGTCGCAGCCCACGCTCAGCGTGGCGATCAAGAAGCTGGAAGAAGAGCTCGACGTGAAGCTGTTCGAGCGCGGCTCGAACGAGGTCACGGTCACACCGCTGGGTCTGGAGATCGTGCGGCAAGCGCAGGTGGTGCTTGAGCAGGTGGCGGATCTCAAGGAGATCGCGCGACGCGGCAACGACCCCATCTCGGGCCCGCTGCGATTGGGCGTGATCTACACCATCGCGCCGTACCTGCTGCCCGATCTGGTGCAACAGTCCATCGCGCGCGCACCGCAGATGCCGCTGATCCTGCAGGAGAACTTCACCGTCAAGTTGCTCGAGATGCTGCGCGCGGGCGAGATCGATGTGGCGGTGCTGGCCGAGCCGTTTCCCGACGCGGGGCTGGCCACCGCGGCGCTTTACGACGAGCCGTTCCAGATCGCCGTGCCCAAAAAGCACCCGCTGGCGCGCCGCAAGCGCATCAGCGCCGAGGAGCTGAAAAACGAAACCTTGCTGCTGCTGGGCACCGGCCACTGCTTTCGCGACCATGTGCTCGAGGTTTGCCCCGAGTACGCGCGCTTTTCGAGCAATGCCGACGGCATCCGCAAGAGCTTCGAGGGCTCGTCGCTCGAGACCATCAAGTACATGGTGGCCGCGGGCATGGGCGTGACCGTGGTGCCGCAGCTCAGCGTGCCCGCCGAGCCCGACCGTCACATCGCCTACATCCCGTTTGCCGACCCGGGGCCCACCCGGCGCATCGTGTTGGCCTGGCGGCGCAGCTTCACCCGCTACGAAGCCATCGCCGCGCTGCGCAATGCGATCTACGCGTGCCCGCTGAACGGGGTGCAGCGACTGACCTGAGGTCTTGTCGCCGCCCTCGATAATCAACGTTTTCACGAGCCGCAGGCCTCATCGCGCCTGCGCCGCCCCATGTCCACCGCCCCCCCATCGACCGTGCTCGACAAGGAAGTCCGGCGCCGCCGCACCTTCGCGATCATTTCCCACCCGGACGCCGGCAAGACCACGCTGACCGAAAAGCTGCTGCTGTTCTCGGGCGCGATCCAGATCGCCGGCAGCGTGAAGGCGCGCAAGGCCACGCGGCATGCCACGTCCGACTGGATGGAGATCGAAAAGCAGCGCGGCATCTCGGTGGCATCGAGCGTGATGCAGATGGAATACCGCGACTGCGTGATCAACCTGCTCGACACGCCCGGCCACCAGGACTTCTCCGAAGACACCTACCGCGTGCTGACCGCGGTGGACGCCGCGCTGATGGTGATCGATGCGGCCAACGGCGTCGAGCCACAGACGCGCCGGCTGCTGCAGGTCTGCCGTGCGCGCAACACGCCCATCCTCACCTTCGTCAACAAGATGGACCGCGAGGTCAAAGACCCGCTGGCGCTGATGGACGAGATCGAGCGCGAGCTCGGCATGGAAGTCGTGCCCTTCACTTGGCCGGTGGGCATGGGCAAGCAGTTTCACGGCGTGATGGACCTGCGCGAGCAGCAAATGCGCGTGTTCAGCCCCGGCGAAGACCGCGATCACCACAACGACGAGATCCTCGCCGGGCTCGACAACCCGGCCTATGCCGAGCGCTTTGGCATGCAGTTCGAGCAGGCGCAAGGCGAGATCGAGCTGCTGACCGACGCCGCGCCGCCATTCGACCGTGCTGAGTTTCTGGCCGGTCGGCAAACGCCGATGTTCTTCGGCTCGGCGGTCAACAACTTCGGCGTGCGCGAGGTGCTCGACGCGCTGGTCGATCTGGCACCAGCGCCGGGCCACCGCATGGCGATCCAGCGCGAAGTCACGCCCGAAGAGCCCAAGTTCACCGGCGTGGTCTTCAAGATCCAGGCCAACATGGACCCGGCGCACCGCGACCGCATCGCCTTCTTGCGCGTGGCCAGCGGTCACTTCGAGCGCGGCATGCGGCTCAAGGTGGTGCGCTCGGGCAAGGAACTGCGCCCCAACACCGTGGTGAGCTTTCTGAGCCAGCGCCGCGAGCTGCTCGACGAGGCCTATGCCGGCGACATCATCGGCATCCCCAACCACGGCGTGCTGCAGCTCGGCGACACGCTGACCGAAGGCGAGGCGCTGCAGTTCACCGGGCTGCCGTTCTTCGCGCCCGAGATGTTCCGCTCGGTCGAAGTGGCCGACCCGCTCAAGACCAAGCAGCTCAAGGCCGGGCTCACGCAGCTGGGCGAAGAAGGTGCGATCCAGGTGTTCCGCCCGGTGGTGGGCACGGTGCTGCTGCTGGGCGCGGTGGGTCAGCTGCAGTTCGAGGTGGTGGCCCACCGGCTCGAGCACGAGTACGGCTGCAAGGCGCGCGTCCTGCCCAGCCGCTTCCAGGTGGCGCGCTGGGTGACCTGCGACGAGGCCGACGGCGGCGAGCGCGAACTCAAGCGCTTCATCGACGGCAACTCGCACCGCGTGGCCTACGACGCGGTCGATGCGCCCACGGTGCTCGTCGAGTACGCGCCCGAGCTGCGCGCCATCGAAGCCAACTGGCCGAAGATCAAGTTCCACGCACTGCGCGAACACGCCGGGCTGGTGTTCCAGCGGCGCATGGGCGACTGATCCGCGGCGTGGAGCGGGCATGGCCGAGATGTCGACACCTGCTGCGCCGTCGCGGCTCGCACTTTGGCTTGACCTGATCCGCTGGAACCGTCCGGCCGGCAGCTACTTGCTGCTGTGGCCGACGCTCTCAGCGCTGTGGCTGGCGGCCGGCGGCTTTCCGGGCTGGCACCTGCTCATCGTGTTCACGCTGGGCACGGTGCTCATGCGCAGCGCGGGCTGCTGCGTCAACGACGTGGCCGACCGCGACTTCGACCGCCACGTCAAGCGCACTGCCCAGCGGCCGATCACGCGCGGCGCGGTGAGCGTGCGCGAGGCACTCGCGCTGGCCGCCGGCCTGGTGCTGGCGGCCTTTGCGCTGGTGCTCACCACCAACCGCATCACCATCGCCTGGAGCTTTGGTGCGCTGGCGGTGACGGTGTTCTATCCGTACACCAAGCGCTTTTTCTCGATGCCGCAAGCCGTGCTGGGCGTGGCCTTCAGCTTTGGCATCCCGATGGCGTTTGCGGCGGTGCGCGGTGAGGTGCCGGCGCTGGCCTGGGCGCTGCTGGCGGGTAATTTGTTCTGGGTGCTGGCCTACGACACCGAATACGCCATGGTCGACCGCGACGACGACCTGAAGATCGGCATTCGCACCTCGGCCATCACGCTGGGTCGCTTCGATGTGGCCGCGGTGATGGCGTTTTATGCCGCCTACCTGATCGTGTGGGCGGCCGTGGGTGTGCAGCTGGATCTGGGCGCGGCCTACTTTGCCGGCATCGCAGTGGCCGCCGGCATGGCGGCGTGGCACCACACGCTGATCAAGGACCGCTCACGCGACGGCTGCTTCAAGGCCTTTCGGCTCAACCACTGGCTGGGGCTGGCGGTGTTTGCCGGGATCGTCGCAGACGCCCTTTGGCGCGCGCCGGGCTGATCGAGCCCCCGCCCGCAGCGTCAGCCGCCGAACTCGTCGCCCAGCTCGCGGGCACGCTGCTGCGCGGCCTTGAGCGCACGCACGAAAGACGCCTTCACGCCATCGGCCTCGAGCGAGCTGATCGCAGCAAAGGTGGTGCCGCCCTTGGAGGTGACGCGCGCGCGCAGCTGCTCGGGCTCATCGGCTGAGTCGCGGGCCAGCAAGTTGGCGCCGCCCACGGTGGCAATCGCCAGTTGGCGGGACGCAGCTTCACTCAGGCCCATCTCGATGCCCGCCTGGATCAAGGCTTCGAGCAAATAAAAGACATACGCCGGGCCCGAGCCCGACAGCGCGGTGACGGCATCGAGTTGCTCTTCGTGATCCACCCACAGCAGCTGGCCGGTGGGCACGAGCAGCTGCTCGATCTGGGCGCGCTCGGCAGCACTCACCGCGGCGCGCGCAAACAGGCCGGTCATGCCCTGGCCGATCAGCGCTGGCGTGTTGGGCATGGCGCGCACCACGCGTTCGGATCGAACGGCCCGGACGATGGCATCGCTGCGTATGCCGGCCATCACGCTCAGGTGCAGCGCGCCGCCCACCCAAGCCGCACAAGGCTCGGCGGCGGCTTGAAACAACTGGGGCTTGACCGCCCAGACCACGCAGCCGGCCGCAGCCAGCCGCGCGTCGGCCACCGGCTGTGCCTGAATGCCAAAGCGCGTGCGCAGGGCCTCGCGCTGCTCGGCCAGCGGCTCGATCACATGGATGCGGTCGGCCGACCAGCCGCTGCGCAGCAACCCACCGATCAGCGCGCTGGCCATGTTGCCGCCGCCGATGAAGGCGACGGTCGGCTCAGGCACGGACGTCATGGCGCGGAGGCGGCCGGCTCGCTGAAGGGCGTGTTCACCACCACGCCCGGGCCGAGGGGGATTGACGAGGTTTCGGACACACCGGTGATGAAGTAGCGCGTTTCACCAAAACAGCTGGTGGGCAGGCCGACTTTTTCCTCGTAGTGCAGGCTCACCCGCTTGCCCATGGCCGCTTGCAACTTGTTGGCCACCGCATCGTCACGCACGGTGAACAAGAACTTCTCGACGCTGCTGCCCGGCAAGGACACCAGCGCGAGCTCGCCCTCCCAGGTCTTGCACACGAAGCCCTTGTAGGACAGCTTTTGCAGCCAGCCGGCGCGCTCGCCGGTGGAGTAGTTCCAGTTGAGCACCACCGCGAAATAGGCGGCGATGAGCACGGCGACGAAAACGAGGGCGGCGATCAGCTTGGGCATGGTCAGCGGTGGCAGTCAGTGGATTGGGTGTGAGGAATCGTCGCACGGATGGGTGACGACACGGCCTTCAGCGCGCACCAAAGATCGCCGTGCCCACACGCACGATGGTGGCGCCCTCGGCGATGGCAGCCTCGAGATCGGCGGTCATGCCCATCGACAAGGTGTCCAGCGCCAGCCCCTCGCGCTGCAAGTGCATCAGCAGCTCGCGCAGCCGCGCATGCGGTGCGCGCTGCGCGGCCACGTCTGCTGCCGGTGCGGGAATGGCCATCAGCCCGCGCAGGCGCACACCCGGCAACGCCGCCACCGCGCGGGCGACGTCGGGCACCTCGTCGATGGCCAGGCCCGACTTGCTGGCCTCGCCGCTGATGTTGACCTGCAAGCACAGCTGCAGCGGCGGCAGGTGTGCGGGGCGCTGCTCGCTCAGGCGCTGCGCGATCTTCAACCGATCCACCGAATGCACCCAGTCGAAGTGCTCAGCGACGGCCCGGGTCTTGTTGGCTTGCAGCGGGCCGATCAGGTGCCACTCGATGCGCTCGCGCAAGTCGGCGAGTAGGCTGATCTTGTCGATCGCTTCGGCCACGTAGTTTTCGCCAAAGCAGCGCGCGCCGGCATCGAAGGCCGCTCGCAGCGCATCGGGCGGGAAGGTCTTGCCCACGGCCAGCAGCGTGACGCTTTGCGCGGGCCTGCCGGCATCGGCGCTGGCCCGCTCGATGCGCAGTCGCACTTGATGAAGGTTGTCTGCGATCGTCGCCATAATCGGCTGCAGTATCCGCCACCGAGGCGGCCCCGGGCACCCGATCAGCCGAGCCACATCGCCCCCGCACCCAGAGCGAGCCCCCATGGACATCTCCCAACTGCTGGCGTTTTCGGTCAAGAACAAGGCCTCGGACTTGCACCTGTCGGCCGGCCTGCCGCCGATGATCCGGGTGCACGGCGATGTGCGCCGCATCAACGTCGAGCCGCTCGAGCACAAAGACGTGACGGCCATGGTCTACGACATCATGAACGACTCGCAGCGCAAGGCCTACGAAGAGCTGCTCGAGTGCGACTTCTCGTTCGAGATCCAGGGGCTGGCGCGATTCCGGGTGAATGCGTTCAATCACAACCGCGGTGCGGGCGCGGTGTTTCGCACCATTCCGTCGAAGATCCTCAGCCTCGAGCAGATCAACGCGCCCAAGGTGTTCGCCGAGTTGGCACTGCGCCCGCGCGGCATGGTGCTGGTGACCGGCCCGACCGGCTCGGGCAAATCCACCACGCTGGCGGCGATGGTCAATCACCTCAATGAAAACGAGTACGGCCACGTGCTCACCGTGGAAGACCCGATCGAGTTCGTGCACGAATCGAAAAAGTGCCTGATCAACCAGCGCGAGGTCGGCCCGCACACGCTGAGCTTTTCGAACGCCTTGCGCTCGGCGCTGCGCGAAGACCCCGACGCCATTCTGGTCGGCGAAATGCGTGACTTGGAGACCATCCGCCTGGCGCTGACCGCTGCCGAGACCGGCCACCTGGTGTTCGGCACGCTGCACACCTCGAGCGCAGCCAAGACCATCGACCGCATCGTCGACGTCTTCCCGGCGGCCGAAAAGGACATGGTCCGCGCGATGCTGTCGGAGTCACTGGTGGGCGTGATCTCGCAAACGCTGTGCAAGACCAAGGACGGCAGCGGCCGCATCGCCGCCCACGAAATCATGCTGGGCACGCCGGCCATCCGCAACCTCATCCGCGAAAGCAAGATCGCGCAGATGTATTCGGCCATCCAGACCGGCAACAACATGGGCATGCAAACGCTCGACCAGAACCTTGCGGAACTGGTGCGCCGCAACGTGGTCTCGCCAGCCGAAGCGCGCGCCAAGGCCAAGTTCCCCGAGAACTTCCCCGGCTAAACCTCAGACCGAACGCGCGAACGGGCGACGGCACAGTCAAAGGAAACCGACATGGAACGCGACCAGGCCTCGAAATTCATCAACGACCTGTTGCGTCTGATGGTCTCGCGCGGTGGCTCAGATCTGTTCCTGACGTGCGATTTCCCGCCGGCGATCAAGGTCGACGGCAAGGTGACCAAGGTGTCGCCGCAGCCACTGTCGGCACTGCACACCATGGCTCTGGCGCGATCGGTCATGAACGACAAGCAGGCCGGCGAGTTCGAGCGCAGCAAGGAGTGCAATTTCGCGATCTCGCCGCAGGGCATCGGGCGCTTTCGCATCAATGCTTTTGTCCAGCAAGGCAGCGTGGGCATGGTGCTGCGAACCATCCCGAAGGACCTGCCCACCATCGAGGGGCTGAACCTGCCCACCGTGCTCAAGGAAGTGGCCATGACCAAGCGCGGTCTGGTGATCTTCGTGGGGGCCACCGGCTCGGGCAAGAGCACCTCGCTGGCGGCGATGGTGAATCACCGCAATGAAAACTCCTACGGTCACATCATCACCATCGAAGACCCGGTGGAGTTCGTGCATCCGCACAAGAACTGCATCGTCACTCAGCGTGAGGTCGGCATCGACACCGACGACTGGGGCATCGCGCTGAAGAACACGCTGCGCCAGGCGCCCGACGTGATCCTGATGGGCGAGATCCGCGACCGCGAAACGATGGAGCATGCGGTGTCGTTCGCCGAAACCGGCCACCTGTGCATGGCCACGCTGCACGCCAACAGCGCCAACCAGGCGCTTGATCGCATCATCAACTTCTTCCCCGAAGAGCGCCGCTCGCAGTTGCTGATGGACCTGTCGCTCAACCTCAAGGCGCTGGTGTCGCAGCGGTTGCTGCCCCGCCAAGAGGGCACCGGCCGTGCGGCAGCGGTCGAGCTCATGCTCAATTCACCGCTGATCTCCGACCTGATCTTCAAGGGCGAGGTGACCGAGATCAAGGAAGTCATGAAGCGCTCGCGCGAGCAGGGCATGCAGACCTTCGACCAGAGCCTTTTCGATCTGTACGAGAGCCACACCGTCACCTACCAGAACGCGATTCGCAATGCCGATTCGGTCAACGACCTGCGGCTGCAGATCAAGCTCAACAGCCAGCGTGCGCGCAACACCGACCTGGCAGCCGGCACCGAACACCTGACCATCGTTTGACACCGTCTGGCCCGGCATCCATGAGCCAGCGCGCCTACGCCCCCATCCCTCCACAACGGGTGGCTTTCATCGGTCTGGGCGTCATGGGCGCGCCGATGGCCGCCCATCTGGCGCGCGCTGGCCATCAGGTCTGTGTGCACAACCGCGGCCAAGGCAAAGCCGATGCCTGGGTCGCCGAGCACGGCGGCCGCGCGGCACCCACCGCGCGCGATGCGGCAGCAGATGCGCATTTCGTTTTTGCCTGCGTGGGCCATGACGACGATCTGCGCGAAGTCACCGTGGGCGCGCATGGCGCTTTTGCCAGCATGCCGCCGAATGCGGTCTTCGTTGATCACACCACCGCGTCGGCCGCGCTGGCGCGCGAGCTGGGTGCTGCTGCGGCGTCACGCGGGCTGCACTTCATCGATGCGCCGGTGTCCGGCGGCAATCTGGGTGCGATCAACGGCACGCTCACCGTCATGTGTGGTGGCGATGCCGAGGCCTTCGAGCGCGCCCGGCCTGTGGCCATGGCCTATGCCAAGGCGATGACGCTGCTCGGCGGCAGCGGTGCCGGTCAGCTCGCGAAGATGGTCAACCAGATTGCCATCGCCGGGCTGCTGCAGGGGCTGTCTGAAGCCATCGCTTTCGGCGAGCGCGCCGGGCTGGACATGAAAGCGGTGCTCGCCGTGATCGGGCAGGGCGCGGCGCAAAGCTGGCAGATGGATCAGCGCGGCGGCACCATGGTCGATGGCGCGTTCGACTTCGGCTTCGCCGTCGACTGGATGCGCAAGGACCTTGGACTGGTGCAGCAAGAAGCCCGTCGCAACGGATCGAGCCTGCCGGCAACCGAGCTGGTCGACCAGTTCTATGCCGACGTGCAACTCGCCGGCGGCGGCCGCTGGGACACCTCGAGCCTGATCACGCGGCTGCGCTGAGCCGCACAGGGTCTCAGCGCACGGGCGGGGCGGGCTTGTTGTCGGCGCTCGAAGCGGGCATGGTCTTCATCGCGGCGAGTTCGGCCTCGCTGAGGATCTCGAACACCTTCACCACCTTTTGCACGCCGCTGACGCTGCGCGCGGCTTCAGCGGCCTGCGTGGCCTCGCGCTCGGTGACGCGGCCCATGAGGTAGGCGGTGCCGCGCTGGCTGACCACCTTCACCACATTGGCCAGCGGATCCTTCGAGTCCACCAAAGCCGCCTTGACCCGGCTGGTCAGCAGTGTCTCGCTGCCAAAGCTGGACGCCGGCAAGGTGCTGAACACCGCGAGTTCATTGACGATGGAGCGCACCTTGTCGATGCGCGAGACGGTCTGCTCGACCAGCTTGCGATCGTCGTCGCTGGTCACGTCGCCCACGATCAGCACCAGCTGGTTGTAGCTGGTCACGCTGACGTTGCCACGCTTGCCCATGACATCGCTCAGGCGATTGGCGGCCTTGAGCTCGATGGCCTCGTCCTCGATCTGCGAGCCCGTCGTGCGCCGGTCGATCAGCACCACGCTGCTGCCGACCACCGCGCTGCCCAGCAACAGCGGGAAACATGCGGTGAGCGAGGTCGAAGCCGCCAGCGCGATCAAAAGGACAGCGCCGAGGCGCACGGATGAGTGTGAGGGGGTCATTGCGGCCTTGTTCATTCCTGTTCACCGAGCAGTTGGAAGTCGATCGCATCGCACAGGCAATGCAACGACAGCAGGTGGACTTCCTGGATGCGCGCCGTGCGGTCGTGGGGCACTGCAATGAGCACATCGGTGTCGCTCAGCAGTGCGCGCAAGCGACCGCCGGTGCGCCCGGTCAGCGCCACCACCGTCATTTCCCTGGCGTGCGCGGCCTCGATGGCTGCCAGCACGTTGGCCGAGTTGCCGCTGGTGCTGATGGCGATCAGCACATCGCCCGGCTGGCCAAGCGCCTGAACCTGCTTCGAGTAGATGGCGGCGAAGTCATAGTCATTGCCAATCGCCGTGAGGATGGAGGTGTCGGTGGTCAGCGCGATGGCCGCCAAGCCAGGTCGCTCGCGCTCGAAACGCCCCACCAGTTCGGCCGCAAAGTGCTGCGCGTCGGCGGCGGATCCGCCGTTGCCGCAAGCCATCACCTTGCCGCCGGCGGTGATGCATCCGATCAACGCGTCGACCGCCTCGGCGATCGATTTGCTCAAGGGCTCAGCGGCGGCGTACTTGAGGTCGGCACTGTCGAAAAACTGCTGCTGTATGCGTTGCTGGACCATGGTCAAGGATGATATGCCAGCGACTTTTTAGGGCCCGTGCCACAGGGGCATCAGGCCGCGTCGAAGGCGCCGCGCAGCCACTCGATGTGCGCGCCTTCGATGGCCACCACATCGAAGCGACACGGCGGCGGCGACGCGAAGGCCCGCAGGTAGCAGCGTGCGGCAAAGATCACGCTGCGCTGCTTGGCAGCACTCACGCTGCCAGCGGCACCGCCGAAACCGGCACCCTTGCGCGTGCGGACCTCGACGAAGACCAGCGTGCCGTCGCTCTCGCGCACGATGAGGTCGATTTCGCCGCCCCGCGCGTTCGGCCCTGCGGCCACCCGATAATTACGGCGCACCAGCGTGAGCCCACGGGCCAGAAGGTACGCCAACGCACGGGATTCACCGTCCTCCCCTATCGCCTTCGTCGTGAGCACCATCGACTCCTCCCCACTCCTTGCGGCCGCTGCGGCTGCGGCCGGTCACCAGCAGTATCCCGCCAGCGCCTTGTATGTGGTGGCCACGCCCATCGGCAATCTGGCCGATCTGACGCTGCGCGCCATCCATGTGCTGTCGCTGGTTGATGCACTGGCGTGCGAGGACACGCGCCACACCGCACCGCTGCTGCGCCATCTGGGTCTGGACAAGCCGCTGCTCGCGGTGCACCAGCACAACGAGCTGTCGTCGGCCGGCGACGTGATCACGCGGCTGTCGCGCGGCGAGCGCGTGGCCTATGTCAGCGACGCCGGCACGCCAGGCGTCAGCGACCCCGGCGCAGCGCTGGTGGCGGCGGTGGCGACCGCGGGCTACCGGGTGGTGGCGGTGCCGGGCGCGAGCAGCGCGATCGCCGCCGTCAGCGTGGCGGGCGATGCGCTGGGCAGCGGCTTTCGCTTCATCGGCTTCCTGCCGGCCAAGGGCGCGGAGCGCACGCAGGCACTGGCGGCGTTGGCTGCGAGCGTCGACACTCAGGTGCTGTTCGAAGCACCCCATCGCATCGAGTCGCTGCTGCAGTCGCTGGGCGAGTGTTGCGGCTCACGCGCCGTCACCGTGTGCCGCGAGCTGACCAAGCAGTTCGAAACCGTGGTCACGATGGCGGCATCGGCCCTGGCGCCCTGGGCCGCGGCCGACGCCAACCGGCTGCGTGGCGAGTTCGTGCTGGTGGTGCACGCGATGGCCGCGTCAGCCTCTGCAGACGAGTCGGCGCAGCATGACGCCATGCTGCGCACCTTGCTGGCCGAGCTGCCGCTCAAGCAGGCGGTGTCGCTGACCGCCACGCTCAGTGGCGCGCCTCGCAATGCGCTGTACGCACGCGCACTGGAACTCAAGGGCACCGAATCTTCGCCTTGATGCAAGCGCCCCGACAGTCCACGGCCGGCGGCACGGGGAACGCTTGCGCCGATGTGCCACTCCTACAATGAATTTCGAGTCCTGAAGGATTGCCCATGATCTCCCGCGAACCCACCATCGAGCGCCTGGCCATTGCGCAGCGGCTGCTGCTCGAGCCCTTCGGCCTGACCGAAGCGCAGTTGTCGCAGGCCTTGCAGGCCATCGCCACGCACCGCATCGACGACGCCGACCTGTACTTCCAGTACACGCGCAGCGAAGGCTGGAGCCTGGAAGAAGGCATCGTCAAGAGCGGCAGCTTCGGCATCGATCAGGGCGTGGGTGTGCGCGCAGTGGCGGGCGAGAAGACCGCCTTCGCCTACTCCGACGACATCTCCGCAGCCGCGCTGATGGACGCCGCCCAGACCGTGCGCACCATCGCCGCAGCCGGCCAGAGTCGGCGCGTCAAGGTCAACACGCCGCACAAGCTGGCGACCAGCCGCGCGCTGTATCTGCCGATGGATCCGATCGGCTCGCTCGACAGCACCGCCAAGGTGGCGCTGCTCGAGCGCATCGAGAAGATGGCTCGCGCCAAGGATCCGCGCATCAAGCAGGTGATGGCCAGCCTGTCCGGCGAATACGACGTGGTGCTGGTGGCGCGCGCCGACGGCACCCGGGCCGCCGATGTGCGGCCGCTGGTGCGGCTGGGGCTGTCGGTGATCGCCGAGCAAACCATCGCCGGCGAAGTGCGTCGCGAAACCGGCAGCAGTGGCGGTGGTGGGCGCTTCGGTTACGCCCACTTCAACGACAGCGTGATCGAAGGCTATGTGAACGCCGCCGTGAACGCCGCGCTCACCAACCTCGAATCGCGTGCGGCCAAGGCCGGCGAGATGAGCGTGGTGCTGGGCTCGGGATGGCCGGGCGTGCTGCTGCACGAGGCCATCGGCCACGGGCTTGAGGGCGACTTCAACCGCAAGGGCTCGAGCGCCTTCAGCGGCCGCATCGGTCAGCGCGTGGCGGCCAAGGGCGTCACGGTGCTCGACGACGGCACGCTGCCCGACCGGCGCGGCTCGATGAACATCGACGACGAAGGCCATGCCAGCCAGCGCAATGTGCTGATCGAAGACGGCATCCTCAAGGGCTACCTGCAGGACTCGATGAACGCACGGCTGATGGGCGTCAAGCCCACCGGCAACGGCCGGCGCGAGAGCTATGCCGCCGTGCCGATGCCCCGCATGACCAACACCTACATGCTGGCCGGCGACAAGACCAAGGAAGAAATCATCGCCGGCCTGCGGCGCGGGCTGTACGCCAGCAACTTTGGCGGCGGTCAGGTCGACATCACCAGCGGCAAGTTCGTGTTCTCGGCAAGCGAGGCCTTCTGGGTCGAAAACGGCAAGATCCAGTACCCGGTCAAGGGTGCCACCATCATCGGCAACGGCCCCGACGCGCTCACCCGCGTGAGCATGATCGGCAACGACCTGAAGCTCGACCCCGGCGTGGGCACCTGCGGCAAGGAAGGCCAAAGCGTGCCCGTCGGCGTGGGTCAACCGACGCTGCGCATCGACCGCCTGACCGTGGGCGGCACCGCCTGAGCCACAGCCGCACATCACCCGAAACCCATTCATTGAAGACCCGGAGCCTGACATGTCCGAGCCCCTCAACGGCCGTTACCCCCTGAGCGAAAAAACCAGCCAGACCGACGACGAGCGCATCGTCGACGTCACGCCGCTGCCGCCGCCCGAACACCTGATCCGCTTCTTCCCGATCCGTGGCACGGCGGTCGAAAAACTGGTCGCCGACACCCGCGAGCGCATTCGCCAGATCATGTCCGGCGGCGACGACCGACTGCTGGTGATCATCGGCCCGTGCTCCATCCACGACCCGGCGGCCGCACTCGAATACGCGGCCCGGCTCAAGGCGCTGCGCGAGCAGCACGCTGACACGCTCGAGATCGTCATGCGCGTGTACTTCGAAAAGCCGCGCACCACCGTGGGCTGGAAGGGCCTGATCAACGACCCCTACCTCGACGAGAGCTACCGCATCGACGAGGGCCTGCGCATGGCTCGGCAACTGCTGCTCGAGATCAACCGACTTGGCATGCCCGCGGGCAGCGAGTTCCTGGATGTGATCTCGCCGCAGTACCTCGGGGACCTGATCGCCTGGGGCGCCATCGGCGCGCGCACCACCGAAAGCCAGGTGCACCGCGAACTGGCCTCGGGGCTGTCAGCACCCATCGGCTTCAAGAACGGCACCGACGGCAACATCCGCATCGCCAGCGACGCCATCCAGTCGGCCTCGCGGCCGCACCACTTCCTGAGCGTGCACAAGAACGGCCAGGTCGCCATCGTCGAGACCAAGGGCAACCCCGACTGCCACCTGATCCTGCGTGGCGGCAAGGCGCCCAACTACAGCGCGGCCCACGTCGAAGCGGCCTGCAAGGACCTCGAAGCCGCCAAGCTGCCCGCCACGCTGATGGTTGACTGCTCGCACGCCAACAGCAGCAAGCAGCATGAAAAGCAGATCGAAGTGGCCGCCGACATCGGCGCGCAGATCTCGGGCGGCAGCCGCAGCATCTTCGGGGTGATGGTGGAAAGCCACCTCAACGCCGGTGCGCAGAAGTTCACCCCCGGCAAGGACGATGCAACCAAGCTGGCCTACGGTCAGAGCATCACCGATGCGTGCATCGGCTGGGACGACTCGGTGGGCGTGATCGAGACACTCGCCGCCGCCGTCAAGGCACGGCGCCAGTAAGCCGGTCGCCGGCGCGACAAGCCGGGTGAGCCCTCAGTTCACTCGGCGCTTGCTTCGCGCGCGAGCCGCTCGCTCTTCCAGTACACATCGTCACCGCCCAGCCCATCGAGGTTGGCGCGGTTGAGCACGCGTGCCAGCACGAACAGCAGATCGCTCAAGCGGTTGAGATAGTGGCGCGGCTCCTGGCGGATGGTCTCGGTGGCGGCCAGCGACACCACGGTGCGCTCAGCACGGCGGGCGATGGTGCGCGCCACGTGGGCCAGTGCTGCGCTGCGCGTGCCGGCGGGCAGGATGAATTCCTTGAGCTTGGGCAGCGCCGCGTTGTAGTGCTCGAGCGCCTCGTCCAGGCGGATCACCGCAGCGGTCTTGAGCAGCTCGAAGCCGGGGATCGACAGCTCGCCGCCGAGGTTGAACAGCTCGTGCTGAATCACCACCAGCAGCTCGCGCACGTCGCCTGGCAGCGGCTCGGCCAGCAGCACACCGAGCTGCGAATTGAGCTCGTCGACATCGCCCATGGCCTGCACCCGCAGGTGGTCCTTGGAAACGCGCTGGCCGTCGCCAAGGCCGGTGGTGCCGTCGTCGCCGGTGCGTGTGGCGATCTGCGTGAGTCGGTTGGACATGGTGGTGGTTGCCGGGTTGGAAGAGGACGCGATGATGCCCGATGCCTGCCTGCGCGCAGCGAGATCGACAATGCACCAGCCCACGACACCGAACCACACGCGATGAACACCCCGACGGCCGCAGCTCACGCCCTGAGCGCATCCGCGCAGCGGCCCGTGCCGCCCGAGATGCTCCAAGCCTTGCGCGAGCGTTTTGCCGAGCGCTGCTCGACGGCGCTGTCGGTGCGCGAACAGCACGGCCGCGATGAATCGCCGTTCGACGTGCCACCGCCCGAGGTGGTGGTGTTTTGCGAGAGCACCGAAGACGTCACCGACGTGGTGAAGCTCGCCGATCGGCACGCCGTGCCGGTGATCGCCTTTGGCGCGGGTTCGTCGATCGAGGGCCATCTGCTCGCGGTGCAAGGCGGCGTGAGCGTTGACGTGAGCCGCATGAGGCAGATCGTGGCCATGCAAGCCGAAGACCTCACCGTCACGGTGCAGGCCGGCGTGACGCGCATGCAGCTCAACGACGAGATCCGCCACAGCGGGCTGTTCTTTCCGATCGACCCGGGCGCCGATGCCAGCCTGGGCGGCATGACCGCCACGCGCGCGAGCGGCACGAACGCGGTGCGCTACGGCTCGATGCGCGACAACGTGCTGGGCCTCACAGTGGTCACAGCGCAAGGCGAGGTGATCCACACCGGCACGCGCTCGCGCAAGTCAGCCGCCGGCTACGACCTGACGCGGCTGATGGTGGGCAGTGAAGGCACGCTGGGCGTGATCACCGAGGTCACGCTGCGGCTGTATCCGCTGCCCGAGGCGGTGTCGGCGGCCACCTGCACCTTTGCCAGCATTGACGCGGCGGTGCGCACCACCATGCAGGTGATCCAGATGGGCGTGCCGATCGCGCGCTGCGAGCTGCTCGATGCGAACGCGGTGCGCGCGGTCAATAGCCACGACCACCTCGAGCTGCCCGAAGCGCCCATGCTGCTGATGGAATTTCACGGCAGCGCGGCCAGCGTGCGCGAGCAGGCGGCAACGGTGCAGGAGGTGGCCGCCGAGTTCGGCGGTGAACACTTCGAGTGGGCCACCACCCCCGAGCAGCGCAGCCGGCTGTGGACGGCACGCCACCGCGCCTACCTGTCCGGCCAGCAGATGAAGCCGGGCAGCCGCTGCATCACCACCGATGCGTGCGTGCCGATCTCGCGGCTGGCCGAATGCATCAACGACAGCATGGCCGAGGTCGAGGCCTCGGGTCTGGCGTACTTCCTGATCGGCCACGTGGGCGATGGCAACTTCCACCTGTGCTACCTGGTCGACCCGGCACAGCCCGCTGAGATGGCTACCGCCGAGCGCCTCAATCGGCAGCTCGTCGCACGCGCGCTGCGCCTGGGCGGCACCTGCACCGGCGAGCACGGCATCGGGCTGCACAAGCAGGGCTTTTTGCTCGACGAAACCGGCGCCGGCGCGGTCGACATGATGCGCAGCATCAAGCGTGCACTCGACCCGAAGAACATCATGAACCCGGGCAAGATCTTCGCCAGCTGAGGCCCCTTCAGTCGGCCGGTGTGGCGCTGGCCGTCCAGCTCAAGGCGCCCGGGGCGCTGGCGCTGCTGATGGGGTTGTCGGCTGAGATTGAGCAGGAGGCAGAGGCCCTGGCGGCTTGAAGCTGGCGCACGGATCGGCCCGTGCAGCACGCGGCGTGAACCACACCTCGTCTTGCGTGCCATCGGCCCCATCGGGCGTGCCATCGTCGGATCGCTCCGCGAATGCCACGCCCATCACGCGTGGTGGCGTCGCGCCCGGCTCGGCATCGCGTTTGGCCAGCACGCGCAAATAGTGGGGCACGCCGATGTCGGCCCTCAAGTGCCCGTTGCCCGCGATCAGCACCACCCGGGCGCCTGCGGGCAAGCGCTTCATCGCATCCACCATGGACAGCGCCAGCGCGGCATCGCGTGCGCGCTGCGCCAGCGCCATCGGCGCGAGCATTTGCGCAGGCAGCGCGCCGCAATGACCGACATCGACCTCGTGCAACAGGACGGCTTGCTGCTGGCTGGTCCAGCCCTTGTCCGCCGGACGGCTGTCGGCTGAATCCAGCAGACCGCGCACATCGGCCGGCGCGGCATCGATGCCGCCGCGCATCACCGCAGTGGCCTCGGCACGGCTGAGATTGCCACCGGCCAGCGTGGCACCCGCACCCAGCGCGGCCACGAACAGCGGTCGGTGCAGCGGCCAGCCCCAGCCCTTGCGTGCGAACTGCCCGGCGTCGATCACCGGCTCGACGTCTACCGCCGTGCCGCGCTTCGCCGCGTCGGGCAAGGCGCGGTTGGCCGCGTCCTGCAAGGCCGTGCTGTGCTGGCGGTCGATCTGCTCGAAGACCACGGTGGTGGGCACGCCGTCTGACAGCAGCAGCCGCAGCAGCACCGCACGCAGCTGGTGGTGCAACGCGTTGTCGTGGACCTCGCCGAGCAGCACGTAGCGCGCACCGCGCAGGCGCTGCAACAGCGGCACCGGATCGAGCCGCACGCCGCTGGCATCGACCACCTCGACGAACACGTCATCGACATCGGCCGCGGCGCGCGCCGTCGAAGGTGCCATGGCCGCGCACAACGCGCTGATCACACAGCACACGCCGAGCGCCAGGCTGCGTCTGCGGCGTGCATCGATGGCGAGCGCGGCACAGCGCAGGGCAGCAGCACTCAAGGCCGGCTCACGGCGCGGCCAGCGCATCGCGTACCGCCGCGGCGGTGAGGATTTCGGGCAGCAACTGGGGCGGGCGGCCCGGGCGCAGCAGCGCATACACCGGCACGCCGTTGCGCCCGAGCCGCGCCAGCGCGGCGGTGATGCGCTCGTCGCGGCGGGTCCAGTCGGCGCGCATCAACACCACGCCAGCGCGGGCAAAGTCCTGCTGCACCGCCTCGGTATCGAGCACCAGCCGCTCGTTGACCTGGCAGCTGACGCACCAGGCGGCCGAAAAGTCGACGAACACCGTGCGCCCTGCCGCGAGCTGGCGGTCGATTTCGGCTTCATCCCAGGGCTGCCAGGCGCTGGCGGCGGGGTTGCCGGTCGTCGAGGTGCGCGCGGTGTCAGCGCCCAGCCAGCCCACCTGCTGCGCCAGCACCCACACCAGCCAGGCCACAGTGAGAAACATCGGGATCGCCAGCACCTGCTTCAGGCGCAGCATCCAGGCACCCGGGCGCGGCAGGCGCTCGCGCCAGCCCGGCATCAGCACCAGCAGCGCGTAGGGCAAGGCCATGCCGATGCCCAGCGCGCCGAACACGCTCAGGCCGACAGCGGCCGGCTGGGTGATGGCAAAGCCCAGTGCTGCGCCCATGAACGGCGCGGTGCACGGGCTGGCGGCCACCACCGCCAGCACGCCCGAAGCCAGCGCATCGACCGCCGGGCGCTCGTCGCGCCAGTTGAGCAAGCCCTGCGGCAGCAGCACCGACACGTCGAACACGCCCAACAGGTTCAGCCCAAGGGCGAGGAACAGCACCGCCAGCACGCCCACGACCCACGGTTCTTGCAGCTGAAAACCCCAGCCGATGGCGCTGCCGGCCGCGCGCAGCACCAGCAAGCCGGCAGCAAGCAGCAAAAAGCTCAGCACCACGCCCACGCTGTAGGCCAGCGCGTGGGCGCGCAGCGCCACCGCCGGGCTGCCCGCGCCGCGCGGCGTCTGGCTCAGGCTCAGCAGCTTGATGGACAGCACCGGAAAGACGCACGGCATCAGGTTGAGCACCATGCCACCGACGAAGGCCAGCAGCAGCGCGGCCGCCCACCCCAGATCGGCGGCGGCAGCTGGGCTGGCGGCGTCGGGCGAGGCGGCCAGCGCGGCCTCGGCCTGCGCATCGCGCAGCGGCTGCGCGCCCGGCGGCAGGCTGATCGCGCTCACCGTGCGCACCGGCGCATTGAACTCGGCCGCGCGCCGCCCATTGCCCCAAGGCGATGTCGCTGCCTCGCCTTGCGCCACCACGATGCCGCGCAGCGATTCGGGCAGTGCCGCGCCATCGAACAGCCGCAGCCGGATGGCGTAGCCCGCATCGGTGCGATAGGCCTGATGGACGGCGGTCTCGAGCAGCTGCGGGGTGTACGCAAACAGATGGATCAGCGGCGATGGCGGCGCTGCGCTTGATGCGTCGGGGGTCGGCCGCGCCAGGCTCACCAGCAGCTCGGTGCCGGCACTTTGCACATCGGCCGTCCAGCCGTCGAGCGGCGCGGCCTGCTCGGCGGCGGCACGCTCGAACAGCGCAGCGTGCGCGGTGCCGCCCGGGGTGACGCCGTCGCCAGCCTCGACCACCGGCAGTTGCAGCTGCAGCTTCACCGTCTCGGGAATGCACACCTCGCGGCAGACCAGCCAGCTGGCCTCGGCCTTGAGCGTGAGCGTGCTGCCCGCACGGGCATCGGCCGGCGGCATGTAGATCTGCGGCAGCAGCAGCTCGCCTTCGTAGCCGTGGTTGACCAGCGGGCCGATCCACAGCCGCTGCGGCGTGGGCCATTCGATCTCGTCGACCTGGCTGCCGGCGGGCAGCGTCCAGTTCAGCGAGGTCGGCAGGCCCGAGTCGCCAGGGTTGCGCCAGTAGGTGTGCCAGTGGGGCTGGTGCACGAGCCGCAGGCCGATGCGAATCGGCTGGCCGGGCTGCACCGCCGCGCGCTCGGCCACCAGCTCGGCGCTGACATGCGCGGTGGCCACAGGCTGGGCGACGGCGCATGCGCCCACCGCAGCCAGCAGCCACAGCGCCGCGGCTCGAACCCACTGAAACCCCGCCCGATTCATGCACCGCTCCTTGTCACCGCCTGGCCTGCGCCAGCGCGCGGATGTGCAGTGGAGTGCGCCAAGCCCCGGCGGGTTCCATCGCCGCAGCCGATCGGCAAGGCGGCGAGCGTCTGGCAGGGCGGGAACGAGGCGGTCGGGGGCGTGGACAAGGGAGATTCGGGCTGCGGCGTCGACTGCCTCGACAATGATTCATTCTCCCACCCGACGTGACCGACATGCCCCGCGCCTTTGCGCTGCTCGACGACCACGGTGCCACGGCCGAGCGCCCCGCCAGCCGGCTGTACAGCGGCTTCGTGCGCGAACACCGCTGCGTCGATGCGTCCACGCTCGATGCCATGTGGACGCGCGTCGATGCCGACCTGCGCGCCGGTCTGCACGCGGTGCTGCTGGCCGACTACGAATGGGGCGTCAAGTTGCAGGGCATCGGCCAGCGCGCCGGCAGTGCGCCAATGCCCGGCGATGACCCCTCGTCGCTGCGCGTGCTGATGTTTTCCGATCTGGCGCATCTG
>Ga0247831_1000069_pt1 | contig 203626 bp, 169 predicted proteins | sample LaCruzMarch2015__9_FD_192406 | JGI IMG/M metagenome (GOLD analysis project Ga0247831, IMG submission 192406) | Freshwater microbial communities from meromictic Lake La Cruz, Castile-La Mancha, Spain - LaCruzMarch2015_1m | ecosystem: Environmental > Aquatic > Freshwater > Lake | place: Spain... | reverse complement strand
CTGTTATTGCTGGCGATGGATTCACCGTAACTGTTAGGGTGAATGGTGTTCCTGCACACGTTCCTACAGTTGGTGTTACTGTGTATGTTGCCGTTTGAACAGCATTTGTTGGATTTGTTAATGTTCCGGTGATACTCGTTGATCCTGTGCCTGAGGCTCCTCCACTCAATCCTCCACTCACAGTTGGCGCGGACCAGCTGTATGTGGTACCTGCCGGTACTACTCCATTTGTTGGGTTTACTGGGGTTGAGCTAAAGGCCACTCCACTACAAACAATATTGGTCATTGCTGTTATTGAAGGTTTTGGATTCACCGTAATCGTTAAGGTGAATGGTGTTCCTGCACACGTTCCTACAGTTGGTGTTACTGTGTATGTTGCCGTTTGAACAGCATTTGTTTGATTTGTTAATGTTCCTGTGATACTCGTTGATCCTGTGCCTGAGGCTCCTCCACTCAATCCTCCACTCACAGTTGGCGCGGACCAGCTGTATGTGGTACCTGCTGGTACTACTCCATTTGTTGTGTTTGCTGGGGTTGAACTAAAGGCTACTCCACTACAAACCGTATTAGTCATTGCAGTTATTGAAGGTTTTGGATTTACCGTAACTGTGAATGTGAAGGGGGTTCCTGCACACGTTCCTACAGTTGGTGTTACTGTGTATGTTGCCGTTTGAACAGCATTTGTTGGGTTTGTTAATGTTCCTGTGATACTCGTTGATCCTGTGCCTGAGGCTCCTCCACTCAATCCTCCACTCACCGTTGGCGCGGACCAGCTGTATGTGGTACCTGCTGGTACTACTCCATTTGTTGTGTTTACTGGGGTTGAACTAAAAGCTACTCCACTACAAACTGTATTGGTCATTGCTGTTATTGCTGGGGATGGATTCACCGTAACTGTTAGGGTGAATGGTGTTCCTGCACACGTTCCTACAGTTGGTGTTACTGTGTATGTTGCCGTTTGAACAGCATTTGTTGGATTTGTTAATGTTCCTGTGATACTCGTTGATCCTGTGCCTGAGGCTCCTCCACTCAATCCTCCACTCACAGTTGGCGCGGACCAACTATATGTTGTGCCTGATGGTACTACTCCATTTGTTGTATTGACTGGGGTTGAACTAAAGGCTATTCCACTACAAACCGTATTGGTCATTGCAGTTATTGCTGGGGATGGATTTACCGTAATTGTTAATGTGAAGGGGGTTCCCGCGCACGTTCCAGTGGTTGGTGTTACGGTGTATGTTGCAGTTTGAACAGCATTTGTTGGGTTTATTAAAGTTCCGGTGATACTCGTTGCTGATGTTCCAGAGGCCCCACCTGTCATTGCTCCGGTTACCGTTGGTGCAGACCAACTGTATGTAGTACCTGTTGGAACTACTCCATTTGTTGTGTTGACTGGGGTTGAACTAAAGGCTACTCCACTACAAACCGTATTGGTCATTGCAGTTATTGAAGGTTTTGGATTCACCGTAACTGTTAATGTGAAGGGGGTTCCCGCGCACGTTCCAGTGGTTGGTGTTACGGTGTATGTTGCAGTTTGAACAGCATTTGTTGGGTTTGTTAAAGTTCCGGTGATACTCGTTGCTGATGTTCCAGAGGCCCCACCCGTCATTGCTCCGGTTACCGTGGGTACAGACCAACTGTATGTAGTACCTGCTGGAACTACTCCATTTGTGGTGTTGACTGGGGTTGAACTAAAGGCTACTCCACTACAAACCGTATTGGTCATTGCAGTTATTGCTGGGGATGGATTTACCGTAACTGTGAATGTGAAGGGGGTTCCTGCGCACGTTCCAGTGGTTGGTGTTACTGTGTATGTTGCCGTTTGAACAGCATTTGTTGGGTTTGTTAAAGTTCCAGTGATACTCGTTGCTGATGTTCCAGAGGCCCCACCCGTCATTGCTCCGGTTACCGTGGGTGATGACCAACTATAAATAGTACTCGCAGGCACAACACCATTCGTTGTATTGACTGGGGTTGAACTAAAGGCTACTCCACTACAAACCGTATTGGTCATTGCAGTTATTGAAGGTTTTGGATTAATTGTAATAGTTTCTGTAAAATTGATCAATCCATTACAACCAGCATTCCCTGCAATATAAACCGCAGGAGTTACAGTTATAGGTGTTGTCCCAGTATTACAATAGGACTGTGAAATATTTTGAGTGGTATTTGGCGTTAAAGAACTGAAGGAACCAGATCCATAAGGGAAGAAACTAACTGATGATACATTATTCGTTATTACTGAAATAGTTGCATTGTAGCAGGTACATCCCGTTAAACTAGCGTTAGTAATATCAAGAATCGCAGAAGGTCCTCCAACAGTTATAGTTGAAACTTGTTGTGTGCTTGTACAACCAGTCAATGAAGTTACCGTTAATAAGACATTATATGTTCCGGGAAGAGTATAAGTAGTTGAAGGTGACCAAGATGTAGAAGTTTGACCATTTCCAAAATCCCATTGAGCAGATGTAATATCGACATTATTTGTTGATAAATTGGTAAATGTTACTTGGTTAGGAGGAGAGGAATTAAAACAACTAAACACCGCAGTCGGGGGATTTGCTGCTGCTAAAACATCAAAAACAGAAACTGCTATCGTGGTATTGTCAACACACCCAAGGTTGTCGGTAACGGTTAAAGAAATGGATTGATTACCTTGCTGAGTAAATGTAAATGTCCCAAAACTTGATCCTGTTGCTGTTGCAGGGGATGCATTTGTGGCGGACCAACTATAGGTTGAAAGACCAACCCCCGTTGAGTTATTTGTAACAACAACAGTTTGATTATTACAAATATAATTACGGTTAATAGTGAAGCTAGCTGTAGGTTTACGTACAATTATTGTTCGCGTCGTTATTTTCGTACACGCTAAAACGGAAGCGTCTGTTACCGTTAAAGTAATTGTGTAAGTACCAGGAGTTGAATACGTATGAGATGGATTAGAAACGTTTCCAGAGGTAGTTGTGGCGTCTCCCCAATTCCATAAACGAGACGCGATTGAAGTTACGGGGGCTGATGAATTATCAGTAGCGGTGAAAGATGAGCCGACACAAACAGTGTCTGGAGCAGAGAATGTTCCAATTATTCCATTTACATTAATTGTATTGGTAACTATTTGATAGCAAGAAACAGTTGAAGAATTTGTCCCTATGGTTGTAATATTATCTCTTCTGTTTCGCATAGCGATTGGATAAACACCAGGTGTCCATGCAATATTTGCTGATTGTAAAGCGGATGTTTCTGAAAAAGTATACACCCGTGGCGTTCCTTTAAAATAAGTTCCCGTTGACCATTGGTAACCATTTGCAGGGTTCCAATCCCATTGCGAAAAATTACTTGAAGAACCTGTACTACCCAATTGTGGAGAAGGTGTTGTGTTTACAAAAGTTAGGATACTTCCTAAACAAACCTGATTGGTTGCCACACAAGTTGTAGGAGAAAATGCAGTACCATTCCACGTTGGAACACAAGAAGGAGAAAATGCTTGAAATGAAGCTAAAGTATTAGGAAAACAACTGATAGATGCTGTGGCCGTTGAATTAAGGCAACCCGTTGTTACATCTGCTGCCGTAAGAGTAACGGTGTAAGCTAGAGAACTATAAGAACTAAAAGTATGTGATGGTGAGGGTAATGTTGATGAATTTAATGCGCCTGAACCGGGATCACCAAATGACCATGCATATGTTGTGCTGGCTGTTGTTCCTGTTGAAGCATTTGTAAATGTTCTTGTTAATTGATTATCACAATCAACTGTACTTGCCGTAAATGATGCGACTGGCCCTTTTACAATAACAGTAATTTGTGTAGCCGTACCAGAACAGCTTAATACGGGTCCAACCGTTTTGAAAGGAATCATTGTAACAACAAATGTTCCCACTGAACTGAAAGTATGACACGTTGGATTAACTAAAGGATCTGTATACTGAAATGCACTTCCATCACCCCAATCCCAGCGTAAAGTATCCGCACCTGTTCCTGAAAAATTAAAGCAAAATGAATTCCCAGTTAAACATTGAGAGACTGGTGTAGTTGATGTAATTGTTCCCGTAGGTGGAACTCCAGAACCAACTGTTATAGTATTCGCAAATGTAGTTGTTGTTATACACCCATTGGCACTTGTGGAAGTCATGGTAATGCTAAAATTACCAGACGAATTGTATGTCACTGGTACAGGGCCCGCACCGGCATATGATGATGGGGACCCCCCAGGAAAAGTCCATGAAACACCCCCGGTTGCATTGGTAGATGTAGATGTATAAGACGTTGTAACGGGCGATGAACACGCGTTATTCGTTGCTATTGTGTAGTTATTAACTGGTTTTGGATAAATCGTAATAACATAACTTATTTGCGTCCCCGTACATCCGTTTGCCGTAGGTGTTACAGTATAAGTGACCGTTGCGTTACTTGCGCTGGTGCTATTAATTGTCATGATGGGTAAATTCCCTGTACCACTCGCGGAATACCCACTCAATGATACTGCCGGAGTCGCGGTTGCCGTCCAAGCATAGCTTGTGCCAACTAAACTACTTGTCCATGCTACGCCTGTTGTAGCAACCCCTGTACAAACACTTTGGGCAAGCGTTGAGTTAGTGATAGCGGGAGGAGACGTCAATGATACTACTGATGTTGCTGCTGAACTTGAACAAAAACCATCCGAATAAACAACGGTGTAAGTCCCTGCTATTGAAACACCTATTGAAGGTGTAGACAATCCATTACTCCAGCTAAATATGCCCGTTGTACCACTAGCCGAAGCCGTTATAGTATCTGAAGAACCATTACAAACTATTAGACTGGGAGAATCGACCGTAATAGTGGGTAATGCACGAACTGTTAAAAGAACCGTTTGTATAGTTGAACAACCATTTGGTGCCGTTGTGGTAACTTGATAAGAAACTAAAATATTTGAACTTGTACTATTCGTCAATGTCTCACTAATATTTCCCATGCCAGATCCGGTATTAGGGCTAATATTTGGGATTGCTGGACGCGACCAACTAAAAGTACATCCGGCTGTAGAACTTGTTGGTGTATAATTAAAAGTACTACCGCTACAAACGGCATTAGGGTTTATTGGGCTTGACAGGCTTGGAGAAGGCTTTACAGTAATAGTTGCAATAGTTAAGGTGTCAAAACAACCCACAGAATTGGTAATAGTTGCCTTTGGCTTAAAAATTAAATTTCCTGCAGTGGAATTTGAATAGGTGTAAGAAAAATCTTCTGCTGAAGAAATAAAACCATTTGCCGTATTGATTGAATAAGAAACAATTGACCCGCTACCTGCAGCACAGGACCCATTAAAAACCACATTCATAGGAGAACAACCTGTTGTGGGGGTGACGCTATAAATGATGGTTGGTTTGGCATAAACAGTAAGATAGTCAAGCTTAGTTATGCTGGCACTACCTCCTGAAGTAACCGTTAATTTTACATCGTACAATCCTACTGACGTTAGAACAATACCAATAGTATCATTTCCAGAGTAGTTGCTTACAACTCCCGTTGGGCTTGTTATTTGCCAAGTATATGAAGCAGACGGATAGGTGGTGTTAATAGCGGCTAGAATATATAAACTTCCTGGGCACTGGGTTGAGTCTACCGCTTGAAAATTGGCGTTTTGAGCAAACACATTGCCCGTAAAAAAAGTAAAAAGTAGTATAGTAAATTGCTTGATATTCATCCGTTTATATGGTCTTTAATGAAAGGTATAAAAATAAAATTGATTTCTTTGTTAAAAAACGCATTTAGTATATTTTATCAACACCCATTTTTGCAAAAAATAAATTTCTACTTTCATAATTGATTTTAGACGCTTGAATGATTTGTTGGTTGCTTGATAGAAATGATTTGTTTTAAGTTATTAGATGGTTCAATATGAATTAAAACATCACGAATTTCAGGTAGTTGTTGTAATAAATAATCTTTAAAATCGTGCGCGATTTTATGCCCCTCACTGACGGAAATTGAACCTTTTACTTCCAAGTGTAAATCAACAAAATAAGTCATTCCTGTTTTTCTTACTAAACACTTTTCAACGCCCTCCACTCCTGCAACGTGAGTTTCCATTCGTTTAATTTTATCAATTAATTCATGGTGGTTATGCTCGTCCAATATTTCACCCAAAGCCGGTCGAAAAATTACAAAGGCATTGTAAACGATAAATAATGATGCCGCAATAGCTGCCCAATCGTCAGCCTTGGAAAAGGCCGGGCCAAAAACTAAAGCTAAAGATACACCAGTTAAAGCAATCAATGAAGAGATTGCGTCACTTCTATGGTGCCATGCATCGGCTTGAAGAGATAAAGAATTTATCTTTTTTCCTTTTGATAATACATAACGATACGATAATTCTTTCCAAAGAATAATTCCAATTAACACAAAAACCGTAAATAACTCAGGTTGTTCTTGTTCTACAGATAAATGCTGAATTCCATTATAAGCGATTAATGTGGCTGATATTAGTAAAAACCCAACAACACCAAATGTGACAAGGGCCTCTGCTTTTCCATGACCATATGGATGATCGTCATCTGGAGGTTTCGTGGAATAATAAATCCCAAATAGCACTAAAAAGGAGGCTAGCACATCCGTTGCAGATTCAATTGCATCGGCAATTAATGCGTCTGAATGCCCAATAGTTCCGGAAAACCCTTTAATTAAAGAAAGTAAAACACTTGAAACAATGCTCCAGAATATGGTTTTATAAGCTGTTTTCTTTGCGCTTTTCATGGGCGACAAAGGTATGAATGATATATGAGATTTATACTCAAAATCAGTACATTTGCATATTAAATTTAGTTTATGAAATATTGTTTTAGTCTTGCTTTTTTGGTGATTTCTACGTTTATTTTTACTCAAGAAGGAAATTCGGACGCTCAATTTCCTGGAGGAGAAAAAGCTCTCAATCAATTTTTAGTTGATAATCTAGAATTTCCTGAAATCTGTTTGGACATGCAGGCAAGCGGAAGGGTGTTCATGAAATTTATGGTTGAAAAGGATGGTGCGATTACAAAGATTGAACTTGAAGCAAACAATACAGATTGTGATGCATTTGTGAATGAGGCAAAACGTGTAATTGAACTAATGCCTAAATGGATTCCAGGAACAGTTGCCGGGGACACCACTAAATTACAATGCCTTTTACCCATAAATTTTGCCAATTCAGAAGTTTCAGAAGACGATGAAGAGGATAAACTGCACGAACCAAATTGGGCGGGGTTTGAATTCGGTATGATTCAACTATTAAGCTCAAGTGGCACCACCACGTTTGACCAACATCGATATTGGGAAAATAAAACCGGAAAATCGTGGAATTTTAACTACAATTTTGTTGAATACAAGTTTCCACTCTTCAAACAATATCTTGGAATTACAACCGGCTTAGGTTATTCCATCAAAGGGATTGGTTTGCAAACAAACTACCAATTAGTACACTCCTCGGATTCTGTTTATGCCATCGATGGCTTGAGTAACCTAAAAACAAACAAACTCACAAGTCATTATATTAGCCTCCCGCTTTTACTAGAATTTGCAACAAAAAAAGATACCAAAAAGAATTTTTATGTGAGCGCTGGAGTCATTGGCTATTGGAGGTTTTCTTCCTATTTAGTTCAAAAAGGAACAGACGGAAATGGGGATAATTTCACTCATTATACTTATTCCAGCTATAATTTAACGCGTTTCAATTTGGAAGGAACGATTCGTGCAGGCTATAGTTATGTAGGCCTTTTTGCAGGATATCAATTGACTTCATTATTTAAAAAGAATGAAACCGTTGGTGTATTTCCTTTGCGAATTGGGCTTTCAATAAATGTAGATTATTTCCAATAAAGAAACTTTAGCAATTACCCCCCTGTCAATTTCTTGATTTCGTGTAATTTCATCAAGGCCTCCACCGGAGTTAATGTATTGATGTCTATCAGGATCAATTCTTCATGGATTTGTTCTAATACTGGATCGTTTAATTGAAAGAAACTCAACTGCATATTGGCCGTATCTGGCTTTGCTGATTTTACTGCATCATTATGATTTCCAACTTGCTGATGCGTGGCTTCTAGTTCGCGTAACACTTCCTCAGCACGTTTTACCACAATTGGTGGCATTCCTGCAATTCGAGCAACATGAATCCCAAAAGAATGTTCACTGCCCCCCTCTATTAACTTTCGAAGAAAAAGAATGCGTTTTCCGACCTCTTTTATGGCTACCGTATAGTTTTTAATACGTGCATATTGTTTGGTCATTTCATTCAATTCATGATAATGCGTTGCAAACAAGGTTTTACATTTTGCCTTCGGGTTTTCATGTAAAAACTCAGCAATTGCCCAAGCAATTGAAATTCCATCATACGTACTGGTTCCTCTTCCGATTTCGTCTAACAATATCAAACTTCGAGGTGAAATATTATTCAAGATACTCGCTGTTTCGTTCATTTCAACCATAAAAGTGGATTCGCCAGAAGATATGTTATCTGAGGCCCCAACTCGGGTGAATACCTTATCGACTAACCCAATTTTAGCAGAATCCGCAGGAACAAAACACCCCATTTGAGCCAATAATACAATCAAAGCCGTTTGACGCAAAACAGCACTTTTACCACTCATATTTGGGCCAGTAATCATCATGATTTGCAAATCATCATTAGACATCCGCAAATCATTTGGAATATATTCTTCTCCCTTTTTTAGCTGTTTTTCGATTACAGGGTGTCTTCCATTTTTATACTCCAAATCCAATCCATCGCTAATTTCAGGGTGGTTATAATTGCGTTCCAAGGCAAGAAAAGCAAATGAACTGAGGCAATCCAATCGAGCAATCAACAATGCATTTTCTTGTACTTGCAAGGTGTACTTTGATGCTTGTTCTACTATCTCCTGAAATAAAGCTGTTTCAATTTGATGAATTCGATCTTCGGCGCCAAAAATCTTAGTTTCGTATTCCTTTAATTCTTCGGTGATATACCGTTCTGCATTTACTAAGGTTTGTTTCCGAATCCATTCAGGTGGAACTTTGTCTTTGTGTGTGTTGCGCACTTCAATATAATACCCAAAAACACCATTAAAAGCAATTCGCAAACTGGTGATTCCTGTTCTTTCTGCTTCTCGTTTTTGCAAATCCTCCAAATAATCCCTACCGTTTTCGCGGACATCTCGAATCTCATCTAGTTCAGCATGAAAACCAGCTCGAATAACAGGCCCTTTACCCACAAGAATTGCTGGTTCTGCAGCCAATTTTGTTTCAATTAAATCTATCAACTCTAAACACGGATTCAAGCGTTTTACTAAATCAACTATCGCATTTGTTTTCGCATCACGTAAAAGGTTTTTAAGGGGGTCAATTTGTTCCAACGTACGTTTTAAAAAAACCAATTCTTTTGGATTGATTTTCCTCACCGCAACTTTAGAAATCAAGCGCTCTAAATCACCAATATCAGCCAAAATCTCCCGAATCGAATCATTGACCTGACTTTCTTCTTTTAAATATGCCACTGTATCCAGTCGTTCCTGAATGGGTTTTTTGTGTTTGAGTGGAAGCACTATCCACCTGCGCATCATTCGACCTCCCATTGGGGTGAGTGTATTGTCAATCACATCAGCCAAAGTGGTTGCGTTTTCATGAGGCGAATGCAGTAATTCTAAGTTGCGTATAGTAAAACGGTCGAGCCAAACGTATTTATCTTCTTCAATCCGATTCAAGGCTGTGATGTGTCCTAAATTTGCATGCTGATTTTCATTGAGATAATGCAATACGGCGCCGGCAGCAATGATTCCCATGTCCAAGGTTTCAATACCAAACCCTTTTAACGATTTTGTGCCAAAATGCTTCGTGAGGCTCTCAAGTGCAAAATCAGTGGTGAATGCCCAATCATCGAAGCGAAAAGTATAATAATTGCCAGAAAAATTCTCTGAAAATTCCCTGGATTTATTGCGTTGATACACAATTTCTGAAGGCTCAAAACTGCTTACTAATTTGTCAATATATTCCTGATTTCCTTGGGCAACCAAAAACTCACCGGTTGAAACATCCAAGAAGGAAATACCATGTTCTGATTTTCCAATATGAATGGCGCACAAAAAATTGTTTTTCCCTTTTTCTAATACCTGATCATTGAAAGAAACTCCCGGTGTAACCAATTCTGTAACCCCTCTTTTGACAATGGTTTTTGTCATTTTAGGGTCCTCCAACTGATCGCAAACTGCCACACGTTGGCCGGCACGGACTAATTTGGGTAAATATAACTCCAAAGAATGATGCGGAAATCCTGCTAATTCGATTGTTGCCGCTGCACCATTTTTGCGTTTTGTTAAAACAATTCCCAATATTTTGGCTGTTTTTATCGCATCTGCACCAAAAGTTTCATAAAAATCTCCCACCCGAAATAAAAGTAATGCTTCCGGATGACGCGCCTTTATTTGATTATATTGCTTCATCAAGGGCGTTTCCGCATAACTTTTTTCTTCCAGATTCTTCGACAAGTGAAAAGATTTTATGATTTTTGAACTGTAAAGATAAAATCCACGATCTCGAGTTCAAAATAAAATCCAAATATCTTATCAACAGATGAATAGAAAACTAAAATTATGGGAATTGAATCGGGTAGATGAAGATACTTTTAAGCAACAACAAAAATTTCCCGTAATAGTTGTGTTGGATGACATTCGTTCATTTAATAATGTTGGATCCTTTTTTCGCACTTCAGATGCTTTTAATATTGAAAAAATATATTTGTGTGGAATAACACCACAACCACCTCATCGCGACATTCAAAAAACAGCGTTGGGCGCAACAGAAACAGTGGAGTGGGAATTTTGTGAATCTATTGTGGAACTCATCACAGAACTAAAAAAGGAAGGTAAAACCATTTGTTCTATAGAGCAAGCAGAAAAAACGCTTTTGTTAAATCAAATTGATGAGTTGAACAGCTCAACAAATGTATTGATATTTGGAAACGAGGTTCATGGGGTTAATCAGGCTATAATTGATCTTTCAGATTACATCATTGAAATTCCTCAGTTTGGAACCAAACACAGTTTGAATGTCAGTGTGTGTGCCGGAGTTGTTTTGTGGGAATTTGTTCGCAATCGAAAAATCAATAAATAGGTTACATTCACCCTTCAAATTGGTTACCTTTGTTTTTATTTCAGCATGTTCAATAAACTAAAAAAGATTCCGGATTATTTGATTGATCTTTCCAAGCGAAGCAAGACAATCGGATGCGGAAACATGTCGCGAGAATTAATCAGATATAATCGATTTTATTATCGATTATTGAAAGAAAACAAAGTTAAAGTTAACCTCAAAACCGTTGTTTATCACACTGCATTTTATGCCAAAGTGGTTCATTTGTTTCCGCATATTTCAACAGAAGAACTACTCAAAATAATTCCCAGAAGTATTACCCATGGAATTTATGAAAAACTGAACATCGATCGTCGCGAAATTACGTATGACAAACACAAAATGTATGAGCGAATGACACAAAATGGGATTCAAGTCCCTGAAATCTATTTAGTTACTGATTCACGAGACAACTGCCTACTAGAAAAGAAATCATTTGCTGAATTGCTTTTATTATCATCGAACCAGCGCGTGCTTGCCAAACCTCGATTTGCAAATGGAGGAAAAGGAATTCACCTACTATCATCCACCGACGTGCCGTTACCTGATTATATTTATCAAGCATTTGTCTACAACCATACAGAAATTATCGAATTACAAGGATCCGATTTTTGCGGTACCGTTCGCTACATTGTTTACAATAAATCCAAGGAAAACCAAGTGCCTGTGGCGGCCTCCATTCAATTAAACACAGGATCAATCACCGACCACATGATGCATGGCGGGTCAATTAGCGCATCCGTTGATGTGAAAACCGGCCGTTTAAGCACCGTTGGAATTGATAAAACAGGAAAATCAATTGAAAAAAATCCGAAATCAGGAAAAACCCTGTTCGATTTTCAAATCCCGATGTGGGACAAGGCACTTCAATTAATAGAAAAAACATGTCTGGTTTATCCCGAATTGCCCCTCATCGCATTTGATATTGCAATTACGGACAAAGGCCCCATTTTACTGGAAATCAATGCTGGTTGTGGAACAGTTGCCGCACAGTTTGATAAAGGCTGGCTGGAACATCCTTTTGTGACCGATAATTATCGAATGAATCAAAATACCTAGCGGAAATAGCTGTGTGCCATGAACCGTAATCCCATTATTTCACAAAAAAATAGGTTTCAGGAAAAAGTTGGTCTACCTTTGGGAAAATTCTATGGGTTCACTCTTTTTTGTCTTCGTAGAATAAAACCTACATATGACATTTAACGAACTAGATCTTATCGAGCCGATCTTAAACGCCCTTAAAACCAAAGGATATTCAATACCAACTCCTATTCAGCAACAAGCAATTCCTATCATTCTATCTGGATCAGACATCATGGGATGTGCCCAAACAGGAACAGGAAAAACAGCTGCATTTGCTATTCCAATTCTTCAAAATTTAATAAAAAATAAGCGCCCAGAAGGACGTAGAAAAATCCACACATTGATTCTAACACCGACACGCGAATTAGCTATTCAAATTGAGGAAAATATCAAGGATTACGGATCAAACCTCGATGTGCGACACGCTGTTGTATTTGGTGGCGTTAGTCAACTGAAGCAAGTGAACCAACTTAAAAGTGGTATTGATATTTTGGTGGCAACACCAGGACGTATGTTAGACTTGCAACAGCAAGGATTTATTGACCTACGCAACCTAGAGGTTTTTGTATTGGATGAAGCAGATCGCATGTTGGATATGGGATTCATTCATGACGTGAAAAAAGTAATTAAACTTATACCAGCAAAAAGACAAACCTTGTTCTTTTCGGCCACAATGCCAAAGGAAATCAAAACGCTGGCAAGTACCATTTTAACGAACCCAAAACAAGTGGTGGTTACTCCCGTTTCCTCTACTGCCGAAACCATTGACCAGAAACTGTATCACCTACTAACTGCTCAGAAAAAAGATTTGTTGTTGCATTTGTTAAATGAAAGCAAAACCGGATCAGTATTGGTGTTTACCCGCACAAAACACGGGGCAGATAAAGTGGTGAAAATCTTGATTAAAGCAAACGTTAAAGCAGCTGCAATCCATGGAAATAAATCACAGAATGCGCGTCAAAATGCGCTAAACAATTTCAAAAACAAAGAACTACGCGTTTTGGTAGCAACCGACATTGCCGCTCGAGGTATCGATATCGACGAATTGGCGTTGGTGATTAACTACGATATTCCAAATATTCCCGAAACCTATGTGCACCGTATTGGACGTACAGGTCGAGCAGGAGCAAGTGGTAAAGCCATTTCTTTTTGCGACAAAGAAGAACAAGCTTACATTCGCGATATTCAAAAACTAATTGGCTTGCAAATTCCGGTAGTTAGAAATCATCCGTTTAGTTAATTTTCATAAACTGTTTGGGTTTATAACTTCACTGCAACTACGTACTTCAAAGTCGCTGCTTTTTTTCATTTAGGACGGAATTGGTTCGTCGGCATTTAAAGAAAGAAGCACTAGCTTTTCATGTCATTTAGATTCATGCCTCGGTAAAGGGCTGATTTTTTGCGACAAGTTAAAAATAGAGTTGATTAAATTGAAATTTGAACTGTTCAATTGAAACGGAAATGGTAAGTGGTTGCTTTTTTCGACACACATTGATCCTCTGTCGATTGAATCGACATTACAACTATCTATGTCGATTTTTTCTAAAATTGAATTTTTGAAAGCTCGAAATGAAATAACCTCTGCAAGAGGTTTGCCTCATGGATTAAGTGAAATTATGCATTTCACCTCCTCTGACGGAGTCTAATAATCGGCAAAGTCTTCAAAACCAAAATCCCTCCTACCGGCGGACAGGCTAGAAGGGAAAAATCGCTACCTTTGGCAATACATGGAAAACACAGAACTTACATTGCGCATTGGAAAAGCACTCAAATCGGGACAATCCGTTTTGGGGGCAGCATCGTTCGAAGAATACAAAAACCAATTAGTGGAGTGGATAACGCTTTTTGTTCCACAAGCCGAAGAAGGTTCGCCAAGGGCCATCATCATTGCTTCATCGGAAGAAGAAGCCCGAGAAATCCATGAAATTATCGCCACCGGAACGCGGAGCCTAGATCTAACTGTTGACTTGGTAACCGAAAAGGGTAAAAAATTGCAACAGCGCAATGATTTATTTGACGGAACCGAAATCATCGTGGGAACAGCACGTCGCATTTGCGAAATGTACTTCCAAAATGGATTCAATGTTTCTAAACTGCGTTTGTTCGCTGTCTTGGAAATGGAAACTCAAATGCGTCAAGGATTGAAAGGATATATTTTGCGCTTGGCTGAGAGTTTACCCAAATGCAAACAATTATTATTGACCAAAAACGCTGACGAAATTCGAGTACAAGAATACGTGGAGGAAATGATTCCTTCCATTCAACTCATTGAGTAAATTATCCTTTGGTAATTGTGATTTCCGTTATCTCCGGATAAATCCCCACCCTACCCGGGAAACCTAGGTAACCAAATCCTCGATTGACATATAAAAACTGTTGGCCCACCTGATACAAACCCGCCCATTTTTTATAGCGAAACGACACAGGACTCCATTTGATACCAAATCGCTCAATGCCAAACTGCATTCCGTGCGTATGTCCAGACAGCGTAAGATCAATGTTGGTTTCTAACACTTGTAAATCAAAATGGCTTGGGTCATGAGAAAGTAAGATTTTAAGCGCTGAATCCGGAACGCCATTTAATGTATGTGCCAATTTTCCGCTTTGACGAAAGGGTGCTTTTCCCCAGTTTTCTACGCCCAAGAGCCAAATATCATTTTCCAATTCGATTGATTCATTCAACAAAGGCGTAAAACCAATTTCGCGGTGTTTGTTAATGAGCCGCTGTAAATTATCTACTTTGTGGCCATCCTCTTCCCAACGCACATAATCACCGTAATCGTGATTACCTAAAATGCTGTATTTTCCTTTTTTAGCTTGGATTCTTGAAAAAACGGGTTCCCACCCATCCATTTCGGAAGCGTAATTGTTTACCAGGTCACCCGTGAAAAACACATAATCAGCTTCCAAGGAATTAATTATGTCTATTGCTTTGTTCACTTTCGCATGATTATTAAAAAAACTTCCCACATGAATGTCGCTTATTTGCACGATTTTCAACTGATTCAAAGCGTCCGTAAAATGAGGAAAGGAAAGTTGAATGCGGTGAGTTTTCCAATTCCAACGGCCGTAAATGATGCCTACTAAAATCCAAAAAAAAAGCAAGCCGGATAATACCCAACCAATTTGTTTTAAGATTTCATTTCCGGTGAGTAGAAAAAGAAGTCCCGGCAACAAATACATCATTCCCGGCACACCAAACAAGATAAACGCGCCAAATGCAGTGAAGCCATTTTTGAAATCATTGTGTTTTCGTTGTCTGAAAAAATAAATGAGAAAACCGAATGAAAATAAAAACACAATCAATTGAAGCCAACCGATGGTTTGCAACATAATAGATGTTTCTGAAAGAAACGATTGAGTAAAAATCACTTGGGTAAATACGATCAAGCCAAAAATAAAGAGAAAAGGCATAGTTGTTTTTTGCAAAGTTATTTAGCTTCCAAATTCGAACACCATTTAAAACATATTGTTCGTTAATGTTTATGTGAATCAACCTTTTGGAACAATACACGTTTTGATCTGTTTAATTATCATGGAAAAACAAGCCATTATTAAAGTAAAACATTTAGCCAAAAAATTCGGTTCGTTTGAAGCCGTGAAGGACGTTTCTTTTACTGTAAATAAAGGAGACGTGTTCGGTTTTTTAGGCCCTAATGGCGCTGGAAAAAGCACAACGATTCGTTGTTTGTTATCATTAATTAGTCCAGATAAAGGAACTGTCGAATTGTTTGGACAATCGTTGGCTAAAAATAGAGCTGATATCCTGAAAAATATTGGAAGCATTATTGAAAAGCCTGATTTTTACAAATACCTTTCTGCACAAAAAAATTTAGAGCTTTTCGCACGAATTTCTGGAGCCAATGTAAGCGCAAAAGACATTGCTGAAATGCTGGATTTTGTTGGTTTAGGTAACCGAGCGAAACACAAGGTAAAAGGGTTTTCTCACGGAATGAAACAACGACTCGGAATTGCCCAAACGTTATTGCATAAACCGGAATTGATTATTTTGGATGAACCAACCACTGGTCTGGATCCGCAAGGAATTGTTGAAATACGAAACCTCATCCTTCGCTTAAAAAACGAACAAAACAAAACAATTTTATTGTCTTCACATCAACTTTCTGAAATTGAGTTGATTGCCAACAGAATGGTAATCATAAATCAAGGGAAATCAGTGGTGGAAGGTGAAGTGTCTAGCTTGTTAAATAGCGAAGAAACCCTGGTGAGAATTGAACTAAACGACGCGGTGAAAGGAGAACGCATCATTCGAGAAAAACTGAATGTCTCTGCGGTAACTCAAACTGCTGCCAATGAACTTGAAGTAAACATCACTAAAAAACGAGTTCCTGAACTGTGTAAAGCGTTGATAGATGCTGATTTGGAGATTCACGCTATTGAACCCAAACGAAAACTAGAGGATTACTTCATGAAAATTATCCAGGCCTAATGTTACTTAAAAACACTTATAACGAGTTTATTAAAATTGTTGCAAAACCTAGAAGTTATTTAGGTTTTGGGGCGTTAACACTACTAATTGCCATCATTATTTTTGCCATGAAAGCCGATGGTGAAACCATTGTTTCTTTTATTACTGCAAGTTTTGAGCAAACACTTGCCTTCAATGGTAAATTAGTCAATGGAAACCTGATTGCTTTTATCATCCTTCAAATGTTAGTTGTTCACATTCCGTTGCTCGTGGCGTTGGTAACTGGAGATTTAATTTCTGGCGAGGCGGCTATGGGTACCGTTCGAATGTTGGCAACCAAACCCATTTCACGCACCCAAATTGTACTATCAAAATTTATTGCCGGTGCAATTTACACCTTGCTCTTAACCATTTGGCTGGGATTTCTTTCCTTGTTTGTTTCTCACCTTGTTTTTGGGGCGGGTGATTTAATTGTATTGAACAGCGATGGATTGGTGATTCTTCAAGAAGCGGATATTCTTTGGCGCTTTGGCCTTGGTTTTTGTGTCGCTTTTCTTGCACTGCTAACCGTGGCAACACTTTCGATTTGTTTGTCTGCGTTTGCAGAAAATTCCGTTGGGCCGATTGTTTCAACCATGGCAATCATCATCCTTTTCACTATTATTGGAAGTCTCGATGTAACTGTTTTTGATACTATTAAACCTTATTTATTTACAACACACATGGCTCAATGGCGCAGTTTCTTCGAGGATCCTGTTCCCCATGATTCCATTTATCAATCCATAGTCGTTTTATTGGTGCACATTGCCGTTCTAATTGGAATAACGCTTTATAAGTTTAATAAAAAAGACATCACCTCATAATGAAAAAACTCTTCCTTCTCGCGTTTCTATGCTTTTCGGTACTATCTTATAGTCAGACTGCAAATGCTGTAATTGATAAAATCAATGCTAAACTCCTCGCTGTAAAAGATTACACAGTAAATGCGAACATAAACGCTAACATTCCGATGATTAAAATCATGCCTTCTAACGTTAAAATTTACTTCAAACAAAAAGATAAATTCAAAATAGAATCAAAAGGCATTGTAATTGTTCCAAAACAGGGTTTTACCGAACTCAATAGTTTCATCTCCAATAAATCAAAATACACGGCTGTCTTCGGCGAAAATGCGGTTATTAGAACTATTCAAACTAGATTAATTAATATCATTCCAAATGAAGGAGCCGGTGACATTGTGTTGGCAAAAATATGGGTAGATGTCGCAAAATCCGTCATCATGAAATCTCAAATAACTACGTTGAGTAATGGTACGGTAAATGTAGATTATACATACGGAGACCAAATTTCACGTGGATTACCAAGTGTTATGAAATTTGAAATTGATGTTAAGAAATTCAAAATCCCAAAAAGTGTTGCTTCTGATATTAATAAATCATCCGCAGACAAGAAAAAAGCTAGTGCTAATCAAAAAACGAAAGGAACAATAACTATTACCTTAAGTAATTACAAAATTAACACGGGGCTCAGTGATGCCCTTTTTGTAAAGAAGAAAAATTAATTCGGGGGATAATATTTCAAGAAAATCTCACTAAATCCAAAAGGAAACTTAAATAGGTTTGCATCTGTAGATATTAATACTATCACTTCGTTTTCGCTAATTTTCTTTTTAAAATCAATAGATGAAACCAGGGTTTGTTTATTGTAATGTTCAGGATATACTTCTTGATTATAAAACCAAAAATCGCCGTTATTAAACACTGACGAGGAAAATCCCGAATTAAACATTCCCCAATAATAACTATCTGCCACTACCAATGTTTTATGTGTGTTTTTCTCTGGTTTCAGAATTTCAAAAGTAGGATATGCCATCGGATAAGTAGAGGTTTGAAAAATAAGGTTTAATCCTTCTCCAATGTCATAATCTCTTTCTTTATTTGTAGCGGAAACTTCTATGGATTTGATTTTGATGGATGGATATTTTAGTCTTGATTTCTTTTCAATAAACCTCAAAAGCGAATCCATTGCTATTGTTTCTCCATATTTACTCCAATGAATTCCAGACTTTGGAAATAAAGGATACTTGGAAGTGGGTTTCATTTTCAAAAACCATGATTTCATATCAACAAAATTTATTTTGTCTTTATTCATAAATGAAACATAATCTGTGTAATTGGTTGGCCCTCCCTTTCTAATGCATGAGTCTGGGAAATACTCGGGGAAAAAAGATCCTTTACCTGGTGCGAGAACAACAATTAGCGTTTTATTCATTTCTTCGAGTTTTTCTTGGATATATTTCAAGTCTCGAACATTTTTTTCTAGCTGTTCTTTTCCGATGTAATCCAAACCATAATAGGATTTTATGTAATTATATTCGTATAAATAACCCTCTTTACCAATTACAACACCGTTTGCCTGTACATTTTGAAAAAGCCAATATTTTAGTTGATTATTTAAACGTACAAAACTTGAGCGAAACCCAAATTTTTCATTGAAGTATTTTTCATATTCTTCCTGAAACTTTACGTTTTGTAATGTAAAAAGATTAAACTCTGGTTTTTCTATTTCAGTGATGGCGCCCTTAAGACCTTTTTCATTGGCGAAATGAAAAGAAAACTGCAACAGGGGAAGGCACATTCCTACCAGTAGAAGAAAAAACAAACCATTTTTAATACGTTCCGTTTTTCCCATATTCTATTAAAATCTAAAATAAATGAACGGATTAAATCCAGTAGCCGTAATATAACTTGCGGATACTCCATATAAAATGACGGCAACAATCAAAACGGTCAATGCTTGTGGTACAGAATAATTTATTTCTCGATAAATCAATAATTGTATTCGTTTTCCAAAGCCTAAAATGCCAATAAAAGAAAATACAACAGCTATAAATAACGTAAAATAAAATTCATTGCTAAACAGTAAAGATTCTATATGAAAATCAAATGAAAATAAGATTTTGATGTAATTCATCGCATCCGAAAACTTTTCGATACTAAAGAAGACCCACCCAATCATAACCACAAAAAATGTAAACAGAACACTTGGAATAATTCCAATTGCTTGTAGCCATTTGTATAAAAATATTCTATCAAGGATTAAAAAAAGCCCGTGAAAAGCCCCCCAAATCACAAAATTCCAACTAGCCCCATGCCAAAGTCCAGACAATAAAAAAACAGTAATTAAATTAATATATAAACGCGTGTTACTTGAAACTTGATTTCCCCCTAGAGGAATATATAAGTAGTTTTTCATCCAATCTCCCAAAGTCATGTGCCATCTGCGCCAAAATTCGGTAATACTTCTTGAATTATACGGATTGTCGAAATTCTCAGAAAATGAAAAACCAATCATTTTCCCAATCCCAATAGCCATATCTGAATATCCTGAAAAATCAAAATAAATTTGAAAGGTATAGGCTAAAATACCCAGCCATGCTGTTCCCGAATCCAAATGATCAGGAGATAATCCCATGGTTTCAGAAGCAAATGCACCCAAGGTGTTTGCAATCAACACTTTTTTAGCAAGGCCAATCGTAAACCGATAAAATCCAAAAATTCTATTATCAGTTGTTTCATTCCTGTGTGGAATTTGATCCGCTATTACATTGAATCGAACAATTGGTCCGGCAATTAACTTAGGGAAACAAACAATGTACAATAAATAATGATGAATTCTTTTAAGAGGTTCATGTACTCCTCTATAAACATCAATCGCATATGTTAAAGTCTCAAATGTATAAAATGAAATTCCTATCGGTAGCGCTATTTTTGTCCATGAAACCTCTGATACACCTATGTTATTAAGGGCTACATTAAAGTTTTCAATGAAAAAATTAGCATATTTAAAATAGGCTAACAAACCTAAATTTAGTGTTAACGAGGCCACTAAAAAAACCTTTTTTCGCGTTATCGTTTTGGATTTGTGTATCTCATTGATTAAAAAAAAGTCAATTATTGTGGCGGTAACTAATAAATAAATAAATATCGGAGCACCCCAATAATAAAACGACAAACTTGCAAAGAGTATCCATGTATTTTTAAGATAATTAGGAAGCAGAAAATAACCAACTAAAAAAACCGGAAAGAAGAAAAACAAGAATAAAGCACTGCTAAAAACCACGGTCAAATTTAATTAAAATGTAAAGATTTCAACCTAAAATAGTATTTTCGTTTAAAATTAAACTTTAATGAGCACAAATACATATATCGTAGATGGGGTGAGAACAGCAATAGGTAGTTTTGGAGGAGTTCTATCAACGTTACGTGCAGACGATCTTGCGGCACTAGCCATTAAAAGACTAATTGAAAGACATCCCAATCTTGATTTAAGCAAAATTGAAGAAATAATTCTAGGTTGTGCTAATCAAGCTGGAGAAGATAATAGAAACATTGCGCGTATGGCGGGATTGCTTGCGGGGCTTCCGGTTGAAGTAGCAGGAGAAACCGTTAATCGCCTTTGTGCATCAGGAATGGCGGCGGTTGTAAATGCTTCGCGCGCGATCAAAGATGGTGCGGGTGACCTATATATTGCAGGCGGAGTGGAACACATGACACGCGGTCCTTGGGTAATTTCAAAAACCTCATCGGCATTTGGTAGAGATGCACAAATGTTTGATTCTTCTTTTGGCTGGAGGTTTATCAATCCAAAAATGGAAGAAATTTATGGTGTTGACAGCATGGGAATGACTGCTGAAAATTTAGTTGATAAATATGGTATTGAGCGTGAAGCACAAGATAAATTTGCCTGTTGGTCTCAAGAAAAAACAGCAGCGGCTCAAGCTTCTGGGTTTTTTGATGGAGAAATTATACCTGTTTCTATTCCTCAGAAAAAAAAGGATCCGATCGTGTTTTCTACTGATGAATTCTCCCGAGCATCCACTACCATGGAAAGTTTAGCTGGATTAAAACCCGCTTTCAAAAAAGACGGAACAGTGACCGCAGGAAATGCCTCTGGATTAAATGATGGAGCAGCAGCGTTGTTAATCGCTTCAGAAACGGGGGTAAAAAACCATCAACTGAATCCAATAGCGCGCATTGTAAGTGCAGCGGTTGCAGGAGTTGAGCCTAGAATCATGGGAATTGGACCAGTTCTAGCATCAGAAAAAGCACTGCAAAGAGCAGGATTAACATTGCAGGACATGGATGTGCTAGAGCTAAATGAAGCTTTTGCGGCACAAGTGCTCGCTTGTACTCGTACTTTGGGGTTAGCAGATAATGACCCGCGCATTAATCCAAATGGAGGATCCATTTCTTTAGGTCACCCACTTGGTATGTCGGGAGCGCGTTTATTACTTACTGCCGCTAGGGAGCTACAAAGAACAGGCAAGCGCTATGCATTGGTTACCATGTGTATTGGTGTTGGCCAGGGATATGCAACTGTTATAGAACGAGTTTAGTCTTAGAACAAGTGAAATATATATTTTATATCGGATTATTCAGCTTTCTTATTGCGTCGTGCAAAAAGAAAGATACTACCTGGAATACAGATTGGGCAACACCCATTATTTCCGACACACTCAAACTGAATAATTTATTTAATGACTCAACACTTACAACAACGAATCAAACTACAATTGATGTTGATTTAACACGAACACTTTTAAATATCCGCTTGTCAGATATTATAACTATACCGGTCACTACAATCACGCAAATTTTTAGCCCTCTTTTTTCGTTGAACAATGTTCAGCCAGGAACATCTTTTGTGAACACAGTAGAAGAACACAACTTTGATTTGCAAGATGTTCAATTAAAAAAAATAAGAACTTCGGCAGGAAAAATTAAAGTGAAGGTTTTCAACCCCTTGAATACAAAAGTTTATTACACCGTTCAATTGCCGGGAGCCACCAAGAATGGAGTAGTCTTTGAACAAACCTATTTTGTGAATGCTGGAACAATAGTACAACCTAGTACCGCAGAAGAAGAATTAGAATTGAGCGGGTATGACATCGACTTAACGGGAGAATCCGGGTTGAGCTTTAATAAACTTCAATCAAAACTCAGTATTAAAACCGATCCTGACGGACCAATTGTATCAATCAACAGCCAAAATGATTTCAAATTTGAAGTGTTATTTTCTGGGCTTAAAGTTGATTATGCTAAAGGCTATTTTGGAAACCAAGTTATTTCTGACACCTCACTCTTTACCATTCCTTATTTAACGAATATTATTAGCGGAAACATCGATATACCAGCAACAAACCTCACGTTTCTTATTGAAAATGGCATGAAAGTTTCCTTAAAAGGAAGGCTTACACATGCCGAAAACACAAATGTAGAAAACAACACGGTTGCATTAAACTCAACAGAAATTGGTGCTGATTTTTATGTTTCTCCAGCAACAGGAAGTTGGGCTAGCTTACAACCGAGTGAACAAAGCATTAACTTCAATTCAACAAACAGCAATATTGAACAATACATCGAAAACTTGGGAACTGAACACAAAGTGGGTTATCAGCTTCAACTAAACCCGTGGGGCAATATTTCAGGTGGAGCAGACGAAGTATTTCCAAACAGTAGGATTAAGGTGAAAATAAACGTCGAAATGCCTTTACAAGTGGGGGCAGAAGGACTAACCTTGCGCGATACTTTTGATTTTAATTTGAACCAGGATCCAACAAAAATTCACGCAAATTCTGGTCTAATTACTGTAAACGCTACAAATGCCTTCCCTGTTTCATGTGAACCAGTACTTTATTTTATGGATGAAAACAATTTTGTGATGCACACAGTCTTAGGCTCTTCCCAAATTGCATCAAGCATTTTAGGCTCATTCAACATTCAAAGTGGATTGTTCGAAAAGAAATCAAGTGTAGGTTTTATTTTACCTGCGCCGTTGATCGCCGATTTAGATAAAATAAAATTTGTCGCAATTGAAGCGCGGTTTGATACACCAAATGGCACAACCGGCATTAACGAACAACAAAGCATTCCTTATGGGGCTTTTCTTGCTGTGAAGATGAACGTTAAACTAAATGGAACCATTGTTTACTAATGAAAAAAATAACTATTATATTCTTTTTATTACACGGTTTACTTAGTAATGCTCAGTCGTGGCTTCCTATTCAACAAGACACTTTACTGGAAAAGAAACATGAATTTATTTTTTCTGGAACAGCTGATTATGCTGGCACTTCGTTACATAAATCATTAACTCAAAAATTGTTTTATGGCGGGGAAATCACCGAGGCAATTAAGGATAAAAGTCTTAAACTTCACCGCGGAATAAATCAATTCGGAACTGACCTGACCGCTGAAATAGAATATAGAAATTTTCAAGTAAACTTATTTGGTAAATCCACTTGGGGTTTTACGATAAAAGCTGGGTACTATTCATTCATTAATGCCCTCTATTCAAAAGACTTGTTTAAACTGGCTTTTTATGGAAATGAAGGTTTTATTGGCAACACCGCTTCTATTTCTGGAACTCAATTTACGGCTTATGGTTATCATAAAATAGGATTTGGCTGGTTAGATAAAAAATCAAAATCTTCTATTTCATTAAATGTATATAGTTTGTCTAATTACAGCGACGCACTTGTTCGAACGGGTGAAATATACCAATCGCAAACCATTGACTCACTTTCTATTGCGTTTGATGGGAGAGCAAGTTTTACAAATGGCACTTCCTCTTTCAAAGGATTCGGTGCAGGATTAGATGCAGACATTCGATTGAAGGTTCCCCAAAAAAAAAACAAAGTAATTTATTATCAATTTTTAGCCAAAAACATTGGTTTTACGTCATTACGTGAATCCATGACAAGATACAGTGGTGATACTGTTTTTACATTTACCGGCCTTAGTTTTAATCAAGTTTTAAATGGTAGTTCTTTTTTAGACTCCAATTTTTCAGTGTTAGATACCTTAGGAATTCAAAAATCTCAACTTAAAACAACCGTTTTTTTACCTGGTTTTTTGCAATTTTCAAAATTAGTTGACACCCAATCAAATCGAAAACTGCAAGAATTTTATGGAATCCGCTTATTTCTTGCTTCTGCATATACTCCATTGGTTTTTGCGGGACTAGATTACCGCATTCCGTTAGGTAAAATTAACGCCTTGAATATTGGTCTAAACATCAGCTACGGGGGTTTCTCTAAGTTTCGATTTGGTTTGTACTCAAGTGTCCGAATTAAAAACTTGAACCTAGGAATCGCCAGCGAAAACATAATTGGTAAAACCGGTCAATCCATTTTATTTAGACTACAATGCGCGTATTAATATTTTTATTTCTCAACACATTAGCCTGGCAACTAAACAGTCAGATAAATTTTTACAAAATTTATTCGGGCAACGGATACGATCGTGCTGAAGGAATTGTTCAGAAGGAAGACTCATCTTACCTTATTACAGGAAGCTCTAGTAGTTGGGCGGGTGATTCCGATGCGTTTTTACTTCATTTAGATAGTTTAGGAGGATATATTTGGAGCAAAAACTACGGCGGACTTGAATCAGATGGCGGAAAAAGAGTTCTGTATAATGCTGATTTAGGTATTTACGTAGTTGGTTTTTCTAACTCATGGAGCAGCTCTGGGGATTATGACGCATTCCTATTAAAAACAGATTTCGATGGAAATGAATTGTGGTCAAAAACCTATGGAAAACCGAATGCTTGGGAAAAAACCAATGATGCGATTATGACTATAGACTCGGGAATTGTGTTAGTAGGAGAAACACTGAATACGTCCAGCGCCAACTCAGACATTTATATTGTAAGAACCAACCGTAATGGAGATACACTTTGGACTAAAACCATTGGTGGTGAAGGAAAAGATATTGCAAATACTATCATAAAAACAAATAACAACTATTTAATTGGGGGACATTTTTTTGTTCCTGATTCGAACATGGTAAAGGGTTTTGTGATTGAGATGAATGATTTAGGAGAAGTATTACGGTTTGATACTATTTCGGATAAAAGTGGAAATTACTATGTGTCAGACTTATCAATGGGAATCAATAAATACTATGTAATTGGATATAGAGAAGTGGGGGTTGATAAGGATGACTACTACGGCGTGTATGACATAAGTGGTTCTTTAATCAATCATTATACTTTTGTGTATCCAGGATATAACACACAATTAAATCAGGCGGCGTATGTTTCCGTTTTAGATCGAGTGGCTATCGGCTACCAATCTATTAACCCTGGCACAAATCAAGATAATTATGATTTATCTATGGCTTATTTTTACTCGGGAAATTTAAATTACATTGCCCCTGTTTGGTCTGCTGCCATTACAAATTATGGATTAGATCAATTCAATGATTTAATTCCTACGAGCGATGGGGCTTTCATTGCGGTCGGTTTTAATTCGATTATTGATGATGGCATCGAACAACCGAATGGAGGAAGTAATCTTTTTGTAGCAAAAGTTGGCCCTGACAACACCTTCCCAAATGCTTTCGGTGCCCAATTAAATCAATTGGTTGGTCTATCAGATGTATCAGATTTAGAACTAATCGAGGTATATCCAAATCCGTTTTTTGATCTAATAAATATTAAATCACCAACGAATAAAAACAAAAAAATTAACCTCTACAACCAAATAGGTAAATGTCTTTTAAACAAAACTTTTTCCGGACAAACCACTCTTGATCTTTCAAGTTTTCCAACAGGTTTATATCTGTTACAAATTGAAAATACAATTCATAAGCTTATCAAACAGTGATGGGACTTTCATTGTTAATTTCTTTAACGAAAACTTTAATAACTGTAATTTCTCCAAGACGATTAAACATTCTTTTATCCATATCTTTGTAGCTTAATTTATTGGGATGCACACAAATAAAAAAATCCAATCCGCGTTAATTTCTGTTTATAATAAAGAGGGTCTCGAACCAATTGTTCGCGAACTACATAAAAACGGTGTTGTTTTCTATTCTACAGGCGGAACAGAAGCTTTTTTAAAGGCCCTTGATATTAACGTTGTTCCTGTGGAAGAGATAACATCTTACCCCTCTATTTTGGGCGGACGAGTAAAAACATTGCATCCTAAGGTTTTTGGTGGAATATTAAATCGACGAAACGTAGAATCTGACCAACAACAAATTGCTGAATATCAAATCCCGGAAATAGATCTCGTTATTGTTGGTTTATATCCTTTTGAGGCAACTGTCGCAGGAGGCGGAACACAAGAAGAAATCATTGAAAAAATAGACATTGGTGGAATCTCTCTAATTAGAGCAGCAGCAAAAAACCATCAAGATGTTGTTATTATTCCGGCAATGAATTATTATGCTGAATTTCTAGAACTTATTACAAACCAAAATGGTTCAACAACATTGGGGCAACGTAAAAACTTCGCCCGAGAAGCATTCCACACCTCCTCCCATTACGACACACAAATATTTAATTATTTTAATGATGGTGAACAACCTTATTTAAAAGTAAGCGAATCAAATTCCTCTGTTTTACGCTATGGGGAAAACCCGCATCAAAGAGGGTTTTATCATGGTGATTTAGACTCCGTTTTTGATAAGCTTAACGGAAAAGAGTTGTCATATAACAATCTATTGGATGTTGATGCGGCTGTTAATTTAATGCATGAATTCAAAAATGAAGACCCAACTTTTGCTATTCTAAAACACAACAACGCTTGTGGTTTAGCAACGAGAAAAACAATTTTAAATGCTTATCAAGATGCATTAGCTGGCGACCCTGTAAGTGCTTTTGGTGGGGTTCTAATAGCAAACGCGCAAGTAGATAATCAAACAGCGCTGGCAATGAATGAGTTGTTTTTTGAAGTGATTATTGCGCCATCCTATTCCGTGGATGCGCTACAAACATTAGTGAGTAAAAAAAATAGAATTCTTCTTCAACAAAAGGCATTTGAATGGCCAAAAACAATTTTACGTTCTGCCCTAAACGGAATATTAGAAGAAGACCGAAATGATAAGATGGAAACAGCCGCAGATTTAACAACACAAACAAACTTATCCCCTTCTGAAATGGAAATAGAAGATTTGTTGTTTGCCAATAAATTAGTGAAACACACAAAATCTAATACAATCGTTTTAGCTAAAAACAAACAATTATTGGCAAGCGGAACCGGTCAAACTTCTCGTGTTGATGCCTTAAAACAAGCGATTCACAAGGCAAAGTCTTTTCAGTTCGATTTAAGCGGTGCTGTTATGGCCTCCGATGCTTTTTTTCCTTTTCCTGATTGCGTAGAATTCGCACACAACGAAGGAATTAACACCGTTATTCAGCCGGGGGGATCGATAAAAGACCAACTTTCCATTGATTATTGCAATTCTGTTGAAATGAAAATGGTTTTTACGGGAATACGTCATTTTAAACACTAACTTTACTTATAATAAAAAAATGAAACTTTTTTTTTATTATTTAGTACATACGTCCTATAGTAATACCAAAAAGATAGAAAATGGGTTTGTTTAACTTCTTCACACAAGAAATTGCCATCGACCTTGGAACCGCCAACACACTGATTATCTGGAATGATAAAGTTGTTGTAGATGAGCCATCCATAGTTGCTAAAGACATTCAAACAGGAAAAATTGTGGCCATCGGAAAAAAGGCCCAGCAAATGCATGGAAAGACGCACAAGTTAATTGAAACAGTTAGGCCATTGAAAGATGGTGTAATTGCCGATTTCCAAAGTGCAGAACAAATGATTCGTGGAATGATTAAAATGATTAATCCAGGAAGACGTTTATTTAATCCATCTTTACGCATGGTAATTTGTATTCCATCTGGAATTACAGAGGTGGAAAAAAGAGCCGTAAGAGATTCCGCTGAACATGCAGGAGCCAAAGAAGTTTACTTGATTCATGAACCGATGGCTGCAGCTATTGGTATTGGCATTGATGTCGAAGAGCCTATGGGGAATATGATTATAGATATTGGTGGTGGAACATCAGAAATTGCGGTAATTGCCCTTGGAGGGATTGTGTGCGATAAGTCCATTCGTATTGCTGGTGATGACTTTACTAATGACATTGAAGAGTATATGCGGCGTCAGCACAATATGTTGGTGGGAGAACGAACTGCTGAACAAATAAAAATCGAAGTAGGTGCCGCAATTCCCGAACTAGATAATCCACCCGAAGATTATGCTGTACGCGGAAGAGATTTAGTTACAGGGATTCCGAAAGAAATTATCGTTACTTATTCCGAAATTTCATATGCCTTAGATAAAACGATTGCTAAAATTGAAGAAGCAATATTAAGCGCATTAGAGTTAACCCCTCCGGAACTTTCTGCTGACATTTACAAAACAGGAATCTATTTAGCTGGTGGAGGATCCATGTTACGCGGTTTAGATAAACGAATTTCAGCGAAAACAAAGCTTCCTGTATGGATAGCAGAAGACCCATTACGTGCAGTAGCCCGTGGAACAAGTATCGCTTTAAAAAATATTAACAAATATCAGTTCTTAATACGCGATTGATTTAAAGATAAACGCGGTGAATTGAGTTTCGTTTTTTAACTTTGCTCATGCGGAATTTAATCGCGTTCTTTCAGCGCTTTAGAATCTTTTTATATTATTTATTGTTACAAGTCATTTCTTTGAGCTTGTATTTCAGTTATATAGCCTATCCGAAGGGGCAGTTTTTAACCTCATCATGGGCGGTGACCGGTACAATGCTGTCCTGGCAAAATGAATTTACAAAGTTCATTCACTTGGATGAAACCAACGAAGCTCTTCAGCGGGAGAATGTCCGATTAAGAAAATTACAATTAACAAATTTCATTAACGTTTCTACTGACCTTATTAAAGTTAAGGACACCGTTTACAAACAACAATACGAATATATTCCTGGGAGCATTATTAATTCATCTATTACTCGTAAAAACAATTATTTCACCTTAAATATTGGCACTACTCAAGGTGTTGAAATTGGGATGGGCGTCTTTTCAGACAAAGGAATTGTTGGTGTTATACACATGACGAGTAAAAATTTTTCCCTCGTAAAAACGATTTTAACAGAAAACAGCAATGTAGATGTTTTAATTCAACCGAGTGGATTAACCGGGTATTTAAAATGGAATGGAAAAGACCCTACGCGTGGATCTGTTTTAGGAATCTCACAAGATATCAAACTAGTTAAAAACTCCACGGTTGTGACGCGCGGTGGTTCAGGTATTTTCCCAAAGGGTATTCCGATCGGAAAAGTAGAAAAATTATTGCCAGTTGAAGGGAAACCTGTTTGGGATGTTATTATAAAGTTTTCGGAGGATTATCGCTCCTTGCAACATGTTTATGTGGTGAAAAACTTACTCTTAAAAGAACAGACGAAACTAGAAGAAGCAATCCCTAAAGAAGAAAAAAAATAATGGAAATTATCTTAATCCCCTTAATTAGATTCTTTGGACTTTTGCTTCTACAAGTATTTATTTTAAATGCTATTGAGCCCGGAATGGGAATCTATTTAATGGCGTATCCTTTATTAATCGCCATTTTACCCTTTAATTACAAAGTGGTGACAGTATTAAGTATTTCCTTTTTAATTGGGTTTATGGTTGACCTTTTTTCAAACACCTTTGGATTACACGCTTCAGCTGCTGTTACAATGGGAATGGCAAGGCCTTTATTGTATAAATATTTGGCTCCACGCGATGGATATGACGTTTTAAGACAACCAAATGTACTAGACATGGGGCTTCGCTGGCATCTTTTAACTTTTGGGTCTTTATTGTTTATACACCATATTTGGTTTTTTATTTTAGAGTCTTTCCGTTTGGACAATGTAGCAGAAGCATTAATTAAAACACTATTAAGTGGCTTATTAAGTTTGATTATCTGTTTAATTATTCAATATTTATTCTTTAAAAAGGAAAAAGCGAGATGAACACAGATAATCGGAAGTTTGTAATCATTTTTTTTGTTGTGATTGTTGGTGTTTTATATTCCATCCGCTTGTTCTATATGCAAGTTGTAGATGAGTCATGGGTGCTTCGCGCACAAGAAATTGCAGAAAAAAGAAAAGAAATTACTCCAACAAGGGGAATTGTTTTTGATCGAAACAACAAGCAAATCGTATCAAATAAAGTTTATTATAATCTCATGTTTGTCGAAGAAAAGGTTGGAGATTTTGACACCATTGCATTTGCAAAAATATTAGGATGGAAAAAAGAAGAAGTAAGTGCTCGATTCAAAGAAATAAAAGACGGTGAGGGTTCTTATTACAATAAAAGCACCAAGAAACGAACATCAAATTATTTAAGGTCTCGTGCTTATCCCTTCTTAAAAGAGTTAACTTTAGATGAAATTCTTAAAATCGCTCCTTTTCTTGATAAATTTCCAGGATTTTATGAGGAGGCTACAAGTATGCGAAGTTATCCTTTTGCTAATGGAGCAAACATTCTAGGCTATTTATCTGAAGTAACCGGAGAAGAAATAAAAAAAGATCGTTTTTATAAACCCGCTAACAATATTGGGAGAACGGGATTAGAAAAATTTTATGAAAAACAACTTCGTGGAATAAAGGGGATTAGGTATGTAATAACATCTGCTATGAATGATGCTATTCAATCCTATGCCGGTGGGAAATATGATACGATCGCAAAACCCGGAGCAAACCTTACATTAGGAATTGACATTGGTTTGCAAGTATATGCGGAAAAATTAATGCAAAACAAAAAAGGCTGTATTGTTGCTATTGAACCTTCTACTGGAGAAATATTAACTTTTGTCTCCGCCCCTTCGTTCGATCCAAATTTATTGGTAGGTAAACGAAACATCAGCGCAAACTACCCTAAACTAAACAAAGACCCAAATCTGCCCTTATATCCAAGACCATTAGCCTCTGAATACCCCCCAGGATCTATTTTTAAATTGGTTCAGGGTTTAATCGGTATGCAAGAGGGCGTTATTACAGAAAACTCTGGGTTTCCTTGTACAAAAAGTATGGTTGGCTGCCACAACCATCCCGCGGCAACAGATATTCCAAAAGCGGTGCAATATTCATGTAATCCATATTTCTACTACTTAATGAAAAAAATTATTCAGCAAGGAAAGAATAAAAACATAGCTGTAGATGCTGAAGCTGGATTAACAAAATGGGTCAAGTATATGAATAGTTTTGGATTGGGGGTTAAAATGGAATCAGATATTACTGGGGTTAAAAAAGGATTGATTCCTGGACCAAAATTTTATGATAAGTGGTACGGTTACCACAATTGGCAGTTTAGTTCTATTCGGTCAATCTCAATTGGTCAAGGGGAGGTGAAACTTACCCCACTGCAAATGGCTAATATTGCTGCAATCATTGCTAATCGGGGCTGGTATTATACACCGCACTTTGTAAAATCAATTGGTGGTAAAGGCCCAATGGAAGCCTTTAAGAAAAAAAAATACACTTTAGTTAATTCCAAATATTATCCAGCAGTGATTGAAGGAATGAGGCGCGTAGTAAACGAGTCTGGCGGTACAGCTGCGGCAGCTCGACTGGAAGACATCGTTGTTTGTGGAAAAACGGGAACCGTTCAAAACCCTCATGGAAAAGACCATTCCGTATTTCTTGCTTTTGCGCCTCTTGATAACCCAAAAATTGCGATCGCTGTTTTCATCGAAAACTCTGGTTTTGGAGGAACCTGGGCCGCACCAACGGCAAGCTTAGTAATTGAAAAATTCTTAAAAGGGAAAATATCTAACGCGGGAAAAGAGAAACGAATATTGGATGCTAAGTTGTCCAATATTGAAAACGAAAAAGAATGAGAGAGAATAAATCGCTAACTGGTCGAATTGATTGGTTCTTGGTGCTCTTGTTGGCGCTACTCGTTTCTTTGGGTTTGGCAACCTTATACTCCGTGGCCTATAACGAGGAACATCCCTTCATTTTTGATTTATCTCAATTATACGGAAAACAAATCCTGTGGCTTGGGATTTCCTTATTTGTTGGTTTTATTGTTTATTTAATTGACTCGGATATTTATAAAAAATTTGCCATTCCAATTTATGGGTTTGTCCTATTTTTATTAGTAATTGTGTTGTTTCTGCCGCCAGTTAATGGGGCACGGGCTTGGCTGGGAATTGGTCCTTTGGGTATTCAGCCGGCAGAATTCGCCAAAATTTCAGCAGCTTTGGTTCTAGCAAAGTTTATTAGTTCTGTAAGTTTAAAAATGCAAAATACACGGCTTGTATTAATTGCTTTTTCAATTATTTTGAGTCCTATGCTCTTAATTTTATTGCAACCTGACGCTGGGACATTTGTGGTTTTCACTTCTTTCCTTTTCGTCATGTATCGAGAGGGCATTACGTTTGATCCGCTCATTTTAACTGTCGTTAATTCTTTCCCAAATGTGAAATTCAAACAAACATGGGTAGGAACTCACTTTATTCCAATTCTTTTTGTGGTAGTAATCTTATCTATTATGACAATCCTCTCTTCAAGGGTGTTTGTAGTTTTTCCATTTCTTTCCTCCATTGAAATCTCTGGATTTATTTTTATTCTGATTGCCCTGTCCGTTATTGGTTTTATTGCTTTTTTCCTGGTTCAACAATTTGGTTCTAAAAGAGAGCGAAGTAATACCACGTTTGCTGTTTTGTTAGGTTATGGATTATCTTTAAGTGTTATTTTAACTGTTCATTTTGGTTTTTCCAGTTTAGCACCTCATCAAAAAGAGCGTATTGAGTTTTTCCTAGGTATGCGTGAGGATCCGGATGGTGAAGACTACAACCGAAATAGAGCAATGGCAGCCGTTGGCTCAGGTGGGTTTTCTGGAAAAGGGTATCAAAACGCTTCCGTTTCCAGTGTGAGATCGAATCACGTTCCAGAAAGTGAAACAGACTTTATCTTTTGTCCTTTTGCAGAGGAATGGGGGTTTGTGGGCTCGTTAGTGTTAATCGCTTTATATATAACCATTTTAATCAGAATTGTTTTTATTGCCGAACGCCAGCGCTCTGTCTTTAATCGAGTATACGCCTACTGTGTGGCAATGATTGTGTTTTATCATGTAGGCATAAATATAGGCATGAATATAGGTTTTGCACCAGTAATTGGTATACCCCTACCCTTTTTTAGCTACGGTGGCTCATCTACACTATCTTTCACCATTATGATGTTCATATTGTTAAAATTAGATAGTCAACGAATGGATGTTTTACGTTAAATTTGAAATTATATTTTATAACAGAACCAGTTCATGGAAAAAAAGAAAGAACAAAAAGTAAAAGCAAAAAACAATAAAGTTGTTTGGGTGTTTTGGAGTGTTGCCTTAATTCCCTTTTTACTCATAGTTAGTTTAATTGTTTTTCAACCCGAAGACTCCATGCCACCCGTTTCCATGTTGGATAAACCACCGGAATTACAAGCATCTTTGGTGCTTGCAGAAAATGGAGACACTATTGGTCGGTATTTTAAAGTAAACAGAACGAGTACTACCTATGCCAATATTTCTCCCTACATTCTTGATGCATTAATATCAACTGAAGACGAACGATTTATTGAGCATTCGGGTGTGGATTTTAAAGCCTTAGGTAGGGCTGTAGCAAAAGCAGGGAAAGCGGGAGGAGCATCAACAATTACTCAACAATTATCTAAATTAATTTTTACCCTTCAACGACGAGAAAGAGAAGAAATGGCTAAAATGACGGGGAAAAGTGAAGAATTAGATGAGTCTGATAATATTTTTAAACGAATTGGGGAAAAAGCAAGAGAAAATATCATTGCCACACGCCTTGAAAAACGATTCACAAAAGAAGAAATCATTACCATGTATTTGAATCAATTTGATTTCCTATACAACGCCGTTGGTATTGAAAATGCAGCCAAAATTTATTTTAATAAAACAGCCAGAACCGTGACAAAAGAAGAGGCAGCTGTGCTGGTTGGAATGTGTAAAAACCCTTCTCTTTATAACCCATACACACCCAAAATAAAAAATTATGAACGAATTTTAGCTGGAGAAAAAGGGGTTGACGCAAGTAAAATTGGTAGAGAAGAAATTGCTGAAAGAAGAGCAAAAGATTCATTGCGAGCTGTGGAACGGAGAAATCAAGTATTAATGCAATGGTTGAAAAACGCAAATAAAAACAATCCGGCTATTAAAAATAAAATTACCCAATCAGAATATGATGATTTAAAATCCAAACCAATTATACTTGATTACCAACGTGTTGACCACAAAGACGGTGTCGCTCCTTATTTCAGAGAAGCACTCAGAAAGGAACTTACTCAGTTGTTTGGTAAAAAAAACCCAGACGGATCTTTGATGTATAAACGAGAGGACGGGCTACAATTCAACATTTATCAAGATGGATTAAAAATCTATACTACTCTTGATTTAAAAATGCAAAAACATGCAGAATATGCAGTAGACAGGCACTTAAGAACTGAACTACAAGGAATGTTTAATACCAGCTTTAAAACGCTGCGTAATCCTCCTTTTTCAAATTCTTTATCCCAAGCTAATATTGATCAAATCATGCAAAATGCACGTAAATCAACCGATCGATATCGTCAACTTATAAAAGACGGTGCTTCGGATGATGAAATAAAAACAAATTTCAAAAAACCAGCACAAATGCGGGTATTCTCCTACCGTGGAGAAATTGACACTGTTATGGCTCCAGACGATTCGATTCGCTATTACAAAGCATACATTCATGCTGGATTAATCTCTATTGAACCGCAAACAGGGTTTGTTAAAGCATGGGTGGGAGGTGTAGACATAAAGCATTTTGCCTATGACCATGTTCGCACGGGTAAAAGACAAGTTGGTTCAACGATAAAGCCTTTTGTTTACTGTACAGCTATGAACATGGGGGTAGCAAAGCCATGCTCTCCAGTGAGTGGTGCTTCTTGTGTAGATATTTACGATACAGAAGGTAATGATACCGGTAGAAAATGGTGTCCCAAAGGGGGAGGGAGCGGAACTGTTGGTCAGGGATTAGTTAGCTCTTCGAATCCAACAACAGCCTATATAATGGGGTTAATGGGTGGGTTTGCTGGGCCCAAAACACTAGCGAAATTCTTGGAATCAATGGATATTCATTTGCCGAAAGAAACAATCACCCCGGCGATGTGTTTAGGTTCTGTTGATATTTCTTTGTTTGATTTAGTGGGTGCCCAATGTGTGTTTGTTAATCACGGTATTTTCTTAAAACCACAAACCATTTTGCGCATTGAAGATCGAAACGGAAAAGTAATATATAGCGCTGATGGCAACCCCAAGGAAGTTTTTGATGAAAGTGCAGCATACGAAACATTGAAACTTATGAAAGGGGTAATTGAAAGGGGAACTGGAACACGATTGAGAAGTGGTATGCCGTATGGTGGAATAAAATATCCAATCGCTGGAAAAACAGGAACGACACAAAACAACTCAGACGGTTGGTTTATTGGTTTAACCCCTGAACTTGTAACAGGAGTTTGGGTTGGTGCAGAAGACCGTGGCGTACGTATTGAATATACAGGAGCGGCTCAAGGGGCAACGCTCGCTTTGCCAATATGGGGCTACTATATGAATAAGGTATATGCAGATCCTAAAATTGGAATCTCCACAGACGACTTTCCTGAACCACCAAATTATGACAAAAATAAATATGCTTGCAAAGGAGAAGAAAAAGGTGGGAGAGAGTTTAAAAACGAGAACCCATTTGGCATTTAATATATGAATAAAGTAGTTAATAATGTAGAAAAAGCATTAGAAGGCATTCAAGATGGAATGACGCTAATGGTTGGTGGTTTTGGTTTATGCGGAATTCCAGAAAATTCAATTGCAGAATTAATTAAACTAGGTACAAAAAACCTAACCTGTATATCAAACAACGCCGGAGTGGACGATTTTGGCCTCGGGCTTTTGTTGCAAAACAAACAGGTTAAAAAAATGATCAGCTCTTATGTTGGAGAAAACGATGAATTTGAACGACAAATGCTTTCAGGAGAATTAGAAGTAGACTTGATTCCACAAGGTTCACTTGCAGAAAGATGTCGCGCTGGTGGTGCTGGAATCCCTGCTTTTTATACCCCTGCTGGGTTTGGAACTGAAGTAGCCGAAGGAAAAGAAGTAAGAATATACAATGGTAAGCCACATATTTTAGAAACAGCATTGACTGCAGACTTTGCCCTAGTTAAGGCTTGGAAAGGAGACACAGAGGGTAATTTGATTTTTAAAGCAACGGCACGAAACTTTAACCCCATGATGGCAATGGCCGGAAAAATTACCGTGGCAGAGGTAGAAGAATTGGTTCCTGCTGGCGAATTAGATCCAAATTCAATTCATACACCGGGTATTTTTATTCAACGCATTTTTAAAGGAGAGAAATTTGAAAAGAGAATTGAACAACGAACGACCCGTAAAAAGGAAAATTAATTCGGAAATCGTTTATTTATTTCGTTCCAAATTATATTTTGGTCTTGTAAATTCATACATGAAAAATGTCCTTTCGGGCATGATTGATAGCCAATTTTTGAGCAGGGACGGCAAGTTAATCCATTAACTTCTATTACTACAGATTGACTTTTTCTAGTTGGGGTATATGGAAACATTCCAAGTTCTGGCGTTGTATTTCCCCAAACAGAAACAATCGGTGTTTCAAAACAAGCTGCAATATGCATTAATCCAGTGTCGTGGGTCAACAAAACAGCAGCTTGTTCAATAAGAGAGGCTGACTGAAGTAAATTTAACTTACCGCAAAAAGACTGTACTGATTGTTCCTTTAATGAATGAATTAGTTGTTGTGCCTCTATATCATCCTGTTTATTACCAAGCAAAACGATAGGTTTGGGGCAATTTTTTAAAACAAATGTCATTTTATCAACGGGTAATTTCTTCGTGTTAAATTGGGCACCAATGGCAACAGCCAGATATCCTTTTTTACTTAACCCGATACTTTTTAAGTCTATTTCATTGTTTATATTTATATAAAATCGATTCGGTTGATAATCATTCTTGACATTTAAAGAAGAAACCGCTGAAAAATATCGGTCTACAACGTGTTCGTTTTTAGGAAGTACATTGCGTTTAAATCGGGTATAAATGTATTTTTGGATGTTCCTTTTTGGAAAAGAAAAACTCTTCGTTTGTAGTGCCCACTTTAGCCGCCTGGTGCGTAAATTATTATGTAAATCAAAGATAAAGTCAAATTTTTCTAGCCGAAGAGATTTAATAATCGAAATCCAATCATTCATTAACACGTGAACTTTACTCACGTATGGATTATACTTAACTAAATCTAGAAAATTTTCTTTGGTCAAATAATGAATTTCAACACTTGGTAATTGTTCTTTAATACATCGAACAACAGACTCTGTTAAGACGATATCGCCAATAGAACTAAAACGTACAACTAAAACTTTCACAATTTATTGATAACAAGAAAAGAAAAAGCCCCAACAAAGAGCAGGGCATTTCAATCAATTACTTATTTTTAGCACTTTCTTTTAACCCCAATTTCATCATGGCAGCAGTTAATTCGCACCCCTTTTGTTCTTCGAATGCTTTTAACATTTTATCTTGTACATCCTTGTCTTTGTCTAAAGTTTGTAAATTCTTGTATTTACCTTCTAAGTCTTTAGTACATTTTTGAAGCGTCGTAGCATAACTCATAAGTCCTTCTGCGTCCTTCATAGCCATCATTGGGTCTGCTTCAGCTCTTGTTTTCATCACTGCTTCAATATCTCCTCCTGTTTTTGACATATCTACAATGGCTTTATTCATTCCAGGAGAAATCGCAAAAGATGACTTAGAGGCACAATCACACAAATCTTTAGCCACATTTTTATACTCTTCATCTCCAGCCAAATTACACGCAGAAAATAGCACAAGTCCTACAGTAAAATAAAATAATTTTTTCATGTTTCGTAATTAAGGGTTATTTTTTTAATTCTCTTTTGATGTCTACCACCTTCAAAATCAGTTTTTATAAAGGTAGAAATAATTTCAATTGCTTTTTCGGTAGATAAAAACCTAGCCGGAATTGCTACAATATTCGCGTTGTTATGTTGACGAGCAAGGGCAGCAATTTCTGGGTCCCAACACAACGCTCCTCTAATCCCAGTATGTTTATTGACGGACATATTAATTCCATTTCCACTACCACAAATAACAATTCCTAAATCAGAAGAACCTGACTCCACTTCTTTTGCCACAGCATGACCAAAATCCGGATAATCAACACTTTCCATAGAAAAACATCCTTTATCAATGGGAGTAAAATTATTTTCTTTCAGCCAACTTATTATCACTTCTTTTAATTCAAAACCTGCATGATCGCTTCCAACCGGAATACTCTTTCTCATTTTTTTATTTTAGACAAAACTAATTAGTTATTCATTGTTAACGAAAGTTACTCACAATTTTATTTTTTACGCTACTTTAAAGCCTTATTATTACTAGAAATTAAAATCACGTTATGAACCTCTATTTTAAATAAGTATTAATTCAATGTTAATAACAAGTAACAAATAAACCTTGCATTATAATAAAACCTGTATATACTTTAACGCTTAGGAAATATACAAGAAAGTTAGCGGTTAGTTTTTGATAGTTTATCAGCATGCTATCCACTAGATCAGTTATGAACAATTGATTTTATTATGAACATGCGCTGTCGAAGTATAAAATATGCTTTTAGATATTTTATTATTAATCAGATGGTTACAAAATTAAAACTTATTAATAAAGTTAATTTATTATATAAAACTCACATAATAAAATACACATAATTTAGTTTTACACATATTAACAGTCTTAATAATAGTAATAAAAAGAATTTTTAAAAAAATAAAAATCAATTTATTATAATTAATTATTGTTTTTGCTTTATAAGAAAAAAAGGGACCTTAATTTTTTAGTAAAAGAGTAACTTAGTACTTCGAAAATATCAACTTCTGATTATGAACGCTTTTCAAATTTTAGTTTCTCAAATTGATTCATTCATCCGGAAGTTCTACAAAAATCAAATTATTAAGGGTGTTCTTTTATTTCTTGCAATCTTTTTGTTTTCTTTTTTAGTAACGGTGGTAGGAGAATATTTTGGTCATTTTGGTCCAAAGGTTCGTGCCTTCTTCTTTTTTGGTTTTATAATTATAAATGGATTAATACTTCTAAATTACTTAGTTATTCCGTTATTAAAATTGATTTCATTTGGAAAAAGAATTAATCGTTATCAAGCAGCGGAAATAATTGGCTCTTTTTTCCCTGAAGTTTCTGATAGATTAAAAAACACCTTGCAATTACAAGATTCGTTAGATTCTAATGATGGAAACATTGAATTACTTCGTGCAAGTGTTGCGCAACGAGCAGATTCATTGAATTTAGTTTCATTTAGTCAAGCGGTAGATTTTAAAGAAAATAAAAAATACCTAAAATATGTAGTTCCTGTATTTTTGTTATTTATAACGATTTATTTATTTGCCCCTTCATGGGTTTTAGTAGGATCTGAAAGAGTTTTAAATTATACTTCAGAATATAAGTCTCAAGCGCCTTTTACTTTTCACTTACAGTCTTTAAATCTTCAAATTGAAGAGGGACAAGATTTTCAAGTAGTCATTCAGTTGAAAGGATCTGAATTTCCAGATCAATTATACCTCATTAATGAAAGCGGTAAATTTTTAATGGAAAAAACAGCTAAGAATCAATTTATTGGTTGGATGCGTAAAGTTAAAAATAGTAGCAATTTTTATATTCAGGGAAATGAGTTTTCTAGTTCTAAATATGTGCTAAAAGTAATTGGTAAAGCTGTAATAGGTAAAATGGAAGCACAATTAATTTATCCAAAATACTTACGTAAAACTAATGAACTTATTAAAAACGCAGGAGATTTATTAGTACCTGAGGGTACAAGAATTGAATGGTTTATAGAAACTAAAAACACGCAATACATTGATTTTATTTTTAATGGTGTCCAAAAACGATTTTTGAGTCAAAAAATTATAGTTCAGAAACCAATTAAAGATTCTTCAAAAGGAAAGATTCAATTTAAAAATGCACTAACGAATAAAATTGATTCAACTAGTTTCATTGTTTCAGTTATTAAAGATGCTTTCCCATCTATACAAGTAGAGGAATTTTCCGATTCTATAAAGGAAGGAATACGTTATTTTTCTGGTCAGGTTGCTGATGACTATGGGGTGAATTCATTGAAATTTGTTTATACATTAATTTCTGCCAATGGAAAAACTAAATCAAATACACTACAAGTAAAGCAGATGAATGGAACGCAATCTAATTTTGATTTTGCTGTTGATTTTAGAAGGGAGAGTGTTCAATTAAAAGATCGAATTGAATACTATTTTATAGTTGGTGATAATGACGGGGTTAATGGAAGTAAATTCACTAAATCCCAGACTTACACCTATGAACTACCCACATTAGAAGAATTGAACGATAATAGAGAAGAGGATCAGGTAGAAATGCAAAAAAATATGTCCGACATTATTAAACAAACCCAAGAGTTTCAAAATAAAGTAGAGAAGTTAAAAAAAGAAATGATGAATTCTAAGTCAACCGATTGGGATAAACTCAATAAGGTCGAAGATTTAAAGAAAGAACAACAACAATTACAAGAATCGATGGAACAATTGAAAGAAAAAATGGATCAAAGTATCCAAGAGAAAAATCAGTTGTCTGAAATAGATAAAGAATTGCTAGAAAAACAAGAAATGGTTGAGAAGTTATTGGAAGATGTGATGGATGATGAGTTGAAAAAACTGTTGGATGATCTCATGAAAATGATGGAGGAAAATAATAAACAGGAACTTAAAAAAGAGTTGGATAAAATTGATCAATCTGCTGAAGACATGAAAAAGCAGCTGGATCGAAGTTTAGAAATGCTAAAAAAGCTTCAGGTGAACGAAAAAATAGATGACATAGAGAAAGAGTTAAAAGAATTAGCCAAAGAGCAGGAACAGCTTAAAAAAGACATTGAGAGCGATAAATTGACGAAAGATGAACAAATAAAGAAACAAGATGAATTAAATAAAAGATTTGAAGACCTTAAAAAAGAGTTGAATGAATTAAAAAAACTCAACGAAAAATTAGAAAAACCTATGGAATTGGGTGACACAGAAAAATCAGAGGAGAAGATATCCGACGAAATGAAAGAATCAAAAGAGGGTCTAGAAAATGGGAAAGAAAAAAAGGCCGGTGAAAATCAAAAATCCGCTGCGGATGAAATGAAAAAATTGGCAGAGCAATTAGATAAACAACAACAAGAATCAAACAAACAACAACAGGAAGAGGATATTGATTTATTGCGAAATGTTTTGGAAAGTTTAATTACCTTAAGTTTTAATCAAGAAGAAACTATGAGTAAGTTCATTAAAGTAAGTGATACAGATCCGGCGTATAAAAAATACGGTAGGCAACAACGTACTATTATAGACGATACAAAAATAATTAAAGATAGTTTATTGGCTTTAGCAAAACGCCAACCCAAAATTGCTACGTTTATTGATACCGAGTTAGCAGCAATCGATAAAAATCATGAGTTAGCGGTAGATGATATAGATGAACATCGCAGAAGAGAATTAAATCAGCACCAACAATTAGTAATGACATCTTATAATAATCTAGCCTTGTTACTTAATGAAAGCCTTCAATCTATGCAAAAAGAAATGCAAAGTATGATGGATGGTTCCGGTCAATGTAATAATCCGGGTAAAAAAGGCCGGCCTAAATCGGGTCAAAATATGTCCTCACAAGATATGAAGCAAATGCTAAAAAAGCAATTGGAACAAATGCAAAAAGGACAGAATGAGGGAGGGAAAAAACCTGGAGAGAAAGGAAAAGGTGGTTCCGATGGAAAACAGGGAGAAGGTGAGTTAAATGGATTAGGTAACAAAGAAATTTCAAAAATGGCAGCTGAACAAAATGCCATACGCCAACGATTGGAACAATTAAAAAAACAAATGAATAAGGAAGGGAAAGGAGAGGGCAATCAACTTGATCCTTTAATTAAAGAGTTAGAGAAACAGGAGAAGGAATTAGTTAATAAACGGTTTAGCTCTGACTTAATTAATAGGCAAAAACAAATATTAACCCGTCTTCTGGAAAGTGAAAAAGCGTTGATGGATAGAGGTTTTGAAGAAAAAAGAGAATCAAAAAGCGGAAAAGACGACTTTCCTGGTAACAAAATCAGATTTGATGAGTATAACAAGGAAAAATTGAAACAAACTGAAATACTTCGCTCTGCGGATCCTTTATATAGAAAGTATTATAAAGACAAAGCAAATCAGTATTTCAATATAAAATAATTTATTGTTATATATGAAAGAAGGATATAAAATTATTGATTCTCTCCAAATACCCTCTGATTTTTCTGCGTTGGTAGATATAGAAAATTTAGTAGATCGGGTTTGTGGAAATCTAGGTGTTCAAGAGGACGCCTATGGTAATGTTTTAATTGCTGTAACAGAAGCCGTTAATAATGCCATTCAGCACGGTAATGATTTCAAAACGCATTTAACAGTGGATGTTTCTGTTGGTGATCAGCCCGAAGAGTTTTGTTTTAACGTAAAAGACCACGGAAAAGGATTTGATTTTACGAACCTACCAGACCCAACAGCTCCAGAAACCTTATTAAAAGAAAATGGTAGAGGTATTTTTTTAATGAAGAGCTTATCTGACAATGTTGAATTTGATGATGCGGGATCGAGCGTTAGTCTATATTTTGTTAAATGATTGAAATTGAATTAGTTAATGTAGAAATTCCGGTTTTTGCGCCGGAATTTTTTATTGTATCTCTTACGAATGTTATTCAAGAAGAAGGTTTCGATTTGGGTGATGTTACAGTGATTTTGGTTACAGATGGATATTTATTAGAATTGAATCAAAAGCATTTGGAACACGATTTTTATACTGATATAATTACATTTGATTATTGTGAATTAAATATTATTTCTGGTGATTTATTTATTTCGATTGATCGCGTAAGAGAAAACGCGGAAACCTTTCAAACTGATTTTATGGTTGAGCTAAACCGAGTTATGATACATGGCGTGCTTCATTTGTGTGGCCATAAAGATAAAACGGAAGAAGAAGAGAGTAGAATGCGATCGCTAGAAAACAAATATTTAATTTAATTGTTCCACGTGAAACAATCGGTATGTTAGAACTTTATGATGTAATTGTAGTTGGTGCTGGTCACGCTGGTTGTGAAGCGGCTAATGCTGCCGCAAAAATGGGAAGCAGGGTTTTATTGGTCACAATGAACATGAATACCATTGCACAAATGAGCTGTAATCCTGCTATGGGTGGAGTTGCAAAAGGGCAAATTGTTCGAGAAATTGATGCGCTTGGGGGCGGTTCAGGTATTGTTAGTGATAAAAGCGCTATTCAGTTTAGAATGCTGAATCGCTCTAAAGGACCAGCTATGTGGTCGCCGAGAACACAAAATGATCGAATGAAATTTGCTGAAGAGTGGAGACTTCTACTTGAACAAAACAAGAACGTTGACTTTTGGCAAGACACTTGTAATGGTATAATCGTTGAAAAGAATACTGTCAAGGGGGTTAAAACAGCTCTAGGTATAAATATTTACGCAAAAGCTGTCATTCTAACTAATGGTACCTTTCTCAATGGACTAATACATTTGGGGGAAAAACAGTTTGGGGGAGGTAGGGTAGCCGAGAAGGCTTCTACAGGCATAACCGAAGATTTGTTAAATTATGGTTTTACTTCTGGTAGAATGAAAACAGGTACTCCGCCCCGTGTTGATGGTCGTTCGTTGAACTATTTTTTAATGGAGGAACAATTAGGTGACCTAAACCCATCAAAGTTTAGTTTTTCAAACACGGAGTCTTTAAAAACCCAAAGAAGTTGCTACATAACATATACGAGCAATCAAACACATGATATATTACGGACGGGTTTTGACCGATCGCCCATGTTTAATGGGTCTATTCAGAGTACTGGACCGAGATATTGTCCGAGTATTGAAGATAAGATTGATAGATTTGCTGACCGTGATAGACATCAGATTTTCGTTGAACCAGAAGGATGGAACACTGTGGAAATCTATGTTAATGGTTTTAGTACTTCTTTACCGGAAGAAGTACAGTTTGGAGCAATGAGAACTATTCCTGGTTTCGAACATGCTAAAATGTTTAGACCTGGATACGCTATTGAATATGATTACTTTCCCCCTACTCAGTTGAAACATACCTTAGAAACAAAGCTTATTTCAAATCTATATTTTGCAGGTCAAATAAATGGAACAACGGGATATGAGGAAGCCGCTTGTCAGGGATTAATTTCAGGGATTAATGCACATTTGAAAATAAATGAATCATCTCCATTTATTTTAAAAAGAAGCGAGGCTTATATTGGAGTATTAATTGATGATTTAATTACAAAGGGCACAGAGGAACCATATCGTATGTTTACGAGTAGAGCTGAATATAGAATTTTATTGCGTCAAGACAATGCCGATGTTCGTTTAACCGAGCTGGGCTTAGGTTTGGGTTTAAATGGTGTTAACGAACTTAATCGTGTTCAAAAAAAAGTGAGTGAAACAAGTTTATTACTAAGCATACTTAAGAAAACAGGTGTAACACCAATTGAAATTAATTCTTTACTCCTTGAGAAGGATAGTGCACCAATTATTCAACAAGTTAAATTAGCATCCCTTCTAGCTCGCCCACACATTGTAATGGATGATTTAATTTCTGTTTCACCGGGGTTAAAAGAGTTGACAGATTCTTGTTTGACCGAGAGCATTGAACAGGCTGAAATTCAAATAAAATATACAGGATACATAGAGCGGGAACAGGAGCACGCGCTGAAACTTGATCGATTGGAGTCTCTAGTAATTCCAGCCACGATGGATTATTCAAAAATTAAAAGCATAAGTATTGAGGCTAAGCAAAAGTTAATTGCAATTATGCCGGCGACTATCGGTCATGCTGCTCGTATTTCAGGTGTTTCACCAAGTGATATTTCTGTATTATTAATTCATTTAGGCCGTTAATGTTTCACGTGAAACATTTAAATCAAAACCATTTCGCGGGAAACACAATGAACTCTGTTCGAATCTGAATAAATGATATTTCAAATTAGTGATTATGATGTTTCATTGATTTGTGATGTTCTTCAGCTATTTTTTCATTTACGTTTTCGCCATCAATAATTTCCTCAACAGGATTTCTCTGTCTGATGGATTGATTTTGAATGTGCTTAGTCAGAGTGAACACTAAATTATTCTTATGGTTGTTACTAATTTCATGTGGTTGTTGTTTGAATAAAAGTTCGTTGACTTTACAAATAACCAATCAAGAATTCCATTTTTTGTTTTATTTATGTTGATTATATAGCACGCTTGTTTTTTTTGTTTTTACTTACGAAAGTCGAGTAATAAAATTGAATGAAATAGAATTTGAATTAATCCTACGAATGATTGTTTTCAGATTTTAGGAAAATCAACAAATCTTCCATATTATTGAAATGGAAGTCGGCAACAGTTAGTTTTGGATTTGGATGATGAGATTTTTCAGGAATACAAATTACAGTCATATTTGCTGCTTTACCTGCTATTACTCCATTTAGGGAGTCTTCAATAACTAAACATGTAGAAGGATTACTACTCATATTGTGTGCTGCTGTCAAATACACAGCGGGATGAGGTTTACCATGAGTTTCATTTTCAGCAGAAAAAATCCCGTCGAATAATGATTCTATCTCTGTTTTCTTTAATACTGCCTCAATTAGTGCTCTAGGTGAAGAACTAGCCAGTGCAATTTTTTTGTTTGATTTTACAAAAAGCAATGTTTCTTTAACTCCAGCTATTAATTTTCCTTCTTCATTAACAAGATCAATCATTTTGTTAATAATCTGATTTTCAATAATATAAGATGTTGTTTTCCAGTGTTCTTTTTCTTGCCAATAGTTTATAACCTGGTCTATTCTCATACCTACAGTTAATTGAAAATCGGATTTTGATAAGTTTGAACCAAGCGAACTAAAGACTTCGTGCATGGCGGTTTTCCAAAGGGGCTCTGAATCAACAAGCACTCCGTCCATATCGAAGAGTATTGTGTCGTATGATGATAGAACGAGCTTATCCATTTTTATACCTTCTTAATCGTTGTTTTCCTAGTAACCAATTGCCTTCGTTTGCTATGTAAATAATACCAGTCGATGATACTGCTATGCATTCTCGTTGATTATATCTAATAAAACGCTTTGTTTTGTTAATTTTAAGCCCGATTTCACTAGTTGTCAACCAAATTAATCGATTGTAAGTTAAACAAAGTATTTGTTCCTTATTATCTATTGTTGCTGAAGTAAATGAGTCGGTCTTCCAGCTTTTTGTTCCGGGAATTAATTCCTGTGTTTTTTTCCAATTTCCGCTTTTCAAGTTTTCGGATTTTATCGTGTATACATAGCTTTTTCCATCAAAGGGCAATGTCCTACATTTTGTGAATATCCACAGATTATCATTGAAATAGAGGATGCTTTCAGCATCAAAATAACGGTTTTGTGGTAGTGCGGGAAATTCTGTCTGTTCCTGATATGAAAAAGGATAAATTTCTGCTGAAACAGAATCTTTAGTTAATATATCAATTATTGATAATTTTAAAACGCGAAGTTTTTTTCTTTTGTTTTCATTATTACCTATATCTGCAATATAAAGATTCCCTAATTTGTCTTTTGTCAAATCTTCCCAATCGGTGTTTTTCGCATTGAACACGCGACATTCTTTTAAAATAGATCCAAAAAGATTCAATACATAAATTATCGGTTCGTTTCCCCCGTCGTTGTGTGCTAAAAGCAAACTATCGCCAATACATTCAAGTCCTGAGATTTCGTGTAGTTTATGGCTTAGTCGAAAAGATTTCCTGAATTGTGCTTGAGAACTATGATTGAAAAGGAGTGCTAAAATAAAACATAGGAAGAGTCTCTTTTTCATGGATTGATTTTTATGCGTACAAGTTCGATTTTTCTATCGCTCACCTTCTCTACATAAATCACCTTGTTTTTAATTTGAATTTTTTCTCCTTCCTCAGGAATCGTTTCTAATTCATGAATAATCAGTCCTCCAAGTGTTTCGTATGCTTCTGATTCTGGAAAACCTAAATCAAATGTTTTGTTTAAATAATCAATTTCTACCCTTGCTGAAAAAAGATATTCTGTAGCGCTTATTTTTTGTTCTAACCAGTCGTCTTTGTCGTGCTCGTCTTCAATGTCTCCAAAAATTTCCTCGACTACATCCTCGATAGTTATTAGTCCTGCGGTCCCACCATATTCGTCTACAACAACCGCGATATTTCCTGCTTGTTTTGTAAATTGTTCAAGAATTTCACTTCCTGGAATTGCTTCTGGTACAAAGGATATTGGCATTAATATTTGTTTGATGGATTGAGGTTTTTTAAACATTTCAAATGAGTGCACATAACCAATAATGTTATCAACGGTGTTTCGATAAACAATAATCTTGGACAGGCCTGTTTTAATGAATAAATTTGTTAAAACCTCAATAGAGTCGTCTACATCCACAGAAACAATTTCTGTTCTAGGAATCATACAATCACGTGCTTTAACATTGGAAAAATCTAGGGCATTTTGAAGAATTTGAATTTCATTTCCAAAGTGGGCTTCAGAGGAGATCTTAGCGTGAATCTCATGTATGAAATGTTCCAAATCCACCTTACTAAATATTTTCTCGTTTTTCTCAAGTTTTGTTCCTGTTAATCGCAACAAGGAGCTGCTAATAAACAGCATAAACTGCGAGGGTAAATACAATAAAACGTATAAAATAAAAAGAAATCCAGAACCTAATTGTAAAAACCGATTGGGGTTTATTTGAACAAGTGCTTTTGGTAAAAATTCGGCTACAAATAAAACGAGTAATGTTGATAAAACGGTTTGAAATATTAAAACTAATCCATTACTATTTATGTAGCTGCCCACAATTGGACTAAGTATTTCCGAAGAAGCTAGACCAAATAGCACAAGTGAAATATTGTTGCCTAATAATAACATCGTAATCATATTAGATTCACTCGAATAGAACACGCCGATTATTTTACTACTTATCGTACCTTTTGTTTTGTCAAGCTCTACTTTTAGTCTATTAGAGGAAAGATAGGCTAATTCCATCCCTGAGAAAAATGCGGAAGAAGCAAGGGACAATATAATTATGAGAAAATTTGTGCTTTCGTTAGTCATTTGATTTCGGTTTATTTTACCAAGTCAAAACCAATATCCTTTCTATAGTAGGCACCGTCAAAAGTGATTTTTTGTATACTCTCGTATGATTTTGCTAAAGCAATTTCGATGTTTTTACCATATGAAGTAACTGCAAGCACTCTGCCGCCGGAAGTATTAATAGATGGCCCGTCTGCCGTTGTGCCAGCATGGAAAACTAAGCTATCGGTAACATTATTTAATCCATAAATTGGTAAACCGGATTTATGTTTTTCTGGATATCCACCTGAAACCATCATTACCGTTGCTGCGCTTTGTTCAAAAAATTGAATATCTCTTTCTGATAATGTGTTGGTTGCAATCCCTTCAAAAAGATCTAAAATATCTGATTTTAAACGAGGAATTACTACTTCAGTTTCTGGATCGCCCATTCGGCAATTATATTCTATTACATAAGGCTCTCCTTTGACATTGATCAACCCAAAGAAAATGAATCCTTTGTATGGGATTTTATCATTTTTCAACCCTTTTACTGTCGGAATAATGATTTGATTCGTTACCTTGTCCAAAAAAGCGCCTTGTGCAAACGGAACGGGAGATACTGCCCCCATGCCTCCTGTGTTTAAGCCGAGATCATTTTCTCCAATTCGTTTGTAATCTTTGGCTTCTGGCAAGATTTTAAAAGAATCTCCGTCAGTTAATACAAAAACGGACAATTCGATACCGCTTAAAAATTGCTCAACAACAACTTTCTTTCCAGCATCACCGAATTTATTATCCGACAAGATCGTATACAATTCAAGTTTAGCGTCCTCAAGAGACTCTAAAATCAGCACACCTTTTCCCGCTGCTAAGCCATCTGCTTTTAACACATAAGGAGCTTTCATTTTTTCCAAATACACCAATCCTTGTTCTAGTGTTTCTTTTGTGAAACTTGCATATTTCGCTGTTGGAATCGAGTGACGAGCCATGAATTCTTTCGCATAATCCTTGCTTCCTTCTAATTTTGCGGCTTCTTTTTGTGGTCCAATTACTGGAATTTTTTTAAGTAAGTCATCGTCTAAAAAAAAGTCGTGAATTCCATTTACTAAAGGTTCTTCAGGCCCTACAACAACCATGTCAATCTGGTTTTGCAAAACAAACTCTTTTATTTGAATGAAATTATTGAGGGAAAGGTCTATGTTTTTACCAAAATTTCGAGTTCCAGCATTTCCTGGGGCAATAAATAGGGCATCTAAAATAGAGCTTTGAGCAATTTTCCATGCCATTGCATGTTCCCGCCCCCCAGATCCAAGCAATAATACTCTCATTTTTAAAATGGTGGTTTAACAGTGGTTTAATAAAGAATTAAATAAGAATAGCCCATCTTCATTACTTAATAAGTGGTCTGAAGCACGCTCTGGATGTGGCATCATCCCAAAAACATTTTTGCCTTTATTGGTAATACCAGCAATATTGTTTAATGATCCGTTGGGATTACTTGCATTTGTAACCACTCCATTTTCGTCGCAATATTGAAAAAGAATTTGATCATTGTCTTCCAGTGACTTAAGTGTGTTTTCATCGGTAAAAAAACGTCCTTCACCATGAGCGATTGGTATTTTATACCGGTCGTTTTTAAGATCAATGGAAATAGCAGCAGATTTTGACACGGGCTTTAGGAAAGTGTTTTTACAAACAAAACGTTGATTATTGTTGTGTAATAGCGCACCATCTACAAGTCCTGTTTCGGTCAAAATTTGAAATCCGTTACAAATACCCATTACGTAACCGCCTTTTTGAGCGTGTTTGATTACTTCGTTCATTATTGGAGAAAAGCGAGCAATTGCTCCAGACCGCAAATAATCCCCATAGGAAAATCCACCAGGAAGTATAAGAAAATCCGCTCCTTGCAGTGAGATATCTTTGTGCCATAAGTTTACTACCTGTTGATTCAGTTGTCCACGAAGTACATCAATCATATCTTGGTCACAATTAGAACCAGGGAAGGTTACAACACCAAATTTCATTATAAATATTTTTTAGGCAAATAAATTACCGAATCAAAGGTAATTAAAATTATAGCTACCCAAATGGTAGAACGGCAAAAAATTTAACGAATGAATACCCCATAGCGATAAAGAATAAAATACCTGCAAACAGGCGATAATTTCTGCTAGTTAAGGCATAATTAATAAAAAAGGGCAATGAAATTAAAACAAATGAAAAACGATCAAACTGCCCGAAAAAGAACAAATCATAGACACCTATAATTATTCCAAAAATGAAAAACACCCATACTGGAACCATCATTTTACGGAGACGAAGTGTAGATTTTATAGCATTGGACCGCAAACTAACAAAGGCAAGTAGGAACAGAAATGTTAATATTATCAGCACAAAAAGTAAGTCAAAAACAATTATGTTCCATTTAGAAGGGACATTGAATAAATCAATTAGAATTATTTTCTCGTTTAAAAAATAATAGGACCCGACATAAATAATAGGAATCGACAAACCAACCATAGCCAAGACGATATCTCTCAATTGAATTACTTTTAAATTCAAAACAGCTATAAAAAACGGTATAATATAGATTATTGTCGGAGGATGTATACAGAAACAAAGCCCGATTAAAAAAGCCCCATTGAACACATGTTTTTGATCACCTTCTTGTTGTTTGAGTAATAAAGCCTCCCTAATTGCAGCGATTAAAAATACATGCGCTAATAAAATAGGATTGAAATAATAGAAACTAGGAAACAAGCTCATTAATACACAATATAAAAACCCAGTGGAGTAGATCGTTTTGTCGTAAAATTCATTTTCGTTGAAAATACGTGTAAGATTTAACGCGTTTATTAATACGAGAATTCCCGCTAGTAAACGAGAAAAGAAAGGAGAAAAGGTAATTAGGTCACCAAATAGCCCTAAATTAAGAGTCTCAGGAATATCTATTGAACTAGAAAAGAAGTTTAAAAAATGAAAAATAAAAATAAGGAAGGGCCCAAGAAAGAACCAAATCACCCTATATTCCACAAAAAACCGAATCATAAAGCGAAGTTAGTCTTTTTGTCGGTTATTTCTTTTTTACAACAATATTGTGTGCTGTTTTCAGTTCTGTTTTTTAATTTATATTTGTACTTAACTAAGCGTACTGAGTGTTTCAATCGTTAAAATAAAAAGAATGGGTCAAGAAAAAAACAAATATTCTGATAGTGAATTAGTTGAATTCAAAGAATTAATTAATGCTAAGCTTAAAGAAGCACAAGAACATTACTCGTTGTTAATTGCGTCTTTGTCACATAGTGATGACCATGGTACAGACGATACCGGTAGAACTTTTAATATGATGGAAGATGGTTCTGAAACATTGTCAAGAGAGGAAGTTGCGCAATTGGCAGCGCGACAAGAAAAATTTATTCAAAATTTACAAAATGCATTAATACGAATTGAAAACAAGACGTATGGTGTTTGTCGTGTAACAGGAAAGTTAATTCCTAAGGAAAGACTACGTTTGGTTCCTCACGCAACGATGGGTGTTGATGCGAAAAACGCACAAAACAAATAAATGGTGAAGAAACAATTATTGATTGTTGGGTGGATTATCTTGGCGGTTTTATTGGTTGATCAACTTGTTAAAATTTATATCAAAACACATTTTTTTCCCGGCGAAACAGTTTCTGTTTTCGGAGATTGGTTTGTGCTGGAATACATTGAAAATCCGGGAATGGCATTTGGAACAACCTTTGGATCCAAGGTCTGGCATAAATTGGCGTTAAGTGTATTTAGAATTGCAGCAATTACTGGGATTTCTATTTATTTGTATAATCAAGCAAAAAAAGGCGCGAAAACAGAGTTTTTAGTGGCCATTGGATTGGTGTTAGCAGGTGCCACAGGAAATTTAATAGATTCCCTGTTTTATGATTTATACTTTGCTTTTGATCCTTGTATGCCTTACAATGGAATGGAGGGTTCTGGTGTTTTCGCTGATTGCTTTGGTTTTAAAAGGGAGGTGCGAAACTCCGGGTTTTTAATGGGGAATGTTGTTGATATGTTTAAATTTCAAGCGTTTTGGCCTATTTGGGTTCCTGTATTGGGAGGAAAAGAAGTGTTTCCTGCTATATGGAATGTGGCTGATGCGGTTATAACCTCTGGAGTAATAATGATTTTTCTTCGACAAAGAAGTTATTTTAACGAAAAAAAGCAGTCCATTTAACAGACTGCTTTTTTGGAGTTATTGTTTGGTTTTTATAACCCGATTATCTGCCTCACTTCAACTTCTGTGATGCTTTTTTTAACGCCTGTTTGCGTTAAATAGGAGCGATTCACCAACCGACCATGTATGGCTACTTTTTTACCCTTTTCGCTATATTTTTCAATAAATTCAGCCATGTTTCCCCAAGCAAAAACGCGGTGCCATTCTACGTCTTTTCTGAATTTTCCGCTATTACTTCTATACGTATTGTCTGTTGCTAAATTAAATCGGGCAATGCTTTTACCATTTTCAAAACGTGTTATTTGAGCGGATGAGCCAATGTTGCCAATGAGTGTGATGTGATTTCTTACTGTAGTCATGTGTGTGATTTTTATTAATTATTTGGGATTAAGGTTAAGTCGTTGATTTCTATTTCTGATATCAATTTAGGAACACCGCCTGCTTTATAAAAACGGCTAACGATCTTACCCTCGATTGCTAAGTTCGTTCCTTTTAATTCTAACTCTTCAAGAACTTTAACCCATCTACCCCAAGCTGTTAGTGTATGCCAGGTGTCCCTGGATTTGGATTTGCCCTTTTCGTCGAAATAGGTTTCTTTGGTTGACATAGTGAACTTTACTAATTTTTTTCCATTATCAAGCTCTATAAATTGTGCGGCAGATCGCGCTTTTCCTATTAGATTTACGTAATTCATTTTTGCTAGGGTTATTTATTATTCATTTTTTGAGTTGTTTTTTCTAAAGGTTTTTCATTGGTTGTCTTTAATACCAAGAATTCTGTTGCCTCTACGAAGGTGACAAATCGTTTTTCACCATTTTTTGTTTCATAGTTTTGATTAACTAATCGTCCCTCTAGTACGATTTCTTGCCCCTTTTGAAGCGTCTTTTGCATTCGTTGAGCTACTTTACCCCAGGCATTTATTGTATGCCATTGTGTTTGTTCCTGCCATACGCCATTTAACTTGTATGACTCATTTGTTGCAACCGTAAAACGTGCTAGCGTTTTTCCTGTTTCAAATGTTACTACTTCTGGATTTGCGCCCAGCCTACCGATCAAACTCACTTTGTTTCTTAGTGCATTCATGTTTGTAAAAATTAAGGTTTGAAAAAATTGTTGTGTCCTTTTTCGTTTTGGATTCGAATTGACTCTGCAAAGTTTCCATCAACTCAAAACTTTATTCGGTTGATAGTCATTTATTGTCGATTATTATTCGTTTGTAATTGTTTTAAATTGATTATGTATTTGTAAATGAGAGAAATAACAAAAAAAATAAATGGTTTGAAACATGTTAAAAAGAGCAAGATTTATTTCTTGATAGCTAAAAAAAACACTTATTCGAAGTGTAAAAAATATCCTATTCATTTTGTATCTTTACCACCCACAAAAAAACGGAATGTCAAAAGTTAGAAAACAAGAAGCGCTGGATTACCATTCAATGGGTAAACCAGGAAAAATAGAAGTAGTTCCTACAAAACCTTATGCCTCTCAACGAGATTTATCACTTGCTTATTCACCCGGTGTGGCAGAACCTTGTTTAAAAATAGCCGAAAACAAAGAGGATGTGTATAAATACACGAGTAAGTCAAACTTGGTTGCGGTAATCACCAATGGAACTGCTGTTTTAGGTTTGGGTGATATTGGCCCTGAGGCATCAAAACCTGTAATGGAGGGAAAGGGACTGTTGTTTAAAATTTTTGCTGATATTGATGTTTTCGATATTGAAATCGACGCAAGGGATCCTGAATTATTTATCCAAACGGTAAAGGCTATTGCTCCTACTTTTGGAGGAATTAATTTGGAAGACATAAAGGCACCTGAAGCATTTGAAATAGAAAGACGATTAAAGGAGGAATTAGATATTCCGATTATGCATGATGATCAACACGGCACGGCTATTATTTCTTCTGCAGCACTTTTAAATGCACTAGAATTAGCGGGTAAAAAAATTGATGATGTTAAAATTGTTGTTTCTGGTGCGGGAGCCTCTGCTGTGTCATGTGTAAAACTATATCTTTCTCTAGGCGCTAAATTATCCAACATTTTCATGTTCGATTCTAAAGGGCTACTGTCTAAAAAGCGAACTAACTTAGATGATTACAAATTGTTTTTTGCCTCACATGAAACGGTTGTTTCGTTTGAAGACGCATTCAAAGACGCCGATGTTTTTCTAGGATTGTCTCGTGCTGGCTTAGTGTCAAAGGACATGATTGCCGCAATGGCAAACGACCCAATTGTTTTTGCTTTAGCTAATCCTGAACCTGAAATTTCGTACAAAGACGCCACGTCTGTTCGGAAAGATATTATCCTGGCTACCGGCCGCTCTGACCACCCTAATCAGGTAAATAATGTGCTTGGTTTTCCATTTATATTTAGAGGTGCTTTAGACGTTCGAGCAACAACAATTAATGAGGAAATGAAACTTGCAGCTGTTAAAGCAATAGCTGCTCTGGCAAAGGAAACGATTCCAGAAGAAGTAATTCAAGCTTATGGAGAAAAGAATATTTCGTTTGGTCGTGAACAAATCATTCCAAAGCCATTAGATCCGCGTTTGATTCATTATGTGGCCCCGGCGGTTGCAAAAGCAGCGATGGATTCTGGTGTAGCAAAAAATCCAATTTTAGATTGGGATGAATATGAGTCAATTTTAAAAAGCCGTTTAGGTCTCGACAATAAACTCATACGTAATATCACCACAAAAGCACAATCAAACCCTAAAAAAGTCGTTTACGCCGAAGGGGACAACGTTAAAACATTGAAGGCTGCACAAGTAGCGTTTGAAGAAGGGTGTGCGTTTCCTATTTTACTCGGCAAGAAAAAACGCATTGAAGCACTGATTGAAGAATACGGTATTGATTTGCCTGAAAAAACAATTGTAGATCCGAAATCGGAAGAAGAAGAAACAAGACGCGCCGTGTATGGTAAAGCGTTTTTCGAAAAACGAAAACGAAAAGGATTCACCGAATTTGAAGCGCTTCAAATTATGAGAGAACGCAATTATTTTGGTTCTATGATGGTCGATCAAGGGGATGCAGACGCAATGATTACGGGGGCAACAAGAAGCTATCGATCATCCATAAAGCCGGCTCTTCAAACTATTGGATTACAAAAAGACGTGAATTTGGTAGCGGGAATGTATATTCTCATTACTAAAAAGGGACCATTATTTTTAGCAGACACCACGGTAAATTTAAATCCAACGGCAGAGCAAATTGCTGAAATAACGGTAAATGTTGCCAAAACAATCCGTAAATTAAAAATTACTCCGCGAATAGCATTGTTAAGTTATTCCAACTTTGGCTCTTCACCAGGCGATGATTCTGAAAAAATGGCCAAGGCTGTTCAGATTTTACATGAAAATCACCCATCCTTAATTGTGGACGGAGAAATGCAAGCCAATTTTGCTTTGAATAAAGAAATGATGAATGAAAAATTTGCCTTTTCGCATTTGGCTAATAAAGAAGTAAACACGTTGATTTTCCCTAATCTTTCAGCTGGAAATATCGCATATAAGCTTTTACAACAAACAACAGATGCGGATGCAATAGGACCCATTTTAATTGGATTAAAGAAACCGATTCATATTCTTCAGCTGGGTAGTTCGGTTCGAGAAATAGTGAACATGGTTAAAGTAGCCGTAATTGACGCTCAAAACAAATAAATATGATAGGACAACTAACGGGACGACTTATTGAAAAAACGCCCACTGAAATTGTGGTAGATTGCGCAGGCGTTGGGTATGAGGTTCGAATATCATTAAACACATTTTCAGCACTTGGTACGGAAGAAGCAGTGAAGGTTTTTATTAAGTTAATTGTTCGAGAGGACGCACATTTGTTATATGGTTTTCATACTAAAGAAGAACGGGAAATGTTTAATCATTTGGTGAGTGTTTCAGGAATTGGCCCAAATACAGCCATGATCATGCTATCTTCATTGACTCCTGAAGAAGTGGCGAATGCAATTCAGACAGAAGATGTTAGAACGATACAAAGCATAAAAGGAATCGGTGCTAAAACAGCCCAACGAGTTATTATTGATTTAAAGGATAAAGTGTTAAAATTGAGCGTTGCGAGTGAAAATATACCATTTAGCCACAATACAATTAGATTTGATGCGTTAAACGCTTTAGTTTCCTTAGGTTTTGATAAAAAACTGGCCGATAAAGTGTTGGATAAATTGGCTACAGGTCAAGAATCCGTCGAAGAATTAATTAAAGGAGCATTAAAATTATTGTAACATTGAATCTGAGAAAAATTAAAAATAGGTCGTTTGCAAAGTGGTTTGTTTTATCACACTTTATTTTCGTCGGTTTTGGTTTTTTGGCCCAAGACACAACGTTACAATTTCCAATTTCCAACCCATTAGACCCAACATTAAATACACCGCAAAGTTTTGATTTTGGCGACCCAAGTTCCGTGGAACAAACCGTCGTGTATGATCCTGTTACCGGAAAATACATTTTCACAGAACGAATGAGTAATGGATTGTATTACCGATACCCCTCTATGATGACCTTAGAAGAGTATTTGGAATATGAACGTAAAAAATCAACGACGTTAAATTGGCAAAAAAAGATTGAAGAACAAACAGAAAAGGGCCGACCGTTTGAGTTACCTATTAAAGTTGGTAGTAAATTGTTTGCCGATTTTTTCGGGGGAAATGAAATTGTATTAAGACCACAAGGGCAAGTGGAAGTTTCGCTTGGGGCTAATTATTCTAGATACGATAACCCAATTTTACCGCTCAGACAAAGACAAATTACTCGATTTGATTTTAACCAGCAAATTCAAATGAATTTAGTTGGACAAATAGGTTCTAAATTGAAAATAAATACCAGTTATAACACCCAAGCGGCTTTTGATTTTGATAATATATCGAAATTGGAACATACCGGTAATGAAGATCAAATCCTACAAAAAATCGCCTTAGGACAAATAACATTTGACTCTCCAACTTCATTGATTCAGGGGTCCTCCACCTTGTTTGGAGCCAAGGCTCAATTAAAATTTGGCCGTTCTTATTGGGATTTATTCGCTGCTACATCAAAAGGGAAACGACAAGAAATTAATATCACCGGAAAATCGCAAGTTCAAAAATTTGAATTGGGAGCGGATAAATATGAAGCCAACAGACATTACTTTTTAAATTTATACCATCATGATAATTACGATGCCGCAATGGCTACATTACCGGTTGTTAATTCCACAGCATACATTACCCGAATTGAAATTTGGTTAACCAATCGAACCAATAACACAGAAAACACAAGAAATATTGTCGCTTTCGCCGATTTGGGAGAGGCAAAACCAGCTAATTGTCAGGGAAGCCCCGGTGGATATGCTACAGCAATAATGCCGGATAATGAAGCAAACAATTTGTATCAATGGGCTTCTTCTCAACCACAGATTCGTGCTTTTCAAAATGCGGTAACATCGTTGGCCACACAGGTTACAGCCCCTGGACCATTTTTCCAAGCCGTTCATTATGAAAAAATTGAAAATGCTCGAAAATTAACTGAACAAGAGTACACGTACAATGCATTATTAGGATATGTATCATTAAATACCCCGCTTAATAATGATGAGGTTTTAGCGGTAGCATACGAATATACATATAACGGGGAGACTTTTCAGGTGGGTGAACTTTCAACAGACGGTGCTCAAGGACAAGAGGCATTGGTGCTAAAGTTATTGAAACCAACCATTACAAATCCGAAAAATAAAGTGTGGGATTTGATGATGAAAAATGTCTATTCAGTCGGCGCTTTTCAGGTAGATCAGACAGGTTTCAAAATTGATATACTTTACAACAATAGAGAGACCTCTGTTAATGTTCCTTATTTCCCCATGACGGGTGTTGATGATCGTCAAATCGTTACACTCTTGGAAATGGACAAATTGAATCAAAATAATCAACCGTTTACGGATGGTGTTTTCGACTTTGTTCCTTTTACGATAACTGGTAACAAAATGGAAAATGGTGGAACAATCAACAAAAAAAATGGACGTATCTATTTTTCAACGATTGAGCCATTCGGAAAAACACTTCAATCCAAATTAGTCGCAGTTGGAATCGCGCCAACATTAATTGATCAAGTAGTTTATACAGAATTGTATGATTCAACAATAACTGCCGCACAGCAAATTCCCGCAAAAAATCGATTTTCATTTAAAGGAGAATACCAATCTTCAATTACTTCGGATATTCCACTTAACGCGCTAAATGTTCCGCAAGGCGCAGTAACTGTTACGGCTGGTGGAATTAAATTGACAGAAGGTTTGGATTATTCTGTGGACTATAACTTGGGGCGTGTAAAAATATTGAACACAGGAATTTTGGAGTCTAATACACCGATAAAAATTTCAATTGAAAGTAATTCTGTTTTTGGTTTCCAGGCAAGATCAATGATTGGTGGTAGATATAGTTATCGAATGAGTGATAAATTTAACATTGGCGCTACTGCTTTACGGATGCTTGAGCGCCCGGTCACTCAAAAGGTTGATATTGGTAATGAACCGTTTAAAAACACCATGATAGGTGCGGATTTAGCATTCAAAACAAATTTGCCATTCTTGACAAAATGGGTAGATTTTTTACCAGGAATTTCAACAAGTGCCATGTCCACCTTATCTTTTACTGGAGAGGTAGCGCGCTTAATTCCAGGTCAACCAAGAGCAATTAACAAAGAAGGAACTTCCTATGTAGATGATTTTGAAGCGTCACAAAGCGCAATTGATTTACGTCAGTTTTCTTCTTGGAGAATGGCTTCTGTACCACAAGGCCAGGCGGATTTATTTCCCGAGGCACAAACTAAAACATTGGCTGCCGGATATAAACGCGCAAAATTATCTTGGTATGTTATTGATCCTGTTTTCTATCAAGGAAATTCTTTGACTCCCCAACACATTAAACAAAACCCTCAAATGTTATCGGATAGTCGAATGAGGTTAGTGAATCAGGTGGACATTTTTCCAAACTTGCAAATGCAATACGGTTCTATTCCAAACATTCCAATTCTAGATTTAGCATTTTACCCGAAAGAACGGGGAATGTATAATTATGACCAGTCAAGCACGTTTAATCCAGATGGTACATTTACAAATCCTGAAAATCGGTGGGGTGGTATAATGCGTTCATTAACAACGAATGATTTTGAGTTGGCTAATATTGAGTTTATTCAATTCTGGGTATTGGATCCTTTTAACGATGACGCTGAAAGCGCTAATCCAAATTCCATGCATACAGGAGGAGATTTTTACATCAACTTGGGTAATATTTCAGAAGATATTTTACCTGATTCTAGAAAGAGTTTCGAAAATGGTCTACCTCCTTTAGGAACAGCCATAACAGATAATTTAGACACCACCGCCTGGTCCAAAATTTCTACACAACAAGTGGTTGTGAATGCTTTTGATACTGATCCTGCTTCTCGATTGAATCAGGATGTTGGTGTTGATGGATGGAAATCAGTTGAAGAGAAAGTTGCATACATAGATTTTGTTAATTGGGTACAAAACACCCCCGATTTATCACAGGATACAAAAGATAAAATCCTAGCAGACGTCTCCAATGATAATTACAACTATTATTTGGACGATAATTATGATGTTCAAACAGCAACGATATTAGAACGATATAAGAAGTACAATGGCATGGAGGGAAATTCACCCACCCGTGAGATGTCCGATACTGCAAACGTAGATGGATACCCAACCCAAGCAACGAATCAGCCTGATATAGAAGACATCAATCAGGATAATAATTTATCTGAAACAGAAAGCTATTTCCAATATAAATTAAGTTTGCGGCCATCCGAAATGCAAGTGGGCAAGAATTTTATTACTAATGTTCAAACGTATCAAAATGGAAACAAAACAGAAAAATGGTACCAATTTAAAGTTCCTTTAGTTGGATACGAAAAACGGGTTAATGGAATTCAAGATTTCCGTTCAATCCGCTTCATGAGGATGTTCCTTAAAGATTTTGATGAAGAAGTTGTATTACGTTTTGCTCGATTGGAGTTATTAAGAGGTGAATGGAGAAGGTATCTTTTGGATTTGAATCAACCAGGTTTGAGCGTGCAAACGGATCCGAATTTAACCACTTTCAATATTGGTGCTGTAAACGTGGAAGAAAACGACCAACGTTCGCCTGTAAAATATGAAATTCCACCAGGAATTACGCGAGAAATAGATCCATCGCAAGTGTATCAAAGACAATTAAACGAACAGTCTTTGTCCATGGAAATTTGTGGTTTACAAGATGGAGATGCTCGTGCAGCCTATAAAAATGTTCAATTTGACGTAAGAACGTACAAAAAATTAAAAATGTTTGTTCATGCGGAAGAAATCAAAGCAAATACATTGAAAAACAAAGACTTAACCATGTTTGTGCGTTTAGGGACTGATTTCGCGGAAAATTATTATGAGTATGAATTACCAATGGACGTTACGCCTTGGTATTCTACTGTGGCAGACGATATATGGCCCACTAATAACAATGTGGAAATTGTTTTTGATGATTTTTTAAATCTAAAAAAAGAACGGAATCAAAAGATTGAAAATGGCGCGGCAGGCGTTTCTTATGTGGTTGAGTATTCTGATTTGGATCCCAAAAACCCAAATAGAAAAATTAAAGTGAAGGGTAATCCCAACTTCCAAGGATTGAAAACGATTATGATTGGGGTGCGCAATCCGCTCAAAAACGATCCAAATAATATTTGGAAACCGGACAACGGAGATGCAGAATGTGCAATTGTTTGGGTGAATGAGCTTAGATTGACTGATTTTGTAAGCGAAGGAGGAGATGCCGCAATTGGACAAATGCGTATGCAAATTGCTGATGTTGCTACTGTTTCAGCATCAGGAAATTATTCAGGAATCAACTGGGGGACGATTGAGAGTCGTGTACAAGAGCGTCAACGAAATGAAAAAATAGGATTAGATCTTAATACTACTGTTCAAGTGGGACAGTTCTTTGGAAAAAAAGCCCGTCTGTCTTTACCGTTTTTCTATGGCTATTCCTTGGGCATTATTAATCCGGAATACGATCCCTTTAACCCAGATGTCAAATTGCGCGATTATGATTTGGCAACGCGAAGAGAAAAATCGAAGTTGGGACAAGATTTCACAGAAAGAAGATCATACAATTTTTCAAATGTTAGAAAAGAAGCAAAAGCAGGAGCAAAACCGGGATTCTGGAAAATCAACAATTGGTCGGCTAACTATGCTTTTTCGGAAGTGATGCGCCGTGATTTTAACATCAATTTTGATAAAACCAAAACATATACAGGAGCATTAAATTACAACTATACGTTTGCCTCAAAACCATGGGAGCCTTTCAAAAAATGGAAACCCGTTCAAAAATCAAAATGGTTGAAACTGGTGAAGGAAACAAACGTTTTCTATATGCCTAAAAACATAACGTTTACAAATGATATCGCAAGAATCTACAACGAACGTCAAATCAGAAACAACTTGGTGCCAGATTATGAATTTGCCCCGGTGTTTTTAAAACGATTTGATTGGGTAAGAGGATATAATGTTGGATATGATTTGACCAAGAATATTAAAACGACGTTTAGCGCAACCAATCGCGGCATTTTTGAAGAGGGAAATAGTAGAGTGGACAGAAAACTAGATCCGGCCGGATACCGTGAATACGTGGATACGCTGCGCTCACAAATTGGAACTTTCGGCAGAACAATGGATTACACACATAATTATTCCATTAGCGCTAACCTACCCTTGGATAAGTTTCCTCTCACAGATTGGTTGAGTTTAAATGGAAAATATGCCGGAACATTCAATTGGCAGCGCTCTCCGCTAGGACAATCTGAGTTTGGAAATACAATTCAAAATAACCGAACGATTAATTTTACCGGCCAAGCCAATTTTGTAAATCTATACAACAAGGTGCCTTTCTTTAAGCGGGTTTTAGCCGGTGGTAAAGCAGCTCGCGGTAAGCTCAACGTAAAGGATTCAAACGGTGATGGGAAAGACGAAAAACCCAATCAAAACGATCAAAAGAAAGACGAAAAAGCGAAAGAAGACCAAAAGAAAGAAGCCGAAATGTTGGCTAAAATGACGCCAAAAGAAAAACGAAAATTCTTGCGTAAAAAGAAAAGAGATCAACGGAAGAAACGACAAGCAGAAAAAGCGAAAGAAAAACCAAATGTTATATTAGCTGCCGGTTCTAGAATACTAATGACCGTTAGAAACGTATCTGGCACTTATGCTTTAAGTGATGGAACATTGCTGCCCGGATACAACCAAGAAACACGGAACTTAGGTATGAATAGCAACACATTTGGTTTAACCAGTTTTGTGTTTGGCAAACAAGGATATGATATTTTAGGTAGAACAAATAACTACGATGTTTCAACGCTTGCCACGAATAACAATTGGTTAGTACAGAACAGTAATTTAAATAAAGCCTTTACGACTACACATTCCGCTAATTTGAATTTACGGGCTAATTTGGAACCATTAAAAGATGTGATTATTGAGATGACTTTGAACAGAAATTACAGCAATAATTCTTCTGAGTTTTATCGTTGGAATAGTACAAGCACTCAATTTGAAAGCCAAAGCAGGGTTCAGACATCTACGTTAACCTATTCTAATCTCACAATTGGATCTGCTTTTGCATTAATTAATGCCCGTGATTTTAGTTCTGAAACATTCAATACCCTACTCGCCAACCGAGAGTCTGTGTCTACTTTGTTGGGTCAGCAAAACTCAAATTCCTCTTCAATTAATGGATCTGGATATTACACTGGGTATTCTGGAAGTCAACAAGAGGTGGTCTTAGGATCCTTTTTAACGGCTTACAGCAAGACCAATGTAAATAATCAAACAATTAATCCGGTAAAAAACATACCACTTCCAAATTGGTCTATTAATTATAATGGATTAACAAAATATGTATTTGCAAAGAAATACGTGAAGAATTTCGTGATAAAACATGGTTATAGTTCAACCGTCAGCGTTAATGGCATGCAAACCAATTTAAATGCACAATTAGACGCAAATGGAAACGCAAGTGCGCGGGATATTAATAATAATTTCATTTCAGGAATGCAAGTTCAAAATGTTGTGATTACCGAACGTTTTTCTCCTTTAATTGGATTTGACGCCACGTGGAACATCAAAAGCCAAGGATTGATCACGAAATTTGAGTATAAAAAAGACCGCAGTGCAACGCTTTCCTTGAATAACAATCAGGTAACAGAAGTTTTAGGAAATGAAATGATTATTGGAACGGGGTATAAATTTTCAAAAGTTAAACTCCCGATTCAACGAGTTCCTGCTAGTGATGTAAACATACGGTTTGATTTTTCGTTTAGAGATAATTTAACGGTTATTCGAAAAGTTGTGGAAACAACAAATCAAGCGACAGCTGGTCAGCGTGTTATTTCAATTAAAGCATCTGCAGATTATAACTTGTCACAAAATTTAACTTTGCAGTTTTATTATGATCAAGTGTTGAACACACCAAAGATTGCAACGGCTTACCCTACTCAAAACTTGAGCACAGGGTTTAAATTAAGATTTAATTTAGCTGGAGTACAATAATGCAAATTAGAGAAGCGTCGCCGGGTGATGAAACAGCTATTTTTGATTTAATTTATGCATTGGCGGTCTATGAAAAGGCGCCAGAACAAGTTACCAATACACCAGCGCAACTCCGAATCGATCTTTTTAAAGATAGAATTTGCTCTGCTCTTGTTGCTGAGGAGGATGGACAAATAATCGGTTTTTCGCTGTACTATATTTCATATTCTACATGGAAGGGGAAATGTTTGTATTTGGAGGATTTTTTTGTGATTCCAGAAAAAAGAAAATTCGGAATTGGCGCGCAATTGTTCCGAAAAACGGTTGAAAAGGCAAAAGAAATGGGTGTAAAGCGCATGGATTGGCAAGTGTTGGAATGGAACCAACTAGCTTTAAATTTTTATAATAAACAAGGCGCAACGCTCGACGAAGAATGGGTCAATGGGCGCTTATTTTTTGAGTAAAACAAAAAGCCCACAAAAAACCGAATCACATTACTTCCTTAGATTCAATTTGATTTTTACTCAGAGCAATAAAAATGGCGCAAATTCCCCAAATCGGAATCGATGCTTTATCTGTGTCTAAGTAATTATTTAGAAACCCATGTATAAAATAAGTGCTAAGCCCTAAAATGCAGCTCAAAACAATCGCTCGAGTTGCTTTATCTTGTTTGTCTATTTTGTAATACAAGTGAATTCCACTAAAAAAAAAGGTTGAAACTAAAACACTAAAGGCAAGAAAACCTAGAATTCCTGTTTCAGAAAGCGCTCCAAGGTATTCACTGTGTGCATTCCCTAAGTCGCCAAAATTAGTGGAGATTATGGTTAAGTTTTCCGGTTCTTGAAACTGTGCATATTCAAAAATATATGTACCCGGACCAAAACCAAGTAGCGGCCGTTCCTTAAACATTTCAATCGCGCATGCCCAGCGGTTAATTCTTTCTAAATTGGAAGCGTCTGTTGATACGTTTGCAGCACTTTGGAGGCGGGCCCCAAACTCTTCTGTGGTATGAACCTCTTCATTACGCGCCAATTCCATTTGGATTTGGTCCCAAAAAGTAAACACGCCAATTAGAGCAATAGCACCAACACTTAGTAAATATTTTAGCTTTACGCGTAAATAAATCAATAACCAAATAAATAATGCACCAAAAACACTGAGCCATGCCGCTCGAGTGTAAGAGAAAAACAACCCCACCAATAATACTCCAATGAGAACGAATAATCCGATTTTCTTCAGTAGATTGGTGTTTTTAATGAAAAATAAGCTAATGGCTAATGGCAAAACTAATGCTAAAATGGCGCCGTAAATGGTATGGTCTTTGAAAAAAGGATACATCACCCAATGGCCTTCTTTTTCACCAAAATTGTAGATGCTATGATGTATTAAGGTGTATATTGTTACAAGGGTAGTCCCTAAAACAAAAAGGAAAATAAACCAATGAATTGTTTTTTTGTCTTCAAAGAACAGTGGTGCGGCCAATAGTAACGGAATCATGAACCAAATTTTAGCCAATAAGAATTTAATTGAAACGATGGGGTGACTGCTTGTAATGGTGGCTAAAACAAGTATCAAGATGTAAAAACCAGCGGCTAAAACAATTGGGTGATTCAAGATATACCGCGGAATTGTTCGTTTGCGCAATTCAAAAAAAATCACCAACAGCATCAACCCAAAAAAGAATGGTTCCGTTGGAATAAACAAGCCAAAGCTTTCGGTATATTCCTCAATATTTATGGATAGTGGTGTCAAAAAAACCAAAAACAAAAAAACGGTTTTGGTATGATAGATTGCACCGTAAATTCCAAGTAAACCAAACGGGAACAAGCTAAGCCAATACAAATCTTCCCAAATGAAAAAAAAGAGTAAAAGTAGAAATACTACAAGCGAAATAACAGGAAAGAAAGCGTTTTTCAACAATGTCATTATTTCAAGGCTTTCAATTCTCTAAAGCGTTGTTGAACTAATAAAATAAATAAAGAAAAAACAAGCGCACCAATGGCGCCTACTAACACAATAATTAAGCGTTTCGGCTGATCTTTTTTGTCAGCAACTACGGCATATTCAACCACAAATTTATGGTTGAATTTTGTGTTAGCATCTGATTCTGCTTGTTCATAGGCAATCTGAAACTCTTCAAGTTTGGATATTTTTTCATTTCGAAGCCTTTCCAATCCGTCGTATTTTGAACCGTATTTAATATTCATGTCAATTTTATCTTTCATGTCCGAACGGTCATTTCCCGTAGCTCCAACGTAAGCTTCAAATAGTCCAGAACGACTTTGAAAAGACATAACGCCTTTTGCCGAGAGTGAATCTAATTCTACGTTCATTGTTTCAATTTCTTTTTCTAATTGTTTCTTTTTCCTTTTGTTGATTTCGTACGCAGGGATTGTTCGTTGCGAAACCATTTCGTTTTTAACGGAGTCAATTAATTCTACAATACTATTTGCCATTGTTGCGGCTAGTTTTGGGTCTTTGTCTAACACATCAATTTTAATTGAACCAAATCGGGTGCGTGTAAACGTAAAATGTCCATCGTATTGTTTAACTAATTTGTAGTATTTGTTTTGATCTGTTGGATCAATATCATAATGCGCCATTAAATTAAATTTAGAAACAATGCGGTCTCTAATTTTTGAAGATTGGAGAATTTGCACCAATTGTTCTACTTGTTCTTCTTCTCCAAAATCCATGGAAGCTGTTTTCGCGTTTCGTTGTTCTGAGAAAGAAACAGTTGAGGATGCCGCGGGATAAACAATCGCGGTAGATAAATATAAGGGCGTGATTAAAAGCGAAACAACAATGGAAAGAATCGTGGCTACCCCGGTGAAAATCAGAATAAATTTTTGTTTGAGCCAGATGAATTGAATAAAATCATTTCGGTTTTCAGCTAAATCCGTTGATCTTTGTGGCATAAGTTAAATAGTTTTCGGGCACTAAGTTAGAGAATCAAACCGTTTTTAAACGCGTTTTACGCTTAAATATTGTTTTTGGTTTCTTTTGGTGAGAGAAACATCATTTTTAACTCTTTGAGATTAATGATTCGTAGAACAAGTAATAAAAATCCACCAACAAAAAGTTGTGTAAAAATTAATCCTGTTGATTTTTGAAATACAATTCCTAATAGAATTAAAGATAAAAAAAGCAAAAAATGCAACCCGATAAATTTGGGCACTAACTGAAAGCCTATTTTTTCTTTTGCTATAAATAATTGAGCGATTGCCACAGCAACCTGAGTAATAAAAAAGGTAATGCTAATACCAACAGACCCATATGTTGGGGCCATAAAAAGGTTCATGCCAACATTAAAAATCACTGCAGCAAAGGCCAAATAATTGAGTTCTTTAAAATTACCATTAGCCGACAAGAGTGTCCCAAAAATAAAATTTAAGCTAATACCAAAAAAACCGAGCATCAGCCAACGAAAAGAGTGAGCAGAATAATTAACATTGTTTTCGTAAATCCAACTAAGCACCATTTCCGCATTGAAATAGAGTGTTATTATCAACACACTGCACCCGCCAATAAGTAGGTTGCCGCTTGTTTGTAATAACGGTAAAACGTCTTTCTTAGATTGTTTCAATAAACGAGAAAACATTGGAAAAAGCAGTCCCGCGAACACCATTCCAAACATGTACAGTGCATCTAGTAATCGAAATCCTTGTGCATATACTCCGGCTTCATATCTTCCGTTTTCGTTTAGCCGTTCCAATATAACTGAGTCAGACCTTGTATAGAGTAGCATGAGTAAAATTAAAGCAGCATAAGGTAGGCTTTGTTTTATAACAGTAACTGAGAATTTTCGGTCAAAGCTAAAATGATTCAGTTGAATAATCCGCGAGAGTAAAATAAGCGCAACTATCAAAGTGATTGCATAGCAAATGGTTTGTATCCAGATATACCATTCAATTTTAAAGTGAGAGGTGAAAAAGCTTGAATACAATACAAAACCACAAATAAATATCAGTAAAAACCGATCTAAAACAGACAATAGGGCATCCGTTTTAAAGTAATGTAATCCCGAAAAATAACTTCGTGCATAGGCAGTAAACATGATAAGTAATTGATTAAAAATCAAAACACCCATTAATTGAAGTTCATATCCATGATATCCAATGAAAACAGCAATACAAAGTGTAAAAATGGAATAAATAATAAAAAGTATTCCGCGCAAAACCATAATTCGCCCAACGTGTTTCGTTGCTGCAAATTGATCTTGGGCCATTGTTCGGATGGTATAATTGTTTATCCCCAAATCAATTAGAATATTAAATAATACGGAAAGATTCAGAAGTGAAAAATACAACCCGTACTCTGTTGCTCCAACTCGGTTTTGAACGGCAGCATCAATTCCAAACAGAGAAATCGGTTTTATTAAAAGATTTAATACTAACGAAAGCAATAAAGTGCTCAGAAATTTTCCTTGCATTTGAGTGGGGGAGCGAATTTATTTAATCAATAATTTAAAGCCTTTCCCATGAATGTTCATGATTTCAATGTTTTGATCTTCTTTCAGCAATTTACGTAATTTTGCAATATAAACATCCATGCTCCGTCCATTGAAATAATTATCATCTCCCCAAACGGCTCTTAAAGTTGCTTGTCTGTCCAAAATTTCATTTTGATTTTTCACCAATAAAAGGAGTAGATCATTTTCTTTGGTTGTCAATTTTTTTGCTCCATCGACAACATGAAGAATGCGTAATTCTGGTTCGTATTTAATTTTGCCGATAAACATTTGTGAATTCACGTCGATTTGTTCTGGCATTACACGCTTAAGAATCACATTCATTCTTGCCAAAAGCTCCTCCATGGAGAAGGGTTTTGTTAGGTAATCGTCTGCACCAACATCAAATCCATGCAGTTTGTCCTCCTTCATTGCCTTGGCCGATAAAAACAGGATAGGTACTTTTTTATCTACCTCTCTAATTTCTTTGGCTAATGTGAAACCATCCATTTCTGGCATCATCACATCAAAAACGCAAAAATCAAACGAGTCTTTTGTAAATCGTTCGTATGCCGCTTTTCCATTTCGGGTTAAAATAACTTGAAAGCCTTTATTTTGCAAATAGGTAAATAATAATTGACCTAGATTTTCATCATCTTCTGCTAATAAAACTGAAATTTTTTTACTCATTGTATTCTCCCTTTATTTTTAAAAATAATAACAAATGTACTTCCTTCTCCAAATGTGCTTTTCACTGTTACCTCCCATTTGTAGTGGTCGCAAATTGCTTTAACGTAGCTAAGCCCTAATCCAAATCCTTTTACGTTATGAATGTTACCAGTCGGCACCCTAAAAAGTTTATCGAAAAGTTTTGGTAAATACTCTTTTTTAATGCCTATTCCGTCGTCTGTAACGCTTAAGTAAACATGTTTATTGTCAGAACTCAAGTTAACGCTAATTTCTGGTCGATCTCTGCTGTATTTAATTGCGTTATCGATAAGGTTTGAAACAATGTTTGAAACGTGCATTTTGTCCGCCTCAAATTCAATTAACTCATCACATCCAGAAAAAGTGATTTTACCATTCAGGATCTTTAATCTAAACCGAGCGTTTTCTACCTGGTCTTCAATCAATTGATCTAAGTTTATAGTGTCGTGTTTGTACTTTATTTCACCCTTTTCAATGACAGCACTTTGTAATATACTTTCCACGAGAATGCCTAAACGTTTGTTTTCTTGATTAATCATATTTACATAAGGCGCAACGGCAGCATTCATTTCTTCATCTAACATATCCGGATCTCCCATAGCCTCACAAGCCAAAGAAATGGTTGAAATGGGGGTTTTAAATTCATGTGTCATGTTGGAAATAAAATCACTTTTCATTTCTGACAATCGTTTTTGTGCTAAAATGGTCTTAAACATAATGACCAAGGATATGATAATAAAAACAACTAGAATTAAGGTCACGATGAGTGAGTTTTGCATTTCCTGAATCAAAAAGCTCTTTTTTGATGGAAAGGATAAGTATAAATAAATGTCCTCATCAATTATATTACTTGGAAATAAAATGGTTTTTCCACAGTCATTAATAGTAATCGTGGTATCGTATGTCGAAGATTTATTGGGAAATCTAAATACCTTTTTTGAATTATTACCAACGGCAAAACGATACTTTTGGGGTAAATCATCGCCCGCTAATTCATTCCGAATCACGGAATCCAAAAAGGCAATATCAATGCGTTTACTCTGGTCCGCATATATGTTTTCTCGAAATGCTTGTACCATCATGTCGTTTACAAAGCGCGCCTTTTTAAATACTTGTTGCAATACTTGCTCGTCCAATTGAATGGCAATTTTCATGGAATCATTAGTGGGCAAAGGATTGTTGTTTTTATCAAACAACTCTTTTAATTCCCTAACATCTCGAGCATATACTTTTTGTTCCGTTATTAGTCCGGATAAAGAATCAACTGCTTTTCCTTTGATTATTAAGTAACTGAGTTTTTTACCCCCTTCGTAAATAATGGTGTCTGCTATGGAAACAGTTTCATTTTTGGGAATTAAGTTTTTAAACTCCTGTTTTAAAACATCTTTGTATTGAGAACTGAAGTCATTGTTTGCGAGACGCATATAACGTCTAATATCTTCTGCTTTTTCATGTCTTATAGCTATGCGTTCTAAAGTTGTTTTGAGGTTGTTATTGAATTGTATCAGCTTTCGTTCATATAACTGAACAACCTGAAAAGCTTGGATAATAAACAATGATAATACAGAAACTGCTAGTAAAATAACAACGATGTTTACACGTATTTGCTTCATTGGGCTAGTAGAGCTATGAGATAATTAATCAAACAAAAATACAATTTTTTTAAGTTATGCGCGCATAATAATTTATATCTTTGTTTAGATGAAGGATAAAAATAAAGATTTAATTGATGGTAGAATTCGTCATGCTTGGCACAGGATTTACAGGTTGTATAACCAGCGCGCAAATTCTCATGGGTTAACAATTTCTACGGGATTTATTTTGATGCATATCGACAGGGAAGGATCACCAAGCACAACCTTGGGCCCACGTATGGGGATGGAACCAACTTCTCTTTCGCGCACGATAAGGTCAATGGAAGACCAAGGTTGGATAAAACGAGTAATTTCAGAAATAGATAAACGGAAAGTCCTAATTTTCTTGACTCCAGAAGGCTTATTAAAACGAAATTTAGTGCGTGATTTTTTACGAGAGTTTAATGAAAGATTGAATGAAAACATACCAAAAAAGGATTTGGAGGGTTTTTTTAATACCATGAATATTCTTGATCAGGTGATTGATGGGGTAGTTAATTTAGATGGAAAATAATATGAATAGATTTATTAGAAAAGTTGCCGTACTGGGTTCCGGAATAATGGGGTCGCGCATTGCCTGTCATTTTGCCAATATCGGGTGTGAGGTTTTGTTATTGGACATAGTCCCGACAGAATTAAATACAGCTGAAAAAACTAAAGGGGTTACGCTAGAATCGAATGTGGTAAGAAACAGAATTGTCAATTCCGCTTTAGATTCTGCAGTAAAATCTAATCCTTCACCAATCTATAAAAAAGAATTTATAGAAAGGATCGAAACAGGAAATCTGGAGGATGATTTACCCAAAATTGCTACATGTGATTGGATAATAGAAGTGGTTGTTGAACGATTGGATATAAAAAAACAACTTTTCGAAAAGGTTGAAGCGTTCCGAAAACTAGGGACAATTATATCAACCAATACATCAGGAATCCCCATTCATTTGATGTTGGAAGGTAGATCTGCGGATTTTAAAGCGCACTTTTGTGGAACTCATTTTTTCAATCCCCCGCGTTATCTTCAATTACTTGAGATCATTCCTTCACCAGAGACTAGCTCTGAAATTGTTAAATTTTTGCTTGATTTTGGCACTCGTTTTTTAGGAAAAAAGACGGTTTTGTGTAAAGACACGCCAGCTTTTATTGCCAATCGTGTTGGAGTTTATTCCATCATGGCTTTGTTTCACACGGTGGAAGAAATGGGATTGACGGTGGAAGAAGTGGATAAATTATCCGGAACAATTTTAGGTAGGCCCAAATCAGCTACGTTTAGAACGTGTGATGTGGTTGGTTTGGACACGCTGGTACACGTCGCAAATGGAATAAAAGCCAATTGCCTACAAGATGAGGAAAATGAATTATTTCAATTACCTGTTTATATTTCCAAAATGATGTCAAATAACTGGTTGGGATCAAAGACTGACCAAGGGTTTTATAAAAAAGTAAAAACATCAGAAGGTCAAAGTGAAATTCATGTGTTGGATTTAAAAACCCTGGAATACAACTCGGCTCAAAAAGTGAAATTCCCAACGCTTGAACTGGCTCGATCCATTGACAATTTGCAGCAACGAACGCAACTATTATTTTCAGGAAAAGATAAAGCAGGTGAATTTTACCGTAAATTATTCGCTGGTTTATTTGCTTATGTTACTCACCGCATTCCCGAAATTACAGATGATATTTATCGAATAGACCACGCCCTTAAGGCTGGATTTGGCTGGGAATTAGGCCCTTTTGAAACGTGGGACGTTATCGGCTTTGACCGCGGAATTGAATTAATTCAGGCCAATGAAAAATTTCCGGCAGAGTGGGTAATGGAAATGAAGTCGTTAGGTAAAACTCAATTTTATAAAACGATTAATGATCAACACTGTTTTTACTCAATCTCCGAAAAGGAATATGTCGTAATTCCGGGAACAGAGAATATTGTTTCCTTAGAAAATTTACGTGGTGAAAAGAAGGTGTGGAGCAATGCAGATACAACGATTATCGATTTAAGTGATGGTATTTTAAATTTGGAGTTTCATACTAAAATGAACACAATTGGTGGGGGAGTTATTCAAGGGATTAACAAAGCCATTGATTTGGCCGAAAAAGAATATCGAGGCCTAGTTATTTCTAATAATGGCCAGCATTTTTCTGCAGGAGCTAACGTGGGAATGATTTTTATGATGGCCATTGAGCAAGAATATGACGAATTGAATTTTGCCGTTAAAGCCTTTCAAGACACCATGATGCGCGTTCGATATTCTAATATTCCAGTAGTAGTAGCGCCTCACAATATGGCTTTGGGGGGCGGATGTGAATTGTCTATGCATGCTGATAAAGTTGTGGCGCATGCTGAATTGTATATGGGTTTGGTGGAGTTTGGTGTGGGATTAATTCCTGGTGGGGGCGGCTCAAAGGAATTTGCCAAGCGGTTGTCAGATGAACTTAAGGAGGGAGATATAAAAATCAATCGATTGAGGGAGCGTTTTCTAACTATTGGCCAAGCAAAGGTTTCAACCTCAGCTCATGAAGCGTTTGATTTAGGGTATTTACGCCAAGGGATTGATGAGGTTATAATGAATAGAGAGTTACAGTTGACTCGCGCAAAAGAAGCGTGTCTGGAATTCGTTTTAGCGGGTTATGTGCCTAAAAAACGATCGAGAAACATTACGGTGGTTGGTCAGGAAGGCTTGGGGATTGTATACGTTGGAGCAAACACCATGTTAAGTGGAAATTATATTTCTGAGCACGATGCCTTTATATCGGAAAAATTGGGTTATGTTTTGTGTGGGGGTGATTTATCTGAGAACACAAAGGTTTCTGAGCAATACTTATTAGATTTGGAGCGCAAAGCATTTGTGGAATTGTGCAGGCAACGCAAAACGCTCGAACGTTTGCAAAGTCTTGTTAAAAACGGTAAAATTTTAAGAAATTAGTTATGGTTGAATTATTTAAACACATTATTGAATTAGATTTTGATTGGTTGTTTCAACAGTATGGAACAACTATTTATTTGATTTTATTTTTAGTTATTTTCATTGAAACGGGTTTTGTTGTTATGCCTTTTTTACCAGGAGATTCCTTGCTTTTTACTGCCGGATTGTTTGCTAAAACCGGACATTTGGATTTTTCAACTTTGCTCATGCTTCTCTATTTTGCAGCCGTTTTAGGCGATAATTGTAATTATTGGGTGGGCCGAAAAATTGGATTGGGTGTTCTGTCATGGAAGATTAAGAATAGAAAATTAGTAAAACAAGAGTACCTGGATCAAACAGAATTATTTTTTAAGAAAAATGGCGTAAAAGCGATCATTATGGCTCGTTTTGTCCCTTTTGTTCGAACCTTTGCTCCATTTGCTGCGGGAGTAGGAAAAATGAAGTATAGAATCTTTTTCATGTATGATTTAATAGGTGGGTTTTTATGGGTATTTGGACTGTGTTCAGCCGGTTATTTATTGGGCGAGGTTGAATGGATTCGTAAACACATAGATTTAGTTTGTTTGGGGATTATAGGCCTTTCCGTGCTTCCAATAATGTTTGAATTCCTCAAAGCAAAATTAAAAAAATGAGTATGAATAAGGCATATATTATTGCTGGCTATCGGTCAGCAGTTGGAAAAGCGGGAAAAGGCGGGTTTCGCTTTTTTAGACCGGATGATTTAGCCGCACGTGTTATCGAACATTTAATTCAATCAGTTCCTGCATTGGAGGCCCATCAAATTGATGATGTCATTGTTGGAAATGCAACTCCTGAGGCTGAGCAAGGCCTAAATTTGGGAAGAATGGTTTCTCTTATTGGTCTAAAAACAGATAAAGTACCAGGAATGACGGTGAATCGTTATTGTTCTTCTGGATTGGAAACAATTGCTCTTGCACAAGCAAAAATTGAGGCCGGAATGGCAGATTGTATTATTGCGGGCGGAGTTGAATCTATGTCGGTTATGGCAATGGGTGGTTGGAGAATCGTACCAAATCCAAAAGTGGGTAAAGAAAATCCATCCTATTATTGGGGAATGGGATTAACGGCGGAAGCAGTTGCAAAGCAATACAACGTTTCACGAGAAGATCAAGATGTTTTCTCCCTTCATTCACACGAGAAAGCATTAAAAGCAATTGAAGAAGGCAGATTTGTCAATGATATTGTACCCATTGAAGTGGAACATATTTTTTTGGATGAAAATGAAAAAAGACAAAGTAAAACACACATTATTGATACTGATGAAGGCCCTAGACCAAGTTCGCTGGAAGGATTACTTCATTTAAAACCGGTATTTGCTGTTGACGGTTCTGTAACTGCCGGCAATTCTTCTCAAACCTCTGATGGAGCAGCTTTTGTGTTGGTGATGTCTGAGAAATTAATGAAACAACTCAATATTGAGCCAATTGCTCGATTGAAATCTTATGCTGTCGTGGGAGTTGAACCCCGTATTATGGGAATTGGTCCAGTTGAAGCAATTCCAAAAGCATTGAAACAAGCAGGCTTATCCTTGAATGATATAAATTTAATAGAAATCAATGAAGCATTTGCCTCTCAATCTTTGGCAGTTATTAGAGAAACAAAATTAAATTTTGAAATTGTGAATGTCAATGGCGGAGCAATTGCGTTGGGACACCCATTGGGTTGTACGGGCGCTAAACTTACTGTTCAACTAATCAATGAATTAAAGAAAAGAAACCAAAAATACGGTATTGTTAGCATGTGCATCGGAACAGGGCAAGGTGCAGCCGGAGTAATAGAAATGATGTAATATTGTAAATACTTGAAGTTAATTTAATAGATAATTTTTATTTTTCGTTTTTTAACATATCTTTGGTTGACTAAACTGATATTATGACTAAAAAGCTACCTTTTTTCTGTGTTTTATTGGTGTTTTATTGTATTGGAAATTTTTATGCCCAAAATGGCTGCGATAATGCGGACTTTGAAAGTGGCACATTTCAAAATTGGATAGGACAAACAGGTAGCTGTTGTGCAATTAATACACCAACAAACGGAATAGTTGCTGGTCAACACACGATAATGACAGGTGCAGGGTTTGACCCAAATTCTTGTGGTCAAATACCAGTTGTTGCTCCTGGAAGCATATTTTCCGCTCGACTAGGAAATGATTTGAGTGGGTTTGGTGCTGAAAGATTACGTTACAATTTTACTATTACACCGGCCAATACATTGATCATATATAAATATGCTGTTGTATTAGAGGACCCTACTCATGGTCCCGCAGACCAACCTCGTTTTGAAGCAAAATTATTAAATCAAAATGGACAAGTAATACCTTGTACCAATTACTATGTCGCTGCAGGTCCGGGTTCCGGATTTCAAAACTGTGGAGGCGTTCAATATAAACCTTGGATTACGATCGGAGTTGATGTGTCTGCATATGTTGGACAAACAGTTACTTTGGATTTTGCTACTGGCGATTGTGGTCAAGGCGCTCATTTCGGTTATGCATACGTGGATGCAGGGTGTGCACCATTTTTAATTGATTCAAGGTATTGTGAAGTACAAAATGGTTTGAATGTTGCCATATTAACAGCGCCCCCGGGATTTCAAAGTTATTTATGGAGTAATGGTGGAACGAATAACACAACGGTAGTTGTTAGTCCGCAACAAGGAGAGGTAATAACCTGTCAAATAACTTCTGTTAATGGATGTGTCGCGAATCTCCAAGCAACAATGACACCTTCTGATGTTACGACTTCTTATATTCCAGAATCGGCGTGTGCTGGTGATACAATTAATTTAGTAAATACATCAGTTTACCAAAATGCTATTGAGGACAGTGTTTCTTGGACATCTTCAGACGGTTACTCTTCATCTACCACGGACTTTAGTCACATTTTTACAACACCGGGAAGTTATCAGGTGGAATTATTCGTACAGTCTGATGTCGGTTGTAGAGACTCTGTAACTCAAAATATAACGGTTTATGAAAATCCAGTTTCGAGTATTCAATTAACGGACATTTGCCTTGGAGATCAAGCTCAAATCGCATCTACATCCACTATTTCTAATAATTCGCCTTTAACAAGCACCTGGACAATTGAGGGAAACACTTTAACGGGTAGTCCGATAACCTATAATTTTTTAGGTGTAGATACGGTCACTATTACCCTAGTTTCTGAATCTCAAAACAATTGCTCCGATACCATTCAGCAACAAATAATTATATACGATAATCCTATTGCTGATTTTACATTTGTTGAGCAATGCGCTAATGTCCCAGTTGATTTCACCAATACTTCCACACTTAATGCTCCGCAAAATCTTTATTCTTGGGTTTATAATTTGAATGAGGTTTCAACATCTGCTGATTATACCAGTTTATTTAATACTCCTGGAAACAATGCGATGACGTTAATTGTGCAGGATGTTTATCCAACTGTTTCTTGTGACGACACGATTACACAACCATTTTTCGTTCATGATTTACCAACTATTCAATATTCTGGGGATACAACTCAATGCGAAGATTTGAGTTTCGTTATTGATAATCAAACCACTGTATCAACGAATGAAACTATGACTTTTGATTGGACAATGGCCGGATCAACAATTGCGATTACTGAAGACTTGAATTATACGATTAATGATGCCGGTGTGTATCCAATTACATTAACGGCTACTTCTGCTTTTGGGTGTGAATCCGATTCCACGTTTGATATGTACATTTATCCAACACCCCCAGAGCCGATCTTGACTGTTTCAACACCAATTTGTCCGGGAGACCCTGTCACTTTTGAGGCAGTAGGAATACCAAATTCTACTATTGTTTGGATCGGACCGAATAACTTTAATTCAACAGACTTTGTTTTTGCAACTGCAATTGAAATAGCTGGAATAGGCTGGTATACTGCATCCGTTACCTCTGAATATGGTTGTGTGTCGGATACAAGCAATATTTACGCTTCTATTCTCTATATTAATGGATTTGATGATTTTGAATTCCCTAATGTTATTACAGCAGATGGTGATGGTGTGAATGATGAATTGGATTTACAAACCTATTTTAAGACGTGTGAAGAATATACGCTTTACATATTAAATCGTTGGGGAAATATTGTTTTTACGCAAACAATTGATTCCACTCCTTTTAGCGGGTTTACGCAAGAAGGAAACGAATTAGAAGAAGGCGTCTACTTTTATAAATTGGTGGTACATGATGCGGCAGAAGATAAATCTGTTAAATCTGGCTTCATACATGTTGTTAAATAAACAAATCTATTTTTTTTTTGTTTGAAGTACTTGTAGTATGAGTAATTCAAAAAAAGCGATTGTTGTTGGTTCCGGTATTGCTGGAATCTCCTCAGCACTGCGCCTCCGATCAAAAGGATTTGATGTAACGGTTTTTGAGGCAAACCCTTATCCAGGGGGTAAACTATCCTTAAATCAATTGGGAAACTATCGGTTTGATGCAGGCCCCTCATTATTTACAATGCCCCATTATGTGGACGAACTATTTCAACTATTTGATAAAAATTCGGCAGATTATTTTCAGTATGTAACAAATGATATAGCTTGTCACTATTTCTTCCCTGACGGAACGTTTATTCCTTTTTCAGTGGATTGTAATAAAACTGTTTTAACGGTTGAAAAAACGCTAAGTATTGATGGTGCACCACTTTTAAAACACTTTAAGAAAAGCGAATATATTTACAACAAAACCCATTCTATTTTTTTAGAAAGCTCCTTACATGCTTTGAAAAATTACACTACCAAGAATATTTTTTCCTCCATTCGAGCCCTCCCTTTTTTAGATATTTTTAAAACGATGCACCAGAGCAATGTAAAAGGATTAAATCACCCTAAATTGGTACAAATTTTTGATAGATATGCCACTTACAATGGTTCAAATCCGTATCAAGCACCAGGGGTTTTAAATATCATTCCACACCTAGAACATGGCATTGGCTCGTTTTTTCCCACAAAAGGAATGCATTCTATTACGACAAGTTTGGTGAAGTTTGCGAAAGAAATGGGGGTGACGTTTTCATTAAATTCAAAAGTATCTGAGATTTTGGTCGAGGGGAAAAAAGTGAAGGGAGTTAAAGTAAACGAAGTAATCTATGAAGCAGATGTTGTTTTTTGCAATTCAGACATTAAACCGGCATATAGCAATTTACTTAAAAATTTACCGAAACCCAAAAAGACATTAAACCAAGAGCCCTCTAGTTCAGCAATGATTTTTTATTGGGGAATTAATAAATCCTTTCCACAATTGGATTTGCATAACATCTTTTTTTCAGTCGATTATGCAGCAGAATTTGATGCTGTTTTTAAGCAAGCAACAGTTTGTGATGATCCTACTGTTTATGTTCATGTTTCTTCAAAAATAGTGAAGGGAGATGCTCCAGATGGGTGCGAAAATTGGTTTGTTATGGTCAATGTACCCTACAATTCTGGTCAAGATTGGGAGAAACTTAGAAGTGTAATTCGGACAAATATTTTGAAAAAACTTAAGATGCTTTTGGGCCAAGACATAGAAACCTTAATTGAGGAAGAAGATTATTTGGATCCAATTCGAATTGAGAAGCGAACATCTAGTTTTGGCGGTGCATTATATGGAGCTTCATCCAATGACCGGATGGCTGCATTTTTTAGGCATCCCAATTTTTCAAAAGTCAAGGGGTTGTATTTTGTAGGGGGAAGCGTTCATCCAGGAGGAGGAATACCTCTCTGTTTGCTATCAGCGAAAATTGCAACTGAGTATGTGAAATAAATTTTCCCATCTAATAAAACCGCTTTTTTGTCGTTCTTCCTCTAGTTAATTTCCCTATTTTTGTCACACTAAAAAAACGTGAAAAGGCTTTATTTATTTAGTATTCGGGCATTCACTGGTCCATTTATTGCAACATTGATTATTTCAATGGTCATGCTCATTATGCAGTTTTTTTGGCTGTATATTGATGATTTAATAGGCAAAGGGATTGATGTTTTTATCATTTTAGAGTTAATGTTTTATGTTTCTGCGAGTTTAATTCCCTTAGCACTTCCCTTAGCAATTTTACTTTCCTCTATTATGACAATTGGAAACATTGCAGAAAACAATGAATTAAATGCATTGAAATCAGCTGGATTGTCCCTATTTCAAATTTTAAGACCACTGACGTTTATTGTTATTGTTATTACGTTCGCAACTTTTTATTTTGCAAATTATGTTATTCCCATTGCAAATTTAAAATGGCATTCGTTGATTTTTGATATTCAAAACACAAAAATTTCTGCGTTAATAACTCCTGGAGTATACAGTAAAGGAATTGAAGGATACGCTATTAAAGTTGATTCGGGAAAAGATAGTTATTTTGAAGGAATTATCATTCATGATCACACGCAAGAGAAAGAACTAAAAACAATTCGTGCTCAAAAAGGCAATTTATATAAATCGGTCAATGGAAAATACCTCTTCTTTGAATTGAAAAATGGTTCTATTATGGAGGAATTAGAAATTGAAAGTCCTGTATTTATGCCTGGGGGTAAAATCCAACCGAATAGCCGAAATAGCAGACCCTCTCGAAGGGCAACTTTTACAAAAGCCACCTATAAAATGGATTTGACGGGTTTTGATTTGAATCGGTCAGATGAAAAAACATTTGCAGACAAACACGAAATGTTGAATGTTTTCCAAATTTCTCATGCGGTTGATTCTGTAAATCTTAGGGGTAAACAAGTAATGCGTACTTTTTTATTGAATGTAAAAAACGAGCATGCTTTTTTTAATAATAAAACCACCACTGTTAGTACCTTTAATACAACAGCAATCAAAAGTCCAAAGGCCCTCTCAAAGCCGATTGTTTTTAATAAATTGAGTCCTTTAGAGAAACAAAAAGCAATTTCTATGGCTCAAACTAAGCTGAGACGAAAAAAACAATCTCTGCAAAATCAAGGGGAGTTTTTTACCGCAATGGAAAAGGACTTAGACAGTTATTGGATAGAATTTCATCGCAAATTTGCATTAACCTATGCTATTTTGGTTCTTTTTTTCATTGGCGCTCCGTTGGGCGCTATTGTTCGTAGAGGAGGTTTTGGAGCTCCGGTAGTAATTGCCGCATTGCTTTTTATGATCTATTTTGTGCTAATTTCTATTGGTGAAAATTTGGCAAAAACAGATGTTGTGTCTCCTTTTGTAGGCATGTGGTTTGCAGGAATTGTATTAACGCCGGTGGCAATTTTATTTACTTGGGCCGCTTCAAATGACATCGATTTAATTGAAAAATTAAGTTTCTGGAGTAGAATAAAAGGTATTAAGAAAGTTATTCGTAAATCGTGAGAATTCTTCAATTATGCAACAAAGCACCTTTTCCCGCCAATGATGGGAGTAGCATTGCAATCTATAACATGTCTAAAGGATTACTCAATAATGGAGTGGGCGTAGATTTAATGACAATTAACACCAAAAAACATTATAAATCAGATCAAAACGTTCCAAAATCTTTTTTAGAAAACACACATTATTTGTCTGTTTATAAAAACACTAACCCTAACTTTATTGGTTTGATTGCCAATTTATTCTCTGCTAAGACGTATTTTGAAACTCGGTTTTATTTTCATGAATTTGAACAGAAATTAATAGAAAAATTACAAGGAAACACCTTTGATGTGGTACAGTTGGAGGGTTTTTTTATGTTGTCTTATATTCCTATTATTCGCCAGTTTTCAAGCGCTAAAATCGTTTTACGGGCACATAATATAGAACACATTATTTGGGAAAGACATAATAGGTCTATTACAAACCCATTTAAAAAAGCATACCTCACTCTTCAAACGAAACGGTTAAAAAAACAAGAATTAAAGGCGTTGAACCTGGTAGATTATATTGTTCCAATTACACCAACGGATGAACAAATATTTGCACAATGGGTTGATAAATCGAAAATGCAAACCATATTAACCGGCGTGGATATAGCGGAATATCAGCTTGAAAAATCCGCGATGTTTGAAACACAAAGTGTTTTTTGTTTTGGTTCCATGGATTGGTTACCTAATCAACAAGCTGTCGAGTGGTTTTTGGAATCGTGTTGGCCAATCATTTTAGGTAAAATTCCTTCCTGTAAATTCATTATTGCAGGTCGGAACATTCCCGAATTTTTGAAACAAAAAGCGTCAATAAACATCGAGATTTTGGAAAATGTCCCCATTAGTAATGAGATTTACAGTAGATTCAATATAATGGTCGTTCCGCTTCAATCTGGAAGTGGGTTGCGTATAAAAATTGTGGAGGGATTGAGTTTTGGAAAAGCAATAGTTACTACCCCTATAGGGTCTGAAGGAATAGATGTCCAAAATAACCGCGATTTACTGATAGCTGAAGCCCCTGAAAAATTTGCACATTCAGTAATAGAATTACTAGAAAATAAGAAGTTGAGAAATACAATCGAAGTGAACGCAAAGTCATTTGCTATGGAACATCTCGACAACACAAAATTAACTGCTACCTTAGTACGGTTTTATAATTCGATTTTATCATAAGTGCTTGAAAAGGGTCTATATCTCATTGGTTTAATTTCATTTATTGGAATTGCACAGACCTATTTCATTTATCCACTTAGTTTATTTCTTTTTGGCAAAAACACACAGGTAAAACCAGCGCTAAACTCAAATTATAACGTGGCCATTGTCATAGCCGCTTATAATGAAGAAAATGTCCTTGAAAAAAAAATACGAAGTGTTTTAGCGACGACTTACCCATTAGATAAAATAGTTATTTATGTTGGGTCAGATGCTTCAACAGATCGAACCAATGAAATTGTCGCCAATTTTGCAACTCCTTGCACGAATGTGCAGTTAAAGATTTTTCAAGGAAGAACAGGTAAGGCAGGAATCATCAATTCAATTATTGAACAATGCAAAGAGGAGTTGCTTATTTTAACTGATGCCAATGTTTTTTTTACTCCTTCTACCATTCCAAATCTCGTTCGGCATTTCTCGGATAAAGAAACCCATCAAGTATGCGCCAATATTTTAAAAAAATCGGATAGAAACGAAAATATTCAAGCCCTCGAAAAAGGGTATTTGTTAGTAGAAAACCAACTTAAACTCCGTGAAAGTGCAACATGGGGATTTGTGGTGGGTGCGGAGGGAGGTTGTTACGCAATTAGAAGAAAAGCATATACTCCCATTCCACCTAATTTTTACATGGATGACTTTTTTGTTACCATGAGCGTCATTGCAAATAAAGGCCGTGTGATTTTTGATGAAGAGGCAATTTGTTATGAGGATCTTCCAACAGAATCGGCTGAGGAGTTTAAACGAAAAATTCGCATTTCAATTGGCAACTTTCAAAATTTAGTCGCATTCAAAAAACTGCTTTGGCCTTTTTGGTCAGCCATTGCATATTCTTTTATTTCCCATAAAATTTTAAGGTGGCTTACCCCATTTTTTTTAATTCTGTTATTTTTAGTTTCCTTCTTACTTAGTTTTGATTGTTTCTTTTTTCAGGTATTGGCCCTTGTTCAATGTGTGTTATTTCTTAGTCCATTGGCAATACCTTATTTAAAGTGGATGAAACCAGCTTTATTCGTTGCTCATTTTTATAATATGAACCTTGCCTTACTCATTGGATTTTTTCGATATTTGAAAGGCGTTAAATCAAGTGTTTGGCAACCCACACCGCGTTCTAAGAATTAGTTTTTCTGGTTGGCTTTCCGGTTAAGTACACTCCAACGAAAATGAGTAACATATAAATTATTTTCTCCAGGGTAATGGTTGCTGTATAATCTGGCGCAAGATTTAAATACAAAAACAAATAGGCAAATCCGATTACCATCATGGGTTGGAAATAAATGTAGGCGCTAGAAACGGAAGGACTCAAGTGCTTTAATCCAAACATCGTTAACAAATAAGTAAGAAACGTAACTCCAACAACTACGTAACAAATTTTCATCCAAATATCAGATGGAATAACGGTAAAATCAGTTACTGCTAACTCTGAAACAACAGGGGGGTAAAGTAATAAAAAGGCTAGCCCAATTGTGAACACCCAGGTAATCATTAAAAGAGGACTGTATTTTTTCATAAGGGGTTTTGCAAGCACTAAATAGACGGCATAGCTTAGTGAATTAATCAATAAAAATAAATCGCCTAAATTTGTTTCTGAAATAGATCGAACACTCGTTAATGTCAGTAATATTGCGCCAATTGCCCCAATAGCAATTCCAGCAAGGTGAGTAGGAGTGATTTTCTCCCGTAATAAAAAGGCAGAAAGAATAATCACCATTATAGGATTAAATGCCATGATAATGCCAGAATTTACTGAAGATGATAAATTGAGTCCGTGAAAAAAGAAAAGTTGATTTATTGTTACACCAAATAATCCACAACCCACCAGCCGGAGCCAGTCTTTGCGCTCTATTTTATAGGATTTAATGAAAAATAAAATCACCCAAAATAAAAATGTCGCTCCTAGAACGCGAAAGAAAATAAAAACTGATGGCGTTAAATAGTTAGGCATGACTCCTTTCGCAAGAACATGGCTTGCACCGTAAAGTGTGTTCACCAAAAACAGTGCGGCATGCGCCCAAATAGTTATCTGGTTTTTAACCGGCATTAAAAGAATGTCCACCTCGTTTTGAGGGATGTTTGTCTGTATTCGTCTAATTTTTCGGTAATTCCTTTTATCAAGAACTTCTTTTTGAGCTTTACTGTTCCTTTGCCTTGTTTGTAATCCATTTCATCACCAAAAATGGGTATAAGCGCCCAAAAATGAATAGTTTTATCCTCCAATTCAATAGGGGTTAATTCACCCTCTAAAAAGATAGGATTACTTATAAATAAATGATCTTGTCTAACAGTTGTTGATAATTGTTTGCCGTATTTCGTGCAATTGTAGGTATGACCATCGCCAAGCCAGGTGTTATTATTAATTGTATATGTTGTAATTCGATTTAACCATTCAAAAAGCCATCTAATTTCGGGATTTTCAGGATTTGTTAAATCCCAATATTCGGGAATACAAAAATACAATTGCCCGAATTCAAAATCATTAAGTTTTTCAGGAATAGGCATTTGATAGACGTGAAATGAGCTTGTTATTAAAACTTTTATTCCTTTTTCCTTCGTAAAATCAATAAGAAAAAAGAGCTCATTCTCAAAAGTTATTGGTGTAATTTGATTTTTAGGAAACCGGCTAGTCAGAATCTGTTCAAATGAATTCATACGTAAAAGTAGCGTAATTTTAGCGATTTCATTAAAAGAACCAAGCGATAACACAATAACGAAGTAATTTACCAATTACCATAAAAACACTTACCGAAATGATGGATACGCGTAAATAACCTAATACCAACAATAATGGATCTCCAATAATCGGAACCCAACTCAGTAGCGCACTGTAGCTCCCGTATTGTGAAATGTAATGGCTATATTTTTGTAGTTTATCTGAGTTTAATTTACTTTTTTTTAACCAGTTTGGATTACCAAGCCTGCCCAGTAAATAATTCGTTAATCCACCCAAACTATTTCCAATGGTTGCCACAATAACAGAAATAATGGGATCATAACCTGAAGCAATTGCTGCTGCTAATCCCAGTTCTGAAGCAAAGGGAATAAGCGTTGCAGAAAGAAAGCAACTGGTAAATAGACTGAGGTAGATCCAATTATCCATAAATAAAAAAGGCCGGAAGAACCGGCCTTAAAAAACAGTGAAATTTAATTATTTTTTTATCAATTTCTTAGTAACGACTGAACCATTCGCTTCAAGATTAACATAATAAATACCGGCAACTAAATTCGTAGTTTGAATTATCGCTGTGTTATTTCCTGTTGATAAATTGTTCCATGCAGTAGCAGAAATTGTTTTGCCAGAAATATCTGAAACGGTTATCGTTGCATCTGTACTTGTCGCTAAATCAAAGCTTACTGTTACATCAGTTGTTGCTGGATTTGGGTAAATTGAAACTTCGTTGATTTCCTCATTCGTCTCGGTTATACTTAACGTTGGATCAAAGTTTAATGAAATATAAGGAGCAGTTGACCAGCCTACATAATAGTTGACAGCATTACCAGCACCAAATGGGCCATATCCTACAGTTGATAAATCATCATTTCCTTTAGATGTTGACTTAAATTTAATTTTATCAGTTGCCGTTTGAAAGCATTTAACAATAATTAGGTATAGTTTTCCTGCCTCTAAGGTTACGGGTGAACTAAATGCAATATCCGTTGGAGTAGTTGTGTTTACAGTGGCAGGAATAGTGTAAAACGCGTCACTTAGGAAAATATTATTTGGATCTTGTATTGTTGTTACGACTTCATACAACTCAATTTGTGTTTCAGCATTTGCGGTTGTTCCTGCCCCAAATAAAACCTGAATACCATTTAATTGTTGGTTTGCAATACATTGATACACATTACCCATTCCAACAGTAGCATCTACTGTATTGAACCCAAAAGTCGTGCTTCCTGAAGTTGGATAGTTGTGTCCATAAATATTATTAGTTACTTTGAATTCATCTAAAAATGAATTATTTGTTTGAACGCCTTGGTCTTGTAAATCAACCGTTAAAGCATATGTGCCAATTTGGTCTGGCGTATAACTGTTTACCATCCAAATTGTATCTAATTGACCAGGTGTTAAATTCACCATCATTGAATCTAAATAAACACTTGCAGCAGCGCGAGTCACCTCAAATTTAATGTATTTAGATACAGCCGCCGCCCCCAAATTTTCAAGAACTGCACCATAAATCATAGGTGAAACTTGAGTTAATGGAGTGGAATAATAATCGTATGAATTAATAACATCATTTGTGAATATTTTTGAGATGCTCACCTCATCCAAATAAGGCTCAATCAATTTTACATCATCAATAATCCAACCATACCCACTTCCAAATTGAGAATCCGATGAATCACTTTTCCAACGAAAGCGAATCCTTGTCAATGCACTTTGATTAATAGGTATTGATTTTAAAACGGTATTTTGTATTGCCGGATCATTAGTTACAATTCCTTCGTTTAATGCATACGACACCCATGTTTGACCTCCATCCTCAGAAATTTCAACCAAAGTAGAATCAAAATTTAAATGTCTAAAACGTTGGTTAAAACTTAGTGTAATGTAATTCAATGGATATAATGATAAATCGATTGTGTCTGAAGTTACCCATGTGTCTTGAGGAGTTACGGTTCCTGAGATCAAATACTGAACACCATTAAAAAAAGCAAATCCGTTACTTGCAGTCGTACCCGTTGTAGATAATGTACCCATATATTGGGTTACATCAGCCATTTGAGGATGGGAGCTAGTACCAATAATAAATGTTCCCTGACCATTTGTGCCAATTGTCCAATCTTGCGGAACAGAAAAATCATTTTGCCAAATTATATCACCTCCATTTTTAACGGAAGAAATGTTGTTCTCTGTGTTTTTTCCGAACTCCTTATCTGGATGCATAAGTGCTTTTTGAGTTGGATTCACTTTGGTCTGAGCAAATGCCCCTGCCGTAAGTGCTACTAGTGCAATACTAAGTACTGATTTTTTCATATCAAATTAATTTTAGGTTCAAATATACTGATTTCGAATTATTTTATTGAACAATCTTTCAAAAAAGGAAGGTTTTTTCTAGTATTCATCAATTCAGTTCCCGAAAGGGTACCAAAAACGATTTCTGCTTGGTGGTTTCGTGCCGTAGAAATGCATTGCCCCAGCGCATCATAAATCAGGCTTCCTCCCGAGTATTTCAAGACATTACCGTCTGTTCCAATTCGATTTACACCAGCCACAAAACACTGATTTTCAATGGCTCTAGCTTTTAATAAAGTTGTCCAATGTTCTATTCTCTTTTCAGGCCAATTGGCAACATAAAGCAATAAATCGTATGCTGCTTTTTCTCCTTCCATTCGATTGCGAATCATTTCCGGAAATCGCAGGTCATAACAGATTTGTAAATTGATTTTCCATCCTTTCCATGTAACGATGGTTTCTTGATCTCCTGCTGTAAAATGCTTATCTTCTCCTCCGAGTCCAAAGGATTTCCGTTTGTTATATTTAGCTAGGGTGCCATCCGGAAAAACGAAAACACCTCTATTGTAAATTTTTTCTTCTTCGGTGATTATCAAGGAGGTATAAATAGCCGACTGAAGTTTGTTTGACCACTGTTTCAGAAATTCAATACCTTCTGATGCTTGCCAGTCTTCAGATAGTTTTTCTGTGTTCATGGTAAAACCTGTTTGAAACATTTCAGGAAGTAGGATTAAGTCCACGTCAGTTAATTCGTTGAAATAACTTTCATAGAGCGAAAAATTACCCGATTTATCCTCCCAAAGTTGCTCTGCTTGAATTAAGCTAATTTTTAAATCTTGCATAATTTCTCAGCTGCTTGTTGAATGGTGTTTTCATCTTTGGCAAAGCAAAAACGAAGCATTTTTCGGTCCTCACCATTTGCATTGAATACAGATAGAGGAATGGTTGCCACCCCATGCTCTAGAACGAGTCTTTTAGCAAAATCAACATCATTTTCGTTTGAAATTTCCCCATAACTTGCCAATTGAAAATACGTTCCTTCACAAGGTAATAACTCAAAACGACTGTTTTTCAATTTTAAGCGAAAGGCATCTCTTTTTTGTTGATAGAATTTACCTAATTCATTTACATTCACTTGATTCATATATTCTGCCAATGAAGCTTGTGCTAGGCTATTGACACAAAACACGAGGAACTGATGTACTTTTTTTATTTCGTTCATAATCACTTGTGGAGCAACTATATATCCTGTTTTCCATCCAGTAATGTGAAACGTTTTACCAAAAGATGAGGTGATAATGGAACGCCCGCGAAGAATTTCGGAACAATTTACTGATTGATGCTTATTTTCAAACGTAATGTATTCATACACTTCGTCTGAAAGTACAAATAAATTAGGGTTTTTTTCCACCAAATTTTCTAGTTCCGCAATATCCTCTTTTCGCCACATTGTTCCGCTTGGATTGTGCGGATTATTGGTAATAATTAATCTGGTTTTATTGGTAATGGTATCATTAATTAGTGACCAATCTGGTAAAAAGTTTTCCTGAGGAGGAATACGAATAGGTTTGGCTCCTGCTAAAATAACGGGCGATTCATAGCAATCATAACTTGGATCCAAAATAATTACTTCTTCACCGGGATGCACCAAAGCTTGAATGGTTGTAAAAATTGCTTGGGTTGCTCCCGCGGTTACCAAAAGTTCGGATTGCGGATCTGTCTTTCGATTGTATTGTTTGTAAACCAAAGTGCTAATCTGATCTAACAATACCAGCAAGCCTGCCATGGGAGCATACTGATGAACGTTTACGGAAGCCTTTTTTTTGATAATTTCTTCCAGAATTGGGTCAATTGGAAAATTAGGGAATCCTTGCGAAAGGTTAATGGCTTGATGTTCGTTGGCCAATTTAGACATCACCGTAAAAATGGTAGTGCCCACATGAGGTAGTTTGGATTCGAAATTCATAGATGTAAAATTAACTGAATCGGTAGAATCTTGTGATGAATTGCCTAATTTATTTGCAGATGAGAATGAAATATTAAATGCTGATTATAACGAAGATTTTGCAACAATCAATTCTGCAAATAGCTCAACGTCCCATTTTTCATTTGGTGATAAGATTTCACCAAGTAGGCCAATTGTATGCGCATAGTGTCTAATGCTTCTTCCGTTTCTGCACTAATTTTCTGCTTTTTGAGGCGCATGAGCAATTTCATGTACATGGCATGTAACAAAATTTCTATCGTGTTTTTGTCCTGTAAATTTGATTTTGCCTTAAACTCCTCCAAAGTCGTCGCCGCTTGATCGTGGAGCGTTTTGTATTTTTCGTCGTTGTAAACCGTTAACAAGGTGCTGTGCAAATAGGAGAGTTCAATCACAATGTCTTGAATATCCGCTAAATGACCTTTTTGTTCAATGCGTTGTGCTTTCATTTCTCGAATCAGGCCTTCGTACCACGATCGGTATTCAGTGATTTCAGCTTCGCTCTCTGTTATTGGCAAAACGGTATGTTGCACGATAGGCTCCAACTCAAACTGAAACGCACGAACGATGTCCTCCATTTGGTACATATATAAAATGTACTCCGCAATGTTTTCGTTTTGTTTTTGATGAGCCAACAACATATTATTTCAGATCTTTCGCTATTTCAGCTTGTTTTTCATTTAAGTAATTCACAAATTCTTTGGTAACATCCATGCTGGATTCAATAAATCCAATTTGCCCCCCTTTACCCTGAATCAGTAAAACGTCGATTTTATTTTTTTGCGAAAATTCTTTGGCAAATTTCTCTACCTTATTTCCAATAACAGTCATTTTATCAATGGCCTCTTTTTCCAATGCTTGTCCTTGGTTTTGTTGGTAATCCGCAATTTGTTTTTGCATCGCCTGTGCTTTTTGAGAAAGTGCCACTTGCTCATTTTCAGAAAGTAATCCTTGTTTCATCAACCCTTCATTTTTGGTGATGAACGCTTCAAATTCTCCTTGTTTGCGTTGCATTTCACCCTCATATGCTTTTTGTTTTGCGTTCATAAGAGAATCTTGCTCCTTGAAAAACACAAACTTCTCTTTCAGGGAATCGCTGTTGTAATAGGCAATTTTAATTCCTTTCATATCCCGTTTCTCAACCGTGGTAGTGGTTGACGGCGCCGGTTTTTTTTCAGAACAACCAATAATGGTCAATGAAACCAGCGCAGTAAATACAAGAAGTTTATTCATTTTTATTGTTTTTATTTTGAAAGGCAGTTTCCCAATCCGTTCGCATTTGTATAAATCGAGTCAAGCAATTAGAAAGTAACTGTGGTGTCATCATATTTTCTAATTCATCCAGCGACATCACATCAGTTTCACCAATTTTAAATACTTGTTCAAACTGACCCAGTTCAATTTTAAGCAAATATTTTGCGTTGTAATTGTGTACCGTAATCCGGTAATGCTCGTGAGGAATTTCTTTAATTAATCGCATTTAGACAAAAGTAATGGAAAAACTTAATTGATTCTAACAATTACTTTTATTTCCAACCATGTTTTGGATAGTAAAATTTAATTACTTTTGCCTCGAAAACGTTAAAATATCAATCACGTATGTCAAGTAAATATCAAGTAGAAATTGACACGTTCATGGATCGTGTTAAAGCAAAAAATGGTGGAGAACCCGAATTTATTCAAGCTGTTCAAGAAGTAGCTGAAGCGGTTATTCCAGTAATTGAAGAAACCCCGAAATACAAAGCGGCTAAAATTTTAGATCGTATTGTTGAGCCGGAAAGAACAATTATTTTCCGAGTTCCCTGGTTGGACGATAATGGAAGTGTTCAGGTAAATCGCGGATACCGTGTTGAATTTAACTCAGCAATCGGACCATACAAAGGGGGATTGCGTTTTCACCCAAGTGTTAATTTGTCTATCTTAAAATTTTTAGGATTTGAGCAAATTTTCAAAAACTCACTTACTACATTGCCTATGGGTGGTGGAAAAGGTGGTTCTGATTTTGATCCAAAAGGAAAATCAGATAACGAAGTAATGAAGTTTTGTCAATCTTTTATGACGGAATTGTGTCGTCATATTGGTGCTGATACGGATGTTCCTGCGGGAGATATCGGTGTTGGTGGTCGCGAAATTGGTTATATGTTTGGTCAATACAAACGTGTTCGTAACGAATTTACGGGTGTTTTAACTGGTAAAGCACGTAATTGGGGTGGTTCATTAATTCGCCCTGAGGCAACTGGTTACGGAACAGTCTATTTCGCACAAGAAATGTTGGCAACGAAAAGCGATTCTTTCAATGGTAAAATTGTTGCGGTTTCAGGATCTGGAAACGTAGCGCAATATGCATGTGAGAAAGCAGCTCATTTAGGAGCAAAAGTAGTTACGCTTTCAGATTCTGAAGGATATATATATGATTCTGAAGGAATCAATGCGGAGAAATTGGCATTCGTAATGGAGTTGAAAAACGAAAAAAGAGGAAGAATCTCTGAATACGCGGCAAAATACCCTACTGCTAAATTTGTAGCTGGAAAACGTCCTTGGGAAGTAAAAGTGGATATTGCATTACCTTGTGCTACTCAAAATGAATTGAATGGCGAAGAAGCAAAAGCACTTATTGCAAACGGAGTTAAATGTGTCGCTGAAGGGGCAAATATGCCATCTACACCTGAGGCAATTGAAGCGTTCCAACATGCGACTGTTCTTTTTGCTCCAGGAAAGGCATCAAATGCTGGTGGTGTTGCAACATCTGGTTTAGAAATGTCTCAAAACTCATTGCGTTTGTCGTGGTCAGCTGAGGAAGTAGATCAACGTTTACACGGAATCATGGTTTCAATCCATGAAGCGTGTGTGAAATACGGAAAAGGAGCCGACGGGAATGTTGATTATGTAAAAGGAGCTAACATCGCAGGATTTGTCAAAGTTGCTGATTCAATGATTGATCAAGGATTGGTATAATTTGAATCAACCAAAAATATATGAAAAGTCACTCGTTTGAGTGGCTTTTTTTGTTAATTTGAAACTATTTTAATTTCAACTCTGCGATTACTCACTCTTTCCTCTTCTGTTTTTTCAGGGATGGAAAAAAGTGGTTGAGAAACACCAAATCCTTTGAAGCTCATTCGGGTTGGGTCTATTCCGTTACTTACTAAAAATTGATAAACGGTTTCAGCTCGTTCACTAGATAAATTGATATAATCGTCTGGTGCACAGCAAATATGGCCGTGTATTTCAATAATTAATTTTTTATTGGCGTTCATGGCCGCTAGTAATTCTTTCAGTACGCTTGTTGATTGAGGCAATAAATCCGCAATTCCGGGATAAAAATTTAACGATTTCAGGCGAATTTTCTCACCAACTTTCCCTTCGCTTAATTGTGAAGTGACACTTTCTTTTTTTGGTGTAATAGCACCAGAATACCCTGATTTATAGATAATTACAACCTTTCTGTTTTCAGTATTCTTTTTAGCAAACAAGAATTCTTCCCCAAAGGCATACTTTTCACTAATTAATTTTGATTTAAGTTGATTTACAACGGAAGCTACTCGCTTTTCAGCCAAACATTTATTGTAGGTAACGCTGCCGCACGTATCCGTAAAACCATGAATTGCCTCAATGGTTTTGCCCGAATTTTTTAATTTAATTAACTGACCACGTGATTCTTTTGAGAGTAAATAACGATCAAATCCAAAATAAATAACAAGACTATCTTGTGCGTATATGGAGAAGTTAATACAAACGAGAAATGAGAGAAGAAATTTTTTCATACTCCTTTAATTGGATTCCACTCAAAAAGTTACATTACTTATTTTCATCCAAAAATGCTTTCCAAGACTCGAACTGTTCTTTTTTCATTACCCGTGGAAATTTGGTTTGAGACCCCGCTTTTCCGAGTGAGTTCAGATAGGTGTAAAATTGATTGGCATGTATGATAACAGGAATTGGTTTTTTTAATGTGTATTTCCGAGCATATGCATAATCATCATTTAGTTCACCAAGTTTATGATCAATGAGCTCCATTAACTCCGTTTCGTCTACATGTGATGGGTTATTTGTTCCAAAATACCAATTATGCATGCTTGATTCTTCATCTGCACCGATAGAAAACTCCGTTAATTCTATTGATAAATCTTTTGAAGCAGCCAATACAGCTTGGTTGATGTTATCCAAGGTAAGGTGTTCACCGCACAAGCTTAAAAATTGTTTGATGCGGCCGGTAATGATAATCTCTCTTTCTGAAACATCCAAAAAACGCACTAAATCCCCAATCATGTACCGCCAAAGTCCTGCGTTTGTTGTTATCACCAACGCATAATCAACACCTTCGGTTACTTCACTCAGAGAGTACGCTATGTGTCTGTTTATTAGTTCACCAGATTCATCAAAAAAATCAGAGTTGAAAGGAACAAATTCATAAAATATTCCCGTATTCAACAGCAATCTCATTCCTTTTTGTTGCGTGGAGGCTTGGTAAGCAAAATACCCCTCACTCGCTAAATAAGTGTCTAATAAAAACAATTTTTTTGAGCTAATTTTTTCCAATCGCGCTACATAGGGCTCCATAAATACGCCGCCATGCACATATACTTGAAAATTTGGCCACATTTCTTGTATCGAATTCAATTGATAGTGTTTTACAATCTCTTCCAACAATAGAATGCACCAACTAGGAATACCAACCATTGCTCCTATGTTCCATTTTGGGGCTTTTTCAACGATGATTTTCAACCGTTCATTCCACTCTTTTATTCCCGTAATTTGATTTCCTGGACGCGTAAATGGTGCAGTGATAATAGATGTGTGTTTTTTTAAAATTCCACTCAAATCGCCCTCTATATGAGTTTTCTTTTTAACTAATTTAGTACAGCCTCCAACAGTTAAAACTTGAGTAGAATAAAAATTTTCCGGCAAATCGAGTTCATGTAAAATAGATAATTGTCGAATACTGGATTTTTGAAACGAACGTATTGTTTTGTCTGTAACAGGTATACGTTTACTAGGAGAACCGGTCGTCCCTGATGACAGAGCATAATATTTGATTCTCCCAGGCCATGTATGGTTTTTTTCTCCCGCAATTGTTTTTGTGAGCCATTTTTCATAAAACTCTTCATAATCCGTAATTGGTACAGCAAGTTGATAACCATTCACTAACTCTTTGCTAGAAAGAAAAGAATGAAAATTGTGAACCAATCCAAATTGGGTGTTTTTAGCGAATTCTACTAATGCTTCAAGGGTTTCAATTTGAATAGTATATTCCTTTCCCTTGTTCTGGTTTTTTCGATAACTGATTTCAGTTGATTTCTTAATTAGCTTTCCAATAATAGGCATGCGTTCAAATAGCTCTGATTTATATACAAATATAAATAAAATGCGCTACCGAATGATATTCAAGTGTTTCCCTCTTTTTTATGAAGGTGAAAATAAAAGTAGTAACTTCCACCTGTCATTTATGCAATTAGATTTTTATAAACGCCCTTTTCTGCACGTTTGCATCCCTTTTATTTTAGGGTTGTTTCTTGTTTTTACCACTGCTTCTTTTGTGTACTCACTCATTCTTTTAGGTGTTGTTTTGAGCGTAGCAGCCTTTTTCTGGAAATATGTTACAACCAATTTTGGGCTTTTTCAATACCTTACTGTTTATATTATTGGGTTTTTATTGGGTTGTTTTGTTGCTCTTCTTCACAAAGAAACCCATACTTCATTTCAGAATTCTGGTTATGTAAATGGAAATTTGGTGCAATTGGAAATTACAGAATTAAATAGAGGAACAGGAGACTGGCACAAAGCAATTGGCAGAGTAAACGCCGTTTTTACAAATAAAGGAAAGATCGACTGTGATAATGATGTGCTATTATACATCAATAAAGACGCCACCAACATTCGAAAAGGCGATGTTTTACTGGTTGGAGCTGAATTCTCCCCAATTAAAAACAAACATAATCCGGGTGAGTTTGATGCGGAATATTATTGGAAATCCCGCGGAATTGATATGACCGCTTTTGCCTGCAGGGATGAAATTAGTTGGATCGATGAAAAAAAGCCGTCAATTGCTGCCCGGTTTTTAGATGGGTTTTCAAGCTATTTACAGGCGGCCTTGCATGATAATTTAAGTGGTAACGACCTGGCGATTGCTCAGGCATTGATTTTGGGAGATAAGTCGCTGTTAGATACCGAGATTAAAAATGCTTTTACTAATACAGGGGCAATGCACGTTTTGGCTGTTTCAGGAATGCACGTTGGACTAATCATGTATCTGTTTATTACTGTGTTTGGTTTTTTTCCTCGATTTATCACAAAAAAACAAGCGACATGGGTTGTTGTCATTTTTCTCTGGATTTACGCCCTAATCACGGGTTTTTCAGCAAGTGTAATCCGCGCGGTGCTTATGTTTACTTTCGTTGCGGTGTCACAAGTAAGTGCCAAACAATATGACTCCCTTAATTCGTTGTTTTTGTCTGCGTTTGTATTATTGGTGCTCAATCCATTGTATCTATTGGACATCGGTTTTCAGCTTTCTTACCTCGCAATGGTCGGAATCTTCTTGTTTTATGATAAAATAGAAAAATTACTTCAGTTTAGGCATGCGCGCTTGAAAGAATTGTGGCAAGGAACGGCGTTGGGATTTGCGGCGCAGCTGATGACCACAGGCATTTCATTGTATTATTTCCATCAATTTCCAAATTATTTTGTGTTAACAAACTTAGGATTGATGTTCTTTTCCACAATTATTATGGGTTTAGGTTTTTTACTCTTTGTGATTAAATGGATTCCGGGATTATCTAAATTTATTGGAATCATTCTTGGGTTTTCTGTTTTCGGAATGTACTGGATTGTACAGCAAATCGAAGCATTTCCGGGTGCTGTAGCTTATGGTTTTTCTGTTCCATTATGGTTAGTATTAGTAATGATGTTGCTGTTTATTTACCTAATTTTATATGCAGAAAAGCGAAAGCAATTACTGGTCGGTTATTCCCTTTATTTTTTGTCTGTTGTTTTTATCGTTTATGAACGAAATGCGAACATGACTAAGTCAGAATTGTGTGTATTCAATCACAACCAATTAGTAATTGCGTTAAAAAACAAGAATGAAATACATTGTTTTTATAAAAGTAAACCCGAACAAGTAGCAAAAATTCATTTATTGATAGAGTCCTATGCTAAGCAAAATCCAGGAAAAATTTTCTATTATCCAATCGATAAAAAAACAATTCAATTTAAAACAGGTAACCAAATCCTAAACATCAATGATGCAGGTAAATTTGTTAGCATGGATTGGAATGACCAACAATATGAGATTTTGTACAAACCAGAAATCTCTCCCAACTCTTCAATTTATATGCCGTGGGTGCAAAATGGAGATGGCTATTTATTGAAAAATGGCGCACTTGTTTTAAAATCGGCCTCGTGATTGCTCATTTAAGTACGACTGTAAAATCAATGTAGCACTTACTTTATCTACAAGCTCCTTACTTTGCCGTTCTTTTTTCCCTTTACCTGATTGAGAAATAGCATGTGCAGCCATTTTAGAAGTAAAACGCTCATCCACCTGAACAATTTCACACGATGGAAAGGTTGCTTTTAAAACCAAAATTAGTTGATCAATATTTGCGTTTATCTCAAATAAACTATTGTCTAATCGCTTCGGTTTGCCCAACACTATAGTCGAAATTTTTTCGCTAGGAATTAATAATTGAAGAGTTGGAAGCAGTTCTTTACTCTCAACGGTGCTATGTCCAAAAGCAAAAATACAGGAGTCGTCTGTGAGCGCAAGCCCGGTCCGTTTTAAGCCAAAATCTAATGCGATTATTTTTGACATTTCATTAATTCAATTGAATAGAAATCAACCAATCTCCCATTAGTTTGAGGACAGCTGGCTGAATAGTTTGCTCAATGGTTCCGTATTCTGTGATATTTCCTGTTTCACATTCTTGAAATAAGTGATTTAAACGGGCCAATTCTTTAAATACCAAACTTTTACTTGATTTTGGAATGTGCATTTCCATAGCGCTTAAGTTTTCTTTGGGAGGTACTTGCAAATCTTTACTTCCATTTAATGCAAGTACATGACATTTTACTTTTTCCAAATCGCTTTTGGGATCGTATTTTATGAAGTAAAACATCCACGGATTGCAAAGTTGATTTACTGATTCTTGAATTAATGCCTCTTTGGATGAATAGCCGATTAAATCTTTATCCTTTGTGTTTTTGAGTGACTGGCTAATTTTCTTTTCAATAATAGGCCTAGCAGTTTGTAGCGTTTTTTCTTCAACTACAATCTTGTATATCTCTCGATTAAATCGTTGCATGGATTTATTCATTTTTTCTGAAACACCACTCGCTTTGTTAATTAGAAACTGTTGTTTTAAAAGTAATTCACCTCCCGGAATTGCGGGACCGGCTAATAGAATTACCGAATGAATGTCTTTTCTTTTTGCCGCTAACATTACAGCAATCACGGCTCCCTCGCTATGTCCCGCAATGCAAATTTTATCCTTTTTAATTTTTGGGTTATTTCTCATGAAATCTAATGCGCTTTCTGCATCGGTAGCCAATTCAATAGAAGTTGCAGAAGCAAAAACTCCCTTGGATTGAGCCGTGCCACGATCATCATAACGCAATACTGCAAAACCTTGATTCGTTAAAAAATCAGCGATTATCCAAAAGGGTTTATGACCTAAAATCTCCTCATTTCTATCTTGAGGTCCACTGCCGCTCACTAAAATCACCGCCGGAAAAGGCCCTTCTCCTTGAGGTAGAGTTAACGTTCCAGACAACTGAAATTTTTCAATAGAATTTTCAAATTTTACTTCAGTTTCAGTATAGGAAAATGGACGCTTTGGTTCTTGGGGTCGATTCGCTTTTTTTATCATAACCGCTTGCCGCGATAACAGTAATTTTGTCGTAAATCCGCCTTGCGTAAATGTTCCATCTATGGTATCGTTTTTAAGTGTTCCAGTATAAGAAACACCTAAGTTTTTAACTTCAAAAACGAATGTGCCGCCTGAAAATTCCACCTTTGTAGCAGGTATATCTTTTGCTCCTTGATCGGGACTATCTAACTTACCAGAAAAACCAATTGCTTCTTGAGTAACATGTATGTCCAAGCGTAATTTTTTTCCAACATCTAGCAGCCCGTGCCATTTTCCGGTGATCGTTTGACCGTAAAGTGAGCCAATTGACCAAAAAAGAATAATCCAAAAAAGTACTTTCATGTTTTTTTATCAAAAGTAAGTTCAATTCTGAAATCTTTGGCGGTTAGTAAATAATTTTTATATATTCACATCAAATTAAGTTATTATGAAAAATATATTGTTTTGTTTAAGTCTTTTATTTATTTCTTATTTGGGGCATTCACAAGTTGTTGTTTGGCAGGATGATTTTGAAACCCCTTCAAATTGGAACTTGAACCAATCAACAGGAATCAATGGGATTGATGCCAATTCGTGGTTTATTTCTGACGCAGAAGGTGGTGTTGCAGTTGGTGGTTGCGGGCTTGCAACCAACGGAAATAAAACGCTGCATGTGGGGTGTCAGGGATCTTGGTGTGTGGGCTCGGGGGCAACATACAATGCCGGCGACGGGGGGTTAGGTTTCATTGATGCAACAACGCACACAAGGGCGGTTTGTGCAAACGGAATTAATACGACAAACATTCAAAATTTATGGATCGAGTTTGATTATATTGGTATTGGTCAATCTGGTTTAGACTTTGGAAAAATAATCTACAGTATTGATGGTGGAAATACTTGGCTGAGCATGCAAACCATTTCTCCTGCTCCAACTTGCGGAAATGGACAAGGATTATGGACTCTTTTTTCAGCAGCCTTACCACAATCATGTATGAATATTCCGAATTTAAAGATCGGTTTTGAATGGGTGAATGATAATGATGGGGCAGGAACAGACCCGTCATTAGCAATTAATAATCTACGAATTCTTTCTCCCGGTCAACCAACAGTATTTGCCGGTTTTACATCTAATGTGAATCAACTTTGTCAAGGAGGGTGTGCAGCCTTCACTAATTCAAGTACTGGTGCACAAACCTATGCTTGGGATTTTGGTAATGGTGTTATTTCTACTCTTCAAAATCCGTCAGTAATATGTTTTGATGTTCCGGGAAGCTATGAGGTTCAACTAGTTGCTTGTAATGCAATTACGTGTGACACCTCTATTCAACTAATTAACGTGTTGCCAGCGCCAAATACTGGATTAGAATTTCTCAATGGTGAAATTACTTCTTTGCAACCCAACGCTTTGTATCAATGGCTCTTGTGCCCGTCCTTAACATTAATTCCAGGAGCTACAGTCGCTCAATATACCCCGCCAATTAATGGTCAATATGCCGTAATTGTTACCTTGGTAAATAGTTGCTCAGACACTTCTGATTGCATAATTATAGATGAATTGAGTATAGAAGAATCACAATTAGAATTTTCAATTTCCCCCAATCCCGGAAATGGAAAGTTTATGGTGTCAACTAATTTTTCGTTAATTACTGCTACAGATCCAAGTGGAAGAAACGTGAAGTTAATTAGAGAGGGAGATTATGTTTGTATTCCTGAATGTTACAGTGGTTTGTTTCATTTGACAATTCAGAATAATCAAGGAAGCACCCGTGTGGTAAGTTACATCAAAGAGTAGTTAAGATTCAGGGCATTCTTGTAAATTCTTGTAAAATAAGTTAATCCGTTTAAGCCAAGAATAAAACACAACGCTTTTCCGTTGTATTTGTCGAGACAAAAATCAGTTATATGAGAACAAATCACGAGATAGATTATTTCATCAAAGGAGAGGAAATGCAATTTGTGGAAATCGAATTAGATCCACAGGAAACTGCCATCGCCGAATCTGGTGCGTTTATGTACATGGATGATGGTATCCAAATGGAGACAATTTTTGGAGACGGATCCCAACAGCAACAAGGGTTTATGGGTAAGTTGTGGAGTGCTGGAAAACGATTATTGACCGGAGAAAGTTTATTTATGACAGCCTTTACGCATACGGGTTTTGGCAAGGCACGAGTGGCTTTTGCTTCGCCATATCCAGGAAAAATAATCCCCATTGATTTGCAACAGTACAATGGAAAAATAATCTGTCAAAAGGATTCATTTTTGTGTGCCGCAAAAGGAGTTTCTGTTGGAATTGAGTTTCAACGAAAACTAGGCACGGGTTTATTTGGTGGTGAAGGATTTATCATGCAAAAACTAGAGGGAGATGGTATGGCTTTTTGTCATGCCGGTGGACATGTCATGAGTAGAAAATTAAAACATGGTGAAGTATTACGAGTAGATACAGGATGTATTGTAGCTTATACCCAAGATGTTGATTATGATATACAATTTGTAGGCGGTATTAAAAACACGTTGTTTGGTGGAGAAGGGGTTTTCTTTGCAACATTAAAAGGACCGGGAGAAGTTTGGCTTCAAACATTACCAATATCTCGCCTCGCTTCACGAATATTAGCTTATGGCACAACGCAGCGTAAGGAAGAGGGGGGTATTTTAGGGGGCTTGGGCAACATTTTGGATGGTGATGGGAGGTAGAATTAAAAAAAAATATGCTGCTGGCATAGTTTTCGCAAATAGCCAAAGAATTGTTAAATGAATAGAATGAATAATTGGTTAAAAGCGATCTATATTTTGCCTTTGTTTATAGGACTAAGTTCGTGTGTAGAAATAATAGACGATTTATCCATGAATTTAGACGGATCGGGAACATTTAAATATACGGTCAATTTGAGCTCCAGTAAATCTAAGATTAATACCATATTAAATTTAGATAGTTTGGATGGTAAAAAAGTGCCAAAACTGCCTGAAATTAAGTCAAAAGTCGCTGAATTTACCTCTTTAATGTCGAAACAACCTGGAATTTCAAACGTTAAAGTTGAAACGAAATATGATGATTATATTATTAAATTTCAATGCAATTTTACCAATGTTTCAGTTTTACAAGAAGCATTAAAAAATGTAATTAACACACTTGCAATAGATAAAAAGGGATCTGTTGATTATGCCTATAATTGGATTTCTTGGTCTTCAACTAAATTGCAACGTTCAATCCCCGAAATTTCCTTACAAAAGGTATCTGAAATAAAACAAAGTGAGCTAGATTTGCTTAGAACAGGAAGTTACACAAGCATTTCTCGATTTCAAAAACCGGTAGAAAAAACAGACAACCCCAACGCTACTATTTCTACGAGTAGAATGGCCGTAATGCTAAAGGCAAATACTTTTACCTTGACAAAAAACCCTAAAATTTTAGAAAATACAATTTACCTCAATCAGAAGTGAGCTTTGTGTGCTTGAAAAATGATTAACTTCGTATAATTGTTCGGTTTATCTTAAATCTCTTACATGAAAAAAATTCTACTTGCTTGTACATTGTTTTTTGTTTCAACTCTTGTTGCTCAAAAGTCAGAGGAATTAATACCGAGCGAAGCAATCACTGTCTTTAGTTTAAATAATGTTCAGTTATTGCAAAAAATTTCCATGGACCAATTGGTTCAATATGATTTTATGGAGGAACTTCAACAAGAATTATTTGATGGTTCAACCAATAACAAAACGATTAAAGATTCTGGACTCGATTTTGATCAGAAAATCAATGTTTTTTTAGGGAAAAACCCAGATTATTCTATTTCTGGAGTATCTTTTGGTGTTTCAAACACGACCAATTTATTTACTGTTTTTGACGATTTTACGCCTGTTGAATCTTCTTACAGCGGGGTTGAATGGTATGATTCGTATTTCAATAATCTGCTAATCAAAGGAAAAACAGCATTATTAATACGCGTTGAACCAAACGAAAAAAAAGTAGACAAGATAACGGATTCTATCTGGTACGCCAGAGGAAACAATAGCCCATGGGAATATGATTTTGAGGAAGAAGCGGTCGAAGAACCGTATGATGAGGGCGACACCTTAGAGGTTAAAATTGATGAGGGTTATGAGGTGAATCCAGAAGATGATTTTTCAGACACATCGGAGAATTTAATGAAAAATTACTACGAATTACGCGATAGTATTCAGTTTGCCCTTCAACTGGATTATGAGAAATTGGTTTTAGATGAATTATTTATTCAAAACAAAAAATTAGTTGCAACTGATAGTCGATTTGCCGAACAAATTTCCCATAATTCGGAAGGGACATTTTATTTTGATTATTCCCGTAAAATGGAAAAAACACAAGGACTTGCCTATTTCAGCGGTGTTGTACCAAGTATTTATTCAGATGTGAACGAGTTATATGAAGGAAATATTATTACTGGAGACCTGGTTTTCGTGGATGATCACATAGAATTTCAAGTGGTTACCAAGTACAACAAGCAGCTCGGAGAGATTTATTATAGTTTAGCAGACGCTAAAATGGATCCAGCTGTAAAAAAATACATACCTCAAAGTTCTCCTGCTTTTTTTGTATACAAGGTAAATATGCGTGAGGCATACGAAAAAGCATACGAAATTATCATGCCAATTCTCACTAAAGAAGAAAATAATAGTCGGTTGTCGGCAAACGTAATGATGCTTGATTTAATGAATGAATTCATTAATAAAGACGCCATTTTTGACGCCTATCGAGGAAGTGTTTTTGGGAGCTTTAATGGGGTGAAAAAAATCAAAACAAAAAAGATTGAGTTTATTTATGATGAAGCGACATACGATTACTACGAAAAGGAAACAGAAGCAGAGGAAGACATGCCCGTTTTCACTGTGGGAATTAGCACGAAAAGGCCCGATATTCCTGAAAAAATATTGAAATACATGACCAAAATTTTAGCAACAAGAAAAGATGGTCATATTCAGTATATAAATAACGTGAAAGGGAGCGAATATTATGTAATGGATAAAGCAATATTGAATTCTGCTCCATTATACATGATAAATAAAAATGGGGTGTTTATTTTGACAAATGACGAAGACCTTGCAAAAAACTATACCAATGGCTACGATAAAAAGGCTATTTCCAGTAAGGAATTAAAAAAAGCGTCGCAGGGAGGAATGATGTACGCTAAAATAGATTTAAACTCAACCGTTAATTTATTTCCAAGGGATATTTTTTCACCGAAAGAGAATGAAATTATTGATGCACTTCGTGGTAAATCAGGAACAATGGAATTAACCACGTCTAAGACACTAAAAGAACAAACGAATTTGAATCTAACCTATGATTTTGTTACAGGAAAAGAAGGAACGGGTGAGCATGTTTTGGATATGATAAATGCAATTTATATACTCACAAAATAACTAAATGGCTAAAAAGGTTTTCTTTATTTTTTTACTTGCCATCTCCTTGGGCGCTTTTTTAGTTCTAAAACCTTTTTTTTCAGAAAAACCTGCCGCGCCAACCATTGAGGATCGATTGCCAGATGAAGAATTTATTGCACGCATAAAACTGATTGATTTTGCCAGGGAATCCGAAAAAATAACTGAAAAAAACCAGGTTGTTGTCAAGGATTTTATTGCTCATGATTTTTTATTGAGCCAGAGTAAAAATTATGGAATAGACCTTAGAAAACATTCCTATGTTTTTGGCAACAGTAAAGGCGAGTTTGGTTTAATTGCAGAATTGACGGATAGTGCCAAAGTAATGGCAGGTATAAATCGCTTGAAAATCATATATCCTATAAAAGACACCTTAATTGGCACGAAGAAGATATATGTTTTAAAAAAAGAGAATCTATACTTTTACTATGATAAATCGTATGCATTTATTTATAAAGGCAATCAGATAACTGCCAAATTTAAACGCATTGTTGACGCTAAATTAAATGATCAGTCCTCAACTTGGAAAGCCTTTTTAAAAGACAATACCTATAAAAAAGATTTTTTTGTGATTAGTACACAATCCAAACGACTTACTGAATTTGGACTGGAAAAAGCGGTCCTTTCCATTCATTGCGATTCGAGCCATTTTTTGATAAAAACAGCACTCAATCGTAAATTCCCATTAAACTTGAGTATCAAAGAAAAAGGATTTGGGTTTAAACCAAGCGATCAGACATCCAGTTTTTTGAATTTGCATGTGGATATTTCGAAATTTAGAGAAAATACGGATGATGAATTTTTGCTTGCTATCAGTAAACTAGCGAAACGCATCAGTTTTCCAACCACTGAATTTTTAAATGCTTGGGAGGGAGACATTTCATTTATTCAAGGTGGTGTAACTTCCATTTCAGAAACGTATATTGAAACACAGATGGATGAAGAGTTTAATCCTATTGAAGTCCGAAAATATAAAGCGATTTCAGTTCCAAAATATGCCATCATGCTCTCTTTAAACGACAAGAAAGAGTCTTTTTTCCAACTATTAAGCGACAAAGGTATTCTAACACAGGACGGGACAAAATCGCGCTTTTTGTTTTCTCCTCCCCTTACGCGTAAAGAACACGACAATTATACCGTTTTTAATTCGGGAGATGTTTTTCCAGAAATACAAGAAACAACCTCAAATTCAGTGTTTCATACGTGGAGCGGTAAAAGATATCAATTTGATCTCCTAGGTCTTGAAGAACAATCGTTGCTCGGTGAGTTTAAAGTACATTTTTCAGATGTCATAAACTGTTTAAAATATAGGTAGCGTTACGAATAATTTGTTCTTATTTCATTTTTAGTTACTTTTGAATGAGACACATGACAAAAATAATTTTTTTCTTTTCTTGCTTCATACTTGCTTTTAGGTTTTCTGCCCAAGTAATTATTAACGAAGGGTGCAATAAAAATTTTCAGACAATTCTTGATGAAGACGGCGATTCTCCTGATTGGATTGAATTGTATAACGCAGGTTCACAAACTGTAAATTTAAACTCGTTTTCGTTAACGGATAATTTAGTTTATCCCAAGAAGTGGGAATTTTTAGATGTTTCTATTGCTCCTGGTGAATTCAAAACGGTTTTTTGCAGTGGTAAAAATCGAATGGGAGGTATTCCTTTCCAATTTGGTCTTTCACAAACGGATTATAACCCCTCTGTTGGATGGAATACACACACACTTTCAACTCCTTTTCAATGGGATGGGGTTAGTAATATTGTGCTTAATATTTGTTCGTATAATAACACACAATACACCCAAAATTCGGTAGTTCTTCAAACAGCTACACCTTTTGCTTCTACGCTAGTTTCCTACATTGATGCAAGTCCTGCTGCGTGTACGTCTCCTGCAGGTGCTTTGTATAATCAACGACCAAATTTAAAAATAAATAATTTCCAAATTGGCAACGGAACGATTCAAAACACGAATACAGAATACCCGACCCCATACGGAAATTGGTATTGGGGTGCCCGTCATCAAATACTGATTTTAGCAAGTGAACTGCAAGCAGCCGGTGTTGTAGCGGGTCCTTTATCAACTATTGCGTTTGATGTTGTTTCAACTATTGGTGAATTATATACGTATGTTGATTTTTCAATCACACCAACTGCAATGATAGAGCTAACTGGTGTGTTTATGCCTGAAAATGGATTCCAGTTACATACCAATTTTAAAATAGAGACACAGGGAGAATCTATTCTGTTGTTAAATCCCGATGAAGTGATAATAAGTCAATTAGTTGTTGAATCTCCTGTGCGTGATGTTTCAATTGGTCGATTTTCAGATGGAACAGATGTATTGAAATGGTTAACTCCTTCACCGGCCGCAACAAATAATGCTTCGACAACCTATACAGACACCTTAATTTCACCCGATTTTTCATTTTCAAGTGGTGTCTATGAGGATGCTTTTACGGTGAATATAACCCACCCAAACCCACCCACAAACACTAAATTAGTTTATACATTGGATGGCTCCACACCCACTTTTAATTCTTCAGTTTATAATTTACCGATTTCTGTAACTACCACAACGGTGCTGCGCGCGCAAGTATACCCGCTTACTACGGATATGGAATTGCTGCCAAGTGATAATACAGTGGCAACTTATTTGTTTAATGTGAATCATACAACACCTATAGTATTGATTACAACAGACCAAACGAATTTGTATGGCCCTGCAGGAATTTTTGATAATTATAATTCTGATTGGTTAAAACCAGCCCACGCGGCATATTTAACGGAAGAATCGGGTCATCCTTTAGCGTTTGAAACCAATACAGCGATTCGTCCTGATGGCGGTGCAGGGGGTAGTAGAGCGCAGCCCCAACATTCCTTTCGTCTTTCATTTGCCCATGCAGCATTGGGAGAAAAACCCGTTGAGTATCCAATTATTCCAGATAGACCAAGCAGAACAACTTATAGCGACGTTTACCTTAGAAATGGAAGTAATCAATACCTTTCATTACCTTACAAAGACGCTTCACAGGTTCGCATGATGAGTGAAGGAACAAATAATTATTATTCTTCATACAGACCGGCAAGTGTTTATATTAACGGGCAGTACTTTGGGTTGTATGAGTTGCGAGAAAAATTTAACAAAGAGTTTTTTGAAGTTCATGATGGAGCAAAGCCTGATTCTATCGAATTACTTTCATTAAGTTACTTTTACAACTTGGTATTAAGAGCTTTAGAAGGAAATGCAGGTAATTTTTGGAATTCCTATGATTCGTTTATCGCTTTAAATCCCACGGATTCTAATTATTTTACCCAGGCAGACAATTACTTTGATTTGAAGCATTACACAGATTATATTATTGGGGAATCTTGGGTGGGAAATGTGGATTGGCCAGGAAATAATATAAAAATTTATCGCTCTGATAAAACTCAAAACAGGTGGCGTTTTGCCTTGATTGATTTAGAATTATCAATGCAGCCAAATGGTTGGACAAGCTGCACCGACAACCATATTCGCTATATGTTGGATGGAGATCCAAATATTCCGTATATCAACATTTGGTTGAGAAGTATAACAAATGAAGTGTATCGAAACTATTTCATTAATCGCTATGCTGATCAAATGAATACAAGCTATAAAAACGAAAAACTACAAGCTTTTGAACAATCATTTTTTAATAGTATGTTTCCTGAAATGCCTATGGAATATGCTCGTTGGGGAGACCCTACTAATATTCAAGGACAAATGGACGGATTTATTCAAAACCACCTAATATTTAAAAGTGAATTAGCTTGTCGGAGTGATGTTGTTCGTTCTAACTTGGTTTCTGAATTTAATCTGGAAAAGCAAATAACCTTGGCGCTTTCAGTGTCGCCAGACATATCAGGAAGCATTCAATTAAACACGATTCAGCCAGATGTATATCCATGGACAGGAATCTATTTTGATGGAGTTCCTGTTACTATGCATGCAATTCCAAAACCAGGATTTTTGTTCTCTCATTGGGAGCCAAATGGATATATAACAGACACATTAAATCCCTTATTTGAAGGAAATGTATCAGAGAACACGCCATTCAAAGCCTATTTTAGTGAGATTCCACCTCCTGTTGATGGGCCAGATATTCATTTTTCGCTCTATCCCAATCCGGCTAGTAATCAATTGGTTATTTCTCATGACAATAAAACACTGGCTGAGGGATGTCTTTTTGAGATTTATGACTTAAATGGGCGTGTTTTATACCAGGCGCCACTCGATTTTGCATCAACCACAATGTCTATTGACATTTCAAAATTACGGGCGTCGTTGTATTTTGTAAAAATCAAAAAAAACAATGCAACATTGGATGTAATCCGATTCGTGAAAAGCTAATTCCTTTTTTTGTATATGGGAACAGTTGAACAGGGTTCGCCAAACATCAAAGATTTAACCACGGGAATTAAGTAACGAGTAAGTTCCAGCATAGCAAATTCAGGAAACGGAATATCGGAACAGCCTTTAACAATAACTTTTTCTCCTTGAAAAGTATCTAAATTAATTTTAGCAATTTCCATTCTAATTAATTCCTTAGTAAGCTCTTCTTTACTCGTGTTCGAAAAAGTATAAGCAATACCGCTAAGTCCTGCCCCAATAAGCATATAAGCCCATGCCGGAATTATCACATCCGTTGAGCAAATAATCAAAACTGCTTTATCTTGATAAACAGACCATTTTTTATCTTTTATCCACCCACGAAAATCCTTTTCTTTTAAAACCAATCCTTGCCAAAGCTGCTCGGATAAGTCAATTGTTGCAATTTCGTTTTTTGGTGTAAGCTCCGCCAAATCCATTGAGATTAGACCGCTTTGTTGAATTTTATTGATAATTTGTTCCATAAATGTTCTTCACGTAAAATTAAGTCTAATTGATCTAAAATAAACTTCTCTCCGCATTTATTTACATGAGAATTAATTTTTATTTAACACTTTTTCAAAAACGAGAAAAGTAAAGTGTGAAATCATTAAATTTGTCTTACTTAAGACTTAATTGGGTTAAGTAAAGATAAAAACAAGTTGCAAAATTTAGTTATGAAAATATTAGTTTGTATAAGTAAAGCACCAGACACCACTTCCAAAATTGCGTTTACTTCGGGTAATACTTCGTTTGATGAAAATGGAGTTCAGTACATTGTTAATCCGTATGATGAATGGTATGCATTGGTACGTGCACTGGAATTGAAAGAAACCCTCGGTGGAAATGTAACCATTATTACTGTTGGAAATGCTGTAGATGAGTCCATTATGAGAAAAGCGCTTGCGATTGGTGCTGACGATGCTGTGCGCATTGATGCCGAACCAAAAGATGCTTATTATACAGCCATGCAAATCGCTGCCTTTGCAAAAAATCAATCATTTGATTTAGTTTTAGTAGGTAAAGAAACAATAAACTACAACGGCTCACAAGTTGGAGGCATGATTGCAGAAGCGTTAGAATTACCATTCGTTTCATTAGCGTCCAAATTAGATGTTGCTGATAATGTAATTACGTTAGAAAGAGAGATTGCCGGTGGCGTTCAAGTAGTTGAGGTTTCAACCCCTGCCGTTATTTCTTGTGCCAAAGGAATGGCAGAGCAACGAATTCCTAACATGCGTGGTATAATGGCCGCTCGTACAAGACAACTGACCGTTGTTCCTGCGGTTGAGATTCAAGAGTTGACATCATATGTTCTGTATGATCTTCCGGTAGCGAAAAGCGCATGTAAAATGATTTCGCCTGATAACATGGATGAATTAGTTCAGTTGTTACACAATGAAGCGAAAGTTATTTAATCCATAGAAAATTAATAAAATGACATTAGTTTACATACATTCAGAAAATGGTTTATCGAAAGCAGCTAAGGAAGTTGTTACCTATGCCAAAAAATTAGGAGATGGAGTTTCTGTAATTACGAACGGCAATACTGCTGCTGATGTTCTTACTCAGCTTGGTGAATATGGGGCATCTTCAGTAATGGTCGATCGTTCCGTTTCAATTGAAGATCATCAACAATTACTTGATTTGGTCGTGTTTGCTGCTGAAAAAACCGGGGCAACAACCATTATTTTTTCACACGATTTGACAGCTAAAGCAATTGCCCCTCGTTTATCCGTTCGATTAAATGCAGGTCTTGTTTCCGGTGCAACAGATGTCCCGAACGAATCTAATGCAATCCGAGTAAATGTATTTTCAGGGAAAGCATTTGGTTTTGTGAAAGTGAATTCTGCACAACGAATTGTTTCGCTACTTCCAAATAGCATTCAGCCTGAAATAACGGGGAGCGTATGTGGTGTTGGGGAAATTAACTCGGGAGCGGTAACAGGACGAATTAAATTAATTACAACTAAAAAGCCGGAAGGTGAGATTGCTTTACCAGAAGCCGAATTAGTTGTTTCTGCCGGAAGGGGATTAAAGGGCCCAGAGAATTGGGGTATGGTTGAAGACCTTGCGAAAACGTTGGGGGCAGCAACGGCTTGTTCCCGTCCAGTTGCTGATATTGGTTGGAGACCACATCATGAACATGTTGGACAAACCGGTGTGGCTATTCGTCCAAACTTATATATTGCCGCTGGTATTTCTGGTGCGATTCAACATTTGGCTGGTGTTAATGGTTCAAAAGTCATTGTGGTAATTAATACTGATCAGGAAGCACCATTTTTCAAAGCAGCTGATTATGGAGTTATTGGAGACGCATTTGAAGTATTACCAAAATTAACAGAAGCAATTAGGAAGTTCAAAGCTGGCCAAAATTAATTTTAGCGCATGCAAAAAATTAAATTAATCATTTCAGCATTGTCTTATAGTCAAACTCAATCTGGCGCCTATGCTTTAATGCTTACTGAGGTAGGCGGGAAGCGTAAACTCCCTATTGTGATTGGGGGGTTTGAGGCACAGGCGATAGCTGTTGAATTGGAGAAAATGAAACCCAATAGACCACTGACACATGATTTGTTTAAAAGTTTTGCCATTGCTTACGAAATTGAAGTAAAGGAAATAATCATTTACAAATTTGATGAGGGTATTTTCTTTGCCAAGATTGTTTGTTTAAAAGATGGTGTTTTAACTGAAATTGATTCGCGCACTTCTGATGCAATTGCTATTGGTGTCCGCTTTGATTGTTCAATTTTCACCTATGATAAAATTTTAAAGGATGCCGGCACCCTCATTGATGATGACTTTGACATGGAGGATATGGACGACCTTGAAGATGATGAAGACGAATTAGATTTTGGTTCGGATGGCGGTGCTTTAGGTAACGCAACAAAAGATGATCTAGAAAACATGTTGAAAGAAGCCTTAGACAACGAAGATTATGAGGGCGCTTCTAAAATCCGTGATGAAATCCAAAAAAGAGTGGAATGAACACTGTAAAAACCCGACTTACTCTAATGAGTTTCCTGCAGTTTTATGTGTGGGGAGCCTGGTTAACTACTATTGGAACATATTGTACAGAAGGTAAGGGTTGGACTTTTGGTCAGTTTGGGGCAATTTTCTCTACCTTAGCGTTGTCCTCAATTTTAATGCCGTCACTTATTGGAATCATAGCTGATAAATGGATGCGAGCAGAACGATTATATGGATTATTACACATTTTTTATGGTTGTTTTTTATTGATGGTGCCAAATTTATCTTGGATTCAAGGTCAAAACGCATTTTTTTCAACAATGCCAGAATATGATTTACTCTATTGGGTCATATTCGCAGCAATGATTTGTTATATGCCAACAATTTCGTTATCTAATTCTATTTCGTATCGCATTTTAAACATGTTTCATTTTGACGTAGTGAAAGATTTTCCACCGATCCGCGTTTGGGGAACTATTGGATTTATTTTGGCAATGTGGACAACGAATTTATCAGGTAGTAAAGACAACTCAATGCAGTTTGTGATAGCAGGATCAATTGCCATTTTATTGGGAATATATGCATTTACCCTACCAGCTTGTAAACCAGAAGAAAAAACGACTGAGAAGAAAACCTTGATCGAATTACTTGGATTAAATGCCTTTAAATTATTTGCAAACTATCAAATGGCATTGTTTTTTGTTTTTTCCATGTTGCTTGGAGCGGCATTACAACTTTCTAATATGTATGGGGACACGTATTTGAGCAGTTTCCCGAAAGATTCGATCGTTGAGAAATATTCAACTATAATATATTCTATTTCACAAGTTTCAGAAACTGTATTTATTCTTTCTATTCCATTTTTCTTGAGGCGTTTTGGAATGAAAAAAGTAATGTTATTTGCCTTGATTGCATGGGTACTGCGTTATGGTTTCTTTTCAATAGGTGAGACTGATTATGGAAGCATTTTTATTGTTCTGAGTTGCATTGTTTATGGAATGGCTTTTGATTTTTTCTTGATTTCAGGCTCAATGTATATTGAAACGACCACAAATCCACGTATTCGTTCCAGTGCCCAAGGATTGTTCATTATGATGACAAATGGTTTTGGTGCTTATTTTGGAACAGTAGCTAGTAGTTGGATGATTGATCATTACTACAAATTTCCGGATGGTTCAACTGATTGGACAGGAACCTGGACATTCTTTGCTTCGTATTCGTTGGTAGTTGCGATTTTATTTTGGCTGTTTTTTAAACAGAATAGGCAAGATTCGCCCACGAAAGACATTTCAACCATTCATCATTGATTGAATCTTAGTCGAAATTACCGTTAATCCCTTTTGTGATTTGGCAAAAAAAGCATACCTTTGCACCTCAAAAAGCAACAAGGTGTCATACGGAGTAAAATTATTTTCTGGTCGTTCTTCTGAAAAATTAGCGCTTGATATATCAAAATCATATGGTACAGGACTTGGTGATGTGAAAGTAACTGTCTTTAGTGATGGAGAATTCCAACCGTCCTTTGAAGAAACGGTTCGTGGTCAAGACGTGTTTTTAATTCAATCCACTATGCCACCAAGTGATAATCTTTTTGAATTATTATTGCTAATTGATGCCGCTAGAAGAGCTTCAGCGCGAAAAATAATTGCTGTAATTCCTTATTTCGGCTTTGCACGTCAAGATAGAAAAGACAAACCAAGGGTTGCAATTGGAGCTAAGTTGGTGGCAAATATGTTAATGGCCGCAGGAGTTGATCGTGTTATTACTATGGATTTACATGCGGATCAAATTCAGGGTTTCTTTGAGGTTCCTGTGGATCATCTTTTTGCATCTACTCTGTTTATGAAAGAGTTAGAAAAGCTTGACCTAAATAATGTTGTTTTGGCTGCTCCAGATGTTGGTGGAGCAAAGCGGGCAAACTCTTACGCCAAGAAACTAAATACAGGACTTGCACTTTGCCACAAAAACAGAAAAAAAGCCAATGAAATTGCTGAAATGACAGTTATTGGAGATGTTGAAGGGAAAGATGTAGTAATTATTGATGATATGTGTGATACAGCTGGGACATTAACAACGGCTGCGGATCTATTTATCTCGAAGGGGGCCAAAAGTGTTCGTGCATTTTGTACGCACGCTGTTCTTTCCGGGCCGGCATACGATAGGATTATTAATTCTAAATTAACTGAATTGGTTGTTACTGATACAATTCCATTGTTGCAAGCGTGCAACAAAATTAGAGTGGTTTCTGTCTCAGATTTATTCGCAGATGTAATTAAGCGATTAATCAACAACGAATCTATTTCATCTCATTTTGTAATATCTTAAATAAATAAATAATGAAAACAGCACAATTGAGCGGTTCACTCCGAGTGAACGTAGGGAAAAAGGATGCTACTGCGCTAAGAAATGCAGGAAGGGTTCCTTGTGTGCTTTACGGTACGGGTGAACAAACCCATTTCCATGTAAAGTTAAACGACATTGAAAAAATCGTTTTATCTCCAGAGGTTTATCAAGTTCATCTTGATGTTGAAGGTAAAAAAGCACGTGGAATTATCCGTGAATTACAACAACACCCGGTTACTGATCGTATTAGACACGTTGATTTCCTTGAAATAACAGAGACTAAACCAGTAACGGTTGCCTTGCCTGTAAGATTAACTGGTTCTTCTCGTGGTGTATTGGCGGGTGGACGATTGATGCAAGTGTTTAGAAGCCTTCGTAGTATAGGTCTTATTCAAGATTTACCAGATGCAATTACGTTAGATATTTCTAAATTACGTATTGGTCACTCAATTCGTGTAAAAGCAATTGATATTCCAGGAGTAACTTTCTTAGATCCGGCAAATGCAGTTGTTGTCTCCGTTAAAATGGCTCGTGGAGCTGTTAAAGGAGCAGATGATGACGATGATGACGATGAGGCATAATATTTCTTTTTAGCTTATAAAAAAAAGTCGCCAGAAAGCGACTTTTTTTATGCGCTAAACGAAAGGACTAAAACGTTCTGAAAGAATTTCTAAAGATTGATTATTCATATCACACCCAACAACCTTGGGAATCATCCTTGAACAGTGCCTAGACCATAAACCGATTGAGTTAGATCCAGTATTTATTAAAGCAAGCCAATCTCCTTCTTCAGGACCTTGTAATAATTGATTTTTAGTGACATAATCTCCAGCAAAACATAAAGGCCCAGCTATATCGTAGTGAGAGGCTTTAGCTGTTTTTAGGACTCCGTTATTACTGAAGGTTAAAAAAGAAACGTCGCGTGGTTTAACGTAGGCGTCACGCATTAAATAATCTGCGCCTAAATGTATGAAAAGCACTTTCTTTTCCCCTCTAATTAAAGTGTATTCTACCCGAGAAAATGCATATCCGGTGTAAAAATAACACCATTGGCCAAACTCAGTTATTAAGGTAAAATTGGAAATATTTGGGCAATTTTTAACTATTCCAAGTGCATATTGCTGCATGTAGGATTGTTTACTTTCTTCCAATTGTTCGGGAGGTAAACCACCGCCAATATCCAAGGCTGTTATTTTCCGTTTAATTCCGTTTAATTCAAGAGTGTTATTTGCTTCAATTGCTAGTTCAACTAAGGTTTTAACTGCTTGAATAGCTGCGGCTATTTCTGTCATGTGACTGCCTGCATGAACGTGCAACTGGGTTACTGGAAAACGAATTATTGCATCAAGAATTTGATTTTTTTCTGTTATTGGTACACCAAATTTTGATTCGTCACTACTTACATGGAAGATATCAGGAGCACCGGTCTCAATCATCGGATTTATTCGAATACCAAGTGTGAAGGATGGGTTTTTTGGAATCCGGTTTAATTCCTCTAAACTATTAACGTTTAATCGAATACCCGGTAAATGCTGATTGCAAAAGTCAATTTCTTGTTTCGTCTTTACTGGTGAATCAAAAATTATTTTTGAAAACTCAACACCTGCGTCAATCGCTAATTGCACTTCTTCCATGGAAGCGGCCTCCAGTCCAAAGCCGAGATCACTGATTTTTTTCAGCACTTTAGGATGTGGATTTGTTTTTATCGCAATCGCATGTAATGTGTTGGCCGGAAAAGCTTCTTTTAAATGGGTTAAATATACTTCTAGTTGATTCCACGATTGAAAAATAACAGCAGTGTCTTCTTCAGTGATTAAGTTCTCTTGCAATGCTTTTTGTAATGTCCAATTTGCTTCTTTCTCAAGGGGTTTCATGCAAACAATTTAGTTACTGTTTCTTCAATAATTTCAATCATCCGCAAATCATTTTTCGGCTCAAATCTACGATTCAATAATTGCCTTCTAACAGAATATGAACCTATTGCTAAGCGAATAAAAGAACGATCGCCATATTGTACGGGCTGACCTAAAAACACCCTATTAAAACCATCTAAGCCCGTATGTTCTGATAATACTAATTCATCAAACAAGGTTTTTAATTCTGAATGATTCAACGCAATACCATTAGCCAACACCATAAAAGAAACAATACTATCATTTGTCAATTCCATATTGGGCATAAGTTGAAAGGTGTCACTTTGTGCCAAGCGACCTGTAACCACTTGATTCCATCTTCTTATAAGCGCATTTGATTCATTTTGTGGAAAGGACATATATGCTTCCATTTCCCGCAAAGCAACTTCCCACCTAAGTCGTAACCCTTCATTTTTGTATGGAGTTAAAAGCTGTCGAATATTTTTAAGCGAATCTGGAAAATCATATGCTGAAAATAATTTCGAAAATTGTTTTGCTGGTTCTCCCGAGATAAGTGCTAGTTCTTTTGTCCAATGATGAGGTACTAATAGGGCGCCGCAAAACGGAGGTGCTTGGTAAAATTTTGAACCTGTTACCATAACCATTACGCCTTTATTGATTAACTCATGAATTAGTTTGCGGTCTGTTCGAAATTGACACATATCAACGACCCACATGATTTCGGGAAAATCATCTATGATTTGTAAATCATCTTTGATTCCTGATTTACTACCAAAAACTAAATTTCCGATAATTGGTTCACCCGGATTTTGTTCAATAATTGAACGAATTGCTTTATTTCTGTCTGCAATATGACCACTATCTTCGCGAGCAGCAAGATAAAAAACATTTGAATCAATTTTTTCTGAAATTTTTTCACCTAAAGGAATTCGCTCTCCAAATTGATTCCAATCGGAATAGTAACAAAATTCAGCGGCCTTTTTTGATCCAGAACCCAATTCTTCCGGGCACGAAACAATGTTTATTATTAGTTTTCCCGGTTTTAACATGGCTTGAAAAAGCAAAGGGAGATACATCATGTCGCTTCCACTTGGTCCATAGTAAACATCGAATTGAATATCCGTGTTTTTTAATAATTTTTGAAGCCGTTCCGTCTGATCTTTTACAATAAATTCAAATTTAGTATCCGCAGAATTTTGGACAAATTCTGTAGCAACATCAAATCCAAAAGGGGTGAGAGTGCCGCAGGTACAAGACCCACGAGTAAATAATCCTTCGAAATGTAATGGATGTAAGTTGTATTTATTTGTATTTGTTTCAGGCTTTAAAAAAATGCGTTCATCGCACCCTGAAGTGATGATGTTAAGCAAATTGGTTGAGTTTACCTCCATGTTTTGGTTTTATAACTTTCGATAAAAACGTTTTTTTTCATTCGTTTGTAAACAACACAAAGTTAACCAACAATAATGAGTATCGTGAATTAATTTACATTCCGAGTGCTGAAGTTTTGAAATCCAATCTGTTGATACGAGGTACTCTGCTGAAAACTCCACTTCTCCTGAATAATTGTAACGGGTTAAATTCAGTTTAAATTCAGTTTCAACTTCTATATTATGCCAAGCAGCTTCGCCAATTCCTCCTAAAAAAACACTTTCTTTAGGCACATTAGTGGGTTTTTCCGTTGGAATATCGGTTAACCCTATTTTACTGTCTGTTGGAAGATTTTGAGCCTTACTAGATAAAAAAGATTCTAGGAGTTTCACAAACAAATCTTTCAATGCATGATGTCGTGGCCTTTTATGATAATCTCCTTTTCCGTTTTCCCAAATTAGAAAACACCCATCTGAAGCTGCTGCAACTACATTAAAATAGGGTGTCGGCGCTACTGTTATGGGGGTCTTAAATCGGCTTCTGTATTGCGAATCAGAGTCCCAACCAGCCATTAAAGATTTGGCCACAAATCGAGCACAATTTGAATCTTTTGTTTGAAATGCATTGTACCGAGTATATCCCAGATCAATAACTGATTTTGCATACGTTAAAACCTTGATTATGTCTGCATGATAATGAATTGATGCGAACGTTGGTCCATCGCCGTGTGTAGCAATTTTTATATTCTCTAATTCTTGACAAAGCGCCTCGAAATTCAGTAATTTTCTATCGTTAGACCATTCCGGAATTAGGTTTAATGCAAGTTTAGGATCTGTTTCTGCAGACCGAGCACGACCAAATCCGATCGGCGTTATGTATCTACCAAAGTCGAAATAATGAAATTCATCATCTAAAGCAACAACCATTGCCGCATGTCCGACCTTAAAATTTACATTCTTAACAATCCTAGCTTTTCGTAAAACACCCCAAATTTTTTCAGGACCCCGAGCTGTTAATTCTGGCCATGCCAATGGTATGACTGCTGAATTTTTATTCCCCGAAAGTTTATCTAAAGTAACTTCGATAGTCTCGTTTATTAGATGAATGGATTGTTTTTCGGCCCTCATAAGTGACCAAAAATAACAATTTTATTTATTATGATTCTGATTTATGTCAAACATTAAGCAGGATGACAAGGGGCTGTGTTATTTCAAAAATGAAATAAAGTAATAAATGAGTGCCGCTAAAACACCACTTACAGGAATGGTTAAAATCCAAGCCCATAATAAATTAATGGTTACTCCCCATCGAACAGCACTTAAGCGTTTGGTTGCTCCAACTCCAATAATTGAACCTGTGATGGTGTGTGTCGTGGATACAGGAATCCCTAAATTACTAACGGTAAACAAGGTTAATGCCCCAGCGGTTTCGGCACAAACGCCCTCTAGCGGAGTTACTTTTGTGATTTTTGTCCCCATTGTTTTTACGATTTTCCAGCCGCCCATTAAAGTGCCCAATCCAATCATGAGGTAACATCCAAAGGCTATCCAATACGGCATCGTTTCGGATTGAACTTTGGTTTTAATTTTGTGGCCGGAAAGCAGCATTCCTTTTTTGGAGTCAATTTGAGAATGGAAGATAGCAGCATATTTGTACGATTTATTCAATGTTTTATCGATGAATATTGCCTTGTCTAACTTAGCATCAAACAACGTATCTCCTTTGGCATAAACTTCAATTTTATGCATTTTATTTTCAATTGATTTCAAATCTGGAGAGTGAGCGATATCTATATATTTTTTATTAATTTTCTTATCTGCATATACAACTTCTTGGTTCGTTGCATCAACTATATCTTTACCTAATTTATAAAAAACTTTACCATTCAATTCGGCTACTTCAGGCTTGAATTTTTCTTTCTTTCCTGCTTTATTTTCGAATTCGATATGAACTAATTCGGTAATTTGGAATTCTATGGGAACAGTATTTCCTAATTTGCCCTCGCGACCCAGGTTACCATATACCAATAATGCCGCACATATAATCCCCATTACCTTTTGTGAGTCGGCCCCACCATGTCCAAGCGAAAAGGCTGCGGATGAAAGCAATTGTAATTTTTTATGCATTCCCGCTTCCTTAACTGCTGAAGGTCTTTTTCCATGAGCGATTTCGAACCAAATATAAACTAAGATGAAAATTCCGATCATACCAATAACAATATACATCATAATTGGCTTAACATCCAAATAATCAACCATATAAATCATTCCTTTGATGGTGATTGCGGTGAGAACGCCAATGGCAAGCATTTTTTTCCAAAACGAACGACTGATGGTAACTAGTGCAATTACAAGCGCAATAAAACCACCAATAAAAGGAGCTAAGAAGATGAATAATGCCACTTTTAAGATTTCTGCACCGGCAATTACGTCAAATCCGGCATGGGCAACAGCGGCCCCAGCAAAACCACCAATTAGTGTGTGTGAAGATGATGAGGGGATTCCAAGCCACCATGTTAAAAGGTTCCAAAATGTAGCGGCAAGTAATCCAGCCAAAATAACCCATAAATCAATAGCGTTGTTGTCAACCGTTTTCGCAACCGTATTACCAACACTCATATCAAATACCCAAAAAGCGATTATATTAAAGGTGGCAGCCCAAATAACAGCTTGAAAAGGAGTGAGTACTTTTGTTGAAACAACTGTTGCAATGGAATTCGCTGCATCATGAAACCCATTTACTAAATCAAACAAAAGAGCGATTACAATAACTACAATTAGTAGAGTAAACATAATGGTAAGGATTAATTTGAACTAGGCGTATTTCACAACGATGGATTCGATGACATTCCCTGCGTCTTCGCATTTATCCGTAACGATTTCGAGAATTTGGTATAATTCTCTTCTTTTAATCAATTCCTTTGCATCAACATCAGAATCGAATAACTTTTCGATACAAGAATCAAAAATTTCATCCGCCTGGTTTTCAATGCTATTAATTTTTATTACACACTCAACAATTTTATGGGTGTTCTTTAAATTACGAATTTCTGTAACCGCGCTTTTCACTGCTAAAACAGCCTCAAGTATCGCTTGGGCTGATTTTTGAATTCCGTTATCCGCTATTGGATCGATTTGATAAAAATTGATTTTTTTACCGGCTGAATATATATAATCAGCTATATCGTCTAGTGCTGAGGCCAAACTGTGAATGTCTTCGCGGTCAAATGGAGTTATGAAATTTCTTCCTAATTCAATAAATATATGATGCGTAACCTCGTCATTTTTATGTTCAAGGTCCTCCATTTCTTTAATGATAGAGGCTCTTTTGTTAAAGTCTGGTTCTTGAACAACCTGAAGTAGTTTTCGAGCAATTGATTCTAAATTAACGGATGCATCCTCGAACAATGAATAAAAGACTTTGTCTTTTGGTAAAAAATACTTTAAAAATCCTCCCGCCATAGTTTCTATTTTTAGCAAATGTATAGCCTAGATTTTAACTGTACTACTTTTCTTTATTTGTTAACGTAAAGTTAACTTTAGGACTCGGTTTTGTTTTATCACTTGCGCAGATAGTGAATTACTTGAAAAGAGGCTTCATGCGAATGGTCAATCACTTGATTAAACACACTATTTTCTTTCCATTTTGATTTATCGAAGTTTGGGAAAAATGTGTCTGCGCCGTATGATTTATCAATATAAGTGATATACATCTCGTCAATACGGTCAGAATCTATTGCCATTTTGTAGATTTCTCCTCCACCAATAATGAAAACTGTTTTCTCCTTTTCATCTTTGAAAAACTCCAAACAATCCGTTAATGATGTAAAAACCTTGCACCCAAGCGCTTGAAAATCAGGGTTTCTGGTTAAAACAACATTCAGCCTATTGGGCAAAGGCCTATATCTTTCTGGAATGGAGTCATAATTTTTTCGACCCATTACAACAATTTGATTTTGGGTGGTTTCTTTGAAAAACTTCATGTCATTAGGCAAATGCCACATTAGATCATTGTCCTTTCCAATTCCACGATTAGCATCAATAGCTACGATTAGCGCTGTTTTCATGGGTTAAATGGCTACTGCCGCTTTAATGTGTGGATGTGGATCGTAATTGACTAATTCAAAATCTTCGTATTTGAAATCAAAAAGATCTTTTATTTCCGGATTAATTTTCAGTTGAGGAAGGGTCCTGAAATCTCTCGTTAATTGCAATTTTGCTTGTTCTAAATGATTGGAATACAAATGAGCATCACCTAAAGTATGAACAAAATCACCCGGTTTCAAACCACAAACTTGTGCCATCATCATGGTAAATAAGGCATAGGAAGCAATGTTAAACGGCACTCCTAAGAAAGTGTCTGCGCTTCGTTGATACAACTGGCAACTCAATTTTCCATCTGCTACATAAAACTGAAAGAAGGCATGACAAGGTGGAAGGGCCATTTTATCAATTTCGCCCACATTCCAAGCTGAAACAATTATCCGGCGTGAATCTGGATTGTTTTTTAGTTGATCTAATACTTGAGTGATTTGGTCAATATGTCTTCCATCAGCCGATGGCCAGCTTCTCCATTGAGAGCCATAAACGGGGCCTAAATTCCCGTCTTCATCTGCCCATTCGTCCCAAATAGACACATTATTTTCCTTCAAATACTGAATATTTGTGTTGCCTTTCAAAAACCACAATAGTTCATGAATTATTGAACGTAAATGCAGTTTTTTTGTTGTTAAACAAGGAAATCCTTCATTTAAATCAAAGCGCATTTGATACCCAAAAACTGATATTGTTCCGGTTCCGGTTCTGTCTTCTTTTTTGGTTCCTTTATCTAAAATATGCTGAATTAAGTCATGGTATTGTTTCATACTTAAAATCTATTCTATAAAACAAAAGTAGAAGAAAATACTACTTGCATTTCATCTTGCAAAGATCTTTTTACAAAAGTTTTCACAGATTAAAATATCTAAAATCTATTAGAAATTAACAATTTCTTATCCAAAGCCTGCTTATTTTTGATGATTAAAATAAATCTTTCCAACTCCATGCACACCAATCAACTTATCCAGGAATCTTCGCCCTACTTATTACAACACGCACACAACCCTGTTAACTGGGTTCCATGGTCCAAAGACGCCTTAGATTTGGCAAAACAGGAGAATAAACTTGTTCTCATAAGTATTGGATATTCTGCTTGTCATTGGTGCCACGTAATGGAACATGAATGTTTTGAAAACGAGGAAGTTGCAGCTTTAATGAATGAACATTTTATCAATATCAAAGTTGACAGAGAAGAACATCCAGACGTGGATCAAGTGTATATGACAGCAGTTCAATTGATGACTCAAAAAGGAGGTTGGCCATTGAATTGTTTTACTCTTCCCGATGGAAGTCCCGTTTATGGAGGTACTTATTTTCCGAAAGAACAATGGATGCATGTATTAAAGTCGTTGGTGCATACAATCCAAAACGATAAAGAAAAAGTATATGACTTTGCTGCTAAACTTAAGGAGGGTGTTCAACAAAGTGAATTGGTGGAAGAACCGAGCGCGATTCAATCTTGGGATCCTGAGAAATTGCATGAGTTGGTCTTGCGTTGGTCTCATTCGTTTGATTCTTCTCACGGTGGACCTACGAGAGCGCCCAAATTCCCCTTACCATCGAATTTGGAGTTTTTATTGACCTATGGGGTTTGGCAAGAGCATAAAAAATCGCTTGGATATGTTGAGCTTACATTAGACAAAATGGCAATGGGGGGAATATACGATCAATTGGGAGGTGGGTTTTCGCGCTACTCAGTAGATATGCTATGGAAAGTCCCTCATTTCGAAAAAATGCTTTATGATAATGGGCAATTACTGGAAGTGTACGCAAAAGCCTATTTGTACTTCGGAAAAGAGTTATATAAAGAAACGTGCTACGGAATTTTGAACTGGTTGCAACGAGAAATGCTTTCTGATAATGTAGCCTTTTACAGCGCTTTGGATGCAGATAGTGAGGGTGAGGAAGGTAAATTTTATTGTTGGGACGAGGAAGAATTAAAGACGTTGCTTGGACAAGATTTTGAATGGGTAAAGGACTATTTCAATATCAATCAACTTGGATTTTGGGAAGAGGAAAAATATATTTTACTCAGAAACGAAGCAGACGAATCCTTTGCCCAAAGAAATGGCTGGGAAGTTTCATTTTTTAAACAAAAACTTCAATCTGTTAAAGATTCACTCTTGCATATTAGGAATCAACGAATTAAACCCGGTATGGATGATAAATGCCTCACTTCTTGGAATGCAATGGTTATTTCTGGTCTCTGCGAAGCCTACGGTGCATTTGATGATGAGTTGCTTGTAATGGTCGCTAGAAAAACGGCTACCTGGATTGAAAATAATCAATTAAAATCGGATGGTACTCTTTGGAGAACACACAAAAATGGTGTCTCAAAAATAGATGGTGTACTAGAAGATTATGCTTTTGTTATTAAGGGTTTTATCGATTTATATCAAGTTACTTTTGAGGAAAAATGGATTGAATTAGCGAAGAATCTCTCAGAAACAGTTGAAACCAATTTTCAGGATAAACCTACTAAAATGTGTTATTATACCTCAGTGACAACGGAATTAATTGCTCGTAAAATGGAATTAAACGACAATGTAATCCCGGCAAGTAATTCTGTTATGGCGCATAATTTCCACAGGCTTTCCTATTTTTACCGGAACGCAGCATGGCGCGGATATGCCGAACAAATGCTTGCCAATGTGTATGAAGGAATGGAACTGTATGGTTCCGGTTATTCGAACTGGGCTTTACTTCTTTTGCAACTCATTGATTCCATGGAAGAAATAGAGATTGTAGGTCCAAATGCGCATAAAATAAGACAAAAAATGAATAAAAAGTTCAAAACAGGAACAATTTATTCTGGAGGTGTTGCGTTTACGTTACCAATTCTTTCCGAAAAAGAGATTACTGATACAACAATTTTGTACCGATGTAAGGACGGGGTTTGTAATGCACCGGTTGTTTTTGAGTGATCGTTCGTTCAAAAGGACTTTCCTTTCTCGCAAATTGATAAAAGGATCGAATGAACAGCATTTATTTTTTCTTTCCTACAAATCGCGGAAGAATCCATGCTCCAATAAATAAATAGGGAAAATAGGAGATTAATCGCCAGATAACGGCCATTCCTGCAAGCAATAATGCTGAACCGGAAAAGGTGATGAGCAATTCACCAAACGCATACTCAGCAACGCCACTGGCACCAGGTGTTGGGCTCACAAGCATAAACAACCATAAAACAAATTGTTTTCCTAGTATCAATACATGATCGTACAACGACAAGTTCAAAAATGCTTGAAGTATTGAATTGATTACCAAGTAGCGACAAATCCAACTTCCGCAGGTTACCAAATAAATCTTCACCCAATTTAGGATGGATTCTTTGCGCATTTCTAACGAGGTAGTGATAATGTCGGCACCTGTTTGCACAGCAGCCACTTTCCAGCGGTTTAAAAAAGGGAGTGAAAATAATCCACCCAATAATTTTTTGGATAACTGCGGCCAAACAAAAATGGCAAGGAAAAGCAAAATGGCGGCGAAGGCAATGAGTGAATATCCCGTCCAAAAAACAACTTCAATGGCACCCGAACCACTAAAATGAGCAGGAAATAAATCCACATGCTTAATGAATATAAAAGTGATTGGTATCATCATTACGTAGAATAAATTATCCATCATTGTCGATATAATTACAATAGCTGTTGACCTTCCCAACGCGATTTTTTCTTTATTCAAAATGAACATTGCCACCGCAGCACCACCAACAACCCCGGGCGATAAGGCAGAAGCAAACTCCCATAACATGATTACTGAAAAGCTTTTTTTCCAACTTAACTGCTGATTGGTCAAAAATCGAATGCGCCACATGTAAAAAAAATCACGCCCAACCATGCACAAAATCGCGATGAACAACCAAAAAAAGGTTGACGAAGACCAATTAATTTCAGATAAAACATCGGTAATTGATTCAATTTTGTAGTCACCACCATTGGATGCTGCAAAATCATAGGTGTTTGATTGGTCTATTACTTGATTTTTGTTCCCATCAATCCAGCGATGTGTTCCATCCCCTTGTTTTACTTTAATAAATCGAATTTCATGTAATGAACGATACAACATGAATGAGGCCACCAATACCCCCAATGCGATGGCAGTCCATATTTTCCATTTCTGGAAAGAATTTTTTATAACCTCGGAGTCATTCATTTTTTGGCACTAAATCCGTTTTGATTTCCCAATTTGCTCGCACTTTGGTCGGCTGAGTGAACCACATTACTTTTTCGGGAGGTGATTTTGTGAGCATATTCCACCCATCCCAACGCAAGTTGTTATTGTTATCACGAATTACTCGAAAACTATATTCACCAGGCAATAAGTCTTTAAAATCTAATTCTTTGTTAGAACCTCTTTTTTGACTGGCTACAATTTGGTTGTTAAAAATAAGTTGCACTAGGTCGGTAGAATCTAAGCGCGTAACATCTACTTGTAAAACCCCGAGTTCACGGTCAGAAAAGCGCGAAATGGAAGTTTTAAGGCGCGCAGATTTCAATCCTGTTTTACCCGTTAATGCAGCTGTTTCAATTATAATATCTATTTCTTTAAAATCCGTTTTCACCAATTTTATTTCCAATTGATTAGCGGAAAAATCAATCCGTTCGATTTCTAGGGTGTCTTTTGTTGTTTTCTCTTGAACGATTATTTTACTTGTATTAACAGCACTGATAATATCAGAAATCTCAAATTCGAAAGTGCTATTCATCTTAATCCAAGTTGAATTACTTTTTATTTTTAGTGATTTAACTTCTTCGCTGGTGGAGACAATTTTAATGGAATCCAAAAACCCATTGTCTGCTTGAAAAAACAACTGTGTACTTGGGGCTTTAATTGAATTAAAAGGAAGGAATAAACTGTCTTTTCCCACCCAAACAAGCTCATCTTTTTTGATTACAACCTCATTTTGGAAATAAAACTTATCGGTTACCGTATGGTTGTTCAGCGCAACACCAACCAACCCGGGCTCCATAAAGGTGGCGCTTCGAATTGATTTTTCAAACTCGGGTTTTGCTAGTCGAAGTGGAATCGTATCAGTTATACTATCTCTAATGATTAATTCACCCATTCGAAAAGCAACTCGCTCCGTAGAATCGTATATCGCATTGCTATTAATGTCTTCCCAGCTCATTACTTCATATTTTCCTGGTTTGATGAATGAGAAGGAAGCAATTCCCTGGTCATTCGTTTTTTGCATGTATTTCGGCATATTTCCAAGCGTATCAAACAGTCCTAAAAACACTTTTTTTACGGGTTGTGCTGAAAAAGCATCAATTATTTTGGTTTGATAATAGGCAGAATCTAATGTGTTTCCGGTAGAAAAAACAAAGACCATTAACGAATCATTTCCTTCATTTATATCTTTTATAGCGCTATTAAAAAGTAATTGATAAGTCGTATTTACTTGAAGTGAGTCTAAAAATTGAACCTGTAATTTTTTACCAACATTTGTGGATTTAACTCGCGAATGATTCGGAGCGATTGTTATGCTCGTTTGTGGATTCGATAATTGGAAATACTCATCGAATTGAAATTCTATGGTGTTTTTATTGAAATTCGTTGATCCATTTTTTATAGTAGATTGAACTATTTGTGGAGCTATGGTGTCTTTTACTCCGCCGTCAATTGTTCCTAGTTGAGCACAACTCAGTAGAAGAGAACTTAATCCAAAAATTATAATACTGTACTTAGCCAATCGCATAATTTTTCTAAATATAAAACATCCACTTCATCAAAGTCATTCAGCGTATCACTATCCACATCTAGCACGGCTATTATTAAGTCGTTTTTTCGAAGGGGAATTACAACCTCACTTTTGGATAAAGAACTGCAAGCTATATGCCCCGGAAACTCTTCCACATTTGGCACCAATAATGATTTTTTTTGTTCCCATGCAGACCCACAAACACCACGTCCATATGCGATTCGATTACAAGCAATAGGACCTTGAAAAGGACCAAGAACCAATTCTGTGTTTTCGACTAAATAAAAACCCACCCAAAAAAAATCAAAATACTGTTTCAACCCGGCAGCGACATTTGCTAAATTGGCAATCGCATTTTTTTCGTCTCCAATTAAATGCATTAGTTGTTGGATTAAAGCTTCATATTGCTCTGCTTTTGTGGTTCCCGATTTCAAAAGTGATTCAGCCATATTAAATACTCTTAAGAAACGTTTCTAGTCGTTCATTAGGAACGAAAATATAGTCGCCTGGTTCTTTCTGTGCTCCAATTTCTTGAATAAATTGGTAATTAGAAATGCCAAATTGAGTGTATCCATTTCGCTCAAATAGCACCAACATATTTTCCCTGTTTTCATCTCCAATTTCGAGCTGAACAAATGGTTTATATTTGGCTATCAGCGGTTCTAATTCTTGAAAAACGATCCATTCGTATCCTTCAATATCGCATTTTATGTAATCTATTTTTTCAAGATTCCCTAATAATTCAGACCCTCTTACAATCGCAACTTCTTGATTCTGATATTTTTCCCGCTCAGCATCATTTTGCGCAACATGTGGCAAACCCGTTCGAATCATTCCATCATCAGCTGGCAAAACCATGATTGCTTTTCCTGCTTCAGACCCTAAGGCCACATTGTGCACCGTTACATGATTATATTTTCTAAGTAAATGAGAAAGCACTTCGTAAAACAAGGGAATTGGCTCAATGGAAACGACCTTTCCCTGAGGTGTTAAACGAGCGAAATTTTTAGAAAAATACCCCAGATTGGCGCCAATATCAACAACGGTAAAATTTGGCTGAATTACTTTTTTTATTAAATAGTGATATTTAAATGCCGGTTTTCCTTTCAATATATTCCAATCATACAGCCAATAAAAACCAACCTGCAAAACTTGCAAATATTGTTTTGGACTAAGGATTTTATACAGTAGGCGTTTAACTAATTTCATGAAACGAATTGGGTAACGAAGGTACAATATTTATTGAAGAATACTGAATACAATATTGAGTTCTTCTCCTCACTAATTGTTATACTTTAAGTTCTTCTTCCGGGTCCCAAAAATGTAATTTGAAATCCATTATTTGGTCAGAAACTACTTTAACCCCTTCTTTTTCTAGGCGATTTTGCATGTCGTTTGGTGAACAAAAGTGCATTTTTCCGGTCAAAAGCCCATTTCTATTCACTACCCTATGAGCAGGGATGTCCGGTTGATTATGACAAGCATTCATAGCCCAACCTACCATTCGCGAAGATTTTTTTGCGCCTAAATAATTTGCAATTGCACCATAAGATGTTACCCTACCTTTAGGAATTTCTTTCACTACGGCATAAACATGCTCAAAGAAATCTTTACTAGTATCAGATAAACGACTAATCATAACTCAAATATAGTAAGGCTGTTAAAAAATGAAGTGGAAAAAATGAGATAAATTAACCTTTTCACCAATAGAATTTTCATTTGAGACTATTGAATTACTGAATCGAGCATTCTTTTTTTTTAAAATTGATTTGTTTTCGTTAATTTTTTTTATCTTCATTGACTCCATGATAAAAAGAATGTCAATAAGTTAAATTCAATATGAAAATTTTAAAAATTCAAGCCCTTCGTGGCCCCAATATTTGGAGCGTATCCAGAAAAAAATTAATTCAAATGCGTTTAGATTTAGAGGATTTAGAACAAAAACCGACTAATTTAATTGAGGGCTTTCGAGAACGAATCGAAAAGATGTTCCCTACTATGATTGAGCATAGGTGCTCTGAAGGGGAGCGGGGTGGTTTTTTTCACCGAGTTGATCGCGGCACTTGGATGGGGCATGTCATAGAACACATTGCATTGGAAACCCAAACCCTTGCCGGCATGGAAGTTGGATATGGTCGAACCAGAGAAACGAAAACTCCCGGAGTTTATAATGTCGTATTTAATTATATCGAAGAAAAAGTGGGGATCTATGCGGCTGAGTCTGCTGTGCGGATAGCTGAAGTATTAATTGCTGGTGAAGCATATGATTTAAATCAGGACATTCAAAAAATGAGGGAAATCCGAGAAGATGTTCGTTTGGGCCCGAGTACAGGAAGCATTGTTGAGGAAGCCGTTGCACGTGATATTCCATGGATACGTCTTGGCACAAATTCCTTGGTTCAATTGGGTTATGGGATTAATCAAATGCGTTTTCAAGCAACAATCACATGTAAGACGAGTAATATTGCCGTTGATATTGCCTGCAATAAGGAAGAAACAAAACGGATGTTGTCGGCCGCTTCAATTCCGGTTGCAAGTGGGTCATTATGCGTCGATGAGGAAGATTTGGCTGCAACAATAAAAAAGATTAACTATCCGATCGTTATTAAACCTTTGGACGGAAATCATGGTAAAGGAGCTTCCATCAATTTGATCAATTGGGAAGATGCGGTGGAAGGATTGGCTCATGCTAAAAAATATTCACGTAGAGTTATTGTTGAGAAGTTTATTACCGGTTTTGACTTTCGAATTCTTGTGATAGATAATAAGGTGGTTGCAGCCGCTCAACGTGTTCCTGCTCATATTGTTGGTGATGGCAATTCTTCCATTCAAGAATTAATCAATGAGACGAACAAGGACTCTCGTCGAGGATATGGTCACGAAAACGTATTGACTGAAATCACTGTCGATAGAGATACCTCTGAGTTGCTCGAAAAATTAGGATATACCTTGGAAACAGTCCCTCAAAAAGAGGAAGTTGTTTATTTAAAATCAACAGCAAATTTGAGTACGGGTGGAACATCCATCGATGTGACGGATATGATGCATCCTGAAAATATTTTCATGGCAGAACGTATTTCACGTGTTATTGGACTTGATGTGTGTGGAATTGATATCATGGCACAAAACCTAACAGAATCATTGAAAGAAAATGGAGGGGTAATTCTTGAAGTAAATGCCGCACCAGGTTTTAGGATGCACTTAGCACCGTCTGTTGGCTTGCCTCGAAATGTGGCCGCTCCGGTTATTGATATGTTGTATCCTCCCGGAAAACAATCGCGCATTCCAATCATTGCAGTTACTGGAACAAATGGTAAAACAACCACAACGCGTTTATTGGCTCACATTGTAAAAAATAATGGTTTTAAAGTAGGTTTTACTACCTCTGATGGGATTTATATTCAAAATCACATGATGGAAAAAGGAGACACAACAGGCCCCATCAGTGCAGAATATATTTTGAAAGACCCTGCTGTTGATTTTGCAATATTGGAAACTGCTAGAGGAGGAATATTACGCGCCGGATTAGGATTTTCACGCTGTGACATTGGCATTATAACGAATATTCAAGAAGATCATTTAGGCATAAGTGACATTCACGACTTGGATGATTTGGCGCGCGTAAAGGCCGTTGTTGTTCATAGCATTAAAAAAGATGGATGGGCGGTTCTAAATGCAGAAGATGAAAAATGTGTTGAAATCGCAAAATCTTTGAGTTGCAATGTTGCATTTTTCAGTTTGGATGAGAACAACCCAGTTATTTCAGACCACTGCAATAAAGGAGGAATTGCTGCAATTGCCGAAAATGGATTTATTACGATTAAAAAAGGAGATTGGAAAATTCGCGTAGATCGCATTACTCATGTGCCGTTAACTGTTAATGGAAAGGCTAAATTTATGATTGCTAATGCATTAGCCGCAACTTTAGCGTCCTATTTGTGGGGCTTCAAAACGGAAGACATAAAATTATCTTTAAACACATTTTTACCGAGTGCTGCTCAAACCCCTGGTAGACTGAATATTTTCGAATTCTCTAAATTCAAGGTAATGATTGATTTTGCGCATAATCCAAGTGGTTACCGCGGAATAGAAGATTTCCTTCAATCAGTGGATGCCACACGAAAAATTGGAATTATTTCAGGCGTTGGTGACAGAAGAGATGAAGATATTAAAGAGTGTGCTCGAATCGCAGCTAGAATGTTTGACCATATTATAATTAGGCAAGAAAAACACCTTCGGGGCAGAACCGAGGATGAGATAATTAACCTCATTTTAGGTGGCATCAAAGAAACCGATTCGTCAGTGACCTATGAGGTTGTTACACTTGAAGTTGAAGCGATAAAACATGCTATTTCTTTGGCAGAAGAAGGAACATTTATCACAGCCCTAAGTGATGTGATTGATAACGCGATTGATATAGTACAAGAGTATTTGGATGCTGAAATAGAACAAGTGGCTTTATCTTAATAAAGGTGTAACAAAATTTCAGGTTTCGGTTGTAGTGTAATAACCTTAAAATCAGCACCATGAAATTCGGAATTTTGTTACTAGTTTTTCCTTTTCTTCTGAGTAAAGAAGAGCGAACCTTTAAACGGTTGAATAAACTGTATGATAAAAATACAGAAAAAGCATTCTTGTTAGCCAAGAAAATTAATGCGAGGGACAAGAATTTGGCTTCTCCTTATTATTTTCAGTTTTTGGTTTACAGTAAAAAATCTGATTTGTCTAAGGTGGCAAAAGACCAAGCTACGATTTTAGGAAGTGCTATAAGTATGGGGTCTTCTTTTGAGAAAAAAGCGGGTGAATCACTTTTAACCCAAACAGATTGGACAACAAAAAAGGAAACCTTACGAGAAAAAGTTATTGTCTGCCTAACTAAGTTAAAAGCTGAAAAGAATGATTCTCGATTTAAGAAACTAAAGGAAAAAGCTATTAAATTCTTTTCCGAGGTTCCTATTGATTTGGTGGAATTAAAGCAAGTTGAAATGCCAAAAAAGACAATCAATGAAACTAAAACTAGTTTTACTGCCCCGACTCATGTATTTCCATCAATTAAAACAGAATCAACTAAGATAAATTTTGCTTTAAAGCCAACGGGTAAGGAACAATTTTTATCAATTAATGAAGCGGAAGAACAAAAACTGATTGACCAATTAAACGAAGCTCGATTGTCCCAAAATCTTCAACCTCTTTCTATTGATCCAAATTTAGTTCGTGCTGCTCGCTACCATGCACGGGACATGGCGAAAGAAAATTATTTTGATCACACGACACACAATAAGGTAAATGGAAAATTATCCAAATCAATTGGTGCATTTGAACGAATTGCATTATTTTATCCTACGGGGGGAAACACCGAGAATATTGCTGCAGGAAGTTCAACAGCTGATGCAACTTATAAGCAATGGTTCGATAGTCCGGGTCATTATGCCAATATGTTTAATGAAGCCGCAACTAAAGTTGGTATCGGAGTATATCACGATGAAAAGAGTGAGTATGGATATTATTGGGTTTTTTGTACAGCAAGTAATTAATTTACCGTAACTTTAACTTTAAATTTAATAACTGATTTAATTTTCCTCTTATGAAAAACGTCTTTTTTTTATTGCTTGCTATTTCAGGCGCAAGCTTTTCCATGGCCCAAAAAATGTACACGGTAAAATACGAAAGTCAAGCTAACGTGAAAGTGTTTGTTGTGAAATACGAGAGCCAGGCCGATTTAAAAGTATATAAAGTAAAATATGATAGCCAAGCAGGTAGTAATGACGGAAAATGGTTTTTTGTCGATTATGAAAGCCAAGCTAAGAAAAAGCTGTACTTTGTTGATTACGAAAGTCAAGCAGATATTAAAATCTATTTCGTTGATTATGAAAGTCAAGCGGGTTGGAGAAACACAACAAAAAAACACTTGCTTTATTAGGTGACAGGTTTTCTTGAGATTTTAGCTACCCTTTTCGGTTTTTTATACATTATTTTAATTGTACAGAAAAAGCCTATTGGCTGGTTTTTCGGTTTTTTATCTTCCCTTATTTATGTGGATGTTTGCTTTACCAATCAACTATATATACAAACAGGACTTCAAGCAATTTATGCATTAGTTGGTGTTTTTGGTTTCTTTCGTTGGAAAATGAAGGGTGCTTTAATAAAAACCATTTCAAACAAAAATCGTTTAATTATTTTGGTGAGCGGACTAGTTGCTTCAATGATTTTGGGTTATTTATTCAGTAAATCAAATCAAGTACTGCCATATTTGGATGCTGTAATTAGCGTCTTTGGTATAATTGCAACCTATCTAACAACTGATAAAAGAGTAGAAAATTGGATAATTTGGATGGCAATTAATGTGTTGAGCATTTATCTTTTTGCATATCAAGCGCTCTATTTTTCAGTAGCACTATTCAGTGCCTATTGTATACTATCTTTTTGGGGTTATTTAAATTGGAGGAAAGACATTGAACCGAATGAATAAGCTGAAAATTGCCTTTACTGGTCCCGAATCGAGTGGAAAAACAACTTTCGCAAAGTGGTTATCTGAAGAGCTGTCAGCAGTTTGTTGTGATGAATACGCGAGAAAATACCTGGAAAAAAAAGAGAAGTATGATCAAGAAGACCTTACGGAAATAGCAAAGGGTCAATTGACGGAATGGGACAAAAACACCGAGTCAAGCCCGCTAATTGCAGACACAGAAATGTTGGTGCTGCAAATTTGGAGTTTGTGGAAATATAGCTCTTGCGATTCATTTATTGTATCCGCCGTGCACAGCCAACAATTCAACCATTATTTTTTGTGTAAACCAGACATTCCTTGGGAACCGGATGAATTGCGTGAATCTGAACATGAACGCGACCAATTGTTTGATTTTTATGAGCAAAAAATAATTGAACTTGGGTGGAATTACACGGTGGTTTGTGGCGATTTAAACACCCGAAAAACAACAATAAGAAACGCATTGAAAAATCTATATTGAATTGCTAACTATTAAAGGTTGAAAAGTTTTTCATAGATTTTTTAGAAAGATTTTGAAGAGTGAACAAATCCATTAATTTTGCCACCGAGAAATTTTAATGAACAATAAAAATGTCAAAAAGAAGATCTATTATTAGTTACGACAAACTGACGATTGAACAAAAAAAACAAATTTTAAGGGAGTTTCCTGATGGTTATATTAATCATTTAACATCGATCAAAACGCCAACGGGAGAAATTCTTGATGCCTTAATTTGGGAAACTGAAGAGGTAATTTATTTGGTGAAAATCAACAAAGTTATGGGCAAACCAAAACCGGTAGCAGATGACGATGACGATGATTTTGAAGAAGAATTGGATGAAAAAACTCCGGATTTAAAGGATGACGAATTGGACGATGAGGAAGAGGACGAATATGATAAGCCTGAAGATGATGACGACGACGATGAATAAATAGGCTGACTTTCATCTTCAAATCCTCATTATATGACATTCAAATCCGCTCTAACATTTCTTTTTTTATGCTGTGCTATTTCTACTCTTCAAAGCCAAGAGGTGTATAAATATGCAATTTTCTTTAAAAAAAAGGGGGTTAATAATCCCTATTCAGTCAATCAACCTGAAGCGTATTTATCAAAACGGACCATCGAGAGAAAAAATCGGATGGGCATAAAGATATCTAAGACAGACTTGCCGGTAAATCCTAAATATGTGGGAGAAATTAAAAAATTGATTCCGAGTGCTCTAGTGTTGAATAAATCCAAATGGCTAAATTTTGTGGTTATTCAAACCACGGACAGTTCCTGGCAAAAAACAATCAAGCTTCCAAGTTATGTAAAGGAAATTAAATTGATTTATGCAGGTAAACCTCCTAAATCTACCAGCCAACGTGTTTTTACTCCTTCCACAGCTGGAAATGATTGTTCCAAAATTGATTTAAAATCAATTCAATATGGCTCCGCTGATTTTCAGGTTAAATCACTGAAGTTAAATGAGTTACACCAGAAAAATTATCTTGGGCAAGACGTCGTAATTGCAGTATTGGATGGCGGGTTCAGTAATGTAGATAAAATTGAAGCCTTTCATCATTTGCGACAAGCAAATCGCATACTTGGCACGTTTGATTTTGCGGGAAATGAAACAGAAGTATATGGTGACGGTGAACATGGCACGATGGTTCTAGGTTGCATGGCTGGATATGTTGAAAATAAAATTCTAGGTGCTGCTCCATTTGCCTCCTACTATCTTTTAAGAACGGAAGAAACAGGTTCAGAAACAGTTTCAGAGGAATATAATTGGGTTTCAGGTGCTGAATTTGCCGATAGTGTTGGTGCTGATTTAATTAATAGTTCCTTGGGTTACACTAAGTTTGATAAAAATAGTGGAAGTTATACATATGCCGACATGAATGGTAAAACAGCCTTAATTTCTAGAGGTGCTAATATGGCCGTTTCTAAAGGAATTCTGGTTGTAAATAGTGCAGGGAATTCTGGAAATGATTCTTGGAAGTACATAGGGGCACCAGCAGATGCTGAAAAAGTTTTTTCTGTTGGCGCTACGAATAAATTAGATGAACGAGTTGAATTTAGCTCAGTGGGCCCAACATCCGATGGAAGAATAAAACCCAATGTGATGGCGCTTGGTTCTTATTCAGTAGTAATTAATGCTTCTGGATCAGTAACAAATGCTAGTGGAACCTCATTTTCAAGCCCAATAATGTGCGGAGCCTTGGCTTGTCTTATGCAAAAATACAACTATCTGAAACCGGAATCAATAATGCGTGCTGTGGAGGCTTCTAGTAATAATGCAACGAATCCAAATCCTGAAATGGGATATGGAATACCAGACTTTACCAAGGCGGATAAACTGTTGTCTGAAAAAAAGAAAAGGTAAAATTATTCCTTTGAAGTTAGATAAACCATTGATTCTTGTATATTTGATTTAATTCTTTTAACTATGAATAAGTCCTTAGCTCTCGAAAAAATCCGTGCGTTTTCTCCACAAATTGATAAGGTTGGTGTGGAAGAAAGAGTGGCTCGATTTCAAACAAGAAGTATTAAAAATGAATCAAAAATGCAAGGCCTAAAATTGGCGCTTAGCATGATTGATTTAACTACCTTGGAAGGAAAAGACACACCTGGGAAAGTAAAACAGATGTGTTACAAGGCAGCCCATTTGCATGATGCTTATCCAGACTTACCGACAGTAGCCGCAGTTTGTGTTTTTCCTTCAATGGTCAGAATAGCTGCTCAAGCACTCAAAGAAACTCAAATACAAATAGCTTCTGTTTCAACGGCATTTCCAAGTGGTCAAGCTCCTCTGGATGTAAAAATTCGAGATACAGAGTTCGCAGTTGCTCAAGGAGCCACGGAAATTGACATGGTGATTTCAAGAGGCAAATTTCTTTCGGGAGAATATTCTTATGTGTTTGATGAAATAGCTAAGATTAAAGAGTGCTGCGGGAAGGCACGACTTAAAGTGATTCTTGAAACGGGTGAATTAGCCACCTTAGATAATGTTAGAAAAGCGAGTGATCTAGCAATACATGCAGGAGCGGATTTTATTAAAACATCCACCGGGAAAATTCAACCTGCCGCTACTATGCAAGTAACTTATGTCATGTTGCAAGCCATAAAAGATTATTTTGACTCAACCGGAAAAATGATTGGAATGAAACCTGCAGGTGGGATTTCTACAGCTAAATTGGCTTTGCATAATCTAGTCATGGTCAATGAGATTTTAGGCCCTGCTTGGCTTACAAATGAATGGTTTCGTTTCGGGGCAAGTAGCTTAGCGAATGATGTTTTGATGCAAATCGGAAAATCTCAAACAGGAATTTATCAATCAGCAGATTATTTTACTATAGATTAGATATGACAAAAAAAAATCATCAATCGGCACCATTATCATGGGATTATTCTCCATCACCTGAAAGCACTTCTCATATTCAATTAAAAGAAAAATATGATTTGTATATCAATGGAAAATGGGAAAAACCAACCTCTGGTAAGTATTTTGATTCCGTTAATCCGGCAAATGAAAAAATTATAGCTCAAATCGCACATGCAAATCAAGCGGATGTGGACAAAGCTGTTCAAGCTGCACGAAGTGCCTATGAAACGGTTTGGTCAAAACTATCCGGAGCTGAACGCGGAAAGTATATTTATCGCATTGCACGCTTGATGCAAGAACGAGCGAGGGAATTAGCAGTGATTGAAACATTGGATGGAGGAAAACCAATTCGTGAATCGCGTGATATTGATATTCCGTTGGCTTGCAATCATTTTTTCTATTATGCTGGTTGGGCAGATAAATTGGAGTATGCCTTTCCAACCCGCAAAGTGGAATCTTTAGGCGTTGCCGGTCAAATTATTCCCTGGAATTTTCCTTTATTAATGGCCGCATGGAAAATCGCTCCTGCTTTGGCTGCAGGAAATACAGTGGTGCTTAAACCAGCAGAAACAACTTCTTTGACTGCCTTAAAATTGGCCGAAATTATACATGATGCTGGTTTACCTCCGGGTGTGGTGAATATTGTTACCGGTTTTGGCGATACAGGAGCAGCTATTGTCAATCACCCGGATGTTAATAAAATTGCTTTTACAGGATCAACAGCAGTAGGAAAAATCATTCAAAAATCAATCGCAGGTACAGGTAAAAAAGCCACCTTGGAACTGGGTGGAAAATCAGCAAACATTATTTTTGAAGACGCTCCAATTGACCAAGCGGTTGAGGGAATTGTAAATGGAATTTTCTTTAATCAAGGACACGTTTGTTGTGCGGGATCACGACTTTTTGTGCAAGAGTCTGTCGCTGAATTGGTTATTCAAAAACTAAAACAACGAATTCAAACGTTGTATGTAGGAGATCCGCTTGATAAAAACACAGATATTGGTGCAATAAATAGCCAGGAACAATTGAAAACAATTGAAAAGTATATAAAAATAGGGATAGCAGAAGGGGCTGAAATGTATCAACCTACTTGTGATATACCTAAAAATGGATTTTACTGTCCCCCAACCTTATTTATAAATGTCGCTCAATCAAGCCGCATTGTGCAAGAGGAAATTTTTGGTCCTGTATTAACCATTCAAACATTCAGAACGGTGGATGAGGTAATTCAAAAAGCAAACAATACGCCGTATGGATTGGCTGCTGGGGTTTGGACAGACAAAGGCTCCAGAATATTTAATCTAACCACCAAGTTACGCGCAGGAGTTGTTTGGGCAAATACCTACAATAAATTCGACCCAACATCTCCTTTCGGAGGATATAAAGAAAGTGGATTTGGTAGAGAGGGAGGAGTGCATGGAATTAGTAGTTATGTAAAACTAAGTTGATTGAATTTATTATAAACAAGTAATTATGTCAAGATTGGAAATTCTAAAAACATACAAAATTTATATCGGCGGACAGTTTCCTAGAACGGAATCCGGCAGGTATTATGTGGTTAACGATCAACAAGATCAACCGTTAGCAAATGTTTGTCTTTCTTCGCGTAAAGATGTTCGGAATGCGGTTGTGGCAGCCCGCAAGGCATTTGGATCTTGGTCTGAAAGAGCTGCATTTAATCGCAGTCAAATTTTGTATCGAATCGCAGAAATGCTCGAGGGAAGGAGAGATCAGTTCATACATGAGTTGGTAAAACAAGGTGCGACAGAGGCAGCAGCAGTTCAAGAAGTTAATCTAGCAATTGATAGAATTGTTTATTACGCAGGATGGTGTGATAAATACCAGCAAATTGGGAGTTCTGTTAATCCAGTGGCATCCTCTCATTTTAATTTTTCTGTTTTGGAACCTATGGGCGTTGTAGGGATAATTGCTCCTCAGAATTCTTCTTTAATTGGATTAGTGTCTCTACTTATGCCTGTTCTCGCTGGCGGAAACACGGCTGTGCTTTTAGCATCTGAGTCACTACCACTGTGTGCTATTACGTTTGCAGAAGTCCTTCATTCATCGGATGTACCCGGAGGGGTTGTTAATGTTTTAACAGGTAAAACGACTGAAATGGATGCAACTTTAGCGGCACATATGGATGTTAATGCATTGGTTGGTGAACAACAATCCTTGGGGCGTGTGCAAGTAGAATCGGTTGAAAATTTAAAACGATTATTCTCTTTCGATGCAGATTGGATGAATTCAAATGCTCAGGGATTACATTTTATTACAGATATTCAAGAGGTTAAAACAACGTGGCATCCTATCGAAAATATTGGTGGGGCAAGCAGTTCTTATTGATATTATAATTCGTTAACATTTTTATCATTTTTTTAAAATCTTTATAGCTATTACTAAGCGTAACTTTGCCGTAAAAAGCAAATGTACTTTTCATTATTCATCGCTAGTTGTATTTCCCTTTTTTCACTTATCAATCCGCTAAGTGCGTTGCCCGTTTTTATTTCCTTGACTTCCAATCAACCTTCGAAATGGAGGAATTACCAGATTCGAAAAACGGCTATGTATATTATTCTAATTTGCTTGGTTTCCTTCTATGCAGGGTCGTACATTTTATCCTTTTTTGGAATTTCAATTCACTCCTTAAAAATGGCAGGAGGCATTATCATTGCTCGTTCTGGATTCATGTTGTTAAATGCGCAACACAAAGGAGATGTGAAAGGAAAAATAAAAGAAGAATCCTTGCAAAAGGAAGACATATCATTTAGCCCATTAGCAATGCCTTTATTGGCGGGTCCCGGATCTATTTCTCTTTTAATAAACATGTCCATTGAAGCTAGATTATGGGAACAAAAGGCTATGATTGTATTGGCAATAATAGCAGTAGCGTTAGCCATTTTCCTTTTGTTTACCGTCGCGCCTCGAGTAATTAAATACATCGGTGAAGCTGGGCTGAAATCCATTTCAAAAATTATGGGGTTCTTGGTCTTAGCTATTGGAATTCAGATGATTACCGACAGCATCATCCATTTATTTAAAATTCCAATTTAAGGAATAAGTAACTTTTGGCCAATTTGTAGTTTATCGCTTTTCAATCGATTCGCCTTTTTAATTTGTGCTACAGAGACTTTGTACTTTGCGGCTAATCCATAAAGAGTATCTCCTTTTTTAACCGTGTAGCTTTTCGTTTTTACTACCGGTTTTTTCACCTCTGGTTTTTTAATCACTGGAGGTGTTTTTATTTCCGTTTTGGGTTTATCTACTTTCTTAGGTGTTTCTACTGCCGGCTCAATTTTCTTGGGAGCTTCTGCCGTTGTTTGTGCAATGTCTTTCGATTCTGTGTAGGTCAACAAAAGCTCAGAAACAGCAGGGTTTTTTTGAATGGAATCCATTGAGTTTATAATTGCCTCAAAAAGTAATTGTCCTTTTAATTCATATCCTTTGTTTGTTAAATGAACTAAATCTGTTTGAGCGTATCCAGCATCTCTCCATTTAGTCAAGGATTTTTTTCCACCAGCTACAGCATACCAATCCCAGAAAAGACATTTATTTTTTTTTGCTAAGGAGTCAACTAAATCCCTAAAGGTAATTCCTTCTGTTACATGTTTCGATTTGTAATATAAATCTTGTGTACTCGTTAACAAAATCAATGCTTTTGGACACATAACCCGCAAATCGGTTATAATTTTTTCTATTTGTCCGCCTAATTCAGGTTTTACTTGATTGTCATACAGGTAATTGTTTGTTCCAAAGTCTAATACAATCAAATTGGGTGAAAGAGCAGGCAATTGATCATCCAAGAGTTCTTCTAGCAATAAAGAACCGTATTGAGATGCACCAACACCTACAGAATGGTATAACACTCCTTTTTTCGAAGGGGTTTCCAAAGACATTCCATAGAATTCAAACTGATTTTGAGTTGGTTTACTTTGTACTGTTTCCAAAGTGAAACTGGTTTGATTTCCAATAATTGGAATCTCAATGTAGGGCAAGGATGACGATAAATAATCAGCCAATTTAATGCGAATTGTTGCCTCGTTCGTGATTAAATTGAAATCAAAAGAGGAAGTATCTTTTTTAATAAATACTTTCAGGTTTTGATAGCTTGGAGATGGTTTTTTGAGGGTGAAGATTAGCTTGACATTTTTTTCGTCTGTGCGAACAGTCATTCCCGTTACACCGAGTGGTAATTTTGGTGCACTCTGAAAGCTTTTTGCATAGGTCCAATTTCCGGTATGACTGGTAGAATATAATACAGAAGAGTATGAGTTTGCGGCAGAATAGGCGAACATCATTCCTTTTCCACCATCTCCGTATTCAGCTTGAAGGTTTTTACGTGTGACTGCAGTTGGGCTTTCAGCCTGAATATGACTGTCTCCAAAATGTACAATCGTAAATCCATTTGATTTCGCAGATTGAAGTCCTGAAACAAGTTGCTTCATTAGGCTTTGATCATTGAACTGAATGAAATTATAGTTTTTTTTAACGTGTAAGGCATCAGGAATTGACGAGGTTTGAGCGAACGAGCAAGTCCAACTCAATGTGCCAAGTAAGATTAGGAATTTAGTCATGTTGATTTTACAGCAAGTTAAGAAAATGTTAGTCACAGGCAAAATTAGTTTCGAGTATCCAGATTTTTATTTAGTATAATTAACTAAAAATGGAAATGTTACTTTTTATCAGTAATACTGAAAAGAAGATTGAATTGTTTCAATCTTACGCTGCTTTTCACCATGAAAGTTCTATTAGAACTGATATACTAAATAGAAAAATTCTCCTACCGTTTTTGACTAATGATAGAAGGTAAATAAATTCATTATTCAGTTCCTAGTAACCACGTGAATACGTTCAAGTGTTTAATTCCAAAACGATCCTGGGTAAAACTATCAGTTGTTAGCAAAAATTTCGGATAATTATCACGGATTTTTTCCAAAGATCGGAACTCTCGTTCGCTTGTTTTTTCATCGGATAATTGCCAGGCCACTTGAAAGTAATTAATGTCACCACTTGGTGATTTACAAACAAAATCTACTTCCGAATTTCTATCCGTTCCTGTCCAAATTTTATTTCCCCTTCGTACCAACTCTAAAAAAACAATATTCTCAAGAATATGGCCCCGGTCTGTTATTCGATCTTTCCCGACAAGAACATTTAATAATCCTACATCAACGAGATAATACTTTTCTTGAGTCGCTAGCTGTTTTCTGCCCTTGAAATCAAAACGATTTACCTTGTAAAACACGAAGCTTTTTTCTAAGTATTCTAAATATTGTTCTACTGTGGTATTGTGTGTCGTTTGGCCATCTTGTTTTAACATTTTAGCAATGTTACCAGGTGATAATGCACTACCAATGTTGGAGGCAACAAATTTGACAATATTTCCAAAAGCTCGTTTATCATTAATTTGATGGCGTTGAGTGATATCTTTTTCAATAATTGTGGTATAAATGGCTTCCAGATACTCATAAATTTTGTCGTAACCCCCACCTCTTAATTTCACGCCAGCCGGCAAAGATGTTTCATTTACATACTCAAAAAACAAGGCTTCATAATTGAGATACTTGTTTTTAACGTCAATTTCCCGTGCTTCAAGATACTCACTGAATGAAAAAGGTAAAATAGAAATCTCAATATATCGACCACTCAATAATGTCGCTAATTCTCCACTTAATAAAAATGCATTAGAACCGGTTATGTATAGATCAATATTGGGCTTAACAAATAAACCATCTACCAAACGCTCGAACTGATTTACATTTTGAATTTCATCTAAAAAAACGTAACATGGTTGTGATAAATCTAATTGTTCAATGATGTATGTATATAATTTATCAATATCATCAAGAAATGTCCGCAATTCCATTTCCTCAAAATTCAAAGAAACGATTTGTTTTTTTTTGACACCTTGTTTCTGTAGCTCAGATCGAAACATTTCTAAAAGCGTAGATTTACCAGATCGCCTCAATCCAGATACGACTTTTATCAAGTCCTGATCTTTGTATGATAAAAGTTTTTCAATGTATTGTTTTCTACCTGTGTATTTAATCATGAAGCTAAAATACAAAACAAATCATTAAAACTTGCGTTTTTTACAAGTTTTAATAATAAGAATTCTTAAACAACGAATATTAACGTTAAGAAAATTACAGAAAACAAAAAATCACCACCGTTTTTGAGGCGATGAGGTAAAATTAAATCTAATGAGGTTTGTTTTTAAAACTTCAATCCAACCAGCTCTATTTCTTCGAAGAAATTATCTCGATTAATTACTGTAAATTTTGTTTCACCATAGAGATTTGTAAAACTCTTAGTTAATCGTGCGGTTTTCGATTTATTCCATTTAATCTCAACAGTTTTCAGCACACCATTTTTATCTAAAATCAAATCAATTTCGCGGTGGTCAACATTTCTCCAAAAATAAAAGTTCGCATGAATTTGTTTATACTCATTTTGTTTTCTTAATTCATTGATGATGAAATTTTCAAATAGTGCCCCGGCGTCATTTCGAATTTCAATCGGGCGAAAATCATTTATCAATGCGTTTCGTATGCCCAAATCATTAAAATAAATCTTTTTAGATTTTTTCAATTCTGTTCGATGATTTGAGTGGTAGCCTGGTAGTTTGTAGATGACAAATGCTTGAACTAACATTTCAATATAACTCTCAACCGTTTGATTATCAATCTTTAAGTTTTTTGAAAGTTCGTTATAATTTACCTCTGATCCGATTTGCCAAGCGAGTAATTTTAATAGCTCCAACATTTTTTCCGGCTTTTTCAAGCCCTTAAACAAAAAAATATCTTTGTATAAATAACTCTCTGATAAAAAATGCAATCTACGTTCAGCTTCTAGAGGATGTGTTACAATTTCTGGATAATATCCAAAAATCAATCGTTGTGGAAGTTGCCTTAACTCTTCCAACAAACTTGTATGATGAACCATTTCTTGAAATGAGAAAGGAAATAGAGCAAATTCAAATTTTCTTCCAGTCAATGGTTCATTCAAGGAGTTTCGTAATTCAAATGCACTCGAACCGCTCGCAACTACTTGTATATCTTTGCAGTAGTCTGCAAATAATTTGAGGATGGTACCAATTCCTTCGATTTTTTGAGCCTCGTCAATAACCACTATTTTATGATCGCCTGCAATTTGTTTTAATCGTTCGCTATTGATATTTTTGAGAAGCTGTTGAACATCCGCATTTTCACCATCCAACCATAATGTTTTGTTTGAATTACACGCGGGCAACATTTTGATAAGTGTACTTTTACCAACTTGTCGAGCCCCGAGAATAACGATAATTTTCCCTTTGAAAAAGTCTTTTTCGATGCTCAATGAAATTTCCCGTTCTACTGACATTTATCTAGTATATTCGATTTTATTCGCAAATATAGTACTTTATTTTTGGAATTAATCAAAAAAATTAGACTTTTGACTATTTAAAAATTCCCCCACCGTTTTTTAACGCGACGAGGGAATGCAGCGATTTGTTAATTCTTATTGCTTGATGAGCTTCGTTATGGAGGAACTAGTTTTTTATCGTTCGAACTGCGCGGACCCCGCCATCCAAAACGGATCCATCTCTTCCTAGTCCTGTTGCATCATTTATATCTTCGCAACAACCCGTTTTTATAAACTCAGAGGGAGCTCCGAAAGTGAGGTGCCAAATGTATTTGCCTCCATGAACAATTTCCTTTTCCCATACCCCATTATATTGACGCACAAAACGTTCAAATGAACTTTCTGTTTGGCCAATTTCGGAACTCATATAAGATTTAAAGAACTTTCCGTCATGGAATATAGATCTCTTTGTTAAACGCAATGAATCATATATCAGCATTAATTCGTTTTTTGTTGGAAGACGCCATCCCTCACCAAGTGATAAGCATGCTTTTTGAGCCTCATTATAGGAAAGTTCCTCTACGGGTAAATCATATTCAGCAACTTCTATGTTACCCAAAATAAATGGTTTGCCAATTATTTCTTCTGCGAACTTTTCGCCAAAATAAAAAGGGTACGTCCGCTTATTGATTACTTTACCATCCATTCTGTAATATAAGTGCGTCAAAACATCTTGTACCCATTGCGAACCCTTGTCATATCCTTGTTCGTGGTATTCGAAATAATCACCAAAAAAATGATCTTGTGCATTAGAAAGAGTATCTATATTTCCTTTAGACTTTAGACTACCAGATGGATAATACAACTCAAATGTGCCTTGATTCTTATTGTTTTTTATTGAATTCATTTGTTTTTTTCTTCCAAGAGAATCGTATAAATTTCTTTCTGTCAATGAACCGTAATTGTAAGTTTCAATATTTTTTTTATCCGCATTTCTCCGAGATTTTTCAATTTCAGTTGCATTTTCTTCGTTGAGTATTTCTTTTGGTTCTTTCGTTGTATGATTCCAGTATAAAATTTCATCTTTGTGTTTTTTTCCTTTCAAATATGTTGTTTCTCGCTCCAAATTACCTGATTCATAATACGCTATTTCAAATCCATTCTTCAAATCATTGAAATAGGTTGTTTCTAGCTTTTTATAACCGTTTTCGTAAAAAAGTGTCTCCTTTTTATTATGTGCCTCATCATCTCTTTTTATGGTTTTCCCTGTATTATTATCATAATTTGACTCAAGATTTAAAACATCATAAAAACTCGTAGTTTGAGTCAATATACCTAACTCATTAAATAGAGATATTTTACTTTTTTTATTTTCTAGAAACTCTTCCACTTTAGAAATCTTACCATTCTCATAAAATATTGAATCAATACTTCTATTTTCATTTGGTAATTTATATTCTACTCGGTTAATTTTACCGTCCTGGTAGCTTGTTTTTTTATTTTCTGTAACAACACTCGACAGCAAGTTATTTATGTAAAATCGCTTTTCTCCGTCTATTTCTTCTAATAGTTTATTCTCGTTTTGGTCAAAATGAGTTATCGATAATGGAACATATATTTTTATCATTTTCTTTTTTCCATTTTTATGGAACGCTGTATGTGGGCCAACTATTCGATTTGGATTACTTCCACTACCTTGATAATTTTGAATTTCAGCAATAATACCTACATGTACTTGTTTTGATTTTTCTCGTTCAATGGTTGTCGCAAGAACCTGTAGATTGCCTAATTTTTTTTGTTGAATTTCTTTTTTGTCTTTATGATTCTTTATTAAAGACTGACCTTTATCCCATAGTGTTTTTGAATCGTCTTTCAAATTTCCGTCATTCGCTTTTGCTTGTATTTTTTCCCATTTTTTTACCCCGCCAGCATCTTCTAATATGAAAAGTGACAACTGATTATTACTTTCAACTGTATCCTTGGTGGCATGAGAGCATTCCTCATCGAGCAAGGATTTTTCGACCAATAATTTAGTTAATAGCAGGGTGTCCTGAAACTTTTCTGTACTAAAAGCTGAATCCAAGTAAAATGTTTTATAAAAACCAAATAAAACACCATTTTTCACTTCAAAAATTGATTTGATTTGTTGATTGTTAAATCTGCTGATTACTAGGCCGTTATATGGCTTTTCATTTTTATAATGCCATCCATCATTATCAATTTTTAATTCCTTTTCTTCTGTTATGAGCTGTGAAGTAGCTGTGAGATGAATAAAAACTAAAACAAGAAAAATAAAAAGTGTTTTCATTATAGGATTTAATTTTTAATAACTATTTCATTACTCTATTATTTAACAAAAAGTCTATATATTAAGATGTAATTATTTTATTTCAAATCTACTTAGTTATCATAAAAATCTTGCTTTGAATTTCATTTCAACTTGTTCCAAGTTGCTCTACTCTGAAAAACTGTTAACTTTAAATACCTTTTTTTGTTTTGTATGGGCACAGATGCTGGTTTTGATAAGAATATTCAGAAGTTAAAGAAAAACCTTGAGTTCAAGTTGGGGTTTGCTGTCTTGACTTATCATGACTGTAAAAAAGCATCCGCGCGGCTGAAACTGGACAAGATTTCACTTTCTCCCCTTACAATTGGTCGTTTATTTTCTGTTTTCAAAGACACAAAACGCCCCTACAATAGCACCTTAGATTTACTCACTCGTTTTTTGGGCTACGAATCTTTTTCTTCGTTTTGCGTAGACACTTCCGATTTAGTAGGTGCTCGCTTGTACAATCCCTCGTTTGAAATTGTAAATGGATCTTTTCAAGCTTTGGAACTCGCCTGTCAGCAAGCAGATTGGAAAATGGTAAAAACGATTTTGGAAGAAATTAATCCGCACAAAGACGACTATGAATTCCCCATGTTTTTGGGAAACATTGTTAGAAACCACCTAGAGCGCAACGATTTTATTAAAGCACTGATGGATGTGGAAGTAGGAAGAGTTTATTTCTTTGAACGCTTTGTGGATGAAGACGATCCAGACGGCTATTTTTCGCATGCGCTTACTTCGTTTTGTTCGAATTACCGAAGAGACATTGGCAGTCAAATTTTTAAGGTCTGTTTTCAATTGGCCAAGCAGATTTACCAAGAAAATAAATTTAACGTATCTGAATGGAGGTCCTTTGAACAGATGGGACTGAATTTGAATGAATTACACTTTCATCAAATTTCGCGCTGGTTTGAATTAAAAATACTCTTTGCTTCACGAGAAATAAATCCCTTGCAAAAAACCCAAAAAATTATTGCCGAATTGTTTGAAATTTTACCTCATTACAGCAATGGTGATCAATGTTGGATTCTGGCAAGACCATTGAAAGCCCTTGCGCACATGGGTTTATTGAATGAAGTACTTAGCGTTTCAGAAATAAAAGAGCGTGTTTTTAACGTGTTTATTGCTATGGATGGACGCGTTTCTTCAATTGGAGATTTGATTGTTCAATTTGTTTGCCATGCCTATGTTGATACACAACAAACAGTGAGTAATCCAAAATCTATTTCTGCATCACATTTCAATGAAACATTTAGCCGAATTGCCATTGAATCTGCCACGTCGTTATTGTATGTTCAGGAACCTACAAGAAACCGTATTGAAAAAAACCTCAAACCATTTGCCCAAAAAACTGGAAATAGTTGGGTGCTGAATGTGTTGAAATAAAAAGGAGTGATTTGTTATTTAATGGAATCTGATAATTGTTTTCCATTAGTATCATCAGATTTAATTTCTTTTTTGGCTTTTGTGCTAGCTGGATTTTTAGCACTTCCACTATCCGTTATTGCGTGTTTGATGATTCGTTGTCGTTGCGTATGGGAAAGTGTATTGGCAGAAAAAACATTATGGAAGAAGATTACATCGTCTATGCCTTCCGATTTGATGAGGTTCAATAATCCCTTGTTGAAATAACGGTAATCTACCACATGCACGGTCTCGTAATTATTCACCAAAAAAGTAGCAAATGGATTGCCAAATGAGTTTTTTATCAAAAGAACACTTCGACCATTTTTCACGGATGTTTTAATTTTCATGTGTGGTATATCACCGCCTAAAAATACACCATATGAATTTCCTCCGGCCGCATATTCTGCAAATATGTTTGTTTCTGTTGTCACCGGTGGAATGAAGTATTCAACGGAGTCTTTGTTGTTTTTGATGGATTCATCTTTGGTTAAATTATACAGCGTTCCCAAAAAGTTCTTTTTCACTTTTTTAGTCATTTTTGACAAGGGAGTGGGTTTGAGTCCTGCTGCCTGACAAAAAGCAGTATACGCATAATACGCTCCTAATCCCGTCCAGTGGTGGTCCGATGCAAAATAGATATATTCATCTTGGTGTTGCACCAAGGCTTCTTTGGCGCGCACATTGATTACTCCAGATTCAGAAAAAGAATAGGCGTCATCGATATTGGCAAATTCTTTATTCCGTAAATAGTCATATTCTTTCACAAAGACAAAGGAGCTACCGGTGGGGACTACGCAATTGAAAACGCGCACTTCTGAAGGGAGTAATTTTCTGTATTCATTCACCACCTCGGTATAGCTTTTTACGGATGATTTGTTTCCTCCAAATACCTGAAAAGCACGTCCACCAATGATTAATAATCCATGTGATGCGGACGACTCAGCATTTACTAAATAGTCAACATCGCGTGCCGCTTTATCTAAATCAATTTTCTTTTCATCAATTTTTCGTGCTCGTTCTTTAACGATTAGTCGAGCATTGTTGGCTGCTTTCATTCCTTTTCCCTCGTTCATTAAAAAAGCCAATTCAACTAATGAACTTCTAAACGGAAAATGATCATCAATATACTTTTGGTATAGATGCATCAACGAGCCATCCAATAAACCAGCAAGGTGTATACCGGGCCAAGTAGTAAGTTTTCGTTTTTCCGATTCAGAAATTTCCTTTTTTTCTGAAAAGATAAACAACACGGATCCACCGATTAATGTACCAGAAAAGGCGATTGCATGTATGATTTTAAGTGCTTTCATTAAAAACGGAAATATAAAAATGGATTGTAGGTGCTACCCACCAAAAAGGAAGTGCAAATTAATAACACACCAATATGAAGAATGATTTTTCCTGAAAGGAGTACAGGATGTGTTGATAGGGAACTTAATCTTTGATTCACAAAACCGAACTCATTCCACGGAATGCAAAACATAATGACCAGGCCAAACCAAAAGATGTTCTGTTTTAAATCAAATAAAAAGGAAACCGATTCATTGGGGGCGAAATTCACCAAGGCTACACAGAATTCACCAAATTTGGAGAGATCTTCAAAATAGAACAATGACCATCCAAACACCACTAAAATTAAGGTTATTGTGTAACGAAAAACAGATGGAACCAGGTCATATAATTTTAATAGAAAAGCCTTTTCTGCAAACATTAACAAGGCAAAGTATAAGCCCCACAACATATAATTCCAGCTGGCTCCATGCCACATTCCCGTGAGTGTCCAAACAATTAAAATATTTAAATACATTCTTCCAGCTCCTTTTTTATTTCCTCCCAATGGGATATACACATAATCTCTGAAAAACGAAGACAAGGAAATATGCCACCTGCGCCAAAAATCGGTTATTGAATTGGCTGCATACGGGTTTTTGAAGTTTTCATCGTAGTGAAACCCGAACATGCGCCCGAGACCAATTGCCATGTCTGAATAGCCTGAAAAATCAAAATAAATTTGCACGGCGAACAGAGTTATACCAAACCAAGCGGTTACACTTGTCAACGAATCAAATTGATTAATTAAGTAACTATCTACTAGTGCTCCAGCGGCATTGGCAATCACAATTTTCTTAAACAATCCAAGGCTAAAGCGTCCAATTCCAGAAGAAAAATCGTCCCAATGAAATTTCCGACCATTTATTTCATCAGCAATGGTTTTGTATCGAACAATTGGTCCAGCAACTAATTGATGATACAAACTCACAAAAAGTAAAAAGTTCATCGGGTTTCGTTGTGCTTTTACGTCACCCCTGTAAACATCCACCGTGTAGGAAATGGTTTGAAAGGTATAGAATGAAATGCCAATAGGTAGTGTTACGGTTGGTCGATCAAACGGAAGACTAATAATTGCTGCAATATTATCATAAATGAATCCGCTATACTTGAACGCGATCAATAAACCCAAATTCACTGCAATGGAAAAAACGACTACCCATTTAGCCTTTGCTTTGTTGTTTAATCGCTCAATCCAAATTCCGTTTCCGTAATCAAAAAGTGCAGAAAATAAGAGTAAAACAATCCAGATTGGCTCACCCCAAGCATAAAAGAAGAAAGAAAATAAGGTTAATAGGATGTTTCTGTACATCAAATTACCTGATACATAATACAATATCAGGTTGATTGGAAGAAAAAAATACAAAAAAACAAGACTAGAAAAAACCATTTTTGCTTCAATCTTTTTGGTGGAGTGTTGTTTTTAGTTGTTTAGAATTGCCTTGATGCCCGGAAGTTCTATACCCTCCAAGTATTCAAGCATTGCACCACCTCCTGTTGAAACATATGAAACTTGATCAGCAAGACCAAATTTATTAATTGCAGCAACGGAATCTCCTCCACCAACTAGCGAAAACGCACCTTGTTCGGTGGCCTTTACGATATCGTGTGCAATTTGTTTCGTTCCTTGTTGGAAATTTTCAAATTCAAAAACACCCATTGGACCGTTCCATAAAATCAGTTTGGAAGATTGAATAGTATGTTCAAATAACTTTGCGGATTCAGTACCTGTGTCTAATCCCATCCATCCATCCGGAATTTCATTGATTTTCACCCCTTTTATCGTTGCATCATTTGAAAAAGCATCTGCAATTAAGGTATCTGTTGGTAAAATAATTTGAACATTTTTTGCCTTGGCTTTTTGCAATATGCTTAATGCCATGGGTAAATAATCATCCTCCACGAGTGATGACCCTACTTTTCCTCCCTGAGCCTTGATGAAGGTATACGCCATTCCACCGCCAATAATGATGTTATCCATTTTATGGATTAAATTTTCAATAATCGTAATTTTAGATGAAACTTTTGCTCCACCTACAATGGCAGTTTTAGGTTTTTCGGTGCTATTCAATACTTTATCAACACTTACAATTTCAGCCTCTAAAAGTAAACCGAACATTTTGTTATTTGGAAAATAATTTGCTATCTCTGTGGTACTTGCATGAGCACGATGTGCCGTCCCAAAGGCATCGTTAATGTAACAATCGCCTAAAGAGGCTAATTTTTTGGCAAAACCAACATCTCCATCCGTTTCTTCCGAATAAAAGCGAACATTTTCTAACAGTAATATTTGACCAGGTTTTAATGCAGTACTCATTTTTACAGCCTCATCCCCAATGCAGTCAGCACAGAATAATACGGATGTTCCGCTCAATTCTTCAATGGATTTGATAATATGTCTCAATGAAAAATCAGCCTCTGGGCCGTTTTTTGGCCGTCCTAAATGCGATAAAAGTATAACTGATCCGCCGCTAGAAAGCACTTTTTGAATGGTTGGCACGGCAGCTTTGATTCTTGTATTGTCAGTAACTTCAAAAGTTGATTTATCTAAAGGAACATTAAAATCAACACGAATCATGGCTTTTTTATTGTTAAAAGAATAGGTGTGAATGGATTGCATAAAGAATGTTTTGTGCAAAAATAAGGAAATTCAATCATCTATTTGTTGCATTTCATCCGTAAAAAAGCAAGAAAACATGTCTATTTTTGTTTGTGATTCCTTAAATTTGAAATAAAAATAGAAGAATGGGAAGAGCATTTGAATACAGAAGAGCTGCAAAGGAGAAACGTTGGGATAAAATGTCCAAAATATTTCCAAAATTAGGGAAAGCGATCACTATGGCCGCCAAAGAAAGCGGAATGGATCCAACGACCAATGCCAAATTGCGTACAGCCATACAAAATGCGAAGGCCGAAAACATGCCGAAGGACAATATTGAATCTGCGATTAAACGAGCGGCTCAAAAAGATGTTGCATCATTTGCAGAAGTTAATTATGAAGGTAAGGGGCCACATGGTGTTTTAATATTTGTTGAATGCGCAACTGATAATCCAACTCGAACCGTAGCAAATGTTAAATCCTATTTCAATAAAAGTGGAGGTGCTTTGGTGCCAACTGGATCGTTGGAGTTTATGTTTGAACGAAAAAGCGTTTTCGAAATCAATAAATCAGCTGATATTGATCCAGAGATGTTGGAACTTGAATTAATTGATGCAGGTTGTGAAGAAATTGAAGTATCGGAGGACCTAGTGGAGGTTTGGGGTGATTATACCGCCTTTGGGACACTTGCAAAAGCGCTCGAAGACAAACAGATTGAAGTGCAAAAATCAAGTCTGAAACGCGTTCCAACCTCACCGGTAGAATTTTCGGAAGAACAGTTAGTAGACATTGAAAAGGTATTGGATAAAATCGAAGACGATGATGACATCCAACAGGTATTTACAAACATTGCTTAATTTTTTATTCAAGCAATAAATGAGTAGTTTAGTCGTTTAATGTTAGATTATACCTTGTTACTTTCATGATGTTTTTTCGTTGGACAATCATTTTTCTATTTATTATTGGTTTGGCAAGTTCTTGCTCTACTGAAAAAAACACCCTAATTAATCGTAAATATCATTCTGTTACTGCTAAATACAATGGGTATTTTAATGCAAATGAATTAATTAATTTATCAATTCGAAGCTATAAAGCATCTTATAAAGAAGATTTTTACCTTCAACTGCCAATAGAACGGCTGCCAAGTGAAAAAGAAGTGGAGGGTGTTTTACCAGCAATTGACACCGCTATTTCAAAATGCACCAAGGTGATTCAAAATCATAGTATGCCTTCCATTAAAGGGGCCTACAAAAAAGTGGAATACAACACCTACATTGATGAGAATTTCCTAACGGTTGGTCAAGCCAATTTCTACAAAAGAAACTTTGAAAGTGCTGCGAGAAATTTTGAATTCGTTTCGCGTTTATTTGCCGCAGATAAATCAAACTTTATCGCAAAGTTGTGGCAAGCAAGGATTGATATTGAATTGGGAAATTATTCGGAGGCCATGATTGCATTAGAGTCTTTAGATGATGTTGTTGAGGAACAATATGGAGAAGACGCCAAGGAAAATAAGAAAAAAGCGAAGTCTAAGTCCAAATCAAGTAAGAAAAAAGCGAAATCTAAAAAAGTGAAGGAAAAGGTACCGGCTAAATTCCCTAAGAATTTACGCGATGACTTGGAACGGGTGAAAGCAGAATATTACAACAAGAAAAAAGAAACCAAATTAGCAATAGCGGCACTTGAAAAGGCGGTAGTTCTTGCTCCAAAAAAAGAAAAAGCACGATTGCATTTTATCTTAGGTCAGTTACATGCACTAAACAAAGCGCCATCCAAATCCAATGAAAGTTACTCCAAGTGCTTGCAATACCCTGCGCCATACGTCATGCATTTTAATGCAAAAATGAACAAAGCGCTTTCCGGAAAAGATAAAGGAATTAAAACTCAATTAGTGCGCATGCTTAAAGAGGCTAAAAATACTGAGTATCGTGATCAAATTTATTATGCATTAGCAGCTATCGAATTACAGGAAAGCCACAAAAAACAAGCAACCGTTTATTTGACTCAATCTGCCCAAGCCACAACGACTAACAAACGTCAAAAGGCAATGTCCTATGAAAAGTTAGGAGATCTGTCCTTTGATAAAAGTGACTATGTTGCTGCGCAAAAGTATTTTGATTCGTGTGCAACCGTTATGCCTGAAAGCTATCCAAATGGCGAGGAAATTAAAAATAAAGCAGCGAAGTTGAAGTCTTTAGTTCAAGCAGTAGAAACTGCCACTTTTGAGGATAGTGTTCAACGGATTGCACTCCTTTCTGAATCAGATCGCATCGAGTATCTAGAGAATGTGTTGGAGCAAATCAAAAAAGACAATGCTCGTAAAAAAAGAATTGAAGCAGAAAAAATGCAAGAAATGCAAGAAGCTTTGAATAAACAAAGTGAAGCCAGTGGGAAGAAGGGGTATTGGAATAATAACAAAGCGCGCCAAGAGGGCCTTGCTGAATTTAAAAAGAACTGGGGGGATCGAGAAAATAAAGATGACTGGAGGAGAAGTGAAAAATTGCCTGTCAATTTTGGCGAAAATGAAAAAGATAGCATTGTTTCCAACGATGAAAAAGAAGAAGAAGAAGATTCCTTAACGATTGAGTCACTTGCCGCAAATCTTCCTTTAACGGAAGAAGCAATGAAAAAATCCATTGATAAATTACTTAATGCCTGGTTTGATGCTGCCGTGATTTACAAAGATCAGCTGAATGAAGAGGAGATTGCAATAGCCTATTTCAAAAAGATCCTAGATAAAAAGTACGTTAACGAAATTGATTTAAGCGCGGCATTTCAGCTATACCGAATCAATGATGGTAAATCTATGGCTGAAACTTACAAGGCCCATATACTGAAAAATTATCCAACATCAGATTATGCTTCTTACTTAAAAGATCCTGAATTTTTCTTAAAGTTAAAAAATCAGGCAGTGCAAGAAGAAAAAAAATACTTGGAAATATTCGAAAAATATCAAAAGAAGCAATTTTCAACGGTTATCTCTGCCATTGATGATTTTTTAAAAACTGCGGTTAAGACCGATTTGAATGCTAAATTTAAATTGTTACGCGTAAATGCTTTGGCAAATGTAACGTTGGATAAAAAAACGCTCATTCCAGATTTGACTGAAATCACCAAAGATTTCCCCGGTAGCGACGAAGAGAAACGGGCCAATGAGATGATCCGAATTATTCAAACCGGGTTTTCTAAAAATGATTCACTTCCAGTTAAAAAGGAAAGTCCGTATATTTATTCAGATGATGCCATCCATTATATCATTGTTGTTACAGAAAAACCGATCAATGTAACGGATGTTCAGAATAAGGTAAATACATTAAATGCAGAAAAATTTGTTAATTTGAAACTTAAATCTTCAACGCTCGTATTCAACGACGGTAAAAGTTTACTGTTATTAAAAGAATTTAAATCATTAAAAAAGGGAAAAGAGTATATTTCGACATTCAAATCTAGTAAAAGAGAACTGGGAAAATTCAATGAGTTAAAAATAGTGTTGATCAGTGCAGAGAACTTGAAAAGGTTACTAGAATTAAAGAATATAGAGGAATATGAATTATTTCACGACGAAAATTATTAAATCATGATAAAAAGAGATTTTTTTGGTTCTGAAAACAACGGAGGATTCAATAAGATTATTGAAGGCACCGAAATTACAGGAGACATCGTTTCTGATTCAAACATTATCATTGAAGGTGATGTAATCGGCAATGTTTCTTGTTCTGGAAAAGTAATTATTGGTAATACCGGTAAAATTTCAGGCAATTTGGTTTGTATTGATGCTGATATCGAAGGAGCACTAGAGGGTGAGTTAACAATCGAGAACTTATTAGTACTTCGTTCAACGGCACGAATAACTGGTGATATTGAAACGGTTCGTTTGGCAATAGAAGAAGGAGGATTCTTTGAAGGTGCTTGCATCATGAAAAAACCGGGCGAAACTAGTTCCAGATTGCTTCGTGATAACGCTGAAAAAACAGCCTTAGAAGACGAGGATTAATCGAGATTTTCCAAAATCATTGAGAGGTCATACCCACAAGATGCTAAATACCTAATCAGTTTGGCCTTTTGTTTTTGTGCGTCCTTTTCAGTAGAAAGCTCATTGATTTTTCGTTTCATCAAGTAATTCATGTTTTCCCTGAAAGTAGAATTGTCTATTTGCTTAAGGGCACGCTCAATAGAAAGGGGTGGAAGTGATTTAGCTTTTAAACCCGCTTTGATTTTTTGTATGCCCCACCGCTTAATTTTTACGTGATCGTTAGCAAAAGCCTCGCAATACCGATCATGGTCAATAAACCCTTTTTCTATTAAAACGAGTATAATCTCTTCGCTTTCCGAATGAGGAACCCCTGATTCGCGCAGCTTTTTGCGAACATCAAACGCACATTTTTCTTGAAACGCACAATACCGTTCCACTTTTTTATATGCTTCTTTAAATTCAGTGGGAGTAGTAGGCATTAAAGCTCTATTTCAATGTTTTCTTTTGATTTGAAACGATATTCTAATAATTGATTGTCGGTTCGACTGCGTACCGGTATCCATTGTTTGTATTTGAAAAACCATTTCCATTGACGTGAAATAAGTCCTTTGGTGAAATATGCTTGTAAATAGGGATGAACCTCTAATGAAACTCCTTTTTCTTTTTTATCAAGCACGAGATAATTGAGGTTAAGTTCAATTTCTTCAGCAAATAAAATACTTGCTTGAATTTCGCCTGTTCCATTACATGTTGGACATTTTTCAGATGTTTGAATATTTGTTTCCGGTTTTACTCTCTGACGCGTTATTTCAATAACACCAAATTTTGAAGGGGGTAAAATATTGTGTTTTGCACGATCAGATTTCATGAATTCCTTCATTTTTTCAAAAAGAGTTCGGTTGTTCTCTTTGTCGTGCATATCGATAAAGTCGATGCATATAATACCGCCCATATCACGCAATTGAAGCAATCGAGCAATCTCTTCTGCTGCCTCGGTATTCGTGGATAAGGCGTTAGACTCTTGGCCATCAGCGCCTTTTCTGTTACCACTATTCACGTCGATAACGTGCATAGCCTCAGTGTGTTCAATAATTAAATAACCTCCGCTGTTTAAAGGGACTTTTTTACCAAACAATGTTTTGATCTGTTTATTAATTCCAAATTTTTCAAACAAACTAATGCGATTGTCATGTTGCTTAAGGATTTTCTCCTTGCCAGGAGCTATATCAGAAATATATTCCTTCATTTCGTCCAACATCACTTGATCATTCAAATGGATGTGTGTAAAGTCACCATTCAACAAATCCCTTAAAATTGAATTTGTCTTATTTAATTCACCTAAAACACGAAATGGCGGAGTCGCTTTTTTCAAGTTTTGATGCATGGTTTTCCATTTGTCCAAAAGGCCAAATAAATCTTGCTCTAAATCTGCTGTTTTTTTCTCTTCTGCAACAGTTCTAATGATTACACCAAAGTTTTTTGGCTTGATACGGTTCATTAAATCACGCAAACGATCCCGTTCAGATTGTTCTTTGATTTTCTGAGAAATGGAAATTTTTTCGGAAAAAGGAACAAGAACTAAATATCTTCCTGCCAAAGTAATCTCAGAACAAAGTCTTGGTCCTTTAGAGGAAATCGGTTCTTTGGCTACTTGAACTAAAATTGGTTGAGAAGAAGATAATATTGCATCAATTTTACCTTCTTTTTCGATGTCTTTTTCCTGTTTAAAATATTGTAAGTCACCAACATTTTGTTTCCCTTTCAGTGTCTCACGAGTAAATCTGTTTAGGGAATTAAACTGTGCGCCGAGATCTAGGTAATGCAAAAAGGCATCCTTTTCGTACCCCACATCAACAAACGCTGCGTTTAAGCTAGGCACAAGTTTTCGCACTCGGCCCAAATAAATATCCCCCACTGAAAAGTCCGACTTACCTTGTTCTTCTTGAAGCTCTATAAGCTTTCCATCACGTAACAAAGCAATCCAGACACCACCAGATCGGGCTTCTACGACTAATTCGAGATTCACTTAATGAAATTCTAAGTTAAAACTAAGAACCCACAAACCTTATGCGGGTTGAAAGAAATATCATTTCTTTTTCTTGTGACGGTTTTTACGAAGTCTTTTTTTACGCTTGTGCGTAGCCATTTTGTGTCTTTTTCTTTTTTTTCCGCTTGGCATATCTTATACTTAAAGTGTTATAATTCAGTGTTTTGCAAAAATAAGGATAATTTCCTGTGTTTTTGGGAATGCAAAGATAGAATAAAAAACGAAAAAACCCAGAAATATCGCGTATAAAGTCCTAAAAAAATTAATACAAAGATTCTTTTAATGAAGTTCGATAATCTTTAATTTCTTCACGGTTTACTTTGTGGTCTGCGTTTCGCAATAAATTCAACAAATAAAGTAGGTTTTCATTGTCTTCAATCTCTATTGGATATTCATTTCCCTCTTCATCTTCTTCAAATTGAGCCTGAACATCAAACGCTGTCTTTTCTTGCAAATATTCGTATGTTAAACGCAATACTTTGGTAACAAGAGGGTCTTGTTCTTTTTGAGCAATCTCACGCAGATCTTTTAAATCCTCAATTACTCCTGATGCGGAAACTCCATTCTTTTCAACTTTTTCAAGAATTGAATTTAATTTTTCATTTGCTACGTGCGTTTTCATAAAAGATTTTTAAATTCTGTACGTAAAAGTAATATAATCTCTTAAATAACAGCGATTTTATTCAAATGCACTAAAGATATCTTTTGCACGGAACCTTGTTGATTCTTTTTCAACTTATATTCTAACCGATACATTATCTTTGTGAAAAGCAGGTATGACCTATTTCGATTTAATTTTGAAGGGTGTCGTTACTGGGTTTATTCTCAGCATAATGATTGGCCCCGTATTTTTTGTGCTACTTGAAACAAGTATCACGAAAGGAGTCCGTGCTGCCTTGGCGCTTGATTTTGGTGTATTATTAAGTGATCTTCTTTACATTTTAATTGCATATGTTTTTTATTCAGAAGTAGCTAGTCTGAGTAGTAAAGACAATCGATACATCATGAATATTGTTGGCGGAGGAATGTTTATGGTATATGGGCTTGTTTCGTTCTTAAAAAAAACGCAAACTGCCAATAAATCAATTACGTCACCCGCTATCCCCAATTCGAAAGACATGGTTGTACTCATGGTGAAGGGCTTTTTATTAAATCTGGCAAACCCAATGGTGATTTTTTACTGGTTTAGTATTATGACGTTGGCAACAACTTATGTGAATGATGCAACAACCATTCATTCCCCTATTTTATTCTTTCTACTTGTAATAATTTTCACCTTTTTCTCTTTTGATGTTTTAAAAATAATAGGGGCTAAATACTTGCGACCACTTGTAACCAACAAACTGTTAAATGGTTTAAATAAACTTATTGGTATTGTCTTTGGCTTGTTTGGACTCTTTTTAATGCTCCGTTCGATTATTGAAATTTTACAATGAGATTAATTTATTTTGCTTTTCTACTTATCGTTCTATTCCTTCCATGGGGACTATCCGCACAGATTAAGGTAGATAAAAAAAATCTTTCTAAAGTTCAATATGAGTTTTGGGATAAAAACAAAACAGTAGTCAAAGGAGTTGGTTCTTTCTACAAAGACAAAGTAAACCGAACAACAAAAAAGCATGGAACGTGGAGGTATTTTACGAAAGAAGGCAAACTAGAAGAAGAAATTAATTATTTTAACGATTCTTTGCACGGAAGATACGTGAGTTTTTGGAATGGAAAAATTCCGAAACAAGAATCGTATTTTTATTTAGGCATCCCCGATAGTAGTTATAAGAATTGGAATGAACAAGGTGTTCTTGTGCTAGACGGATATTACGATTATGGTCGAAAAGCGGATATTTGGTATAGTTATTATGATAACGGCAAATCAATGGCCGAGGAAAAATTTATTGCCGGAGTTGGTCTATTAGAAAATTATTGGATCGATGATAGTTTGCACACTCAAACAATAAAAAAGGGCTTTGGTAGCACCAAAACGGTTTTCAAAAGCGGAAAATTAAAGGAGTTATTTACAGTAGAAAAAGGACTGAAAAACGGCGCTTATAAAGAATATAGTGCGCGCGGAGCTCTATTAACGGATGGATTTTTTAATAATGGTTTTAAAGATAGTTGCTGGACAACATACTTTAACAACGAACGTGTAGAGAAAATTGCATGTTATAAACAAGACACGCTTTATGGAGAATATTTAACGTATTATGAAACGGGACTGCTAAAAATTCATGGTTATTTTTTTCAGGGCAAAAAATCCGGAAGCTGGTCGTGGTATACGGCTGAAGGTCAGCTTGATTCAGAAGGAAGCTTTGATAATGACTTGCAAGAGGGCACTTGGAATTATTTTTTTGCCACAGGTGATTTGTCTTATAAGGCAGTTTTTTCAAAGGGGAAAAGGGAAGGTGAATGGGAATATTTTTACAGTAAAAACAGACCGTTTAAAAGAGGGAAATATTCAAATGACTTAAAGGAAGGAACGTGGAAAACATGGTATGAGTCTGGAGCACTATTGATGGAGGGCGCATACGGGAAGGATAAAGAAGAAGGAGTTTGGAATAATTACTGGGATACTGGCAAATTGAAAAATACAACGACCTTTTCTCAAGGAAAGTTAAACGGCATGTGGCAGTCTTTTTCGCCTTTAGGTAAACTAAAAGTGGAGGGTGTTTATAAAAATGATTTGCAAACCGGCAAATGGATTGAGTTGTATGAAAATGGTAGACCAAAGGATATCATCAATTTTAAAGTAGTCCGAAAAAAATCGAAGGCAAATGATTTAATTCTCAAAGGCAGGGTAAAGCAATTATCTGTTCAACATGGTGAGTTTGTCACTTTTTCCAATAAAGATTTTCAAGTTACCGAGGAAGGAAAATACCGAAAAGGGGAAAAACATGGCGTATGGTTTGCCTATCATCCTGGAGGAAGATTAATTGCAGTTCAGAATGAATATAAAAACGGCAAATTGAATGGGTTAACACAGCAGTTTGACCGACGAGGAAAGCGAATTCAATCCTCGGTTTATAAAAATGGACGTTTAGATGGCCCCATGCGCTTATATAACGAAAAAGGGAAACTAACTAAGGAAATACTATTTAAAAACGGCCAACGTGTAAGTAATGACCTCAATTTCCGCCCTTAAAAAATTGTATTTACTGAGGCATGCTGAAGCAGAATTGTTTTCTGCTTCGGGTAAGGATTTTGATCGAAAACTATCCTCAACAGGGCAAAATTGTATTCTTAATGCAGCTCCTATTTATCGAGAATCACTTACTGTTGATGCTGTTTTTTGCAGCGCTGCATCTCGAACAAAGGAAACATGGAAACTATTATATCTCAATGTAGGAACCTGTTCATTTCACACTGAATTATATGGGGCTTCTTCTGATGAGTTATTTCACTTTATTCTAGGTATTCCTAATGTGTTTTCGCATGTGTTGTTGATTGGTCATAACCCCGGATTGAGCGATTTAGCATCGTTCTTAACAGATGAATACCACTCCTTAAAAACAGGTCAATTGCTTGAAATTGAGTTGGAATCATCGGATTGGAAAATGATATCTAGAGGAATAGGTACAGAAAAGAGAAACATCTTTTGAGTTTAGTCGTATGACAGGTTAATAGCCTATGAAAAAAACGCTTGTTTTCTATTTTCTATTTTTATTTCTGTTTGCTTCTTTTGGCTACGGACAAAAACACCCACCCCTATTTCATGTTTATAAAAATCAGGTTAAACTAGGCGTTCAAGAAATTTTTATGGGAGACTTATCGGGTTATTACGAGCGTGTTTTATCTAAAAAAGTGAGCGTAGAATTTGGTGCTGGAGTAGTTCTAAGAAATTATCTCCGCGAATTTGTTCAAGAAACTGTTCAGCCTGAAAGTCGTAGAATATTGCTCGGAATGAGTATGAATGCAGGCATTAAGTATTATCCGTTTATACCTGGTGAGGCATTGTATTTAAGCATGGATTATAAAGTTAGAAGGTATAGAACACAATATAAAACCGTTTCAACAATTGGCAATGAAACATGGATTTTTAATGAATACGACCAGAAAAATATTTATCGGCTTGGAATCGGTTATGTCTATTGCATGGATGATCATATTTTCTTGGATATTTACAGCGGGGTTGGCTTAGCAGGATTAACAAATCAAAGTATGGTTCCGCAAATGAACCCCAACACCAATGAATGGGAATTTATAAAATCCCGAACATTTGATGTTAAATTACATTTTAATGTTGGGTTAAAATTTGGTTATCGCTTTTAGATAGCGTAGCAGGTAATGAAATTCGAAAGCACGATCCAACGCCAACTTCGGAATGTAAGACAACTAATTTTCCTTGGTGATAGTTTCTGATGATTCTGTGAGCTAATGTTAATCCTAAGCCCCATCCGCGTGTTTTGGTGGTGTAGCCTGGTTTGAAAATTCGCGCATATTGTTTTTTAGACATTCCCTTCCCCGTATCTAAAATATCAATGTGAATCCAGCTGTTTTCCTGTGCAATTTGAACCTGTAATTTTCCTTTTCCTTCCATTGCATCTACACCGTTTTTGCAAATATTTTCTATCACCCATTCAATGAGCGAAGGGTTGTGTTTTAAAAAAATTGGGCCTTCATTGATAATGCGATAATCAACAGTTACCTTATCGGAAATGCGGGTTCTTAAATAGTCCAAGATATTCCCGATGGTTACCACCAAGTCCTTATTCTCCATTTTAGCTCCAGAACCGATTTTTGAAAAACGATCTGTAATAATTTCAAGTCGATCCACATCTTTTTGCATTTCTTTCACAATCATTGGGTCAACATGTTGGGTTTCCAAGTATTGTACCCAAGCCATCAGCGAAGATAAAGGCGTCCCCAATTGATGAGCCGTTTCTTTAGCCATGCCTGCCCAAACCTGGTTTTGTTCTGCTTTTCGAAAAGTTGAAAACACTAAATAAGCCGTGAAAACGAATAATCCAATAATAATAAATTGAATGACTGGATACCATTGTAATTTTTTTAGTTCAGCACTTTCATCGTAATAAATTAAGTTTCTTGTCCCATCTTTGAAATCTAAAATAATAGGTGGGTTTTTTTGTTTAAAAGCAGTGAGGAAATCGCTTTTTTGACCCGCGGATAATTGATTAATTTTCAAATTATTACCAATCGATTTCCCCGTTTTGGAATCAACCAATAACACAGGTATTTGATCTTGGTTTTCAATCAATTCCTTATTAAAAGCATGGATAATGGAATCGCGTTCTTTTTCAAGCTGTATGAGCTCCTTGGAATCAAAATAGGCGCAGGTCATTGTCATCCCCTCAAAAACATCTACAGTAAATGATCGCCCTGTATTTTTCCAAAGTAACGCAGTTTTTTGAAGGGTGTCATCTAATAATTTGGTGCGTTCAACTGTCGTTTTTAGTGGATACAATGCACGAATTTCAGCTGTATCGATGGGCGTATTTTTATAATTAGTAACAATGTTTTGATCATCCAACACAATGACTGGAATGTCCGTATTTTTGTTTATAATTGAAAACGCTAATTGGATACTTGCATCACCTTCAATGGGCGATAAAAACAGGGAGCGTGTTGCATCTATCCACGTGTTTACCTCTTGTTTTTCCCGATTTCGAAGTTTGGTAAACGTTCGGTTGGTTAATTTAACTAACTCTAATTTCTTTTTTATTGCTTCCGCCCACTGAGTTGCCTTTTCTCGTTCTCGTTTGCTTAAGTCGGAAACCATTACATTTGATACATACAAGGAAATAATGAACAACACTAAGGCGCCAATTAATAGAAATATTTTCCACCGCTGTTTATTTGAATATAACCCCATTGAGTACATAAAAATAGACAAATTCCTTCAGTTTAAAAAAATGGTTATTCATTTAATCCATTGGGTTCATATTTATTCGTGTTTCTGGGTCTAATTGATTATTTAAATTTATTACCTTTCGCCACTATTAAAGGATATTTCTGCTATGAAAACACTATTGAAGTTAGGACCATTAAAAGTATTTTTGATTGCATTTTTGATTATTACAATACCATTATTCGTTTTTCCAATAAACTTGTTTTCGGGAATAATCGTTTTTGGTAAACTGGGTATTGAAAGAGAAGTTCCGTTAAGTTTATCCTATTTTGTGGGCTTGGGATATGAACCAAATGATTTGAAATCATTGGGGATAACTGACTTTTATTTAACAGGTAAAGGCAAAATGATTGCTTTTATTTTCCTGATTGGAATTCCAAGCTTACTCGCTTATAGTGCTTATTTATTTCAGAAAAAGTAAAATTATAATTGCCCATCTGAATGGTAAAACCCCGCTTTGTATATTTTGACTTTGATTAATATTCCATCTTTGTCATATTCGTATACCTTCCCCTCCCATAATTGACCATTTTTGAATTGTCCGTCTTGCCAAATTTCATCATTGGGGGTATAACATTTATTGTAATCATTTGGTAAAAATGGTTTCCCCCGGGTGCGTGGGGTTCCTAATAAAGGTGCTTTAATTGCTGTTTTTGAATATGAAGTAATGGTGTTTGCTTCACCCGATTCTGCCTTAACAGAGGATAATATTGCCCCATTTGAACCATAACTAATTTCTTCTTTTATTTTTCCATTTTCGAAATATCGAGTAGCCTTACCGGTTGGTGCACCATTCATTGCCTCATATTCGTATTCTAAATTTCCGTTTTCATAGAAATACTTTGTTTTACCTTGTTCTTTTCCTGTTTGATTAAAATTTCCAGCATATTCTATTTTCCCATTTTCAAAGTGCCGCGTTAACGAATCTTTGTATAGATTTAATACTAAATTTCCTTTTTCCCTGATCTTACCATTGAGGTAATATTTAGTGTATGAACCCATTGGTCTGTTGTTCTTATAAACTGCTTCGATTTGAATGTTTTTTCCATCCGAATGATAGCGTTTCCATAACCCTTCTTTTCTACCGTTGACAAATGTTCCTTCTTCGTAAATTAGTTTGGTTCCTTTTTGATAAATTACCCATTTACCCGTTTTTTTTCCGCTGGCATCTTTTTGATTTAAACTTTGTGCAAGTATCATTGAGTTCAGAGAACCAAAAATAAAAAGTATGAGTAGCAGTGATTTCATTCCTACTAAATTAAGTATTTTAGGCCACTTGAAAAATGAAAATTTTAATTGCTCAGCCGAAATAGGTAAATATTTTGCAATTTTACACCTAAAAATAGCGCTATGAGTATTTCCTCTTTACAACCGACTAAACTTTGGTCCAATTTTGAATCCTTAAATGCCGTTCCTCGTCCTTCCAAGAAAGAAGAACTTGTCCGTCAATTCATGGTGGACTTTGGGAATTCCTTGGGATTAGAAACGATAATTGATAAAATTGGGAATGTAATTATTAAAAAAGCTGCGTCACCTGGAATGGAAAATCGAAAAACGGTTATTCTTCAATCCCATTTGGATATGGTTCATCAAAAAAACTCGGATCGCGTATTTGATTTTGATTCTCAAGGAATTGAAATGATTGTTGAGGGTGATTGGGTAAGAGCAAATGGAACAACACTAGGCGCGGATAACGGAATTGGTGTTGCAGCAATTATGGGAGTCTTGGGATCTAACACGATTGAGCATCCCGCGATTGAGGCTTTTTTTACAATTGACGAAGAGACCGGAATGACGGGGGCCATGAAAATGGATGGATCATTGTTTCAAGGTGAAATTTTGTTGAATTTAGATACGGAAGATGACGATGAATTATCTATCGGTTGTGCAGGCGGAATAGATACAAATACAAACTACACTTATTCTGAAGTACCAGTAATTGCTGGAAGTAAAACGATTGAGATTTCCATGCGAGGATTACTAGGCGGACATTCGGGTATGGACATCGATAAAGGCCGTGGAAATGCCAACAAATGGATGGCGCGTATTCTTTGGGAATTGAGTCAATCGCTTTCTTTCCAATTGGTTTCGTTTGATGGGGGTAGTTTACGCAATGCAATTCCTCGTGAAGCGACAGCGGTTATTGCTTTTTCCACAGATGACGCACCTCATTTTCATGCTGAATTTGATACGCGAGTCGCGATTTTGAAAGAAGAATATACGTCAATTGAATTGGCAATTAATATTCAGGCTAAAGAAATAGAGTCCGCAGTATCGGCAATGCCAGCTTCAGATTGCAAGAAAATTTTAAACCTGCTTTGTTCGGTTCAAAATGGTGTTTTCAGAATGAGTCCGGACATTGCCGCATTGGTGGAAGCTTCTTCTAGTCTGGCGCGAATTATTATTTCAACTGGTTCTTTCACAAGTCAATCCTTACAAAGGAGTAGTGTTGAGTCAACGAAATCAGAAATTGCTATGACTATTCGTTGTGCGTTTGAAAATGCTGGTTGCGATGTGGTTCAAGGGGGCGATTATCCTGGGTGGAAACCAAATCCAAATTCAGCGATTCTTCAACTAATGGAAAAATTGTATAAGGAAATGCATCACGAAGACCCAAAAGTGAAGGCGTGTCATGCAGGACTTGAATGCGGAATCTTGAGCAAACACCTTCCGGGTGTAGACATGATTTCTTTTGGGCCAAATATTCGTGCAGCACATTCACCGGATGAAAAAGTACAAATTTCATCAGTTCAAAAATTCTGGAAGTATTACCTGGAAACCCTGAAGCAAATTCCATTAAAATAAATGATCGTTCTTCAAGAGACGTATATTGGATCGGCCGGTAGAGAGGCCTTGATTGAGCTTGTTATTCTGGATAAATTCAATCAAAACTTATTAGTTTTTGTTCATGGCTACATGGGTTTCAAAGATTGGGGCGCCTGGAATCTTATGAAAGATTATTTTTTAAATAAAGGCTTTGGCTTTTGTACATTTAATATCACACACAACGGCACAACGGTTGAAAAGCCACAAGACTTTGCGGATTTGGATGCGTTTTCTAAAAATCGCTATTCCTACGAAAAACAAGATGTGCTCTGTGCCTTGGATTGGTTCCAAAATAAAGTTGATTTAACGACTTGTAATGTTCATTTGGTTGGACATTCTCGAGGTGGAGGAATTGCATTACTTTGTGCTTCGGATAGCAGAGTTTCATCCGTTATTACTATAGCAGCAATATCCTCCATTGAAAAACGCTTTGATTTACCATCTGACATACTCGAAGATTGGAAAAAAATCGGCGTACGGTATGTGAAAAATAGCAGGACTCATCAAGAAATGCCACATTTCATTGAGCAATTAACCGATTTTGAAACGCATCGAAGTGAGTTGGATATTCGTAAAGCGTGTATGCAATTGAAAAAACCACTGCTCATTCTTCACGGGGATCAAGATGAATCCGTTTCCATCGAGGAAGGAGAAGCAATTGCGGAATGGACAAAACAATCACTTCATGTTATACATGGTGCAAATCACACGTTTGGGGCCAGCCATCCGTTTCCAGAACAAACCTTGCCGTCAGAATTGCAGATGTGTTGCGAAAAAATCGTCGAATTTATTGATTCGTTAAAATAAAATCAATCGAGTGTTGGTTGAATAAATCCGGTTGTCCTATATTTAGCACATGACTGAGGTTTTCTGTAATTTTAGTTTACAGTAAACATGTTACAGTAAACAATGACTGATAGTAAAAACTATCCATTCGCATGAATAAATTCAATAGAATGTCGGTTGAATAAATCCGGTTGTTCGATATTCACCACGTGACCACAATTTTCAATAATTGTGAGCAATGTAGCTGTATTTTTTTGTACAATTTCGCGAACCGGCGGTAAGAACAAATGATCTTCGCTTCCCATGATATAAAGCGTGGGAATGGCGATGCGGGTGTATTCCAATTTGGCTAAATAGGCCGTTAATCGCGCCGTTAATTTAAACCATCGATTAAATTCCTTAGACATGAGTTTTTGTGCCTCGCGTATAAACAATAACCGTGATTGCTTGTGGTTTTTATTCGGCATGATGATGCGCGCAAACAACGAATAGAGCGACATATACGGAATAAACGGATGAAGTATGCGGCCTCCGCGTAATAACAAGCGTGATTTAAACGTTAGTTTGGTTATCGCCCCAGAATACACCATCGTTTTAACCACAGAAGGTTTTACCAAAGCAATTTGTTGAATAATTATTGTGCCCATTGACACACCTACAAAATGAGCATGATGAATTTTTTCTCTTTCCAAAGTGGTTAGAACATCGTTTGCTAGAAGCTCGAATGAATATTTTTTATCTGTTGCGTGATTTTTGGATTTTCCATGCCCTCGTAAATCGATTAGAAGTACGTTGAAATTATCCGAAAAGGCTTTCACTTGCTTGAACCAAATAGAAGAACTCCCTCCTGCACCATGGATAAATACAATCCATTCGGCGCTTGTGGCGTGTTCCATTCGTTTTACGTGCAGCATATTTTATAAAAAAAACGCCCTAAAAAAAATTAGGGTGCTTCAAAGGTATGAATAAATCGATTACTTCTTGTCGTTTACTTCTTCAAAGTCAACATCAGTAACTTCTTCTTGTGGGTTTCCACTTGGCTCGTTAGGAGCTCCTGCTTCTCCACCAGCATTTGATGCATTATACATTTCTTGTGATGCTGCTTGGAAAATAGTTTCCAACTTCTCTAAAGCAGCTTCTAAATTGTCTATGTTTCTAGCTTCATATTGAGCTTTCAATTCAGCTAAAGCATCGTCAATTGGTTGTTTTTTGTCAGCAGGGATTTTATCGCCAAATTCTTTCAATTGTTTTTCTGTTTGGAAAATCACTGAATCTGCTTTATTCAACAACTCTGCTTCTTGTTGCTTTTTCTTATCGTCTTCTGCATTTAATTCAGCTTCGCGCTTCATTTTTTCGATTTCTTCTTGGCTCAAGCCAGTTGATGATTCAATGCGGATTTTTTGCTCTTTTCCGGTTCCTTTGTCTTTTGCACTCACATTAATAATTCCATTCGCGTCTAAGTCAAAAGTTACTTCGATTTGTGGGACACCTCTTTGTGCTGGAGGAATTCCGTCTAAATGAAATCGACCAATTGTTCTATTGTCTTTCGCCATTGGACGTTCACCTTGTATTACGTGAATTTCTACGGAAGGTTGATTGTCACTAGCAGTGGAGAAAACTTCGCTTTTCTTTGTTGGAATCGTCGTGTTGGCATCAATTAACTTAGTCAATACACCTCCCATTGTTTCAATCCCTAAAGAAAGTGGAGTTACGTCTAATAAAAGTACATCTTTCACCTCTCCAGTTAATACTCCTCCTTGAATAGCAGCACCAATAGCAACCACCTCATCCGGATTTACTCCTTTACTTGGTGATTTTCCGAAGAATTTCTCAACTGCTTCTTGTACTGCGGGAATACGTGTTGAACCTCCCACTAAGATAATTTCATCGATATCATTTACAGATAATCCTGCATTTTTCAATGCTGATTTACATGGATCAATCGTTCTGATTACTAAATCCCCTACTAGTTGCTCGAATTTCGCTTTTGTCATCGAACGCACTAAGTGTTTTGGAATACCATCAACTGGCATGATGTATGGCAAATTGATTTCTGAAGAAGTAGTGCTTGAAAGCTCAATTTTCGCTTTTTCCGCAGCTTCTTTCAATCGTTGTAAGGCCATTGGATCTTTGCTTAAATCCAACCCACCGTTTTCGTCTTTGAATTCTTGAACCAACCAATCAATGATTTTTTGATCAAAGTCATCACCACCTAAATGTGTATCACCATCTGTTGAAAGTACTTCAAATACGCCATCTCCTAATTCAAGGATTGAAACGTCGTGCGTACCACCACCACAGTCAAAAACAACGATTTTCATATCAATGCTTTTCTTGTCAAGTCCGTATGCCAAAGCTGCTGCAGTTGGCTCATTGATGATTCGTTTTACTTGTAAACCAGCGATTTCACCCGCTTCTTTCGTCGCTTGACGTTGCGCATCATTAAAATAAGCCGGAACCGTGATAACCGCCTCTGTTACTTCATGACCCAAATAATCTTCCGCTGTTTTTTTCATTTTTTGCAAAATGATTGCTGAAATTTCTTGAGGCGTATAATTACGATCGTCTATTTTTACGCGAGGAGTATTGTTATCTCCTTTTACTACCTGATAAGGTACGCGGCCTGCTTCCATTGTTGTTTCGTCGAATGAGTTCCCCATAAAACGCTTAATCGAATAAATCGTTTTTGTTGGATTGGTGATTGCTTGGCGTTTTGCCGGGTCACCTACTTTTCTTTCTCCGCCTTCAACAAATGCTACAACAGATGGCGTTGTTCTTTTTCCTTCTGCATTGGCAATTACTACTGGCTCATTACCTTCCATAACCGAAACACACGAGTTGGTGGTTCCTAAGTCAATTCCTATTATTTTTCCCATGTTATAAATTTTTCAATTTTTTTTGACAATCGGGAAAGTCAATTAATATGCCATCAGCAATAGAACCAAAAAAAATGACAAAATGCAATAAAGAACTACGGTTTTACTGTCAAATCGTCAGAAATTATGACAATTTAATGCGCTTCCAACCAATTATTTGCCAGTTGCATTTCTACTTCCATGGGCACAACTAACGAAATTGCTCTCTCCATGGCATCTTTTACCAAGGCTTGCATCATCTCTTTTTCGGTGTTGTGAATATCAAAAACCAACTCATCATGCACCTGCAAAATCATTTTCGATTGCACGCCAGCTTTTTTCATGGAAGAATTTACCGCAATCATAGCCATTTTGATAATATCTGCTGCCGAACCTTGAATCGGTGCATTTATGGCATTGCGCTCAGCAAAACCGCGCATCACTGCATTGGCGGAATTAATATCAGGTAAATACCGTCTGCGTTTCATGATTGTTTCCACGTAGCCTTTTTCTCGTGCCATGTGAATAACCCCGTCCATGTAGGATTTCAGTTGACCAAATTGTTCGAAGTAACTATTAATAATTGTTTTTGCTTCGGTTCTGGAAATATTCAATGTTTGCGATAATCCAAATGCCGACTGGCCATATATTATTCCAAAATTTACGGCTTTGGCCGCGCTTCGTTGATCGCGTGTTACGGTTTCCAATGCTATATTAAACACTTTTGCTGCAGTTGCAGTATGGATGTCTACTCCTTCTTGGAATGCCTGAATCATGTTTTTATCACCACTCAAGGCAGCAATAATTCTCAATTCTATTTGCGAATAGTCGGCTGCCATCAATTGATACTCAGCTGAACGAGGAACGAAAGCCCTTCTAATTTCTTTTCCTTTAGCGGAACGAATAGGGATGTTTTGCAAATTGGGATTGTTTGAACTTAGTCTGCCGGTGGCTGTAACGGTTTGCATAAAATTGGTGTGAATGCGTCCATCCACTTTATCGCACAGGGTTGGCAGCGGATCAACATAGGTGCTCTTCAATTTTCGCAGCTGTCTAAATTCCAAAATAAGGGGCACAATTGCATGGTCTTTTTCGTGCTTCATCAACACATCTTCCGAAGTAGCATATTGTCCTGTTTTGGTTTTTTTTGCTTTGCTGGAAATTTTCAAATGGTCAAAAAGTACCTCTCCCAATTGTTTTGGGGAATCTACATTGAAATCAACTCCCGCAAGCGTTTTTATTTCACTATCTAATCGCAGCAAGGTTTTTTCAAGTTCCTTGGAATAATCTTGTAGGGCTTTAACGTCTATCGCAATGCCTTCCTCTTCCATATCTTTCAACACTTCCACCAAAGGCATTTCCATGCGGTAGAACAATTCCTTCAAGTGATCTTTTTGAATTTCTGGTTCTAGTATTTGCTTTAATTGAAATGTGATGTCGGCATCTTCACTGGCATAATCTGCAATTTCTTCCGGACTTAAATCGCGCATATTCCCTTGGTTTTTCCCCTTTTTTCCGATGAGTGTTTCAATCGAAATGGGTTGGTAACTCAAGTAATAATTGGCCAGAAAATCCATATTCTGTTTCGCTTCTGGATTGATTAAATAATGGGCGATCATTGTGTCAAATGTTGGTTCTGAAACCTTAATTCCATACCGATTCAACACTTTTAAATCGTATTTAATGTTGTGTGCAATTTTTTCAATGGACGTTGACTCAAAAAATGGCTTGAATTCTTCCACAATTTTTTTGGCTTCTTCAAAATCAGCAGGCACAGCTACATAAAATCCTTCTCTAGCTTTGTAGGAAAAAGAAAACCCAACCAAATCAGCGTGCAAGGCATCAATATTCGTTGTTTCGGTGTCAAAGCAAACCTGTTGTTGTTTCAGCAATAGATCTATCAGTTCACGTCTTTCGGTAGCCGTTGAGATTAGGTGATAGCTCGGTTTTTCAGTAACAATAGTTTTATAAGAAGCTGTTTCAATGGGTTCTTGAGGCTCCAGCATGCTTTGGGCACCAAACAAATCCAATTGATTTTCTGATTGGGCTACCGAATTGTTTTTTGATGAGGTGGAAACAACTATTTCTTCGCCAATGATGCGTTTGGCAAGCGCTACAAATTCGAGTTCGGTAAAAACTTCTCGAATTTTATCTGCATCAACGGGCTCTACCTGGAGTGCTTTTTCATCAAACTCAATTTCAACGTCAGTAATGATTGTAGCCAGCATCTTTGAAACCAATCCTTGATCGGCAAAATTGCGCACATTTTCTTGTTGTTTCCCTTTTAATTCATGTGCGTTAGCAATCAAATTTTCGACCGACCCATAGGTTTTAATCAATTGTTTGGATGTTTTTTCTCCAATTCCCGGAATTCCCGGAATATTGTCTGCGGCGTCTCCCCACAATCCTAAAATGTCAATAACTTGCAGCGGATTTTCCACTTCAAATTTGGCACACACCTCTTTCACTCCCATAATTTCGGGTGGATTACCTCCACGTCCGGGTTTGTAAATCAAGCAGTTTTCTGTGACCAATTGCGCGTAATCCTTATCGGGAGTCATCATGTAGGTCAAAAATCCTTCTGTTTCCGCTTTCCAAGCGATAGTTCCAATAACGTCGTCGGCCTCATATCCAGTTACTTCTAATCGCGGAATATTAAACGCTTCCACAATCCGTTTGATGGGTTGAATCATCGATTTGATATCTTCGGGCATTTCATCTCGGTGTGCTTTGTAGGCTTCAAATTCTTCTTGGCGCATCGTTGAGCCACCCGGAGGATCAAAAACAACAGCAATGTGTGTAGGTTTTTCCGTTTTCAGGATGTCAATGAGCACATTGGTAAAGCCAAATGCGGCGGAGGTGTTTTGTCCTTGCGAGTTTATCCTTGGGTTTTTAGCAAAAGCAAAGTAGGCGCGATAAATCAGTGCATAGGCATCCAACAAAAATAGTTTACGGGGCGAGTCAGCAGATAGCATAAGGGAAATTTAGTGCCCGAAGATAGTGTTTTCGTTTTGAAAAAAGAAACGAAGAATTAGGATCTACGAAACAATTTTGGGCTACAACCAACACAAGCTTATCGAGCCTGTCGAGATAAGCTTGATTCGACAAGCTCATCAAGCTCGTATGGCTGATTGATCTTGTCGAAATCAGCCGTTTTTACTCCTCGACAGCTCTTTAAGTTTTTCGAGATCTCCGTTAATCAACGCTTCCTTTTTCTTGTGACTCCAACCTTGAATTTGTTTTTCTCTGTAAAACGCCCAATCTATTCGTGTAAATGTTTCAAAATAAACAAGCTCTACTGGTAAGTGCTTTTTCGTGAAATTAGCTCCCTGACCACTTTGGTGTTGGTTCAATCTTCTTTCTAAATTTTTAGTGCTACCGGTATAGAATTTATCATTTGCACATTTTAAAATATACATGGTTGGTTTTGACATACTTTAAATTACGAAAAATAATTGAAATCGCCAAGCTTGTTTCGATAAACTCAACAAGCTTATCGAGCTATATATACTGAGTTTACCGAAGTATGTCGAGATGAGCTTACTTCGATGCACTCAGCAAGCTCGTATGGCTGATTGAGCTTGTCTTGCTAATTGATCCTGTCGTGCTTATCGAGCCTGTCGAGATAAGCCTGCCGATTGTAGTCTGAGCCTGCCGAAGACTACTTCACCAACGCCCGCAAAAACAAAATCTCATCTTCCAAATGCCGTATTCTGCTCTCGTATTGCTGAAGAAGTTTGTCGGGAATGTTGATATGGTTAATTCCAATATTTCCTTCTTGGGTACAATTATTAAACACATTTTGATGATCAAAACCCAGGGCTTGAACAGGATCCACTTCCAAAATAGCAGCAATTTCGTTTAATCGATTGATGGTGAGTTGTGTTTCTCCACTTTCAATTTTAGAATAGGCACGTGTGCTTAGCCCTAATTGTTGCGCCATATACTCTTGCGTGAAATTTTTTAGCTCACGGAGTTGTTTCAATTTAATTTCGGGATGTTCAATCATGTTAATGAGAATTATTAGTTCAAATATAGAATATTTAATTCAATATAAGAAGGATTAATACTATAAAAAAATGAGGTGAAACCTACCTTTGTAAAGCATAAGTATAATTGATGGAACACAAATTCAAAGCTAACGAACTTTTTAATCTTAGTGTAGATACAAAGTCGGTATTTCCGTTGAATTTGGAGTTTATTGTAAAGGACAAAAAATCGAAGGATTTTTCCGGACCAGGTATTTACTTTTTGTATTACAAGGAAGAATTGGTATATATCGGATATTTTCACTCAAGTAAGCTAAGCAACGATGTTCGCACGCAGAGGTGGATTAAGGAATTGGCATCCATAACAATGAGGGGCAAGCAGATCGTCTTTACCCAAAGAGCATTTGATGCCCACCAAAACTGTGTTAATTATCCTGTTTTTCAAGGAGAAATTAGTGATAATGGTTTTCTGACATCCGCTAACAGGGTACTATTTACTGATAAAAATTGGACTTCATTTCAGACCAATGATTTTTTAGGTGATTTCACTTTTTACTGGTTTAAAGAAGAAAAAAATCTAAACAGAACAAGAGAGGAACTGAAAGAAGTTACCAGTCAATTAAGAAAATTTTATAAACCCACATGCAACGGGTAGTTGCAAAAAACAATTTATTTATGAAAAAAATAACACTTTCAGTTTTAGTTTTAAGTTCTGTTGTCTGCTTTGGGCAGCAGCAAATTTCAAATGGTGATTTAGAATTATGGCAAAGTTTGAGTTTTTGCGATCAACCTTCGCAGTGGTTAGACCCTTCTAACTCGCCTGGTAATACAAATTTTGGGACAAATAACTTCTTTGCAGACCCTATGGTTTTAGGCCCAGACGTTGAATCCATTACTACGTTGAAAATTACAGGCATACAAGCTGCAGGAGGAACAGGAAATTCAGTATTGTTAGAAACAAAAGCTGCGGTGGGACAAACTTTATTAAATTTAGGAATTACCAAAATATCTGGGCTTTTATCAAGATTAGAAAATTTCACTGGTCAAATTCCACTATCTTTGAGTCTGGATGTAAAACCTCAAGTTTTATCAGGAGATACAGCATATGTTTATGTTGAATTCAGAGATGCATCAGATAACATCGTCAAATATGCTTATCAAGAATGGACTAACATTGTCAATAGTTGGCAAAATGTTACTATTCCAATAATTGATTATGCTCCAGGAGTTATCTCAAAGGTCTATATAAAATGTATCTCATCCTCTTCTTTAAATGGAACTGAAGTAGTTGGTTCTAAATTACATCTTGATAATTTTTCATTTAATTATCCTTGTCAAGTTGACAATCAAGTATACCTTACAAATATGGCTTTCTATAGTTCTAATAATGCAACAAGTCAAATGGGTGCAATAGGTTACAATTTACCATCAACTTTAACACCAAACGCTAATAACCCCAATAACTTTTTGGATATTGGCAAACCAATAAGATTCAAAATCAACTGTAAAAACACAAAACAAAATGGTCAATCTATAGTTTCTGGCCAATGTCGAATTTCAACAACTGACCCAAACATTCAATTGATTGATAGTTTATCTGGTTTAAACAACGTCGGATGGAATAGTCAAGGTTGGTCAACAGATGAGTTTGAAATTGTAGTTAACAACAACGTTACAACAAGTTACACAGCATATGTTGATTTTATAGTAATAGAAAACGGAATTGAATATATTACTCCATGTGTGCCAATTCCAGTTAAACCTTTTACTGTATCAACTTACAGTGTTGATGATGACAACAATCCAGATAGTCAAGGTGATGGAGACCAAATTATTGAACCAAACGAAACTATCGAGGTTCTACCTCTACTTAATAATACCTCTGAATTTGATGCTTCATTAGTAAAAGGATATTTTTTAAATATTGATAATTATAATAATATCAATATTTGGAATAACGTAAATGGTGCATCAGGTCCAGTATACAATAATAGTGTTTGGAACTATTCATTTGGACAACCTCAACCAATTCCAGCTGGAACAAATAATTCTAGCCCTCAATTCGATTTTGTTTTTGATTACAATTTGTCATCATTATATTCTTTCGATTTATATTTAGCGACTCATGGCGGTATTTATTTATTTGGCGCTAACAATGATAAAACATTGATCCGTACAACGAATAAACTCACTTTTAATCAAGGAAATCCTCAAGCCCCGATGAGTAGTGTAAGCATTAATGATGATTTAAATAACTTAATAAGTATATACCCTAATCCAGCAAATGATTATCTTGTAATTGATTCAAAAAATCTAATTTTATCTGCTGATTTGGTTGATGCAATTGGAAAAACTATAAAAATAAATGCCCAAAATGGAAAATATCTATTGGATAATGTGTCAGAAGGTATTTATACATTGAGAGTTGTTTGCTTTGATGGAACAATAATAACAGATAAGGTGGTAATTAAAAAATAATTGGGATAATTTTCATAAGCTTTATTCCTAATTATATTAAACCGGGCTAGTCCCGGTTTTTTTATTCTACAAACTTTCCTTACTTCCTCTGAAATCAGAAAAATTTGGGGCTTATATAAATATGAGTAGCTTATCGAGCCTGTCGAGATAAGCTTATTGAGTAGATGATAAGTGAGTTTTGTGCATGATGAGCCAGTCGTACACATGATGAGCTCGTCGAATCATGTCATGCTGATTTCAAGAATCTCAATTTATTCGCCTTATTAATTTGTTTATAATATAATCAATTTTTTGATTATTATTTCGTATATTCATAAAAGATTGTCTTATTCAATTAAAGATTTTTTAGTCAAAAAACAAAATTAATAGTAATATATTTATTACCTTTGCATGAAATACAGTGAACTTTTCCGCCTTCTGAAACGAGATGGTTGGATTGAAATTAGACAAAAAGGAAGCCATGTAATTTGGGAACACTCAATTAAGAACGAACAATTAACTGTGCCATACCACGCCAGTAAAGAAGTAAAAAAAGGCCTTTTAACTGCTATTTTGAAACAAGCTAATATCAAAACCAAAAAGCGATGAATAAACCTAACATAAAAGTTACTATTCTTAAAGAAGACAAAGGGTTTAGCGCTCATGCCTCTGTGAAAAATAATTTCATTGCCTCCGAGGCAGAATCATTTGAGTGCTTAATAGCTAATTTTCTGGAAGCGGTTAATTTTACTTTTGAAAAAAAAGGAATCTCTTACATAAAAGAAGAGTTGAAATTTACCTATGACCTTACTAGTTTTTTTGAGAATTACAAGGTGATCAACGCGAAAGCCTTATCTGAAAGAATCGGAATGAATCAAAGCTTGTTGGCCCAATACATTAATGGAATTAAGCATCCCTCCTCGTCCCAAATCAAACGCATTTTATTGGGGGTTCAACAAGTTGGTCGAGAACTCGCGGAGATTAACTTCATTTTTTGAGAAAAAGATCGCACAAATCAAACTCAGCGCCACTAAAAACTGTCTTTTTTTGGAATTGAATTCCAAATAATTCCATATATTTATGTACATTTGAATTATTTAATATTTGTTTTATGAAAAAAATAGTTGTGTTGAGTTTATTGTGTTTTTTAACCTTGAATAGTTGTATTATTCAAAAGCGTTATCATTTGAAAGGATTTCAAATCAGCAAATCAGGAGTGGGCAAAAAGGTTAAAATTTCTCCCAGAAAGGAAAATGCTACGCTAAATTTTGTAGAAAATGTAGCATTGAAGACCGAACTTATTCATTCAAAAAAAATAAATCAAGAATCAAGAAAAACCATAACTCCAAGAGGTTCTTTTGAGTATCAACCCGAATTACAAGAAACGAATAGAAAGGCCCATGTTAGCCTCAATACATCAATTCCTCTCGCTAATCAGGCTAACAATAAAAAGAGTACTAATCAGTTCGGATCTACCAAAATCATTCGGATATCAGACCATTCTCAACTTCAACAAACCGAATTAAAACAGGGGTCGAATCCAAAATCAATTCACCAACAAAAAATTACGCCCGCTAAAATGCCCTTGTGGAAACAAGCAGTTATCGCATTGAGTGTTCTTTTAGTTTTAATAGGTCTCTACATTGCACTAGTCTTTTCAGAAATTTTTGCTTTTGGAAATTAATTAGTGTAAATCATTAGGATTTGTGGCTATAATTCTGATTTATAAAATCACATATACCTCGCGGAATCAATCAAAAAACACCACTTTCCGCGAGTAATAGAATTTAATTTATAAGGTTTTCCAGTGAAAGATCTTGTTGGATGAATCAAAGCTTGTTGGCGCAATACATCAAAGGGATTAAAAAACTCTCAACTGCGCAGATGAAACGTATTTTAACAGGTTTACAACAAATAGGTAGAGAACTTACGGAAGTTCAGCTGTTACTCTGATTAAATCTTTTATCAGTATCACTAAAAAAATAGGTTTTTAGTGAATAGACATTGAACACCCATAAAAAGCAGTTATCCAAATGGAGCACTATCAGCGTTTGAATTCAAATGGAAACCTACAAAAAAATAAAAACACCACTCGCTTTTATCAAAGCATATGACACAAAATCAATGCTTATCTCGACAGGCTCGATAAGCTGTTGTTCTGATTGAGCTTACTTCGATATACCTCGATTAACTCGGTATTTGAAACTCAGCAAGCTAGTATGGCTTATCGAGCTTGTCCTTTTCATGATGAGCTTGTTTAGGTGATTAAATCACACCACCTGTTTGTGAATTTCGGTAGCCCAAAGATGAACATTACGGTAGGTCTTTTTAAGTTCTCCATTTCTTGAACGAAAAAGCAGCGACGGTTCTTTGTTTTCCCTTGAGTTATCATAAATATAGAGACGATCAACAATTTTGGATATAAGCGCACAATTAACAATTGATTTACTGTACCTAGAAATAATTTTTGGGATTGGTACGTCATGGCCACCTTGTATAACCCTTCGGGCAATTCTAGATGCATTAATTGTTGGGGAATCAGTACAAACAAAAAAGATTCGAATAAAATATCCTAATTCTTTTGCTCTATAGATAAAATCTATTTTCTCTGAACTTGAAAAGACTGTTTCAAATATTATACTTTTTCGCTCACTCAGTAAATTATAGCGCTGCTCAGTGGCATATTTTGCGGCTTTACCAATAGCTTCTGGGGAATTCCAATCTCCAAATATATTATTTGCAATATCATCAGGATTAATATAGGTAGCAGAATCCAGCCACTCGTGTTTTAATATTTTACGGGTTATAGATGTTTTACCAGATCCATTTGGGCCACAAATAACAATAAGAGTTGGTTTTTTCACTTTTTGAACCTGTACTCTTTTTGCATTTTCACTAATTGCATTTGAATAGCTTTTTCAATACTCAAAACAATTTGTTTTTGTTCCTCACGCGCATCTTCAGCCACTTCAAGCATAATTTGATGAAGACTCTTTAGAGAAGGGTCTTTGGAACTATCTGCGAGATTTATTTTCATTTAAACGAAGTTAAGGAAAAAAATTTAATAAATAAAGCTTACTTCGACGAACTCAGCAAGCTCTTATCGCACCTGTCGTGATTATCGAGCTTGTCGAGATAAGCACATTATTTCTCCAACTGCCCCAAACGCACAGCGAGATCCAACAAGCGATTGGAATAACCGGCTTCGTTGTCATACCAGCCCACAACTTTTATCATGCTTCCAACAACACTTGTCAATCCAGCATCAAATAAACAACTAGCTGGATTTCCAATAATGTCTACCGAAACAATTGGGTCTTCTGTATAGGCTAAAATTCCTTTCAAATGGGTTTCTGACGCATGCTTCATAGCTGCATTGATTTGATCAATCGTAATTTTTTCAGGAGCAACTAAAGTTATTTCGGTTAAAGATCCATCAGCTACGGGTACACGCACACATCCTCCTCCCGTTATTCCATGAAGTTCGGGGAAAATTTTGGTAATGGCTTTGGCTGCGCCAGTTGATGTAGGTACAATTGATTGAGCCGCTGCCCGAGCCCTACGCAAATCTTTGTGTGGCGCATCATGCAAACGCTGATCAGATGTATAACTATGCACCGTAGAAATATAACATCCTTCAATGGTGCAAAGACTTTTAATTACCTGCACCATGGGCGCAGCATTATTGGTTGTGCACGAAGCATTGGAAATAATTTTCTCGTCTCCGGTGAGTAAATTGTCGTTTACCCCCATCACAACAGTTGGGATTTCTGCAGAGTTTGCCGGTGCTGAAATAATGACTTTTCTTGCTCCCCCAGTCAAATGTCGTGAAGCATCTTCCGAAGTTAAGAACCTCCCTGTACTTTCGATAACAAAATCTACTTGATTGTAGGTCCAAGCAATTTGTTCGGGAGAAGCTGCGGAATAAAATTCGATTTTTTTACCATTCTCAAAAACGAACGAATTTCCTTCTACCGTGAATGTGTGTTTCAATCCGCGATGAATACTATCATATTTAAACAAATGGGCTAAGGTGTGAATATCGGCTAAATCATTCACCGCAACCACTTCAATATTCGTGCGCTCCAACGCCATGCGTGTTACATAACGGCCAATGCGCCCAAATCCATTTATTCCAATTCGTACCATATTGTTTTATTATCAGTAACAACAAAATTACTGCGTATGTTTTAAGAATGGCTAGTTTGAATCAAAAATGATTTTACAAAATTTCATGTTCCTCAACGGCAACAACCGCTTTCACTTCAGGTGCAGCTACACGAATGGCATCTTCCAATCCCGCTTTGAGCGTCATTGAACTCATGGAACAATCTTTACAAGCGCCCAATAAACGAACCCGAACAACATAATCCGATGTAATATCAACCAATTCTATATCTCCTCCGTCTGCATGTAAAAAAGGACGTAATTGATCAATGGCAAGATTTACTTTATCAATCAACAAGGATTCGATAGTAGCGCTCATACAAGTTCAGCTTTTTTGGATTGAATAACTTTCAATTCTTTCACGAAGTTACGAACTAATTCATCAAATGCTAAAGCTAACGGGGTGTTTTCTTGAAAAACAGATGGTCTCCCAGAATCTCCGGCCTCACGTACGCTTTGAACCAATGGAATTGCCCCTAGAAAAGGCACGTTCATTCCTTCAGCCAAATTTTTTGCGCCGTCACGTCCAAAGATGTAATATTTATTTTCTGGCAATTCAGCCGGTGTAAACCATGCCATATTTTCTACAATGCCAATTACCGGTACTTTTAATGTGTCTAGTTTAAACATATTCACTCCACGTCTCGCATCGGCAAGCGCAACTTCTTGCGGGGTACTTATGATTACAGCGCCATCCAAAGGCACCGTTTGAACCAAAGACAAATGAATATCACCTGTTCCGGGAGGTAAATCGATGAGTAAAAAGTCTAATTCTCCCCAATGCGCATCGGTGATCATTTGCGTAAGCGCTTTTGCGGCCATTGGTCCGCGCCAAACCACTGCATTGTCTTGATCCGTAAAAAAGCCTATCGAAAGTAATTTTATTCCTTGTGTTTCAACCGGATTAATTTTTGATTCTCCGTCGATATCAATCATGGTTGGTCTTTCTCCTACCACATCAAACATAGTAGGCATGGATGGACCGTAAATATCCGCATCTATAATCCCAACTGAGTATCCGGCTTTTAATAATCCACCCGCCAAATTGGCCGTAAGCGTAGATTTTCCAACCCCTCCTTTTCCGGAAGCAACCGCAATGATGTTTTTTACATCCGGCAATATTTTTCTGCGTGCTGCTTTTGCTTCAGCTGGAATTCCTTTTATTGTACAATTGATTTTTACTGTTTCGCCAAAAAATCGATTGAGATTAAATTCCACCGCTTCTTGCATTCGTTTGCGGGCATGCAAAGCAGGATTAGAAATCAAGACGGTTAAATTGATTTCGTTTTCAGAAATCTCCAAGGATTCAATTAAATTAGATGAAACAAGGTCTTTTTTTAAATCGGGTTCAGTAATGTTTCCTAATATTTCTAATATATTTTCGCGTGTCAGTTCCATGTTATTTGATTGCATTAATTGATCGAAACGTTTTTTCTATAATAGCTATTACTTTTTTAGAATGCCCCGCTTCAGGACTTTTAAATTCGTAATAAATCCCATTGATGTTCTTTTGTGCATAAGCGTGATAGGTTACTTCAGAATTTTGTTTTCTAGCTGTTTTTAATCTTCGTTCATAGATTAATAGTTCAGGTTCATCGACCACCAATTTCATGGTGTAGATAGATTGTTGTTTATCGAGGATTTTTGCTTTGTGCGTTTTGACAAGTTCTTTCACATCGCCGTAGTCCTCTATTAGAAACGAAAAGTAAGGACCTATGTTCAGTTCCCATAGAAAATCGGCTTCTTTGTGCTTCACCTCGGGCAAAAAACTGGCGCCAATTCCAACCGTTTCATCCGGTAGCATTATGTTAGCTGGAATGTCAAAGGAGGAAAGATTAAACTTAAAAAATTGAAAATAATCTATAGTTGTTGCTTTATTTTTGACTGTTTGGTCATCCTTGCAGCTCAATAATATAAATAAAAGCAAGCAATAATAGAATGTTAATTTCATTTTCATGATTAAACCTTTCTTCTAAGTTCAAAATTTTGACCTAAGTATACTTTACGTACTTGTTCATCATTGGCTAATTCCTCTGCGGTACCCGCCTTCAAAATACTGCCTTCAAAAAGTAAATATGCGCGATCTGTAATAGAAAGCGTTTCTTGGACATTGTGATCCGTTATTAAAATCCCAATATTTCTGTTACGCAATTCGGTAACGATACTTTGAATATCTTCCACCGCAATTGGATCTACACCCGCAAAGGGTTCATCCAATAAAACAAATTTTGGATCTGTGGCCAAGGCTCTAGCAATTTCAGTTCTTCTTTTTTCACCACCCGAAAGACGATTTCCTAAATTTTTTCGTACATGAGTAAGCCGAAATTCCTCCAGTAATTTTTCCAGTTTTTCTTTCCGCTGTACTTTATTTAAATTGGTCATCTCCAAAATCGCTAGGATATTGTCTTCAACGGATAATTTTCTAAAAACACTCACTTCTTGCGGCAAATATCCAATTCCCAATTGAGCTCGCTTGTACATGGGCATTTTCGTGATGTCAATATCATCTAGGTAAACCTTCCCCACTTCAGGAGAAACAAGTCCAACAATCATGTAAAAGGATGTGGTTTTACCCGCACCATTGGGGCCAAGTAATCCAACAATTTCACCTTGATTCACTTCAATACTAACGGTTTTCACCACTTGTCTGCCGCGATAGGATTTTGATATTTCAGTTGTATGCAATTTCACTTTGGTAAAGATACAATGAGTTTATTAATGTATTCATGAAATTATAAAAAAGAGCGGTTTATGTTATCCTATATTTTAGTTGATGATAAATAAATTTGTTCATTGAATTATTATTGTACATTTAACAAAAACTAATCCTCCATGAAAAATCTACTTAGCATCCTACTTGTTCTTGTTTCTGTTCCTCCTATTTTTTCTCAGAATGGACCAATCACATTTGAAGATGGTGGATTTGGTAATTTGTGGACGTGGACCGTTTTTGAGAATGATATGCAACCTCATCTTGAAATGGTGTCAAATCCAAATCCAACAGGATTAAATGTGTCAAACAAAGTAGCAAAGTTTACTGCTATGCAAAACGGAATGGCATGAGCTGGATGTGAAACGCAGCATGGTAGTGATATTGGAACATTTTCACTAAACTCAACTAATTGTGTGGTAAAAATCATGGTAAGTAAACCAATAATCAGTAATGTAGGAATCAAATTTGCAACAAATGCTGGCGCATCAACCGGAGAAATTTTGGTGGCAAACACCTTAATTAATCAATGGGAGGAATTAACGTTTGACTTTTCTGCAGTAATAGGGTTGCCGGCCACAACAAATGTCGATCAAATAATTGTTTTTTCGGATTTTGCTGCACGAAATACAGATCATATTTGTTACTTCGACAACATCAAATTTCAAACCCAAGGCCCTCCCTTGGCGGAACCTCTAACTGCTGCGCCTGACCCAACATTTCCTGCGCAAAATGTTATTTCCATGTTCAGTAATCCCTACACGAATGTAGCAGTGGACACGTGGCAAACTCCCTGGTCTCAAGGCACATTGACTGATATTCAAATAAATGGCAATGACACTAAACTATATACCAACTTAAATTTTGTCGGAATCGAAACCACCGGAAGTAATATTCTCGATGTTTCGGGAATGAGTCATTTTTATTTCATGTGTGGACAGCTAACTTGACAAGTTTAAAAGTCAAATTGGTAGATTTTGGAGCAGATTTGTCTTATGCAGGAGGCGATGACAGTGAACATGAATTAACATTTACCCCTACGTTAGAAAACTGGAATACGTATAACATTCCTTTAACCAACTTTACATCACTAAACTCCAATCAGCATATTGCACAATTGATTTTTTCTTCAGTCCCTGTCGCTGAGGGAGTAGTATATGTTGACAATGTGCTTTTTCACACAACTGCTGCTGGAATATCTAATCAAGAGCTTTCATCCTTTACGATTTTCCCAAATCCAAGTAAAAATGACTTTACCTTAAAGGGAAATGAAAAACCAAAGGAACTCCAACTTTTTGATCAAACGGGTAGATTACTACAATCTATAATTCCACAAGGAATTGAAACCAATATTTGTCTTTCCACGCTGGTAGATGGAATTTACCACCTAACAATTGAGACTGAAAAAGGAGTGAAGGAACGAAAATCACTCGTTAAAAATTAAGTTTTTCATCTAAATCCCTACTTTTGCACCGATGGGGAAAAATGTAATTCTAGTAATCGTTTTGTTTATTTGTTTGGCTAGGATTCAAGCACAGCCGATTTTTTTAGAAGTTCATAAAGACAACCAGTATCCTTTTTTATTGTCTATTCCTCCAGATTCCATTGATAGTCAAGGTCCTTCCCCGCTGCTTGTTTTTTTACATGGAAGAAGTTTGTCTGGATCAGATTTAGCCTTAGTTAAAAAATATGGGGTGCTCCACGAAATGGAAAAGAAGGGCCGTTTTGTTCCTGGGTATGTTATTGGTCCACAAGTAAAAAAAGGAGAAAGTTGGAATCCGGATAAAATATTACAATTAGTTGAATACATGATCCGAAACTACAACATTGATTCTTCCCGAATCTATATTGCCGGCATGAGTTTAGGTGGCTACGGAACTCTTCATTTCGCAGGAAAATACCCACAAAGGGTTACGGCGGCAGTTGCCTTGTGTGGGGGTGGAGACGTAAGAGATGGATGTCGTTTGGCAGAAGTTCCACTTTGGATAGAGCATGGAGATCAGGATGAATCAGTTCCGGTAAATGAATCTATCAAGGTTGCAAATGCCATCAAAGCGTGTAATGGCGGAAAAAACCTGAAATTTATTATCGATCAAGGAGCAAATCATGGTGCATTGGAAAAGATATTTCGCTCTGATGAATTTTACAATTGGCTTTTCTCTTTTAAGATGAAGACTAATTAAATAGATTCATTCTAAATAAGAACTAAATTAAATCTGCATTGTTCTTTAATTTAACTTTGCATCTCTAACAACAAACGTTGAATTTATAGTAGGAATATGAGTAAATCAGTTTTATTAAAATCATCCATCGCCAAAAAATATTGGATGGCATTAACCGGATTGTTTTTGTGTACCTTTTTGGTGGGTCACTTGGCGGGTAATTTACAACTTGTTTTTAGTACGGGTGAAGAAGGTAAAAGAGCATTTAATGAGTATGCTTATTTCATGGCGCACAACCCAGCCATTAAGCTTTTATCATACGTTACCTATATTTCCATTCTCTTTCACATCGTTGATGGATTCATGTTGACGATCCAAAACAAAAAAGCACGACCCGTTGGTTATGCGTATAATAAGCCTTCAGCCAACAGTTCAATGGCATCAAGAAACATGGCTGTTTTAGGCACTTTAATTTTGGTGTTTTTAGCAACGCACATGGCTAATTTCTGGTGGAAAGCGAAAGTCTCAGAAGATAAATTTCCTCTGCACGTCAAAGAAATCTCTTTCCAACAAAACAATGAGATGACAGGACAAGTGCAGAAACAAACTATGAAATTGTATTTAACTACAGCTGGAAACTATGTTCCGGTAGACGGATTTATCGTTAAAAACAAAACAGAATTGTACGAAGCTCAATTAAACGCACAAAAAGTAGAACTGAAAATGGGTGAAGGTTATAAAGATTTGCATTCGCTCGTTTTTGCATTCTTCGGCCATGATAAAACGAAACAAGGCTTTCCTATAAATGATATGGCTTTGGCAGGGTTAATTTTCTACGTAATCAGTATGTTGGTTCTAGGTTTTCACTTATGGCACGGATTCTCGTCTGCGTTCCAAACACTAGGAGTGAATCATCCAGCTTACACTCCATGGATTAAAAAAATAGGGTATGGGTTTGCAATTTTGGTTCCTGGCCTATTTGCACTTATTCCGATTGTTATTTTCATTACTAAATAGATTAAAATTCGAATTGATATGTCAATTTTAGATTCTAAAATCCCAGCCGGTCATATTTCAGATAAATGGACTGACCACAAAAACCACTTAAAACTAGTTGCTCCAAACAATCGACCAAAAATCGATGTAATTGTTGTTGGAACTGGACTTGCCGGGGCTTCTGCTGCTGCTTCATTTGGTGAAATGGGCTACAATGTGAAGGCCTTTTGTTTTCAAGATTCTCCGAGACGTGCCCATTCAATTGCCGCACAAGGTGGAATCAATGCCGCTAAAAATTATCAAAATGATGGGGATTCTGTTTACCGATTATTCTACGATACCATTAAGGGAGGTGACTATCGCGCAAGAGAGGCAAATGTGCATCGATTAGCAGAAGTTTCCGGAAATATTATTGATCAATGTGTTGCTCAAGGTGTTCCGTTTGCACGTGAATATGGAGGTTTATTGGATAATCGTTCTTTTGGAGGAACACAAGTTCAACGAACTTTTTATGCCGCAGGTCAAACAGGACAACAACTACTTTTGGGTGCTTATTCAGCTTTGTCTCGTCAAATTGGATTGGGGCGTGTGAAAATGTATCATCGCCATGAAATGTTGGATCTTGTAACGGTTGATGGAAAAGCAAGAGGAATTATTGCTCGTAATTTAGTTACTGGTGAATTAGAAAGACATGCTGCACATGCAGTAATTATCGCATCTGGCGGTTATGGAAATGTTTATTTCTTATCTACTAACGCAATGGGTAGTAACGTTTCTGCCGCTTGGAAGGTGCATAAAAGAGGGGCCTTGTTTTCCAATCCTTGTTTTGTTCAAATTCATCCAACGTGTGTTCCTGTTCACGGAACAAATCAGGCCAAATTAACGTTGATGTCTGAATCTCTTAGAAATTCAGGAAGAATTTGGGTCCCAATGAAGAAAGAAGATGCGGAAGCCATTCGAGAAGGAAGGTTAAAACCCACTCAAATTGCAGAAGAGGATAGAGATTATTTTTTAGAAAGACGTTATCCTGCTTTTGGAAATTTGGTGCCACGTGATGTTGCTTCTCGCGCTGCGAAAGAACGATGCGATGCGGGTTTTGGTGTTGAGGCAAACGACACCAATGAAGGAGTATATCTTGACTTCTCAACAGAAATAAAATCCAAAGGTAGGCAAGCAGCATTCGCACAAGGAGACCACAATCCATCCAATGAAAAAATAATTTTAATGGGTAAAAAATGGATTGAGGAAAAATACGGAAACTTATTCCAGATGTATGAAAAAATTACAGATGATAATCCGTATGAAACCCCTATGAAAATTTATCCTGCTGTGCATTATACGATGGGTGGCGTTTGGGTAGATTACAACCTTCAAAGCACGATTAAAGGATGTTTTGTGGCAGGGGAAGCGAATTTTTCAGATCACGGAGCAAACCGATTGGGTGCATCAGCATTGATGCAAGGCTTATCTGATGGGTATTTTGTACTTCCTTATACTGTTTCAGATTATTTAGCTGACGAAATTAGAACTGGAAAAATTTCAACAGATACTCCTGAATTTGAAGCTGCTGAAAATGAAGTTAAAAATTCGATTGAAAAATTCATGTCAAATAAAGGAACTAAGTCTGTCGATTTCTTCCATAAAAGACTGGGATTAATCATGTGGAATAAAGTGGGAATGGGAAGAAACGAACAAGGGCTAAAGGAAGCGATTGAAGAGATTGGAGCCTTGCGTGACGAATTTTACCAAGATGTTTTTGTACCTGGGGATTCAAATGAATTGAATCCCGAGCTTGAAAAAGCAATGCGGGTTGCAGATTTAATTGAATTAGGACAACTTATGGCTGTTGATGCTTTGAATCGCAATGAATCATGTGGGGGTCATTTCCGCGAGGAATATCAAGATACTGAGGGTGAAACCTTGCGCGATGATGAAAACTTTAAATATGTTGCTGCCTGGGAATATAAAGGAATGGACGCAAAAAATTCAGTCTTGCACAAAGAATACCTCAATTATGAGTTTATTACAATCGCTGCCCGAAACTATAAATAATGGAAAAAAAGTGAAAGTTTGGATTATCAAATAATGAAATTTAGAATTGAGAAATAAATAGATAAAATGGCATCAAAATTTATCAACATCAACCTTAAAATTTGGAGACAGAAAAACGCTAATGCAAAAGGTTCATTAGAATCCTACAAATTGGATAAAGTTTCCACTGACAGTTCTTTTTTAGAAATGTTGGATCAACTCAACGATCAACTTATTAATGAGCAAAAGGAGTCTATTGCGTTTGATCACGACTGTAGGGAAGGTATTTGTGGAATGTGTTCCCTTTATATCAACGGTAGAGCACATGGTCCAGAGACAGGAACTACAACTTGCCAATTACACATGCGTAAGTTCAACGACGGGGACACCATTTATGTAGAGCCATGGAGGTCTCGCGCCTTCCCAATTATCAAAGATTTAGTAGTTGACAGAAGTGCATTCGATAGAATTCAACAAGCTGGTGGATTTGTTTCGGTAAACACCTCGGGAAGAACAATGGATGCCAATGCTATTCCAATTCCAAAAGCAGATGCTGATAAAGCCTTTGAGGCCGCAGCATGTATTGGATGTGGTGCTTGTGTAGCAACCTGTAAAAACGGTTCCGCTATGTTATTTGTTGGCGCCAAAGTTTCTCAGTACGCCCTACTTCCTCAAGGAAAAGTTGAAGCGAAAGAACGAGTGGTGAATATGGTGCGACAAATGGACGAAGAAGGATTTGGGAATTGTACAAATACTGGCGCTTGCGAAATTGAGTGTCCCAAAGGCATTTCTTTAGAAAATATTGCACGCATGAATAGAGAATTTCTTTTTGCGGCGGCTAAAGGAAAATGAACCTATTTTCTTATAATATACTATTTAGCAGTCCACTCGACTGCTTTTTTTTTGAAAATAGTTTTCTATTATTATGTTTTTATTAAATTAGCGTAAACTAAAATAAATCATCAATTATGAAAAAACTTTTACTCGCAGTATCTGTGATTTTATCTGCCTCTTGGGCTGATGCACAGGTGATTGTTGCCGGGGTTTCTCCGCAATCAATCGTTGCTAACTACACGTTCACATGGGCTGATCCTGCTTCATGGGGAGCAACACCAGATTTTAATATTTCAGGTATTTTTGTTGAAGATACCATTATGATGGTAGAAGACGGAAGTGCAGGATTAAATGCACAAGGATTCCCGGTTTCTCAAGAAGGATGTAATCCGCTAACAAACAGCCTTGCTGGAAAAATCGCTGTTATCTACAGAAATACATGTAACTTCAGCTTGAAAGCATTGAACGCTCAAAATGCTGGTGCTGTTGGTGTTATAATCATTAACCGCGATCCAGAAGTTGTTGGAATGGGTGCTGGAACGGACGCTCCAAGTGTAACTATTCCAGTTGTTATGTTAACAAACTTTGATGGTGCTACATTAGTGAATGAAATGGCCAACGGTCCGGTAGTTGTTTTCATGGGGAACAAAACAGGTTTATTTGCAAATGATATAGCAATTAGCCCAGGTGCTGCCTTAGCACCTAAAGCGGGTCATGTACATTCTTTATTAGCTCAAAATGGTACTGAATTTAATTTTGACTTAGGGGCTCGTATTTACAATCCAGGAAGTGCTGCTCAAGCAACGGTTTCGTTGAATGCAAAAATCACAAACCCATCAGGAGCAGTAGTTTATGATAACACAGTTTCAGGGTTGTCTATCGTTTCAGGCGACAGTGCTGATGTTTATCCAGGAAGTGCCTCTACATTACCTAATTTCGCATTAAGTTCTTATACAGCTGGAACATACACGGTAACTTATACTGCTAATTTAGGTGGTGCGGACGAATACGATGGAGATAATACGGTTACGTATACGTTTACTGTAAATGATTCAGTTTTCTCTTATGCGAAAAGAGACACTGCGGCAAATTCGTTGAGTGCATCAAACTTCTACAGACCAGGTATGAACAACCAAACATATTCTGTATGTACAGTGATCAATGATCCAAATGCAAGTCGCGTAGCTGCAACGGGAGTGTACTTCGCTTCAACAAAAGCAACTGGAACTACTCCACTTGATGGAGAGGAGATGGCTTTGTATCTTTACACTTGGGATGATGCATTTACAGACTTGAACGATGCCAACTTTCCAGCAAATAATGATTGGACATTAACTGAAGTTGCCTCTGGATTTTATTATTATCCAAGTGATTTACAAGGTGAAGTTGTTTATGGTGCTTTCACTACTCCTTATGTTTTAGTAGATAACCAACGTTATTTAGCGTGTGTTCAAACGGTTAATTTAGATTTATACCTTGGGTATGATGATCAAAATTATACATGGAACACTGATTATTACTTGCAACCGATGTTTCCTAACGAAAGTGATGGTCCCCGTTTCGCTGTAGGTTTTGGTAGTGATTTACCATCTGCTCTAGGGGTTGGATTAGTTGATAAAAATTCAATTGGTTTGGCTGAAACTAACGTAATTGAAGGAGTGGCTTATCCTAACCCTGCAGTTGATAATGTTACTGTATCGATTCAAGGAGAGGGAGTTGCTAGCTTAACAATCACTGATGTCGCTGGAAAAACAGCAATGGCAAAAACAATTAATTTAGTTAATGGAAAATCAGAGGTGAATATCGCAGGTCTTGAAGCAGGAATTTACGTATTTAACGTAGTTCTTGAAAATGGAAAATCTGCACAATTCAACGTGGTAAAAAAATAATTTAAACGATTTTATTTTTTAAAGGGTCAGCTTCGGTTGGCCCTTTTTTGTTAAGTTTAACAATGAACAATTGGTTTAAATTGTTGTTATATGAAATGAAATTAGTTAATTTGCAAGAGACTAACTTATGAAAGAATACCAAGCAGGTCCTAAACTAAATCAGATTATTACTCCATCAGACATGAGAGAAAAGTTTTCAATCGAAGACTTGCCTCAAATTTCAGACGAAGTAAGACAATATATTATTGATGTTATTTCTGAAATTGGAAATAGTCATTTTGGTGCTAGTTTAGGAGTAGTTGAATTAACAGTAGCCTTGCATTATGTTTTTAACACGCCAGAAGATCAATTGGTTTGGGATGTAGGGCATCAAGCATATGGACACAAAATTTTGACAGGTCGTCGAGAAATATTTCACACCAATCGGTTAAAAGGAGGAATTTCAGGATTTCCAAAAAGATCTGAAAGTGAATATGATACATTTGGTGTTGGACATTCATCTACATCTATTTCAGCTGCTCTAGGAATGGCTGTTGCAAATCGATACAAAGGCGAAAAAAACAAACAGCACATCGCGGTTATTGGTGACGGTGCCATGACTGCCGGTTTGGCTTTCGAAGGAATGAATCATGCAGGTTTTGAGAAAGATGCAAATTTGTTGGTTGTTTTAAATGATAACTGCATGTCAATTGATCCCAATGTTGGGGCGTTGAAGGAGTATTTAACGGATATTACAACTTCACATACCTACAATAAAGTGAAGGATGAGGTTTGGAAACTCCTAGGAAAAATATCCAAATTTGGTCCAGATGCACAGACCATTGCTTCCAAAGTAACGCATGCATTAAAAGGAAGTATTTTAAAACAAAGCAATTTGTTTGAATCCTTAAATTTTCGCTATTTTGGTCCGGTAGACGGACATGATGCAATTGGCTTAGCTAAAGTGTTAGAAGATTTAAAAGTCATTCCTGGTCCTAAAATTTTACATTGCCTTACAAAAAAAGGGGGCGGATACAAATTCTCCGAAGAAGGAGACCCAACGAAATGGCACGCTCCAGGAGTATTTAATAAGGAAACAGGTGAAATTGTTAAAGTGATACCAAAATCACCTCAACCACCGAAATACCAAGATGTGTTTGGATATACTATCGTAGAATTAGCAGAAAAAAACGACAAAATAATGGGCGTAACCCCAGCTATGCCAAGTGGTTGTTCGCTAAATATTATGATGAAAGCTATGCCAGATCGCGCTTTTGATGTGGGTATTGCCGAACAACATGCCGTTACTTTCAGTGCCGGTTTGGCTACCCAAGGATTAGTTCCATTTTGTAATGTTTACTCCACGTTTATGCAACGCGCTTATGATCAGGTATTACATGATGTAGCGATACAAAACTTGAATGTTGTTTTTTGTTTAGATAGAGGTGGTCTTGTTGGAGCAGACGGAGCAACGCATCACGGCGTCTACGATTTGGCATATATGCGTATGATTCCAAATATGGTTGTATCAGCGCCCATGAACGAGGAAGAATTACGTAACTTGATGTACACCGCTCAACTCCCAAATAAAGGGCCCTTTTCAATACGATATCCCAGAGGAAATGGTGTAATGACTGATTGGAAAAAATCACTTAGAGAAATAAAAGTTGGAACGGGTAGAAAAGTAACAAGCGGAAATGATTTAGCCATCTTAACCATCGGGCATCCTGGTAATTTTGCACAAGTGGCCCTTGAAGAATTAGCCGAATTTGGAGCTTCCGTTGCTCATTATGACATGCGTTTCGTGAAACCGATTGATGAGGTTATGCTCCACGAAGTGTTTTCAAAATTCAAAAAGGTAATCACCGTTGAAGATGGTTGTTTGATGGGCGGTTTTGGATCTGCGGTTATCGAATTTATGGTCGATCAAAAATACAATTCAGAAATAATACGTCTTGGAATTGCAGATGAATACATTCATCATGGAACGCAGGAAGAATTATGGGCCGACTGTGGTTTTGATAAAAATGCTATTGTTTCTGCTGTAAAAAAAGCATTATCTATTTCTTCTTTTGAAAAAAAACATACGGAGAAAGTAAGCTAAAATTTTAAATTATTGTAATTTGGACAATAATTTAAACTTCTACCGGTGAAAAACACAAACTACGGCGCGTTTGGAACGCTTGTTTTAATCTTTTTTTTCTGGGGATTCGTTGCGGCAAGTAATGATATTTTAATTCCAGTATTTAAAAAAGCGCTCAATTTAACTCAGCTTCAATCTCAGCTTATTTCTTTTGCCTTCTACGTTGCATATACGGTTGGTTCCATTCTTTATTTTCTTATTTCTGCCATTGTAAAACAAGACATTTTAAATAAAATTGGTTACAGAAATGGACTTGCGCTTGGATTAATCATTTCGGCATTGGGGACATTGTTATTCATACCGGCATCCAATCAAGCATCTTTTCCCTTGCTAATTTCCGGTTTGTTTACGGTTGGTCTTGGATTTTCATTACAACAAATTGCAGCAAATCCTTTAGCAATTCAAATGGGCGACCCTTTAAAAGGAAACGCACGGCTGAGTTTAGCTGGTGGAATAAACAATGTGGGTACAACAATAGGACCTGTAATCGTTTCATTTGCGATTTTTGGAGGGTTGGGCTCAAGTAACACCACCCTAAATTTAGAGGCGGTACAAACACCGTATTTAATTTTGGGCGCCGCCTTTATTGTTGCTGCAATAGTTTTCAAATTATCTAATGTTCCAGATAAATTAGAATCAAGTTCAGGAACAGGTACGGGTAACATTCTTGCTTCTTTAAAATATCCGCAAGTATATTTAGGAATGATGGCGATTTTTCTTTACGTGGGTGTTGAAGTTGCAACAGCAAGTAATCTGCCTGAATTTATGAAACAAAAATTAGGCACCGGTGAAAATCAAGTAGCTCCCTATGTTTCATTATTTTGGGCAAGTTTAATGATAGGAAGATGGACAAGTGCCGCAGGAGTATTCAATTTAAGTAAAAACCTAAAATCAATACTGGGGATCATATTGCCATTCGTTGCATTTGGTATTTTCTTGCTAGTAAATTGGGTTGCAGGAAACAATTTGGCCGTTTTTTATCCCTACCTTGGAATTGTTGTTTTGTTGATTATCGCCGATAAAATAAGTCAAGGTAATCCGGTTAAACAATTAATTCTGTATTCTTTTTTAGCAATAGTTGCTTTGGTTATTGGGATTTTTGCTAGTGGAATGATTAGTGTCTTTGCATTCATTTCAGTTGGTCTTTTTTGCAGTACTTTGTGGCCATGTATTTTTACCCTGGGAATTGCTGGAATGGAAGAAAAAACCAACACAGCTTCCAGTTTGTTGATAATGATGATTATGGGGGGTGGTTTTATTTCGGCTCTTCAAGGAGCTTTGGCTGATGATTCAATTTTGGGAATTCAACAATCGTATTGGGTAGGTGTATTTTGTTTTGTTTACCTTGCTTTTTTTGCCTGGAAAGTTAACTCAGCCCTCAAAAAACAAGGAATTACAAACTTTTCATCTGATGGAATAAATCATTAAAAACTTTTCTTTTTTATGTATAGCATTGACTTTTCTACCTTTTTTACTTCTGCGCTTTCGGTTGATTGTGTCATTTTTGGCTTTTCTGAGGGAGAGATAAAAGCATTGTTAATTAAACGGTCTGTAAAGCCATTTGAAAATTATTGGGCTATTCCTGGTGATTTGGTTTATCCCGATGAAGATTTACCTCAAGCTGCGGAGAGGATTCTGTTTGAATTAACAGGATTAAAAAACATCCAACTACCTCAATCACAAACCTTCGGTAAACCGAATAGACATCCACAAGGTCGGGTGATAACTATTGCTTTCTTCGCGTTGATTCGAATCGAAGATTTTGAAGTTAAAGCTTCTTCTTGGGCTGAGGAAGTTAATTGGGTTTCAGTCAAAAACCTTCCGGAGCTCGCGTTTGATCATAATTTCATTTTATCTTCAACGTATGAAACTTTTAAACAAAAGCTTCAATATCAACCAATTTGTTTTGATTTACTACCTGAAAGGTTTACCTTGAATGAAATGCAACAACTTTTTGAATTTGCATTTAATATCCAGATGGATAAAGCCAATTTCAGAAAGAAAATAAAAAACATTCCACTAATCGCGCACGATGAAAAACAACAGAATGTGAAGCACAGACCAGCTAAATTATTTTCCTTCGATAAAGTTAATTATCATGAGCGCGTTAAAAGCGGCGAATATCAATTTAAGATGTAAATGAACATTTTGAAGCAACTGTGACTGTAAAAAAACGTGGGACAAAAAACAGGAAAAGAGGTCGTACAATGGTATCTAACAGATGATTTTGCAAGCGTTGCTCCCGCAAATAAAAGACTGAAAGGATTTGAGAAAATTAACTTAGAACCAGGTGAATCAATAAAAGTTATTTTTAAGTTCAACAATAAAGAGTTGAGATTTTATGGCAAAAATGATAATTGGGTCGTTGAGCCTGGTACATTTACAATAGCATGTGGCAATCAAATTTCTTCCTTTGAAATTAAATAATTGCTTCTTTTACTAGTGACACTCATTTCTTTTTTCCAAATTTGTAGGATAAGATAAATTTAATATCCCGCATGGAAAAAATACGAAATTATGTCAATGGAAAATACATTGAACCACTTTCAAATCAATATATTGACAACTTTGAGCCTGCTACCGGTAATGTTTATTCCCTCATACCAAATTCGAACGAAGAAGATGTAAATCAAGCAGTTGAAGCAGCTGACTTAGCATTTCCAATTTGGTCGAACATGTCCATTGAAGAACGCAGTGCCATTTTGGTAAAAGTTTCTGAGGGAATTGAGCGAAGAATAGATGAATTTGTGGATGCTGAGTCCAAAGACAATGGCAAGCCTATTTCGCTAGCTAGAACAGTAGATATTCCACGAGCTGTTTCCAATTTTCATTTTTTTGCCACAGCGATTCTACATTTTTCTTCTGAATCACATTATATGGAAGGCGTTGGAGTGAATTATACCACACGAAAACCCATTGGAATTGTAGGTTGCATATCTCCTTGGAATCTACCTTTGTATCTTTTCTCGTGGAAAATTGCTCCTGCCTTGGCAGCTGGAAATTGCGTAATTGCAAAACCCTCAGAAATAACACCGTATACTGCTTATTTTTTGGGAGAGGTTTGTACTGAAGCCGGAATGCCTCCGGGGGTTTTAAATATTCTACATGGATTAGGTTCAACAGTTGGTGATGCGATTGTGAAACATCCAAAAATTAAAGCGATTTCTTTTACAGGGGGAACGGCTACTGGAGAATATATTGCAAGAACTGCTGCTCCCATGTTTAAAAAACTATCGTTGGAATTAGGAGGAAAAAATCCGAATATCATCTTTGCCGATTGTGATTTTGATACTATGATAAGTACAACCGTTCGTTCATCTTTTGCCAATCAAGGTCAAATTTGTCTATGTGGTTCACGCATTTTTGTGGAACGTACAATTTATGAAAAATTCAAAACAGTTTTCGTTGATAAAGTATCGAATAGCTTAGTTTCTTATCCCTCTAATCCTAAAACTCATTTGGGTGCAGTGGTTTCCAAATCACACATGGAAAAAGTGCTTTCCTATATTGAATTAGCAAAAGCTGAAGGTGGTAAGGTACTCACTGGTGGTATGCAAGTGCACTTAGAAGCGCCCTATGAAAATGGATATTACCTTCGGCCAACCGTAATTGAGGGTTTAGCCTACGATTGTCGTACCAACCAAGAAGAAATTTTTGGGCCGGTTGTTACAATTACACCATTTGATACAGAAGAAGAGGTTCTTATGATGGCTAATTCAACCAAATATGGATTGGCTGCTACAATCTGGACGAATGATTTGAAACGTGCGCATCGTGTTGCAAATAATATAGAATCAGGAATTGTTTGGATAAATTCATGGCTTATTCGCGACTTACGAACGCCTTTTGGAGGGGTGAAAGCTTCTGGTGTTGGTAGAGAAGGTGGTTGGGAAGCACTTAGATTCTTCACAGAGGCCAAAAATATATTCATCAAATACGAATAAATGAAGAAACTTTTGTTGTTGTTATTTGTCTTTAGCTTAGTTCAAATTCAGGCTCAACTGGATTTGAAAGAAATTATGAAAGGGCACGAATTTGTGGGTTATTTGCCTGAAAATCACTATTGGAATGTAGATGGGACGCATATTTTATTTGACTGGAATCCAACTGCGGAACCAGGAAATTCATTGTATGCATATTCACTTAAAGACAAAAAAATTGAAAAAGTAAGTGCTAAAAACATTCAGATTCAAATACCATTTGATACCAAACAACGTTTTTTTGTAACCGTTTATCATGCCCAAGATGGAACCTTGTATGCTTATAATACCAAAACTAAAGCACTACAAATTATTGTTCAAACAGAGGAGTTTATCTCCGGAATTCAGCGATTAACTGACCCAAACTCAGTTTCATTTCGGATGAGAAATAATTTATTCTTATATAATGCAGCAAATGGCTCCATTCGACAAACAACCAATATTCACTCGGGAAAAGAAAAAACTAAATCGATAGACACTTCCTTTTTGTTCAACCAACAATCCGAGCTTTTTCAACATGTTAAAGATCAAAAAACACGAAAAGACTGGCGTGAAAAGAAAAATATACCTCTTTTTGATTTCCCTAAAAAATGGCATTTTGGAGAAGGTCAACTTGTTGACATCCAAATAAATCCAAGCAATCAATACATGTCTATTCGAACATCCATTGAGCCCGAAACAAAAGGGACACAAGTGGAAGATTATGTAACGGCAAGTGGTTATTCTAAATCAGTTCAAGCGAGAGCAAAGGTTTCAAATGAAGAGCCCACGATGAAATTAGCAATCATGAATAGGGAAAAAGATACTGTTCAATGGGTAAATTTTGAAGCGTTTCCAACGATCAAAAAAGAAGTGAAAATACGTGACATTTTCATTCATTCGCTGCGTTTTTCTGAAAGTTCGGCTCAAGCTTTGGTTGATGTGCGCAGTGCAGACAATAAAGACCGATGGATTGGGGTAATAAATTTAAGTACACTTTCACTAAAATTGATTGATCATCAACAAGATACTGCTTGGATTGGTGGGCCTGGAATTTCATCTTGGAACATGGAAGAAGGGGTTTTGGATTGGCTAGAAGACGGAAAATCCTGTTATTTTCAATCTGAAGAAACTGGTTTTTCTCATCTATATGTTGCAGATATTGTAACATCTAAAAAAGAAGCGTTGACCACTGGAACATTTGAAATTCATGGAGTTCAATTAGCCAAAGATCGAAGCCATTTTTTTATCACCGCAAATAAAACACATCCGGGGAATCGTGATTACTACAAGTTCGATATTGCAACGAAGTCTTGGACACCCGTTTTAACGAATTATGGTTATCACGATGTAGCACTTTCGCCCGACGAAAAACAACTGGCTATTCGTTATTCCTCAGCTGAAAAACCATGGGAACTTTATCTTGCTCCAACAATAATCAGTAACCCAATTTTAACCCAACTAACTTATTCTACCACAGAAAAATTCAAGCAATACACCTGGAAAGTTCCTGAAGTAGTTGAAATTAAAGGCTCAGATAATAAGAATTTCTTTGCCCGATATTATGCGCCTCGAAAAGAAGTGAAAAATGGTGCCGCCGTTATGTTTGTGCATGGCGCTGGATATTTGCAAAATGCACATTACTATTGGAGTAATTACTTTCGCGAATACATGTTTCATAACTTATTGGTTGATTTAGGATATACCGTAATCGACGTAGATTATCGTGCAAGCGAAGGATATGGTCGCGATTATAGAACTGCAATCTATCGTCACATGGGGGGGCGCGATTTGGAAGATTTTATCGATGCCAAAAAATGGTTGGTGGAACAAAAACAAATCGATTCGGACCGCATTGGAATTTATGGAGGATCATATGGAGGATTTATAACGTTAATGGGCTTGTTAACCAAACCGGGAGAATTTGCGTGTGGTGCAGCCTTGCGTTCCGTAACGGATTGGGCGCATTACAACCATGAATACACGAGTAATATTCTGAATTATCCAGAAACAGATCCACAGGCCTATCGCCAAAGTTCACCCATTTATTTTGCGGAAAATTTACAAGATCCTTTGCTCATACTTCATGGAATGGTAGATGACAACGTACAATTTCAGGATGTTGTTCGTTTGAGTCAACGATTTATTGAACTTGGAAAAAAGAACTGGGATTTGGCCGTTTTTCCAGTAGAAAACCATGGATTTAAAGAGTCCTATTCGTGGTACGATGAATACCGCAGAATTTTTGAATTATTTGAAAAACACTTAACAAAATGATTGTCCGAGAATTGAAAGGGATTGAAGAAATGCTAGAACAAATAACCGTTCTGAACGAATTATATCCAGAGTTAAACCAAGAAGAATACGCAGCGGATTTAGCTGAAATGCTTCCACACAACTACGGTCAAGTGGCCGTTTTTGAAGGGAATGAATGTTTGGGGATTTCCGGATTTTGGATTGGAAGAAAATTGTGGTGCGGAAAATACCTAGAATTGGACAATATTGTTGTTTGTTCAAAACATCGATCTAAAGGAGTTGGAAAATTAATTTTCGATTATTTACGCAACAAAGCACTAGAAAATGGGTGCACCATGATGGCATTGGATTCATATACAACGAATTACAAAGCGCATAAAATGTTTTTTAATGAAGGTTTTGCCCCGCGCGGATTTCATTTCATTAATATCCTAGACGAGAAAGGGGTGCGCGGATAAAAATTTGTTGTGGGATGTAAAAATTCCCATTAAATTGACTAAATTTGTCATGTAAATTTATGTCATCATGAAATCTGTAATCCATCAAAGTCGAATCGAAAAAAAGATAAAAATCAGTGAGCTCGCATCTAAACTTGGAATTGATTCAAGTTTGATGAGCAGAATATTGGCGAATAAACGAAAGCCAACAAAAGCACAACTTCACCAACTTGCCGATATCTTGGAACTAGATTTTAATGTCCTTCTTAAAGAATATTTAGCGGACGAGATACTGGATTTGCTCAAAGATTATCCCCAAATGGCGCAGGAAGTATTGAGCGTTGCGGAGGAGCGTGTTGCCTATCTGAGTGGTGCAGATAAATTCAAATTGATAGATCTTTCTGCGCAGACCAAAGCCCAATTGCAAAAAATGGATTCACTTCAAGCCAAATGGAAAAAATCAAAACCGTTGAATACAGCTCAATTGACCAAAATGGAAGAGTACTTTCAAACCTCATATACTTTTGAGAGCAATCGCATTGAGGGAAATACATTGACTTTGCAGGAAACCCATTTGGTGATAAACGAAGGAATTACCATTGGTGGAAGAAGCATTCACGAGCATCTGGAGGCCATTAATCATAAAGAGGCCATTGCTTTATTAATGGATTTGGTGAGGAATAAAACCCTGTTCACTGCCTTTAGATTAAAGCAACTGCATCAATTAATTTTAAAAGGCATCGACACTAAAAATGCAGGGGTTTATCGCCGGTTGCCGGTTAGAATTTCGGGGAGTGCACACCTACCACCGGAGCCTTATTTAGTGGATAAATTGATGGAAGATTATTTTTTGTTTTACGAATCACAAAAATCAATAGTACATCCCGTATTGTTAGCTGCTGAAATGCACGAACGTTTGGTCAGCATACACCCCTTTGTTGATGGAAATGGCCGAACAGCGCGCTTGGTGATGAATCTGATTCTGTTACAAAATGAATATACAATAGCCAATTTGAAAGGAAATTTAGCAGATCGAATGCGCTATTATCAAGCCTTAGAAAAAGTACAGATTAATCATGAGATCGAAGATTTTTATCAGCTCATCCTGGAACATGCAGAAATATCTTTAACTGAACATTTACATTTGGTGGGAGGGGGTGATGTTTAATTAATGGGGAAAGAATGTAAGTTAAAAATGCAGTTCCCAATAATAAACAAATGGTTTAAGAGGTTCAAATTAACTTATTAAAAGTAGAGTTTTACTTATTTGAAACAGATGTTGAGGTAGGTAAACTGTTTGGTGAAATAAAAACTTAATAATAAATTTCATCGAGTTTTACCCCCCCCCATAAACCCAATCGAATGATAATTTATAGCGTTTTGATTATTATTTCATTATATTAATTTAATATTGTTGTTGTAAATTTGACAGATTATTCAAAGATTGACAAGCATGTTATTTCGTTTTTTTATTTCCATAGGCCTTTTATTTTCACTTTCTGTAAGTTTTGGTCAAACTTTTACTTTTAATTTTACAGGCGGACAACAACAATGGACGGTTCCTGCCGGAGTAAATAGTGTTACATTTACCGTTGCCGGAGCAAAAGGCGGAGGCAGCAATGGCGGTAATGGAGCAATAATTACAAAAACGTGTTACTCAGTTACTCCTGGTCAAATCTTATATATTTATGTCGGGGGAATGGGAACGCAAGGTTCGTTTTCTGGCGGATGGAATGGTGGAGGTACTGGTCATAACTCAACTGGCTCTGCCACTTATAGATCTTGGGGAGGCGGTGGAGCTAGTGATATCCGTATTGGAGGAACAGCATTGGCAAATCGAGTAATAGTTGGTGGAGGTGGTGGCGGAAGAAGCGGTGGATCAAGTCCTGTTTGTGGCGGTGCTGCCAATTGCAATAATGGTGCTGCGGGATGTAATACATTTGGTGCGGGAGGAGGAGGAGGTACTCAATTTGCCGGTGGAAATGGAGGCGCTCCTTGGGCGGGTACACCTCCCGGTGGTCAAGCGGGAACAATAGGACAAGGAGGACAAGGAGGTTATTGGCAAACTGCCTCAGGTGGCGGCGGCGGTGGCGGCTTATACGGCGGTGGCGGTGGCGGAAATGATGGATGTTGTACAGGTGGAAACGGCGGTGGTGGCGGCGGTGCTGGTTCTTCGTTAGTTCCTACCGGTGGGACATGCGTTGCGGGAGGAAATGCCAACAATGGGTATGTTACCATTACCGTTTCAACAATAGCAGGTGTAACAGCTTCAAATACTGGTCCTTACTGTCCAGGACAAACAATTCAGTTAAATTCAGCTGGTGGTGGTACTTACAGTTGGACTGGGCCGAATGGATTTACGTCCACTCTTCAAAATCCTACTATTCCCAATTTAACAGCAGCTAATATTGGCACCTACACTGTTGTTGTGAATAATGGAGGTTGTTCAGCTTCTGCAACAACAACAATTGTCTTAAATACTGGATCAACCGTTACCTTGACCCCTACAGCTCCAGCATGTGCTTCAGCAATCAATGGCTCTATTAATGTCGTTTCTACTGGTTCTACGCCTGGTTATAATGTTTCTTGGACTGGGCCTTCAACTGGAAATCCAGCCGGTACCGAGATTGCTTCTTCGGGTGGTTCCTATGTAATTCCTTCTTTAGGAGTTGGAACTTACACGGTAACTGTGGCTTCCGCCAATGGATGTAATACGATTACCACCACCACAATTACAGCTAATGCGGGTGTAACTGGTAGTGCAACTTTTGTTCCTCCTCTTTGCGCAGGTTCATCTAACGGAAACGCTACTATTTCTGCCTCAAATGGAGTGGCACCATATCAAATAAGCTGGACAGGAACAAGTACAGGAAATCCTGCTGGCGATGAAATTTCAAGCGCTACTGGAACTTATCTTATTTCGAATTTATTAGCAGGAAATTATTCCATTACAATAACGGATGCGGTTGGTTGTTTTTATACTTTTCCGTTGACAATTTCACAACCGGCGATTTTAACTGCGTCAGCGTTAAATACTTCCACTTTGTGTAACGGTAGTTCTAACGGAACGGTAACCGGAACAGCAACCGGAGGGACTTCTCCGTACGACATGAGTTGGACAGGACCAAACACCGGTAATCCGGCAGGTACAGAAATTAATGCCAGTGGAGGTTCATACACGGTAAATGGTGCGCCTTCAGGAGCCTATACCTTGACAATGACCGATGCCAATGGTTGTACAACAACAACAACAACAAACTTAGCTCAGCCTTTGCCTTTGAGTGCTTCGGCAACAAATACTCCTGCATTGTGTAACGGAAGTGCAGACGGAACAATAACGGTTACAGCAACTGATGGCACTGCTGGATATAATGTTTCTTGGACTGGCCCAGTAAATGGTGATCCAGCTGGTACAGAAATAGCTTCGAGCGGAGGAAATTATACGATTACAGGTGTGTCTAATGGTTCATATACAGTTACAATTACGGATTTAAATGGATGTACGACAACAACTACAAGCACTATAACGCAACCCGTTTCCTTAACCGCCAGCGCGACAAATACGGCTGCTTTATGTAACGGAAGTGCTGATGGGACAATAACAGTAACAGCCACAAATGGAACTCCGGCATACAACGTGAGTTGGGCGGGACCAGTAAATGGTGATCCTGCTGGAACAGAAATAGGAACAAGTGGAGGTAATTACACAATTACGGGAGCTTCAGCCGGAACTT